>Ga0247679_1000001_pt1 | contig 540531 bp, 422 predicted proteins | sample CNK20_metaG_FD_182797 | JGI IMG/M metagenome (GOLD analysis project Ga0247679, IMG submission 182797) | Soil microbial communities from Purdue University Martell Research Forest, Indiana, United States - CNK20 | ecosystem: Environmental > Terrestrial > Soil > Temperate forest > Bulk soil...
CGTTCTTGATGTGTCGACGCCGGACCCTCGGTCAAGCCGTGTTCCCCCTGTCGCCTTTCAGCGCGACGGCGGAGTGTACGCGTAGTGGGGGTTGGCGGACATTAAGAATGTGTAAAGGGGGGGGGGCGGTTGTCGGTTATCGGGTTGTCGGTTGTCGATTCGAGCACGACTCCGCTGGCATCAATGCCATCAGCGCCCGAAGAGACGCCCGAGAACGCCGCCCTTTCGCTCCGTGGCGAACAACAGACGGTCGCCGTCCCGCCGCAACTCCGACCGCGGACCGGCGGCACCCCAGACAAAGCCTGTTCCTTCCTTGCGAGCACGGAGATCAACGACGACGAATCGATCGGTCAGCCCTTCGGCAAAGCGGCGCATGGTTTCGTCGCCACCGGCCAGAGCCGCGGACCGGGTCATGACGTATTGGTTGTGCTTCCAGATATCGAGCACTTCGCTGTCGAGGCGGGGAGGCGGATCGGCCATTGCCAGCACCGACTCGATGAAACCGGCAAGATCCGGCGATTGGATGACGACGACCGGCGGGTCGGAGGAAATGAAGAAGAGGGGACCGGCACTCTCATCGTGGAGTTCCAGGAGCCAGAAGTTGCCGGAGGAATCGCCGGCGACCGCCACGCCGTGCGGCGCGACCTCCTCGAAAACGAATGGAAGGTCGCCTCGAAAACTCAGGCGGAAGGACTTCTTCGTGATGCCACCGGTGACGCTGAGGAGTCGCCGCAGGTCGGCCGGAACCGCCATTCCAAGCTGTTCTTCGAGTGTGGTGATCTCGTCGGCCGTCAGCGGCGGATCGAGTTGCACGCCGCCGCCGCGGCGTGCAACGTCGATCTGTTCCATCAACGCCTCGAACGATGTCATCGGGTTCCTATTGGCAACCGCCGCAGCCGCTGTTTCCGCCTGCGGCCGCGGCCGAACCGGCACCATACGCCGCTCCGGCGGCCGCCCCTTTCACCCATTCCGGTGCGCGGTTCCACTGACGGAGCCATGCGGGATTGATCGGATTCGCATCTTTCCATGCGCGCGGCATGAAGCGGTAGCGGTACGGATCATTCAGCGCGTGCTCGGCCGTGGTCACATACCGTCCATTGAGCTCGGAGTCGATGACGGCTTCGGGAAGAAACGTGCGGTAGCGGTTTGGAATCCAGTGCGACCACTCCATGCCCCTTGCCGCGCCCTGCGCCGCTTCGGCGCCCGCACCCGCGCCGATCGCGACACTCAGCGCCACACCCGACACTTCACCGGCCGTATAGAAGCCGCTGCACTTGTTCACGACCTGGTCCGTACCCATCCATTCCCGGATCTTGCGCGTGCCGCCAAAGGTGAGGTTGTCGCCGAGTCCGGCGGAGAAATTCGCCGCGTCCTGAACGAAATCATCGAGCGAATAGAGCCCGAAGGGGTCCACATCGTTGATCGGGTCGCCGTAGACGTAACCATAGAGGTTCGGGTCTTTCCCGGCGAAGCCGATCGGGTCCTTGCTTGTCCAACGCCCCGTGTGCGGGTCGTAGTCACGCGCGCCGAAGTGGACGAATCCGGTATCCGGATCGATCAGACCGCCTGCAAAGCCGAACGGCTGGAACCCGGGATTGGTATCGACAGTGACGCTGCCGAAGGCGTCATACTCCATTCGCTGGGCGATCGAGCCGTCGGCGACGTTCACCACCAGGCGCGGCGAGCCGAGCTGGTCGCTGATGATGCGGTAGTTGATTCCGCCCTTGACCATGTAATCGGGAACTGTCGTCCGCGTGCCATAGACAAAGCGCATGACGACGCTGTTGGTGGCATCGAGTTGCGCGGCGATGCGGAACCTGTCGGCGTACACCCATCCCTGCACCAGCGCCCCGCCGACCTTCTTGCCAATGCGGCGATTCTGTCCGTCGACCACGTACTCCACGGCGCGGCCGGGGATGTTGACCTTGCGCATGTTGCCGAGTGAGTCGTACTCGAAGGTCGTCATTTGACCGGCGATCGTGCTGCTTGCCAACTCGCCATTGCTGTTGAAGGTGTACGCGGTGCCGCCCGCGGCAACGAGGCGATCCTGGTCGTCGTACGAAGAGGCCGTCGTTCCGGAGAGTGTGCGCACCGAGGTGCGGTTGCTGTTCGCGTCGTACTGATATTCGGTGACGAGCGAGCCGTTGCTGGTGACGCGCAGCAGGCGCCCCGCATCGTCGTACTCGTACCCGGTACTCGGGCCGGCGACGCCGTTCACTGTTTCGGTCTTCGCGCTGATGCGTCCCGCTGCGTCGCGCGTGTAATCGACGGTGTAGAGCTGCGCCGCACCAGAAGTGGCGGCGTAGTGCATCACCTCACCGAAGCTGTTGTACGTGTATGCGTCATTGACGGAGCCGACCGCCGACGACGAGACGAATCCGTTCTGCGGATCGCGCGTCAGCGTCAAGGCACCCGAGCTGACCAGCAGGCCGTCGTTATCGTACGCAAGCGGCACGCTGGAGCCGCCCACGGCCTCCGATGCCGGCCGCAGACTGCTGTTGTACGTCCAGTTGATGGCACCCGACACCGGACCACTCCACGACATCGACATGACCAGCGGGCCGTCGTACGCGTAATTCAGCGTCGTTCCGGAATCAGCGACCGAGGCCACGCGGTCGCCGGCGCCGAACGTGATCGTCCGAACGACCCCGCCGTACGTCAACGTGCTCAGACGGCCGCCGGCGTCGTAGCTGAAATCGATGGTCTTGCCGTCGGGCCGCGTGACCCGCGTGAGGTCGTGATCGGCGTTGTAGCCAAACTGTGTTGCGCCGCCATTGGTAACGGCCGGAGGCGTATACGTGTCGGCCAGGCCGGCGTCGTTGTACGTGAAGAGATGCCCTGAACGCCCGGGCGGCGTGATCGACGTGATGTTCCCCTCGCCGTCGTAGGAGTAGTCGAGGAAGCGGCCATCGGGCAATGTTTGCCTGGTCATGCGCCCGGCGAGGTCGTAGTCGAACCGCGTCGTGCGCGACAGCGGATCGGTGATGCTGCTCAGCAGATTCGCCGCGTTGTAGCCGAAGATCAGGCTGCGGCTTCCCTGCGACATGGACGCGGTTCGTCCGCCGCCGTCATAGGAATAGATGGTACCGGCCACCCCCTGCGGCTGCATCGAGCTGATCCGTCCAAAGCCGTCGAAAAGCCGCGTGACCTGTCGTCCGGCCGGCGAGCGCTCCACCAGCGAGCGGCTGCCCGCGTCCCACTGCGAGGTGTATGTCTTTCCGTTGATGACGAGCGTCTGGTTGCTCGCGGTGACGCTCAGCGGGTCGAAGCGATTGGAAAGCGTCACGTTCTGCGTCAGGCTGGACGTCGAAGCGACGCCGCCCGGCGTACGCAAGGTAACCAGCTTCCGGATCGGCGCATCCATGCCGAAGCGCGCGTCGGGTGCCGAGGTGGTGGTGATCGTCGAACCGTCGGCATACGTCGTCGTCGTCTTCCCGTCGCTCTTGACGAGAGTGAGCGTCACCACGCCGCTCGAGGTTGTATTCGTGCGCTGCTCGGAGCCGTCGCGGAGCTTGTCGATGCGGTAGGTGGCGGTCCTGCCGAGAGCGGAGGTTATCGTCGCCGAACTGACGAACTTGGAGGTGGTCTGTTCGAACTGTTTGGTGCCGAGAGCGTCGGTGTCGCTGGCGAACTCTCCGGCAAAGTTGTAGCCGAACTGGTTCACGCGGCCCGCGGCATCGGTGTACTTCGTCAGCAGTCCGTTTGCGTAGACGGCGTGTACGGCTTCGCTGGCCGGGTTGGTGATGGTCTCGAGATAGCCGTCGCTGTTCGCGGCCAGCGTCGTCCTCTGTCCGCCGGGCGCGACGATCGCCGACGGTATCTGGCCCGATCGCTCAACCCGATACTGGTTGCCGAAAGCGTCGGTCACCGCGGCGAGCCATCCGCCGTCATAGGTGAACTGGTATTTCACCGCGCCTGTGAGGGTATTCAGCGTCCGCAGGTGCCGGCCATGCAGATCGAATACGAAGTACTCGTCGCCATCGGCGGACGCGACCTTCATCTCGGACGAGCCCGCGGCGGGCAGGTTGAGAGCAATCCTGCGGATGCGGTGGTTATTGCGGTCGGAGACATAGAGATAGCCGTCCGGTCCGATCGTGATGCCGCTCGGCACGTCCGATTGCGCCGCCCGCGACGGTCCGTTGTCGCCGCTGAAGCCCTGCGTTCCGGTGCCGAGAACGGTGGAGATGATGCCGTCCGGAGACACGCGGCGCGTGTAGCTGAATCCGAGCTCCTGAATGTACAACGAGCCGTCAGGCCCAAGGGCCATCGACGGCGGCTGTTGGAGATACGTGGACAGTGCCGGCGTGCCGTCGCCGTTCGGCGAATGATCCGGCGCATAGAAAGGATTGCAGTCGACGCCGGCGGTCGGCGATGGGGTGACTGAATAGCAGCCGGCGCCGGCCACGGTGGTGATGATTCCGCCCGGGCTGATCTTGCGGATGCGGTTGTTCAATTCATCGGAGAAGTAGAGCGATCCGTCCGGCGCGGCGACCAGTTGGACCGGATAGTTGAGGAAGGCCTGCGTCGCCGGACCGCCGTCGCCCGCAAAGGTGCCGAGGCAATACGGCGGAGCGTTCTGGCCACAGCCGCGGCCGGCGATCGTCACCAGCTTCCCGTCGTTTCCGAGACGGTGGATCTGATGATTCGAGCAGTCGGCGATATAGAGTGACCCGTCGGGACCGGCGGCGAGGTCACACACGGTGATGGGCTGATGGCCTCCGCCACTGAGATTATAGGTGTACAGGACGACGGTCGTCGTACCGTCGGCATTCAGCCTGGAGATGAACTGGCTGTTTGCGAGGTAGACCGTTCCATCGAGGCCGAAGGCAATGGATGACCATGAATAGCTCGACGAAGGATCGTGAGTGATGCTGGTAATGAAGCCGTGGGGGTCGACGCGGCGGACGGCGTCGTACGCCAGGATGTAGAGGCTCCCGTCGGGAGCGGCGGCAACGCGATACGGGAAGGGCACATCCGCGTTCGTGGCCAGCCCACCGTCGCCGGTGGATGTCGTACATTGCGTTGTCAGGCAGGTACGCCCCGCCACGGTAGACACGGTCGGTTTCGCCTGCTGCGTGCGTCCGTCGCCGAGATGAATGAGGCCGGTCTCGGGGTCATAGGCATGATGCACGCTGAGCGTCCAGCCGCCGAGCCCTTGCGAGCGGGCGTCGTAGTTGCCGAGAGCAGTCAGCTTGCTTTTGAAGGTCTGTGAGATCGAGATTTCCATGCGTGCCCGATTGGCCGTCAGGGGCACGCCGGAGAGATTGGCGAATGCGCGCTGAAAATCCGACGGCTGCTGGTAGACGGCCGGGTAGACGTAGGAGAGTTTCACGTCCGCCTGGCTGACACCGGCGACCGGGCGTCCGTAGGCGTCGCGGCCGTCCCAGGTGAAGGTCGTTTTCTGGTTCGGCGCCGGGGCGAAGCTGTACAGCGACTTCGCGCCGGCCACCGTCACTTCGACGTCGATACGGCTCATCGAGGCCGGAACGCTGCCGCCGCTGAGCGACAATTCCATGCTCGCCGCCGACGTATGCGCCGGGACGCGGTCGCTCATGTAGTGCAGCGCGAAGGGGCTGCCGACGACTTCGACGCGCTCGCCGACGACGCGATTCTGCACCTGGATCGCACATCCCGGGACGCGGCACGTGTCTTCGAGCTGCGGGTTCTGCGACGGACCCGGTTGATTCGGCCCGGTGGCGTCGTTCGGCGGTCCATACGGCCAATTGAAATCCCACGGCGTGAAGTGCGGTATCCGAACCCGCCACAATGTTTTCCCTTCGGGATAGAGCACGGCCAGTTGCTGCCGTTCGGGGGCGGTAATACCGAGCGCCGCCAGCGCGGCATCGCTGTCGGCAATACCGTCGCCGTCGGCGTCGATCGTCGCGGTGCCGCCGCTGATCGACAGCACTTTGATTACGCGGCCGTTGTCGGACGGCACCCACAGGCCTTTCGTCCGGTCGTAGTAGCCGGCCGGGACCGGCGTGCCTACGGGAAAGCCGAGGAAGTTGTCGAGATAGAACGGGATCGGCTGACTGAGCGTCACTTCCGCCGCACCGGCGGCAATGGCCTCGTCCGCCGAGAGCTCCACCGCGTAGGTGTAGCCGCTCGAGGCCGGGAGGGCCGCCGGCATCGAGGCCGGGCCGCCGGCGCCGACGGTGTACTCCGTGGCGCGGACCGACAGGGTTGACAGCTGCTGCACGGAGCCGTCGGCGAATGTGAGCGTGGCACCGGTGCCGGCCGGAATGAACAGCGCCGCCGTGCGCGTGCCGTCGGCGTCGGTAACCGCGCCTCCCTGCGCCACCTGGATAGCCTGCGGTGAAGCGAGGTTGATGGTCGTCACGTGCGCGTCGATGGCGAGGAGCCGGACGTCGGAAGCGTTCGTGTAGTCGTGCCACGCCGCCTCGATCTGCCGCTGCGCCGAGAGGTAGCCGTCCTTTTCGTAGTCGATGGTCAGCAATCCGCCGCCGTTGACGGCGAGATCGAATCCGCCGTCGCCGCGGCTGATCGTGTAGCCCAGTTCGGGCTGGCCGTGGATGCCGATGAAAACGCCGGCCAGAGGCGCCCCTGTAGCGTCGAGAACATGTCCGCGCAGCACGGCCAATCGCGTGTTGTCGATCGCGCCCGGCGTTACGCCGCGCTGGATCGGCGTCGGGCCGTTGAAGAGAAAACCGGCACTGTCGGCCAGCGTTGCGAACGCGACCGAGGGATCGGGTTGCGGCGCCACGGAGACGGGATCGGGAGGAATGCTCTGATCGACCACCACCGTGACCAGGCTCGACCCGCTGACGCCGCTCAGCGTCGCCGTGACCGCGCTCTTCCCGTGATACTGACCGCGTACCAGACCGCTTGCGGTCACCGTGGCGGCCGCGCCGTTCGCGCTCGACCAACTGGCCAGCCCGGTGACGTCATGCTGTGTCCCGTCGGACATGGTGGCCGTGGCGGTCAGTTGCTGCGTCTGACCGATCTGCAGGGTGAGCGTAGCCGGCGTTACCGCGATCCGGTCGACGCTGACAATCAGGAAATCGGTGGCCGACAGGACCGTTCCCCCGACCGTCGTCACGCGGATGGGGCCCGTGCGGGCGCCACTCGGAACGGTTGCCGTGATCCGTGTCGTCGAGGCGGCGCTGACCACCGCGGCGATGCCGCCAAAGGAAACGCTGTTGCCCGAAATGGCCGCATCGAAGTTGCGGCCGAAGATGGTCACGGACGTTCCCGTCTGTCCGCCTCCGGGCGTAAACGAGTCGATGACCGGGGGATCGCGGTAGAGGAAAGCGTTGCTGATGGTCGCGCTGCCGCCTGGCGTCTGCACACGGAGATCGACCAGGCCGCTCGCCGCCGCTGGAGGCGCCACCGCCGTGAGCGTCGCGCTGCTGGCAACGTTCACCGAGAGGGCGGATGCGCTGCCGAACGTCACGGCCGTCTCTCCGGGCAGGAAGTTCGTGCCGGAAATCGTGACCACCGTTCCGCCGATCAGGGGACCGGACGACGGCCCCAAGCTGTTGATCGTCGGCGGTGCGATGTAGAAGTAGGCCAGGGGCAGGGTGCTGGTGCCGGTCGGGGTCACCACCGTAACGTCGGCCGCACCCTGCACCGCGGCGGCGGGAGTGGTGGCCAGGAGGAGCGTCGAGCTCACTACCGTAACGTTCGTGGCCGGTTGTCCATTGATCAGGATCTGCGTCTGCCCGGCGACGAAGCCTGTGCCGAACAGGCGCAGCGTCTCGCCGCCCGCGGTTTTGCCGCGGCGCGGGTAAATCGCGGAGAGCTGCGAGGTCACGTAGCCGATGCGCAGCGCGTCATTGCTGCGGTCGGAGATGAATACCGCGCCGGCCACCGAGACGCCGGATGGATTGCGGAACTGGGCCGTGGCGGCAGGACCATCCACAAAGCCGGCGGTGCCGCTGCCTGCGATTGTCGATACGAATTCGCTTCCTGCCCGAAGATCGAGCTTGCGGATGACCTGGTTTTTCGTATCGGCGATGATGAGACTCCCGCCCTCGTCGAACGCCAGACCGCTCGGCTCGTAGAACGCGGCCGCGGCAGGCGGACCATCCACGTAGCCGGAGCGCGCGCCACCGGCGATGGTGGTGACGATTCCGTTGGCGATCTTGCGGATCACGCTGTTTCCGGTGTCGGCGACGTATAGCGAGCCGTCGGCACCCGCCACGATTCCTTCCGGCGAATGAAACTGCGCCTGCGAGCCTGGACCATCCACGAAACCGGGGCGGCCGGTGCCCGCCAGCGTTACCACTACGCCGGCCGGTGTGATGCGCTTCACGCGATTGTTCCCGGTGTCGGTCACGTACACATTGCCGAAGGCATCGACCGCGATGCCCACCGGCAGGGTGAACTCCGCGGCCGCTCCGACGCCATCGCTGTCTCCTCTGCGGCCGGAGCCCGCGAGGGTCGTCACCGTGCCATCGGACGCGATGCGGCGGATGGCATTGTTGCCCGTGTCGGCGACATAGATCAGGTTGTGGAGCGCGTCGTACGCAACCCCCTGCGGCCCGCGGAAGGCCGCTGTCGCGGCCGGACCGTCGGTCAGGCCGCCATGCCCGCTTCCGGCAAAGGGCGTGACCGTTCCGTCCGCGCTGACGGCGGCGATCTGATGGTGCATCGTGTCAGCGACATACGTCGCGGCGTTCGGCATGACCGCCACGTTTCCGTACGGTCCCTTCAGCGGCTCGCGTCCGGCTCCCGATGCGACGATGGTGTTCACCTGCGTGATCACCGGATCGGCCGTGACCGTGAAGGTGAAGGTGGCGATCGTGCTGCCGCCCGTGGTCACACTGACCGCGCCGTTGATCGCCTCCGGTGGCACGAGGCCCTCGGCGATGGCCGGCGCGCGCGAGACGATCACGGCCGGCACGACACCCCCGCCGGCACGTGCAAAGTTCACCGCCAGGTCAGACGCATCGAGGCCGCTGCCGGCCACGATGAAACGCGCGCCGTGCGGCGCAGCGGTGGGAACAAGATCAGTCGCCGTGGCGGCGCTGACCGGCAGCGCCACAGCGGCGAGGACACACAAAAGAACGAGGATGCGAGCGGACATCGCGACTCCAATCGAGCGATAGATTCATTCGTTGTGGAATTGGGGGACCGGAAAATGAGCGCGCAGGGTAGCCATCCAGCCTTACGCTGTCAACTGCCGGCCGGCCGGTCGGCGCGCGGGCCACGACGCTTCAAAACCTTCCGTGATACGTGCGCGGCTTCGCCGTTCGTACGAACGAGCGCCGCCGGACGCGTCGAGCCCGGCGGGTACAATCATCGGCGGATGACGCTCCTGCTCGGCTTCTACGCCTTTGCCATCGGCGCGATCGTCGGCAGCTTTCTGAACGTCGTCATTCATCGCTATCCGCGGGAGGAGTCGATCGTCTTTCCGGGGAGTCATTGTCCGCACTGCGATGCGGCCATCCGGTGGTACGACAACATCCCCATCCTCAGCTTCCTCGTGCTGCGCGGGCGGTGCCGCGCGTGCGGAGATACCATCGCCTGGCGCTATCCGCTCGTGGAGCTGGCCAACGCGCTTTTCTATCTGGCCACCTTTCTCTTCACCGGTCCGACGGCCGGCTTCGTCATCGTCGCGGCCATCATCTCGATGACCATCGTCCTCATCTACATCGACGCCGACATCCAGATCCTCCCCGACGTCATCGACATCCCGGGCATCGCCATCGGACTCGGCGCCGGGGCGCTCGGGATGGGCATCCTCAATCCATCGCTGGTGCTGGCCGACTCGCTGATCGACTCGCTGGCCGGGGCGGCCCTCGGCGCGGCCATTCTGCTGACGATCATCGGGACCTACTGGCTGATACGGCGCGCCGAAGGGATGGGGTTGGGGGACGTGAAAATGCTGGCCATGATCGGGGCGGTCACGGGATGGCGAGCCATCCCCGGCGTGCTGCTGCTGGCCGCCGTCAGTGGTGCGGTCATCGGCGTTCCGGCGGCGCTTCGCAGCGGGCGAGGGATGCAGGCCGCGCTGCCGTTCGGCATTTTTCTCGGCATCGCGTTTTTGGCCGCGCTCTTCTTCGGCCATACACTCTCGGAATGGTACTTTTCGCTCATGCTCCGCTGACCCGGGTCGGGTTCCGGCGTGACTTGAGACTCTTCCTCGGCTGTCTGGTCGGCTTTCTGGTCGTCCTCATCTTCATCCTTCTGGTCATGATGCGGACGAACCTCGCGCGCACCGAGGAGGCGGTCGACCGTTCGCATCAGATGCTGGCGGACGTCGCCGCCGAAACGGTGAACCGCACCGCGCCGGCCGAGCTCGACACGCAGTTTCTCGTGATGCGCGGCCGCTTCAACATCGCCGGAATCAGCTTCGTGGGGCGCGACGGACGCAGGATCGAGTCGGGGGAGCGGAACGGAGACTTCGACGCCGTCACCAGGCTGGCCGGTGCCGGAACGCTCACGCTCCGCTTCGACGCCTCCAACCGCCGGGCCGCGTGGCGCGCCTGGCTCCTCACCGCCGGCATCTGCATCGCCGCGGCGAGCCTCGGCCTCTCCCTCCTCTTTTTCTATCTCCCGCGCATCACGCGCCCGATCGAACTGATGCTCGACGACGCGCGCGCCCTCGGCACCGGTGCAGGCGACCAGGAAGAGACCGCCTACCTCATCGAGACCTTCCGCAACTCCATCGCCACGCTCAAATACCAGGAGGAAGAGCTGAAGCGGCTGCACGAGCGGGAGAAAACGCGCGCCGACGATCTGGAGCGCGTCACGGCAGCGCTCACGCGCAACCTCACCTCCGGATTCATCGCCGTCGACGCCGCCGGCGCCATCGTCGACATCAATGCCGCCGGCAGGGAAATCCTGGGGCTCGATCCGTCGGAGCCGGTGACCGGCCGCGCGCTCTCCGACGCCATTCCCTTGCGCGCTTCCGCGAGCGCGCTCGCCAGCGCCTTCGAACAACGCGAGGCGAGAACGCGGATGGAGATCGAGGACGTGCACCCGCTCACGGGCGAGCCGGTCACCATCGGCCTGACCACCGTTCCGCTCCACACTGAGTCCGACGCCTTCCTCGGTTTTCTGGCGCTCTTCACCGACCTCACCCCGATCCGCAGCCTCGAGGCGCGCGTGCAGGAGATGACCACGCTGGCGCAGCTCGGCGAGATCTCCGCCGGCATCGCCCACGAGTTCCGCAACTCGCTCCACACGATCCTCGGCTACATGAAGCTGGCCCGCAAAGGCGGCATCGACAACATGGCCGAGTCGCGGCTGCAGAGCGCGGAGAAGGAAGCGGCGCTGTTGCTGGCTGCCATCGAGCGCCTGCTCGCCTTCGCCCGTCCGGTGGAGCTCAATGCCGAACGGGTCGACCTTCGCGAGGTGATCGCCGAACAGATCGCACAACTGGACGACATCGGCGGCGACGTCGCCGTCTCGCTGCATGGACCGCCGGTGGTGATCGACGGCGACCGCGTTCTCCTCAGCCGGGCCCTCGAGAACCTGCTGCGCAACGCCGCCGACGCCGTGCGCCAGAACGGCGGCGGATCGATCACCGTGACTCTTCGCGATCAGCCGCTGCCGTCGGTGACCATCGCCGACACCGGCGTCGGCTTCAACCCAGCCGATGCAGCGCGCCTCTTTCTCCCGTTCCAGTCGGGCAAGCCGAACGGCTTCGGTATGGGCCTGCCGCTGGCGAAGAAGATCGTGCTGCTGCACGGCGGAACGCTACGTTTGACGGGGGAGATGGGTAAGGGAGCGGTGGCGACGATCGAGTTCGGTGAGACTGCATAAAGGCCTTAACCACAGAGGCACAGAGGACACAGAGAAATACAAGAAAAGGATGACCTCTGTGTCCTCTGTGCCTCTGTGGTTAAACGCTTTTGGTTCGCAAACTCTGTTACTTTATGTGTCAACTTCGCCCATCAGCAGTTAACCCGCGCGAACGAGAAAATCGAGCAAGTGGATACTTATCAGAAGCTTAGGCGGGATTCGAGTGCGTGGCACTCCGCTCGCACAAGGGAGGCGCCAATGCGCATGCGGAAGTCCTATCAGACCGGGTTCTCGCTCGTCGAAATGCTCACCGTCGTAGCGGTCATAGGGATTCTGGCGCTGGTGACCGTACCGAACTTCGTCTCCTACTTCCAGTCGAACAAGATGAAGGCGACCATGCGGAACTTCACCTCCGACCTGCGGACCATGCGCCAGTTGTCGATCGCGCAGGGGGTGCAGACGCGCATCACCTTCACGCCTGCCACCACGAATTCGCCGGCCGCGCGCTCCTACGACTTCTGGCAGGGGAACGCCACCTCCAACTCCACCACCTGGACGCAGCTCACGCAGTCTGACCCGACGAAGAAGACCCTGCGCATGGGATTCTCGCGGCACCTCGAGGACATCGCCTACTTCCCGAAGACCGGCCAGACCTTCGATGCGGTCAACGGCGTCTACAGCGTCGTCTTCTATCCCGACGGCCGCGTGGGCATGCCGGGCACGGCCACGACGGGGTCGGTCGTTCTGAAGACCGACCTGAACGTGCCGAAGCCGCTGTACACCATCGACGTCTCGCCGAGCGGACGCGTCTTTGCGCACTAAGGAAAAACAAGCGATGAAACCACGTCAGCACGGCTACAGCCTGATCGAAGTCCTGATCGCCATGGCCATCACGAGCGTCGTCCTGCTCACCGTCGTCACCCTCTTCTACATGGGGCGCCGGAATGTCTACAGCGGGAAGCAGATGACCTACGCCGTGTCCGTCGGCACACGGGTGACGGAAGACCTCTCCACGATGACCGCGGACGACGTGGACACCAACTTCAACATCGATGACTCGACGCCATTGACGAAAGTGACGCTCAGCAACGTCTCCGGCGCCAGCAACGGAAAGATCGACTTCGACAAGAGCGTGGGGCGCGACACCGACAACATTGACCCTGCCAGCACCGACCCCAACGGCTATCTGGCGGCGTGGAAGAACCAGATCGACCCCACCAAGCTCGCCGGCGCCACCATCGGCGTAGTCATCACCCCCCGCACTCCCGTCGACACCGGCTTCCCCGTTACCACCGCGCAGTTCACAAAGATACGAGTCTATGTGGCATGGAACGAGGCGGCCAACCGCCGCCGCTTCGCGTTCTTCGACACGACCAAAGTCAGGAGCAGACAATGACCCGCCGAACCCATTCGCGCTTCCAGCGCGGCTTCACGCTGGCCGAGATCCTCGTCACCACGGCGATCTTCGCCATCATCATGATCGCCGCGCTCACGATCTACGACCGGAGCAACAAAGTCTTCAAGTCGGGAACCGAAGCCGCGGACCTGCAGCAGAGCACACGCATCGGCTTCGACAAGCTGGTCAGCGATCTGCGGATGGCCGGCTTCGACTACAACCGCGGCGGAGACCCGACCGGGGACGGACAATTCCCGCAGCCGGACGAGCAGATCGAGTACGCCGGCCCGACCGCGGTGGCCTTCCGCGCGAACTTCAACTACAACTCCGCCTCGGCGCAGGGCAACGGCCTCGAGCCCGCCTATACGCCGAAAGACTCCAAGGGAAATGCCATCTTCCCTTACGTCACCACCAGCAACGACGAGATCGTGATCTATGCGCTGAAGTCCGCTGACTCGTCGAAAAACAACAGCACGATCAGCTTCTTCGCGGACGTCTCCCAGCCCAGGAGCGCCTATCCGCCGAGCGGAAAAGAGTCGCTCGTCACCGTCAGCGGAATCGACACTACCAACGCCAATCCGCCATACACGCTCTACCGGATGACGGTCTCGGACGTTCTGGCGGGCCGCGCCGGCACGCCAGTGGCCGAGAACATCCGCTCCCTCCATTTCTTCTATTACACCGACCCGAAGGGGACGACGCTGCTGAAGAACAACAACGCGGACATCACCACCGGTCATGACGCCAGCGGCGCTACCTTTCCCACAACCTACGACGTTACTCTCCCGGACGGCACGACCACGACGTACAACACCGGCGCGATCGGCGGCGACGGCCAGTACGACGCGAACAACGCCAGCACGTCGAACGTGGACGACCGCAGCCAGCGCCAGCTCATCCAGTCGATCAAAGTCGACCTGACCGGCATCAATACGAATGCCGACCCGAAGTACACGAATCCGACCGAGACGATCGGGGCCATCAAGTCGTACCGGCAGTACCAGCTTTATGCACTGGTCATTCCCCGCAATTTCGGTCTGCACGGCTTCCCGGAGCCGAGCTACACCCCGCCGGGACCGCCCACCATCACCGGCATGTGCGTGAGCGCGTGTGCCGCGCCGGTCATCTGCTGGACACCGCCGTCGACCGGCGGCCCCGTGCTGCAGTACCGGATCGAATGGGATACGCAAGTCAACGGCCCGTTCGCCAACTCGCTGGTGATCACCGACCCCGCCGCGACGACGGCCACGCTTCCTGACGACGGGGTGATGGATCCCTCGCGCTCATGGCTCTACCACGTCATCGCCGTGAACGATAACGGGGCAAGCGTACCGAGCGACCTTTACTCGGTGGCGCCGAAGAACACCACACGGCCCACGCCGCCGTCAGGGTTTGCCGCGTCGACCGCCACGCAACCGAGTGCGCTCGATCCGACGAACACCGACTACGCGGTCACTCTCAAATGGTCCACGCCGACGATGAACGATCCCAACAAATCGAGCGTCATCTGCACCGGCACCTGCGCGGGCAACGGCTCGGCCATCCCGCCGGAAGAGAGCATCCGTTTCCGTGTGGCTCGCGGGCTTACCAACACGTTCGATCCCGACCGAGGTGAAGGCGTCATCGTCCTCGATACGGCCACCAAGGGACAGCCCGGTCCTCTCGCTCCCGGCACCTCGGTGGTCTGGAAAGACGCGCCCAAGGCCTCGCTGCTCCCGCCGGGCACCTGCACCCAGTACTTCTACCGCATCCAGGCGCTCGACCGCTGCGCATCGTCGGGCACCTATAACGCCAGCGGCAACGCCAGGGACTCGATCAGCGATTGGTCGCCGGCCACGCCGGGCACGGCCACCGGCGGCATGGCGTTCGACTCCGGCGCCGGCATCCAGGCCTCGCCCCCGCCGAACCTGAGCGTCGACTCGGTCAACTCCCTCTGCCCCCCCATCGGCACCTGCAACATCATCCTGAACTGGGCCATCGTCACGACCAACACCGCCGGCGCCGCCATCGGCGTCGACAAGTACCGCATCACCCGCTACAGAAAGATCATTACCGACACCGATTACGTGCTCGATACGACGTTCGGCACGTCAGGGAATCTCGACCGATCGGGGTACTCGCAAAGCAACACCGGTATCGGCACCTACACCGACAGCGCGCCGGCGGCTGACGTCAACGGACAGCCGTACTACTACAAGTACATCGTCGCGGCGAACGACTGCCGCCTTGGCGTCGCCTCCGATCCGGCCTACTTCCCGTCGCTCTGCACGGTGAACCCCGTCATCGTTCAAGCAGGCGCGACGAACAGCGCCGCCAGCGGTGACACACCGGCCCAGGCGTGGATCTTCAACGCCGGAGACACCATCACCGTCTCGCCTCCTGTCGCTGGTGGCATCACGATCTCCAACGTGCAGTTCGACGTCTACGCGTGGCCTTCGCTGACACCGGTCGAAACAAAGGTCGTCGCCGCCGCGCCGTTCCGCTATGCCTGGACCGACCGCACGGACAATGTCGTCTACTACGTCAGGATCACGGTCACCAGCAGCACCGGCTGCAAGGAAGTGCACATCAAGTACGTGCAGGACCAGCAGGCCGCGGTGTGCGCATTCACCGCCTTCGCCACCTCGCCAGCGCCGTCCGAGACCACGTCAGGCAGCACCTCCACGGCCATCGTCACGATGTCGATCAGGAACGGCGGCCTGGACCCGATGGCGCTGAACCTCTCCAGCTACAGCCTCACCTTCATCGATCCTGACGGCTTCCACAGCGACATCAAGCTCGTCTCGACCGGTTGGACCACCACGGTGAATACGTGGACCGACACGCTCACCACTCCGTCCGGGCCGGCAACCGTGAGCCGCTTCTTCCCGACCGCCTCGCCGGCGCTCAACGTGGCCGTGGGCACGAATCTCACCATGACGGTCCGGTGGCAGTACTCGAAGCAGGACAGCGGCGGCCACAACAAACCGCCTCTCACCTTGTCGCCGCTGACCAAACTCTGTATTGGCTACACGATCGCCAGCGAGCCGGGCGTCACCAAGCGCTGCAATGTCGTCGGCCAGGCAGCGAACACCAACAACCCGAACTCCTGCGATTGAGGACGATTGCCATGAAGAAAATAAAACGCTCGAAACGCCTCCTCAAAAAAGATCGCGGCTCGGCCTTGCTGGTGAGCCTGATGGTGATCGTCGGGCTCTCGCTCCTCGGCCTGGGCTTTGTGGCCATCTCCTCGACCGAGAGCGCCATCGCCCGCAACCAGCAGGCCGCGCTGCAGACGCAGGCCGTCGCCGAAGCCGGCGCCAAGCTCGTCGTGGAGTGGTTTCAGGACCCCAACTGGGCCGAGATCAACGCCGGCCTGCCGAAGAACGACCCCACCCAGAACGCGAACATCAATGCCATCAAGGTCACCCGTCTTTCCGATACGTACAGCGGTCTCTATAAGCCGCTCAACAGCACGAAGTTGCTGGACAAGCCGTACCGTCCCGACCCCATGAACCGTTTCTATGGCGACGAGAATACCGGTGACGTCGTCATCAACCGGACCACTGATCCGGGGAGCATCGACAAGATCAACAACCTCCTTTTCGGCACGAGCGTCGAAGACAAACGCAGCGGCGAGATCACCGACATCCGGATCTTTGCGCCGCCGATCGTCGGCGGAAAGCTGACGGCGAACGGGTTGCTGAACCCGGACGGAACGCCGCAGCAATTCTGGGTGGGAGGCTCGCGCTTCGGCGTTGCCACGATCAAAGTGACGGCACGGCAATTCCGCGATCCGGCGGGCGACAAGACCGCTTCCGCCAACATCCTCTCCTCACACTCGGTCCGGCTTGTGGTCGGCGAGCTTCCCCTTCCGATTCCGGCTGGTCCGATTCAGGGCAACGCCAACGTTTCCTTCGGCGGCAACTTCCAGGTCCACTGGGGGCTGGAGACGTCGACCAAGGATCTCGATCCATCGAAGAGGTGGATCGCGCTGCCGTGGGCGAACGCCTTCGAGCGCCCCCACTTCGAGCACGGCTACGAGCCGGGCACCACCGTCGGCTCGATCTCCATGGTCGCAAGCGGCAGCGGCTACACCTCGGCGCCGACCGTCACCATCGATCCCTCTCCCAGCGGCGGGATACGCGCCACCGCGACCGCGAACGTACAGAACGGCATCGTCACCAGCATCACCATGGGCAATCGCGGCACGGGGTACGACCTGCAGAATCCTCCGAACGTGACGTTCTCCGGCGGCGGGGGTGGGGCAGGCGCCTCGGCGCAGGCGAACGTAGGCGCCGAGGTCTGGCCGCAGACCGCCAGCCAGTTCGACAACGCCGCCTACCTGCAGGAGATCCTCGGCAAAGACTTCCAGGACCCGTGGTACGGCGCACGCGCGATCGGCGACAACGCCACCGACGGATCGACGAACCAATTCGACAACCCCATGTGCTATCCGTACTCGATCTTCGCGGACGAAGTGTCGACGGCCAATCCTTCCTATGCCTTCCAGTGGCAAAGCGTGAATCAGTACCCGTGGCGGAAGAAGATCGTCTTCCCGGTCATCAAATACGACTACTGGAAGAAGATTGCCCAGCAGGGCCGCGGCTACAAAGGGATCTATTACTTCTCCTACGACGGGGCCGGCGGCTTCAAGCGGTTCGGGATCGGCGCTTCGCATCCGATGTCCTACTGGGCGAACTCGACGAAGTCCGGCAGCAACCTCGGCGCCGGCGTCTACTTCTTCGACACGGTCCATGGCAAGAATCCGCAGGCGCTGACCGGCGGCGCCCGTACCAACGAGCTCACGCCTGCCGAGATCTGGAACCACAACGACTTCACCAGCTCCTTCCTCATGGAAGGGTTCGTCTACATGAACGCGCAGCAGTTCGGCACGACCGGCACCGGCAAATCGCCATCGAGCGTCGACGCCAACTATCCCGGCGAGCCGTTCCGCGATATCGGTTATCCGACCTGGGACAAGGCCGCCTCTAACTGGAAATACTGCCCGGCCGGCTCGACCATCCCCTGCCGCGGCGGTGCCGGCGACGGCGTCTTCAGCTACCAGGATCTCAACGGCAACGGCAAGTTCGACGTCGTGGTCATGCTCGCACCGACGTGGACCTCGAACGATCCCGGCGCGGTCGTCCATACCTCGCCCTACCAGTTGAGCACCGGCTCGCAAACGTGGGTGGTCAAGACCTGGAAGTCCGTTGCGCAGGCCACCGCCGACTACGGCGCGCCGTGCACGATCCCCGACGCGGCGTACGATGGCACGAATCCGAAGCCCACCGATTGCTCCGAGCCGCACGAGCCCTACCTGAACTTCATTTACCCCACCCAGGCCATGGACCATAACAACTCGCCGAACGTGGTCACGGTGGGATGGGAGCCGCCGACGCAGCAGACCTACCGTGCGAAGACAGCAGGCGTCTCGTGCAACGCCGCATCCGGCGACCAGTGCACATCGAACGGCTACGACCTCGATGGCGCCAGTGTGCCGCTGGACGTCATCCTTTACGGCGTGCTGTATAACGAGAGCCAGTACAACGCCGAGGGCGACGCCGCCTACTACGGCTCGGTCCTGATCCAGGACGACGTGGTCAAAGGCAACGGCACCGTCGACGTCTGGTTCGACGAAAAGCTCATCAAAGGCGCCTGGGCGCCCCCGAACATGCCGCGCGTCATCGTGTTCAATGAGCAGACCGATGAGGAGACGCCGTAACGGCGCGGATCGATAGAAACCAATCCCAACCACAGAGGGCACAGAGATCACAGAGAAAATCTCTCTGTGCCCTCTGTGCCTCTGTGGTGATCCCTTCCGATCAGAGATATCGGCGGGCGACTGGAACCGCGGGCGGCCCATCCGCGGGAACCCGGACATCCGACACGCCAGAAGCCGGGGCGGCCTTGATCTCGGTGATGACAGGGGTCATCAGCACGACGTCCGTGCCCTCCAGCGGCTGCTTCTTTCGCGATTTCCGGGCGTAGAGGTCCTGATCGGCAGCGGCCAGGAGCTGTTCCACATTGGCCTGTGGCAGGAGCGTGGAGCAGGCGATGCCGACGGTCACGCCGACCTGCAGGGGCGACTCGCCGGCAGACCACCGAAGCTGGGAGAGATCGGCGGCCAGACGCTCGGCCACCGCGGCGGTCTCCTCGACGGTCAGATTGAGCGCGAGCAGGACGAATTCGTCGCCGCCGTAGCGGGCGATCACGTCGTCGTTCCGGCTGCGCCGGAGGAACAGCGCCCCGATATCCTTCAGCACCAGGTCGCCCATCAGGTGGCCGAACCGGTCGTTGATCATCTTGAAGTCGTCGATGTCGAACAGGACGACGGCGATGGCCTCCCCGGCCGCCAGATGACGCCCGGCCTGTTCGAAGAAGAAGCGGCGCGTGGCCACCCTGGTCAATTCGTCGTGGTTAGCGATGTCGCGCCACTCCCGCGCGTCGGCGTGGAGCAGCCGATGGCGCGCCAGGATCCGCCGGGCGGCCGCCACCTTCGCCGTCACCTCGACCTCGGTGCATCCCTTGGCCAGAAAGTCGTCATACCCGAGGGTGAGGGCGGTGACTTTGACCGAGAGCTCGTCGTGCGCGGTCAGCATCAGCGCGTAGACGTCCCTGATCTCCGGCTCGGCGCGGATCTCGGCGATCAGCTCCAGGCCATCCTTTCGCGGCATCTCGAAATCGGCGATGAGCAGATCGAAGCCGCCCGCCCGCAGCGCCGCCAGCGCCTCCATGCCGTCGGCCGCCGTGGCCACGATCAGGCCGAGCTTCCGGGCGATCGATGCCAGCCAGACGCGGAAGTTCTCGTCATCCTCGACGATGAGCACACGGATCGGATCCTCGAGCGAATCGGGAAGGGCGTCACTTCGTCGGCGTAGGGGAATCACGTGGCTCGGAAAACATTCAAGTTAAGAGCCATCGGCGCTCGCCAGCGTGATCCCGGTCACATGACCCCGGCGTGCACAACATCAGCCGTGGCAATAGAATCACGGAATCCGACCCCACCCCACCCCGTTGTAAGCACCCTGCCCGCTTCGGAACGTTTCCGGGTGTGAACCGTCGTAGAGGCAGGCCAAGATCAATGCCCGAATTCATCGTACGAGTTGGAACGCCTGACGGAACCATCGCCGAGCGGCACGTGCAGGCGATGAGCGCCCGCGCCGCCGAGGACGAATTGCGCCAGCAGGGGATGCACGTCTTCGAGGCCAGGCGTGGAAGCGTCCGCCTGCGGGACCTGCTGCCCCGCGGCAGGAAAATCATCTCGACGGAGATGTTCCTCCTCTTCAACCAGGAGCTCCTGGCCCTGGTCAAGGCGGGCCTGCCGATCCTGCAATCGTTCGACATCATGCTCGAGCGGCAGAAGAACCTGCGTTTCAAGGAAGTGCTCACCGACGTCCGCGAGAAGCTGAAGTCGGGCATCGCTCTCTCCGACGCCTTCGCCTCGTACGGCGACGCCTTTCCGGCCATCTACTCGACCTCGCTGCGCGCGGGTGAGCGCTCCGGCGACCTCGAAGGGGTCCTGCGACGCTTTCTCCGCTACCAGAAGATCATCGTCAACCTTCGCAAGCGGGTCATCGGCGCGCTGATCTACCCGACCATTCTCATCATTCTGTCGATCGGTATGGTCCTGGTCATGCTGATCAAAGTCATTCCGAAGTTCTCCGAGTTCTATGAGGGGTTCGGCGCCCAGTTGCCGTGGTTTACGACCTTCATGATCGGCATCTCGAAGACGCTGAATACGAACCTCCCCATCGTGCTGATCGTCGGTGTGGGCGGTTTCATCCTCTTCCGGCGCTGGATCAGCACCAGCGGCCGAACCACCTGGGACCAGATGAAGCTCCGGATCCCGCTGGCCGGAGGCATCCTGCACCGCTTTGCCATCATGCAGTTCACGCAATCGCTGGGTACGCTTCTGGCAGGCGGGACGCCGATGGTCCCGGCCATCGAGATCGCCTCCCAGTCGGTCACCAACCAGTCGATCTCGAAGAAGATCTTCGGCATCGTCCAGAACGTGCGCGAGGGGGAGCCACTGTGGCGCTCGCTTGAAAACACGAAGGCGATGAGCGATCTGGCCGTGGAAATGATCAAAGTCGGCGAGTCCACCGGGGCGCTGACGGAAATGCTCGGAAATGTAAGCGAGTTCTACGACGAGGAAATCGAATCGAGACTGACGCGGATGGTGTCGGCGATCGAGCCGATCATTCTGGTATTCATGGGCGTCGTCATCGCCATCCTGCTCTACGCGTTCTATCTCCCCCTGTTCCAGCTCAGCAACGTCGCGCAATAAAGAGACCACTCATGGCCGCCGATCCACGCACGATCCTCTATAAGAATGCCGACCCGACGGGCGAATCCGCGCGCGCGCAGCGGATGGCCGACCAGTACGGCTTCGAGTACGTCAACCTGGAACACTTCCAGGTCGACCACCAGCTCTTCAAGGACATCCCCCTGGAGCTGATGATCCGCTACCAGTTCCTGCCGGAGAAGCGCGAGAACGGCCACATCGCCGTGGTGGTCGGCGATCCGACCGACGTGCTGAAGCTCGACGAGCTGGAGCTGCTGCTCGGCGCGCCGCTCAAAGTCAAAGTTGCCTCCCCCGCGGCCATCCGCGACAAGCTGCAGAAGTCGGAGTCGACCCAGCGCGTGCTCGATGAAGCCACCGAGGGCTTCCGCATGACGCTCGTCGGCGAGGACGAGGAAGGCGAAGAGACGCTGACGATCGACTCGATCACGCAGCAGGAGTCGTCGCCGATCATCAAGCTGGTCGACTCCATCGTCTTCAACGCCATCCAGCGCCGGGCCTCGGACATCCATATCGAGACTCGCGACAACGAGGTGGTGGTCAAGTACCGCATCGACGGCGTGCTTTACGAGGCGCTCGAGCCGATCGACAAGCGCCACCACAGCACCATCATTTCGCGCATCAAGGTCATGTCCGAGCTCGACATCGCCGAGAAGCGCGTGCCGCAGGACGGCCGCTTCAAACTGCGGATCACCGGGCGCACCATCGACTTCCGCGTCTCCATCGTCCCCACCGCGCACGGCGAGGACTCGGTCATCCGTATCCTCGACAAGGAGTCGATGAACTCCGACTTCAAGAGCTTGCGCCTCGACGTCCTCGGCTTCGATGAGGAGATGCTGCTGAAGTTCCGCAAGTTCATCAAGGAGCCGTACGGCATGGTGCTCGTCACCGGTCCCACCGGCTCGGGCAAGACCACCACGCTCTACGCCGCTCTTTCGGAAATCCAGACCTCGGAAGACAAGATCATCACCATCGAAGACCCGGTCGAGTACCAGCTCCGAGGCATCACCCAGATCCCGGTCAACGAGAAGAAGGGGCTGACCTTCGCGCGCGGCCTTCGGGCCATCCTGCGCCACGATCCCGACAAGGTCATGGTCGGCGAGATCCGCGACGAGGAGACGGCCGCCATCGCCGTACAATCCGCCCTCACCGGCCACCTCGTCTTCACCACTGTCCACGCCAACAACGTGGTCGACGTCCTGGGGCGCTTTCTCAACATGAAGGTCGATCTCTACAACTTCGTCTCGGCCCTCAACTGCGTCCTGGCCCAGCGGCTGGTGCGGAAGATCTGCGACTCCTGCCGCCACGAGGTCACCTATCCCGACTCCTTCATCATCGAATCGGGCCTCGATGCCAAAGAGTTCCACGGAACGAAATTCTGGGAAGGTTCCGGCTGCATCGACTGCAACGGCACCGGTTTCCATGGCCGCGCCGCGATCTCGGAACTTCTCGACCTCTCTGACCGTATTCGAACCATGATTCTCGACCGCCGTCCGGCCTCGGAGATCAAGAAGGCCGCGAAAGAAGAAGGAATGCTGTTCCTCCGCGAATCAGCGCTCCGGAAAGTGATGAACGGGCAGACCACGTTGCGCGAGATCAACAAGGTCACCTTCGTGGAGTGATATGGCCCGTTCCTTCCCACCTGACGTCGTCGTCCTCGACACCGATTCCCTGATCCACGCCCGCGTCGGCCGTGGGCGGAGGGCGATGCAGATCCTGCAGGCCAAGAGCTACGTCCTTCGGGACGACGTCTTCGCTCCGGGTGTGGTCACGCCGCAGCTTCAGAACGAGGCCGTATTCGCGGAGGTGCTGCGCCGCATGAAGCTCGAAACCGGAAAATGGGACAAGGTCTCGATCCTTCTCCCCGACTCCTGGTTCCGCATGAACATCATCGAGCTGCAGGCGCTGCCGGAGCGCGCGCACGAGGCGGCCGAGGTGATCCGCTGGAGCCTGCGCCGGACGATGCCGATCGATCCGGCGTCGCTGCGGATGTCGTACGAGGTGCTCAGCCGGACGCCGCCGCGGATCCTGGCGGTCACCGCGGTCGAAGCGACGATCGCGGCCATCGAGCGGCTCTTCGAAGCGGCTGGCATCGAGGTCATCCTGATCGAGCCGGCGGGACTCAACATCTGGAACGCCGTCACCGCGGGCGAAGCGGTCACCACGCGCGACCGCATCTTCTTCTATATCCGCGAGCACGACTTCACCACGGCCCTCTTCCGAGGGGCGATGCCGCTCTTCCTCCGCTCGCGCAACCTCAACGGCGAACGGACGCTCCAGCAGGAGATCAAACTCTCCGCGACGTATCTGCGCGACACGCTGCAGACGACGTCGGTGGAGAAGTGCTACGTGGCCGGTAACGGCATCAACGGCGAGGTCACCAGCGCCATCGCCGGCGAGTTCTCGGCGCCGGTGGTGAAGGTCTCCCTTGGCGACGTGGCCGAACAGACCTCGGGTGGCGACGCCGCCGCCTATGAAGCGGAGCTGACCGCGGCTACAGGAGTCTTCACAGGGTGAAACCGATCCACCTCAACCTCGCTTCGCGGCCCTTCCGCGACTACCGGCCGGTCTACGCGGTGGTCGTGGTCATGGCGCTGCTGACGGCCTTTCTGGCCCTCAACAACGTCGACACGTTTCTTCGCTACCGCACGGAGACGAAGACGACCCGGGCCAACATCGACAAGCTCGAACAGCAGATCGCCGACGAACAGCACAAAACCGACACGCTCTCGCAGCGCCTCAAAGGGGTCGATCTCAAGCTCCTGGCGTCGCAGACGGAGTTCGCGAACGCGCAGCTCGCCGAGCGCGCCTTCTCCTGGAGCGAGCTGCTCGACCGCCTGGAGCGTGTATTGCCGTCCGACGTCCGGCTCCAGTCGGTGGTCCCTGCCTTCGCAAAGGACGGGCTGGTCCATCTCTCGATGACCTGTATCACCAAGACCGGCGACGGCCTCACCGCGACCATCAACCGGTTCAACGGCGACCCGCGCTTCGCCAATGCCTTCCCCACCAACCAGACGCTCAACGGCGGCGAGTACCGCATCACGCTCGGAGTCGACTACCGTCCCTCGATCGCCAGGAGGGTGGAATGATCTGGCGCGAGAAGAGAATCCTCCTGATCGTTCTCGCCCTGCTGCTGCTGGCGAATACGATCTTCTTCTTCACCTACCGCGTGCAGTACGTCAGCCGGCTTCAGGATCTCGACGCCCGGCAGGAGCAGACCACCGCCCGCCTCGATCAGGCCCGCCACGCGCGCATCACCGCCGAACAGCAGCTCGCCGCGTACAAGAAGGTGCAGAGCGACCTGCAGATCCTTTATAACGAGCGCTGGTCGACGGCGCTGCAGCGGTTGACGGCGCTGATCGACGAGGTCCGTCGGCTGGCCGCGGCCAGCCACCTCGAGCCGCCCAGCTATCAATTCACCACCGGGGAGACCAAGAACAGCAACATCGTCACCAACACCAAGGGATCGGTCGGCACCACCACGGTGGAGATCGCATTCAACGTGCAGGGGACGTATGAACAGGTGCGCCGTCTCATCAACATGCTGGAGCTCTCCGATCAGTTCGTGATCATCGACGGGATCAGTCTGGCCAGCAGCCCGACGACGCCCGGCGACAAGAACCTGACGCTCAACATTCGACTCAAGACCTTGTTCCGCGACGTGCGCACCAGCGCACCCTCAACGAGCAAACAGTTGTGATGGACTGGATGAACTGGAAAACCTGGACGACGATCGGCGTGATCCTCATCGCAATCTTTGCGATCTACGCGTTCGCGAATTCGCACGGCGCCGATGAGCCGCCTCCGGCGCCGGCAACGACTGCCGCGCCGGCCTCCGCGCACAAGACCCGTGCGCCGCAAACGGCCGGCACGCCCGGCGTCCCCATGCTGCACTCGGAGTGGCTCGACCCGCAGCCCGGCAATTACAAGATCGAGCGGAATCTGTTCGCGTTCAGGGAACCGCCCCCTCCGCCGCCGCCTCCACCGGTCAAAGCTCCGCCTCCGCCGCCCGACCAGGATCACGACGGCATCCCCGATTTCCGTGACAACTGTCCGACGGTCTACAACCCCGATCAGGCGGACAGCGATCACAATGGCAAGGGCGACGCGTGCGACGCCGAGTGGCAGGCGTACATCAAGGCCAATCCCCCTCCGCCGCCCAAACCCGTGCCGCCTCAGTTCACGATGAAGTACATCGGCACGTTCGGGCCGGCGGCCAATCCGATCGCGACGTTCGAAGGGAACGGCGAGATCGTCAACGTACGCGTCGGCGAAACGATCGACGGCAAGTTCATCCTCCGCGGCATCGGGATCGAATCGGTCGAGATCGGCTTCGTCGGCTTCCCGGCCGACGAGAAAACGCGCGTGCCGCTCGGACAGTGACTTTTGAAACGCAATCGCGTCGAAACATCAGAATGAGGAGGGGGTCGGGAGTCGGATTTCGGGAGTCGGAGAAAAACAGAGCATGGTCTCTCCGGCCCCCGACCCCCGACTCCCGACTCCCGGAAAACGAATGAACCAGACAAAGCTCGGAATTACAGCACTCGCGTTGTCTCTCACGGTGCTCTCCTGCACCAGCTACAACGCGTTCCAGAAGGCGAAGACGGCCGAGCAGTCGAAGGACTGGGACCAGGCCATCGCCGAGTACCAGAAGGCGCTCGACGTCAATCCGTCGAACTCCCTCTACCAGATCAACCTGTCGCGGGCGAAGCTCGAAGCGTCCCGCGTCCATTTTCAGAAGGGCAAGACGCTCCGCGCCTCCGCGCTCAACGCCCGCGGTGAGGATCAGATCCGCCTCATGCAGCTCGCGGCCACGGAGCTGGAGCTGGTGGTCAGGCTCGACCCGACGAACCAGTACGCGGCCGTCGAATACGGCAAGGCCGTCAACGCGCTGCGGGAAGCCACGCTGGCCGGGCAGCCGATGACCATCGACGAGCTCAAGAAACGGGCCAAGGCCAACATCACCAAGTCGCAGCCGCCGCAGCTCAACCCCAGCTCCGATCAGCCGATCTCTCTCACTTTCCCGCACGAGACGCCGGTCAAGGAAATCTACAAGGCGCTCGGCAACGCCTTCGGAATCAACATCCTCTTCGATCAGGCCGTGAAGGACGACCGCATCGCCATCGAACTGAAGGACGTCACCGCCCAGCAGGCCCTCGAGCGCCTCATGCAGGCCGCCAATCATTTCTACAAGGCACTCGACGAGCACACCATCATCGTCGTCCCCGACAATCCGCAGGCCCGGCGCGACTACGAGGACCTGGTCATCCGCACGTTCTACCTGTCGAACGGCGATGCCGAACAGGTCACGAACGTCGTCCGGACCATGATCGAGGCCCGCAACGTGTTCCCGCTGAAGGCGCTCAACGCCATCACCATCCGCGACACCGCCGACAAGGTGCGTATCGCCGAGAAGATCATCGAGGCCAACGACAAGGCCAAGGCCGAAGTGGTCGTCGACGTCGAGTTGCTGCAGATCGACCTCGATAAACAGCGCGAGATCGGCGCCGTCGTGACCGGCCTCGGTGGCAGCCTTTTCGCCGGAAACGTCCCCACCGACACCACCGGCCCCAAGCCTTCAAACCTCGACACGTTACGCGGCATCCGCAGCTCGAACCTCAACTTCACCATCCCCTCCATCTCGTACAACCTGATCAAGACCGTCGGCAACACCGAGACGCTCGCCAACCCCGAGCTCCGTATCTCCGAAGGGGAGAAGGCCACGTTGCACATCGGCCAACGCGTTCCGGTGCCGGTGACGACGTTTCCAACGATCAACACCGCCAGCAGCGGAGGGCTGGCCGGACAGGCCACGTCCTTCCAGTACCAGGACGTCGGCATCAAGGTCTCCATCGAGCCGCGCGTCCACCATAACGGTGAGGTCACGCTCAAGCTGACCGTCGAAGTCTCCGACGTGGCCGCCTCGGCAAACCAGTCGGACCAGCCGACGTTCAACACGCGCACGATCGAAGCGACCATCCGCCTCAAAGACGGTGAGACGAACTTCCTGGCCGGCCTCATTCAGCAGTCGGAAGGGACGACCAGCGCCAAGACCCCCTTCCTCGGCGACATCCCCATCCTGGGACGTCTCTTCACGAAGGACAAGACCGCGCACCACCGCACCGATCTGATGCTGACGATGACGCCGCACATCATCCGCATGCCCGACATCACCGAGGACGACATGGCGCCGATGTGGGTCGGCACGCAGAGCAACCTCAGCTTCCGCGGCCTCTCACCGCGCCTGGAGTCGCAGACGACGGCTGATCCGTTCACCCCGCGCGCCACCCAACTGTTCAACGCCAACGCCGTCGACGGGGACGGCAATCCGATTCCGCCGCTCAACAGACCGACGCCGGGCGGACCGAATGACCCATTCCGCGGCCGTACTCCTCCGAATTCGCCGCCGTCGAATCCGAGCAATCCTCCGAAAAACCCGCAGCCGGAGAGCAATCTCTCGCTGCCGTCGACGGGAGCGGTCGTCGCGCAGTCGGTGATGGCCGATACCAGCGCCTCGGACAATACCGGCCTGGCGCCGCGCATCGAGCCGCAACCGATGCGGCTGGCGTTCAAAGCGGGCGAAGAGAAGATGTGGAACGTCGTGGGGATGGATCTGGACGGCCTGACCACGCAGCAGATCATGCTCCACTACGATCCGCGCACGCTCGACGTGAGCGAGGTCGTCTTCGGTCCGGCGCTGGTCGTCGATCCGCAGACCCCGCCGGTGGCCACCATCGACCGCGAGCACGGCACCGTACGCATTACCTCCTCGAACGGCAAACCGCTGCAGTTCTACAACGGCGGCGGTGACATCGCCTCGCTGCGCGTGCGCGGGGGCGCTCCCGGCGACACCTTCCTCGTGCTCGAGAACCCCAACCTCACCAACGGCAACGGCACGATCGTCAATGCGTCGGTGTCGGGAGGCCACGCCAAGGTCGACTGATGAACGCCCGCCGCTCAAGGAACGCCGGCTTCACCGTCGCGGAGCTGATCACCGTCGTGGCGATCATCGGCATCCTGGCCTCGGTGGCCATGCCGCTGGCCAACTTCGGCATCCGCCGGCAGAAGGAGATCGAGCTGCACGAAAAACTGCGCAAGATCACGGACGCCATCGACCACTACCACGAGCTACGCATGCAGCCGCCGGGAAGTCCGGCCGGCATGAAGGACCTGCCCAACATCGACCAGGGACCATGGCCGAAGGATCTCGAGGAGCTGACCAAGCCGATCGAGCTCAATAGCGGCCAGAAAGTGCGCCTGCTCCGTCCGCGAGACCTCATCGATCCGATGACCGGCAAGTCGGAGTGGAACGTTCTGACGTCCGACGACGATCCTGACGCCCAGAGCTCAGGCTCAACCAAGAATGTCTATGAGATTCATTCGAAGTCAACCGCGCCGGCCCTCGACGGAAAGACGCACTACAACGAATGGTGAAAGAAGTGGATTAGTGAATTAGTGGATTAGTGGATCAGTCGATTCGGAGATCAGAGGGATCGGTTACTGATCACGAATCACGAATCACTAATCCACTGATCGACTACCAGGAGCCACGATGAAACGTCCCCGCAAAAAACAACAATCCGGCTTCACCCTCATCGAGCTGATCGTCGTCGTCACGATCATCGGCATTCTGGCCGCCGTGGCCATCTCCAACGTCAGGTGGGCGCAGACGAAGGCGCGCGAATCGGCCCTGCGCCACGATCTGTTCGAGATGCGCAAATCGATCGATGACTATTACGCCGACAAGCAGAAGTATCCCGAGAGCCTGCAGACGCTCCAGCAGGAGCACTATCTGCGCAACGTTCCGAAGGACCCGATGACCGGCAAGGCCGACTGGGAGGAAGTGCAGAACACTCCCGATCCCTCGGACCCGAACTCGGTACCGACCGATCCGGCAGCGGCCTCCGAGAACGCCGCCCCCGGCGTCTACGACGTACACAGCCAGGCACCCGGCAATGGACTCGATGGCACACCGTACAAGAGCTGGTGAGGTGCGGTTGCGGGGTCTCGCGGTTGCGGAGTCGCGCGGTGTCCAAGCGCTAAACCACCGCGAGACTGCGCAACCCCGCAACCGCGCAACCTCGGAAAACGGCTTCACCCTGGCCGGCCTCCTCGTGATCATGACCATCATGATGATCTTCGTCGCCTACACGGTCCCGCGGCAGTGGTCGACCATCATGAAGCGGGAGCGCGAGCGCGAGACGATTTACGCCATGCAGCAGTACGCCAAGGCCATCACCGAGTTCCGGCTCAAGAACAACACGTATCCGACCTCGCCGCAACAGCTCAAAGAGGCCCGCATGCCGCGCATGATCCGCGGCGTGAAAGGGGAGTACGTCGATCCACTCACGGGCGAGGTGGACTGGCTGGTCATCCCACAGTCGGCCGGCAACGCGCTGCCGCAGCACAACATCATGAACGCGAACGGCAATGTCTCGATGCCGTCGACGACTACGCAGACGACGCAGACGACAAATACCACGTCGAGCACCACCGACACATCGTCCAGCAGCACCACGTCGACCAGCGGCACGAATCCCAATGCCCCTCCGGCCCTGCCCGGCATCCCGATCAAGGACTACGCCGGCGGTCCCTTCATCGGCGTCCGCCCTCCCACCCACGGCAAAGCGCTCATCAGCCTCCTCGGCGCCGATACCTACGAGACCTGGATCTACACCACACAGGACTACGAACAGGAAAAAGGGGTACGGATCGCCGGCGCCTCGATCGTGTTCCACTGACTCATTCGCATTTCTCACATGCTGAGTGGTAGCTGGCGAAACTTGGGACGATGTGGAGTTGTGCGAGCCTTTCGTTCTCGGCAGCACCTCCAATCGAGAGCCCTTCTCCCCCAGCGGTTTCTTGCTGGGGGAGAAGGTGCCGAAGGCGGATGAGGGGGCGTTTCACGCATACGTTATTCGCGCGCCTTCGAGCGCTCTCGGACCAGCGACGGTAAATCGCGCAACTCTCGTAAAGCGCCCCCCTCATCCGCCTTCGGCACCTTCTCCCCCCACAAGAAACCGTGGGGGGAGAAGGGCTCTCGACGAAGGGAGTGGCAAGGCTCTCGCGGGAACAATTCAAGTGAGCGTGTGGAATCGACCGACCGCACACTGTTATTTCTCGCTATTCCATCTCCTGACGCGCGGCTGCGCCGCTGGGCACAGACAAGAGTGTCTGTGCCACATTGGACCTCGGTATTGGCAGGGGAGTGGAGTCTTGCGGGACAGAATGTGGCACAGACACTCTTGTCTGTGCCCCGGCGGCTCAGCCGCGCGTCGGCGAATCCCCACTACAATCCCGCTCGCATGTCATCCGACCTCAAGACCGTCAGCCGCTACGTCCTCCCCTCGGGGCTGACGATCATCATCGAAACACTCCCCTACGTCCGCTCCGTGGCGCTCGGCTATTACCTGCGCAGCGGCTCCGCGGTCGAGTCGGAGGAGCACAGCGGGGCGTCGCACTTTCTCGAGCACCTGGTGTTCAAGGGGACGGCCACGCGGTCGACGAGCGACATCGCCAAGGTGATCGACATCCTCGGCGGCGACGTCGATGCGTTCACCGGCAAGGAGTACACCTCCTTTTACTGCCACGTGCTCGACGAGCAGATGATGACGGCGCTCGGGTTGCTGACCGACATCGTCATCTCGCCGCGCTTCACCGACGACGATCTGGAAGTCGAGCGCGGCGTCATCCTCGAAGAGATCAAGATGGTCGAGGACACGCCGGACGACCTGGTTCACGAAATCTTCGTCACCGCGTTCTGGCCCGATCATCCCCTCGGCCGCCCCATTCTCGGCACCGAGGAGACAGTGAACCGGCTCGGGAGGAAACAGATCCTCGCGCACTACGACGAGACCTTTCACCCGTCGAACATGATCTTCTGCGCCTCGGGCAATGTGCGCCCCGAGGACATTCTTCCTTTCCTCGAGAAGACGTTCGCCAACGACACCAAGCCGCCCCTGGCGCGCACCTGGTCCGCGCCGACGCCGGCGCAGCACGTGATCCTCCGCGAGAAGCGGGAGCTCGAGCAGGTTCACCTCTGCCTCGGCTCGCGCGGCTTCCCGCAGCAGGGCGACGAGCGCTATGCCGCGGCGCTTTTCAACGCCATCCTCGGCGGCGGCATGTCGTCGCGACTCTTCCAGCGCATCCGCGAGAAGACGGGCCTCGTCTACACGGTCATGTCGTACCACAACGGCTACGTCAACGGCGGCTACGAGGCGATCTACGCCGCCTGTGCGCCGAAGAACCTCAAACGCGTCCTCGACATGACCCTGGCGGAGATGCGCACGATCAAGAGCGGCGGCGCGACGGCGGAGGAGCTGAGCTCGGCGAAGCTGCACCTCAAAGGGTCGATCCTCCTCTCGCTGGAATCGACCGTCAGCCGGATGTCCGGCCTGGCGAGGCAGGAGTACTACTTCGGCCGCCAGTTCTCCCCCGACGAGATCACCGCCGCCATCGACGCCGTCACCCTGGAAGACATCGCCAACGTCGCCGCCACCATCGTCGATCCCGAATCACTCTCGCTCACGTTGATCGGAAATCTGAAGTCTCCGGGGATCTCGACGGACATGCTGCGCAAGGCCGTGGCCTGACCCAGGAACCGCCGCGTAAATTTTCAGAGGCGGTTGGCCGGGCTCTTGTGTACTCTTCGCATCGAAGGAGGGTCTCCGCCCATGCCCGCTCCCGTCATCGTTCCACGGGACAAGTCTCTCGATCAGGTGCTCAGCACCGATCAGGTTTACATGCTCATCATCGGTTCGAGCCGGCGCGCAAGCGAGCTGGCGGAACTGGCAAGCGAGGTCAGCGACCGCGTCAAGCCCGGCGAGACCACGACCCGCTGTACCGTTCAGGTCACGCGCGACGACGCCATCGGACCCGCTTTGCGGCAGGAGATCGGCGAGACACCCGATCCGACCATCGTCACGATGAAGCGGGACGGGACCGTCGTCCGCGCCGTGGTCGACGACGGCGACATCGACCGCATCGATCTGGAAGACATGTTCGCTGAAGCCGCGATATGAACCCCGAGGCCGGCGAGCCTCGCTATGTGACCAGGAGGAGATGATGGCAACCGATCCCAATGCGAATGGCGGCGCCGGTTCGACAGACGGCAGCGTTCCCCCCGCACCCACGCCGGCCGTCACCACGATGCTGACGTTCGCCAATCCGCCGCAGGCATCGACGGCGACCGACGTCGCCACGCAGTGTTCCCAGAAAGGGTTCACGACCGTCGGCATCACCAACGTAAAGCCGGCTGACGTGATCGATTTCAGCCGGTTCGATCAGCAGTCGTGCACCGATCTGGGAGACTCCATCGTCCTTTGCGTGAGCGCGAAGGGTTTCAGTCTGCCCGCGCTCGGCGGGACGTTCGACATCATGCGCGTCCAGGGGACGCAGATCACCTTCGAAAACTTCACCAAAGCCATCACGCAGATGATGAAGCCGACGGAGGCCAAGTGATTCGCCGCATCCTGCTCGGCATCCTCGTTCTCTCCGTCGCCGGAATCGCCCTCGGAGACGACTGCTCCGCCACGACGCCCCGGTTCGAGCTGCATGCCGCCACCCAGAATCCGACGGTCACGTTTCCGAAAGACACGATGCCGGCGTCGATCACCACCGGGGCCACGGTCAAGCTCATCATCGGCGGCGGATCGGCGATCGACGCCACGGTTACCGACGTCACCACCAATGCCTTCATCGGAGGCTCGATCGTCACACTCAAAGCCTCGCAGCCGCTGAACGGGCCGATCGAAGGGGTGAACGCGTCCGGCCTGACCGCGGCAACCGTCTCGTTGCTTCCGCCGGCCGGCGACCCCATCAATCTCTGCGGCCTCACGCCGCTCAACTACTCGTTCCATGTCGGTCCAACCGTCTCGACCGAGCCCAGCTCGACCGGCTCGGGCAACCCGGCCGGTGCGGTGCGCTTCCAGTTTTCGCGCGGCATGCTTCGTCTGGTCGAAATCAGCAAAGACGCGACGCTGATTCCGGCCGAGCGCAGCCTGCAGGAAGAACTGAGCGTCTCCATCGACACCACGGACCAGCAGGTGGCCGGGACACCGTTCGTCGACGACAATCGTCTGACCGCCGCAATCCGCTCTCCGGAAAAGACATTCGGCAAGGTGCTCAACCGGGTACGCATCGGCCTGGAAGGTCAATTCGCCCGGGCCATCCACACCGAGGACCGGGACACCGACGCGACGATCGTGGTGGACGGCTGGCTGCCGTTCTTCCAGGCTCTCAATATCCTCACGCAGAGCCGCACGCGAACGCTTCCGTTGAGCTTCCGGATCTCCGCCGGCTACCGTTCCCAGAACGTCTCCGGGGTGAAGTCAGACGGTTACGTGGCCGACGGCGTCGTGAGCTATCACCTCTACCTCTTCGATCATTACGCGGTCGACCTCTCCGAGGAGACCGTGTTCAATGACGTGAGCGACCGTCCGGCGTCGACACCGCGGACGCAGCACTCGTACAAAGCCCAGGTCTCCTACAAGGCAGACCCCCTCTCGATGTTTTCCGCCGTTGCATCGTACGAGAACGGACACTCCGGGCCGGTCTTCACGAAGCTTCGCCAATACTTCGTCGGCGTCGGTATCCAGCAGATATTCGGATCGGCAGCCAAGCCCTGACCTACTTCTTCATCACGTCCGGCACGTCCTTCGACCGCGTGTCGACGAACGACACCTCCACTCCTTTTCGAATGCGGTGCGAGACCTCCTGTGCGTCCCAGTTGGTCAGGCGCACGCAACCGTGCGACGAGGCGTAGCCGATCGAGTCGGGGTCGGGCGTGCCGTGCATCCCGTAGTGCGCCTTGCTGAGCGCCATCCACACCACCCCCACGGGTGAGTTCGGACCGGGATTCATATGCGCATCCGGCTCGCTGTCCGGCACCTCGTGATAGAGCGTCGGGTCATAATGAAAGTGGGGCATGGGCGTGATCGAGACCACGTGCAGCGTCTCGTCGGGTGACGGGTCGTAGGTCGAGCCGAGAGTCGTCGGCGCATGGAAGATCAGGTTGCCGTTCGCGTCGAAGGCGTTGTACGTATTGCCGGCGATGGAGATGACGATCCTGGCGATGTCCGGCTGATCCTGCGTGACCGCCGGGCGAACATTCGGAACGTTGATCGTTGCCCCGGCCTGGAGGTCATTGATGTTCATGCCGGGATTCAGCGACTCGAGAAAATCCTCGGAGCTGTGAAACCGCTCGGCGAGCTCCTCGCGCAGCGACTCGTAGCACATGCAGTCGAGCTTCGCCTTCTCGTAAGGATCGTCGGGGATATGGACGAACGGACCCTTCAAATCGTCCGCCGTCAGCGTGTAGGTCACCAGGACCGGCGCGCCACCCGCGGCCTGGGCGATGGACTGGAACGTCGCATCGTCCACGTCGCCCGTCTGGGCCATCCCATGCGACCTCTGCCACCACCAGACTGTGATCGCCGAGTTCCGGCCCCACCGTCCATCGATCGAACCGACGGAGAAGTGATTCCGATCGAGATACACCTGCGTTCGGAGAACCGAGGGGCCGCGCACGTCCCCGGTGATCGGAAGACTGACCGGCGCGTTGTTGATCGCCGCCGCATCGAGCCCTTTGAACGACTCCTTCTTCCCGTGGACGATGTTGAAATTCATCACCTGCTGCTCCGCCGCCGCCTGCATCTGCGCCGCGGCGACGCGTGCCGCCTCCTGGGCGCGAAACGACTGCAACTGCCGCCACTGCTGATCGAACCTCTGCCGCTCGATCTCCTGCGGCGTCGGCGCCGGCTCTTTGGCCCCGAGGGGGGTTGAGGCATCGAAGGTGTCCGACACCTTCTGCGCCACCTTACTGGCCGCGTTCTCTGCGCGGTCTTTCGTCTCATTCGTCTGCTCGCGGCTGCAGGCGGCCACCAGCACAATCGTGAAAATCGCCAATCCGGATGGTCTGTTCATGCCGGTTACCAAAGCAAAGTTGGGGCCGCCCGCCAGGAAAGCTTTTAACCACTGAGGCACAGAGAACACAGAGAAAGGATGAAGGCGGAAGGATGAAGGATGAATCAGTACGCCACCATCCTTCATCCTTCATTTCATCTTTCTCTGTGTTCTCTGTGCCTCTGTGGTTAAAGCCTCTCAACGTCTGTTCGAGATGGCGTTAGACTTTCGCCCGCTTCCGATGATCACCTACCTCAAAGTCCGCAACCTCGCCATCGTCGAGGAATTCGCGATCGAACCGGGGCCCGGGCTGAACGTTCTGACGGGGGAGACGGGGGCGGGGAAATCGCTGCTCATCGACTCGCTCGAATTTCTTCGCGGGGCTCGCGGGTCGACGGAGATGATCCGCGCCGGCGCGGACAAGATGACGGCCGAGGCGGTGTTCGAGCTGCCTCGGGAGTCGCATGATGTGCTAAAGGAGATCGGCGTCGAGATCGGCGTCGACGCCAGCCAGTCGGAGGTCATCGTCAAGCGCGAGATCGCCGTCAGCGGGCGTGGTCGCGTTCTCATCAACGGCTCGCCGCTCTCCGTACGCGAGCTCGGCGGGGCCATGGATGCGTTCCTGGAGATTCATGGCCAGCATGAGTCGCACGGGCGGGTGGCGGGGCAGGGCTATCGCGAGCTGCTCGACGACTACGGCGGTCACGCTACGCTCCTGTCCGCGACGGCGGGGACCCACGCCTCCTGGCGCGACGCCGCGGAGCAATTGCGCGAGCTGACCGGCGCGCAGCGCGACCGCACGCTGCGGCTCGATCTGCTTCGGTACCAGATCGAGGAGATCTCCGCGGCCACCATCGATCCGGCGGAAGAGGAAACGTTGCGGGCCGAGCGAAGCATGCTGGCCAACGCCCGGCAGCTCGCCGAGGCCAGCAGCGGCGCCTTCGCGCTCGTCGACGACGACGAAGACTCCGCGCTGGCCCAGCTCGCGCGCGCGCTTCACCTCGTCCAGCCGCTGGCCGGCGAGATCGCCGACATCGCTACGATCACCGCCGAGATCGAAGACGCCATCTATCGTCTTCAGGAGACGTCGCGAGGGCTGTCCCGTCTCTCGGATTCGGTACGCCACGATCCGGTACGGCTCGAAGAGATCGAGGATCGCCTGGTGACGATCGAGCGGCTGAAGAAGAAATACGGCGGCTCGGTGGAGGCCGTGCTCACCCACCTCAGCGCCATTCAGGACGAGTTCGAGCGGCTCAGCGACTACGAAACGAGCGTCGACAAACTGCAGCGGATCGAAGAGCAGCGCTTCGCGGCCTGGCGGAGCGCCGCCCAGGCTCTTTCCGCCGCGCGGAAGAAGGCGGCCAGGAAATTCGAGAGCGCCATCCAGTCGGAGCTCAACGACCTGGCCATGGAGCGGACGACGGTCAAGGTCGTCGTCGATGCCGCCGACCCGGCGCGCGAGCATGCCGCGGCACACGGCATCGACCGCATCGAGATTCTCATCGCTCCGAACCGCGGCGAGGAGCCGAAGCCGATGCAGCGGATCGCCTCGGGCGGCGAGCTTTCCCGCATCCAGCTCGCCATCGCCGCGGCGCTGTTCAAGGCCTCGCAGCACGCCGCGGCGGCCACGCTGGTCTTCGACGAGATCGACGCCGGCATCGGCGGCCGCGTCGCCGAGGTCGTCGGCAGGAAGCTGCAGGAGCTCGCCGTGGGAAACCAGGTCATCTGCGTCACCCACCTTCCGCAGATCGCCAGCTTCGGAGCGACCCACTTCTTCGTCTGGAAAGAAGACGCCGCCGGCCACACTCGCGCGCGCATCCGCCGCCTCGACAGCGACGAAGAGCGCGTGAGCGAGGTGGCGCGCATGCTCGGCGGCGAATCGGTTCCGGCCTCCGCGGTGCTGCACGCGCGCGAACTGCTCGATGGCGCGCGCGGACGGACGGCGAAGGCACGGCGATGAAACGCTGGCACGTCGACGGCGATCCATCCGGCGGCGTGCTCGACGAGCTGGCGGACGTGTTGCGAGCAGGTGGGGTCGCTCTCCTTCCCACCGATACGATCTACGGCCTGCACGCCATGGCCACGGACCAGCAGGCGGTCGAGCGCATTCGGGCCATGAAGAGCCGGGGCGACGACAAGCCGTTCGTCATCATCGCCTCGTCGGTCGAACAGCTTCGCAACCTCGGCGTAATCGTTCCCGAACAGTTGTCCGGTATCTGGCCCGCGCCGCTGACGGCGATCCTTGCCTCGGGTGAGGCAACCATCGCCGCGCGCATCCCCGATCTCGGATGGTTGCGTGCCCTCCTCGACCGCACCGGGCCGCTCGTCTCGACGAGTGCGAATCGGAGCGGCGAACCGCCGGTCTCGAGCCCCGATTTGCTCGCTTCCGACCTGAAAAACGAGCTCGATGCGCTGCTCGATCAAGGTCCGCGCGAAGGGAAACCGTCGACGATCGTGGACTTTACCGGCGCTGAGCCGCGGCTCATCCGGGAAGGCGATCCCGCGTTTTCACAGTTTCTGCGGAAAACCCTGCGGAAAGCCCTGTGAAAAACTGCGAAAGACCGCACAAATGCGGGCCTTCCGAGCGCTTTGCACAACTCCGTGGGCGTATTGAGCTAAGTGTTGCAGGAGCAGGCGTTAACCAAAATCAGACACATCCTTAGCAGCGTTTTTTGTGCAATTGCCCAAGACGGTTTGCAGTTTCCACATCCGGCTTGACAACGAAGCATCGCATCGGTGCCGTTCACTGAACCGTTGCAAGTGTCGGAGGGGGGTAGCTTTACGGCTGCGGCTGTTCACAATTGAACACTCCGACTGTCTCCAATTGAACACTTCCGACCCTTGTGATGATGACAAGATTGAACCGATTGATTCTGTCCGCTTTTCTGCTGTTGCTCACTTCCGCGGCGCTTTCCGGAGCACAGACAAGAGTGTCTGTGCCGTCTGTGCCACATCGGCCCTCGGTATCGGCTGGAGAGTGGAGACTTGCGCGACCGAATGTGGCACAGACACTCTTGTCTGTGCCCGGGCCGCCGTGACCTTGCCACTTGCCGTCGATTCCACTCCTGTGAGAAATGCGCGCTAGAATCGGGTTGCCATGACCACCACCATCGAGCCTCAGACACAGCCCAAGCCGAGCGAGGCCGCCGCGCCTCAACGCCAGTTCGTCAACTTCATGTTCTTCAAAGCCGACCGCGCCCTGCGCCGCGAGAGCGCCAAGGTGAAGGCGGAGGCGAAACGCGAATTCGCGGAGATCGTCCATCGCCACACCGGACCGATGATGGTCCTCCCGTACTCGACCGTCGGCATCAAGCCGAACACCGATTTCATGCTCTGGCGCATCGGCTACGACCTCGATCCCTTCCAGCAGCTCGCCGCCGACATCAACAAGTCGATCCTCGGACGCTACCTCGACATCCCGGTGTCGTACTTCTCGATGACCAAGCATTCGCAGTACGTCGACGAGCACGTGCACGAGGGGCAGGAAGGCCGCCGCCTGCGCATCGTCCCCGGCAAGAAGCCCTACCTCTTCGTCTATCCGTTCGTGAAGACGCGCGACTGGTACCTGCTTCCCGGCAGCGAGCGCCAGCGGATCATGAACGAGCACATCGCCATCGGCCACAAGTACCCGCGGGTGAAGATCAACACCACCTACTCCTTCGGCCTCGACGACCAGGACTTCGTGGTCGCCTTCGAAGCCGACTCCGCCGCCGAGTTTCTCGACCTGGTGCAGGAGCTCCGCGAGACGGAGTCATCCAAGTTCACCCTGCGCGACACGCCGATGTATACGTGCAGGCGTTCGACGATCGAGGAGATCGTCGATTCGCTGGCGTAGCTGCGTCGATTCCGACAGTTTTTGTCACCTGACGACGTAGACATCGTCGATTGCGCCACCGTTGGCCGTTACTCAGCTCGTGTGCGCCGTGACGCGATTCATGTGTACCGTTACGCGTCTTATGTGCACTGTTACATGGTTCATGCGCATCGTAACGTAGCTCATATGTCACGTCACATAGCTCATGTTCGTTATCACCTGGCTAATGTACATCGCTACGTAGCTCATGTCGATCATGACATAGCTCATGTACGCTATCACAGAGCTAATGTTTATGATTACTTAGATCGTGTACGATGTGACATAGATCATGTGTCAAGTGACATAGATCGCGTATGCTGATACATATCTAGTGTTTATCTGTGCATAGCTCATGTATTAGAATACGCTGTGCATGTTCATGAGTACATAGCTCATGTGCGCAGTTACGGACATCGTGTGCGCGGTTACACAGCGCGCGGCTCGTCGCTCACCGCTGCCGCACGACCACTCCGCCCTTCATCACGAACACCACCTTCTCCAACACCTTCACATCCTTGAGCGGATCGCCGTCACCCGCGCGACACGAGTGGAAACTCTTCGGGATGCTCGATTGACCGCACGGACAAATCGACATCGAGATCGGGCCAGTAGAGATGATCGGCGCTTGGCCACTCGACGTTCGCAAGTTTCGCGACCGGAGCCTCCGCGAACCAGGGAAAGTTCGCAAACGAGAGGAAGACCTCCCGGTCTCGCAGCCATAGCCAAAGACCGTGCCGCGAGATGTTCGTGACTTCAACGTCCGTCGCCATGGTCCATGTCTATGCGATGCGAATCCTCGGCTGATCGCTCACCGCTGCCGCACCACCTTACCGCCCTTCATCACGAACACCACCCTCTCCAGCGCCTTCACATCCTTCAGCGGATCGCCGTCGATGGCGATGACGTCGGCGAGCTTCCCCGATTCGAGCACGCCGGCATCGACACCGAGGAGTGACGCTGCGTTGGTCGTGGCCGTCTGGAGAGCCTGCAGCGGCGTGAGGCCGGCGGTGACGAGCGCCGAAAACTCGCGGGTGGTGAACTTCGGCTCGTCGTCCAGCCCGAACGCGATCTTGACGTGGTGCCGCAACGCGCGCTCGAAGGCCGGTTGCTGATAGCGGAGGATGGCCTTCCCCTTCTCGAGCATGATCGGCTCCTGGCCCGCGGTCAGGCCCAGCTCGACGCCGCGTTGAAAGGTCTCCAGCGTCGGGACGAGCCACGTTCCACGCTCGGCCATCAGTTGCGCCGTTTCCTCATCGAGCACGGTCCCGTGCTCGATCGAGTCGACGCCGGCGCGAACCGCCGCGGCGATGCCGGCCGTCCCTTCCGCGTGCGCCATGACCTTGCGGCCGGCGCGGTGCGCGACCTCGACGGCCGCCTTCATCTGCTCGTCGCTCAGCTCCTGCACGTTGTAGTCACTCAACGTATCCAACACGCCGCCGGTGGCCATCAGCTTGATCCAGTCGGCGCCGTTGCGAAGGTCGTGGCGAACGGCGATGCGCACCTCGTCCGGCGTGTCGGCGATGTTCGGGAGTTTGACCATCGGGACGTCCGCCGCCAGCGGGTTGAGATCGGCGTGCCCTCCGGTGACGGAGATAGGAATCCCCGCCGCGAAGACCCGCGGACCGGCAAACCTCCCTCGGGCGAAGGCATTCCGCAGGGCGATCGTGTCGTACGCGGGATCGGTCGTGCCGGCATCGCGCACGGTGGTGAAGCCGCGCTGCAGGTAGGTCTGCGCGTTCTGCAATCCGTCGAGCGTCTTCTCCGCGGAGGAGCGCCGCAGGTTGCTGGTGGCCGAGAAGTCGTTCCAGTCCGCCTCCAGATGGACATGGCAATCGATGAGACCCGGCAGCACAGTGGCGTCGCCAAGCTCGATGACGCGCACCCCATTGGGCTCGCTCCTGTCGACGGAAACGATCCGTTCGCCGCGCACGACGACGTACGCCTCGGCCGCCGTCCCGCTGCGAACGTCGAGCACGTGCCGCGAGTGGATGGCGACCGTTGCCGGTTCTTCGGCAACAGCCGCGGCAGCGAAGAGCAGAGAGATGAAGATCGCGGTCATCGTGGCTCGCATCAGTCCTCCGTAGGCCGGTCGTCAATGTCCGGCATGGCGCAATTGTTCGTCGAGAAAGGCCAACGTCTGCCGCCACGCGTCCTCGCGGGCGTGCGCGGTCCCCTCGGGCGTTCCGCCGAAGTGCATCAGTCGACCCGTCAGCGGGTGGCGCGTGTCGTTGAGGTCCATGGTCGACGTGTACGGACGTCCGATGGCGTGACCGGCGTTCTCGTAGGTGAAGTGCTTGTACGCATAGGGAAACTGATTGCGGCGGAGCCGGGCCATGATCTGCTCCGACATCCCGCTCGAATTCCAGACCTGATCCTGCCGCCCGGAGATCAGCAGCACCGCCCCCTTGATCTGCTCGACGCGGATGGCTGCTCGCTCCATGGCCGCGAAGTCACGAGCGCCGGGATGGACGAAAGCGAGCGGCCGTCCCTGAACGGTCCATGAAGGCGCACCTCTCGAGTCGCAGCAGCCGCCCCAGACGACGTTACTCGGAACGTAGGCGACGACGCTCCTGATCTGCGGGAAGGCGGAGCCCAAGAGGAGAGCCAGCTCACCGCCGCGCGACGTACCGAGCAGACCGATGCGCGATGAATCCACCGAGGGCTGCGCGGCCAGCCAATCGAGCGCCTTTCCGAAATACTCGAGCGGAATGTACGAAAGCGACGGCGGCAACCCCTCGGCTGCGAAGTATGCCAGCGCCAGCACGGCGTATCCGCGCGATGCCAGACCGCCCGCCTGCGACGTGGCCGGCGGCAATCCGCCACCGGAACCGGAGAGGACGATCACCACGGGATGCCGCCCGTCGCCCGGCGGCTGATAGAACGCGCCGACCAATCCATTCTCACGCACCATGCTCACGTTCACATCCGCCGCCACCGCGCGACGCTGCAGCGTCGTCTCCGCCACGACGGCCCCGTCCACCTCGGCGGTGAGCTTCCACGCCTGCGCCTGCGGATTGCGAGCGATCGCCGGCGGCGGCGCAGGAGGAGCGCGGCGCTCGTCAGGATCACGCCGGGCCGACCAGAAGAGTCCCATCGCGTCGACCCCCTGGTAATTGCCTGACGCCGGAGCGATACGCCCGAGGTCAACGACTCCATCCTGAGGGATCGCGAATGTTGCACTCGACGACCATTGCGACGGCTCCTCACCACCTCGCAACCTCACGGTCACCGTGCGGCCGGGCGGCAATCCCGAGATCACGATCGGGATCGGCTCGTCGATCAGGAACGTCTGCTGATGGATCTCGAAGCGGGGAGGATCGGCCAGCGCGACGTGATCCGCGCCGAACGCGATGACCGTGCACAGAAGGAACGCTCTCGCCAGCATAACCCTCGCAATTCTATCGACGGAACGACGCCTCGTCTGCTATTACTACGCCATCACATTCATGTTGAACCGGCCGCTAACGAGGTCTCGCATTCTGCTCGGGATCGCACTCGCCATCTTCCTCTCCGCGGGCGCTCTCCAGGCGCAGCAGCCATTCCAGCGCGGAACCGAGGTCAAACCCGAGCAGCCGCTGGCCGGCGAGACGCAGGCGCTCTGGAACGTCTACGAACGCGCCGTGATCGACTCCGCGGTCTACCAGCGCTGGAACGTTCGCCCTCTCCGCCCACTCATCCCGGACGAGCACGGCCAGGTGCTCGTGGCCATGGTCACATCCAAAGACGGCAAGGTCGGCGACTCGCTCACCGCCGGCACCTACGGAATGTGGGTCACCGGCGTCCCCGAGGTGCAGACGCTCTGCCGCGCCTTCCACGGCGACGTGGCCATGCAACTGCGTCAATTGCTCGGCCTTCCTCCGGATGCGGATGTGCCGCGAGTGCTCGTGCTCAAGGTCGCCGTCTCCGACCTCTTCCGCCCCGCCCCCGACGACAGCACGAACACGCCGCTGCCTTGCAAACCTCTTTCTGATACCACCACCCCCACCGACTGCGGCAACGCCTTCCCCTCGACGACGACCCCCTCCCACTATCAATGGATGGCCATCGAGACCCTCTACCTCCACGCCATCCCCAACGGCTACCCCTGGACGCACCTCGGCTACACCTACAACTGGACTCCCGGCGCGGACCGGTACGGGGCCTCGGAGTACGTGATTCGCGCGAATGCGAAGGGAGTGATTGTGGAGAACGTGCCGACGGTGAGGTACTGCGCGGCGCCGTAACGCAAAAAGGCTTTCACCACAGAGACACAGAGGTCACAGAGGTTTGTTTACTCTGTGTTCTCTGAGCCTCTGTGGTGAAAGCCTTTTTGATCACTCCGGCGTAATGTACGCCCCCGTAATCCCTCCATCCACGACGAACGACGTCCCGGTGATGAACGACGACTCGTCGCTGGCTAGGAACAGCGCGGCGTTGGCCATCTCCTCGGGGCGGCCGAAGCGGCCCATGGGGATGTGGACGAGGCGGCGGTTGCGGCGGGCGGGATCGGCGAGGAGCTCGGCCAGGAGTGGGGTTTCGACGGGGCCGGGGCAGAGGGAGTTGGCGCGGATGTTCTTGCGCGCGAACTCGACGGCGATCTCGCGCGTCATGGCAAGCACACCTCCCTTGCTGGCGGTGTAGGCGATCTGGGGGACGGCGGCGCCCATGATGGCGACGAAGGAGGCGGTGTTGATGATCGAGCCGCCGCCGGCGCGGAGGAGGGCGGGGATGGCGTACTGGCATCCGAGGAAGACCCCTTTGAGGTTGACGTCGATCACCATGTCCCAGATGGCCTCGGTGGTGGTGGTGACCGATTCGTCGTCGGGATGAAAGATGCCGGCGTTGTTGAAGATGACGTCGAGCCGGCCGAAGCTTTCCTCGGCGAACCTCACCATCCCCTCGGCGCCGGACGCTTTCGAGACGTCGGCGGCAAAAGCGCGGGCGCTCGGGCCGATCTCGTTCGCGGTCGCCTCGGCGGTCTCCTTCTTCAAGTCGACGACGATGACCTTGGCGCCTTCCCTGGCGAAGAGGAGGCAGGAGGCTTTGCCGATACCGGAACCACCTCCGGTGATGAGGGCTACTTTGTTTTCGAGTCTCACGGTTTGTCTCCCTTTTGTCATCCTGAAGCTGCCGGAGCCGCTGAGCGAGCGCAGCGAGCGAGATGCGGCGCAGGACGCTGAAGGATCTCCAGTGGCAGCGCCTGTGGCAGGAGCAGCGAATCTTGAGATCCTTCAGCGTCCTGCGCGCATTTCGCTTGCTACGCTCGCTCAGCGCTCCGGCAGCTTCAGGATGACAAATATCAGGCCATCTCAAAGTACCGCCGCCGTTCCCAGTCGGTGACGACGGCGTCGAATTTCCGTTGTTCGGTGCGGAAGAAGTGAAGGTAGTGATCGACGACGTTCTCGCCGAAGACTTCGCGTGCGAAGGCGCTCTCGGCCAGCGCGGCGATCGATTCGTTGAGCGAGTGGGGCATGTGCGGCAGGTCCGATGCGGCTTTGTAGACGTCGCCCTCGAACGCAGGAGGCGGCTCGATGTGATGAGCGACGCCGTCCAGTCCCGCGGCGATGGCGGCGGCGAAGGCGAGGTAGACATTCGCGTCGGCTCCGGGAGCGCGGCATTCAATGCGCAGTGACGGGCCGCTGCCGACGATGCGGAAGCCGGCGGTGCGGTTGTCGAAGCTCCAGGCGATGCCGGTCGGCGCAAACGAGCCGGCCACGTAACGCTTGTACGAGGAGGGATACGGCGCGAAGAAGGCGAACAGCTCGCGGATGTGCTTCATCCATCCGCCGAGAAACCAGCGGAAAGTCGGCGAGCAGTGAATCGTGCCGAGGGCGTCGTCGCCGGCAAACCGCGGGGCCTTGCCCGTTTCGTCCCACAACGACATGTGGATGTGGCAGGACGAACCGGCGTAACGCTCATCCCACTTGGCCATGAAGGTGATGGCGTGGCCCTGCTGCCAGGCGATCTCCTTGGCCGCGTGCTTGTAGATCGAGTGGCGGTCGGCCATCTCCAGCGCGTCGGAGTATCGCAGCCCGATCTCCTGCTGCCCCGGCCCCCACTCGCCCTTCGACGATTCGACGGGGACGCCGGAGCGCTCCATGTGCGCGCGAATGGCGCCGATGAGATGCTCTTCTTTCGTCCCTTGCAGGATGTGGTAATCCTCGATGACGCGTCCGATCGGCATCGGGTTGATGAAGCCCTTCTCCGCCACCGCCTCGTAGGAATCCTTGAAGACGTAAAGCTCCAGTTCCGAGGCCGCCATCGTGGTGAAGCCCATGTCCGCGGCGCGGGCGATCTGGCGTCGCAGCATGCTGCGCGGCGCCACCGGCACCATCTCGTGCTCGTGCTCCTGGTAGACGTCGCACAACACCAGCGCCGTCTTCGGCAGCCACGAGGCCACCCGAAGCGTTTCGAAATCGGGGATCGGCCGGAAGTCGCCGTAGCCTTTCGCCCACGAGGTGAAGGCGTAGCCGGGCACGGGGTCCATTTCCATGTCGCAGGCCAGCAGGTAATCGCAGGCGTGCATCCCGTGCGGGATCACCTCATCGACGAAGAACCGTCCGACGAGGCGCTTGCCGACCAGGCGCCCGTACATGTCGGGAAACGCCGCGATGACGGTATCGATCTCGTCGTCGGCGACGAGGCGTTTGAGGGTGTCGATGTCGATGCGTCCTTGCATGATGCGGTTGCGAGGTCGCGCGGTTGCGGGGTCTCGGGGTTGTAATGCTTCGAGACCCGCGCCACTGCGCCACCTCTCGTTACTCCCTTCACCTTTGCAGTTGCCTACCGGACGGGCGGGACCGCGCGACCGCGAGACCCCGCTCAGCCAATATCCACATACACCGTCTTCCACTCCGTATACGCATCGAGCGCGGCGAGACCGAGCTCGCGTCCGATGCCGCTTTGTTTTACGCCGCCGAAGGGGGCCTCGAGATGCACGCTGCTGCCGGAGTTGATGGAGATGTTGCCGGTCTCAAAAGCGCGGGCAACGCGCAGCGCGCGGCCGATGTCGCGCGTCCAGATCGAGCCGGAGAGGCCGTACGGCGAATCGTTGGCCATCCCCACGGCATCGTCCTCGGAGTCGAAGGGCATCACCGCCACCACCGGGCCGAAGATCTCCTCGCGGGCGATGGTCATCTCCGAGGTCACGTCGACGAAGATCGTCGGATCGAGATACGTGCCGGCTCCTTCGCGCGAATGACCACCAGTGGCGAGCGTTGCCCCTTCCGACTTGCCGGTATCGATGTACGACTGGACACGCGTCCGATGCGCCGCCGTCACCAGCGGCCCCATCTCCGTCTCACTTGCCAGTGGATCGCCGACGTTCACCTTTTCGAATGCTTCGACGAGCGCCTGCGCGAATCGATCGTAGATCGACCGCTGCACGAGCACGCGGCTGCGCGCGCAACAATCCTGGCCGGCGTTGCCGAGCGATGAGGAGACCGCGGAGGCGACCGCTTTCTCGAAATCACAATCGTCGAAGATGAGATTGGCCGACTTGCCGCCGAGCTCGAGGCTCACGCGCTTGATGTCGCGCGACCCCATCTCCATGACCTTCCTGCCGATTTCCGTCGAGCCGGTGAAGGCCAGCTTGCGGACCAGCGGGTGCGTGAGGATGGCCTCGCCGGCGACGGATCCCGGGCCGGTGACGACGGTGAAGACGCCCTCGGGCAGCCCCGCTTCGAGTGCCAGCTCGCCGAGGCGAATGGCGGTGAGCGGCGTCTGCTCGGCTGGTTTGAGAACCACCGTGTTCCCCATCGCCAGCGCCGGTGCCGACTTCCAGGCCGTGATGGCGATCGGGAAGTTCCATGGCACGATGATCCCGCAGACGCCGACCGGCTCGCGAAAGGTCATCAGCACGCCCGGAGCCGCGCCGGGGATGGTCTGTCCGCCGATCTTGTTCGTCGTGCCGGCGTAGTACTCGAAACAGTTCGCCGCCAGCGCCACTTCATCGCGTGAATCGCGGATCGGTTTCCCGACGTTGCGCGATTCCAGCGTCGCCAGCTCGTCGGCGTTGTCGCGAATGAGCTGCGAGAGCCGCATCAGCATCCGCCCGCGGCTTCTGGTATTGACCGCACGCCACGCCGGAAACGCTCCCGCCGCGCGCCGCACCGCGCGATCGACATCCTCGGCGGTAGCTCGCGAAACGGAGCCCAGCGTCTCTCCCGTCGCCGGCTCGATCAGCTCGAAATCGGACACGTGAGTAGGTTAGTGCAAGAAGCAGGCTCAGGGAGGGGGTTGCGGGGTCTCGCGGTTGCGCGGTCTCGCGGTATTGGCTTGCGCAGTTTGCTCACCGGCACACCGCGCGACCGCGAAACCCCGAGACCGCGAGACCCCGTCCCCGCAATACCCCCACCTACGGCCCGGTTACTGCATGTACACACCCAGTTACCCGCGGTTCTCTTTCCCACATCGACTGCCCGCGCCTTGCGATCGCGTCCGGTTGGAACAAACCAGGAGGCGATGCATGCCTGAAACAGTTCTCGAGACGGTGCTTCACGAGGCAAGGCCGACGAAGGTCCCGCTCGTCGCGGATATTCAGAACTTCGCGCAGGACGTATTCGACACCGTGCGCGAGCCGCTGCTCGTGCTCGATGCGGCACTGCGGGTGCGGTCGGCGAACAGCACGTTCTATAAGACCTTTCGCGTCTCGGCGGCGGAGACGGAGGGCCTTCACATCTACGAGCTCGGCAACGGGCAGTGGGACATTCCCGATCTGCGCACGCTGCTCGAGGAGATCGTGCCGGAGAGCACTGTTTTCAACGACTTCGTGCTCGAGCACGACTTCCCTCACATCGGCCGCCGGGTCATGCTGCTCAATGCCCGGAAGCTGCACGACGAGCTCGTTCTGCTGGCGATGGAAGACGTCACCGAGAAACGGCGCGCGCAGCATCTGCTCGAACAGATCGAGGCCTACGCCCAGGACGTCGTCGACACCGTGCGCGAGCCGCTGCTGATTCTCGACAGCAGCCTGCGCGTTCATTCGGCGAACGGCGCGTTCTACCAGACCTTTCACGTCTCGGCGGAGGAGACCGAGAACCAGCTCATCTACGAGCTCGGCAACGGGCAGTGGGACATCCCCGACCTCCGCACGCTGCTGGAGGACATCGTCCCCACCAGCTCGGTCTTCAACGACTTCGAGCTCGAGCACGACTTTCCCGTCATCGGCCGGCGGGTCATGTTGCTGAACGCCCGGAAATTACGGGAAGGCAGCCACGCCGAACTGCTGGTGCTGGCGATGGAAGACGTCACCGAGCGCCGGCGCGCCGAGGCGGAGGTGGCAACGGCCAAGGAAGCGGCGGAAACCGCCAATCGGACGAAGAGTCTCTTCCTCGCCAACATGAGTCACGAGTTGCGCACGCCGCTCAATGCCATCCTCGGATTTTCGGAGATGCTGCAGGAAGAATCGATCGAGCGCGGCCTGCAGGACTTCAGCGCCGACCTCCAGAAAATCTCCACGGCCGGCAAGCACCTGCTGGGGTTGATCAACGACATTCTCGATCTCTCGAAGATCGAGGCCGGCAAGATGGAGCTGCACCTCGAGGCCTTCGACATCTCCTCGCTGATCGGCGAGGTGGCGTCGACGATCGAGATGCAGGTGGAAAAAAACGGCAACACGCTCGAGATCACCTGCGCGCCGGACGTCGGATTCATGCGCGCCGACTTGAGCAAAGTGCGGCAGGGATTGTTCAATCTCGTTTCCAACGCGGCGAAATTCACTACCGACGGACAGATCAAAGTCGCGGCTGAGCGGCAGATCATGGACGGCATCGACTGGGTCATCTTCCGGGTATCGGATACCGGCATCGGTTTGAGTTCCGATCAGATCGTCCGGCTCTTTCAATCCTTCACGCAGGCTGACGCGTCGACGACGCGGAAGTTCGGCGGAACAGGCCTGGGCCTCGCCCTCACACGCCGTTTCTGCCAGATGATGGGCGGCGACGTCACCGTCCACAGCGTCCCCGGCGAGGGGAGCGTCTTCACGATCAAGTTGCCGGGCACGGTCACGGAACCGGTTGCCGAGCCAGCCCTTCCGTTCGAGGACCGTCGCGAGGCGTCGCAGGTTCCCAACGATGTCTCCATCGACGCGGAGCCGCTTCCTGCCCTCCGCACGTGCGTGCTCGTCATCGATGACGATCCTCTGCAGCGCGATCTGATGCAGCGCTATCTGCGCAAGGAAGGGTTCACGGTGTGCACGGCCAACGGCGGCGCGCAAGGGCTGCGGCTGGCTCGCCAGTTGTTGCCGGCGGCCATCACGCTCGACGTGATGATGCCGGACATCGACGGCTGGGGCGTGCTTGCGGCACTCAAAGGCGATGCGACGCTGTGCGAAATCCCGGTCATCATGCTGACGATGGTGGATGACGCGGAGCGTGGATTCACCCTCGGCGCATCGGAGTACGCCACCAAGCCGGTCAACCGCCGGCGACTCTCCCAGATCCTGAAGAAGTACACCTGTCTCAAGCCGCCATGCCCTGTCCTGGTGATCGACGACGATCCCGTGAGCCGCTCGCTGACCCGGACGATCCTGGAGAAGGAGGGGTGGGTGGCATCCGAGGCCCGGAACGGACTCGAGGCGCTGCGGACCATGGAGCACAACCGCCCACGGCTGATCTTCCTCGACCTGATGATGCCGGAGATGGACGGCTTCGAATTCGCCGCCGAGGTGCGGCGCCATCCCGAATGGCGATCGATCCCGATCGTGGTGATCACCGCGCAGGACCTGACGGCGGAAGAGCGCAAGCGGCTCAACGGTAACGTCGAAAAGATCCTGCGTAAGGACGGCGATTCGCGCGAGTCGATCCTCGAACAGGTTCGCGATCTGCTCGCGGGCAGCAACGCCACTCGCGCTCCTCGGGAACAGGCGGAGGCCTTGACACCATGACCACAATTCTCATCGTCGAAGACAACGAAATGAACCGCGACATGTTGTCGCGCCGGCTGGAACGCAAGGGCTATCAGATCCTGATCGCCGTTGACGGAGCGATGGGCATCGAGGTGACCCGGGTGAAAATGCCGGATTTGATTCTGATGGACATGAGCCTTCCGGTCGTCGACGGCTGGGAAGCGACGCGGCAAATCAAGGCGGACGAACACCTCAAACACATTCCGATCATCGCCCTGACCGCGCACGCGATGGCCAATGACCGCGAGAAGGCGCTCGACGCGGGTTGCGACGAATACGATACAAAGCCGATCGAGCTTCCGCGGCTTCTTGGCAAGATCGAGGCGCTGCTGCTCCCGCCGGTTCTGGAGCGGATATCGTGAGTGTCCGGCTTCGGCCGGAATCCGTTCCCGCGGCCTCTGCCGCGATGACGGGACTCCCGGCGCAGCTTCTTCACGACCTGCGGAGCCCGCTCAATCAGATCATCGGCTACTCGGAGATGCTGTCCGAGGATGCGGAAGGACAGCGGCGCGAAGACTTCATGAAAATCCGGGCCGCGGGCCATCGGATGCTTGCCGTCATCGAGGAGAACTTCACATCCATTCATGAGAACAGCACCACCATCGCGGGCAACGATCGCGAGGAGATGGAGCTGGAGTCGACCGCGGTCACGCGGCATCTCACCGTCGCGCCGGGACTGGTGCTGGTCGTCGATGACGATGCCGGCAACCGTGATGTGCTCTCGCGCAGGTTGACGTGGCAGGGTCACAGCGTCACGACGGCGGGCAGCGGCAGCGATGCTCTGCTCAAGATGCGCGAGACCGCCTTCGACCTCGTGTTGCTGGACATCATGATGCCGGACATGGACGGCTACGAGGTCCTCGGGCACATCAAGGCCGACGAGCGGCTGCTGCACATCCCGGTCATCATGATCTCCGCGCTCAACGAATTGCAGTCGGTCGTGCGCTGCATCGAGGCCGGAGCGGAAGACTACCTGTCGAAGCCGTTCAACCCGATCCTGCTCAAGGCGCGCATCGACTCCTGTCTGGAGAAAAAGCGTTTCCGCGATCGTGAGACCGCTCTCTACGAGCAGTTGCAGACGAATTACCAGCGGCTGCAGGAGGTCGAGAAGCTGCGCGACGACATGCGCAACATGATCGTTCACGATCTGCGCACGCCGCTCACGGCCATGATCGTCGGCGTGGAGATGCTGGAGCAGGACAGCGCTCTCGACGAGATGCAGCACGAGATCGTGACCATCGCCGCCGGCGGCGGGAAGACGCTTCTGGGGATGATCAACGATCTGCTGGACGTGGAGAAGATGGAAGCCGGATCGGCCCTTCTTCAGTACGAGGAGCTTTCCGCCAATGTGCTCGTGACCGGCGCGCTCGGCCAGGTGGCATCGCTCGCCCTCGCCGGAGAGAACACGTTGCTCACCGAGATTGCCCCCGGTTTACCGGCCTTTGCCGGCGACAGGAACAAGCTGAGCCGCACACTGGTCAACCTCATCGCCAACGCCATCAAGTTCACGCACGGCGGCACCGTGACCATCGCCGTTGCGCGGAGCGGCAGCGAATCGATCCGGTTCGCCGTCCGCGATACGGGCGAAGGCATTCCGTCCGAGGCGTTCGAGCGGATCTTCGAGAAATTCGGCCAGCTCGACTCGCGCAGAGTCGGCACCGGTCTCGGGCTTGCTTTCTGCAAGCTGGCGGTCGAAGCGCACGGCGGCCGGATCGAGGTCGAGAGCACGTTGGGCGTAGGAAGCACCTTCTCGTTCACGATTCCGCTGGCACCTTGAAACGTGGGCGCGGTCACGTGCACTACTGATCAGCCATGGAATCATGTGCAAGGAGGGATCTCTCATGTTCAAACGCGTGGTCCGGTTTTCGTTTCCTCTTCTTCTGATGGCAGCGCCGCTCTTTCCGCAGGCGCTTACGATTGGTCCGGGGTTCTCCGGAAGCCCGAACTCGAGCGACTCCGCCGTGGCCCCGGTACGAACCGACATCGACCTCGTATCACCCGCAAACGCCACCGGAACCGTGAGCTCGGTGCACGTCTACTGGTCGAGCTCCGGCTGCACGAACGCGATCAAGATCAAGTTCTTCCGCCGCAGCGGCAACACGCTGACGATGACGGCCGAGCGCGGACCCTTCTCGTCGTCCGGCAGTGACAATACGTTTGCGATGTCGCCGGTGGTACCCGTGCAGCAGGGAGATCTCATCGGCGTCGCGCGCGTCGCCAATTGCGGCAATGCCGCAACCTTCTTCGGCTTTCCGTCCGCCGGCAATGTGGTGTTCGGTTCGGACGTGACCGGGAGCGTCGACATCACCACCGGTTTCCTTTCCGGCTCCCCCCTCGCGCTCGGCGGCACCGGCACGGCCACGGAGCAGTTGCGCGGATTCATCCCCGTGGTCGGCTCGACCGCCGGCAGTTCCGGCTCGAATTTCAAGACCTCGCTGCAGCTCCTCTTCGGCTCGACGGGATCGAGCGGCTCCATCACCGGCAAGCTCGTCTTTCATCCAGCGAGCACCAGCGGCAGTTCGTCGGACCCGACTGTCACCTACAACGTCGGCGCGGGACAGGTCGTCTCGTTTCCAGACATCGTGGCCACGTTCGGCCGCTCCGGACTCGGCAGCGTCGATCTCATCACCGCGCCGACGGCAACCAAGCCGGTGATCATCACGCGTGTCTTCAACGACGCCGGAACCCTTGGGACGTCGGGATTGACGGAGGATGTGATCGATCCAACGGACGCACGCGTCATCCAGGGAGGCTTTACCGCGTTTCTGGTCACGCCGGTCGATCCGACGAAAACGCGCTTCAACATCGGCGTCCGAACCGGTGCCTCCGGCGCGAACCTGACGGCCGTGCTGCGCGATACGAACGGTACGGTGCTCAAGACGGTCACGAAGAGCTATCTGCCGAACTGGTTCGAACAGGTGGACTCGACGTCGTTCTTCGCCGGAACAGCGGTCGGCGCCAATCAGTCGATCGCGATCACCGTCTCGATCGGCGGGAGCGCCATCGTCTACGGATCGACGACCGACAACATCTCGAACGATCCGAACATCCAGTTCGCCGTGGCGTTGTTCGGGATCGCGTAACGGAGCGCAATCAATCGGGAGCCGGCATGTCCAGTGCCGGCTCTCCTGACATCGTGTGCCAGGCGATGGCCGACAACACCACCAGCGCTCCGGCGATCGCGTAGGCCGACGGCTTCTCGCCGAGGAAGAGAAAGACCCAGATCGGATTCGATACCGGCTCCAGCATGCCGGTGAGCGATGCCTGCGTGGCCGTGACATACGCCAACCCGCGCACGAAGAGAACGTAGGCGATGGCGATCTGGAACACGCCCAGAAACGCCAGCACCGCGAGCGAGCGCGGCGTGAGGGCGAGATCGTGTGCGACGAACGGGAGGACAGCCAGGGCGCAGACGACGTTTCCCCACGTGACAGCCGCCTGCGCGGCGCGCTGCTCCCGCCGAAGGACCAGGATCAGCGAAGCAAAAAACACCGACGAGACCAGGGCCATGGCGTTGCCTGCCATGCCATGCGCTTCGAATCGGCCGACGAAAAAGAGGGCCATGCCGCTCATGGCCGCGACGATGGCGATGACGTCGCGCGCCCGCATCGGTTCGCGCACGACGATCGGCGAGAGGAGCAGCACCCAGACCACACCGGCGTACTGAAGAAAGATCGCATTCGCGGCAGTGGTCCATTTCGTGGCCACGACGAAGGACGTCAGGCACACGCCGTAACTGGCGATGGCGATCGCGAACGCCGCCGTCGATTTCCACTGCCGCCGTCCCCAGACCCCTCGGCCGAGAAAGAGCATCAGAGCGACGGCGGCGAAGAGCGAGCGATAGAAGGTGACCTTCAGCGCGGAGTCAGCCACCGCCTTGATGCCGATGCCCCCCGTCGACCAGAGCAGCGCCGCGCCGACGATCAGAAGGATGCCCTTACGGCGTTGGTCCATGAAGGGATGCTAGGTTACTCGGTTACGCGGTCTCGCGGTTGCGGGGTCTCGCGGTGTTCGGTTGCAAGGTTGCTGAGTTGCTAGGTTGCTAAGCACAGTTTCTCCGGAAATGAGTGTCAACCCAGCAACTTAGCAACACAGCAACTCCGAGACCGCGAAACCCCGCAACCCCGCAACCTCAGTTATAGAACGCCCCGCTGTCATCAAACTGCATGCAGAAGTCGCTTTCGGCAGGAGGACAGGGAAGAGGATCTTCGGGCGGAGGGACGACCAGGGCGCACTCGCGGATGACGTCCGCCAGAGTATCGATCATCAGCGGCTTGTTCACGGTCGCGCCGACGAGCCGTGAGTCGATCGTGACGTCATTGCCCGGATCGAGTACCGCCAGCACAAACGTCGTTCCCTCGGGGCGTTCCTCACGAAAGCGCGTCAGGAAGGTGAGGCCTTCATCGTCCGGAAGACTCATGTCGATGAGAATCAGCGCGTAGTCGCACTCCCGCGTTTTCTCGATCGCGTCTTCGGCGTTGATGGCCGTGTCGACGGCGAGGGGCTGATGGCGGAGGATCGTGAAGAGCATGGCGCGAAGAGCATCGTTGTCTTCGATGATCAGGACTCTCGCTTCGGTCGGCATGGTCGTCGTCCTTTTTTCTGGTGGCAGTTCTCAAAATGTGTGCCAGCTCAGATGACTTCGCCTTCCGGCGTTACGCGCCGCTTTGCGGTGCAATCTCGCCGGCGGAGCCGGCTTGAGATCGTAGCCCCCGGTTTAACCGGGGGTTCATGGTCGCCCCAAAATTGCGAGCCCGCTTTAGCGGGCGACAGAGCAGGCGGTTCGGACGTCCCGGCGGAATGCCCCTCGGATTCTGTCGCCCGCTAAAGCGGGCTTGCAATCCGAGGGCTACCCCAAAGACCCCCGGTTGAAACCGGGGGCTACGATCTCAAGTCGGCTTCGCCGGCAAAACGTCCAAACTCCGGAGCGCCGCTTTGCGTCGCAAGCGCCGGGCCGAAGCCCGGCGCTGCACAAGCTCATGTTGCCCGTCCGCCACTACTGCCGGACTTCGCGCTCCTGGCGCTGCTCCATCGACTTCATCGGCCGCATTTCCGCGATCGTTCCGATCAGCTCGCGGTTGAAGGCCGGAAGGTCATCAGGCTTGCGGCTGCTGACGAGGTTGCGGTCGCGGATGACCTCACGGTCCTGCCAGTCGGCGCCGGCATTGCGCATGTCATCCTGCAACGTCGGCCACGTGGTGATGCGGCGGCCGTTGACCAGTCCGGCGGAGATGAGCAGCCATCCGCCATGGCAGATCGCCGCGATCGGTTTGCCGGCCCGGTCCATCTCCGCGGCGAACTGCTGCGCGCGCTTCTCGACGCGCAGCGCATCGCCATTGATCACGCCGCCCGGCAGGACGAGAGCATCGAAGTCCGATGCGTTGGCCTTGGCAAGAGGGAGGTCGACGTTGAATTTGTCCGCGCGATCGTGATGCGTAAAGCCCTGCACCTGGCCGTCCTTCGGCGAGACCAGAACCGTTTTCGCACCCGCCTTGTCCAGCGCCTCGCGCGGACCGGTCATCTCGATCTGCTCGAACCCGTCCGTGACGATGATCGCTACGCGTTTGCCCTTGAGGTCGTTCATGGTTGTTTCCTCCGGCAGGAAGGGCATGCAAGAAGGGAACACTCAACCGTGAAAGGCAGAAGGATGAAGGATGAAGGCAGAAGTGGCTGTTACTTCTGCCTTCTGCCTTCTGCCCTCTGCCTTTATTTCACCAGCCGCGAAATCTCGCGGAACTCATCCGTCCCCGAGCTGACGGTCAGCTCGAAGAGGACCATTTCCGTCGAGCTGAGGCGGGCACCGTCGGCGATCATGCGGCGGATGGCGATCTCTTTGTTGGCCAGGGTGCGGGAGGAGATGGCGTCGGCGATGATGGTGACGTCGTAGCCGTTGGTGAGGAGATCACCGACCGTCTGGTAGACGCAGACATGCGCTTCGATGCCGGCGACGATGGCCTGCTTCCTGTGGAGGTTGCGCGTGGCCATGACGAACTCGGCGCAGCCAAAGCCGGAGAAACATGCCTTCTCGATCGGCTCGTAGCCGGATGTCTCTTCGAATGCCCTGCGGATGATGGGCACAGTGGGGCCAAGCCCCTGAACATACTGCTCGGTGAGGATGGCGGGGATGTCCACCACCTTGCTGCCGCGAATGAGCCTTTCGATGTTGCGCTCGATCGTTTCGCGGTCGTCGATCACCGGCATCAGTTTCTGCTGCACGTCGATGACGATGAGAAACGCGTCGGCCCGATTGAGTCTCGACATCGGCAAAAGACTACACGATCACGTGCGTTGGTCGTTGTCCGCGCAGGAACATTGCCACATCCGTTGCCGCGATCCTGGCCATGGCCGATCTGGTCTCCTCGGTGGCCGATCCGATGTGCGGAGCAAGGACGACGTTCGGCATCGCCAGCAGACGCGGATTCACATGCGGCTCGTCCTCGTAGACGTCGAGACCGGCGCCGCCGATCTGCCCTTCGTCGAGCGCGGCGCAGAGCGCCAACTCGTCGACGAGCGCGCCACGGGCGGTGTTGATCAGGAAGGCCCCGCGTTTCATCGCCCAGAGTGTCTCCGGATTCATGAGGTGACGCGTCTCGCTCGTCAACGGCGCGTGGATGGAGACCACGTCGCTGGTCGCCAGCAACTCATAGATCGGCTCCCCGCGGCGCGTGCCGGTCACCGTCATACCGAACGCGCGCGCCCGTTGCGCGACGGCGCTGCCGATGCGGCCCATGCCGATGATGCCGAGCCGTTTGCCGGTCAGGCTCGTGCCGAGGAGGTGAAGAGGCTCCCAGACGCACTGGCCGGTCGTGCGCACCTCGCGGTCGCCTTCGACGATGCGCCGCATCACGGCCAGGATCAGTCCCATCGTCAGATCGGCCGTGGCCTCGGTGAGCACTCCGGGAGTGTTCGTGATGGTGACTCCCAGCTCGCGCGCGGCATCGACGTCGACGTTGTTGTAGCCGACGGCATAGTTGGCAATCATCCGGAGATCACGATTCGCCGCCAGGACGTTACGCGTCAGAGGATCGCTCAGCAGCGTGATGGCGGCATCGGCCTCGCTCAGGATCGTGATCATCTCCTCCTCGGAGCGCCCCTGTTCCGAGGGATGCTCGACGAGCTCGCAAAGACCGGAGAGGATCTCGCGAACGATCTTCGGGTACTTCGCGGTAAGGACGACGAGCGGTTTCATAGAGCAGAACTCTAACAGCCGTTGTTACACTGCGCCGATGTCCGCGCTCCTGGGCCGCCTCTTACAACTCATCGGGATGATCATCCTCCCGATCGGCCTGCTCACCGGCCTGTTGAAAGACAACGTGTCGATGGAGGTGCGCCTGCTCTTCATCGGCGGCGCGATCTTTCTCATCGGCTGGCTGATGGCGAAGAAGACGGCGCAGTAGCTTCATCGATCGCGATCGTCTCCACCTTGTCTCCCCGCTCCGTCTGATCGACGACCGCGGTCATACCCGCGGTGACGCGGCCGAAGATCGTGTAGCCGCCGTCGAGGTGTGGTTGCGGGGAGTGGGTGATGAAGAACTGCGACCCGCCGGTGTCGGGGCCGGAGAGGGCCATGCCGACGGCGGCGCGCGTGTACTTCTGAAGATTGATCTCGTCGCGGATGGTGTAGCCGGGGCTGCCTTCCATATCGTTGCGCGGATCGCCGCCCTGGATCACGAAGTTGGGGACGACGCGCATGAACGACGAGTTGTCGAAGTACTTCGTGCGGGCGAGCTGGGCGAAGTTCCAGGTCGTGACCGGAGCATCGCTGGTGAGAAGCGCGATCTGGATGTTGCCGCGCGTCATATGAATGGTGGCGGTGTGTGGATGCCGCGACCACTCCACGATCTCGGCGTAGTCCGTCCGCGTCACCGGCAGCGGCGTGTACTGCGGCCGCGGCTTCTTGAGAAGCTGCTCGATGGCGTCGGCGGCACTCCGGCGCACGACCGGATCGCGATCCGTCAGGAGGGCGCGAAGAACGTTCTCCCGCTCCGGGTAGTCGATCTCGGCGATGGAACCGATCGCCGCCAGGCGCGCATCGTTCTGCTTGTCGCTCCGCGCGCGCTGCTCCGCCGCTTGCAGGGTCGCCAGTTTGTTGGCGTCATGCGACTTCGAATAGCGGCCGATGGCATAGCCGCGCACGATGACGTCGGCATCATCGAGTCCGGCGCGGATCAACGGGAGGTTGGCATCGACACGGTCGTCGGCGATCGTCGCCACCGCCTGCGTGCGGACGAGTGGATCGTGATCGTGCGCATACCGTTCGCGGACGGCGTCGGAGATCGCCGTTGCCGCCTCGAGCACGCGCACCTTCGCCCATCCGCTCAGATCGGCCGGCAGCAACTTCTCGTCGCCGAGGTTCTTGGCGATCGCGCCGGCGGCCTGCTCGCGGTCCCAGCGTGAGCCGTTCGCCGCGATCTCGAGAAGGCGGCGGCGCGCCGGCTCGCTGCGCACGGCGTAGTAGCCGAGCACATCGATCGATGACGCGCGCGTGCCGGGATCGGGATCGTCGAGCAGCTCCAGCACGCGCATCGCGTCCCTATCCATCTCCGGACGCTCGATGACCTTCCTATCCTTTGCCGCGAGGCGGGAAATGGCCACGAGCGCGTTGGTGCGAACCCAGGTATGCGGATCGCGCAGCGCCTCGATCAGGAGCGTCAATGATTCCACCGAGCCGATTCTGCCGAGCGCGGTCATGACGTTGGCGCGCGTCTGCGGATTCGGGTCATTGACCAGCAGTTCCAGCCGGGGACGTGCCGGGGCGAATGCGCGGCGGGCCAGGTCGTACGTCGCTTCCTCGCGGATACGCGGCGAGGGCGAGGCCAGCGCATCCGCCGCGATCGCGGAGGCCTCATCGCTCTTGAACCGGAACAGGAATCGGATCGCCCGCGCGCGAATCCCCTCCGGAGTCTGCGCCGATGCGAACGCGGCGTAACGCGCCAGCGGCACCTTCGCCGCCAGCTTCGAAAGCGCTTCGACCGCCTCGCCGGCGACGTCGCCGTCCGCGTCGCCCGCGAACTGCAGGAGTGCGTCGATCGACGTCGCGTCGCCGATCTGCCCGAGCGCGAATGCCGCCGTAGCGCGGACATTCGCGTCCGGATCGCTCACCAGCGTCACGAGCTGGGCCACGCCCGCCTGCCGCTCGCCCTCATCACGTACACCGTTGCCGTTGGCATCGACGAACGTATGAGGCCCGATGCGCCCGAGGGCCAGCGCCATGCGCGCGCGGTGCAATGCATTCGGATGATGAATACCCCAATCGACGAGCGCCGCATCGTACTCACGCCGGTCTTCCACCTGCAGGATGCGCACTTCCTCTTCCACCTTGAACCCGTAGGACACGCGAGGTGTGGGGGCGGGCGGAGGGGGAGGGGGTGGTGGTGGCGGCACGACGGTCGTGCAGGCGACGGCGACGAACAGCAACGCGAAGACTGTGTAGCGCATCGGGTAAGGATGATAGCGGTTGTCCGCACGGAGCGCTGGCGCTGTACGGAGCGCTGGCGTCTCGCCGCTGAGTGCGCCTCACATTCGAACAGGCGAGAGACTCGGCCTTTCTTGCGAGAAAGACCCACCGTTCTTCCGAGAGCCGTCCTTTCTCGCGAGAGTGATCCGCTTTCTTGCGAGAGCCGCGCCCTCTCCTGCGAGAAAGACCCACCGTTCTTCCGGGAGAGCCGTCCTTTCTCGCGAGAGTGATCTGCCTTTCTCGCGAGAGTGACCGTCCTTCTTGCGAGAGTGAACTGCCTTTCTTGCGATAAAGGCCCGTCTTTCTTGCGAGAGAGACCGTTCGTTCCTGCCAGAGAGCGGCTCTCTCTCGCAAGAGAAACCCGTCTTTCTTGCAGGAGATCGGCTCTCTCTCGCTAAAGCGGCGCTCTTTCTTGCGAGAAAGAGTGGCCTTTCTTGCGAGAAAGCCGCTCACCGGTTTTCCGGAGCAGCCTTCGCTAGAGAAGGTAGACACCGAGGGCCAATGTGGCATGGCACAGACACTCTTGTCTGTGCCCATCGGCGCAGCCGCGCGTCGGACGGGGGAGAAGGGCCTCGACGTGCAGACGATTCCGGCGAGAGTGTGTTCGAGAGATCGTAGCCCCGGCTCTTCGACGCTGTGACACATCACACACATCACGGCAGCAACCATCCTCTTGCTACATCCCCCCACCTGAACGACACTGCCGGCTGCATGGCCACATCAGCTGACGTCGACGCAAAGAATCTGGCCCGCCGCTACGGAAGGCGGTGGGCACTGGCGGATGTGTCATTCACGCTCCCCGGAGGGGCGGTGCTGATGGTGGCCGGGCCGAACGGCTCGGGGAAATCGACGCTGCTGCGGACGCTTTCTACCGCGGTCCGGCCTGACGGCGGCTCGGCGCGCATCGGAGGCTTCGACGTCGTGCGCGAGCGCGAAGACGTCCGGAAGCTCGTGGCCCTGCTCAGCCATGCCTCGTATCTCTACGACTCGCTCACCGCAAAGCAGAACCTGGCCGTCGTCGCCGATCACCTCGGCCGTTCGCGTTCCAACATCGATGCGCTGCTCGACCGCGTCGCCCTCGGGCGACGTGCTGACGACACCGTGGCAACCTTCTCGGCCGGCATGCGCAAGAGGCTCTCGTTCGCCCGCGTGCTGCTTCAGGAGCCGCGCGTGGCGATGCTCGACGAACCGTACGGCCAGCTCGACCCCGAGGGCTTCGTACTCGTCGAAGACGTCGTACGTGAGCTGAAGGCAGGCGGGACGACCGTCATCATGGCCACGCACCAGCTCGCCCGCGCCTCCGCGATCGCCGATGAGGCGATGCTGCTCGAAGCAGGGCGGGTGGCGTGGCGGGGGAAGGCGTCCGAGGTGCCATGCTGATCGCCGCTCTCCGCAAGGAGCTGCTCCTCCAATGGCGCAGCCGCGCGCAGTTCATGGCGGTGTTCGTCTTCGGTGCCGCGGCGTTGCTGCTCTTCAGCTTCGCCGTCGGGCCGGTCGCGGAAATGCTCCGGCAGTTCTCGGCCGGGTTCCTCTGGCTCGGGTTGCTTCTCTCCTCGACGCTCACCCTCGCCGAGAGTTTCCACGCCGAGATGGAGAACCGGGCGCTGGAAGGACTGCTGCTCCTGCCGGCCAATCCGCGCGCGCTCTACTACGGCAAGGCTATCGCAAACTGGCTGCAGCTCATCCTGCTCGGCATCGCCCTCGTGCCGGTGATGGTCATCCTTTACGACGCCGGAACGACGCGCGTCGGGTCGCTCATCATCGTCATCGCCCTCGGCACGGCCGGACTCTCGGCGCCCGGGACCCTCTACGCGGCGATGACGGCGCAGGTGCGGTCGAAGCAGACGTTACTGCCTCTGTTACTCTTTCCGCTGATCGTCCCCGCTTTACTTGCGTCCGTAAAAGCCACATCCTTGATCATCCTTGGCGATCCGATGAATCAGTCCAGCGCGTGGATCATTCTGCTGGTCGCCTTTGATGCAATTTATTGGTCCCTCTGCGGACTTCTTTTCGGTCGAGTCGTCGAAGAGTGAGGTCTCCCCTTATGAAACGGAACCTGTTCTGGTTGGCGATTGCCCTGCTCGCGGCCGCGGTCTATTTCGGCCTGCTGGTAACGATCGGCGACCAGTATCTCCACGCGGATCTGTCCCTCGGCCTGCCGGTGGTGGCCCGAACGCTGGTCGCCTTTCTCGGCGGCCTGGCGGCGGTGGTGATCCTCCTCATCGCCGACGACTTCAGCAACCTCTCGCGTCCGAAAGCTCTCGGTATCGCCGGCGTCGTTTTTCTCCTGATCGGCTCCTACTTCGGCCTTTTCGTCGCCCCGCCCGAGCAGTTCATGGGCGAGACGCAGCGGATCATGTACGTCCACGTACCGACGGCCTGGTTCGCGCTCGTGGCGATGACGCTCGCCTTCGCAGCCGCGGTGGTTTTCCTCTTCGGCGGCAACCACGACTGGGACGCCCGGTTGGAAGCGTCGATCGAAGTCGGCGTCGTCCTGGCGTTTCTGCTCTGCTGCCAGGGCGCGATCTGGGCCAAACCGACCTGGGGCGTTTGGTGGGATTGGGACCCGCGGCTGACGACCACGGCCGTGCTGCTCTTCGCCTTTCTTGGCATCCTGGCGCTGCGGAAGTTCGTCGACGACCCTCACCGGCGCGCCATGTGGTCGGCGGTGGCAACGATCATCGCCTACGTCGACGTCCCGATCGTCTACTTCTCAGTGAAATGGTGGAACTCGCTGCACCAGCAGCAGTCGAGCCCGAACACGGTCTCGAAGCCGTTCTGGATTCCGTTGCGCGCAAACGCCTTCGGCATTCTCCTGCTGATGATGGCGTTCATCATGCTGCGCTCGCGGATCACGGCGCTGCGGCTCAAACATGAGCTCGCACCGCCGCCGGCGCTCGACGAGGCGGAATTGGGGGAGGCGGTATGAATGGAGTGGTCACGGGCGGCTGGAACTTCGTTGTGGCCGCCTACTCGGTGACGGGGCTGGTGCTGCTGATCTACGGTGTGACGATAATCACGCGGTTGCGTGATGAAATCTCCCGCGCCGCGAAAGAGCGATGAGGATGATGAATGCCATGGACACGAAACCGACTGCCAGCGCCCAATCGCGGCGCAAAACACGCCTCTTCATGATCGGGGCATTCCTCGTCGCCGCGGCGGCCTTCGTCGTCATCTCCGCGGGCGGCATCAACAAGAATCTCGTCTATTACTGGACGCCGACCGATCTGCATGCCGCCGGCGACAAGGCTTACGGCGCGACGATCCGCCTCGGCGGAATGGTTGCGCCGAAATCGGTCCGAGGGCGCACCGGCACCTCGGGGCTCGAGTTCGACGTGAAGGACGCCACCGGCATCGTCCACGTCAAATCGTCTGGCGTACCCCCGCAGATGTTCCGCGAGAATATCGGCGTCGTCGTCGAAGGGACGATGACCCGTTCAGGCTACTTCCAGTGCAACCGTCTGATGGTCTCGCACAGCAATGAGTACCGAGCTCCGAAGAGCGGCCACAAGATGAGCAAAGACGAGCTGCAGAAGCTGATGCGCACGACCGACGGGTTGAAGGACTAGTGGATGGCAGGTCTGTGGATCAGTCTACTAATCAACTGATCTACTGATCCACTGATCGACTGATCCACCACCACCAAGGATCGACAATGACTCCCATACTCGGACGCTTCATCATCCTCGCCTCGGTGCTGGTCGCAACGACCGGCGCCTTCATCGCCTATGCCGCGGGCGCCAAACGCTCCCCCGAGGGGCTGCGCTGGTCGCAACGGTTCGCCTATGCCTTCGCGGCGCTGATGGTCGCCGCCACCGGCGTGATGGAGTACGCGCTCATCACGCACGACTTCAGCGTGCAATATGTCGCACACGTCGGTTCGACCCAGGTTCCGTTGTGGGTAACGATCGTCAGCCTCTGGTCGTCGCTGGAAGGGTCGATCCTCTTCTGGGGATTCATCCTCGGCATCTACATCGCGGTGACGACTTGGGTGAACCGCAACGATCACCAGGAGTACATGCCGTTCGCCATCGGCACCTGGCTGTCGTGCGGCGCCTTCTTCAGTTTTCTAATAGCCGGTCCGGCCAATCCGTTCCTGACCGTCGCCAACCCGCCGCTCGACGGGCCGGGCCCGAATCCGTTGCTGCAGAACCACCTGTTGATGATCATCCATCCGCCGATGCTCTACCTCGGCTACGTCGGCATGACCATCCCCTTCGGCTTCGCCATCGCGGCGCTGCTGCGTGGCCGGCTGGGGCAATCGTTCCTCCGCCCTCTTCGTGCGTCGCTGCTACTGCCCTGGGTCTTCCTGACCATCGCCATCATGCTCGGCGGCTGGTGGGCGTATGAGGTTCTTGGCTGGGGCGGCTACTGGGCATGGGATCCGGTCGAAAACGCCTCGCTGCTGCCATGGCTCACCGCCACCGCGGCGCTGCACTCCGCCATCGTCATGGAGCGCCGCGGCGTCCTCAAGGGCTGGACGGTCACGCTCATTCAGGCCAGCTTCCTCCTGACGATCCTCGGTACGTTCATGACACGCTCCGGCGTCTTCAACTCGGTCCACTCGTTCACGCAGAGCTCCATCGGACCGACGATCCTGGTCTTCCTGGCCGCTGTGCTGCTCTTCTCGGTAGCGCTGCTCTCCTTCCGCATCGACTCGCTCGAAGCCGAGGGACAGTTGGATAGCGCCGTCAGCCGCGAAGGGATGTTCCTAGTCAACAACCTCTTCTTCGTCGTCCTCACCTTCACGGTGCTCATCGGCACCTGCTTCCCGCTCGTCGTCGAAGCGGTCAAAGGGAAGCAGATGAGCGTCGGGCGGCCGTACTTCGACGCCATGGTCGTACCGATCGGCACCGCGTTGCTGTTCCTCCTCGGCGTCGGCCCCGCGCTCCCGTGGGGGAAGGCTTCGCGGAAGGAGATGCAGCGCGCGCTTCTGCCGCCGTTCATCACCGGCGCGGTCGTTCTGATCGCCGGCTACGCGCTAGCCGTGCGCAACCCATGGACGCTCCTCACGCTCCTCTTCGGCGGCTACGCGGCCCATGTGACGCTCGCGCAGATGTGGCTACCGCTCCGGCAGCGGATGAAACGCGGCGACTCCTTCGGCCCGGCGCTCATCGATACACAGCTTCGTCGCGGCCGTCGCCGTTTCGGTGGATATGTCGTCCACGCCGGCGCGGTCATCGTATTCGTCGCCATCGCCGTCAGCAGCACCATGCGCACGCAGCAGGAAGTGACGCTGACGCGCGGCCAGAGCACGACCTTCGCCGGATACACCGTCACCTTCACCGGCACCGAGGAGCGCGCCGAGCCGCATCGGCAATCGACGATCGCCCGGTTCAACATCACCAAGGACGGCAAACCCGTCACGACGATGGAGCCGCGCATGAACCAGTACGCCACCATGCGCGAGCCGATCGGAACGCCTGCGGTCCATTCGACGATCACCCGCGACTACTACATCTCCATCATGAACCTGCAAGGCGATCAGGCCGGCGTGCTGATCATCAATATGCCGATGGTCGGCTGGATCTGGGGCGCGGTCCTGATGATGGGAGTGGGCGGATTGATCGCCCTGATTCCGATGCGGCGGCGTACGTACGTCGTCGTCCCCGAGAGAGCCCCGGAAATCGACTCTGAGGTCGTGGCGTGAACAAAACGGTCCTGATCATCGGCGTCGTCATCGTTGCGGTGATCGTCTTCGTCCTGTTCGGCGGCCTCGGCAAGGACCCGCAGCACATCGACTCGCCTCTCATCGGAAAACCGGCGCCGCCTTTCGCGCTGAAGGCCGTCGGCACCGGTGAGACCATCGACCTCGAATCGCTGCGCGGCAAACCGGTCATCGTCAACTTCTGGGCGACATGGTGCGTGCCGTGTTACGAAGAGCATCCGACGCTCGTCGCCAACGCCCGCAACCTGCCGAACGTGCAGTTCGTCGGCGTCGTCTTCAACGATACGGAAGACAAGATCCTGCGCTTCCTGGCCGAGCGCGGTGCGGCGTATCCGACCCTGATCGATGCCAACGGAAAGACGGCGATCGCCTACGGCGTCGGCGGCGTGCCGGAGACGTACTTCATCAATCCGGCCGGGAAGATCGTGGCCAAATTCGAGGGACCGTTGTCGACCGAGTTGCTGGAAGAGAATCTGGCAAAGGCAATGAAATGATCGCAACGCTCTTCCTCCTGGCCTTCATGCAGATCAAGGTTCCCGACGCGGCGCAGTTCGTCGGCGCGCCGCAGGGAACTCCGCTCACAGGCCCGCAACTGGAACGCCGCACGATGGAGATCTCCTCCGAGCTGCGTTGCCCGGTCTGCCAGGGTCTGGCCATCGGCGACTCGCCTTCGATCATGGCGGCAAACATGAAGGCTCAGGTTCGCGAGCTGCTCGAACGCGGCTATACCGAGGCCCAGATCCTCAGCTACTTCGAAAAGTCCTACGGCCAGTTCGTCCTGCTCAAACCGAAGTTTCAGGGAGTGAACGCGCTGGTCTGGATCCTGCCGATCCTGGCCCTCGCCGCCGGCTTCCTGCTCGTGGTGACGAAAGCGAAGAAGCTGGAGACCGCGCCGGTGAAAGCCGCGACGGCGGAAGAAGAACCTGCCGACGACCCATACCTGGCCCGCGTTCGTGAGATGGTGGACAAACCATGACCGATTGGCTCAGCGCCACCGCAATGATCCTCTCCGGCGGCATCGTCGGATTCATGTTCTGGTACGGGATGAAAGGCCGCGCGGCCAAGCCCGACATGGAACGCCTCGATCTCGAAGCGAAGCGCGACGTGCTCCTGCAGCAACTGCGCGAGCTGAAAGAGACCGGCGGAAGCGTCGACGAGCAGCGCCGGCTCGAACGCGAAACGGCGGATGTACTTCGCAAGCTCGACAAACACAAGCCGGCGAAATCGGCGGGCGGCAAACGCGGGGCTGCATCTCCCATCGCTGACGGGCAGGCTTCTCCGGCCGTCGTCAACGTTGCCGCGCAGGCGCGCGCCGCATCGATCCGCGGGTTCCTCTGGGGCGTAGCCTCGGTCGCCGTCATCGGTGGCATCGCCTGGTTTGTCACGAAGAACGCCACGCCCAAGACCGAGGGAACGACCGGCGGCACGCCGATGACGGCGGCACCCCAGTCGTCATCACCGCAGCAGGCCGATGCCGCGTTGCAGGAGATTCAAGCAGCAGTGGCGAGCAAGCCCGACGACCTGGAGATGCGCAATCAACTGGCCAAGGCCTACCTCGAGCGCGAGAATCTGATGGGCGTCTTCGAGCAGACCCAGTACATCCTCCAACGCAGTCCCGACGACGCCCAGGCGCTGACCTACCAGGCGCTGGTGCGCATGTCGATGGGACAGCGCGACGGCGCCGTGGAGATGCTGCGGCGCGCCATCAAGTCCGACCCGCAGCTCACCGACGCCTACGTCGCCCTGGCCTGGGCCAACGTGCAGAGCGGCAAGATCAGCGAAGCCGAGGGATTGATCGCCGACGCCTCGCGCCGCCATCCTGACCAGCAGGCACGCCTCGAACAAGTACTGGCCAGGATGAAGGAACAGGCGAAGAACCCTCCGCCCGCGGTGGTCCCCCCGAATCATCCGGCACTCCCCAATCCGGGTTCCGAGCCCGCCGCATCCGCGGCATCACCCGCCGCCGCACCGGTCAGCGGCCCATCCGTTCACCTGACGCTAACGCTCGCCGGCGCCAAACCGTCGCCGAACGCGGTGCTGTTCATCATCGCCCGCGCCTCCGGCGAAACCGCCGGCCCGCCGGCCGCCGTCAAGCGCATCGGAAACCCCACCTTCCCCCTCGAGCTCGACCTCAGCGCCGCCGATTCGATGATGGGCCAGCCGCTCCCGGCCTCGGTCACCATCGAAGCCCGCCTCGACTCGGACGGCGACGCGATGACGAAGAACGCGTCGGACCCGCATGCGTCGCAGTCGGGCATTGCGACGAACGGGACGAAGGTGGCGCTGGTGTTGAAGTAGGGGACGAACAGCTATTATTCTTAGTGTCATGACCAAGGTTGAAGCGATCGAACGCGATGTTGAGACATTGACGCCGGAAGAATTGGCCGCGTTCCGGGCGTGGTTCGTCGAGCGAGACTGGGAGGCGTGGGATCGGGAGCTCGAACGCGACGTTGCAGCGGGGCGTCTCGACCGGTTTGCGGATGAAGCTCTCGCCGAGGTCGAGCGCGGCGAAACGACGGAACTTTGAGTCATCGCGCTTCAAGTCAGTTCTGGCGGCGTTTTGCGGAGCTACCACCTGATGTGCAGTCCGTCGCGCGCGCTAACTACGAACTCTTGAAGTCTGATCCACGTCATCCCTCTCTTCATTTCAAGCGCGTCGGTCGCTTGTGGTCAGCTCGCGTCGGCTCCGGTCATCGCGTTCTCGGTATCGATTCGCCCATCGGTATCGTCTGGTTCTGGATCGGACCGCACGAAGAGTATCTACGTCTCATCAGGCAGGCATGAGCTCACCGCGCAGGAAAATCTCGTGAAACCTCGAAAGAAGATACCGACGTTCAAGGATGAAGACGCCGAGCGCGAGTTCTGGGCGAAAGCAGATTCCACGGAATACATCGACTGGTCCAAGGCGCAGAGGATCGTGTTGCCGAACTTCCGCCCAACGCTCAGAACGATCTCTCTTCGCCTTCCCGAATCGATGATCGCCGAGCTGAAACTGCTCGCCAATCAGCGGGACGTGCCGTACCAATCGCTGCTGAAAGTCTTCCTGGCGGAGCGAATCAACGAAGAGCGCAAGGGAAATCGAGGAGAAAGAAATTCAACTGCCCGCCGGCGCGCGGGTTGAGCCTGGCGGCTCCCAACGTAGTACCATTCCCCCATCGCCTAGGGGTGGCCGCGAAAAACGGCCTGAGATCACACCCTGGAACCTGAACCGGTTAGGACCGGCGTAGGCAAAGGCGGATGGGGCAATCGATGAGAGCTGTCCGGGTTATCTCCTTTCTTCTCTTCTTTCCTCTTTTTGTTTCGGCCGCGACGCTTCGCGGCGTCGTCCGCGCGGTTGATGGGGCACCTCTCAACGGGGCCTCGGTCGAAGCGGCGGGACAGCGTGCGATGACCGATGCCGAGGGCCGTTTTGCCATCGATGTTCCGGCGGGCCGCTACACCGTCGTCGTAACGCGAAACGGATATCAGGCGGTCGCGCAACTAGCGGCGGCGGATACCGACATCGTCATCACCTTGCGGCCGGGACTCGCGGAAAACATCGTCGTCAGCGGGATTCGGGCCGAGGAGAAGACGCCGGTGACGAAGAGCGACGTCGATCGATCGACGATCGAGCGCGACTACTACGGGCAGGACATCCCGCTCCTGCTGCGCGACACGCCGTCGATCGATACGTACGCCGAGGCGGGGGTGGGAGGGTCGGGATACTCGTACATCACGTTGCGAGGAATCAGCCCGACTCGGTTGAACTTCACGCTCGATGGAGTACCGCTCGCGGATTCCGAGGACATGGGGACGTACTTCGCCGACTTCCCCGACCTCGCGCGGTCGCTGCAATCGATCCAGGTGCAGCGCGGTGTCGGGACATCGACGGTCGGCTCGCCGTCGTTCGGTGGATCGATCAACCTTGAATCAATCGCACTGTCGCCGACGGAGTCGACCAGCGCGGAGGTTGGCTTCGGGTCGTTCGGAACCAAGAACGCCACCGTCGGCTATCAGTCGGGCGCCTTGCCGGGCGGGTACTCGTTCTACACGCGCCTCTCCGGCGATCAATCGAACGGCTTCCGCGAATCGTCCGGCTATCGCGCGCGCAACCTCTTCGTCAGCGCGGCCAAGCAGAATGAAGACTCGCAACTGCGGCTGACCGGCTTCACGGCCCACGAGTGGACGCAGCAGTCCTTTCTGGCCGTCGATGCCGACACGCTCGCACACAACCTGCGCGCAAATCCGTTCGGGCCCCAGGACCGCGACAGCTTCGGGTACGACCTGGCGCAGCTCCAGTACCTGCGTACTCTTTCCCCGCGGACGAACATGACCGCCTCGGTGTTCTACCAGCGCGGCTACGGCTGGTATCGGCTCTCCGGCGATCAGTACGGACTGGACGGGCTGCTGATCGGAAGCATGGTCACGCTGAGCACGACACACGGCCCGTGGACGGCCAACTACGGCCTGCACGTGAACGAGTTCCGCCGCGAGCACACGCTCGACGATGCCGCCGGCGTTCGCCAGTACTACAACTACGGCACGAAAGGGGAAGCGAACGCCTTCGCCAAGCTGAGCTACGACGAGGCGCGGTGGCATCTCTACTCGGATCTGCAGGTGCGGACGACGAACTTCCACTACCACGGCGACGTCGCCATCGCCCCGATCCGCTGGACGTTCTTCAATCCCAAGCTCGGCGCCCGCTACGATCTTTCGGCGGCCAGCAGCTTCTACGCCTCGGCGGGGATGTCGACGCGCGAGCCGACGCGCAACGATCTGTTTCAGGGCGAAGACAACGCCACCTTCGCCCACGACCTGCACGCCGTCCACCCCGAGCGGCTCGTCGATTTGGAAGCGGGCTGGAACTCTCGCGGACGCACGGCAACATTCGGCGCGAACGTCTACGCCATGAACTTTCACAACGAGATCGCCTCCACCGGCGAGCTCTCTCCGATCGGGCTGCTGCTGCGCCGCAACGTCGACCGCAGTTACCGCCGCGGGCTCGAGCTCGAGTACTCGTGGCAGGCGATGTCGCGGTTGAAACTGCGCGGCAACGCCACCCTGAGCCGCAACCGCATCCACACCTGGACGCAGTTCTATGACGTCTACGATGCCGCGGGGAACATCGTCGGCAGTCAGCCGATCACGTTTCACGACGTGAATCCCATCCTGACACCGACGATGATCGTGAATCAGTCCATCGAGTACGCGCCGTCGTCATCGCTCATATTCGGGATGACCGGACGGCACGTGGGACGCTCGTATCTCGACAACACGAACAATCGCGCGTTCATCGCGCCGGCGTTCACGACGCTCGAGGCGAATGCCGCAATCGCTCTTTCACACGGCGTCAGCCTTCGACTGCAGGTCAACAATCTGACGAACAACAAACGCGTCTTTCCCAGCGGTTACAGCTATCTCTTTCTCACGCCCGACAGGACGATCGAAGGGATTTCGTACTACTACCCGCAGGCAACGCGGAATGCCACGGTGATGGTAGATTTCCGGCGTTGACCCTCACGCTCATCGAGACGACAGCCATCCTCTCCGCGCTGGGTAAGGCATGGCTGGTCGTCCGGACGGCCTTCACTCCGCTGGAGATGGTGGCGGTCGTCTTCACGCTGATCAACGTCTGGCTGGCCATCAAGGAGAAGATGTGGACTTGGCCGGCCGGCATCGCCAGCGTGCTGCTCTACCTCGTCGTCTTCTGGCGCTCGCACCTCTATCTGAATGCCGGCCTGCAGATCGTCTACTTCGCCATGTCGATCCACGGCTGGTACGAATGGCTTCACGGCGGCGTGAACAAGACTGAGCTGACAATCACCCACGCATCGGCACGGATGTGGGCGGCGCTGCTGTCGGCCGGCGTCGTCATGACGCTCGTACTGCTCTGGCTGCTCCGCCTGACCGCGCATGATGCCTCGCTGCCGATCTGGGATGCCGTGACCACCGCCTTCAGCCTCGTCGGCCAATACATGCTGAACATGAAGATCGTGCAGAATTGGCTGATCTGGGCCATCGTCGACGTGATCTACGTGGTCATGTTCATCGACCAGAAGCTTTATCCGACAGCGGTACTGTATGCATTCTTCGTCTTCCTGTGCGTGAAAGGGCTGCTCGATTGGCACCGCTCGGCAAACGCGTCTGCCTCATAGGTCCGGAGTGCACCGGCAAGACCACGCTCGCCGAACGGCTCGCGGACCACTTCGGCGTCACGTGGGTTGCGGAGTTCGCGCGCGAGTACGCGCAGCAGGTCGGCCGGCTGCTGACCGCCGACGACACTGAACCGATCGCCCGCGGACAGATGGCCCTCGAGAATGCCGCTCGGCAACTGACCACCGGCAACCTCCTCATTCTCGACACAGACCTGATCAGCACAGTCGTCTACGCCACGCACTACTACAGCACCTGTCCGGAATGGATCGAAACCGAGGCCAGAGCTCGTAAATCCGATCTCTATCTCCTGACCGACGTCGACGTGCCATGGACGATTGACGACGTCCGCGACTCCGCGGCTCCGCGTGAGACCTTGCACCGGTTGTTTGCCACGACGCTGGCAACCTTCGGCGCGGACTTCGTCGCCATCCGCGGCGATCGGGAAACGCAATTTGCCGCGGCCGTTGCAGCAATCGCCTCAATCGGCAAGGGGGGTCAAGCCTTCGATTCTTGAAAGTCGAGGGGTCGGACCTTCGTTTTTCGGATTTGACGTTGGCAAGGCCGGTGTCAAACCTTCGTTTTTCGGATTTGATGTGGTCCACTCCAGTCAGCAAGCCCGACACAACGACGATGGCCGATTCCTCAGACCCGTATCAGCCGCGAAAACACGGAATCATGCTCACTCACGAATGGGAATGCGTGTAGCGACGCCAATCGCGTCATGACCGCCCGCCAATTGGCGTGTCTTTCTCACACGCCGGTGGGACGCGGACTTGCCCGATATCGATGCGGATGAAGATCAGGCTCGCAACACGGCCAGCGACGCGTCGAGCCAGGCCAGCAAGATCTTGTTCTTTCCAAACTCGCGGTCGCATCGTTTGATGAGATTCGAAATGTGGCCTTCGCTTCGGAGCCGAAGGGAGGCGGCGATCGAACGGAGGGTGATCAAACCCTCATGCCATCCCAGCCAGGCGGCCAGACGGCGCAGGATTCCGCCGCGCGTCGCTCGGATCGAGTCTGCGGTCTCTCCCGCTGCGTTCGCGACGACGTCGAGGATCGTATGCATCTTCGGCCGTCCCACCGCTCGCTGCGCCCGGGGATGATCCGTCGAGCGCGGAGTCGATTCGACGAGCTTCCGGGCCGCCTTGATCCACTCCTCGGTTCCGAGATAGAGCTGATTCTCCAGCTTGTCCCACAGCCAATCCTCACAGCCGATTTTCGCTAAAACGAACTCTCGATACTCTGCCTGCGCCGGCGACTTTTCATTACCGAACAGAGGAAGGACCGAATCGAGGTCGAGCCACTCGGGCGCGATCTCCAGTCCTGCCGTCGCGCGGTAACTCGACCACCGGTAATCCTCAGGCCTCTGGACCATCTTCGCGCGCACCGGGTTGAGAACGACGTACCGTAGAACCTCGGCGAAGAACGCCTCGCGATCGATGAGGAAGGCTTTGAATCGTCCCTCAAACAGATGGCCGCGTCGTTTGTGGATACGGTTGAACCAGCCGGCGTAGACACTATTGAGCCAGTGCATCCCGCGCGAGAGATTCGGCTTGTGCGTCTGAACGACGAGATGGTAATGATTCGTCATCAGGACCCAGGCGGTAACGGACCATCCAAAACGCTGCGCGGCCGCGCCGAGGAAGGTGAGGAAGGCTTTGCGGTCCCGATCGGAGCGGAAGATGTTCCTTCGCTCGTTGCCGCGGGAGGTCAGGTGGTAGAGAGCGTCTTCGAATTCGATACGTAACGGTCGTGCCATAACGCGACCGAGGATCCCTCGGGTCAAAGCAATCACCGAGGAATCCGCGACGAGTAGAGAAAAATGGCTGGAAAACTCCTCGGAATGGAAAGTAGCGCTACGGGGTGTAGAACTCCTCCAACAACGACAACGATCGAAAGCGCTTCCTGGAAAGCAACAACGACAACGATCGAAAGCGCTTCCTGAAAAGCGAGGTGGCGCGGCGCGTTCGAAAATCGAAGGCCTGGCACCTCGGAGTAGGGAGTGCTCAAGAGCGACGAACGCGCCACTCTACCTCCCCATCATCTGCTCATTCGCCGCCAGAATCGCCGGTCCCATGGCGGATAGCGAATGAATCGACTGCACCGCTCCCCGGCCGATCGCCTCGCGTGGCATTCCGAAGACGGCGGAGGACGCTTCGTCCTGCGCGAACGTGACCGCGCCGGCGGTGCGCATTTCGAGCAGGCCGGTAGCACCGTCGTTGCCCATGCCGGTCAGGATGACACCGATCGCGTTGGCACCGGCGGACTGGGCGACGGAGCGGAAGAGGACGTCGACACTGGGTTTGTGGCGGGCAACCAGCGGGCCGTCGTTGAGGTGGATGCGGTATTCGGCGCCGTCGCGGCGGACCAGCATGTGGCGGTTGCCGGGGGCGATCAACGCGCGGCCGTCGAGGATGCGATCACCTTCGGCGGCTTCTTTGACCACGATGCGGCAGGTCTGGTTCAGACGCTGGGCAAACGCGGCGGTAAAGACCTCCGGCATGTGCTGCACAATGACGATGCCCGGCGCGTCAACCGGCATCCCTTCCAGGATCTCGCGCAGCGCCTCGGTGCCGCCGGTTGAGGCGCCGATGGCGACGAGCTTGCGCGTCGTGCGGGTCAGCGTAGGACGCGCCGCGGGGAGGATCACGTCGGGCGAATGACGTTTCTCTATCGTCATCGGCACGCGGCGCCGGCGCGGCCGGGCGCTCGCGGCGGCGCGGATCACGTCGATGAACATCTCGGTCGAGTCGGTGAGGAAATCGTGCAGGGCGACGCGCGGCTTGGCCACGATCTCAACGGCGCCCTCCTCCAGCGCTTTGAGGGCCGTCTCCGTTCCGCGCCCTGCCAGGGCCGAGCAGATGACGACCGGCAGCGGATCCTCGGACATGATCTTGCGGAGGAACGTCAGGCCGTCCATGCGCGGCATCTCGATGTCGAGCAGGATCACATCCGGCCGCGAAGTGCGCATCTTCGTTTGCGCGATCAGCGGGTCGGCGGCCACGCTCACTTCGATGTCGGGCGCGCGGCGGCATATGGTGATCATGGCTTGGCGCATGACCGCGGAGTCGTCGACAACAAGGAGGCGGAGCGGTTGTTTTCCCATTGGTTATTTGACGGCCGGCGCAACGCGCTGACCGGCATGCTCCGTGCCGTAGGAACCTGGGGTCAGACCTTCGGAACGTCCGAGAAAACGAAGGCTTGGCCCCAAGAGGTGCCGCGTGCCATGGGAACTGGGGGTCAGGCCTTCGGAATATCCGAAAAAAAGAAGGCCTGACCCCGAGAGGGAGAGGTACCGCATGATCGGATGTCTTTTCATGACTTATTTGCCCGTCGGCGCGACGCGGCGGTAGATGGTCGGGCCGGCGTGCTCCATGCCGTAGGAACTGGGGGTCAGGCTTTCGGCGTGTCCGAGGAAAAAAAGGCCTGACCCCGAGAGGTAACGCAGGAGCCGCTGGATCACGGCCTCTTTCGATTCGCGGTTGAAGTAGATGAGGACGTTGCGGCAAAAGATCAGATCGAAGGTGCCGCGGATGCCGTAGTCGCGGTCGTTGAGGTTGATGCGGCGAAAATCGATCATCGATTTCAGGGAGGGATGGGCGCGCATGCGCCCTTCCTCGGCACGGACGCCGCGGAGCATGTAGGCCTTGCGCAGCCGCTCGGGGATGTCGTGGCTTCGTTCGACCGGCCAGACCCCTTCACGGGCAGTGTCGAGAACGCGCGTCGAAAGGTCCGAGGCCAGGATCTCGACCGACCATCCTTCGGCTGCTGGGAAATGCGCGGCCAAGACCATCGCCAGCGTGTAGGGCTCCTCGCCGGTGGAGCAGGCAGCGCTCCAGGCGCGAATCCGCTTCGGAATCTGACCGGCGTCGCCGAGGGCGCGCCAGTGCGGCAGTACCGTCTCATCGAGAAACTCGAACTGCTTCGGCTCGCGGAAGAAACGGGTCTCGTTCGTGGAGATGCAATCGAGCATCGACGTCCGCTCGTTCTGATTCGACTCGACGTGCTGGTAGTAGGCGGAAAAATCGCGGCAGCCGAGGGCGCGCACGCGACGCGTCAGCCGTCCGCTGACCAGCGCCTTCTTCGCATCGGAGAGATGAATCCCGGCCTCGCGGTAGATGAGCTGCTGCAGCATCCGGAACTCACGGTCGGACAACGGGCGGATGGCGTCGGCGTCGTGCATGGCTATTGGATGCTTGCTTCGGCGGCAACGTCGGCGACGACGGTTGCGCTGGCGGCGAGGATTTCGTCGGAGGAGAAGATGCGGTCGATGTCGAGCAGCAGGACGAAACGTGCGTCGCTGGTGCTGGCCATGCCGAGGAGAAAGCTGGCCCGGACGCGCGGTCCGAACGACGGCGCGGGCTGAATCTGTTCGGCGGTGAAGTCGACGACCTGGTGCACCGAATCGGCCATCACCCCCATGATCACCGCTTCATCGTCGACGCGCAGCTCGACGATGACCACGCAGGTGCGGCGTGTGATCTCGGTGGCCGGCAGGCCGAATTTGATGGCCAGGTCGATCACCGGCACCACCGTTCCGCGCAGGTTGTGCACGCCGCGAATCCACGGCGGCGTCCCCGGAACCCGGGTGACGACGCCGCACTCGATGATGTCGGTGACCTGGAGGATGGTGATGGCGTACTCCTCTCCGGCCAGGAAAAAGGTCAGGTATTGATCATTTGCTTGCATCGCCGCCTCCTAGAAATGCGCGTAGTCGACGAAGGCGGCGGGAGCGGCGCTCCGTGCGGCGTCGGCCGGAAGGAGACGCGCGCCACGGAACGGCGCAACCGGGGCCGGCGTCTCGCGCCGCGGAGTCGCGACGTCATGCCCGCCGGTGGTTTTGAAGTAGGCGATCGTCTGCTGGAGCGCCTCGGCCTGCGAGGACATCTCCTCCGCGGTGGACGCCAGCTCTTCGGACGCCGAGGCGTTGCGCTGCGTGACCTGATCGACGAGGGTCATGGCGCGATTGATCTGAGCCACGCCGCCGGACTGCTCGATCGATGCGGCGGTGACTTCGCGCACGAGATCGGCGGTCTTGCGGATGGTGGGCACGAGGTCGGTCAGGAGGCGCCCCGAACGCTGTGCGACGTCGACGCTGGAGGTGGCCAGCTCGCCGATGTCTTTCGCCGCGGTCTGGCTGCGCTCGGCGAGTTTGCGCACCTCGGTGGCGACGACAGCGAAGCCACGGCCATGCTCGCCAGCGCGCGCCGCTTCGATGGCAGCGTTCAGGGCCAGAAGGTTGGTCTGGTAGGCGATCTCTTCGATGATGGAGATCTTCTGGGCGATCTTGGTCATGGCGTCGACCGATTGCTTCACGGCCTGAGCGCTTTCCTCGACGTCGTTGGTGCCCTTGACTGCCATCGTTTCCATCTGGCCGCTGTTCTCGGCGTTCTGGGTGATGGAGGCGCTCATCTCCTGCAGGCTCGAGGTCGTCTCTTCGACCGAGGAGGCCTGCTCGCTGGTGCCCTGCGAGAGCGACTGCGCGCTGGCGGAGATCTGCGATGAGGCGACGGTGAGTGAGGATGCACCGCTGCGGACTTCGCCGATGATCTCGGTCAGGCGCTCGATCATGTTCGCCAGAGCCGCGCCGAGGGTGTCGCGCTGCGAACGCGGCGTCACGCGGACGCGAAGGTCGCCCGAAGCGATTCCAGTCGCGGCGGCAACCATCTCGTTGTTCGAGTCGATCATCTTCTTCATTGCCGTCATGAGCAGCCCGGTCTCGTCCGTGCCGCGCGCTTCAATCTCGAAGTCCGACTGTCCCTCGGCGAGCTTCTCGGCGATGTCGACCACCTTGAGGATCGGCTGGGCGATGCTCCGGGTCACGGCAACGGTCATCACCGAAACGAGGATGATTCCGCTGAGCACGACGATCCACATAGTGCCCCGGGTCCGGGTCTCGGCATCGAGGACGACCTTCTCCTTGGAGTTCATGCGCTCGATGTTCTTGTTGGCATACTCCTCGAGGGCGGTATCCATCCGCCGGATGTCGTCCTTGAACGGCGCCATCGCCGCGTTCGCGGCCGGGGCAGACTTGATGGTCTTATCGGAAATCTGCTGCTTCACCGACTGGAAGCCGATCGTGTAGGTGGAGAGATCGGCGCGGAGGACGCGCAGCATCTCTTTATCCTCAGGAAGGGCGACGGTCTGGTCGAGCGTGTTGAGGTTCTCGATCAGGTCGGCGTGCTCCTTGTTCCACTTGTCCGAATAGTCCGACTCTTTCTGTTGATCGCCGATATTGAGGAACAGATCCTTCTCATAGCGCCTGAGCCCAAGACCGTTTGCCTGTGCCTGTGACGCCTGCTCCATCAGCTTGGCGTCGTGATGCAGGATCGAGTATGTCGTTTGTACCGTCTGTGAAAGCCCCCAGAAGCCGGCCATGGCCACCACCGCCATCAAGAGGATGCTGATTCCGAACGCAACTGCCAGTCGTTTCCCGATTTTCCAGTTGTTGAACATGACTTCTCCTATTCGTGCTCGCAATGAGCGGTTGTTGATTAAAGTTTGTAGTGGACAGTGAGGGCGAAGGCCATGGCGATCGGCGCGCCGTTGCTCTCGGCGGGAGAGAATTGCCAATGTCTCAGCGCCTCGAGGGCGACAAACGACAACGTCGGTGCCGGAAGGGGCCGGACAATGTGCGGCAGGGTTGGCTGGCCATTCTTATCGATGATGATCTGCACCACGAGATCGCCGGCGACTCCAAACCGCGACGCACCGGCAGGAAACTTCGGCAGCACCTGCTTGACGACACGCGCGGGAATGACCTTTCCGCGAGTCGTTGGCTCCGTAATGGAAAACAGGTGCCGCTTGAGAAACTCGCCGGGGGCGCCGAAGGAGGAGAGATCGCTCTTTGCCGCGGCCGGGGAGATTTCCTGGGCGATATACCAATACCACAGAGCATCGTCGACCTTCCCCATCCCGGCGTTTGCCAGCGCCTTGTACGTCAGCACGGTGGCGAGCATTTCGTCGTCAGCCCCGCCGGAACCGAGTTGCTCCACCATATCGGAGAGGACGTGGTCGATGATCGTCAGCGAGTTGGCGTAATGACCCGCGCGAAGAGTGGCCGCGCTCTGATTGACGTCACCTCGCCATTTGTCGGCGGACAATGCCGCGGCTGAGGCTGTGCCGATGCACCCGAAGAAGAGCAGCGACACCGCGAGTACACGTAGTACGGGTTTCGAGTTATTGAACATTGCGTCTCCTGTTGTATTGGATGGACTAGAGAGGTCACAGCAGGTACTTCACCGTGATCCGTTTTCGTTTGCGGCGGCGTGGCATGACGATGGCGAGAAGGCGATTGAGAAATGTCTTCAATGAAAAGCTCACGATTGACTCCCTATGTGAGCATCGGCGGCGCGGCGGATGATTTCCTGGACGTCGAGGATCAGGGCCACGCGGCCGTTTCCGAGGATGGATGAGCCGGCCACGCCGGGAACCTGGCGCAGGAAGCGGCCCATCGGCTTCATGACCACCTGGCTGCTGCCGAAGAGTTTGTCGACGACGATTCCGGCGCGGCCCTGTTCGTGCTCGACGACTACGACGTTCTCGCGCTTCTCGGCGCCGGCCTCGAGGCCGAAGATGCTCTGGATGCGGAGGAAGGGGAGAGGCGTGCCGCGGAGATCGATCACACCCGTAGAAAGGCGTTCCGGGTTCTCCGGCATCTCCGTGCATTCGACGATCGTGTCGATGGGGATGACGTAGGTTTCATCGCCGACGCCGACCGCGAAGCCGTCGATGACGGCGACTGTCAGCGGCAGACGGATGTCGATGGTCGTCCCGGCGCCCGGCTGCGAGTCGATGGTCAGCGTCCCGCGCAACGATTCGACGTTGCGCCGCACGACGTCCATTCCAACGCCGCGGCCGGAGAGGTCGGTGACTTCGGCCGCGGTGGAGAAGCCTGGACGAAGGGTCAAGTTCCAGAGCTCCTGGCGCGTGAGCCGCTCGGGATCGAATCCGAGGACGCGTGCGCGCTCTGCGATGCCGGTCTCGTTGAGGCCGGCGCCGTCGTCGGAGATGCGGAAGGTGATGCCGCCCGACTGATGCAGGGCGGTGATACGGATGGTGCCGGCCACGTTCTTGCCGCGAGCGATGCGCAGCCGCGGCTCCTCGAGGCCGTGGTCGATGGCGTTGCGGATCATGTGCGTGATCGGATCTTTCAGGTGCTCGATCACGGTGGTATCGACTTCGACGTCCTCCCCCTCCAGCACGAGCATGGCGCGCTTCCCCTGTGAGGCGGCTAGGTCGCGCACGACGCGGTGAAAGTGGCGAAGGGACGGCCCGACCGGCACGAGGCGCACGTTCATGATGGCCTCCTGCAGGTCGAAGCTGAGCCGGTCGAGCTCGCGGACGGCGTCGAGCGTCTTCTCGTCGCGGCTGGTTTCTTCCACGAGCTGCCGGACGTTGCCGCGCACGGTGGCGATTTCGCCGGCAAGGTCGAGCATCCGGTCGAGCTTATCGATGCCGACGCGGAGCGAGCGCGCCGGGCGGGCAACGGACGGCCGCTGCTGCGTGCCCGCCTCTCTGCCGGCGCCGTGCTGATTGCTGGTAACGGTGCTTCCGGCCCAGGCGGCGAGGAGGAGCAGCAATTCCTGCTGCGGCTGCGTCAGCGCTCCGTTGGCGTTCACCGAGCGGATAGCGATGTCGCGAAGTGCGTCGATCGCTTCGAGAAGCTGGCTCACGCCCGCTGCATTGGTGTCGATGCGCCCTTCGCGCATCCCATCCAACAGCTCCTCCATGACGTGAACGAACTGCGTGAGATCGTCGAACTGCAGGCAGCCGGCGTTTCCTTTCACGGTATGGATGCCGCGAAAGATCTCCTGCAGCAGCGCCTCGTCGTCGGGAGTCTGCTCGAGGCGAAGAAGCAACTGCTCGACCTCGTCGAGTACGTCATCCGTTTCGGCGACGAATGCGTCGATGAGCTGCTGGCGATCGTTGTCGTCAAGGGTAAGGTTGCTCATCGTCAGATCTCCTTGCTGTAGGCGCAGCCGTTGCCGGTGTGAAAGAGGAGCTTCCGGCCGCGCTGGCCGCCGGTTTGTTCGGCATTGATGGGGATGGCGTGCTTTTCCAGAGCCTGGCGGGCCACGGCCACGTTCTGGTCGCCGATCGACAGGCGAGTCGTGACGACGTTGCCGAGCAGCGATGCGCCTCCCACCAGCTTCGCCACGAGCCGCGCCTTCTTCGCACCGACCGAAACCATTTCATCGATCAGCCGCTCGATGGCGATGTTGCCGTAGCGAAGGTCGGAATGGCCGCGCACCGGATCGCTCGGCAGCAGGTAGTGATTGATGCCGGCCAGCGATGCATCCGCATCCCAGAGACAGACAGCCACGCACGAGCCGAGGATCGTGGAGACCATGACCGGCTGGCTGGCCGTGAAGAGTTGGCCGGGATAGAGATAGACCGTTCTCAATGTCTCGGATGCGTCCATCGCCGGTACCTTCTCGATTGGATTGAGCGCTGTCATCAGTGCACCGCGAGCGCCGTCGCTTCGTGGAGGTTGGCGCAGTAGAGAGCCGTGGAGGCATGGATGGCCAGCAGCTCGAACAGCTCGTGATCGACCGGCTGCAAGGCCTGTTTGTGCTCGAGCAGGCGGAACACGAGGATGGCGCCCGTGACGCGGTCACCGATCCGGAGTGGCACGCAGGCGGTGAGCTTGTCTTCGCCGCCGGCCACGTGATCGTTGACGAAGACTTCGCCGCTGAGCAGCCGGCTACCGATCGGACCGCTGCCGGCTTTGAAGTTTTTCAGGCGCGAGTTCTCCACGCCGAACGATGAAGCCAGCCGGAACTCGTCCGCCTCCCCGTGAAATTCAAAGATGGCCACCTCCTCGGAACCGATGAGGTTGACCACGATCTCCTGGATGGTGCTCAGCACAACATCCCGCTCCACGCTGGCGTGCAATTGATAGGAGGCGACGTAGAGATTGGAGAGATTGCTGCTGTGAACCTCGATCTGGTGGTACTGCGCGGCGTACGTTTCGTTTTCGTGTTCGACGTCGTCGAAGCGCGCCCGAAGCCGGTCCAGCTCCAGCGTGGCCACGTCGCAGTCGTGACGTGCCTTCTCCAGTTGCATGAGCGTTTCCATGCGCCTGGCTTCGAAGGTCTCCGCGGCCCGGCGCAGCTCTTCCTTCTGCTGCAGGACGACGCGCGCTTCGATGATCTCCAGCTCCAGCCGGCGTTTGTCGCTCTCGAGCGCGGTGGCCATGGCCCGGAGCTTTTCGTTCTCGCGTAGGAGGCCCTGCGTGTACTGCTGCAGTTCTTCCTGCACGACGGTGATGTAGGCGCGGTTCTTCTCCTCGGCGCTCACTGGCACGCTCCGTCGTCGAGGAAGTTGCGGACTTTGGCCAGCAGCTCGATGGAGTTGATCGGCTTGGTGACGTAGTCGGTACAGCCGTTCGCCCAGCCGGCCTCCACGTTGGCCGCTTCGCCGCGGGTGGTGACCATAATGATGGGGATCGACTTGGTCTTTTCAGCGCTGCGGATCAGGCGGCAGGCTTCGAAGCCGCCCATCTTCGGCATGATCACGTCGAGAAGGATCAGATCGGGGAGATGCTCCGCTGCCTTCCGCACGCCTTCCTCGCCATTCGTGGCCGTGACGAGATCGTAGGGACCGTTTCTGAGAATGAACTTTTCCATCATGAGGATCGTGGACGAGTCATCGACGAGAAGAATCTTTTTTCGGCTCATTCGCCTTGCTCCTGTTTCACTGTTGTGTAGGGTTCGCTGTGGATGGTTGGAGCGCCGATGGAAAGCGGCGCGGAAGGTCGCGCGAAGTAGTAGCCCTGCACGAGATCGATGCCGAGCGACGTCACGGTCTCGAAATCGGCGATGGTCTCGATGCCCTCGGCGATGACGCGCCCGCCGAGGCGTGAGGCCAGGAGGACGATGGACTCGATGGCGGCCCGGGAAGAGGCCTTCCCGCTGCAGTCGGCGATGAAGTAACGGTCGATCTTGAAGAGCTCGGGCCGGACCTCGACCAGCATGCGGTGGCTGGAGTAGCCGATGCCGATGTCGTCGAGGGCGATGCGCACTCCCATGGCCCGCAGCTCGTAGAGGGCATCGAAGAAAGCACGCTCGTCCCAGAACTTCTGCTGTTCGACGATCTCCAGGATCACCCGCGAGACCGGCATGTCGTGCGCGGTGCAGGTTTCGACGAGGAATTCGGTGAATTGCGGATCGCGCTCGAGCGTCGAGGCGTGGACGTTCACCGAGATGGCCGGCGATCCCGGAACGGTCGATCCGGACGCGATCGCACGGGCGATGCAGGCCCGGTCGACCTCGACCTCTTTCCCTTTGCGGCGCACGTACTCGAAGAGGACGTTGGCCGATTCGACGTTCGAGTCTTTCGGGCCGCGGGAGAGCGCCTCGAGTGCGAAGAGAATCGTCTCGTTCCCGGCGATCTCGTAGATCGGCTGAAAGAGGATCGTCAGGCCGCCCGGCCCGAGGATGTCGTGAAGCAGCGTGCGGCGCTTCATCACGCGTCACCCATCAAGCGGTGAACCGCCTTGGCGATGTCCGGCAACGGCGTCGGCTTCGGCAGAAAGGCCTCGGCGCCGAGAGCGCGGGCGCTGCGCTGAATCTCCGGCGTGGTGTGCGCGGTCAGAACGATCACGCGCGTACCGCGGGAGTGATGCCGCACGAAGCGGAGGATCTCCAGACCTTCGACGGCGTAGCTCCAGGAAAGGCGGAGATCGGCGATGACGATGGCGTAGTGCGAGGTGGCGATCAGCGCTTCCGCTTCTTCCAGCTCGCGGGCGCAATCGACATGAAACCCTTCGCGTGTGAAGAACTTCTTGAGGGCGGAGAGAACCACCCGCTCGTCTTCGACGAGCAGCATCCGGGATCTTTGGGTTGTTCCGTGTGTCATGACCGCCGTCTATCGCAACGGCGGGACCATGCTCTGTGCCCGTTTCAGAACGGCAGCAAACCGTGTGAGGTGAATGGGTTAGGCAGGAGTGGCGGTATTTGGAGCCGGATCGTATTTCGAATATTCAAACACGCTTTTCGAATCTTTGTGCAGTGCCATACTAAAGGCATTCGCGAACGGCCTTTGACTATTCGGGCTCGCTCTTCGGATCTTTGCGCAGCGTGATCCGGTGCTTGCGCACCTTGTAGTACAGCGTGTTGCGGGTGATGCCGAGGCGTTTGGCGGCGCGGTCGACGACCCCCTCCTCTTCCTTGAGCACACGTGCGATGTGGCGTGCCTCCACCTCGGTCAACGTCAGCCTTGTGTCGTCGGAAGAGCCGTCGCCGGATGGCGATTCGAAACGGAGATCGGTGCGCCGGATCTCGCTCTGGTCGCTCAGCAGCAGCGAGCGCTCTAGCACGTTCTTCAGCTCGCGGATGTTGCCGGGCCACGGATACTCCTGCATGGCACGGACGGCGCTGTCGGCCAGCGTCACTCCCGAGCGTCCCAGCTCGTGGGCCACGCGCGCGAGGATGTCGGCGGCCAGCGCGGCGATGTCCTCGGGGCGCTCGCGGAGCGAGGGCAGGCGCAGGACGATGGTGCTGATCCGGAAGTAGAGATCCTCGCGGAATCGCCGGCTGCGAACCAGGACATTCATATCGTGATGGGTGGCCGCGATCAGCCGCACATCGGCGAAGCGGTCCTTCACATCGCCGAGGCGGCGGAATCGTTTCTCCTCGAGGACTTTCAGCAGCTTCGGCTGGACCTGGACGTCGACGTCACCGATCTCATCGAGAAACAACGTGCCGCGGTGGGCCAGATCGAAGAGCCCCTGCTTTGCCTGCACGGCGCCGGTGAATGCTCCGCGCTCGTGTCCGAACAGCTCGGACTCGAGAAAGTCCTTCGACAAACCGGCGCAATTCAGATCGACGAACGGCTCCTGCCGCCGACGGCCGTTGCGGTGCAGCCAGTTGGCGAGAATCCCTTTCCCCGTCCCGGTCTCACCCTGGATCAGAATGGGCCGATCGGTGGCGACGATCTTGTTCACGTCGCTCTCGAGCTGGCGAATGGCGGCGCTCGTACCGTTGAACGGATCGAGAACGTCGCGCGACTCTTTCTTGCGGTCAGCCTGATCGGCCTGGCGACTGCGCTGCGTGTCGAGGGTGCGATTGAGGATGACCAGCAGAGTCGGAAGCTCGACCGGTTTGGTCAGGAACTGTTCGGCCCCTTCCTTGATGGCGCTGACCGCCAGCTCGACGCTGGCGTGCGCGGTCAGGACGATCACGGCTACCGATGCGTCGATCACTTTCAATTGCGGCAGCAGATCGAGCGCGGTGCAATCGCGGAGCTTGTAATCGAGAATGATGGCGTCTGGCCGCTCCTTACGCGTCTGCGCCAACGCCGAGACGCGGTTGTCGGCCTCCGAGACCTCGAAGCCCGCCGCGGTGAGGAAGCGGCGGATGGCCAGCCGGATGGCCGGCTCGTCGTCGACGATCAGCACGCGGTTGCGGGTCATCTCGGTCATGTTGTGGTGCTCTTCTTCGACGGCGCGGCATCGTCGGCCAGCGGGAAGAGTACCCGGATCCGGCCGCCGCCTTCGGGCCGGTTCGAGGCAGACACCTTGCCGGAGTGCTCCTCCACGATGCGCTGCACGATGGAGAGTCCGAGTCCCGTCCCTCCCTCGCGCTGGCTGAAGAACGGCTCGAAGACACGGTCGAAATTCAGCGGCGAGAATCCCGGCCCCTCGTCGTCGATGGTGCATTCGACCCAGTCCCGGCCGGCGTGGTCGGCGAGCGCACCGGTGATGCGGACCACGCCGCCGGGATTGGAATACTGAATGGCGTTGTCGATCAGGTTCTCGAAGACCTGCCGCAGGCGCGACCGGTCCATCAACAGCGTCGGCATCGTTTCGGTCATCTCATTCCGGATCTCGACCTGGGCGGCCAGCGCCGTGGGGAGACGGTTCTCCACGGCTTGAGCCACGACATCGCGGATATCGCCGCGATCGATCGTGAGCGCCGGCGGTTTCCCGTATTCGAGCAGCTCCTGCATCAGGTGGATGAGCCGGTTCACTTCCTGCCGGAGGGTGGCCGCGCATTCGGCATAACCCGGCTCGCTCAGCTCCTCGTGAAAGGCATCGAGCGTCGCCGAGATGCCGAAAAGCGGGTTGCGCACCTCGTGGGCGACACCGGCCACGAGCGTTCCCATGGCCGACATGGTCTCGCTCCGCCGCAGCGATTCCTGCAGCTCGACGACGCCGGTGATCTCCCACAGCACGAGGATGAACCGCTCGGAGCCGTCCGGAGCGGAGAAGCGGGAGACGATGATGTCCCAGGTTCTGCCGCTGGCGTCTTTCGTCTCCGCGGTCGTGCCCTGCCGCTCTCCGGCGATGTAGGTGATGAGCTGCGCCGCCGTCTGCCACGGCTCGCCGGTACTGATCTCTCCGATGTGCATCCCCGGAATCTGTTCCTCGGAGAGCGCGCTCAATTCGAGCGCCGCCCGATTCACGCGGACGATGGCACCGCTCCGCTCGGTGATCAGGATCGGGGTCGTGACCGTGTCGAAGGTCTCTTTCCATTCTGCCGCCGAACGTTCGACCGCTTCCTGCAGCCTTCGTTGTTCCGCCTCGGCATGCCGTCGTTCGGTGATGTCGACGCCTGTTGCTACAAGGAACGCCTGTCCGCCGACGTCCATGCGCCGGGCGCTGATCGTGTAGTTCTTCACCTCCGTGCCGACGACCACGCGTGTTTCGACCTCCGCCTGACCGGCTTCGAATACCTCGACGATCTTCCGGTCTACGTGCTCGCGGTCGCCGGGGTGAATGAGGGTACGGGACGAACGATCGAGCAGGAGTTGCTCCCCCCCGGACTGGCGCTCCATCGTGTCGTTCCAGCGAATGAACCGCCCCTCGCGGTCCTGAACGAAGAAGATGCCGCCGATGGTGTTGATGGCGGTGTTCGTGAATGCTTCCTGCTCCAGCAACTCCGCGTAGCGACGATCGAGCTGGCGGACCATCGTCTCGATACTGGAACGAAGACTCCCAAGCTCGGCGGTGAAGCCTGATGCCGGCAACGGTGCGGCAGCTCCCGTGCTGACGGCCACGGCATACTTCTCGATCGCCGTCAGCGGCCTCACCACGGCGCGCCAGAGAAGGAGATAGGTGGAAAGGATGAGCAGGACATCCACCGCAACGATCGTCGAGACGATACGAAGTAGCGTATCGCGGAGGTCCTGCCGCGTGTTCTTCGGTGTCATCAGCAGGCGGACCGTTCCGATTTCATTGCCGGAGAACAGGATCGGGCGTTCTTCGACGAACATGTCTCCGGGAGCGGACTTCCCATTCCAGGGGACGATTATCCAATTAGAATCACGCACCCGGCCATACGTTTCACCGGCGGCAACGACGCTGATTCCGTAGACCGATTGCGGCCGGCACATAGCGTCGATCACCCTGTTGATCTGGGCACGATCGATGTTCCAGACAGGAAGCTCCAGCGCCACGGAGAGCTCATCAGCCTGAACCTTTCCGATATCTCGGAGCGCTTTCCACTGCCGCTTCGCGTCTGACCGGTAACTGACGATCGAGTACGTCCCGAGCAACGCCGTCGTCACCACGACCAGCGTGGCGGCAACGACTGTAGCGAGCGACGTTCGGCGGAGTGGCATCTACTTGTATGTTTTCGGATCGAACCAGAGCCGCTTGTCGTTGAACGGCGTTTCCGGCCCGAGAAACGGATTGTTGATCCTGAAAATCCTCCGCTCTTTCAAATGCAACCGCTCGATCTTGTGCCTCTGATACTTGTCGAAGATGCGGTCATACGTTCCGTCGGCGATCATCATCCGCATCCCCTCCTCGGCGCGCGCGGCCAGGCGCCGCCCCTCGTCCGTCTTCGGGAACCAGAAGTACATCGGGAGGGGGTAGTAGAAGATGATGCCGTCTTCGATATAGAGGGCCGGCAACGCTTTTTTTCGCCGCGCGTATTCGTCGAGCACCTCGGTGGCCGCACGCAGGAAGATGTCGAAGCGCTTATTGACCAGCATCTCGAAGAGCCCGTCGTAGCTCGAGCCCGTGACGACCTTGAAACGGTTCGATCTCAGGATGTCGACGTCGATCCATCCCAGGCCCAGGCCATAAGAGAAGCGGCGAAGGTCATCGAGCGATCGGACGGAGGCAAACCGCCGCTGGTCATCGGCGCGAATGAGGAAGACACAGTACCCGCCGAGGTTCTTGTCGACAGGGATGCGGATGGGGATGAGACTCTTCTCGAAATCGGGAGTGGTGCTGAGATACATCACCGTCAGCTTCCCGGTGGCGTTCTTCAACTCGAACGCCTGCCGCTGCTCGGTCATGAATCCCGAGGGCACCATCCGATACGCCCCCCACTTCGGCGTCGTCCTCTCCAGCGCGGTCCGAAGGATCTCCCAGTGATACAGATACCGCACATCGAGCGACGATTCCGGCGCGTGGTAGATGTACGTCATCACCTCGCGCGATTCCGCGGCGGAGGCAATCAACAGGAGAATGGCGAGAAACGCCGACCGACGCGTTCTCATGGGGATATTGAAACATTAATTCACGAAGTATCAAGCTCTTGTGATTCATACGTCAGCAGACCGTATGTGAAGGCTCTGATAAGTGACATTTTGACAACCGCCTGATATTGGAGGCATCCACGGTGATCTCTTTGAGCGGAGAGCGGGCGTCTCGCCTGCTCCCGCCGTGGCGTCTCGCCCGGCGGTGGGTCCGACCGACAGCATGGTTGAACCTGAAAAACGCGGATCGAGACATCGCCGTCGTTACCTAACAGTTACGTTCGCCTTCGTCCCCACCGCCGGGCGAGACGCCCATCGGGAGCAGGCGCGGACGCCCGCTCTCCCTTTCGCAGCGCTAATGCTTCTTCCGTGCTGCGGTGGTGGTCCCGGTGGTCGTCTTGATGGTCGCGGTCGTATCGGTCGGCGTAGCCACGGAGGCGGTGGTGGTGCCGCCGGATCCCTGCAGGGTTGACGTCGTATCGGACTTCTGCGCGTTGATGTCGGTCGTGCCGGTCAGGGCGACGGGCGCCGTGCCGGCGGAGCTGGGGGCGATCGTGTCGAGTTGCGTGGCCGAGGCGGCGGTGCCGGTGGCCTCGGAGGCCGGCTCGCCGGTGCCGCTGGTGCCGGTGGCGGGATTGCGGTCGGTGGCGTTGCCGATCGAGTTCGTCTCCGCTGGCTGTTCCTTCTTGCGGCAGCCGCCCGGCAGCAGGGCAAGGCAGAAGCTCAGAAGGGAAATGACGAAAATAGTGAGATAACGGCGGTCGCGCATCAGTTGCCTCCGGCCCGATACGAGGCAAAAGTCGTGCGCATCTGCATTCGCCGGGCGGATTTCCCCGTATATAGCCTCAGATGAGCGCGGCCGCACCACTCCTGTTCGCCACCCCCGATACGACGCTGCAACGCGCCGCGGCCGGCGATCACGAGTCGTTCGGAGCCCTGATCCGCGAGCATCAGGACATGGTCTTCAGCATCGCCTGGAACTTCCTTCACGACCGCGGCCGTGCCGAGGAGATCGCGCAGGAGGTCTTCCTGCAGCTCTACCGGACGCTCGGCGAGATCGAAACGCCGGCGCATCTCACCTTCTGGCTGCGCCGCGTTACCGCCAACCGATGCATCGACGAATCGCGCCGCGGCCGCTGGCGCATCGTCACGATCGAGGAAGCGGGCGACCTTGCCGGCGACGCGGATGAGGGCGACCCATTCCTGGCAAGAACGATCGCGCAGATGCTGCAGCGTCTGCCGGCGCAGCAGCGGCTAGCGATCACCATGCGATACCAGGAGGGGCTCGAGCCCTCCGAGATCGGAGCGGTGCTCGACATGCCGCTCAACACCGTCAAGAGCCATCTCCGCCGCGGCCTGGCCGCGCTCAGGGAATGGCTGGGAGTCACATCATGAACCTCGATACGGAACTGCATCGAGCACTGGCCCGGACCTCCGCCCCGGACGGCTTCGCCGATGGCGTCCTGGCGCGCCTCGGCCAGACACAAGCGCAACACCGGCATCGCCTCACCGCATCGACCCTGCGGCGTATCGCCGCCGCCGTCGTTCTCACCGCGGCGCTCGGAGGTCTGACCGCGCATCAGATCGTCGAGCACCGCCGTACCGAAGGAGAGCGCGCCCGCCGCGAGCTCATGACCGCGCTGCACATCGCCAGCGCCAAGATGCGCGTCGCCCAACGCGCCGTCGCACACGACTGACAGCCATGAAAGGACCGACCATGACCCGCTTCTTCGTCAACCTGATGCTCACCCTCATCGCCAGCATCGCCATCCCCTTCACCGCCTCGGCGCAGGGCACACGGCTCAACCTCGATCTTCCCGACATGGCCTCGAAAGCCAGCGAGACCGTCGACGTCACCCTCGACGGCCCCATGCTCCGCCTGGCCGGCAAGTTCCTCTCCAGCACGGACGCGGACGAGCGCGCGGCGAAGGAGATGATCAACGGCCTCTCCGGCATCTACGTCCGCAGCTACGAGTTCGAGCACGAGGGCGAATACGACAAATCGCAGGCCGAGCGCATCCGCACCCAGCTCGGGCCGTCGTGGAAGAAGATCGTGAAGGTTTCCAGCCGCACGAAGGAAGACGTCGATATCTACGTCGACACCCGCGGCGATGCCGTCGCCGGCCTTCTGATCATCTCGGCAGAACCAAAGGAGTTCACCGTCGTAAACATCGTCGGCCCTGTCGACATCGACAAGCTGGCCGGCCTGGAAGGACAGTTCGGCATCCCGCACATCACGCGCGATCTCAAGGACAAGCACGGAAAGGAAAAGCATCATGACTAACCGCCTCCGCCTGGTTCTGCTCGTCGCGCTGGTGAGCGTCTTCGCCATCGGCGCGACGCCGGCACGCGCGAATTTCGATGACATCGTGCGCGCCGTCGAATCGCGTTACAACGTTCACCGCACCTGGATCCCGATGTTCGGCCTGGTCCGCTTCGCCCTCTGGGTGGCGCGGCCGGGCGGTGTTTCGGACGTGCAGTTGGCGACCTTCGAACATGCCCGGTTCGACGACTTGCCGGGGCTGGCCGAGATCGTCCGCCGCAACGCCGGCGAGCCGCTGCAGCCGCTCGTGCAGACCCGCTCGAACCGCCACGGCGAGACGACGCTGATCTACGCCCGCCCCCTCGGCGGAGACCGGGTGGCCCTTCTCGTCTTCGCCCACGATCGCAGCGATACGACGATCGTCCGCGTGGTGGTGTCGATGGACAAGTTCGCGCAAACGGTCAACCACCCGCACAACGTGGTCGCGGATCTCGATATCGAGCGGGCGAAGTAACCGCGCGTAGCGCGTTGTCTGCGCCTGCGGCGCGTTGTCGGTTGTCTGCGCGCTGCGGCGCGCGTGGACGAGATTGTCCGTTGTCGCGGTCGCAGGAGAATGCGCGGCTGCGCCGCTAGGCACAGACAAGAGTGTCTGTGCCACATTTGCCCCCTATTTGCTTCTCACGTCCACGCGCGGATGCGCAGACAACGCAAGGCGAAGCCGGCAGACAACGCGCCGCCAGGCGCAGACAACGCGCTACGCGCAATAATGCGCCGTGACCTTTCTCATCTACGGCGCAAACGGCTACACCGGCGAGCTGATCGCGCGCGAAGCCGTCCGCAGCGGACTCCGGCCCGTTCTCTCCGGCCGGAGCGCCGAAAAGATCGCGCCGCTGGCGAACGAGCTGGGCCTTGAGTCGCGCGCCTTTCCGCTCGATCGACCCAGACTCGACGGCATCGAGGCTGTTCTGCACTGCGCCGGACCGTTCGTCCACACCAGCGCACCGATGGTACGGGCCTGTCTCGATGCCGGCGTGCACTATCTCGACATCACCGGCGAGATCGCAGTCTTCGAAGCGATCATGGCCATGAACGATGCCGCCGTGCAACGCGGCGTCACCCTCATTCCCGGCGTCGGCTTCGACGTCGTCCCCACCGACTGCCTCGCCGCCATGCTGGCCGCGCGGATTCCGGGCGCGACGGAGCTGGAGCTGGCCTTTTACACGCCGCACGCGGAGCTCAGCCGCGGAACGCTGAAGACGATGATCGAGAGTATCGATGAAGGGGGCGCCATCCGCCGCGATGGCAAGATCGTCCGCGTTCCGCCGGCCTACGAAGCGAAAGAGATCGTGTTCTCCACCGGCCCGCGCATGGCCATGACCATCCCATGGGGCGACGTCTCGACAGCGTTCCACACCACCGGAATCCCCAACATCCGCGTCTACACCGGAGCTTCTCCAAAATCTGTGGCCCGCATGCGCCGCATCCGCCTCCTCCTTCCGCTGCTCGGCATCACCCCGGTCAAACGTCTCCTGCAAGGCGTCGTCAATCGACGCACCGGCCCCGGCCCCGAACAGCGCGCGAAAGGGCGGACCTATCTCTGGGGCCGCGCCGCCAACGGTGACGACGAAGTGACGATGACGATGACCACGCCGGAAGGCTATGCCTTCACGGTGCTCAGCTCGCTGGCCGCCGTCGAGCGGCTCCTCTCCTCCCCCAAACGCCCCGGCAGTTTCACCCCCGCGAAATTCTTCGGAGCGGAATTCGTCACCACCATCCCGGGTGTTGAACGAACGTGAGACGCAAACTCCTCCCCTATTACCTCGCCTTCATCGTCCTGATCGCCGCATCGTTCGCCTGGCAGATGATGCATGGGATCTGCCCCGTGCCGTAGCTGCGGCTCCGTCGCGTTGTCTGCGCTTCGCGCGTTGTCTGCGCGCTTCGCGGCGTTGTCTGCGCGCCGCGCGTGGTCAAAATGAGCCGGAGAGCGGAGTACAAGCTAACCGTGAACTAACGGACCACGCGCCGCGCGCAGACAACGCGCGATAGCGCAGACAACGCCGCGGAGCGAGCAGACAACGCGGCGGAGCCGCAGCTACACCGCCGTCGCAAAGAACTTCGGCTTCTGGCGCGCCTTCGATGCCTGCTCGAACGCGTACGCGAACTTGATCAGTGCCGGCTCGCTCCAGGCGCCGCCGAAGAACGACAGGCCGACGGGGAGCCCGAAGGCCAGGCCGGCGGGAACGGTGATGTGCGGGTATCCAGCGACCGCCGACGCCGACGAGTAGCCGCCGGTGAAGTGGTCGCCGTTGACGAGGTCCGTCGCCCAGACCGGGCCCCCGGTCGGTGCGATGATCGCGTCCACCTTGTGTTTCGCCAACGTCGCGTCGATCCCCTCGGTGCGCGCCAGGCGGTGATTCTTGGCCAGCGCGTCGCGATACTTCTTTTCCGTCAACGGGCCGCGCTTCTCCGACTGCTCGAAGATCTCCTGCCCGAAGAACGGCATCTCCTGCGCGCGATGCTCCTCGTTGAACTTGATCAGATCTGACAGCGTCCGGCTCTTCACGGCCGCCGGCGCGCCGGCCAGGTACGCGTTGAGGTCGGTCTTGAACTCGTATTGCAGCACATCGTTCTCGGTCGCATCGAACTTGCCGTTCGTCTTGATGTTGGCCGGATCGACGATCGTCGCGCCGAGCGACTTGATCAACTCGATGGCCTCCTTCATCAGTTTGTCGGTGGCGTCGTTGAAACCGAAGTACTGCCGTGCCACCCCGATGCGCGCCCCTTTCAGGCCGCCGGCATCGAGGAAACGGGTGTAGTCGGAGTGTCCTTTCGTACGGCTCGACACCGTCACCGGATCGCGCTCGTCGGCGCCGGTCAGGATGCCGAGGAGGATCGCCGCATCGCGGACGGTGCGTGCCATCGGACCGGACGTGTCCTGGCTGTGCGCGATCGGAATGATGCCGGCGCGGCTGATGAGACCGAGCGTCGGCTTGATGCCGACAAGTCCCGACGCGGACGACGGACAGACCACCGAGCCGTCGGTCTCCGTACCGATCCCGATCGCGGCCAGGTTCGCCGCGATCGCGGAACCCGTTCCCGAGCTCGAGCCGCAGGCATTGCGGTCGAGCACATACGGATTCTTCGTCAACCCGCCGCGGCCGCTCCAGCCGCTGGTCGAATGCGTCGAGCGGAAGTTCGCCCACTCGCTGAGATTCGTTTTGCCGAGGATCACCGCGCCGGCCTCGCGCAACCGCGCCGCGACGAAGGCATCGCGCGCGGCATGGTTCTCCGCCAGGGCCAGCGAGCCGGCCGACGTCGCCATCCGGTCGGCGGTGTCGATGTTGTCCTTGATGAGCACCGGAATCCCGTGCAGCGGCCCGCGCACATGTCCTGCTTTGCGCTCGCGGTCCATGGCATCCGCGATAGCCAGCGCCTCGGGATTCAGCTCGATGATGGCGTTGATGGCCGGTCCGCGCTTGTCGAGCGCATCGATCCTGCCGAGGTAGCCCTCGGCGATCGATCGTGCCGTCCAGCGGCCGCTGGCCATCCCATCCTGCAACTCGCCGAGCGTGATCTCCTCGAGCTCCGGCGTCACGGACGCCGCCGGCGACGTCTGCGCCACTGCCGCCACCGGCTTTGCCAGTGCCAACGCGGAACCGAGCGCCGCCATCTCCAGGAAGTGTCTTCGATTGACTCCGCCGCCATTCTCGTCTTGCATCCGCGCATGATACCGGCTCAATCCGACAAGTGCCGCGTTCGCGGCAATAAGACGGTAGCCAGGGGTGCGAGCGCTTTTTGCGAGCACCCCTGGTCTGCATTGTCTCTTGAAATCGTGCCGCGTCAGCGGCACTGGATGAGTAAGACGAATGGCGATTGCGACCACTTCCAGTGCCGCTGACGCGGCACGATTTGAGATCGCAAGGGTTCCAGGGGTGCTCGCAAAAAGCGCTCGCACCCCTGGCTACCATCTCGTCGCCGCTAACGCGGCGCTTATTGGGCTCAGCCCGGCGGTGGTGGTGGAGGTGGCGTAGAGAGCTTGAAGTTGATGGTCAGGTTGAAGCGGACTGCGACCGGCTGCCCGTCGAGAGTGGCCGGCTTAAACGTCCACTGCTTCACCGCGTCGACCGCCGCCTGGTCGAGACCGAACGGCAGCGGCTTGAGGACCTCGACATCCTTCACCACGCCATTCTGGTCGATCACCGCCTCGACGATCACGATGCCCATGATGCGCGCCTTACGGGCTTCCTCGGGATAGACGGGCTCCACCCGGTTGATCACGACCGGCGCCTTCACGTCTCCGCCGACTCGATAAGGAGGGCCGGGCGAGGTCGTTGTGACCGGGTTCTTCGGCCGGGTCGACCAGGTGGCCTGGATCGCGTCGATGGTGTCCTCACCTCGCAGGAACTCGACGTTGGCTGTGAGGCGCGTCCCCTCCGTGACGTGGATCCACATGTGCAGACCCTGCGCATGGAATTCGTCCTCCGCCATTCCTCCTCGCTTCGTCGTCAGTTGCGGCGAGGCCAGCACCGCACCGGTAACCACATCCCTGATCTTGATGTCGTAACGGACATCGTCTGCTCCCAGCGTCACGACATCGATGGCAACCGAGTAATGCGGCGAGCGCGCCTCGTAGGAAGCCGCGCGCACCGTCATCGCCGATGCAAGGAGAAGGATGAGGATGGAAAAGCGCCGCATGGCCGTACCTCCGTTAGGAGATTGTACGTGCCGGCCTACGCCGCCATGTAGTCTTCGCGGTCGACCACCAGCAGCAGGACGCAGCCTTCGTCGCTGACGATCTCGCCGTGCGTGGTGCCGGCATCGGCGTGGTGGAAGTCGCCCTTCAGCAGATAGCTTTCACCGATCCGGCAACTACCGCTGATGACGAACGAATCCTCGGCACCGGCATGGTCGTGGGACGGGACCCGGGCGCCCGGCTCGAACATCATCAGGATCGTGGCCGTGTCGCGCTCGATGTCGATCGAAAGCGGTTTCACCGTGACGCCGGGAAAGGCCTTGAACCAGCGGCCTTCGCCCGCGCGGACGGTACGGGTGTTCTGCGGCGTCGCCGAGGCGGCGGCGAGGATGCGCGCGCGCAGCGCGGCGGGGGGATCGACCGGGTCGATCGCCGAGGCCACGATGGCGTCCAGGAGGCTCAGGTCCTCGCGTGTAAGGGTTTCCGTCATTTCGTTCCTGCCGCAAACTGTGTACGTAACTGAGCCATTCCCTCGCACAGCAAGCCCCGAGCCTTTTCCTCAGGGATGCCGTAGCGTGCAGCCAGATCATTCACCTTCATCCCGTTATACCAGGCCTCCTCGACCATCGCGCGAGGATCGGCCTCTTTCGGTACTACGGCTGCCGGGGCCGGTTGGGTTTGTCGGGCCAGCGCGCAGTCTCGGGTGACGTGGATGAGATAGGCGGCCGCATCGCCAACGTCGTCGTTTTGTGACAGCGCCACGAAGGCAGCCTCGAGGGCATCCGCCGCGGTGTCGCGGTCGTTCGTGATCCGCAACGCGATCGCATACAGACGTGCCGCATGACGATCGTAGAGGTCGGCCAAAGACTGCCGGTCAAACATGGATGCGGAAAGTTTAATACTTTCTCACGCACTCCGCGTCTTCGCGCTCCGCGTGAGAAGATAGCCGTACAACTTCGTTCAGGGGAGCGTCCAATGCGTACCGTCCGTATCGCTTTCGCCGCGTTCAGCCTCTGTTTCACGTTCGCCGCCCTCGGCCAGGTGCCGACGATCATCAAAGAGATCGACCAGCTCGAATCGCAGCGGGATCCGAAGTGCTACGCCACCGCAAACCGGCTGGAGGACTTCATCTACGGCACGTCGCTCGACTTCGACGCCCGCGCCGAGAAGATCGCCCTGCAGAAGCGGCTCATCCGCGACCTCTGGCTCCAGGCCACTGACGCCGCGAAGAAAGCCGGCAAGACGCAGATCGGCGTCGATGAGCTGCGCCCCGTTCTGCAAGGCGCAGTGCCGTACGTGGCCACGCCGGCCGGCGACTTCGTCGTCCTTCCCGACGACCCGCGCCGCACCGAGATCTCCGCGCGCGACAAGCGGCAGTACGGCGCCGTCGCCTATGCCCTGCGCGCAATCCTGGCCGTGCAGCAGGATGCCTTCGTCGACGGAACGAGTCTCCTCCCGCTCGATGCGCCGGCCGTGGAGCTGTTCAAGGAATCGGTCGATCTCGTCACCCTGGCCGCTCTCCAGCATGCCGACCGCGCCACCCGCACCACGAACAAGCACGAGATCGGCGGCGCGGAGATGAAGGCGGCATGGGCGGGCATCGTCGGGCCGACCAAACCAATGGCCGCACCACACGCCGCTCCCGCGAAGACGGGCGAGAAATTCGCCACCACCAAAGCCATCGTCGCCGAGAAGCTCGCCGCGTACGAGGTCTACAACAGCCTCTCCAACGAGGTCTTCTCACGCAACGTCCAGGTCTACATGGCCCGCCACATGTGGCCCACCGACCCGAAAGAGGGGGAGATCTTCAAGGTGCGCTTCACCGAGATCATGGTGGCCTGGACGGCCGACGTCATGCTCGAAGCGGAGAAGCGAGCCAAAAAGCGCGGCCATCCGCTGATCCGCATCGACGACGTCCACGACGCCGTGCAGCTCTTCGAGCCGCACGAGCTCAACGAATACGAGGACTGCATCTACTTCCCGCGTTTGCCGAAGAGCGACCAGATCGTCATCGAAGCGTACGACCTCGACGCCTTCCGCGACCCCGGGCTGCACTGGCGGTACCTCAACGAAGTTCTCAACGACCCGAAGTACAAAGGGACGATTGAGCTCGACCCGTTTGCGGCGGAGCTGCTCACCGAGGGCGGCGCTCAGATGGGGACGCTCATCCTTCGCGTGGCCGGAAAGATCGCTACGGCCGAGGGGAAGGACAGGCTCGATCTCGATCACCTGAGCGGAGCGGTCAAGACCATCCAGACCCTGCTCGACAAGAACGCCTCCCTGCCGCCGGCGAAGAAAGTCACCGCCACCGGGATCGCCTCCGCGCCGTCGAAGACCTCCGCAAAGGCCAGCGGCAAGTTCTTCACCGACGTCACCGCCGGCAGCGGCATCAAGTTCGAGCATCGCATGTCCGACTGGCTGGCCCGACTCATCCGCAGCTATTCGATCAAGGAGACCGAGACCGTGCTGGCCGTTCCGCCCGCATTCGGCGGCTCGGGCATTGCCGCCGAGGATGTGAATGGAGATGGATTCATCGACGTGCTCGTGCTCAGCGGGTCGGGCAACGCCCTCTACCTCGGCGACGGCAAAGGTCACTTCACCGACGTCACCGAATCGTCGGGCCTGAACTGGAAACGCCCCGACGGCCGCCCCGGTGAGCCGCGCCAGCCGATCATCGCCGACTTCGACAACGACGGCCTCCCCGACATCCTCATCACCTACGCCGATGACGATCATCGGATGTACAAAAACCTCGGTAACGCCAGGTTCGAGGACGTCACCGCCCGCACGAACCTCGGCGGCAAGAGTCTCGTCGGCGGTCCGGCCACGGCCTTCGACTTCGACAAAGACGGCCTGCTCGATCTCTACATCGGCTACTTCGGCGACTACGTCCACGGCGTTCTGCCGACCTTCGCCCGCCGCAACATGAACGGCCTGCCGAACAAGCTCTTTCGCAACAAAGGCAACTTCGTCTTCGAGGACGTCACCGCCGGCAGCGGCGTCGACAACACCGGCTGGGCCCAGGCCGTCAATCACGTCGACTTCGACGGCGACGGCTGGGAGGACCTGATCTGCGGCAACGACTTCGGCTCGAACTCGTGGTACCGGAATCTTGGTAACGGCAAGTTCGAAGACGTGTCGTCGAAGATCGGCACCGACAAGCCGAGCTACACGATGAACATCGGCATCACCGACCTCAATCGCGACGGCTTCCCCGACGTCTATATCTCCAACATCGTGACGATGAATAAGGACGAGAAATACGTCCTCCCCGACGCCAAGACGCGCCTCAAGTTCAATCCCCAGAAGATGGCCAACATGCGCGTGGTGGAGGCGAACGATCTGTGGACGTCGAACGCCAAGGACGGCAAGCTCGTCTCGTACGCGCAGTCCGAGGCCATCGGCCGCGGCTACAAGTCGACCGGCTGGTCGTGGGGGGCGAACTTCTTCGACTTCGACAACGACGGCGACGACGATCTCTATCTCGTCAACGGCATGAACGAGTACGCGGTCTACTCGAGCGTCAATCCCTACTTCACCGACTCCTCGGGGCAACAGCGGCAGACGATCGTCCCGGTGGCGGAGAAGGAAGCGCCGGTGTTCTTCGTCAACCATAACGGGATGCTGGAAGAGCAATCCGCCAAGAGCGGCGCCGACCCCCTCGGCAATGCCCGCGCCGTGGTGCAGTTCGACATGGACGGCGACGGCGCGCTGGACATGATGGTCAACAACTTCAACGGCCCGGCCATGCTCTATAAAAACAACAGCGCCGGCAACGGCAACCACTGGATCAAGATCCGCCTGACCGGCGATCCGTCGAAGGGCGTCACCCGCGACGCCATCGGCGCGAAGATCCTTGTCGATACCGCCCACCTCAAGAACCTCTGGCGCGAAGTCTTCAGCACGATCGGCTACCTGACCTCACCCCCCAAGGAACAGCACCTCGGCCTCGGCAGCGATACCCGCGCGGACGTGACCGTGATCTGGCCCAGCGGCGAGCGGCAGACGTTCAAGGGGCTGGCCGCGGACCATACGTATCGCATCAGCCAAAGCACAGGCCTGCAGAAGTGATCCTTGGAGCGCTGGTTCTCTGGAGCGCTGGCGTCTCGCCGGCTGGCCCGGGGGCGTCTCGCCCCCGGTCTGGCGCTCTCCAAACAGTTGCGGCTAACCGCAGCGGCGAGACGCCGCTGGGCCAGCCGGCGAGACGCCAGCGCTCCGTTCAAAACCGTCTCTCCCGTGAATCCTCCCCCTATCTAAAACAACACGCCACCAATCCCATCGACTGGTACCCCTGGGGCGACGAGGCGCTCAAAGCCGCGAAAGACCAGAACAAGCCGATCTTCCTCTCCATCGGCTACTCCACCTGCCACTGGTGCCACGTCATGGCCGCCGAGTCGTTCTCCGACGCCGAGGTCGGCGCGCTGATGAACGCCAGCTTCATCGCCATCAAAGTCGACCGCGAAGAACGTCCCGACGTCGACAGCACCTACATGGCCGTGGCCCGCAAGCTGATGTCCGATCCCGGCTGGCCGCTGAACGTCATCCTGACCCCCGACGGCAAGCCGTTCTTCGCCGCAACGTACATCCCGAAAGAGCGCCTCCTCTCCCTCCTCACAAACCTCGGCAAGACGTGGAAAGAGCACCCCGAGCAGATCGCCTCGACGGCGTCGATGGTCATGCAATCCCTCGCCCCCGATGCCGCGTCGGGCGACATCCCCGGCACGGAGATGCTTCACAAAACGTACGCCCAGTTCGCCAACCGCTTCGATGCCGTCAACGGCGGCTTCCTCCCCCCGCCGAAACTCCCGGCCGCGCACCAGCTCATGTTCCTCCTCCGCTACTGGCGCCGCACCGGCGAACCGCATGCGCTGGAAATGGTGGAGACGACGCTGCGCGCCATGCGCGCCGGAGCGATCTGGGACGCCAAACGCGGCGGCTTCCACCGCTACGCCGTCGATGCGGAATGGAAGGAGCCGCACTTCGAGAAGATGCTCTGCGATCAGGCTCTGCTGGCGATGGTCTATCTCGAGACCTACCAGACCACACACAAGCCGGAGTACGCCGACACGGCGCGCGCGATCTTCACCTACGTCCTGCGAGACCTCCGCGCCCCGAACGGTGCCTTCTACTCCGCCAACGATTCCGACGAGCGCACCGTCCGCGACGAAAAGATCCTCACCGACTGGAACGGCCTGATCATCGCCGCCCTGGCGCAGGGCGCCGAGGTGCTGGACGACGCTTCGTACGCGGATGCCGCGCGACGCGCCGCGGCGGTTTTCTTGACGCCTCTCCTCCACCATTCCGACAAGCAGCGCGCCGTCTTCCTCGACGACTACGCCTTCCTGACGTGGGGCCTGCTGAACCTCTACGAAGCGACGTTCGACGTCCGCTACCTCGAAAAGGCGATCGCCATCGAACGCGAGTCGCTTACACGCTTCCGCGACGCCTCCGGACGTTTCTACATCACCGCCAACGACGCCGAGTCGCTCCTGGTCCGCCCGCGCGAGACCGGCGATGGGGCGGTGCCGTCGGGGAACTCCGTGCAGCTCATGAACCTCGTGCGCCTCTTTCGAATCACTGGAAACTCGCTCTACGAAAGAGCCTCTAACGGCCTCCTCCGCAGCAGCGCCGATGACGTCACGCTCATCCCCTCTGCCTCTGCCCATCTCATGAGCGGGCTCGATTTTCTGCTCGGGCCATCGTTCGAGGTGGTCCTTGCCGGGTCTGATGTTCGCTCTCTGAAACGCGCGGTGTTTGCTTCGTTCGTTCCGAACAAGGTCGTGCTGAGAAGCGGGGGGGATGTCGCGCGTATTGCAGCGTTCACTGCGGCGCAGCGGGCGGTGGGGGGGAGGGGGACGGCGTATGTCTGTACGAATCACCTCTGCAGATTGCCGACGAGCGATCCGACGAAGGTCCAGGGTCTCCTTACCGAGATCCGCTGACGAGGAGATCTCGCGCTAGCACCGGCAAATTGTCATCCTGAAGCTGCCGAAGCGCCGAGCGAGCGTAGCGAGAGAGATGCGCGTAGGACGCTGAAGGATCTCCAGCGGCAGCGCCTGTGGCAGGTGCAGCGAATCTCGAGATCCTTCGCCGTCCTCCGCGCATTTCGCTCGCTACGCTCGCTCAGCGCTCCGGCAGGCTCAGGATGACAGTTGGAGTAAAGCGCGATCAGGGACTTACACTCTGCGCGATAATGTTTTCGGTATCTGGATAGAAGAAACGAAATGACCAGCGTAGAGATCATGCTCCCCGATAGCCTTTTCGCCGCGTTGCGCAAAGCGCCGCACGAGGTACCGCGCGAGATGCGCATCGCCGCATCGATCCACTGGTACCAGCAGAGTGCCATCTCGATGGAGCGCGCCGCCGAAGTTGCGGGGATGAGCCGCGCGGAGTTTCTGGCCGAATTGGCTCGTCGCCGTGTGGATGTCTTTGTCGTCGATGAGGAGGACCTCGCCAGGGAACTGCGCAATGCCTGACGCGCTGGTTGTCAACGCGTCACCGTTGATCTTCCTTGGCAATGCCGGTCGCCTCGACCTCCTTCGTGCCACCGGTGCTTCGCGGATCATCGTGCCGCGGGAAGTCTTCGATGAGGTGACCGCGACGCCGCACAACGATGAAGCGGCTCGCGCGGTAGCGGAAGCGGACTGGATCGAACGCGTTGCCGTCGTCGATCTGTCCTCGACGATCACTGAGTGGGATCTCGGTTCGGGCGAATCGGCGGTCATTGCCGTTGCTCTTGAAATTGCCGGAGCGCGTCCAGTCATCGATGATCTCGCCGGAAGAAGATGCGCACTCGCCCTCGGACTCGACGTAATGGGGACGCTTGGCATAGTCATCGCGGCGCATCGCCGTGGTCAGATCGAGGACCCTCGTCGAGTACTTCTTGATCTCCGGGCGGCGGGGATGTGGCTGACAGATTCGGTTATTGAAGGCGCGCTACGTTTAGGTGGATAGAGAGACGAGAAGGGAAAGCCGCGACGTTGGGCACTCCTAATCTCTAGACCTAACTGGATCTGTATTGGAGGCAAGGCATGGCAACTGTTTGGTCGACGGCGCTTTGGATTCTATTCTGGACAGGCCTCTTATGTTTCTTTCGCCACGAACTGAGGGATCTTCTTCGCACGCTCCTCGTACGCGTGAGGCACGGTGCGAGCGTGAAGGTATGGAACCTCGAAATTGGCGCCGTGAACGCTTTGCCAGGTGCGCTTGAGAAGACAGAAGGTGCTCGCGTCTGGCGGCCTGACGAGAATCAGAGCCGTGAAAACGAAAGGCGGGCCTACTACGATCACGCAAGACGCGTCATGCTGGTCCATAAGCTGTTTCAATCAACCGAGAAAGGTGAACTTTACGACATCCTCATCTACGTCGTGCCGTCGAAAGACGGAACGCTTTCAGCTGTCCACAGCGTTGAGTACTTTTTCGGATCGCACGGTTGGAAAAACCGAATCTTTGTCGCAACAGATCGCAGCCGTGGTTTCCCGATACTGACCGCAGCGTACGGTCCCTTCCTCTGTACTGCCGAAGTCGTCTTCACTGATGGTGAGCGAGTGATGCTCCACCGATACATCGATTTTGAAATGGGAAACGCTGTCATGAACTAGTTACGGGCCAGAGTGCAGCGGTACAGAAAGAGATGCTTCAGTGGCTGTAGCGCCGAAACCGGACCTCGGCCGACGCACGAGTTGGAGGATGTGGCTTTGCGCCTATGCCGAAGTGCTGACATTGGATGCAGAGAGCTTCGAAATGGCGTTGTCGTGGCCCGAACCCGCCGCGTCAGCGGCAACGAGACGGTAGCCAGTGTGCGAGCGCTTTTGGCGAGCACGCCTGGAAAGGGATGTCACGGGGTTGGTGCCGCGTCAGCGACGCTGGAGTCATCGAGTCAAGGGATAGCGTATCGATCTCCGAGGCTCGCAAGCGTCCAGATTTCCGACGCATCGTTGCCCAGCTCGAAGGTAACGATGCCTTCCACGAACGTAACGTTGCCTTCGTCCAAGGTAACGATGCCTTCCACGAAGGCACGTTTGCCTTACCCCGACGGTAACGATGCCTTCCGCGAAGGCACGTTTGCCTTACCCGAAGGTAACGATGCCTTCCGCGAAGGCACGTTTGCCTTACCCCGAAGGTAACGATGCCTTCCGCGAAGGCACGATTGCCTTCCGCGAAGGTAACGACGCCTTCCTCGGACGCACCGATGCGGAGCTCGGAGGCTGTAACTCCTTCGCCAAGAGTGAGATAACAAGTCGAGAAAGGCGCCACGCCATCAAATCGATGTCAATGTCCGGTTTTTGGACACCGACTCGAACCCACCGCGAGACCGCGTAACCGCGCGACCACGCAACCCCGACAAACTACACTCCCTCCATGAACTGGCTCATCAAGAACTTCCTGCGCGGGCTGATCATCGTCGTTCCGATCGCATTGACGTCGTATCTGCTCTACGAGGCCTTCGTCAGGATCGATGCGCTGTTGAACCTGAAGACGCCGGGGGTGGGGTTTGCCATCACCATCGTCGGCATCATCGCCATCGGGGCGGTGGCGTCGAACTTCTTCGTGAGGAAGTTTCTGCGGTTGACCGAGACGGTGTTCACGCGGGCGCCGCTGGTAAGGCTGATCTATGCATCGATCAAGGACCTGCTCGAAGCGTTCGTGGGGGACAAGAAGAGGTTCGATCAGCCGGTGGCGGTGACGATCACCGAGGGGGTTAGGACGCTGGGGTTCGTCACGCAGGATGACCTCGGGTTTCTGGCCATGCCAGGACAGATCGCCGTCTACCTTCCCTTCTCGTACAGCATGGCCGGGACGCTGGTGGTTGTGGGGCGGGAGCGGGTGGAGGCGCTGAGCGTCGACAGCGCCAGCGTCATGGCGTTGGTGGTCTCCGGGGGCGTGTCGAGAGTCGTTTCACGCGGAGACGCTGAGACGCGGAGTTGAGAAGACAAACCACTCCGCGGCTCCGCGCCTCCGCGTGAGCACGCTTCCTGCACTCTCCGGACAGCTCACTGAATGGCGTGTCTTGCGTCACTGACTGTTTTGGATATGATCGCGGCCGTTTTTGCCCGCGCCGCATCCCTTCCGAGGTAGCAGCCTGTAGATGGCTCAGATTTTCCAGCGTTACGCCAACACACTTGCCCGAGTCACGATCTTCGGTGCCGTCTTCGTCGCCGGATTCGTGCTGTGGGTGATCGGCGGCGTGGTGCGATCGCCGTACGCCACGGACCAGGGGATCGAACGGGAGCAGCCGGTCCCCTTCAGCCATCAGCATCACGTGGCCGGGCTGGGGATCGACTGCCGCTATTGTCATACCAGCGTCGAGACCTCCAACTTCGCCGGCATCCCGCCGACGCAGACCTGCATGAACTGCCACTCCCAGATCTGGACGAACGCCGACATGCTCGAGCCGGTCCGCGCCAGCTTCGCCACCGGAAAGCCGATCGTCTGGTCGCGCGTGCACCGGCTGCCCGACTTCGTCCACTTCAACCACTCCATCCACGTCAACAAAGGGATCGGATGCGCGAGCTGCCACGGCCGCATCGACCAGATGCCGCTGACCTATCAGGCCTCGCCGCTGACTATGGAGTGGTGCCTGAGCTGCCACCGCGCGCCGGAACAGTTCGTCCGCCCGCGCAGCGAGGTATTCAACATGGCCTACATCGCCAACGATCAAGCAAGCATCGGCCCGAAGCTGGTGCGGGAGTACAACATTCAGAAGCTGACGAATTGCTCGACGTGTCATTACTAGCTGTTAGCTGTTAGCTCTTAGCTGTCAGGGGAACGAAGCATCCGGTAAACAGAATTTGATGGACAACAAGACCCACCTCACCCTCGCCGGTTTCAAAAAACGTCTCGGCAACGAGTACTGGAAGAGCCTCGACGAGCTTTCGCGCGAGGACTTCGAGCAGGCCGTGGAGGCGGAGTTTCCGGCGGGGGCGCTGGCACTCGAGCGTGGCGTCGACCGGCGTGATTTCGTCAAGCTGATGGGGGCGTCGATGGCCCTCGGGGGGCTGGCGGCCTGCAACCGGCCCGCGGAGAAGATCGTCCCCTACGTCCGGCAGCCGGAAGGGCTCATCCCCGGTAAACCGATCTTCTTCGCCTCGGCTATGCCGATCAGCGGCTACGCGCACGGCGTGCTGGTGGAGAGCCACATGGGCCGGCCGACGAAGATCGAAGGGAATCCCGATCATCCCTCCAGCCTCGGGGCCACCAACTCCTGGATGCAGGCCTCGATCCTCGGCCTCTACGATCCTGACCGTTCGCAGGTGGTCCGCCACCTCGGCGAGATCTCGACCTGGAGCGAGTTCCTGGCCACGCTGGCCCCGGCGGTCAAGGCCGGCGGCGTGCGCCTCCTCACGCAAACCATCACCTCGCCGACACTCGGCGCGCAGATCCAGCAGTGGCTGGCGCAGTCTCCCGGCGCGAAATGGCACCAGTGGGAGCCCGCCGCCGGACACAACGTGCGCGAGGGTCTGCGACTCGCCTTCGGCGGATACGCCAACGCCGTCTATCACTTCGACAAAGCCAACGTCGTCGTCTCGCTCGACTCCGACATCCTCGAGCGCGGCCCCGGCCATCTGCGTTACGCGCGTGAGTTCTCCAGCCGCCGCAAGGTACGCAAAGGGACGACGTCGATCAATCGCCTGTACGTGATCGAGTCCGGCCCCACCGGCACCGGCTCGCTCGCCGATCACCGGCTGGCCGTGCGGCCCTCGCAGGTCGAGGCGTACGCCCGCTCGATCGCAGCAGCGTTATCGGGAAACCAACCCTCCGACAACCGACAACCGACAACCGATAACTTCGTGGCCGCCCTCGTCCGCGACCTGCAGAAGAACCGCGGCGCCAGCATCGTCGTAGCCGGCGAGGAGCAGCCGCCCGCCGTCCACGCCATCGCCATGGCCGTCAACCAGGCCCTCGGCAACATCGGCTCGACGATCACCATCACCGATCCGGTCGAGGTCGCGCCGGTTGATCAGCTCGACTCGCTCAAGCAGTTGGTCGCCGACATGAACGCCGGCGCTGTGAAGACGCTGATCATGCTCGGCGGCAATCCGGTCTACGACGCGCCGGGCGACGTCGCCTTCGTCCAGGCGCTGGACAAGGTGCCGTTCCGCGCGCACCTCTCGCCGTACTACGACGAGACGTCGATGCACGTGCATTGGCACATCCCCGAGACGCATTACCTCGAGTCGTGGAGCGATGCGCGGGCGCACGACGGCACGGTCTCGATCGTCCAGCCGCTGATTGCGCCGCTGTACAACGGCCGTTCGGCGCACGAGGTCCTCGGCGCGCTTCTCGGGGGGCTGGATGCTTCGCCGTATGACGTCGTGCGCGGCTATTGGTCGGCGAAGGTTGGAGCGCCGAACTTCAACGCTACGTGGCGGAAGTGGTTGAACGACGGGGTGATCGCGGGAACGGCACTCCCGGCGAGAAGCGCGGGCGGGACGCCCGCGGTCCCAGGGGGGCAAGCCGCGAACGGGGCGGCGGGTTACGAACTGCGCATCCTTCCCGATCCCAACGTCTACGACGGGCGGTATGCCAATAACGGCTGGCTGCAGGAGCTGCCGAAACCGCAGACGAAGATCTGCTGGGAGAATGTGGCTCTGGTCAGTCCGAAGACCGCCGCCGCCATCGGCTACGACGACAAGCGGCGCGATGCGCTCGTGAACGAGAAGCAGACGCTGCTGGCCGACGTCCGTTACCGCGGCCGCACGGTGCGCACACCGATCTGGGTTGTGCCGGGACATGCGGACGGCACGATCACCATGTTCATGGGCTACGGCCGGACGCGCGGAGGCAAGATCGCCACGCCGGCTCCGGCGGCCAGCATGCTCGCCCCGACTCTCGAATCGTTTCACCTCTCCGGCGGGACACTCGGCGTCGACGTCAATCCGTTCCGCTTCGCCGACGCGCTCAATGGTGGCCCGGGCGCCGAGATCGCGCTGACGAACGACGCCCCCTACTCCGTCGCCTGCACGCAGGAGCACCAGAGCCTGAACGCCAGCGACGCCGGCGACGACCGCGGCATCATCCGCTCGGCGACGTTCGCTGAATACCTGAAGAAGCCCGACTTCGTCCGCGAGCACAAGCCGGATGAAGAGCTGAGCAAAGACTCCATGTACCCGGGCTTCGAGTACAAGTCGCACGCCTGGGCCATGGTCATCGACACCTCCGTCTGCACCGGCTGCAACGGCTGCGTGGTGGCCTGCCAGTCGGAGAACAACATCCCCATCGTCGGCAAGGACCAGGTCGTGGCCGAGCGCGAGATGCACTGGCTGCGCATCGACCGCTATTACAAAGGCAACCCCGAGAACCCCGAGGTCTATCACCAGCCGGTGCCGTGCATGCAGTGCGAGCAGGCGCCGTGCGAGCCGGTCTGCCCGGTCGGCGCCACGTCGCACAGCCCGGAAGGGCTGAACGACATGACCTACAACCGCTGCGTCGGCACGCGCTACTGCTCGAACAACTGCCCGTATAAAGTGCGCCGCTTCAACTTCTTCCACTACAGCGACTACGAAACGCCGGCCCTCAAGGCCCAGCGCAATCCCGACGTCACCGTGCGCACCCGCGGCGTCATGGAGAAGTGCACTTACTGCGTGCAGCGCATCAACGCTGCCAAGATCGACGCCGAGAAGCAGGGCCGCCGCGTGCGCGACGGCGAGGTGGTGACCGCCTGCCAGCAGGCCTGCCCGACGGATGCGATCGTGTTCGGCGATATGAATGATCCCACCAGCCGCGTGGCTGGGTTGAAGACGGAGCCTACGAACTATGCGTTGCTTGCTGAATTGAATACACGGCCGCGGACGACGTATCTGGGCGCGATCAAGAACCCAAATCCTGAGATCAAGGGATAAAAAATGTTGAATGTTGAATGTTCAATGTTGAATGTTGAATGGACGAGGGGAACCGCGCGTCTTCCGACGCTGGCGCCTCATTCAACATTCAACATTGAACATTGAACATTCAACATTCGCCTCTCATAACCATGTCCGACCTAACCCCAGTCCACGAGATCCGTCCCGTAACCCAGGACATCCCGGAACGCTTCATTCCCGTTCCGACGGTGGAGCCGGGGCATACCTTTGCCTCGGTTACGGATCACATCAGCGCCATCGTGCTGCAGAAGCGGATGCCGAAGCTGTGGTGGCTGGGGCTGGCCGTCGGCATCGTCGGCGTCACCGTGCTTACGGCCACCATCGGCAAGCTGGTCCTGATCGGCGTCGGCATCTTCGGCATCAACCATCCGGTGGGATGGGGCTTCGACATCCTTAACTTCGTCTGGTGGATCGGCATCGGCCACGCCGGCACGCTCATCTCGGCGATCCTGCTGCTGTTGCGGCAGGAGTGGCGGACGTCGATCAATCGATTCGCCGAGGCCATGACGCTCTTCGCGGTCGCGGCGGCGGGGTTGTATCCGGCCTTGCACACCGGCCGGCCGTGGTACGACTTCTGGCTCTTCCCCTACCCGAACACGATGTCGCTGTGGCCGCAGTTCCGCAGCCCGCTGATGTGGGACGTCTTCGCGGTCTCGACCTACGCCACCGTCTCGGCGCTCTTCTGGTACGTCGGCCTCATCCCCGATCTGGCAACGCTGCGCGACCGCTCCCGCGGCAAGATCGCCCGCGTCCTCTACGGCATGCTCTCGCTCGGATGGCGCGGTTCCGCCAAGCACTGGTTCCGCTACGAGTCGGCCTATCTGCTCCTGGCCGGCCTCTCCACGCCGCTGGTCCTCTCCGTCCACACCATCGTCTCCTTCGACTTCGCCGTGGCCCAGATCCCCGGGTGGCACGCCACGTTCTTCCCGCCCTACTTCGTCGCCGGCGCCGTCTATGCCGGCTTCGCCATGGTCCTGACGCTGGCCATCCCGGCGCGGAAGATGTTCCACCTCGAAGACTTCATCACCATGAAGCACCTCGAGAACATGGGCAAGGTCATGCTGGCCACCGGCCTGATCGTCTTCTACTCGTACGCCATGGAGGCCTTCTTCGCCTACTACAGCGGCAACGGCTTCGAGCGTTACATGTGGCTGAACCGCGTGACCGGCCCGTACTGGAAGATGTACGCGATGCTGATCGTCTGCAACGGCCTGGCCCCGCAGATGATGTGGTTCCGGAAGATGCGCACCTCCACCTTCGGCCTCTTCGTCACGGCGATGTTCGTCAACGTCGGCATGTGGCTGGAGCGCTTCGTCATCATTCCCACATCGCTGCACCGCGACTTCCTGCCGTCGTCGTGGGGCATGTACCACGGCACCCGCTGGGACTGGAGCATGTTCCTCGGATCGATCGGACTCTTCCTCTTCCTGCTGTTCCTCTTCGTCCGCTTCCTTCCGATGATCTCGATCTTCGAAATGCGGACGATGCTCCCCGAGGCGCAGGCGCATCCGGAAGGACACGAGGCGTAAGCGATGGCCATCGGCAAAATCAGAACGGGGCTGTACGGCGTCATCGCCGAGTTCACCTCGCCGGCGGAGCTGAGCGCCGCGGCCGAAGCCGCGCGCGACGCCGGCTACACGGAGATGGACGCCTTCTCGCCCTTCCCGATTCACGGACTGCACGAGGCGGTGGGGATGAAATCGGCCGGCATGTCCAGCATGTCCGCCATCACGCTCATCGGCGGGATCATCGGCGGCATCGCCGGCTTCTTCATGTGCTGGTACGCCAACGTCATCAGCTACCCGCTGAACATCGGCGGCAAGCCCTTCAACTCGTGGCCGGCCTGGATCCCGATCACCTTCGAGTGCACCATCCTGATCGCCGCCTTCGCGGCGGTCTTCGGCATGCTGGCCCTGAACGGCCTGCCGATGCCGTATCACCCGGTCTTCAACGTGCGGCGCTTCGACCAGGCCTCGCGCGACAAGTTCTTCCTGGTCATCCAGGCCCGCGATCCGAAGTTCGACTTCGACGGCGTCTGGAAGTTTCTCGAGGCACTCCATCCGCGGGAGGTTGTCGATGTCCCGTGGTAAGGGCAGAGGGCAGAAGGCAGAAGGCAGAAGTGGAGCGGCGCCACAGCGCCGGCTGCCTGGTTTCCGCCTTCCGCCTTCTGCCTTCTGCCTTCTGCTTTTATTCTGCCTTCTGACTTCCTGCAGGCAGAAGATGGCCGTCCAGCCCAAATACGACCCCCTCGAGCCGAGCGACTTCTTCGCTGACGGCATGTCCGCGCGGCCGCGGATTCCCGGCACGGTCGCCCGCGGCGAGCTGCCGCTGGAAGGGTTCCTCGTCACCGGAAAGATCGGCAATGCCGACGGCGACGGCTATCCCTTCCCGATCACGGCGGCGGTCATGGACAGAGGGCAGGAGCGCTTCAACATCTACTGCTCGCCGTGCCACGGGCGAGGCGGCGACGGCAACGGCATGATCCCGTCGCGTGGTCTGCGCCGTCCGCCGTCGTACCACACCGACGCGCTGCGCAATGCCAAGACAGGACACTTCTTTGACGTGATGACCAATGGATTCGGCGCCATGCCATCGTACGCGGTTCAGGTGCCGGTCAACGACCGGTGGGCGATCATCGCCTACATCCGCGCGCTGCAATTGAGCCGCAACGGCACGATCAACGATCTGCCGCCGGCGCAGCGGGCACAATTGCCTGGAGGTGCGCCATGACGGCCGACGTTCGCACGTCCACCACAGCCACCGGCACCGCCACCGGCATCGACCGCTGGCGGATGCCGTCGCTCGTCATCGGCATCATCGGCATCGTGCTGAGCATCGTCGGATACGTCATCGATCCGCGGACGTTCTTCCGCGCCTACCTGCCGAGCTTCCTCTTCTGGTTCTCGATCGTGGCCGGCTCGCTGGCGGTGCTGATGCTGCAGTACGTCACCGGCGGCGAGTGGGGACTGATGATCCGCCGCCCGCTCGGCGCCTCCGCGCGCACGATGCTCTGGATGGTGCTCTTCTTCATCCCCATCCTCTTCGGGATGAAGTACCTCTACCCGTGGTCCGATACGGCGTGGGCGATGGCCGACGAGAACGTGCGGCAGAAGCTCGACTGGCTGAACTGGAAGCGCTTCCTGCTCTTCGCGGCGCTCTACTTCGCGCTCTGGAACCTCTGGGCGTGGCGAATCCGCATGCTGTCGCTCAAGTTCTACAAGGACCGCTCGCCCTACACCGAGCTCTCGCGCCGCAAGTGGGCAGCCTCGGGGCTGGTCATGATCGTCCTGACGCTGACCTTCGCCTCGATCGACTGGATGCTGTCGACCGAGCCGAAGTTCAGCTCGACGATCTACGGCATCACCTTCGTGGTCGGCTGTGCCCTCTCCGCGCTGGCCTTCGTGACCTTCTTCTTCGCCCAGCTCGCACATACCGATGCCATGCGCGGCGTGCTCAAGCCGACGCACTTTCGCGACCTCGGCAACCTGATGCTGGCCTTCGTGATGTTCTACGCCTACACCACCTTCTCCGAGTTCCTCCTCATCTGGTACGCGAACCTTCACGAGGAGATCCCGCACTACCTGGTCCGCAACAGCGGGGTGTGGGGCGCGGTGGCCTTCTCCGTGGCCATGTTCCACTTCTTCCTGCCGTTCGGACTCCTGCTGATGCGGCCGATCAAAGACAATCCGAAGACGATCGCCATCGTGGCCGTGATCGTGATCGTGATGCGTTACGTGGTGCTCTACTGGCTGGTGACGCCGTCGTGGTCCGGCTCGCGGTTCACCTTTTCGTGGATGAACCTGACCTCGCTGCTGGGAATCGGCGGCATCTGGATCTGGGCCTTCATCGGCCAGCTCCGCGGACAGACCATCATCCCCATTCACGAGACCTGGGTCGAAGAAGCGATTCGGGAAGGAGCGCTGAAGGTCAATGCCTGATCACGCTCCATACCGCGACGACGACATCGTCAACCCCGAGACGCACCACGAGGAGAGCGACGTCAACGTCCGCGCGCTCCTCTGGTCGGTGGTGATCTTCATCGTCTTCGCGGGCGTCACGCATCTCGTGCTGTACGCCCAGTTCCACGCCTATGCCCGCTACTTCCGCAACGAGTCGTCGCAGCCGCTGACGATGATGGGACATCCCCCCGCCGTCCCGGCCACGCCACGTCTGCAGCCGTTTCCGAGCAAGACCATCCTGCCGACCGCGAATACGCCGGTGACCGACATGGCCGACATGCGCAAGGCCGAGAATGAGTCGCTGAACAAAGCGGCATGGATCGACCGGCAGAAGGGCATCGTGCGCCTGCCGATCGATGTGGCCAAACAGCTCGTAGTGCAGCGCGGGCTCCCGGTGGTGACGCCATGAAGCTCTCCGCGTCTCCGCGTCTCCGCGTGAAAACGTTCCTCGCGCTCGTCCTGGCGACGATGCCGGTCTTCGCCCAGAAGAACTCCTCCACGCCGCCCGAGCTGCCGGGCAAAGTCGCCATTGCGCAGAACCTCAACGCCCAGCTTCCGATGGACCTGATGCTACGCGACGAGACCGGACGCGTGGTCCGCCTCGGCCAGTACTTCAATCACGGCAAGCCGGTCCTGCTCAACTTCATGTACTACCGTTGCCCGATGCTCTGTCCCATGGTCATGGACGGCGTCACCAGCGCGCTGACCGAGCTGCGGTTCGACATCGGCAAGGAATTCGACGTCGTCACCGTCAGCATGGATCCGCGCGACACGCCCGAGCAGGCGGCCATGAAGAAGGACATGTACGTCAAGCGTTACGGTCGCTTCGGCGCCGCGAACGGCTGGCACTTCCTGACCGGGCCCGAGAGCGCCATCAAGCGCCTCACGAACACGGCCGGGTTTCAATTCGCTTACGACCCGAAGACGGATCAGTTCGCGCACGCGACTGCGCTGATCGCCACGACGCCGTCAGGCCGCATCTCGCGTTACCTCTACGGCTTCGAATACAAGCCGCGCGATCTCCGCCTGGCACTGATCGAGGCTTCGGCCGGGAAGGTCGGCACGGCCACCGACGCCATCCTTCTCCTCTGCTATCACTACGATCCGGCCACCGGACGATACAGCCGCACCGCCATGAACTGGGTCCGCGCCGGCGGCGTGGCCACGATGCTCGGGCTGGCCGGATTCATCTTCGTCATGATCCGCAAAGAGCACACTCGATGATGCTTTCTGACTTCCCTCTGTGGCCCGATCAGGCCTCGACCGTGGCACCGAGCGTCGATGCGCTGATGACGTTCATGTGCGTCGTCACCGGCACCGTGTCGGTGCTCATCTTCATCGTCATCTTCTATCTGGCCATCAAATACCGCCGTACCCCGGAGAATGAGCTGGCCCAGGACTACGAGCCGCCGAAAGCGCTCGAGGCGGCCTGGATCATCATCCCCTTCCTGGTCTTCATGTTCATGTTCGTCTGGGGATCGTGGCTCTACTTCCGCATCCAGCGCGTTCCCGACAACGCCCTCGACATCTACGCCACCGGCAAGCAGTGGATGTGGAAGTTCCAGCATCCCGGCGGCCAGCGCGAGATCAACACCCTGCACGTGCCGGTGGGCCGGCCGATCCGCATCACCATGGCATCCGAGGATGTCATCCATAGTCTCTACTTCCCGGCATTCCGGGTGAAGGCCGATGTACTGCCGAACCGTTATAAAGAGATGTGGTTCCAGGCCACGAAGACCGGCCGGTACCACATCTTCTGCGCCGAGTACTGCGGCACGCTGCACTCGGGGATGACCGGTTGGGTCGAAGTGATGGAGCCGACCGATTATCAGAAGTGGCTGGCCGGCGGAGCGGAAGGCTCGCTGGCCTCGCAGGGGGAGAAGCTCTTCCAGAAGTACGCGTGCAACACCTGCCACACGAACGACGCCACCGGCCGCGGTCCCGTGCTCCTCGGTCTCTACGGGACGAACGTGATGCTGAACAACGACACCACCGTGGTCGCGGACGAGAACTACATCCGCGAGTCGATCCTCAATCCACAGGCGAAGATCGTCAAAGGCTTCACCGGCATCATGCCGACGTTTCAGGGACAGGTGAGCGAAGACGATCTGCTGAAGCTCGTCGCCTACGTCCACTCCCTCGGCACGCAGAAGACGGCGGTGGTTCCAGTAGAGACGCCTTCATCGTTCAACACCAGCGCCGGCTCGCCGCTCAACCCGGGCGCAGGCAGTTCCCCGCAGACCAAAGGTAAGAAGCCATGAGCTCAGTGACATTGAATGACGTCCGTTTCGTCGAGCCGGAAGGGGCGCGCAACTACATCACGCACGACTACGGCGCGCTCTCCTGGCTCCTGACGAAGGACCACAAGCGGATCGCCATCCTCTACCTCTTCTCCATCACCGCGCTCTTCATGCTCGGCGGCTTCTTCGCCGTGGTCATGCGCATCGAGCTGCTCACGCCCGAGGGCGACCTGCTCACGAGCGACACATACAACAAGTTCTTCACGCTGCACGGCATCGTGATGATCTTCTTCTTCCTCATCCCCTCCATTCCCGCGGTGCTCGGCAACTTCCTGCTGCCGTTGATGCTCGGTGCGAAGGACCTGGCCTTCCCGAAGATCAATCTGCTGAGCTGGTACCTCTACATCATCGCCGCGGTCATGGGGCTGTACATCATCATCACCGGCGGCGTCGACACCGGCTGGACGTTCTATACGCCGTTCTCCACGCAGTACTCGAACACGCACGTCTTCGGCGTCACCTTCGCCGCGTTCATCGTCGGCTTCTCGTCGATCCTGACCGGCCTCAACTTCCTGGTCACGATTCACCGCATGCGCGCGCCGGGACTGACCTGGTTCCGCCTGCCGCTGTTCGTGTGGGCGATGTACGCCACCAGCATCGTGCAGCTTCTGGCGACGCCGGTGCTGGCCATCACGCTGGTCATGCTGATGTTCGAGCGGGTCGTTCACGTCGGCATCTTCGATCCCGCCCTCGGCGGCGATCCGCTGCTCTTCCAGCACATGTTCTGGTTCTACTCACACCCGGCGGTCTACATCATGATTCTGCCGGCCATGGGCGTGGCCTCGGAGGTCGTGGCGGCATTCACGCGCAAGAAGATCTTCGGATACAGCTTCGTCGCCTATTCGTCGCTGGCCATCGCCTTCCTCGGGTTTCTGGTGTGGGCACACCACATGTTCGTGGCCGGGATCTCGGTCTACTCGGCGATGATCTTTTCCTTCCTCAGCTACTTCGTGGCCGTTCCCTCGGCGATCAAAGTCTTCAACTGGACGGCGACGCTGTACCGCGGCTCGGTAGCGCTGATGACGCCGATGCTCTACATCCTCGGCTTCATCGGCCTCTTCACCATCGGCGGCGTGACCGGACTCTTCCTGGCCGCCATCGGGCTCGACGTGCATGTGACCGACACCTACTTCGTCGTCGCGCACTTCCACTACATCATGGTCGGCGGCGCGGTCATGGCCTACATGGCCGGCCTTCACTACTGGTGGCCGAAGATCACCGGCCGGATGTATCCCGAATGGTGGGCACGCCTGGCCGCGCTGCTGATCTTCTCCGGCTTCAATCTGACCTTCTTCCCGCAGTTCATCCTCGGTTACCTCGGCATGCCGCGCCGCTATCACGCCTACGCGCCGGAGTTCCAGGTGCTCAATGTGATGTCGACCGCGGGGGCCTCGGTGTTGGCAGTCGGCTACGCGCTGCCGCTGATCTATTTCATCTGGTCGCTCTGGTACGGCCGTCCGGCCGGCCCGAATCCGTGGGGCGCCGTCGGTCTCGAATGGACGACGTCTTCTCCTCCGCCGATGGAGAACTTCCACGAAACCCCGGTCGTGACCTGGGACGCATACGACTATCCAGCCATGCTGAAGGCGATGGGGGAGACGCAGAATGTGTGAAGGCAGAGGGCAGAAGGCAGAAAGCAGAAGGATGAAGGCAGAGGGCACAAGAGCGCGCAGAGAACCTTCTGCCTTCTGCCTTCTGCCTTCTGCCTTCGTGCGCGGAGGCAGGGTATGAGCGTGATTACGAACGAACATCCCGCGCACGAACACCATCCGTTCCTCCAGCATCACTTCGAGGATCTCGGGCAGCAGCACGAAGCCTCGACGCTCGGCATGTGGATGTTCCTGGCGACGGAGATCCTCTTCTTCGGCGGCGTCCTGTGCGCGTACTGGGTTTACCGGATCCTTTACCCCGAGGCCTGGTCGTTGGGCGCGGAACAACAGAACAAACTCTTCGGCGGTCTCAACACGATCGTCCTCATCATCAGCTCATTGACGATGGCGCTGGCTGTGCGCAACGCACAACTCGGAAAGCGGAAGAGCACCGTGGCCATGCTCTTCGCCACGCTCGTCTTCGGCTCGACGTTCCTGACGATCAAGAGCATCGAGTACTGGCAGCACTTCCACGAGGGACTCTTTCCCGGGGTGAACTTCACCTGGAACGAGGTCCCGGCGCTGGCACCGAAGGTTCAGCTCTTCATGACCTTTTATTGGGGGATGACCGGCCTCCACGCCCTGCACATGGTCATCGGCGCCGGCCTGCTGCTCTGGATGATGGCCCGCGCGTGGCGCGGCGACTTCGGACCCGAATACTACGGGCCGGTCGAGATCATGGGGCTTTACTGGCACTTCGTCGATATCGTCTGGATCTTCCTCTTCCCGTTCCTCTACCTCATTCCGGGTGTCCACCATGTCTGAAGAACACGCACCGCACATTCACGTCACGCCGATGTGGATCTACATCGCCGTGTTTCTCGCGCTCGCCGCCGGAACGCTGCTGACCTGGTGGGTCTCCACCCAGGAATTCGGCATGTGGAACACGCCGATCGCCCTGATCATCGCCACGATCAAGGCGGTGCTGGTGATCCTCTTCTTCATGCACGTCATCCATTCCACGCGCCTGACCTGGGTCGTGATCATCGCCTCCTTCCTCTGGCTGGGCGTGCTGTTCGTGCTGACGTTCGCCGACTACCTGACGCGGATGTGGAAGATCTACTGACGTGCTCTATCTCCTGGCCGTTGCCACGCTGGTCATCATCTATCTCTGCTACATATGGATGCAGTCGACCCGCGCTTCGCAGCGGCGCACGGAGGCGCAGAACCAGCGGCTGATCGAATTGCTCGGCGAGATCGTGAGCGAACTTCGCAATCGGCCGTAGGCCGGCGTTGGATCTCTGTCGCCCGCGGCCGGAGCGCTGGCGTCTCGCCGGCTGGCCCGGCGTGCGTCCCGCCGCCGGGTTACGAGCAACTGTTTGGAATCTCGCCGGGTCGGGGGCGGGGACGCCCCCGAGCCAGCCGGCGAGACGCCAGCGCTCCGGCCGAAGGCTCCTACGCGCGCCGAGTGATCGGCGCGATCGCCGTCTTCGACAGCCGGTTGAAACGGAGGAGCAGCAGGATTGCGACAGCCGTCAATCCCGCGCACAATCCCCACCACAAGCCGACGATCCCCATGTGGCGATGAAATCCGAGGTACAGGGCGATCGGCAGACCGACGAGCCAGTGGCCGACGAGATTGGAAACGAGCGGGAAGATCGTGTCGCCGGCACCGCGGAGCACGCCGGCTCCGATGGCCTGCAGGCCGTCGGAGAGCTGGAAGACGGCGGCGACGAGGAAGATCGGGACGGCGGCGGCGATGACGGCCTCCTGATTCGTGAGCAGCCGCGCCACGGCGCGCGGGAAGAGAGCGAAGATCGTCGCCCCGGCCAGCATGAAGCCGATTCCGCCGGTAACGGCCGCGAAGCCGGCCCTGCGGGTGCGCGCCTGATCGCGCGCGCCGACGGCGAGGCCGACGCGAACGGAGCCGGCGGAGGCAACGCCTACCGAGATGGTGAAGGTCAGCGAAATGAATCCAAGGACGAGTTGGTGGGCGGCAAGATCGATGGCCCCGATATGACCGGCCAGCAGGCCTACCAGCGCGAAGACCCCGATCTCCGCAGCCAACTGACCGCCGATCGGAAAACCGAGGCGGATGGCCTGGCGAATCTCGGGCCATCGGGCGTGGTGCAGGGCTCCCGCGTCATGCTGTGGCAGGTGAATCGACTTTACCGCCCACGCGGCGATCACTAACTGCAGGACCGAACCGAGATCGGTCGACAGCGCCGCGCCGGCCACTCCCATGCGCGGGAACGGTCCCCATCCGAAGACGAGGACGACATCCGCGACGAAGTTGAAGACGTTGCCGATCAACATCGCCATCACCATCGGCCTCGTGATGTGTTGCGCCTGCAGGTACGCACGAGCGACGATAAAGACCAGGAACGGCGCCAGCCCGGCCGTGCGCACCAGAAGAAATTGAATGGCCATCGGCTGCAGCGACCGCTCCACGCCGAACAGCGGGAAGAGCATCGGCGCAAAGAGCAAGGGAATCGTCAGCGCCACCGTAACGCCAATCGCCAGCCAGACTCCCTGCCACAGCACATGCCGCGCGCGCACCGGATCGCCGCCGCCGAAGGCGTGCGAGATCATCGGATCGACGCCGAAGACGATCCCGACGCCGAGGATGGAGATGGTGAAGAAGATGGCGTTGCCGAGTCCCGCCGCCCCAAGCTCGCGCGCACCGAGCCTCCCGACGACCGCGAGGTCGACCAGGCCCATGACCTGCGTCCCCGCCTGTGCCGCGGCCAACGGGGCGGCTAGGCGGATGAGACTTCGCAGCTCGGTGCGGAAGGGGGACATGGAAGCGGGGGATTGTAGTTCGTGGTGCAACCCGCCTTCTCTCCCACACCCATTCGTGCTAAAACCCCGCCCCTCATGCGATACCTCGTCACCGGCGGTGCCGGTTTCATCGGATCCAATTTCGTTCGCTACCTTTTCCGGAAATACGGCGAAGACGCGCAGGTCGTGAACCTCGACAAGCTGACGTACGCCGGCATTCGCGAGAACCTCGGCGAGTACGAGGGGAAGCCGAACTACCGCTTCGTTCTGGGCGACATCGCCAAACCTGAGGATGTGGCCGAGGCCTACAAGGGAGTGGATGGAAGCGGCATCGACGTCGTCGTCAACTTCGCCGCGGAGACGCACGTCGACCGCTCCCTCATGGAAGCCGGTACGTTCATCGAGACCGACGTCCATGGCGTTCTGGTGCTGCTCGAAGAGGCGCGGAAGCACGCCCCGCGGCTGAAGCGCTTCATCCAGATCTCGACCGATGAGGTCTACGGCTCCATCGATACCGGCTCGTTCAACGAGAATGACCCGCTGAATCCGCGCAATCCTTACTCGGCGTCGAAAGCCGGCGGCGATCGGATGGCCTATGCCTACTCACAGACATACGGCCTGCCGGTCATCGTCACGCGCGCCTCGAACAACTTCGGTCCGTGGCAGTATCCGGAGAAGCTCATCCCCCTCTTCGTCACGAACGCCATCGACGACCAGCCGCTCCCGCTCTACGGCGACGGCCGCAACGTGCGGGACTGGCTCTACGTCGAGGATCATTGCGCCGCCGTCGATTTCCTCATCGAGCACGGCGTCGACGGGGAGACCTACAACATCGGCGGCGGTAACGAGCGCGAGAACCGCGATATCACCCGGAAGATCCTCGAGCTGACCGGTAAGCCGGACACGCTCATCAAGCGCGTGGCCGACCGGCAGGGACACGACCGCCGCTATTCGATCGATATGTCGAAAGTCGAGTCGATGGGCTTCCGCTGCGCGACGAATTTCGACGAGGCCCTCCGCCGCACCGTGCAGTGGTACGCCGAGAACGAGCCGTGGTGGCGCGCCATCAAAGAGCGCAGCGCGGAATTCAAGGCGTATTACGAGAAGCAGTACGTGAAGAGGTAGGCGAGGTTGCGGGGTCTCGCGGTTGAGGAGCGCCATGAAGCAGAGCAAGTTGCCGCCTGTTCATCCAGGTGAAGTTCTTCTCGAAGAATTTCTCAAACCGCTCGATATTTCGCAGTATCGCCTCGCAAAGTCGATGAGCGTTCCGCCGCGCCGTGTGAATGAGATCGTCCTCGGCAAACGGAGCGTCTCCGCGGACACAGCGCTGAGACTCGGCCGGTACTTTGGCACTTCCGAACAGTTCTGGCTGAACCTGCAGAACGAATACGATCTCGATGTGGAAAAGGACCGGCTGGGCCTGCGTCTCGAAACCGAGGTCGTGCAGCTTGTCCCGCCAACGCCAAAGAAACCGACGCTACCTAAGCGCCGCGTCTCTGCCATGAGGCGTTCCGGGTAAGCCCCCACCTCGCAACCGCGCTACGTAATCGCCTTCGCGATCCCGAACGCCGCGGCGGCGGCGAGGCTGCCGACGACCGTCGTCTGTATCGCGCTCTTCCAGGGGCCGGCGCCGGTGTAGCGGCCTTTCACGTAGCCGAAGACCGCCAGGGCGATGAGCGTGACCACAATCGAGGGAAGCAATGCGTTCTGCGCGGTACGCAGGAACATGTACGGCGCGAGCGGGACCAGGCCGCCAACGAGGTATGACACGGCGATCACGGCCGCGCTGTTGCGCGCCCGCTTGGGATCGGGCTTCTCCAGGCCGAGCTCGAACCGCATCATGAAGTCGACCCACTCCTTCGGCCGCTCGCTCATGGCGTGAACGACCGGGCGGATGTGCTCGTCGGGGATGCCGTAGTGGCGAAAGATGTCGGCCACCTCGCGCATCTCCTCCCGAGGGATGTCGATGATCTCCTGTTCCTCCTTACGCTTCTCCGCCGCGTAATGCTCGGCGTCCGACTTCGCCGCCAGGTAACCGCCCAGTCCCATGGCGATCGAGCCGGCAGCGATCTCGGCCAGACCGGCGGTCACGACGATGCCGCTTGCGGCGACCGCTCCGCTCAGTCCCGCTGCGAGCGCGAAGGGCACGGTCAGACCGTCGGACATACCGATCACGACGTCGCGTACGGTGTCGCTGGCGGTGAAATGGCGCTCGGTGTGGATCGTTCGCGGCATTGCAGCGCGCATTATGCGCTGAGGCCGCTCCAGGAGCCTGCGCGGTGGAAACGTTCCTACGCTGCTGCTCGCGGATCCTTGGGCAACCAACGCCGCCGGCCGTGTCGGCTCAGGCCGCGTCGAGATGGGCGCAATGGCGGATGTCGGCGATGAACCGCTGCATATCGAATGGCTTCGTGTGCACCATGTAGACGTCGTCCTGCAGGTGGTGCTGGAGGTCACGCTCGGGCACGGCTGTCGCGAGAATGGTACAGGGCAGCAGATCCGGCTGATGAGCACGCATATGCTCGAGCACGGCATACCCGTCGACGCGCGGCATCATCAGGTCGAGAACCACCACGTTGTAGCCGTCGCGGTCGAGACTCTCGATCGCTTCGCCGCCGTCGCGCGCCGTGTCGACACTGATCCCCTGATGGCGGACGATCATCGACAGCATCGTCCGGATGGGGTCGTCATCGTCGATGATCAGTGCTCTCGGCTGGTTCATGCGTTATCGGGCAACGCAAGAATCCCGCCCAACCTCACGTAAGCGCCGAAATGACGGCGATCGGCGCTCCAATGAGGATGGCCAGGATCGCCAAAGGGATCAGCAGCGCCACTACCACCGAGCCGATGGCGATCAGAAAAGCGAATTTGACCAGCACGGCGATGGCGATGAACGGCAGGGCCAGAAGCTTGAGCGGCAGCATCGCCAGGCGCAGGGGCAACAGGATGATTTTGACAACGACCGCCAACAACGCCACCGCCGTGAACGCCACGAACACGAACATCGCCAATCCGAAGAGTGCCATCAATCCAAACATGACCGTGCCTCCATCAGGTTGATACGAGGTTCGTAGCTCGAGGTTTACGCTGAGCGATCGGTCGCCAGTGAAGGTCCCGCGCTCCCCGATAGACTGACTGGGGCCGGATGATCCGGTTGGCCCGGCGCTGCTCGAAACAGTGCGCGATCCAGCCGGCCACGCGACTGATGGCGAAGGTGGGTGTGAAAAGCGGAATCTCGAGATCGAGGCCGTGCAAAAGCAGCGCGGTGTAAAACTCGACATTCGTCTGCAGATTGCGGCCAGGCTTGTACTCCTCGAGCAGCCGGAGGGCGACGGACTCCACCGCGCGGGCGAGGTCGTAGAGCGCCATGTCGCCGCCACGCGTGAACATCCGTTCGGCGGCCGCGGCGAGCACATCCGCTCGTGGGTCGCGCACTTTGTAGACGCGATGGCCGAATCCCATCAGCTTCTCGCCCGATTCGATTTTCTTTCGCAGCACGCCCTCGGCACGCTCCGCTGTACCTATGGCGAAAACCGTGTCGAGCGCCGGCCCCGGCGCGCCGCCATGCAGCGGTCCTTTCAGCGCGCCGATCGCCCCGGTGATGGCGGAGACGAGATCGGAATTCGTCGACGCAATCACCCGCGCGGTGAACGTCGAGGCGTTGAGGCCATGGTCGACGACGGTGTTGAGATAGGTCTCCAGACCGCGTACGCGCTCGTCCGAAGGCGTCACCTCCGACAGCATGTACATGAAGTTCGCCGCATGTCCGAGGTCGTCACGCGGCGCGATCGGATGGCGATCGTTGAGGAAGCGCCAGTAGGCGGCGACGATGGTCGGGAAGGCAGCCAGGAGGTTGCGCGCCGCATCGTCGTCAGCCGCACAGACAGGAGTGTCTGTGCCACATTGCTCGCGGCGAATTGCACCAGAGCTTCTTGCATTCGAGGCCGATGAGGCACAGACACTCTTGTCTGATGTGGCACAGACACTCTTGTCTGTGCCCTGTGAATCTCCGCGCAGACTGATGGTGCCCGCCGCCATGCGCAAGGCATCCATGCCGTCCGCTTTCTCATTCGCGGCCGCGCGCAGGAGCTTGTACGCAACCGGCGGGAGCTCGCGCCTGCGCGCCAGATCGGCGCGGAACGCGCTCAACTCCTCCTCGTCAGGCAGCGCGCCATACCAGAGGAGGTAAGCCGTCTCCTCGAATGTGGCATTCATGGCCAGCTCCGCGACGGGGAATCCGGCGATGACCAGCTCTCCGGCGGCGCCGTCGACCATGCTCAGCGACGTTTCCGCGGCGACGATGCCTTCGAGTCCGTTGTGGATGGTGGTGTTTTCGTTCATACCCGCAACCTAGAGCTCTGCATCAATGTTGTCAACGTTGATTGCACGATCAATGTCCAGGTGGTAGCGTATGCGCCGATGGTCACGTGGCTTTCCTCGGATGACGCATCCAAGCGCCTCGGCGTCAGCCGGACGACCCTCTATGCGTACGTCAGCCGCGGACTGGTGCGCTCCTCGCCCTCGCCCGGCAATACACACCAGCGCCGGTATGCCGCCGAGGACGTGGAACGGCTGCGCAGCCGGAGCGAGCAGCGCCGCGATCCGGGAAAAACAGCGGAGCGGGCCCTCCATTGGGGTGTGCCGGTGCTCGAATCATCGATCACGCTGATCGATTCGGATCGGCTTTACTATCGCGGCTACGACGCCTGTGAGCTCGCGCGCACGCGCAGCGTCGAGGAAGTGGCGGCACTGCTCTGGACAGGCAGTTTCGACGCCAGCCTCTTCGCCAGCACCCCGCTGCACGTCGTCGCCGGCGGAAAGAGCGCCGAGGACCTGCCGTTCGTCAGCCGCGCGCAGTCGATGCTGCCGCTGGTCGGCGCGGGCGACCCTCTCGCCTACGACCTTCGCCCGCGCGCGGTGGCACAGACCGGCTGGCGCATCGTCAATCTGCTGACAAGCGTGGCGGTCGAATCGGCCGAGCTGGAAGACTCGATCGAGGAGACGCTGCACAAGCGCTGGACGCCGAAGATGCCGCACGCCGTCGAACTGTTGCGCGCCGCACTGATTCTCTGCGCCGATCACGAGCTCAATGTCTCGTCCTTCACGGCCCGCTGCGTAGCGTCGGCGGGGTCGAGTCCCTATGCCGTCGTCGTCGCGGGACTGACGGCGATCGAGGGGGCGAAGCATGGCGGCATGAGCGAGAAGGTCGAATCGATGTTTACCGACCTTCGCCGCACCCGCGACGTGCGGAAGGCGCTGGCCGACCGCCTTCGCCGGCACGAGCCGATCCATGGCTTCGGACACCGCCTTTACGCCGGCGGCGACCCCCGCGCCGCGCTGCTGATGGAACTGCTGGCGAAGCGCTTCGCCAAGTCGCCGGAGGTCGTTTTCGCCCGCGGCCTGGCCAAGGCCGGAGAGGAGCTCACCGGCGACAAGCCGACCATCGATTTCGCCCTCGTGGTCCTGGCCCGGGCACTCAAGCTCGATCGCGGCGCGGCGCTGACGATTTTCGCCCTCGGCCGCAGCATCGGCTGGATCGGTCACGCCATCGAGCAATATGCGAAGGACGAGATGATCCGGCCGAGAGCGCGGTACGTGGGGGATGCGCCGAAGGGGTGAGCTGCGCTACGCGCGTTGTCTGCGGCTTCGCCGCGTTGTCTGCGCTATGCGCGTTGTCTGCGCGGCCCGCGCGTGGTCCGTACTCCAACGTCGTGGCGAAGCGCTAACACGCGTGTCTCAAGCGCTTCGCGCCGTATTTTGGATTACTGACCACGCACGGGGTCCGTGCAGACAACGCGCGTCAGCGCAGATAACGCGGCGAAGCCGCAGACAACGCGCGCAGCGCAGTCACTTCCCCATCATCTTCTTGATCTTCCCCGCCAGGTCTTTGCCGATCAGCGATTCGGCGGCGTTGAGCACGCGCTGGATGGAGTCGAGCACGTCTTCGCTGCCGCTCCAGTGCTCGCGGACGACGCTGGCGTCGACGTTGCCGAGGATCTTGTTCAGGACGTAGACACCGAAGACGAGATCGTCGAGGTAGCCGATCGGTCCGACGATGGCCTCGGGGATCAGATCGAACGGCATCACGTAGTACGCCACCGCGCTGCCGAGAAGGATCTTGTCCTTGCCGCTGACGCGCGAATCGGTGGTGAGGCGCCACAGGAGGATGAAGACGTCGGGAACGAGCAGAAGAAACTCCGCCGTCTTGCCGAGCACTTTCCCCTTGCCGTCGACGTAGCGCTGAATCGTGCCGCGGATACGGTCGTAGAAACGGGTTGCGCGGTCGCGCGGCATCTCGTCCTGCGGCAATTCCTCTTGCACGGCCTCGCGGATCTCGCGTGCGAGAGCGTCATCGGTCCCAGCAGCGACTACGACCGCCTCAGGTGTCTCTTCCATGGTTTTCCTCCGAGGATGGCGGAAGGTCGGCGCCGCCTCTGCCGAGCGTCACCGCCAGGCCGCCGTCGATGATCCAGATCTTCTGGATGTCGGCATCGATGAATGATGGCAAAAAGCGCTCCAAGGAAACAACGAACGTCGCCGGGTCCTCGTAGCGCACCAGATCGGCGGGAAGCTGGTTTCGGACAAGACCGAAGAGAAATTGAGGGATCGGCAGCGCGCCGAACGCCGACGCCGAGGAGATCGGAACGCTTACGGTGCGGCCGCTGGGCCGAATCTCGCGGATATCGACGCTGAACGGCACGCTGATGAACTTCCGGATCGTACCGGCGACGCGCAGCAATCCGTTGAAGAACTGCAGCTCCATCCGTTCGATCGGATCGACGCGGAAGGAGGCCGCCAGCGCGTTCAGCTTCGCGCCGTCGACCCGGACGTCGATCTGGTCCCATGAGATGAAGCGTTGCATTTGCGGTTGCGGGGTCTCGCGGTTGCGGGGTCTCGCGGGTTGTATGCCAGGGGCGCGAGAGTAATCTCTACAATACCGCGAGACTGCGCAACCGCGAGACCGCGCAACCACATCTTCGAGACCCCGTAACCGCGAGACCGCGAGACCGCGTATCATGCGCCCCGCCTCATGCCGAAGCGCACCGACATCAAGTCCATTCTCATCATCGGATCCGGCCCCATCGTCATCGGACAGGCGTGCGAGTTCGACTATTCAGGCACGCAGGCCTGCAAGGCTCTGAAGGACGAGGGCTACCGGATCATCCTGGTCAATTCGAACCCGGCCACGATCATGACCGACCCGGAGTTCGCCGACCGGACCTACATCGAGCCGCTCACGCCCGAGACGCTGGAACGGATCATCGAGCGCGAGAAACCGGACGCCATTCTCCCGACGGTCGGCGGCCAGACCGGCATCAACCTGGCCATGGCGCTGTACGAAAACGGCGCTCTGGCACGGCACAACGTCGAGCTGATCGGGGCGAACGCGGAGGCGATCAAAACCGCCGAGGACCGGCAGCTCTTCAAAGAGAAGATGGTCGAGATCGGCGTCGAGGTGCCGCGTTCGGCGTATGCGGCTGACGAGGATGACGCCGAACGGTTCGCGGCGCGCATCGGCTACCCGCTGGTCATCCGGCCGTCGTTCACCCTCGGCGGATCAGGCGGCGGCATCGCTTACAACGTCGAAGAGCTGCGCGACGTCGTCAGCCACGGCCTCGAGCTCTCGCCGGTGCACCGCGTGCTCGTCGAGGAGTCGGTCATCGGCTGGAAGGAATTCGAGCTCGAGGTGATGCGCGACAAGGCCGACAACGTCATCGTCGTCTGCAGCATCGAGAACCTCGATCCGATGGGAGTCCATACCGGCGATTCGATCACCGTGGCTCCCCAGCAGACGCTGACGAACACCGAGTATCAGGCCATGCGCGATGAAGCCAAGCGGATCATCCGCGCCATCGGCGTCGAGACGGGGGGATCGAACATCCAGTTCGCGGTCCACCCGACCACCGGCCGGCGTCTGGCCATCGAGATGAATCCACGCGTCTCGCGCTCCTCGGCACTGGCATCGAAGGCCACCGGTTTCCCGATCGCGAAGTTCGCCGCGAAGCTGGCCGCCGGCTACACGCTCGACGAGATCCCCAACGACATCACCAGAAAGACGCCGGCTTCGTTCGAACCGACCATCGACTACGTCGTCGTGAAGATCCCGCGCTTCGCCTTCGAGAAGTTCCGCCAGACGAAGCCGACGCTCGGCCTGTCGATGCAGTCAGTCGGCGAATCGATGGCCATCGGGCGGACGTTCAACGAAGCGCTGCAGAAAGGCCTCCGCTCGCTCGAGATCGGCGTGGCCGGCCTGGAGTCCCGCGGCTATGACCGAGATCGATGCGAGACCCTGCTGCGCACTCCGCAACCGGAGCGCATCTTCGCCGTCGGCGACGCCTTCCGCGCCGGCATGACCGTCGACGAGATCAACGACCTCTCCTCGATCGACTGCTGGTTCCTGCGCGAGATCCGCAAGATCGTGGAGATGGAGAAGTCTGTCGCAGCCAACGAGCCTCCCTCGGAGACGTTGCTCATAACCCTCAAACGCGAAGGCTTCTCCGACAAACAGATCGCCGCTCTGACGAGCTCCTCCGAGGACGAAGTCCGCGCACACCGTCACGCCCTCGGCGTCCGCCCCGTTTACAAACGCGTCGACACCTGTGCCGCCGAGTTCGAAGCCACCACGCCGTATCTCTACTCGACCTACGAGCGCGAATGCGAGGCCGCGCCGACGTCGCGCCGCAAGGTGATGATCCTCGGTTCCGGACCGAACCGCATCGGCCAGGGGATCGAGTTCGACACCTGCTGCGTCCACGCCTCCTTCGCGCTGCGCGAGATCGGTTTCGAAACCATCATGGTCAACTGCAACCCGGAGACGGTGTCGACCGACTACGACACCTCCGACCGTCTCTATTTCGAGCCGCTCACGCTCGAAGACGTGCTGGAGATCGTCGAGCTCGAAAAACCGGAGGGCGTCATCGTCCAGTTCGGCGGACAGACACCGCTGAAACTGGCCAAGTCGCTGGCCGCGGCCGGAGTGCCGATGTGGGGAACGTCGGTCGAATCGATCGACATCGCCGAAGACCGCGAGCGATTTGGTGCTCTTGCCCGCGAGCACGAGATCCTGGTCCCCGAGAACGGCACCGGTATGAACGAGGGCGAGGCGATCGAAGTGGCCCGCCGCATCGGCTTTCCGGTCGTCGTCCGCCCCTCGTACGTGCTCGGCGGACGGGCCATGGCCATCGTCTACGACGAATCGAACCTGCGCGAGTACGTCGGTTACGCCATGGAAGCGGCGCCCGGCCATCCGATCCTCATCGATCGTTTTCTCGAGGATGCCATCGAGCTCGACGTCGATGCCGTTTCGGACGGAAAAGACGTCGTGATCGCCGGCGTGATGGAGCACATCGAGGAAGCGGGTATTCACTCCGGCGATTCGACGACGGTCATTCCGCCCTACATCATCGGCCTGCGCGAGCAGGACCGCGTCCGCCGGCGCACGGTGCAACTGGCGAAGGCGCTGAACGTCATCGGCCTGATGAACGTGCAGTACGCGATCTACCACGGCGATCTCTACGTGCTGGAAGTGAATCCGCGCGCGTCGCGAACCGTGCCGTACGTCTCGAAGGCGACCGGGGTGCCGTTCGCCAAGATCGCGGCGAAGGTGATGGCCGGAATGTCGCTGCAGGAGCTGGGGCTCACCCACGAGCCGCGCGTAGCCGACTATTTCGTGAAGGCGCCGGTCTTTCCCTTCGGCCGCTTTCCGCATGAGGATACGGTGCTCGGTCCGGAGATGAAGTCGACCGGCGAGGTGATGGGCTCCGCGGCGACGTTCGGCGAGGCCTACGCCAAAGCACTCCTCGGCGCCGGCATCGATCTTCCCCTCCGCGGCACGGCCTTCATGTCGGTCAACGACAACGACAAGCGGCCGGTCGTCGTGCAATTGGCGAAGGATCTCACGCAGCTAGGGTTCAAAGTGGTGGCGACATCGGGGACGCGCGATTACCTGCAGAACAACGGCGTCGAAGCCGGACTCGCATTCAAAGTGCACGAGTCGGAGCGGCCGAACATCGTCGACCGGATGATCAACGGCGAGGTGACCCTGATCATCAACACGCCGCTGGGAAAGAAGTCGTTCTACGACGACACCTACATCCGCCGCACCGCGCTGCAGCACAGCATCAGTTGCCTGACCACCCTGACCGCGGCCACCGCCGCCGTCGACGGAATCCGCTCGCTACGCGAAGGACTGAAAACGATCACGACACTGCAGGAGCAGCACGCGCGGTAATGGCGCGTAGCGGCCGGAGCGCTGGCGTCTCGCCGGCTGGCCCGGCGCGCGTCCCGCCGCGGGTGGTTAACGCGAATGTTTGGGGTCTTGCCTCGTACGGGGGCGAGACGCCCCCGGGCCAGCCGGCGAGACGCCAGCGCTCCGTGACGCTGCTACGTTACCGCCAGCACCGGCTTCGCCACCGCCATCTCTGTCTTGAAGGCATTGAAGGCGCGGACGATGTATTGCAGGGTTTTGCCGGAGGCGGACGGCTGCGCGGGACCGGAGAGCTGACGGTGCGGGCGGGCGGCGCCGGGGCGGCGGGAGCGGAAGATGGTGGTCGTGAAGGGCGACGGTTTGACGAATTCGATGATCATCTCTTCGATGACGACGTCGGCGCCGCCGAGGTAGCGGAAATCCCACTCGATCCCTTCGCCGACCTTGAGGGTCGTCTCGTTGGGATTGATCGTCAGATAGATACGGCCTCCGCCGGCCTCGATGTCGATTCGTACCGGAACGGTGCGCACCGCGAACTCGGTCAGCTCGTGCGATCCGACCAGGCGATCGGACGACGCCGGCGGCGCGGCCACGAGCGACGGCGCTTCGGCACGCGGCGGCGCGGGGATGAATGACGATGATCGTGGCTTGTCGCCTTGCGAGAACCACGCGGCCGTGGCCGGTCCGTTGGAGGTCACGCGCGGACGCGAGCGGCGGCGTTTCTTTTCGTCGGCAACCCGAGCGGGAGCCGGCGGCGCTGCAACTTTCGCTGCCGGCTTCGCCTTAGCCTCGACCGCCTTCTCTACTTTCGCCGATTTCACGGGCGTCTTCGCGACGGGCTTTGCCGCGGCCTTCGACGCCGCCTTAGGAGCGGCTTTCTTCGGAGCAGCCTTCGGAGCGGCCTTTTTCGGAGCTGCCTTCTTCAAGGCAGTCTTCTTCGCCGCCGGTTTCTTGGGCGCTGGCTTTTTCTTCTGCGCTACCGCCTTCGCGGCCTTCTTTGCCGAGGCTTTCGGCTTCGCAGCAGGCTTCTTCGAGGCCGTCTTCTTGCTCTTTTTGGTGGCCGCCACCGTTTTCGCGGCAGCCTTTTTCTTTACACTGGTAGCCGCTTTCTTACCCTGCACCTTCGCCATTCGTGCCTGCTCTCCCGGATCCCCTTGAAAATTGGATGGCGCAGTATAGCGGCGACCCCATGCTTTGCATAGCGGGGACTGAATAACTGCGGCAAGCCGCGTTGTCGGTTGTCGGTTGTCGGTTGTCAAGCTGACCATGGAGCGGATGCAACAACCGACAACCGACAACGCGCGAAGCGCAGTTAACGAAGTCCATCCGCCACATACAGATCCCCCAGCATCCGCAGCGCGTTGTAGGCGTAGACGGTGCCGTCGGGGGTAATGCAGATGGGGGCGATCTTGTAGACGCCGGCGGGGTCGGTGGGGGAGAACTGCTTCCACGGCGCGCGCGCACCGGTGGCCAGCGTCACGCGGGTGACCTGCGCGGGGAGGGCGGTGGGGCGGTAGACGAAGAGCGAGGCACCGTCGGCGGACCAGGCGATCGGCACTTCTCCCGGCTCGATGGCGGGAACGATCGACGGCTCGGCGTTCGTGTCGACCGGGTAGAGCGCGATCGTCTGCTGCTTCGTCATCCCGGCGACATAGCGGCCGTCCGGCGAGACGGCGAACGGACGATAGGCATCTCCCCAGATGTTCTCCGGCGAGACCGGCTTGACCGATTCGTCGAGGGTATCGATCAGGTATAGCTGATAGCCCTTCTTCGGGAGCGCGCCGGCGACGACGACGCGCCGTCCGTCCGGAAGCCAGGCCGCGCCGGGGTCGAACGCGCCTTCGGTCTTCAGCTCGCGTGCCTCGCCGCTCCCCGTCGGAACGACGACCAGCTTCGCCCCGCTGTGGCCGAGAACGTACTTGCCGTCCGGCGAGATGGCGTCTCCGTAACCATCGCCGATACGCACGGGCGTCGGCGCGTCGAGGCGCCGGAGATACATCGCGCTGGCCGCGCCGCCGCCTTCGCGTGACTCATTGAAGAGAATCGTCCGCCCGTCGCGCGAGAGATCGGCCAGGTTCGACCAATCGAGCCACGAGAGATCGCGTTCGGTTGTCTCCCCCGGCGCCTGCACCTCCAGCGCCGCGCGCCACATCCCGTTCGATAGCAGCACGTGACCGGCCGGCGAGATGTCGTAGAGCCGCATCGAGCCGGTGAGGCGATTGACCAGCCGCGTATCGCCGGTCTCGATATTGACCGCGTAAAGCGCCGGCGGTGCGCCGGTGTCGGTGGCGGTAATCCAGATCTCCTTGCCGTTGGGCGCCCAGACCAGGCCGTTCACGCCGTGACTCCATCCGGGCGGAATCGAAACCGGCTTGGCGGCCTTGGGAGCGAGGATGGCGACGTAGTCCTTTCCCCCGTATGACTCGACGAACGCGATCCGTCCGTCCGCGGCCACGCGTACGGCGCGCAGCTCATGTGGCGATTCGTAGCGCATCTGCCCGATCGGCGATTCGATGCGGAACGTGCCGTTGCCGCCGCGGATGGCGGTAAGGTTCGTGCCGTCCGGCCACCAGTCGGCTTGCAGCACCTGCTCGGCGACCTCGCGCGGTGTGCCGCCCGCGAACGGAACGCGCGCCAGCGTACCCAGGCCGGTGAGGCGGTCGCGGCGGAGGAGAACGGCCAGCTCCGTCGACCTCGAGATGGCCAGTACGTCGGCATCCTTCACACCCAGCGGCCGTGCCTCGGGACTCTGCCGGTTGGCCACGAAGACCTCGGGTGGATTGCCATCCCACGCCGCGCTGTAGACGATCGAATCGCCGTCCGGACCGAAACGCGCCGAGCGCACTTCGCCGCGGCGGAACGTCATCCGATGGAAGACCACCTCCGGAGGCGCTTCCTCCTTCATGCGATTGGTGGCGAAGTACCAGCCGCCCCAGGCCGCGCCGGCGATGGCGACGATGAAGAGAAGGGTGAGCAGAAACGGCGAGACGCGGCGCGGTTTCTGTACGGCCGTCGCCGGGTGCCGAACCGTCGCCGGCATCGCCGACGTTACCGGGCGGATCGCGGTTGCCGACGTGCGCCGAGCCGTCACATCGGGCTGTACGCGCATCGTCGTCGACTGCGCCGCCGAAGGATTGAGAACGTTGGAGAACGTTCCGGGCGACGAGACGGCCGACATCGTCTCGAGGTTGAAGGCCAGGTCGCGCGCCGACTGGAAGCGCAGCTCGCGATCCTTCTCCAGGCAGCGGCGCGTGAGCCGCTCCAGCGCCGGAGGCACGTTCGGCAGCGACTCGATAAGATCGGGAGGATCCTCTTTCAGGATCGCGCTCAGCGTCTCGATCGACGAGCTGCGCTTGAAGGCGCGGTTGCCTGTCAGCATTTCATAGAGGATGGCCCCGAAGGCGAAGATGTCGGACCGCGTATCGACCTTCTCGCCGCGCACCTGCTCGGGCGACATGTAACCGACCGTGCCGAGAACCATGCCCGGCTCGGTGGCGGCCTGCTGAAAGATCCCGCCCTCATCGGACTTTGCGCTCAGCTTGGCGATACCGAAGTCGAGAATCTTGGCCCGACCGTCGCGCGTGAGGAAAATGTTGTCCGGCTTGAGATCGCGATGGATGATCCCCTTCTCGTGCGCCGCGGCCAGACCGTTGGCCACCTGCAGCGCCGCGTCGACGGCACGGCGCGTTGCCAGCGGGCCGCGCTCGAGCCGCTCGCGAAGCGTCTCCCCTTCCAGCAACTCGCTGACGATGTAGGCCGTGCCGTTCTCGTTGCCGACGTCGTAGATCGTCAAGAGGTTGGGATGGTTCAGCATCCCCGTCGCACGCGCCTCCTGCTCGAAGCGCTGCACCCGCTCCTGATCGCTGAGCGTGAGCGCGGTGAGGATCTTGATGGCCACGTCGCGCCCCAGGCGCGTATCTTTGGCGCGATAGACCGCACCCATGCCTCCCTCGCCGATGAGGCTCACGATCCGATAGGGACCCAGCATTGAATCAGGCGCGAGCATGGCGTAGAAGAAACCTCAATGTTGAGTGTTGAATGTTCAATGTTGAATGTTGAATGAGAGCCCGGGAGACGGGCACGCCACCTTCATTCAACATTGAACATTGAACATTGAACATTCAACATTTCGGTTTTCCTGGAATGGTACCAGCCGGGTCTGGCGTTAACGCCGAATAACTTCCTCGATCCATGATCCCGACAGCCCCTATCCCGGACTCACGCCGGCGTACGCAGGGAGCAGTCCGCCCTCTCTAGGAGACCGACCGCAATGCTCAAGCACTTCAGGGTGTACTGGCAGACGTGTGTTTTGCTGCTTCTCGCTTCCGTCGCTTCGGCGACCACGATCGTCCTGCCGACCGACGATCAGCTCATCCGCAAGTCGCCGGTCATCGTCGAAGGGACGGTAATCAGCTCGATGCCGGTGCTGCGCGGTCAAGGCATCTGGACCGAGACCAGGCTGGCCGTCGACCGAACCATCAAGGGCGATGCCGCCGGCGAGCTGACCATCCGCGAAGTGGGCGGCGAGATCGACGGCCGCATCACGAAGATCTTCGGAACACCGGTCTACACGCCGGGCGAGCGGGTCATGGCCTTCCTGACGCCGACTACTCGTGGTGACTACCAGACCATCGATCTCTTCATCGGCAAGTTCAGCGAACAGCGCGCCGCCAACGGTCGGCGGCTTCTCGTACGCGAAGACACGGCGGGCGACGTGGCCTTGCTCGATTCGTCGCTCCGGCCGATTGAAGCCAAGAACGTCCAGCGCGACGCAACCGCGTTCGAGTCGTACGTCACCGACCGCGTGGCCGGCCGCGAATCGGCGACCAGCTACGGCGTGGCCAATCCTGTTCTGGAGCGCGATCTCGCGCCGGCGAGGTCGAGCGCGGGTGGCCTCGTCATCAAACCGGAGTTCACCCTCATTTCCGAGGGGACGGTGTATCGCTGGAGCGCCTTCGATGGCGGCGGCAGCGCGGCCTGGTTCAGCTACGGGACGCAGCCGGGCTACACCGGCGGCGGCGTCAACGAGATCCAGCAGGCCATGAGCGCCTGGGACAGCTATACCGCCGCGAAGATCAAGTACGTCTACTCCGGCGCCGGCAGCGGCTCGCCGGGCGGCCTCTCCGCACCGAACGGCATCAACGAGGTTCTCTTCAACGATCCGAAAGGAGAGATCGCCGGAACGTTCAATCCATCCACCGGCGGCATCGTCGGCCAGGGCGGCTTCAACGGCGTCTCGGGACCGATGAGCTGGACCGGACCGTTCAACGCCGACGGTACCCATCTGGCGCAGACCTATCAAGCCTTCGTGATCACCGAAGGCAACCTGGTGATTCAGGACGGTGTGACGCCGCAGGCCGGCATCTCCAGCACGACGCTGGCCGAGATCGTGGCGCACGAATTCGGTCACACGCTCGGCTTCGGGCACAGCGCGGACAGCACCGCGCTCATGTTCGCATCCGTCAGCGGCGGAGGCCCGGTCCTTCGCGCCGACGATCAGCTCGCGGCACGCTGGCTCTATCCCAGCGGCAGCTCCACTCCGCCGCCTCCTCCCACGGTTCCGGCCGCGCCGACCTCGCTCGTCACCACGCCGTCCGGCTCGACGGTCAGCCTTGCCTGGGTCGACAATGCCACGAACGAGACCGGCTACCGCGCCTACATGGCCAGCGGCAGTGGTGCGTTCAGCCGGTTGACACCCGATCTCGCGGCGGGCAGCCGTGCCGCTTCGATCTCCAGCCTTCCCGCCGGCACGTATCGCTTCTACGTCGTCGCGTTCAACGCCGCCGGCGAGTCATCCCCGTCGAACACCGCCAGCGCCACCATCGGCACGTCGGTCACGGCATCCTTCACCGTCACTCCCTCGGCTGGTCTTGCCGGCGTGACGTCGTTCGTCTGCAGCGACACCTCCAGCGGCGCGACGTCCTGGTCCTGGAACTTCGGCGACGGCGGCACCTCGACCGCGCAGAATCCGGCGCATGTCTATGCGTCGCCCGGGACGTACACGATCCAGCTCACCGCAAACGGTCAGTCGTTTGCGTCCCATACCGTCTCCGTCTCCTCGGGCATCGCCGCCGATTTCTCCTACACGCCGCTGAACCCGACGACACAGCAGAACATCACCTTCTCCGATCACTCTGCCGGCAACATCGCCACATGGCTCTGGACCTTCGGCGACGGCACCTCCTCGAACGCCCAGAATCCGGTCAAGCGCTACACCTCGGGCGGCAACTATCCGGTGACGCTGACGGTGTCGACCGCGGCCGGCATCACCTCGATCGCATCCCACACCATCACAGTCACGACCGCAACACCGGCAGCCCAGCCGGTCTCCGCTGCCTTCGACATGACGCCGGCATCGCCTGCCATTCACGCCAACGTGACCTTCACCGACCGCTCCACCGGCTCGCCGGCGTCGTGGCTGTGGAGCTTCGGCGACGGCGCGACATCGAGCGCGCAGAACCCCATCCATGCGTACGCCGCGCAAGGCTCCTATGCGGTGTCGCTGACCGTGACGAACGCGGTCAGCTCGTCGATGACGTCGCACGTGATCACGATCGCGCCGGCGGCGTCGTACCGCTCGCTCGTGCCGGCCGCCGCGCAGACGAACGGCATCGGCGGATCGGTGTGGCGCACCGAGCTGACGCTCTTCAACGGCGGCAGCGAGCCGGCCGGCGGGCAGTTCACCTTCATCCCCGGCGGCGGCGGACAGGTTCTGACGCGCAGCCTTTACCTCAACGCCAATCAGTCGATCACGTACGCGAACGCGCTCAGCGATCTCTTCGGCCTCTCCACCGGCTCCGGCGCGATCGCCATCGAGGCGACGAGCGCGACCTCGACTCCGGCCCTGCGCGTCACCAGCCGTACCTTCACCACGGGCGCCGCCGGTACGTACGGACAGTCGGTGCCGAACGTGAGCGACGGTGACGCGTCGTCGACGACGCTCCTGCTGACAGGCCTGGAACAGGACGCAAACTTCCGCACCAACATCGGCCTGGTCAACCGGAGCGGCGTTCCTGTCGGCGCCGGTCTGACACTCTACGACGCGGGCGGAAACGTGATCGCCACGACCGGAGTAACGGTGCCCGCCGATAATTTCCAGCAGTCGTCGCTGGCGTCGTTCTTCCCGGCCGTGAATGGCCGCACGTATGCCGCCCTCTCGATGCGCGTCGACGCCGGCGCGCCAAACGCCATCAGCGCGTACGGCTCGGTGATCGACAACCGCACGCAGGATCCGGTCTACATCCCGGCCATTCCCACGCCGCAAGGGTCGGAGCTGACCATCCCCGCCGTCGGCCGCGCACCTGGTGCCGCCGGAACGTTCTGGCGCAGCGACGTCACGTTCTTCAACCCCGGCCTGACGACGATGACGCTCTCTCTCCGCTACCTCGCCTCCGGTCAGGACAACCGCAACGCCATTACCCAGAACGTGACGATTCCGTCCTCCCGCACGTTGGTCCTGGCCGACGTCACCCAGTACTTCGGCGTCTCCTCCGGCAGCGGCGCCCTGCGCGTCTCCTGGAGCGGCCCCTCCGGCCCGATCGTGACCAGCCGCACCTACACGACCGCCGACGGTGGCGGGACCTATGGCCAGTCGATCGACCCGGTGACGTCGTTCGCGAACGACTCTTTCGTCCCCGGCCTCCGCTCTGACTCGTCGTTCCGTTCGAACGTCGGCTTCGTCAACGGCGGCGACAGCATCATGGCCGTGACCGTCACACTGCTCTCCGACAGCGGCGGCGTGATCGGCACGACGCAGATCGCCCTCAACCCACGCTCGCAGATCCAATACGCGGTGGGAGCCCTCTTCGCCGCCGCGAACACCCCGCGCGCCGGAACACTGACGCTCCTCGCCCATACGGATGGCTCACCGAACCTGTTTGCCTATGGATCGATCGTCGACAACGAGTCAGGAGATCCGGTGTTTTTCGGGGGACGGTGAGTTTCGTCGCGGCTTCCCATCGCTCACGGCAACCTGTATACCGTGAGCGGTGGAACGCGCGATGACGGACGAGAAGAAGATCATCATCTTCGCCGGACCCAACGGCGCGGGAAAGACGACCTTCGCCCGGACGTTTCTGCCTGCTGAGGCAGGCGTTCCGCTCTTCGTGAACGCGGATCTGATCGCCGCCGGCTTGTCGCCGTTCGATCCCGACGCCGCTGCCTTACGCGCGGGCCGGATGATGCTGTCCGAGATCGACCGTCATGCCGCCGCGGGGCGAAGCTTCGCGTTCGAGACGACGTTGTCCGGGCACACGTACCTGCGGCGGATCGACGCATGGCGCGCGGATGGCTTCACGGTCGAGTTGATCTTCCTCTCGCTTGGCTCCGCGGAAGAGGCAATCTCCCGCGTGGCGATGCGCGTTCGACAAGGCGGACACGCCGTGCCACCCGAAGTCATCCGCAGGCGATTCGACAGTGGCATGCGAAACTTTCTAGACATCTACCGCTATCGAGTTGACGTTTGGCAGTTGTTCGATAATCGCGCGTGGAAGCCACTGCTGCTGGATGAGGGGATCAATCGATGAAGAACCTGCGTGAATCGAAGCTGCCCAATGCCGACATGCAAGCCGCGCCGAAAGCGCTTCGACGAGCGGCGGATCACGCGCGGGTTCTAGCCCGGCAAACCGGAACCAAGCTGGTGATCGTTCGCAATGGAGTGCTCATGGAGGTCGATCCCGACGATGTCGAGCTCGATGAAGAGGATAACAATCGGGAATGAGTCCGAATTCGACGACGAGCGTGAAAACTACGCGACCTTCAAATTGCGTTGTACCCGCGCCACGAAATCCCGCTTTTCCGCTGGACCGTACTCATACACTGCAGCGATACGATCGAGATAGTAGAGAAACACGCCGCTCTTGAACATCCAGTAGACGACCGCAAAGAGCAAAATCTTGAGGGTAAGCGCAATGTTAACTATCACAATTCGCGCGTCAGGGTCTTTTGAGAACGTCGGCCACGCCGCCTGTATCACAGCATATACATAAAGAAACGTTACGATTAATGGCGAAAGACGAATAAATCTGCTGTCTAGTCGCCCGGCAAGGAGCGCCGTTGCAAGCCCGGCGCATATGCCACTAGTCCAATCAAACACTTCAGGCGCGCCAACCGCGATCTGGCTGATTGGTTCCGGGTGCATAGAAGCGTTCAGCCGTAATGCAAATTCAACAATTACTAGGAGAACGAGTATCGCAGCCGGCTTTTCCCACGGCACTCGTCGCGGTTCAATTCCTCCGTCGACCTCCCAAATCGTCTTCACGCTAATAATGTAATAACACATCACTAACGCTATGGTTGGAAGATTATTGGCAAGGTTGAGCGATGTTGCGCCTAATGCCTCGGCCCACGGAGGAAAGACTTGCCCATGTAGAACGCTGATAATTTCGCGGCCCACCAGCACCACATACTCGGTCAACCAAAACAACCAAAGGAGACGCCACCAATGACTGAATTGTTCTGCCGCGATGGTTGCGCGCGGGGAGTTTTTCTTGTCGACCAGCGGATGAGGTAGGAGGAGGACAAGGGCAATGATCGTTAGTAGCTGAAGACCCACCAGGGTTGGCCGAAGCCATGGCCAATTGCCGAGCGTTCGCAACCAATTCAGCGCCGTTAGAATGGCGGGAACACCCAAAGTGAGCGGGGGGATCGCCAGCCTGCGCCGCGAACTGCGTAGCCATTCGCCGAAGGTATCCGGCACCAATAAGTCGGTAGCCATAGCTGAAAGTGGTGTGAGTGCACTTATTATTGCAGAGATCCGTTCTTCATGCAAGTTCAAAATGGGGACAGGTCGGCGCTGGTCAAGTCGGCATCTTGGAAGCAACTGCGTGCGGTATCACAAATAACGGTTGGAGTAAGCTACGGCCGGCCCGCCGCGTGCACTCTTTCGGTGCCGTGTCCGTCAGTCGACAACATGGAGGAGCCAGGTAAAGAGGGGGTAACAGAAGCCTTCGTCATCACGGCGATGATCTTGTCATCCGTTGCGTTCGCGCTGCGCTCGAACGCCTCGACCGCGTCGAGCACCCCCCGACGGGATCGCGGTCCAAGGGGACGTCGCTCGTACACGGGCTGCACTGAAACTGTGGAGGCCAACTTCCTCCTGCCTCATCCGCTGGTTCTCCGATAGTTCCATATGCAGTGTTGCCCAAAAACAAAATGCGCGGGTGCGCCATCGGACGCACCCGCGCGGGCTTACTGCACGAGACCGGTTACGCCTTCGTCTTGGGAGCGGTCGTCGGTGACGATGGCGTCACCGGCGAGGGCTCGGCCGGAGTGGACGGAACCGGGGTTCCCGGCTTCGGGGCCGGCTTGGTTTTGGCCTTGCGGCGAGCGCCGAGGGCGCTCTTCATGTCAGCGACATGCGGAGCGAGAGCGGCGGTCTCGGGACGTTTGGCCAGACGCTGCGCCACGGCGTAGGTCAACAACGCGTTGCTGCCGACGGCGTTTCTCGCCACGCGTTCTTCAAACGCTTACGTAGATCTCGACGAAGCGTCCCGATGCCGCGTCCAGCGAACAACGAAGGCCAGATGATTGAAAACGCGCCACTTAATGTTCTTCGCAGCCTCGACCCGAACGTCGCACCGGAATCGGCGATTGGCTGTAATACATTCTCACCAATGCACTTATCTGGCTTGAACGCCGCAAACCGAAAAACGAAGGTCTGGCCCCTCGGAAGGTCTGGCCCCTCGTGGCTGGCCCCGAAAGCGCTTCGACGAGCAGCGGATCACGCGCGGGTTCTAGCCCGTCAAACCGGAACCAAGCTGGTGATCGTTCGCAAAGGAGTCCTCATGGAGGTCGATCCCGACGATGTCGAGCTCGATCGCGAGGAAGACGCAATCGATGATTAATTGCTAGCCACAATTGCGCTTAATCAATGAGGAAGTCATACCTCCCGGCTCCTCCTACCGTCTCCGTCTCTCTCTTCGTGCATCGCCGATTTGGCATCGATGTTGCGTCGTGATGGCCAAACATCCCCAGCGAACTCTTCGAAAGGAACCTGCCCATGACCTTTACCTTGCCAGGGCTCATCCTCTTCATCATCATCGCGGCCGTCTGCGGCGCCGTCGGGAAGGCCATCGCCGGCGGGGTTCGCGGAGGGCTGATCGTCTCGATTGCCCTCGGTTTCATCGGAGCCATCATCGGGCCGTGGGTGGCGCATAAAATGAAGCTGCCGGAGCCTTTCATGGTTCAGATCAGCGGGCACCCCTTTCCGATCCTCTGGTCGATCATCGGCGCCGCCCTCTTCGTTGCGATCGTCCACCTGTTTTCCCGTCGGAGGTGACCGGGCAGCGTACATCTGCGTCATCTGCGGATGATGGCTGAGCGTTCGTGCGAGAACGCGCGGACGGGACGCCCGCGGTCCCGGGGTGGCGAGAACCTACCGGGGCGTTGCGATCCTTACGCTCTCCGCATCACAACGATCGTTTTGTCATCCGTCGCCTTTGCGCCGCGTTCGAAGGCTGTCACCGCGCCGAGGACGCGCGACGGGATCGAGGTCAAGGGGACGTCGCGTTGCGCGAGGAAGAGCGAGCGCAGTTGGTCGTTGCCGAACTCCGTCTCATCCGGATCGGCGGCTTCGTTGAGACCGTCGGTGTAGAGGAAGAGCGTCGAGCCGGGGGGGAGCTCGACGGTTTCCTCGGTGTAGGAGGACTCAGGGAGGAGTCCGATCGGGCGGCCGGTCGAGCCGATCTCGGTCAGGCCGTCCGCGGTGACGATGTACGGGGGATTGTGACCGGCGTTGACGTAGCGGAGGAGGCCGGTCGACGGTGTGTAACGGCCGAAGAAGAACGTGGCGTATTTACGGCCGCTGGAGCCGCGGAAGATCAGGGCGTTGAGGCGGGCCACGAGGCGGGCCAGGTCATCTTCGATCGGCGCGGCCACGCGCAGCGCGGCCTGGACGCTGGACATGATCAGGGCGGCGGAGACCCCTTTGCCGGAGACGTCGCCGATGGCCAGGCCGAGGTCGCCGCCGGGGAGCTCGATGAAATCGAAGTAGTCGCCGCCGACCTCGTAGCAGGGAAGGCTCAGCGCACCCAGCTCCACCCCGCGCACGTCGACCGGGGCCGACGGCAGGAGACGGCTCTGAATCTCGCGCCCGAGGGCCAGCTCCTGCTCCATCCGCTGCTTCTCCAGCAGCTCCATGTGCAGCGTGGCGTTCTCCATGGCAATGGCCATATGGTCGGAGATGCCGCTCAGGAACTCGAGGTCGCGCGGTCCGAAGGCACCGTTCATCTTGTTGAGCAGTTGCAGCACGCCCACCACGCGCTGGCCGCGGTTCTTGATCGGGACGCAGAGCATCGAGCGGGTGCGGTAGCCGGTCTTCTGATCGAGCGAACGGTCGAAGCGCGGGTCCTCATAGACGTCGTGAAGGATCAGCGCCTCTCCGGTTGCGGCCACCGTACCAGCCAGCCCTTTTCCGATCGGCAGGCGGATCTCGCCCGACAGCTCGCCGGCGATCTTGGTCCAGATCTCCTTCTTCTGATCGTCGACGAAGTAGAGGGTGCCGCGCTCGACGTGCAGCTCGTTCCGGGCCACGGTGAGGATCGAGGCGAAGAGAGTATCGGGCTCGATCGATGAGTTGATCAGCTTCGAGGCCTCGACGAGCGTACGCAGGCGCTCCATCTCGTCGCGGTCGGCCAGCGTGGAGACGATGCGGCCGACGACGACCCGGTCGCGATCGCTGAACTGCAGGCCGCTGTGAAAGGCGGCCTCCAACGGTTCGGTGCGCAGGAGCGTGCAATCGACCACGATCTCCTCGCCGTCCCATTGGAATTGCAGCGTCTGCGGCCCGGCCTTCAGCGGTTCGTCGTGCTCGATGCGCGTGCCGAGGACGCCGATGTCGACGATACGGACAGCACTCTCGGCTACGCGTCCGGGAATCGGGGAAGGTAGAAGGAGCCGCTCGGCCCGCCGCCGGTCTTGATCGAGCATGGGGAGATATTATGCGCGGCTCTGCTGCGCGATGCGCGTTGTCTGCGCTACCGCGCGTTGTCAGTTGTCTGCGCTGCCGCGCGTGGTCAGAAACATGAGATAACGCGCGATAGCGAAGAAAACCGATAACGCGCGAAGCGCAGACAACGCGCGATAGCGCAGACAACGCGCAAAGCGCAATTCATGTTCGAAGCATTCGCGGAACGCGACTACCGCCGTTTCTGGACCGCACAGTTCGTGTCCAACATCGGCTCATGGATGCAGGGGCTGGCGCAGGGGTGGCTGGTTTACCGTCTGACGGATTCGCCGTTCCTCCTCGGATTCGTGGCCTTCGCTAATTCCGCGCCGTCGCTCTTTCTGATGCTGCCGGCCGGCGTGCTGGCCGATCATCTCGACAGGCTGCGCACGTTCCGCGCCTCACAGATCGCGCAGGCGCTCTCGGCGCTCTTCATCGCCATCTCCGTCTACACCCACCACATCACGGTGTGGCAGATTGTGGCCGCCTCGGTGGTCAGCGGCGTGGCGGTATCGTTCTCCGCGCCCGCCTACCAGGCCATGGTGGTCGACCTTCTCGACGACCGTGCCCGCCTCGCCAACGCCGTGGCAATGAACTCGCTCCAGTTCAACCTCTCGCGCGCCCTCGGCCCGCTGCTGGCCGGCCTGACGCTGCACGCATGGGGCGCCTTCTGGTGTTTCTTCGTGAATGCGCTCTCCTTCGTCCCGCAGATCTTCGTCGTCGGACGGCTGCAGAAGCGTCAGGTGCTCTCTGAGCCGATCGGCGCGATGTCGACGCGCCTCGCCGAGGGGTTTCGCTTCGTGCGTGGCGACCGGGTGATGATCCTGCTCCTGGCCATCGTCGCGATCGTGAGTCTTCTTGGCTATCCCTACGTGACGCTGATGCCGATGGCGGCGCGCATTCTGTACGTGCACGACGATGCCCGCGGGCTGGGCATCCTGATGGGCGCGATCGGCATCGGCGCCCTGATCGGCGCGCTGGCGTTGTCGATGCGAACTCCGACGAAGATCATGCGAATGATCGTCGTGTCGCTGGCCGCCTTCGGCCTCGCCCTCGGCGCGATCGGATTCACGCATTCCCGGCTCATCGTCGTCCCGCTGCTCGGCGTGTGCGGCTGTGCCATGGTCGTCTGCGCGGCGCTCTGCAACACCGCCATCCAGAACCGCGTCCCCGACGCCATGCGCGGCCGCGTCCTGAGCATGTACACGTTTGGTTTTTTCGGCTTCCTGCCGTTCGGCAACCTGATCGCCGGCGCGATCGCCGAGCATCACGGCCTACCGATGACGATGATGGTGCTGGGCGGTGGTTTGGTGGCCGCGGCAGGTGCGGCGATGGCGATCAAGTAACCCAAAAGCTCTGTGGTGATTTGGTTTTGGCGTCCCCTCACACATCCACGATCACGATATCGAACCCCCTCCCAAGCTCCAGCAGCCGGTGAACCGTGCTTGGGACGACGCGGCTGACGAAGCCGGAGCGGGTGGGGCGGCCGACGACGAGGATGGTGATCCCCTCGGACTTTACGAAGTCGAGCAGCGCGCCGACCACATCCTCCGATTCGCGCGTGATGACCGTCGCGCCGAGGGAGATGGCCAGTTGCACGTTCTCGCTCAGCTTGCGGTGCTGCTCGGCGGTGATGTTCTCGGGGTGGGCGCGGCGGCGGCGGACGTAGATGGCGTACCAGCGCGTGTTCATCCGGCCGGCCAGGCGTGAGGCGCGGAGGACGAGCGGCTTGGCGATCTCCGGCTCGAACGGAACGGCCACGGCAAGCCGGACTTCGCCACCGGTGCGTCCGGAGAATGTTGCGGTCTGCAGGAGCGCCAGCTCCCGGAGGCGGGCCAGCATCTCCGTGCGGAAGAAGTTTTCGAGGGCGCGGGCGGCCTGCTCGGGCGGATAGATCTTTCCCTCCCGCAGACGCTCCTGCAACTCGGCCACCGGAAGGTCGACCAGCACGGCGGAATCGGCCTCGCGCACGATGCGGTCGGGAACGCGCTCGCGGATGTCGATGCCGGTCGCGGAACGGACGATGTCCTGTACGCCCTCGAGGTGCTGGACGTTCAGCGCCGTCATCACGGAGATTCCCGCACCGAGAATCTCCTCCACGTCCTGCCAGCGCTTTTCGTTCTTCGATCCCGGCGCGTTCGTGTGGGGCAGCTCGTCGACGACGACGACGTCAGGACGGCGCTTCAGGATCGCGGCGAGATCCATCTCCTCGATGACGACGTCGCGATACGAGACCCGGCGCCGCGGTACGACCTCCAGATCGGCGATGCGGACGGCGGTCTCGGCGCGGCCGTGTGTTTCGACGAGACCTACCACGACGTCGATGCCGGCACGGCGCATGGCGTGTGCGTCGTCGAGCATGCGCACGGTCTTGCCGACTCCGGCGGCCATGCCGAGGTAGACCTTCAGCCGGCCGCGTCCGGAACTGTCGGTCTTCGTCAGCCGGAGCAGCTCATCGGGATCGGGGCGGCCATCGTCATCGATTCGCGGCATGAGAATCGTCGAGCGCGAGGTTCAGCAGGAGCACGTTCACCCTCGGCTCGCCGAAGATACCGAGAAACCGCCCCTCGGTGTGTGCCGCGATCATCTGCCGCACGCGCGCGAGCGGGATCCCATTCGCGCGCGCCACGCGCGCCGCCTGCGATGCCGCGTTCTCCGGCGAAATGTGCGGATCGACTCCCGAGCACGACGCGGTCACCGCATCGGCGGGGATTCCGCGTGCCGGCCGCGTATCGGCATACTTCGTCGTGCGATCGGTGATCGTATCGAGCAGTTTCTTCGAGGTCGGCCCCAGGTTCGAGCCACCGCTCGCGGTAGGGTCGTAGCCGTCTGTGCCGGCAGCCGAGGGGCGGGGATGGAAGAAGCGATCCCCGGCGAAATTCTGTCCGATGATCTCCGAGCCGATGACATTGCCGTTGCGTGTGATCAGCGAGCCGTTCGCCTTGTCGCGAAAGAACGTCTGCCCGATGCCCCACACGGCGAGCGGATAGAGGCCGCAGGCGATGACGAGCAGGACAACGGTGATGCGGAGAGAGATCTTGACGTGTTCAACCATGGTCGTGACTCCTCACGCGAGATGCGCCGCGTGCAGCAACAGGTCGATCGCTTTGATGCCGAAGAACGGGATGATCACGCCGCCGGCGCCGTACAGCAGCAGGTTACGGCGCAGGATCCGCCCGGCCCCGAGCGGCCGGTATTTGACGCCGCGCAGTGCCAGCGGAATGAGCGCGACGATGATCAGCGCGTTGAAGATGACCGCCGAGAGGATCGCGCTCTGCGGTGTGGCCAGACGCATGATGTTCAGCGCCTGCAGCTCCGGGAACGTCACCAGAAACAGCGCCGGGATGATGGCGAAATACTTGGCCACGTCGTTGGCGATGGAGAAGGTCGTCAGCGCGCCGCGCGTCATCAGAAGCTGCTTGCCGATCTCCACGACTTCGATGAGCTTGGTCGGATTCGAATCGAGATCGACCATATTGCCCGCTTCCTTCGCCGGCTGCGTCCCGGTGTTCATGGCCATGCCGACGTCGGCCTGCGCCAGCGCCGGAGCGTCGTTCGTGCCGTCGCCGGTCATGGCCACCAGGTTTCCCTTCGCCTGTTCTTTGCGGATCAGGGCGAGCTTGTCCTCGGGGGTGGCCTGGGCCAGGAAGTCGTCGACGCCGGCCTCGCGGGCGATGAATGCGGCAGTGAGCGGGTTGTCGCCGGTGATCATCACCGTGCGGATGCCCATCATGCGCAGACGGTCGAAGCGCTCTTTCATACCGCCTTTGACGATGTCCTTCAGATAGATCGTGCCGAGCACGCGGCTATCGTCGGCGACGACGAGCGGCGTGCCACCCTCGCCGGCGATACGCGAAACGTCCTTCTGTACCTGCTCGGGGAACGACCCCCCTCGGGAACGGATGTACTCCGCGACGGAATCGGCGGCGCCTTTCCGTACCGCGCGCCCGCCTTCGAAATCGATCCCTGACATGCGCGTCTTCGCGCTGAAGGGAACGATCGAATGCGCGCCGAGCTCGCGCAGCTCGCGGCCCCGCAGCCCGTGCCGCTGTTTCGCAAGCACAACGATTGAGCGCCCTTCGGGAGTCTCGTCGGCGAGCGAGGAGAGCTGCGACACCTCGGCGAGCGCCGCCTCCTCGACGCCCGGCGCGGGGATGAACGCCGTCGCCTCGCGATTGCCCAGGGTGATCGTGCCGGTCTTGTCGAGAAGGAGGACGTTCACGTCACCTGACGCCTCCACGGCACGGCCAGACATGGCCAGGATGTTGTGCTGCAGCACGCGGTCCATGCCGGCGATGCCGATCGCGGAGAGGAGTGCTCCGATCGTTGTCGGGATCAGGCAGACCAGCAGCGCGATGAGCACGGTCACGCTGACGTCGCTGCCGGAGTAGATGGCGAACGGTTTGAGCGTGACGGTGGCGAAGAGGAAGACGATGGTCAATCCGGCCAGGAGGATGTCGAGCGCGATCTCGTTCGGCGTCTTCTGCCGTTCCGCCCCTTCGACGAGCTTGATCATCCGGTCGATGAACGTCTGCCCCGGCTCGGAGGTGATCTCGACGACGATGCGGTCGGAGAGCACCATCGTCCCGCCGGTGACCGCGGAGCGGTCGCCTCCCGCTTCGCGGATGACCGGCGCCGATTCGCCGGTGATGGCCGATTCGTTGACCGATGCGATCCCTTCGATCACCGTGCCGTCGCCGGGGATGATCTGATTGGCCTCGACGATGACGACGTCGCCTTTGCGAAGTTGGGACGCCGGTACTTGCTCCTCGATGCGGCGAGGCCCGGTCAGACGTCGGGCGGTCGTCTCCGTTTTCGCTTTCCGCAGCGCGTCCGCCTGTGCCTTGCCGCGCCCCTCGGCCACCGCTTCGGCGAAGTTGGCGAAGAGCACGGTCGCCCACAGCCACAACGTGATCTGCGTCTGGAAGAGAAAGTCGACGTGCTTCGAAAGGCCGGGGATGAGCAGCAGCGTGGTGAGCACCGCCCCCACCTCGACCAGGAACATCACCGGGTTCTTCATCATCCGCCGCGGACTCAGCTTCACGAGCGCGTCGATGCAAGCCCTTCTAAGGATCTTCGAGTCAAAGAGAGTACGCTTCATTTTTCTGCCTTCAGCCTTCAGCCTTCAGCCTTTTCAAAACACCTTTCCGGCATTCATCAGGAAGTGCTCGACGTACGGTCCGAGCGAGAGGACGGGGAAGTAGGTCAGCGCGCCGACGATGAGGATCACCCCCACGAGCAGGAAGGTGAAGAGCGGACCGTCGACGGGGAACGTGCCGGCCGTGTCGGCGAGCTTCTTCTTGGCTGCCAGCGAGCCGGCGATTCCCATCAGCGGGATGATCATCAGGAAGCGGCCGAAGAACATCGCCAGGCCGAGGGCGACGTTGTAGAACTTCGTGTTGGCGTTGAGGCCGGCGAAGGCGCTGCCGTTGTTGCCGGTGGCGCTGGTGAAGGCGTAGGTCATCTCGCTCAGCCCGTGCGGACCGGTGTTGGCGAGACTGGAGGTGCCGGCGGCCGTTGCCGCGGCGACGGCGCTTCCGACGAGGATGCAGAAAGCCAGGATGAGCACGGCCAGCATGGCCAGCTTCACGTCATGCGCCTCGATCTTCTTGCCGATGTACTCGGGTGTGCGGCCGACCATCAGGCCGGCGATGAAGACCGCCAGGACGATGAAGAGAATCATCCCGTACATACCCGCGCCAACGCCGCCGAAGATCACCTCGCCGAGCATGATGTTGAGAAGAGGAATCGACCCGCCGATCGGCGTGAAGGAGTCGTGCCACGCGTTGATCGCGCCGCATGACGCATCGGTCGTGATCGTCGAGAAGAGCGCCGAGTCGCCGATGCCGAAGCGGACTTCTTTCCCTTCCATGTTGCCGTCCGCCGCGGCGACGCCGAGCCGCTGGTGCATCGGATTGCCTCGCTGCTCGGCGTAAGTGGCGATGAAGGCGCCGGCGAGAAACACGATCGACATGGCCCAGAAGACCGCCCAGCCGTGCCGGAGCTTTCCGGTCATCGATCCGAGCGTGTAGCAAAGGCCCGCGCCGAGGCTGAAGATGAGGAGCATCTCCAGCAGATTGGTGGACGGGGTCGGGTTCTCGTAGGGGAACCCCGAATTCGCGTTGAAGAAGCCGCCGCCGTTCGTGCCGAGCTCCTTGATCGCTTCCTGTGAGGCGATAGGACCCTGCGGGATCTTCTGGACCTTTCCCTCGATCGTCGCCGCCACGGCGCTGGGATGGAAATTCTGGATCACCCCCTGCGAGAGAAGGAGCGTCGCCGCGATGATACAGATCGGGAGAAGCACCCACAGCGTGCAGCGGGTCAGATCGACCCAGAAGTTGCCGATCGTCTTCGCGCCGGCGCGGGCGATCCCGCGGATGAGGGCGATGGCCAGGGCGATGCCGACGGCCGCCGAGGTGAAGTTGTGGAACGTCAGGCCGACCATCTGGGTGAAGTGCGACATCGTCGACTCCCCGCTGTAGGCCTGCCAGTTCGTGTTGGTGGTGAACGAGACGGCCGTGTTCCAGGCAAGGTCGGGAGCGACCGGCCCCATCTTGTCGGGGTTGAGCGGCAGCAGATGCTGTAAGCGCTCAATGATGTAGGTGAGAAAGAGTCCGACCGCGCTGAATACGAGCATGGCGATCGTGTACTGCTTCCAGTCGTGCTCGTTCGTCTCCTCGACGCCGCTGAGGCGGTAGACGAGCTTCTCGACCGGCCGGAGCAATGGGTCGAGAAACGTCTTCTCTTTCGAGAACACGCGCTTCATGTAGAGGCCGAGCGGCTTCGTTACTGCAAGAATCAGCAGGAAGTAGACGGCAATTTTCAGCAGTTCGAACGTCGTCACTACAACTCCTCCGCGCGGAGAAGCGCGTACAGCAGGTAAATCAGTGCGAAAACAGCCAGTACCAGTCCGACGATGGTTTCGAATGTCATGACAGCCTCACACCTTGTCGCAGGCGCGCGTGTACCAGATCGCGGTCGCGAACAGGACGATGGTGAGTGCGATGAAGATCAGATCCCACAAGGTGTCTCCTCTTAGAACGTCGCCACAGCGCCGATGACGGCGATGGTCTCGTTGCGCGACGAGCCGTTCGTGCCGCGCGTGAATACCGACGCCGTGGAGTGGTCGCGGCGTCCTTCGAATTTGAGAATCAGGTTCCCTGCGGGCTTGTACTCGTAAGTCACGGTCGCTTCTGTGAGCGTCTGCGGCGTGCCGCTGATGCCATTGCCGGGATCGGCGAATCGCTCCACGCGCACCGCGAACGCCCGCCGCTTGCCGAGCGCGTAGCGGCCGTAGCCGGCGACGCCGAGCCAGTTCGCCGCCCTGTCGCCCGGGAGCTCCTGGCGTCCGCGGTCGAGCGACCCGCCAATGCTCAGCGACGGCGTGGCCTTGAAGGTGGCGATCAGATCGCCGAAGTGCCGCCAGTCCCTGTTGTCGTTCGGCAGCTCCGGCCCGTCGAAGGTATTGAGCGAGGCGCTGAGCCGGCCACCCGTATAGGCGATCTTGACGCCGAGCGCCTTTGCATCATTGTTGTCGCCGATGATTTGCCAGCCATTGAGGACGTGGACATCACCCGACCAATGGGCCGAGAACTGATAGGCGGCATGAATCCCTGTCTGGTAGTACGGAGAAAACTCGGCCAGCCATCCTCGCGTGTAGCTCCAGTTGTCCTTCGAGAAGAAGCCCTCGAATCCGATGTGAGAGGGGAAAATGCCTGTTTCGAATGTCAGCCTGTCGCTGGCTTTGTAGAGGATCGACGCCTGGTAGATGTAGCGATAGACGTCGGGCCCGATCGCGCCGCCGCGTGGCTCGCCGGCGTGAATGACGTCGCTGCCGTTGCCTGCCACGAGCGAGAGATGAAATCCGACCGGCTGCGCGTCGCGGACGATCTCGACCGCCGCCAGATTGAGATTGAATTCGTCCGCGCGCTTTGCCGTCGAGCCAGTGCCCGGCACGAAGTTCTCGTGCGATGCCGGGTCGTTGGCGTTCCAGGCGTAATAACCGTCGATAAAGCCGTGAATCGTAACGGGCTTCGCCGGTTCGTCCGCGCGCGCCGCGATCGCGCCAAGAATAAAAGCGATCGCTGAAAGATAGTTACCGCGTCTCATTTACTGCTCCTTACTCGCGATTCCTGATGAACAGCGCCGGTGCGAGGATCCAGGCGATCAGGAGCACGCACCGGATTCCGCCATTGGCAGGCGAGCCGAGTAACGCGAACCACGGCCGGCCGGACATTGTCGTGATGGAGATTTCCGTGGCGATGCAGAGCAGTACCCATGTCGTGCCGGCGAGGAGGGCCTGATCGAGGGTGGTCTCGGATGCGGTCAGCCGGATGTACATCGCCGCCATCGCCAGGATCGCCGCAACCTTGATGACCACGCTGGCCACCGGCGAGGTGGCATCAATCCTCTGATGCACGACGGCGACGAGCAGCGCCGCGACGATCCAGAAGGCGACCGCCAGCGCCGCTCTCGTCACGGCGTGACGCTTCCGCTGCGCGGAACGTGGGGTGAACGAGCGAGTCATGGTGGTCATACCTGCCTCCTGACTCTTTCAACACGCGGCCGTCAGATACCTCCTAAAGAAGCACGAAGCGTCACCGGGATAAAAGGCTAAGAGTGGATGAAGAGTTTCGAAAGGCGGGTTTTCACCACAGAGGCGCAGAGGACACAGAGAAGAAAGGATGAAGGCGAAAGGATGACGGATGAATCAAACAGCGCATTCATCCTTCATCCTTCAGATTTCATCCTTTCTTCTCTGTGTCCTCTGTGCCTCTGTGGTGAAAGCCTTTCGCTACAGCACGCGAATCGGCAGGACCATCGCCTGGATGCCGGCGAACTGCAGCCGGCGCTGAATGGCGTGAGGCGTCTCGTTATGGAGCAGCCGGTGATACCACTTCTCTTCCTGAAAGATCAGGCGTCCGGTGAAGAAGATGGCGCGCGGAAACTCCTTTGCCACCTCCAGGCAGATGGCCTCGACCGTCTCCACCGCCTCGGTGCCGATGGCCATTCGGTAATCGGCGCGGAAGCCGTGACCCTGCGCCCAGCGCACATACGCGAGCAGATTTTCCTCGGTATTCGTTTGCAGACGGTCGAGCTCTTCGGCGCCTTTGAAATTGCCGGAGTCGACTACGGCAGCCGAGACAAATACAAATTGTTTGAAGTAATTCGGAAAGGCTTTGTGAATCGACAGGATCTGATGAAGTCCGAACCCCGAGTACGAGGAGATGCTGATTACCGCGGTTGGCGCATTCGTTTCCAGCTCTGAGGGAACTACCGGCCCGAGTTTTTGCTCAGGGAGCGGCACCGTCGTCAGAATCTCGTCGAGCCGCCGGAGACCGGCGCGGACGTCGTCATAGTGACGCCGGATGGCGAAACAGAGGGCGATGACGACTCCTGTAATGACCACCGTCACCCACCCACCCTGCGAGAATTTCTCGAACGTCGTGATGACGAGAATGCTGAGACACATCACAAGCCCCGTGCCGTGAATGGCGAGCTGGCTCTTCCACCGCGGCTCTTTGTCGCGGTCTTTGATCCAGTGCCGCGCCATTCCCAGCTCCGTAAGCGAAAAGGTAATGAACACGTTGATGGAATACATGACCACCAGCGTGAGGATGTCTCCTCGGGTATACAGCAGCGCGGCCGCGGCGGCCAGACCCATCATGTAGACGCCGTTCTTGGTGACGAGCCGGTCGGACAACTGGCTGAAGCGATGCGGCATCCACGAATCGAGCGCCATGTTGCCGAGGACGCGCGGTCCGTCCAGAAAGCCCGCTTGCGCGGCCACGAAGAGCAGCGCCGCCTCCGCCACCAGACTGACGATCACGAACGCTGTCCCCGCGGAGAAGGCGCCGAGGTGCCAGAGGCCGAACAGATTCGTCAGCAGCACCGCGTTCATCGTCTTCCCCTCCTGCGGGGTCGAATTCGTGAGGAGATAGGCGAACATGATCCCGCCCGCGGTGAACGCCAGCGAGACGGCCATGAGGGCCATGGTGCGCTTCCCCGTACGGACGCGCGGCTCGCGCAGCATCGACACGCCATTCGATACCGCCTCGATTCCGGTGTAGGTGCCGCCGCCGAGCGAGTAGGCCCGCAGGAGGATGAGCATGAGCGGCAGAAAACCGATCGTACTGACGGAATGGGTGTAATCGACGTGCGCGTCGTGAAACACCTTCGGCAGGCCCGTCACGTGTGAGGCGATCGCATACAGGATCGCGAACGCATGCGTGACGATGAACAGCACGAAGATCGGCGCGAGAATATTCACCGATTCCTTGACGCCGCGCAGATTCAGAACGACCAGGATCAAAAGGATGATGAATTCGGTGATCAGTTTGTAGGGCGCTGCCGCCGGCGGGAGAAACGACCAGAGCTGATCGCAACCGCTGGCAATCGATACCGTGATGGTCAACACATAGTCGACGAGCAGGGCGCAGCCGGAGACCACGCCGACGCGGCTGCCGAGCAGCTTCGTAGCCACGAGGTATCCGCCGCCGCCGCCGGGAAAGTGTTGAATGAGATTCGAGTACGCGATCGAAATGACGGCGATCGTCACCGCGGTCATGGCCACGAGCAGAATCGACAGGTGCGAGTGCGTCCCGAGTGCCTTGTAGGCTTCCTCGGGACCATAGGCTGACGACGACAGTCCGTCCGCGCCGAGGCCGACCCATGCCAGAAAGGCCACGAGCGAAACGTGGTGAAAGATCTTCGGATCGCTCACGTCCCGCGGCGGACCGACGATCAGCCGCCGCACGCGTTGAATCGTCGATTGTTCCGCGTGCTGGTCGTTCACGAAGAGCGTGTTGTGCTGTGATCTCAATTGCGATGGCTGGCGAAGAGCGCCGGGGCGATGACCCAGGCGATGAGCAGCACGCAGCGCAGGCCGCCGTGCGCGGGCGAGCCGAGAAGCGCGAACCATTGGCGCCCCGAGCTCGCCGTCATGATGATCTCCGCGGCGATTGCCAGCAGTACCCACGTGGTGCCGACGAATAGCGCATGATCGAGCGTCGCCTCGGGTGACACGATCCGGATATAGATCGCCGCCATCGCCACAATGGCCATCACCTCGATCGCGACGCTCATGACCGGCGATGCCGCATCCAGCCTCTGATGCACAAGAGCGACGAGCAGCGCGGCGATACCCCAGAAGACGATCGCCATCGCCGCTCGGGCCAGGCTGTGGCTCTTCCGTTCCTGAGCTTGGGATGCTTCCGTATGAGAGGCCATTACCGGCCTTTGACTCTACAGAATGTCAGCCGGTGGAAGCGCTTAAGACTCGCTTAAGAGTTTCGAAAGAACTTGCAGCCCTGGGACCGCGTGCGTCCCGCGCGCGCGTCGAGCAGGATTTTTGCCAAGAACGCGCGCGCGGGACGCACGCGGTCCCAGGAGGGTATCTGCCTTTCAGATTGGTTCGGCGATAAAGCGGTATCCAACCCACGGCTCCGTGATGATGTAGCGCGGCTCCGAGGGATTCGGCTCGATCTTTTTCCGCAGTGAGCTCATATGCACGCGCACCGTGTCGGCGCTCGTGCTTGGGGCGGAGCGCCAGACGCGGGCGATGATCTGTTCGATGAACATCGGTTTGCCGGCGTTGGTGGCCAGCACTTCGAGGAGCGAGAACTCGGTCGGGGTGAGGCGTACTTCGCGTCCGCTCTGCACGACGTGGCGGCGATCGAGCTCGATGGTCAGGTCGGGGAAGGTGAGCGTGGTCGACGGCGGTGCGGTGCGCCGCAGTTGGGCGCGCACGCGCGCCAGCAGCTCGGCCATAGAGAACGGCTTGGTCACGAAATCGTCCGCGCCGAGGTCGAGGGCGCGGACCTTGTCCGGATCGGCGCCGCGGACGGAGAGGACGATGATCGGAGCGCGCGAGGTAGCGCGGATGCCGGCGATGAGCTCGAATCCATCCGAGCGCGGCATGGCCAGATCGGTCAGGACCAGGTCAGGGACGTGCGACTGGAACGCGCTCATCCCCTCGGTGCCGTCGGCCGCGGTCATCGTGGCGTAGCCGGCGGCGCGCAGCTCTTTCGACAACGAATCGCGGATGGCCTGATCGTCGTCGACGATGAGGATCACGTTCGAGATGGTCATGAGCGCTCCTCCGCCGGCAGCAGCGCCGCGGGAAGATCGACGCGTGCGATGGTACCGCCGCCGGGCCGTGGAGCCAGGCCGATGCTGCCGCCGTTCGCGGCCGCCAGACCGCGCGCGATCTCCAGGCCGAGGCCGCGCTGGGCGAGATCGGTCGTCTCCGTGGCCACGTTCCCATCCGCATCGACCACGCCCGGCGGCAGGCCGGGACCGCGGTCGAGGATCTCGATGCGCATCTTGTCCGCATCGAAGGGATGCCTGCGCGCCACCAGTTCGATCGCCGCATTCGGCGGCGATACGCGATGCGCGTTCTCGACGAGGTTGACCAGGATCTCCAACGCCAGGGACGGATCGACGTTGGCGTCAGGGCAGTCCGGCTCGACGTGAACGGTGACCGGCCGCGCGTTGAAGACGATGGGGAGATTCTCCCGGGTGGCGCGAAAGAGATCGGCGGGCGGCGTCGGCTCGGCGTGCGGCTTTGCCTTTCCCGCTTCCAGCCGGGCCATGGCCAGGAGGTTATCGATGCGCCGCCGCAGCCTCGCGGTCTCTTCGGTGATGGCCGCCACGTCGTCGAGCAGCTCGCGGTCGGTTCCGGCGCGGCGCCGGATCGATTCGGTCCGGATCGACACCGCCGTGATCGGCGTGGTCAGGTCGTGCGAGATGGCCCGCAGCAGCGAGGTCTTGAGCGATTCGCTCTCGCGCAGCGCCTGCACGTGGGCGTTCTCTTCCATGAACCGCTCGCGCTCCACCGCCAGCGCCACGAGCCGCGATGCCGATACGAGTGCTTGCCGCGAAGCCTCGGTGCCGCGCGCCACCAGCGCGCCGGTGGTCTTGCCACCGACGATGAGCGGCAGATAGACGTCGCGCCCGAGAGGGGAGGGGAACTCCAGCGGTTCCTTGTGCCGGCCGACGCCGGCGATCAGATCCTCGATCTCGTCCGGCTTGTCACCGCTCCACGAGATCACGTTCTGCCGGTACGGGCTGCCGTCGAACAGAACGAGCCCGCCCGCGCGCGCGCCCAGAAGCTGCAGCGCCCGCCCGGCGGCCTCGCCGAGCGCGCCGACGCGGTTCGTGGCTGTGAAGAGGTCGATGCTCAATCCATAAAGCGTCTCCAGCTCCATACGCCGCTGCTCGGCTTTCTCCGCCTGCACCCGCGCCGCGATGACCAGGCGATTCACCGTCACCGAGGCCACCAGAAAGGCCACCAGCGCAAACCAGTTGGCCGGGTTCTCGATGGTGAAGGTATAGAGCGGCGGAAAGAAGAAGTAGTTGTAGCAGAGCGTCGCCACGACCGACGACACGGTCCCCGCCAGCAACCCACCCCAGACGGAGATGAGAAGGACGGCGATGAGATACGCGAAGCCGACCGTGTTGGGATTGAGCCGCATGGCGTTGCCCGCCGCGGTGACGAACGCCAGCAAGCCGAGCGCGGCGATCCAGGTGATCAGTCGGTTGGTACGGCGCATCAGGTGCAGGGTAGTGAAACACAGGATGGAGGGGAGCGTGGTTAAGGTTGGATTAAGACGAGTGATCGTAAAATGGCTCGACTCGAAGATGACACCTGTGAAAATTGTGTTCTCGTGCCTCGTCGCCACGCTGCTGCCGTCGCTGCCGGTTGAGGCAAGCAACAGGGGGACGATCGTGCTGGCCTCCGAGCTTCAGCACTTTGTCGAGACGGGGACGCGGCCCATCGAGGTCGAACGTGCAGATTTGAATGGCGACGGGCTTTCGGACTACCTCCTCGTGCTCGAGAAACTTCAAGGACAGGACGAGGATGATCCTGAACGCGAGCGGATTCTCCTGATCATCGTCCGTAAGCCTGGAGGCGCTCTCGAGGTTGCAGGACGCAGCGACTCTGCCGTCCGCGATGATCAATGCGGAGGAACATTCGGCGACTGCTTTCAAGGCGTTTCAGCAAAACGCCGCATGTTCGTCATCTCCGAATTTGGAGGGAGTGGGTGGCGCTGGAACCGTAAAAGCACATTCAAGTTCTCGTCTCGCGATCAGACCTGGCAACTGGTGCGAGTGGAGGAGGAGTCGTTTCGTGTCTCAGACCCGTCGAACGTCAAGCGGAACGTGTACGTCCCACCACGCGACTTCGGCAAGATCGACATCTCCGAATATGACCCCCTGGGCTTCCTTGGAGAAGGAGCCAAGTAGGGTAGGGTTTCTGCCGCAAAGTGGCGTGGTTACGCGCGAGGCGCGACGGAGCGCTGGCGTCTCGCCGGCTGGCCCGGGGGCGTCTCGCCCCCGGACTGCGAGACTCGATACATTCGCCTGGTAACCTCAGCGGCGAGACGCCGCCGAGCCAGCCGGCGAGACGCCAGCGCTCCGGCCGCCAGATCACCGGTCGCTTCGCGCAACGTCTTCGGCGCCGCCCTTCGCGATTTCCGCCAGCCACCGACGCTCCCACTCTTCGTTCGACACGCCCGAGACGCGGGCCAGCGCGTGAATGTCGTCCGCGCGGTGGATGCTGACCAGGCGGCTCTTGCCGAGGGAGTCGGCGAGGAACTTCGTGAAGGAGTGGGCCAGGATGTAGAACATGCGGCGCTCGTGCTGCGAGGAGAGCCGCGGCTCCTCGGTTCCGAACCATGTCCGCGTCTCGCCCGTGACGCGCGAACGGGCCATCGCCATGCGCGCCTGGGCGTCGATCCGGTCGTTGGAGGCGGTCATCACTGGGGCGTAGTAGCCGCCGTACTTCGTCGCCACCGACGAGGCCACCCACTCCGCGAATCCTTCTTCCAGCCACATCGCCCCGCCGTCGCCGACGACGGCATGCACGAGCTCATGGAGATAGGGAGCCGTCTGGTCCGGAACGCGATTGCTGTCGATGAAGACGCGTGGCGGGTGCCGGGACGAGCCGGTGTACGTGTGCGACATCTCGACGCTCGGCGAGAGATAGATGATGATGCGCTGTTTCTGCTGTTCGACCCCGGTGAATTTCGCGATGTCGCCGGCCCCTTTCTCGGCGAGCGCGGCGAACTCGTCGATCTGCGCGGCGGTCAGCGATCCGGCCGGGGCTCGTACCTCCACGATGCCTCGGACGCGCACCAGGGGGTCCTGGTCGACGGCGGTCATGATGCGCCGGTCATCCCGAAAATCGGCCAGCACGCCCGAGGCTGATAGCGCTACAATCGCCGCAATCAACATAACGAGACGGCATCTCATCAAGGTGCAGATAACTGCATCCGAGGTGCCAGGGGGAACCGTCTCGTGGTGGGGTCGCATCCAGTCGGTTGCCGTAAACGTATCTCATTCGTTGTCCAAACAAAATTAGGAGGAGAGTTCCAATGAATAGTCGTGATCTAGCCAAGTACCTCGTTCTCGGTGGTGTCATCGCCGGCCTCAGCGCCGGAACTAGTCTGCGTGCCGACCAGGCGAAGTCGAACACGCTCTCGTTCAACCAGTCGTCGCAGGCCGTCCAGATGGCCGACACGGCCAAGGCCACCGACAAGCATGCTTGTAAAGGCCTCAACTCGTGTAAGAGCCACGGCAACTGCAAGAGCGGCGACAACGGCTGCGCCGGCAAGAACTCCTGCAAGGGCAAGGGCGGCTGCGCGTCGAAGGAATACAAGCACGACTGCGCCGGCAAGAATGCCTGCAAGGGTCAGGGCCAGGGTGGCAAGAACGAGTGCAAGGGCAAGGGTTCCTGCGCCGTTCCGCCGGCTCCCGCGTCCTAAATTTCAGACGCATCCCGCGGGACAGGCGTCGCCCGGCGCCTGTCCCGCACCTCCAACGGACATCCAATGAATCGATTCAACTTCCCTGACCTCGGTATCGGCGTGGGGCTACGCACCGTTCATTTCAAGCACATCCTGGCGGCGCAGCCCGACGTCGATTGGTTCGAGGCCCTCTCCGAAAACTACATGGACACGGGCGGCCGTCCGCGCTACGTGCTCGAGAAGGTCGCCGAGCGCTACCCGATCGTGCTGCACGGCGTTTCGCTCTCGATCGGCGGCACCGACCCGCTCGACTTCGACTATCTCCGGAAACTGAAAGCGTTGGCGAAGTCCGTCAACGCGCGCTGGATCTCCGATCACCTCTGCTGGACCGGCGTCAGCGGCCGCAACGTCCACGATCTCCTGCCGATGCCGTACAACGCCGAGTCGCTGCGGCATACGGCCGGGCGCGTGAAGATCGTCTCCGACTTTCTGGAGACGCCGCTCGTCGTCGAGAACCCGTCGTCCTACGTCGAATTCACCACCTCGACGATGACGGAGTGGGACTTCCTGGCGGAGCTGGCAAATGAGAGCGACTGCGGGCTGCTGCTCGACGTGAACAACATCTACGTCAGCTCGTTCAATCACAGCTTCGACCCCAACGTCTACGTCGACGCCATCCCCGCGGACCGCGTCGTTCAGGTCCACCTTGCCGGGCACCAGAACCACGGCACGCACATCATCGACACGCACAACGACTTCGTCATCGACGAGGTGTGGTCGCTCTACGGCCGCGCCTGCGCGCGCATCGGGAACGTCTCGACGCTGATGGAGTGGGATGCCGACATCCCCGACTTCGAGACCGTACACGTCGAGGCGCGCAAAGCGGATTCGTTCCGATCCGGAGAACAACCGATAACCGACAACCGACAACCCGATGAAGCGGAGGTTGTCTATGCAGCAATCTGAGGTCCTTCTCGCTCCTCTCCAGGAATGGATGCAGTCTGTAGTCACGCATCACGGCGACGTCTACGAGGCGGCGGAAGTCGCATCGATCGGCGTCGAAACGGTCATCCTCCCCTCGGCCACTCTGCAGCCGATCCAGCGCGTCGGCATCTACCACGGCATGTACATGCTGCGGATGATCGAGGCCCTCGGCGTCGACTACGGCGCGCTGGCGCACATCCTCGGCGAGGAGAAATTCGAGGAACTGGTCCGCGCGTATGTCCGGCGCTTTCCGTCGCGCAGCTACACCTTGAACCGGCTCGGCGACGCGTTGCCGGAGTTCATCGCCTCGTCGACATTGAAAGTATTGAAGCGCCGCATCTTCCTGCGCGATCTGGCAAGCCTCGAGCTGGCCATGACGCAGGTCTTCGACGAGGCCGAAACCGAGCCGCTGCCGGGCGATGCCATCTCCTCGATCGCGCCGGAGCAGATCGCCGACGCGCGCATCGTCCCCATTCCGGCGCTACGCCTCGTGTCCGCCGACTACGACGTCAATGAGGCCTTCCAGGCCTGGCGCGAGGAGCGCGCCATCAAGCCGCGCCGCAAGAAGACATGGATTGCCGTTCATCGGCGCGATTACGGCGTCTTCCGCATGCCGCTCACGCGCCAGGCGTTCACCTTCCTCGGCTTTCTCATCGCCGGTGAGACCATCGGAGGCGCGATCACGATGTTCCACCGCCGCTTCCGCCGCCTGCCCGGGCAGAATGAGCTGTTCACCTGGTTCCGCGAATGGAGCGCCGCGGGGTTGTTCGCCGCGATCGAGGTCAAGTAAGGAGGCTCATGTTCCGCACACTGGTCCGCTGGTACGACCTGGCCATGTCGCGCTGCTTCGACAGGTTGCGCAGCCCGCTCCTGCTCGTGCTTCGACTTGTGTTCGGGTGGGGGCTCTTCCAGACCGGAAAAGGGAAGCTGGAGAACATCGCCCGTTTCATCGACTTTCTCACCCACCTGCACATCCCGATGCCGGCCGCGAACGCCTACTTCGTCGCCTCGCTCGAATGCGTCGGTGGGCTGCTCCTGCTCCTCGGCCTGGCGTCGAGGCTGATCTGCATTCCCCTTACGATCAACTTCATCGTCGCCTACCTCACCGCCGACCGCGACGCCGTCGTCAATTTCTTCAAGGACCAGGACGCCTTCACCAGCGCCGCCCCCTTCCTCTACCTGCTCGTCGCCCTCCTCGTGCTCGCCTTCGGCCCCGGCTTCTTCTCGATCGATGAAGTGATCGGGAGGATGCGTAGACGGAAGGCGTAAACGAGGTAGCGCCTTGACACCTAGAGTCTCGACCACCGTTCACTAGCCTGCATTTCTCACACGCTCACTTGAATTGTTCTCTCGAGTGCATTGCCACTCCCTTCGTCGAGAGCCCTTCTCCCCCCGCGGTTTCTTGCGGGGGGAGAAGGTGCCGAAGGCGGATGAGGGGGGCGCTTTACGAGATATGCGCGATTTACCGACGCTGGTCCGAAAGCGCTCGAAGGCGCGCGAATGACGTCCTCGTGAAACGCCCCCTCATCCGGCTTCGCCACCTTCTCCCCCAGCTGAAAAGCGCTGGGGGAGAAGGGCTCTCGATTGGAGGTACTGCCGAGAACGAAAGGCCCGCACAACACCACATCGTCCAAGTTTCGCCACCAACAGGGTGCTGGCACTCAAGGAAGCTTGCCTGTTTGATTCTTGACTAAAGCCTCCCACACGGAGACGACACTCAGGTAAACCTCGTTGGATTTGTCGCGGATCGCGTCGAACGCATACCGCGGAAGTTTTGGATCATTGCTGACGTGCGTATCGAGGAGTAGCTTCATCGACCCTCGAAGGCGTCGAGTAACTCGTCAGGAAGCGGCTCATCGAAGTCGTCGGGCACCACGAACTCGCCCGCGGCAAGTCCCACCGGTCGAAGCGCCTCGGTTTCCGTCATGGGCCGGATCTCCGCCACCGGCCGTTCCCCTTGATATACGACGATGGTCTCGCCGCCGATCACGCGGTGAAAATACTCGGCCGCTTCGTTTTCAACCTGATCGAGCGTGGCTTTCATGGCACGTTATTCTAACAAATCGGGGCGCCGGGCGACTGACGTGCTCCTGGCGAGCGAAACGGCGATGATCGGTTCGATATAAATCATCGGGGCCCTCGCCAGCAATATGTAAGGACGTACGCTCACGCGCATCGCGTCCCAGGTGGGTCATTCATCGCACCACTGTTCAGATTGTGACCTCCTATTTACGTCCATATGGGTCAGCAAAGCTACCAAAAAGCCCTAAATCAGCTCGATTTGCAGCGGCACGGCTCTTGATCTGGCTCAGCGGTATTCGCTCCAAAATTTGAAGGTTTCACGAAGGGAATGTAAGTGAAGAAAATCTCTCTCCTCCTGGTCGTCGTTTCTCTTTTCCTCTCCACGGTTGCCATTGCCCAGGGACCTCCGGTCAATCCCGGACCCCCGCAGTTTCCCACCCTGGAAGCGCAACTCAAGGCTGCTCACGCGATTCCCGGCAGTGCTCTGGACAAACTGATTCGTCAGAACCAGGCATTCGGACAGCTCAAAGCGCGCGATGCAACCGATACGATCGTTCCGCCCTGGCTCAAGGTCTACTGGCGCAAGGGACATCCCGAAGCCAACTACGACAATGACAACGACAAGTCGGGCGGCTACCCACTCGTCCTGAAAGAGATCCTGGAGTGGATGATGACTCACCAGGACCTCAAGCCGGGAACCCCCGAGGCGACCATGCTACCGGGACGTCTCTTCGGCGATCTCGACGCGGAAGGCGCGGATCAGGAAGCCGTGCCGACGGTCCTGATGGGACGGTTCGGCCCGATCGTTGCCCTCGGCGCCACCGCGGGAACGAACGTCCGCACCTCAGGCGCCCAGACGGTGTCTCGCAGCGAGTCGGACATCCGGATCAACTATTGGGATCCGACCAAGATCATCGCAGCCTCGAACAACATCGGCGGCTCCGGTACGCAGGGCGAGTACTACTCCACGGACGGCGGCGTGACCTGGGGTCAGACGAACCTGCCGCTCGCCACCGGCGACTCATTCCACTCCGACCCGACCGTCGACTGGAGCTCGGACGGGACGGCCTGGTCGACGACGATGGGTATCAACTCCGCCCAGACCGTCCTCAAAGTCCAGTCCTACCGCTCGGCCAACGGCGGCGCGACGTGGACGTTCGACGGAACCATCTCCGGAAGCCAGACGAACACCGACAAGCAGATGCAGTGGATCGACCACAGCGCCACCTCGCCGTTTGCGAACAACAACTACGTCATCTGGCACAACGGCAACCCGGCTTTCATGAACCACAGGACCTCCTCGGGATGGGGAGCTCCCATCCAGGTGAGCGATGCCTCGGCGACCGGCACCTGCATCGGCGCCGACGTGAAGACCAACTCCGCCGGCGACGTGTTCGGATTCTTTCCCGACACCGGCTCGCGCGGCATCTTCGTGGTGAAGTCGACCAACGGCGGCACGAGCTACGGCACGCCGGTGAAGCTCGTCACCACCTTCGATTCATACGACATCGGCGTGCCGGCAATGTCCAGCCGCAGGATCCTTCTCTATGTGTCGGGCGGCACGTACAGGAACGGTACGACCAACAACGTCTACGCTCTCTGGACCGACCTCTCCGGCGATACGGGCTGCACCACCGCCGCGAATGAGCCAGGCACCAGCACGACCTCGACCTGTAAAACGCGTGTCTGGTTCTCGCGTTCCACCGACGGCGGCGCCACATGGAGCGCACGCGTAAAACTCAACAACCAGAGCGGCCTGAATGATCAATTCAACCAGTTCCTCGCCGTCGACGAGACCAACGGCAACCTCGGCGCGATCTACTACGACACCGTGGCAGATGCCGGCCGCAAGAAGGTCGACGTCTACTATCAGTTGTCGGTGGATGGCGGCGTCACGTGGGACCCGGCCGTCAAGGTCACGACGGCCATGACCGACGAGACGGTCGCCGGAGCCGACTCCGGCAATCAGTTCGGCGATTACAACAGCCTCTCCGGCTTCGGCAACGCGTTCTTCCCCTCCTGGACCGACCGGCGCAACAATGCCAAGGAAGAGATCTGGACGGCGAAGATCTCGACGTCGACCACTCCCACCTTCTCGATCTCCGGCAACGCCGGGACGACCGGTGCCACCGTCACCGCCGGATCGGGATCGGCCACGAGCGATGCGTCGAGCAACTACTCCGTTGCCAACCTGGCGGCCGGCACCTACACGGTGACGCCGAGCAAGAGCGGCTGCACCTTCTCGCCCGCATCGAGCTCGGTCACGATCACGTCCGCCAATGTCACGGGGATCAACTTCACGGCCTCGTGCACGGCACCCACCTTCACCATCAGCGGCAATGTCGGAACCTCCGGCGCCACCGTCACCGCGGGATCGTCCTCCACGACCAGCGATGCCTCGAGCAACTACGCCATGGCGGGCTTCGTTGCAGGCACCTACACCGTCACGCCGAGCAAGTCCGGCTGCACGTTCTCGCCCGCCTCGAGCTCCGTGACCATCACCTCCTCCAACGTAGTCGCGAACTTCACGGCAACGTGCGGCACCGGCGACACGCAGCTCACCAGCGGCGTCGCGGTGACCGGCCAGAGCGTTGCGCTGAACGCGTGGAAGTACTACTTCATCACCGTCCCGGCCGGCGCGACGAACCTGACCGTGGCCACGACGAATGCCACCGCCGACGTCGACCTTTATACGCAGTTCAACGTCAAGCCGACGTCGACGACCTACATCTGCCGCCCGTTCACCTCGTCGGGCAACGAGACCTGCTCGGCCACCAACCCCTCCTCCGGCACCTGGTGGTTCGGCGTGAACGGCTTCGCCGCCGGCAACTTCACCATCACTGCCACGGTGACCATGCCGGTGGCCACCTTCTCGATCTCCGGCAGCGCCGGCACACCTGGCGCAACAGTGACCGCCGGAGCGCAGGGGGCGACGAGCGACGCCTCGAACAACTACACCATCACCGGCCTGGCCAACGGTACCTACACGGTGACTCCGAGCAAGAGCGGTTGCACCTTCACGCCGGCCAGCAGCTCCGTGACCATCGCCGGCGCGAACGTGACCGGAACCAACTTCACGGCCAGTTGCACCGGTCCGACGACGCTCTTCTCCAACGGCTTCGAGAGCGCCACCGGCTGGGCAACCGTACAGGTTTCCGGCACTGCCGGCGCCTGGAGCCTCGTCACCGCGGGCACGCATCCGACGAACGCGCCGCACGGCGGCAGCAGTCTGGCGAGATTCAACTCATTCGATTCCGCGAGCGGCTCACAGACGCGGCTCTATCAGACCACCGGCTTCGCCATCCCGGGCACCGCCACCACGGTCACGCTGAAGCTCTGGGTGTACCACGACACCGGCTTCTCGACCGACGCCGACCGCGTTCAGGTGCAGGCCTCGACCGGCACCTGGGCGAACGTCGGCACCGCCATCAACCGCTACGACGGCTCGACCGGCTGGAAGCAACACACCATCGATCTGACCGCCTACAAGGGCACGACCGTCCAACTAGGCTTCCTCGGCATCAGCGTATTCGGCAACGACGTGTACATCGACGACGCGATCGTCACCACGCCATAGCGCCGGATCCCTTCACAACGCAGAACAGGGGGAGGGCTCAACGCCCTCCCTCTCGCGGCGAAGCCGCTTTCGCGACGTCCAAGCCGATGAGGGAAGCGTTTGCGAGTATCATCCACCCTTCATGCGCCTTACCGCGAGCTGGCTGCTGTTCACGAGCATTGCTCTGCTCTTCGCGGATGCCTATACCGCCGTGCGGATGAGGAGCGATTGCTGCTGCGCGGGCATGTCGAACATGTGTCCGCTCAAACATCCTGTTCGGCACTCCTGCAACGACGGGCGCACGTGTTCGTTGGAGAAATCCGACGCTGGCGCCTCCGCCCATTACCTGCGCACTCTCGATGCCCGCGACCCCTCGACTCTGACTGAGACTCCAGCTCGCGTTCCGCTACTGCTAACCGCACGGACCCTCGCTCCATCTGACTCGCGCCCGCTTACGTTGAATGCTCCGCCCGAGATCCCTCCTCCTCGAAGCGTCTGAATCTCTTTCGATCGATATCGAGATTCCGACCGAGGAGGTTTCTCATGATTCCCTCGTGCCCGCGCGTGTGCGCGCGACGCTTTGTTTTCTTCATCCTTATCCTTCTGTTCCTCGCGAGCAGTGCCTCGGCCACGATATTCGGGACGATTCACGGCACCGTGCGCGATGTCCAGGGTCGTCCGGTGGCTGGTGCCGCGGTGGCGCTGCAGTCGCAAACCACGCAGTGGAGCCGCGCTCTGAAGACCGACACGAAAGGGTCATTCTCCTTCGTCGCCGTCCCTTTCGGCTCCTACAGATTGCTGGTGAATGCCGCCGGTCTCGCCCCTTCCTCACGCTCGCTCGTCCTCAATTCGGGAGCGGTGCTCCACGTGCCGATCGACCTGGCGCTTGCCGCGGTGAGCGAGGAAATGCAGGTGACGGCCACGACGGCCGCCGTCGATCCGCGCTCATCGACGACACAGAGCACCGTGAGCCGGCAGGCCATCGCCCGACTGCCGGGGGCCGACCGCTCGAACAGTCTGGCCATGATCACCGACGTCGTTCCCGGTGCGTACATGGTCCACGATCAACTGCATATCCGCGGTGGCCATCAGGTCGAGTGGATGATCGACGGGGTGCCGGTGCCGAACACCAACATCGCCAGCAACGTCGGTCCGCAGTTCGATCCGAAAGACATCGAGTCTCTCGAAGTGCAGCGGGGCGGCTACTCGGCCGAGTACGGCGATCGTACGTACGCGGTCTTCAACGTCATCCCGCGCTCCGGCTTCGAGCGCAGCAACGAAGGACACGTCCTCCTCGGCTACGGAACCCGGAGAAGCACCAACGACCAACTGAACCTCGGCAGCCATACCGAGCGCTTTGCCTACTACGTCAGCGCCAATGCCAATCGGACAGACGCAGGACTGGAGACGCCGGTCGCCAGGATCATCAACGACAGCGCCAGCGGCTATGGCGGCTTTGCGTCCCTCATCTTCCTTCCCAATGCCGTCGATCAGTTTCGCCTGGTCACCTCGGCCCGCACCGATCGCTACGACATCCCGAATGACGAAGACCTTCAGGCCTCGGGAGTGTGCGACCGCGAACGGGAACAGGATACGTTCGTCAATCTTTCGTGGGTGCGCACACTCTCCCCCGATTCCCTGCTTACCGCCGCCCCGTTCTTCCACGCCAACACCGCCCGCTTCGACGGTGGCGCGGACGATCCCATCGTGACCACGGATCACCGCTCGTCACGCTACGCCGGCGGCCAGGTGCGTTACGCGCTCACGCTCGGCCGGCATGAGGCCCGAATCGGCGCCTTTGCATTCAGCGAACGCGATTCCACGCTCTTCGGGCTGCGGGCGAACGACGGCAGCGGAGTGGCGCTGTCGCAGAGTCAGAAGGTCGGCGGCACCGTGGAATCGCTGTTCGCCGAGGATGAGTACAACGCGTCGTCGTGGCTCACGGTGAGGGCGGGAGTGCGCTACACGCGCTTTCGCGCGGGCCTGCACGAGTCGGCCCTCAGCCCGCGCGCCGGGGCCTCGATCCACCTGCCCGGCACGAGCGCCGTTCTTCGCGCGTCGTACGGCTCCTACTATCAGGAGCCGCCGCTCTCCACCGTCTCCGGTCCGCTCCTCCAGTTCGCGCTCGATCAGGGGTTCGGGTTCCTGCCGCTCCACGGCGAGCGCGATCGCCAGGCCGAAGTCGGGATCGGAATCCCCGTCGGCGGCTGGACCATCGATGGAGCGGCATTCCGCACGAACGCCCGCAACTTCTTCGATCACGACGCCCTCGGCAACTCGAACATCTTCTTCCCGCTGACGATCGAGAGCGTCTTCATCCGCGGCTTCGAGGCGACGGTGCAGTCTCCTCAGCTCGCCGGACGTGCCCGCGTTCACTTGGCCTATTCGCACCAGACCGTCAAAGGCGAAGGCGGTGTGGCCGGCGGACTCACCGACTTCACGCCGCCGGAAGAGGGTCGTTTCTTCCTCGATCATGACCAGCGAGAGACGCTCAGCGCCGGCGCCACCGTGCAACTGCCGCGCGGCTCCTGGATCGGCGGAAATCTCAACTACGGTTCCGGCTTCCTGAACGGCGACGGCCCCGATCACCTTCCGGGCCACACCACGATCGACCTCGCCGCCGGCACTCGCTGGAACGACTGGTCATTCAAGCTGACCGCCGTGAACCTCTTCGACAAACGCTACCTGCTCGATCGGAGCAACACCTTCGGAGGAACGCATTACAACGAGGCGCGTGAGATATCGGTCCAGGTCGATCGGAGGTTCGGTTACTGACCGCGGAGGGGAGGCCCGTCCGCGGCGATGCTCTTCCGGCGAAGGGAAAATTCCTCGCCCCGAACCAAAATTCGTTCTTCCGAACCAAAATTCGTTCTGCGATAACGCTTTAGCGTTCCTTCAGAACAGTATAGAGTTCTGCGATAATGCTTTAGCGTTCCTTCAGAACGGTATAGAGTTCTGCGATAACGCTTTAGCGTTCCTTCAGAACCGTATAGTGTTCTGCAAGAACACATTTTGGTTCTCGCAGAACACTATCTTGTTCTGAAAGAGGCAATTTCCGCTCCTTCAGAACGCTATAGCGTTGTTCGGGATCCGAGCGCGGCAGCAGTCGCGCGGAGATCATCAGGATGGAAGGATCTCCGACGAGCGGGCGCGTAGCGCGGCGGTACACTTTCGGTGTGAGACATTTCTGCATCACTGCATTCGTGTTGATCGCCGGTACCGCCGCATTGTACGCCCAAACGAGCGATCTGCCGATGGAGCAGGCATCGGGGACAGGTCGAAATCCGGATGCGGCGCCGATGTCGATGCTGATGACTTCCGCGGGAAGGTGGACGCTGGCGCTGCACGCGCAGGCATTTCTCGATCGGTCGAACGATTCGGGACCGCGCGGCGGGGAGAAGACGTTCTCGACGAATTGGATGATGGGAACGGCGTCGCGGCCCCTTGCCGGCGGAACGCTGGCATTTCGCACGATGCTCAGCCTCGAGCCGGCGACGGTCTCGCAGCGAAAGTATCCCGAGCTCTTTCAGACCGGCGAGACCGCTTTCGGCAAGCAGCTCATCGACGGACAGCACCCGCACGATTTCTTCATGGAGCTCGCCGCCGAATACGTGCATCCGATCGGACGCGCCACCGGCTATCTCTATCTGGCACCGGTCGGCGATCCCGCCATCGGCCCGGTCGCCTTTCCGCACCGCGAGTCGGCCATGGAGTTGCCCCAGGCTCCGATCGGCCATCACTTCGAGGATTCGACGCACATCGCCTACGACGTGATCACTGCTGGCGTCGTCGAGGGACCGGTCACGCTCGAAGCAAGCGCGTTTCACGGAGGGGAGCCTGACGAGAACCGCTGGAACGTCGAGAGCGGATCGATCAACTCGTGGGCGGCCAGGCTGCGCATCCGGCCGGCGCGGTCACTCGACTTTCAGCTCTCACATGCCTGGTTGACGAAGCCGGAGCGGATCGAGCCCGGCTACGCCACGCGCACCACCGCCTCGCTCAGCTACTCTCTTCAACGTTCGCTCCTGGCCTGGAGCACTACGCTGGCATGGGGCCACATTTACAAGGAAGTTCATGACCGCGAGCTCAACGCCTGGCTCGCGGAAAGCAATCTGCGGCTGTTTTCGCGAAATCATCTGACGATCCGCGCGGAGTCGGTCGACAAAGACGAACTGTTCCCGCATCCGATTCTCACCGTCGTGCCGCGCCCCGCGCTTCCCGTTCGCGTCTTTCTGGTTGAGGCCTATACCGCCGGCTACACGTTTGACTTGATTCGGACGGCCACCAGCACCACTGGCATCGGCGCGAACGTGACGCGCTACATCTTCCCGACGATTCTTCGCGGGTTCTACGGCGCGCATCCGCACAGCGTGATCGTCTATCTACGCTTCCGCCTCGGCGCGGATATGACGATGTGATCAGTGCCTTGCGGCGCGCCCGGTCCCCATCAACAGGCGCCTGCCGAGCACATTGCGGGGAAGCCGGGGTTAGCCTGCATTTCTCAAACTCACACTTGAATTGTTCCCTCGAGAGCTTGCCACTCCCTTCGTCGAGAGCCCTTCTCCCCCAGCAAGAAACCGCTGGGGGAGAAGGGCTCTCGATTGGAGGTACTGCCGAGAACGAAAGGCTCGCACAACTCCACATCGTCCAAGTTTCGCCACCAACAGGGTGCCGGCAATTCCACTCAGCGTGTGAGAAATACCGCCACGGGGCCTGGCTCACTTCGCGAACTGTGACGATTCCGCGATGGCAGGCATCGACGATCCGTGTCACGATGTTGCTTCGACCCGGCCGAACCTATAGTCATTCGGCCTCGCGCGCTCGGGGCTCTCCAGATGGCGTACACGCTGGACGTGTGTCTATCCACTGTGGACGGGTACCTCGAGCGGTGTTTTCTGCACGAAGATCCCCCTCGCGTCTCCGAGCTCGCCCGACTCCTCGGCGTCTCTCGGGAATCGCTGTCGCGCCGCTTCTCGCAGACGGTGGGCGTCTCGCTCGCCGCGTACATCAAGGAGCGGCAGCTCGCATGCGCCAAGGTGCTGCTGGCGACATCGCAGCTCACCACGCAGCGTATCGCCTACCGTTCCGGCTTCGGCACGCGGCGCACGTTCTACCGCGCATTCCGGCATGCTACGGGGATTTCTCCCGCGCACTACCGCCGGTCACACAATGTCTCTAGGCTTATTTCGGGTGCGGACGAATAGTGGAAGGACTGACACATAGGAGTCATCCATGAACCGTCATCGTGCCGTCCTCCTGGTCGTCCTTTTTCTTGCCGCGCTTCCCATCCTCGCCTTTCAACCGAGTGCGAGCTCTCCCTACACCTTCAGCGGAACGGCGTTCTGTTCGAGCTGCGAAACGTTCAGCCATACGAAGGTTGGCGACGGCTTCCATCACGATTCCGGATGCGATCAATCCGGGTCCCCGCTCTACTTCTGCGACTGTACGATCGGCTATTCGCCCAGCCTGATGCTGCAGCAGCCGATCCTCCGCGTCATCGACGATCACACCGTCGAGCTCGAGTACTTCGCACGCAATGCCTACTGCAATCCGCCGGCGGACGGCGGCAACATCAACGAGCCGAACGCGATCCCCTTCTTCATCAACGTCATCGAGATCGATCCGATCACGCTCGCCACCAACTCGACGCCGAAACACGTGGTTCCGCCCTACTGGGAGCACGGCAAAGTGCAGATGACGGACATGAACCCCGGCTGCAAGATGTATCGCGCCGTCTACCTGGTCATGGACACCTTCTCCAACATCTACGCGGTGTCGAGCGACGTGGTGGGAGGAAACGGCAGTTCGTCGTGCGCGGCCACTCCTGACCTCGGTCCCTGCCCGACGTGCAGCGGCGGCGCGGGACCGAACGGCGGCGCCTCGCCCGGCGCAGGCGCTCCGGTCAACGTCGGATCCGGCAACATGTACTACGCCAGGCCGCTGTTCAGCGTCGACGAGCCCGGCGGCGCGCTCGATTTCAACATCACCTACAACTCTCTCGAGACCAACGCCGGCGCGCTCGGACCGGGGTTTACGCATTCCTTCGCCACGTCGATGCAGAGCACCAGCGGTTCCTCGGCCGTCCGCGTCTGGCGCAAGCCGGACGGCACGCGTGTCCTGTTCGCCCGCGAGAACCATCCCCCTATCGGCGAATACTGGCGGCCGATCTTCCCAGGCGACGCCACCGGCTTTGTCGTTCACGACAGCTCGGCGGGCCGCTACAAGTGGACGGACCTGAGCGGCACGGTGACGGAAGTCGATGACGGCTCGGCCGGTCTCTGGCGAACGACGACGGACCGTTGGGGCAACACCCTGACCGCCTCCTACACCGGCTCGAACCTGACCGGCATCACCGACACTCTCGGCCGCTCCTGGACGCTCGGCTACAGCGGCAGTCTCCTCACGTCGATCACGGATGGCGACAGCAATCAGTGGCGCTTCTCGTACGACGGGTCGAACCGGTTGGAGAAGATTTTCGATCCGCTGCACACGAGCACCACGCCGTGGAATCAATTCAGTTGGACGACCTACACAACCGGTAAGTCGGCGGTCGCGCTCGTGACCGACGACTCGGGCGCGGTGATCGAGGGCCACCAGTACGACACGGGCGGACGCGCGACCTCATCGTGGTCGGGCGATACGAACACCGGCTCGACGCCGTCGCCCGGCACGAATGCACGTGACCTGGTCACGCTCAGCTACGACTCGCCCACCCAGACCACGGTCACGACCAAGATCGACACGAGCCTGACGCAGAACACCGTCTACACGCTCACGGTCGGTCACGGCCGGTTCCTGGCCACCTCGGTCGTCGGAAGTTGCGGCTCGTGCGGCGCCACCGAGGACGCTCAAGCGTACACGTTCGATGACGAGAATCACGTGCTGACCAAGACCGTCGGACTGGATCGATCCGGCTCCGGCGGAACCGACGAGCGCGTCACGTCGAGCTTCACCTACGATGCCAACGGGAACGTGCTGACCGCCATCCAGGCCGTCGGAAAAACGGAAGAGCACACGACGACGTATGCCTATGGCCAGGCGAACTGGCCGTCGTTCGTCACGTCGATCACCGAAGCCAGCGTGGCCAAGTCGGGGCAGTCAAGGACCAGCACATTCGCCTGGAACAGCGGCGAGACACAGCTCACCGCGACCAGGTCCGGCTATCTCCACTCGTCCGACAGCAGCGCGACGTCGTACGTCACTACGTCGACCTTCGACTCGAAACACCGGCTGACCGAGATCGACGGCCCGCGAACGAATCAGAAGACCACGCGGACGTACTATTCCGATACCGACACGAACCTGAACCGCCGGGGGCGGCTGCACGAAGTGAAGGGGTATTCGACGACCTCGGCGTTCCTGACGACGTCGTTCGACAACTACGACGTCTACGGCACCCCGGCCAAGGCCACGGATCCGAACAGCGTCGATACGACCAAGACACTCGACGCGCGCGGCCGGACGCTGACGGTCACTTCCGTCCATCCGTCCTCGGACTCGGCCGAGCCGGGCAACTACGTCACCACGATGGTCTTCGACAGCCGCGACCGGATGACGTCGTCGACCTCGCCCCTCGGCAACATCGCGCGCTACGTCTACGAGGACGGCACGAACCGCCTCCTGCAAACGATCCGCGCCGACTCATCCGGCAACGAGCACGAGCGCATGCTGCTCACTCTCAATACGATCGGCCTGAAGACCGCCGAGGCCGCGCAGGAGTGCCCGACTCCGGCGAATCCGTGCTCGTCGTGGACCACGAAGCGCAGCGATGCCTTCACCTATGACGCTGCCGGACGTCTCACCACGATCACGCATCCGGACTCGACCTCGATGACGCATGCGTACGACTCGCGCGCGAACCGCATCAGCACACGCGACGAACGGCACACCTCCGCGAACAGCCTTTTCGCCTACGATTTCCGCAACCGGCTCAAGAGCGTGACTCAGAAGCAGACCATCGTCTCGGGCAGCGACGTCGTCACCGCCTACGCCTACGACGATCAGGACAACCTCGTCACCGTCACCGATCCGAAGTCAAATGACACCACCCACGCCTTCGATGACTTCGGCCGCATGCAGACGCAGGTCAGCCCGGTGACGGGCACGACGACGTATACGTACGACGAGGCTGGAAACCTGACCTCGACGACCGACGCCAACAGCGCCACGACCGCGCGGACGTTCGATCTGCTGAATCGTGCACTCACCGCCACGTCGACGAGCAGCCAGCCCACAGAGACGGTGACGTGGACCTACGACGATTCGACCGCCGGCCACTACGGGCTCGGCCGCCTGGCAACCATGGCGGATCCCTCCGGAACGACGACGTACGATTACGAACGCCGCGGTCTCCTGCGCGACGAAGCCAACGACACCACGTCCCTGGGCGCCACGTACGCGTACGACGCCGATGGCAATCGCACGACTGTCAACACTCTCGTCGATACCCAGTACACGTTCGACTTCGCGGACAGGCCGGCCAGCGTGACCGGGAGCTCGGATGACTTCGGCTCGGCCACCTTCGTCGACTCCGTCAAGTACCTTCCGTTCGGCCCGGTGACGCAACTGACGTACGGCAACGGCGCGGTCAAGACGTTCGACTACGACTCGCGCTACCAGCCGACGGAAAACAAGCTGACGCTGTCGTCCACCGTCCTCGCTGACTACGTCTATGCGAACGACGAAGCCAGCAACGTGACGCAGATCCACGATGCCGTGAGCTCCGGCTACAACCGCGACTTCGCCTACGACGACCTCAATCGCGTAATCACGGCGAACACAGGCACCTCGCTCTGGGGCAGCGGCTCGTATTCGTACGACGCGGCCGGCAACATGACCGCGCTTTCACTCGGCTCCTCGCGGTCGGCGACGTTCTCCTACAGCGGTACGACGTCGAAGCTCTCTTCGGTCAACAGCACATCGGTCAGTTACGACAGCGCCGGCAATGAGAACGACGTGACCATCAGCGCACGCAATCTCATCGCCCGCGGCCAGGCGCACTACATCTATGACGGCCGGGGCGTGCGCGTCCGCGAATACCTCGGACCGACGGAAACCTCGCTCGCGTACAACCGCTACGCGTTGTACTCGCCTGATTTCAAGCTCCTGACGTACGTGCTCTTCATCCCAGGGAAGACGTACACGATGAACATCATCTGGCTGAACGACATGCCGGTGGGGCAGTGGGGCGAGGAGGGCTTCATCCCCACACCCGTTCTGCGCCACACCTTCACCGACCACCTCGGCACCCCCATCCTGCAGATGGTCGGCAGCGCCGTGGCCTGGCAGGCCGAGTACGAGCCGTTCGGCAGCATCTTCTCGTTCAGGACCGGCAACGCCGGCGATCAAATCCTCCGTTTCCCCGGCCAGGAAGCCGTCTACGGCGACGAGGGACACTCGTACAACATCTTCCGCTGGTATCGCCCGGAGTGGTCGCGGTATACGCAGGCGGATCAGTATGGCGTCGGCGGCGGTTCGATGTCGGACCTGAATCAGCTCTATGGATATGCGGCGGACAACCCGGAAGGGAACACCGATCCATTGGGCCTGTATAACGTAGTGCCTCCAGGCGGATCGCAGGCAGCGGACGTCAATCAGGCCATGGCCGACATCATGCGGAAGCTGAACAGCCCGACGTCATGCTGTGGTCCGCTCGCGAACAAGGTGAAGAAGGCTCTCAGCGATCCCACCTTGACGATCCGGATCTCACCCTGGCTGATGGGATGCGGTTTCACACCGGGGTCCGTGATCCCGGGAATCAACACGATTTTCGTCGGCACAAAAGCATGGGGAAAGGGCTGCTGCTATGGCGGAGCTCCCGGAATGAATGCGCTGGCCTCGACGCTCCTTCATGAGCTGGTTCATGCTGCGACGCATAGCGCGTCCGAAGCGTTGCCGCGAGCAGCGGAAAAGAACTGCTATGGATGCAAGCAGGCGCCACCGCCACCACCGCCGGTCATGCATCTGCCGCGTCCAGGTCAGCCGTGGTGGTAAGAGAGAATGATGCCTCGTACGAGCAAAGCGTCGGTGATCCTTTTCGGGCTTGCACTGCTTCTCATGGCCGCACAGTTCATTCCTGTGAGTACGCCGCCGAAAGACGATCCTGGGTTCTTTTTCTGGTCCGGCATCCTGGCGGCAATCGGTGGAATCACTGGTCTGGCAGGCGTAGCGCAAGCGGTGATCACGAGGACGAACTGGCTTGCGGCGACAGTGCCGCTTCTCCTCAACGCATGCTTGTTCGGGGTGTTCCTGAAGCTCTTCATGTAACTGGCTCAGCACGTGAACGGCGGCCGCGCCAACGGCCGCCGTTCACGCCTGACACGTCCGAATGACTGGTCGCCCCGTGCTATCGTCCCCGAGCGCTCCCCACCCGAGGAGGCGAATGGGGTCTGGTGGCTCCCGCGGTCTTCAAAACCGTTGTTTCGGCGCGGAAGCGTCGAAGGGTTGGTTCGATTCCGACGCGCCTCCGCCAGCGATTCATGCCGATACCGTAGACTCCTGCCATGCCTCGGCGCCGTTTGTCGATCCGCTGGTGGTTGGGTGCTCTCGTCGCCGGGGCCGCGCTTCCGCTGCTGCTCCTGCTCAGTTGGATCTACGGCGCGCAGGTCCGGCGCGAAGAGCTGGAGGCGCGCCAGACGGCACTACAGATCGCGCGGGCAACCGCGGTGCGGATGCGTACGCTGCATGCCGACTCGCTCCAACTGATGCAGCGCATGGCCTCCAGGCCGGCCATCCGCCACTTCGACCGCGCACCGTGCGACTCCCTTTTCGCCATCGTCGATTTTTTCCCCCAGTACGCCGATCTCTCTCTGTTCGATCAGGGCGGCAATCTCGTCTGCTCCGCTGATCCGGCACGCGAGGACATGGCTGTGTCGATGGTGGCGCGGCAGTGGATCTCCGCAAAGCTGCGCGAGGGAACGCTACGGACGTCGACGCCGGTCATGCGTCCGATGGCGAACCGCTGGGTGTCGTTTCTCCCGATGCCGGTGAAAGACGATCATGGCCTGGTACGCGGCACGCTCGTTCTCGTGCAACTGCCGGAGTTCTTCGCCACGTCGCTGCCTTCGGATGCCGTGATGACGATTCTCGACCGCGACGGGACGATCGTGGCCCGGTCGGCGGATCCGCATCGCTGGACAGGACAGAATGCGCGCGGGATGAGCGTCGCCGATTTCGCGCTGCGCCGTGGTGAAGGAACCGCCGAAGCGGCCGGTGTCGACGGGGTCTCGCGGCAGTACGGATTCAGCTCCGTGCCGGAGCTGGGGTGGACCATCTACGTCGGCATTCCCACTGCCGAGGTCATGCAGCCGGTGCGCCGGAGTTTCGTGCGAGGCGTAGCCGGCGGAGCGATCATCGTGATCGCGATCATCGTCATTGCCACGATGCTGTCGCGCGCCATCGAGCGCCCGGTCGCGGCGCTCTCACGGGCAGCCGAGGCGGCGACTGCCGGAGCATTCGGGAGCGTTACCGCGGCAGGACCGCGCGAGATCGCACAACTGGCGGACACGTTCAACGTCATGCTCGCCCGGCGTAAGGAGGGGGAGCAGGAGCTGAAGGCGTTGTCCGAGCGCCTGCTTCTCGTGCAGGAGGAGGAGCGGACCCGCATCGCGCGCGAGCTTCACGACGACCTCGGGCAGGCGCTGACGGCGTTGAAGATGGACGTGGGGGGGCTCGTGGCGATGTTGCCGCCGTCAGCCGCAAGCGCGCCTCTTCAAAATCGGCTGATCAGCCGCATCGTTGGTACGCTCGACGACACCGTGACCGCCGTGCAGCGCATCTCCTCCGAGCTGCGGCCGAGCGTTCTGGACGACCTCGGACTGGCCGCGGCGATCGAAGCCGAGGCCTTGCGATTCGAACAGCGTACTGGCATCGAATGCGAGCTCTCGCTGCCGGACCATGACGAGGTGCGCGTCAGCGGCCCGGCGGTCACCGCCATCTACCGCATCGTGCAGGAGGCGCTGACGAACGTCGCGCGCCACGCCAACGCCAGCCGTATCGAGCTGCGGCTGCGGCAGCGTCCCGACGAACTGCTGCTGGAGATTCGCGACGACGGCCGCGGGATCACCGCCGAGGAGGTGAGCGATCCGCATTCGCTCGGACTGATCGGAATCCGCGAGCGCGCCGACCTCGCCGGTGGAACCGTTCACTTCGAAGGAGTGGCCGGCCGCGGTACGATCGTCTCGGTGCGCATCCCGTCGCGCGCGGCCCAGACATGATCAAGGTTCTCATTGCGGACGATCACGACATCGTCCGCGAAGGTGTGAAGCAGATCGTCTCCGAGACGAGTGACATCGTCGTCGGCGGCGAGGCCCGCAGCGGCGAGGAAACTCTGGAACGTGTGCGAGCCGGCGGCTGCGACGTGGTCATCCTCGATCTCAATCTTCCCGACCGGTCCGGCCTCGAGGTCCTCTCGCAGATCCGCTCGATGGCCCCTCACGTCCCCGTTCTCATCTTCAGCATGCACCAGCAGGCTTCGTATGCCACGCGCGTGCTCAAGGCCGGCGCCGCCGGTTATGTGAGCAAGGACAGCGCACGCGCGCATCTGGTGACGGCGATCCGAAAAGTCGCTGCCGGCGAGAGGTATCTGACGCCGGAGCTGGCCGAGAGTCTCGCCTTCGGAGTACTCGACGACACCGACTCCAGGCGGCACGAGCGCCTTTCCGACCGCGAGTTCCAGGTTCTCTGCCTCATCGCCGCGGGGAAGCCGCCCCGCGACATCGGCGCGGAGCTGAACGTGAGCGTCAAGACCGTGGCCACGCACCGCGCCCGGCTCCTGGCGAAAATGGGGCTGAAAAACAACGCCGAAGTCGTGGCCTATGCCATCGACCACGACCTATTGCCGAAGCGGGGGTAGTCAATTCACCGACAACGAAAAGGGTTCTGGCCGTGCGCCACTGATGGTAGAGTTATACCCAATAGCTTAATCGCAGTTAATCCTTAATAACGAAGACTCAAACATGCCGCCGCAAAAGCGCGACCATGTCCAGAGTCTCGTATCGCCTTTGACCCATTCATGTCTTCAAACTCAAGGACGAACACCATGAAACGCACCCTCCAGGCAGTGCTTCTAGCGTTGATGTTTGTATCTGCCGTCAGCGGCGCCGTGACCAAGAAGGCAAAGGGCGAGACGGACAAGAAGCTCGTTCCCGCGGCCTCAGCCGAGGCCGATCAGCAGGCGGAGAGTAAGAAGGTGCCGGCAGCGGCGAGCAGCGCCAGCCTTCCGCACATCCCGTCGATCCCGATGATTCAGGCTCTGGGAGACAACGACAAGTATGACCCCGACCTCCCGCAGCACCTGCAGGGAAGAATCGACAAGGCGGAGTACCTTCGCCTTCGCGACGAGTACATCGGCATTCTTCGCGGCATCGATGTGACGTTGCCGTTCGACGTTGCCAGCCGCAACCTGGCCATCCAGAGGATGGAGCACCAGGTCCCCACCCGGCCGGGCAATGTGCCTTTCCCAGGATGGATGGCCCTCGGCCCGTCGCCGGTTCCGAACGGTCAGACGCAACAGTTCCCGACCGTTGCGCCCGTGAGCGGCCGCGCGACCTGCGTCGTCGTCGATCCGACGAACTCCAACAAGGTTTACCTCGGCACCGCGCAGGGCGGCGTCTGGCGGACGCTGGACGGCGGAGCGACGTGGACGCCGATCTTCGACACGGCCCAGTCGCTGGCGATTGGCGCGCTCGCGCTGGCTCCTTCCAATCCCTCCATCCTCTATGTCGGAACGGGCGAGCCGAACAACTCCGCGGACTCGTTCTTTGGCGTGGGTGTCTACCGGGTCGATAACGCCGACACCACGGCCACTCTCGTCGGTCCGATCAATCCCAGTATCACGACAGGCACGACGACGGCGCTCACGTACAACTGTTTCAATGGCCGCGCCATCACGCGCATCCTCGTCAATCCCATCGACCCGGCGAATATCTTCGTCTCCACCTCCGCCGCCGTCGCGGGCGCGGCTGGAAACGCCCTCTCCAATACCATTCCGCCCCTGGCCCTTCGCGGCGTCTTCCGCTCCGCGAACGCCACCGCGGCCGCGGGGTCGGTGACGTTCCAGAAGATCGTCGTCAATACGGACGGTAGCCTCGACAGCCCCGGAACGGGAAACACGTCGATCTTCGACATGGTCTTCGAGCCCGGGAATGCCAACAACCTGCTCGTGTCCACTTCAGGCGCGGCCACGGGCGGCGCCATCTACCGCTCCACGAACGCGCTGGCGGCCACGCCGACGTTCACGCAGGTCCTGTTTCCGGGCTTCAACGGACTGGTCATGCATCTCGCGATCAACAAGGTCGGCGCGGTAGTGACCGCGTATGTAGCCTCGAACGAGCCGTCCACGGTTACCGCATGCTCGAGCATCGGCCAGGCTGGCCGTGTTCGAAAATCAGTCGATGGCGGCGTGACTTGGAGTGCTCCGCTCGTCGCCGCGGAAGGGTATTGCGGCGGTCAGTGCTCTTACGACAATCCGGTCGCGGTCGATCCAAACGACGCGAACATCGTCTACATCGGCGGGAATGCGCGAGGCACGTGTTCCGACGTATTGAAGCGCTCCTCGGACGGCGGGACGACCTTCACCCGTGACGATACGGGACTCCATGCCGACTCGCACGGGATTACCATCGATCCTCTGACCGTACCGTCGACCGTCTGGTTCGTGAATGACGGCGGCGTGTGGAAGCGCCCGGATGCGCCCGCGGGAACGGCCTGGCTGAACCAGAACACGAACGGTCTCAATACCATCCAGTTCGTCAGCCTGGCGATCCATCCCACCGACCAGTTCATGACCATCGGCGGGACGCAGGACAACGGCACCGAGGCAATGCAGGGGTCGTACGGCAACTGGGTCTCGGCCGAGAGCGGCGACGGCGGCTTCGCGCTCATCGACCAGAGCTCCACCGACACCACGAACGTCACGATGTACCACACGTTCTTCAACCAGACGAACAACTTCATCGGCTTCGACCGGACCAATCTCGGGACGTGTCTTCCGCCTCCCGATGCCAACAAGGACTCCTGGGAGTTCCGCGGCGGCGGATTCGCGAACGATCCGACGCTTTCGTGCGACGGGACCGCGTTCACGTTATCGAACGGAATCAACAAGGCGGATACCGTCCTCTTCTACGCGCCGATGGCGCTCGGACCGGGCACACCGAACACGCTCTACTTCGGAACGAACAAGCTCTATCGCTCGACCGACCGCGGCGACACGATGACCGTCGTCAGCCAGAACCCGATCGTGGCCGGAGTGGCCGTTTCCGCGATCGGCATTGCTCCGGGGAACGACAACATCCGCATCGTCGGCCTTCGGAACGGAAAGGTTTTCGCCACCACGACCGGCGCGAACCCGCTCCTGGACACCGGCTTCGTGGCTCCGACCAATGCCACCGCCAGCGCGACGAACAAGCACGTGGCGCGGGCCGTCATCGATCCGCTGAACAACAATACCGCGTACGTCACTTTGGCCTACTACACCAACCCCTCGACTGCCGGACAGATCTGGCGGACGACCAATCTCAATGCCGCCACGCCGACCTGGACTTCGATCGGAAACACCGCCACCGGTCTTCCGAACGTCCCGGTCAACGGCTTCGTGGCGGACGGCGGCGATCCCGGCTTCCCGGGCGTGACCGTCCTTTATGCGGGCACCGACATCGGCGTCTTTGTATCGACCGATAGCGGCGCGACGTGGAATCCGTTCGGGAATCCGTTGCTGCCTCGCGTCGCGGTCTTCGACCTCGTCCTGCAGCCGTCGTTCCGGATTCTCCGCGCGGCGACGCATGGCCGAGGAGCCTGGCAGATCGGTCTGCCGGGAAGCAACTGCGTGCCGATCCCGCCAACGCCGACCGTTACCCCCGGCGGTCCCACGACGTTCTGCACCGGCGGCAGCGTCACGCTTACGTCGAGCAGCGCCACCGGCAACCAGTGGTACAACGGTGTGACCCTCCTGCCCGGTCAGACGAATCAGACTTACGTCGCCACGACCTCCGGCAACTACAACGTCGTCGTCACCGCTCTTTGTCCGAGCGCTCCTTCGGCGTCGACGGCCGTGACCGTCAACCCGCTTCCTCCCACGCCGTCGATCAGCGGCACGCTCGTCTTCTGCACCGGCGGGAACACGACGCTGACCTCGGACAGCGCATCCGGCAACCAGTGGTTCGTCGGTAACAGCCCCATCGCCGGCGAAACGAACCAGACGTACCTCGCCACCGCCGCGGGGAGCTACACCGTTCAAGTGACCGACGGCAACGGCTGCGTCAGCGCCATGTCCGCTCCCGCTGTCGTCACCGTGAACTCGCCTCCTCCTGTACCGACCATCGCCGGCACCACCAACGGCACCGGCACCCAGGATCAGGCCTGCCCCGAGCAGCCGTTGACACTCACCGCGACCTCCGCCGGCGCGACGTCGTTCCAGTGGTTCCAGGATAACAACACCTTGAACGGCGAGACGAATGCAACAACGACCGTGACGGGCGTCGGCACGTACTTCGTCACGGCCACCGTGAACGGCTGCACGTCGGCGCAGTCGGCCGGCTACGTCGTGCAGAATCCGACGCCGCACGCGCCGTTCATCAGCTTCCGCAACCAGAATTCGAGTGTGACGACGCTCGCGATCTGCCAGGGCAGCAGCCAGATCATCGATTCCGACAGCGCCACCGGTATCCAGTGGTACAAAGACGGCGTCGCCATTACCGTCAACGGCAACAGCCAGAGCTACACCGCCACGCAGGCCGGTGTCTACACCGCGCAGCTCGACGCACTTGGTTGCCACAGCCAGTTTGGCCGCAATGTCACTCTCACCGTCGACGCCATGCCGCCGACGCCGACCATCAGCGGCGACACGAATGGTACCGGCACGCAGGACCAGGCCTGCCCCGAGCAGCCGCTGACGCTGCACGCGAACGGCGCCACCGGCGCAACGTCGTACACGTGGTTCAGCGACAACGCCATCATCCCCAACGAGACCACGTCGACGCTCGTCATGACCGGTGTCGGCAACATCAGCGTGACGGCTACCAACGGCACCTGCACCACGGCGCACTCGGCGACGTACGTCGTGCAGAATCCGACGCCGCATTCGCCGTTCATCAGCTTCCGCAGTCAGGCCTCGAGCGTGACATCGCTCTCGATCTGTCAGGGCACTAGCCAGATCATTGACTCCGACAGCGCCACCGGCATCCAGTGGTACAAGGACGGCGTCGCCATCCCCGGCGCGAATTCGCAGAGCTTCACCGCCACGCAGACCGGTGTCTACACAGCCCAGCTCGATGCACTCGGTTGCCACAGCCAGTTCGGACGGAACGTTACGCTCACCGTCAATCCGCTCCCGGCCACGCCGACGGCGACCCCCGGCGGCCCGACCACCTTCTGCGCCGGCGGCAGCGTCACGCTGACCTCGAGCGCTGCCAGCGGCAACCAGTGGTTCCTCAACGGCAATCCGATCGGCGGCGCCACGAACACGACCTTTGCCGCGACCGCGAGCGGCAGCTACACGGTCAAGACGACCAACGGCAACAACTGCACCAGCGCCGCCTCGTCGGCGGTGGTTGTAACGGTCAACCCCATCCCCGCGACGCCGACGATCAGCGGCGCCGCCAGCTTCTGCGCCGGCGGCAACACGACGCTGACGTCGAGCAGTGCATCCGGCAACCAGTGGTTCCTCAACGGCAACCCGATCGGCGGCGCCACGAATCAGACGTACGTTGCCACGGCCGCCGGCAGCTACACGGTGACCGTGACCGCGAGCGGCTGCACCAGCGCCGCCTCCGCGGCCAAGGTCGTCACCGTCAATCCCAACCCGAACGCTACGATCGCCGCTCCGGCCAGCACGACCAGCGGCTCGACCGGCAACATCGCCTCGGTCGCCAACGCCGGCGTCGGAGCGACGTATGCCTGGAGCATCACCAACGGCACGATCACAGCGGGTACCGGAACCAACAGCATCACCTTCACGGCCGGCGCGGCGGGAACGTTGACGCTCAACGTCACCGTCACTACGAGCGCCGGCTGCAGCGACGCCAAGTCGGCCAATGTGAGCGTTGTCCCTGTGACCGTCACCTCGGTCTCGCCGGCCGGTGGCACCATCGCCGGCGGTTCTTCCGTGACGATCAACGGCACGAACTTTGCCGCCGGCGCAAGCGTCACCTTCGGCGGGTCGGCAGCCACGAATGTGGTCGTCGTCAGCGCCGTCAAGATCACCGCCAGGACGCCGGCGCACGCGCTGGGCGCCGTCAACGTGACCGTTACGAATCCCAATAGCGCCTCCGGCACGCTCGTCAACGGCTACCTATACAAGGCCCAGCAGTTCGATCCGAACAACGACGGCGTCATCACTTCGGCGGATATCTTCTATCTGGTGAACTTCCTGTTCCTCGGCGGTCCGCCGCCGGCCGGACCTGCCGGGATGTTGTCGGGCGACGCGAACGGTGACGGGGTCGTCACTTCGGCGGACATCTTCTATCTGGTGAACTTCCTGTTCCTCGGCGGCCCGAGGCCGAACGCGGTCCCAACGCTTCCGCGGGTGACCACCTCGACCGAGGGCATCGCCAGTCCGGAGATCGCAGGGTCGATCGTTCTCGGCAAGCCGGTTCTCCGGGCCGGCCGTTATGTGGTGCCGGTCATCATGACCACCAGACCGGGATCAACCGTGCCTCAGGCGATGTCGCTCCGGATCCACTTCGACTCCAAGGTTGGCAATGTGACGATCGGCAAAGCGGGAGCGGCGAAGGATCTCTCTGCGCCGTTCGAGATTACCCGCCGCTCGGGCAACGATGTGTCGTATCTCATCTCGTACGGTGGTCTGGCACTTGGCCAGTCGCATTCGGCGGTCGTCGCCGAGATCGGTATCGACTCGGTCGGCGGAGCGGTCGCAATCAGCGTCGATCCGCGGTTGACGATGCTCGGCGATCAAGCCGGCCTGACCAGTGCCACGGTAGAAAACGGAAAACTCGAAGTAAACGGCACGGCCATCGGGAGTGTCGAGCCGCGGCCGCGCACACCCGATAACAACGTGAACTGAGGCGCGAGAGGAACGAAATGAAAACAGTGACGAATCATTGGAAGTCCGTTCGCGCCGCACTGCTGATCGGCCTGGCCGGTCTGCTTTTGGCGCCCGCCATGTGGGCGGGCATCGTAACGACGCCCGACGTGGTGACGGTTGCCACGGTCAACGGGCCGCAATTCACGGTGGTCGACGTGCCGGTCTCCATCCGCGACCGGTCGGGGACGCCGCTCGGCCTCGATCAACCGCCGGGAATGCACATTCAGGCGTACAGCATCAAGGTGAATTACGCGCCGGCGTCGGCCGTGCAGTCGATCACCTTCACGCGCGCTGGCATCACCACATCGCTGACCCCTGCATTCGAGAACAGTCCGGCCAGCGCCGGATCGATCTCCCTCATCGACTCATTCCAGGAGTCGACGAACCCCATTCCCTTCACTCTCGATGGTGCGGCGCCGGGCAATCAGGTCGCTGCACTGCACGTCACTCTTTCTCCGACGGCGACGCCGGGGACCGTCATCACGCTGACGCTCGATCCGACGCTCACGACGCTCTCGAACGACACCGGCACCACGAGTGAGATGGTCAGCAACAGCGCCCTCGCCCTCGTCAACGGTTCGATCACCGTCACCCCCTCGGTGCCGGCGCTCGGGCACATCGCACTGCTGGTGCTGGCCATTTCGCTGGCCTTCATCGCCATCCGCTCCCGCTTCTAGCCCTCCAGCCGGCCCGGGTCTCCCGGGCCGGCCATTGCCGCGCTCGAACGCACGCTTACTTGAATTGTTCTCTCGAGTGCATTGCCACTCCACGAGTCCAGTGGTCTCCACGAGTCCCTTCGTCGAGAGCCCTTCTCCCCCCGCGGTTTCTTGCGGGGGGAGAAGGTGCCGAAGGCGGATGAGGGGGGCGCTTCACGAGATATGCGCGATTTACCGACGCTGGTCCGAAAACGCTCGAAGGCGCGCGAATGACGTCCTCGTAAAACGCCCCCTCATCCGGCTTCGCCACCTTCTCCCCCAGCTGAAAAGCGCTGGGGGAGAAGGGCTCTCGATTGGAGGTACTGCCGAGAACGAAAGGCGGCAATTCCGTTCAGCGTGTGAGATATGCGGGCTAGAGTAATTGCACCGGGCTCGTCGGTTACTCCATCGAGCACGGCTGTTGCCGAAGCCGCGGGGTAGTCAATTCACCGACAGCGAAACCAGCGGATTGCCGATTCCCTCCTTCCGGGCGTGTGGACATGATGGGTACGGTTCCCAACCAATCTTGATGAACGTTCTCGGGCCGAAGGCTCCTACGTCTATCCTGCTGATCGACGACGACGATCTGATCGCCGGCTCGCTGCGGCAGGTTCTCCTCATGGAGAGATGCGACGTCGACGTCGCGCTCGATCCCCGCACGGCTCTGGCGCTGCTGGCCGGAAGACGTTACGACATCGTCCTGATCGATCCGTACCTGACCGGCGGTGTCCATCACGATCGCCGCGCCCTCGTTGACGAGGTCCGCGTGCTGCAGCCGGCGGCAAAGGTGATCGTGCTGACCGGCTATGGGTCCGCCGATCTCGTGCGCTCCGTGGCCGACGGCAGCGTCTCGGCGTTCATCGCCAAACCGCAGCCCATCTCCGTTCTGACCGAATTTCTCATCGGCACACCACGAAGTGTGACCGTGCCTCCGTTTCCCACCAACGTTCCCGAGGATTGCTCATGAAACGCATTGCTCTGATCGTAGCCACGCTGCTCCTCGTCATCGGCACCGCGAACGCGCAGTTCAAACCGGAGGATGCGTCGAAGTATCCGAATCTCACGCATCCCGTGGTGCTCGCCGCGCCCGATCTGCCGGATGTAGCCGAATGCCGGGACATTCCGCAACAGTTGATCCACGCCATTGTCGACGCCGCGGTGGAGGATCCGGGGGACACGTTCGAAAAGAACCGCAGGGCGCACCCGCACATGATCATGATGCCGGCGCCGACGGAATGCGCCAGCAAACTCTGGAAGGTGCAACGGCGCGGTCCGTCGATTTCGAACTCCGTGACCGTCCCGCTTGGAACAGAGGCTCTTTCGCTCAGACAGTATCCGGTCAATGCGCTCTTCAAGCCTCGCCCTCTGAGTGCGTCGGTGGGATCGAACATCGACCCGGCGGGCGGTCTCGAGAACTACCAGGGCGAGAACTACATCTCGATCGATCCGAACAACCCGCAACACATGGTCGCCCACTCGAACACTTTCTTCAAGGACACGACGCCGGCATGCCAGTCACCGACGGGCGGGACGGCCAACACTTTCGGCACCATGTCCCTCTTCGGTTCGACCAACGGCGGGGCGACGTGGACGTACAACTGCGCGCCATGGCCGGCCGGAGCCTCCGGAGGGGTCCCGAGCGCCGCGTTCTGGTTCGGCAGCGATCCGGCACTGGCGTGGGACAACCTGGGCCGAGCGTACGCCTGCTACATGCTGATCTCCGAGAACTCCACCGGGAGCAACTTCGGCGCCTCGATCGTCGTGGCCCGCTCCGCTGACAACGGCGCCAGTTGGCAGAACCTCGGCATCGTCGTCAACGACATCGCCACGACCACCAACGGCGACGACAAGGAGATGATGGCCATCGACAACACGTCCGGCCAGGCGTTCTCCCATCCGGGCCGCATCTACGTGATCTGGGACCAGAACAACAACGAGGTGATTTCCCACTCCGACGATGGTGTCACCTGGACCAAGGTGAGCCTCCCGTCCAACACCGGTGCCATCGGCGGCAACGTCGTCGTCGGAGTGGACGGCACCGTCTATGTCATCTGGAACCGCTTCAACATCGAGACCATCGTCTTCTCGAAGTCGACCGACGGAGGCTCCACCTGGACCGCGCCCGCGGTCATCTCCACGATGGCCTTGCAGTCGTTCGGCAGCAACAACACCCCGCCGGCGCAGAACTCGCGCGGCATCAACGCATTCGGATCGATCGACATCGATCGCAACCCCGCCTCGGCATTCTTCGGCAATCTCTACGTCTCGTTCCCCGATTTCCCTGTCGGAACGACAACCGGCAGTGACATCAACACCTACGTGATCCATTCGACCAACGGTGGGACGAGCTGGTCCTCGCGGGTGAAGGTGAACGACGACAACTTCGGCGCCACGCAGTTCTTCCCCTGGCTTGCCGTCGATCAATCCGACGGTACGTTGAACGTATCGTGGTACGACACACGGCTCGATCCGCTCAACCGGCAGACTCAGATGGTCTACGCGCGCTCCTCGGACGGCGGCGTTTCCTTCGAGCCGAACATCCTCATCACCGACGGCGGATTGGCGTGGCGGAACAACGCCAACTTCTCCGACGAGAACAGCACGGACAATCCGGCCTTCAACGGGAACCAATACGGCGACTACTCCGGCATCGCCGCGCTCAATCGTCAGGTTCACCCGCTGTGGACCGACTCGCGCATGTTCTTCCCGCTTGCCGACACGCAGTCGCCGACGCGCCGCGAGGACAACGGCACCTCCACAATCATCAACTGCTCCGCCCCCGCGGCACTCTCCGCCCCCTCCGTCAACCCCACCACCGCTCCGAGCGTGGTCGTCTCCTGGAGCGCGCCGGCCGGATGGGGAACCAACGCCACCAGCGGAACCTACTCCGTTTACCGCAACACAAGTTCCGTTTTCCCCGGCGGTTCACCGCTCGCTTTAGGCCTGACCTCGACGACGTATGTCGATACCACCGGTGTGGCCAGCACGACGTATTTCTACTTCGTTCGGGCGAAGAACAACTGCCCCGGTACAGCCCTCACGCCGATGACGGCCGACTCGCCTGCCTCGGCGGGCGTTGTTTTCGGGGCCTCCGGAACCGCCGTTGGCGTGCTCCAGGGAACCGTCACCTCGGCAGGCAATCCGGTCAGCGGCGCAACCGTGACCGCCGGAGCCTTTTCGGCCACCACGAACGCCAGCGGCTTCTATCAGTTCGCGGCGATCAACGCGGCGACGTATAGCGTCTCGGCGAACGCTACCGGCTACAACTCCGCCACGGCCAACGGCGTGGTGGTGAGCGGCGGCGGCACGACCGTGCAGAATCTCTCGCTCACGCCGCTCACTCCGAATGCCTGCTTCACCGATACGACGTTCGGCGATTTCTCCACCGGTACGGGAACGAACGTCGACATCTCCATCAGCCCCGGCGACGTGAAACTCGCCCACGCTGGCGGCGAGCAACTCGACGTCTCCGTCGCCGACTCGAGCACCTCCGGCAACGCCATGTCCACCACCGGCTGGTGGGGGGAGACATTCTCTCCGACCGTCTCCGGCACGCTGACAAAGCTCGACGTGGAGTTGTTCTGCAGCGCTTGTACCGGCACGTCGCAAGCGATGATCGTCAACATCAACGCCACCAGCGGCGGTCTTCCCACCGGCGCGGCGATCGCGACGACCACCATTCCCGCCTTCACCAGCGGCGTGGGCACCTTCTACGTCGCGACGTTCTCTTCACCGGCATCGCTCACCGCCGGTACCGTCTACGCCTTCACGGTTCACCCCGCGGGGACGATCACGGCCGGCACGTACGCGGTGGTGAGAACCACGAACAACCTCTACGCCGGCGGCGTCTCTGTCACGTCCACCAACGGAACTGCGTGGGGCACCCCCACCGGCGCCTCGAAAGACCTCGAGTTTCACACCTACATCACTACGCCATTCACCTATCCGAATCCCGGTAACTTCGTCTCGTTAGTGAAAGACAGCGGATCCGTCACCGGTACCGCGGCGAACTGGACGACCCTCTCCTGGACCGCGACCACTCCGGCGAATACGACCGTCAAGTTCCAGGCCGCCGGCAGCAACAACGCCGCCGGTCCGTTCACCTTCGTCGGCCCCGACGGTACCGCCGGGACATTCTTCACCACCACCGGCGCCTCGCTCTCTCAATTCAACGGAAAGCGATACCTGCAGTACAAAGCATTCCTCTCGACGACCGATACCTCCGCCACGCCAACCCTCAGCAGCGTCACGGTCTGCGAACAGGTCGTCGACTGCAGCAGCTCCGTCCCCACAGTTACGCCGACTCCGGCGCAGGTCTGCGCCAGCTCCACCGGCAATACGGCCAGCGGTCCGGCCGCGATGTCGAGCTACGCCTGGACGATCACCAACGGCACGATCACCGGCGGCGCGACGTCGCAGACCGTGACGTATACGGCCGGCGCGTCCGGCAGCGTCGGTCTGACGTTGACCATTACCACCTCCTCCGGCTGCCAGGCTGCCGGCTCCGCCACCGTTCCGATCAACCCGGTTCCCGCCACGCCGAGCGCGTCGAACACCGGCCCGTACTGCGCGGGGGCGACCATCCAGCTCTCCACTCCGACCGTCGCCGGCGCCACATACGCCTGGACCGGTCCGAACGGATTCACGTCATCGCTGCAGAACCCGACGCGCTCCGGCGCGGCCGTCGCTGATTCGGGAACGTACTCGGTCACCGTCACCGTGAGCGGTTGTACGTCCGCCGCCGGTACTACAAGCGTCGTCGTCAACGCAGTCCCTGCCACGCCAACGGCGTCGAACACCGGCCCGTATTGCACGGGCGCGACCATCCAGCTTTCCACCCCGACCGTGGCTGGCGCCACGTATGCGTGGACCGGCCCGAACGGCTTCACCTCAGCGCTGCAGAACCCGGCGCGCTCGAACGCCGCCACGGCTGACGCGGGGACGTACTCCGTCACCATCACCGTCAATGGCTGCAGCTCGGCCGCCGGAACGACGAGCGTCGTGGTGAATCCGACGCCCGCCACGCCGACCGCGTCGAACACCGGCCCGTACTGCGCGGGCGCGACTATCCAACTCTCCACGCCGACCGTCGCCACCGCCACCTACGCGTGGAGCGGCCCGAACGGCTTCACCTCGTCGCTGCAGAATCCGACGCGCTCGAACGCCGCCACGGCGGACGCGGGGACGTACTCCGTCACGATCACCGTCACTGGCTGCACCTCAGCCGCCGGCACGACGAGCGTGGTTGTGAATGCCATCCCCGCCACACCGACGGCGTCGAACACTGGCCCGTACTGCGAAGGCGCGACCATTCAACTCTCCACGCCGACCGTTGCCAGCGCCACCTATGCGTGGACCGGCCCGAACGGCTTCACGTCGTCTCTGCAGAACCCGACGCGTTCAAACGCCACGACGGCCGACGCCGGTACCTACTCGGTCACGATCACGGTGAACGGTTGCACCTCGGCGGCCGGCACGACCAGCGTCGTCGTCAACACGATCCCCGCCACACCGACGGCGTCGAATACCGGCCCGTACTGCGAAGGCGCGACCATTCAACTCTCCACGCCGACCGTGAGCGGCGCCACCTATGCCTGGACCGGCCCGAACGGCTTCACCTCTTCGCTGCAGAACCCGACGCGCTCCGGCGCCACGGTCGCGGACGCGGGGACGTACTCAGTCACGATCACCGTGACCGGCTGCACCTCGGCCGCCGGGACGACAAGCGTCATTGTGAATCCGACTCCCGCAACGCCGACGGCGTCGAATACCGGCCCGTACTGCGAAGGCGCGACCATTCAACTCTCCACGCCGCTCGTCAGCGGCGCCACGTACGCGTGGACCGGCCCGAACGGCTTCACGTCGTCACTGCAGAACCCGACGCGTTCGAGCGCCACGACGGCCGACGCCGGCACCTACTCGGTGACCATCGCGGTCAACGGCTGCAGCTCGGCCGCCGGGACGACGAGCGTTGTCGTCAATCCGATTCCAGCCACACCGACGGCGACCAATGGCGGACCGTATTGCGAAGGCGCGACGATTGCCCTCTTCACACCGACGGTCTCCGGTGCCACGTATGCATGGAGCGGCCCGACCGGCTTCACGTCTTCGCTTCAGAACCCCACGCGCTCCGGCGTAACCACCGCTGATGCAGGCACCTACTCGGTGACCATCACCGTGAGCGGCTGCACCTCTGCCGCCGGGACGACGAGCGTTGTCGTCAATCCGTCGCCCGCGACGCCGACGGCCAGCAACGGCGGACCGTACTGCGAAGGCGCGACCATCCAGCTCTCCACGCCGACCGTGGCCAGCGCGACGTACTCGTGGACGGGTCCGAACGGCTTCACGTCTTCGCTTCAGAACCCGACGCGCTCCGGCGCAACGACCGCTGATGCGGGCACCTACTCGGTGACCATCACGGTCAGCGGCTGCACCTCTGCGGCGGGAACGACGAACGTCGTGGTGAATCCGACGCCGGCGACGCCGTCGGCGTCCAACGGCGGACCGTACTGCGAAGGCGCAACGATCTCCCTTGCTACCCCGACGGTCTCCGGCGCGACGTACGCGTGGACGGGCCCGAACGGCTTCACTTCGTCGCAGCAGAATCCAACGCGCTCCGGCGCAACGCTCGCGGACGCGGGGACGTACTCCGTCACGATCACTGTGAACGGCTGCACCTCCGCGGCGGGAACGACGAGCGTTGTCGTCAATCCGATCCCGGCCATGCCGACGGCGAGCAACGGCGGTCCGTACTGCGAAGGCGCGACCATCCAACTCTCCACGCCGCTCGTCAGTGGCGCGACATACGCGTGGACTGGTCCAAACGGCTTCACCTCCTCGCTCCAGAACCCGACGCGCTCCGGCGCCACGACCGCTGATGCGGGCACCTACTCGGTGACCATCACGGTGAGCGGCTGCACTTCGGCCGCCGGCACGACGAGCGTTGTCGTCAATCCGATTCCAACCACACCCACGGCGAGCAATGGCGGACCCTATTGCGAAGGCGCAACGATCCAACTCTCCACACCGTTCGTCAGCGGCGCCACCTACTCGTGGACAGGCCCGAACGGTTTTACCTCATCCTTGCAGAACCCGTCGCGTTCGAACGCCACGACCGCTGACGCCGGCACGTACTCGGTGACCATCACGGTCAGCGGCTGCACCTCGGCCGCCGGCACGACGAGCGTTACCGTCAATCCGATTCCGGCCACACCGACGGCGAGCAATGGCGGACCCTATTGCGAAGGCGCGACGATCCAACTCTCCACGCCGTTCGTCAGCGGCGCCACCTACTCGTGGACGGGTCCGAACGGCTTCACCTCATCCTTGCAGAACCCGACGCGTTCGAATGCCACGACCGCTGACGCCGGCACCTACTCCGTGACCATCACGGTCAACGGCTGCACCTCGGCCGCGGGGACGACGAGCGTCGTCGTCAACCCAACGCCGGCGACGCCGACGGCCAGCAACGACGGCCCGTACTGCGAAGGGGCGACGATCTCGCTGTTCACGCCCACGGTCTCCGGCGCGACGTACTCGTGGACCGGTCCGAACGGCTTCACTTCCAGCCAGCAGGATCCCACGCACTCCGGCGCGACGACCGCTGACACGGGTACCTACTCGGTGACCGTCACGGTCAATGGCTGCACCTCTGCCGCGGGAACGACGAGCGTTGTGGTCAGTCCGGCGCCGGCGACGCCGACGGCCAGCAACGATGGTCCGTACTGCGAAGGCGCGACCATCCAGCTCTCCACCCCGACCGTGGCCAGCGCGACGTACGCGTGGAGCGGTCCGAACGGCTTCACCTCATCGCTGCAGAACCCGACACGTGCGAACGCCACCACGGCGGACGCGGGGACATACTCGGTCACGATCACCGTGAACGGCTGCACCTCGGCCGCCGGCACGACAAACGTCGTCGTGAACCCCGCGCCGGCGACACCCACCGCCACCAATGGCGGTCCGTACTGCCAGGGCGCGACGATTCAGCTCTCCACGCCGCTCGTCAGCGGCGCGACGTACGCGTGGACCGGCCCGAACGGCTTTACGTCATCCCTGCAAAACCCAACGCGGTCGAACGCCACGACAGCCGACGCCGGCACCTACTCGGTGACCGTCACGGTGAGCGGCTGCACCTCGGCCGCGGGGACGACGAGCGTTGTCGTTAACCCAACGCCGGCGACGCCGACGGCGAGCAACGGCGGTCCGTACTGCGAAGGTGCGACCATCCAACTCTCCACGCCACTCGTCAGCGGCGCTGCATACTCGTGGAGCGGCCCGAACGGCTTCACCTCCGCGCTGCAAAATCCAACGCGGTCGAACGCCACGACAGCGGACGCCGGCACCTACTCAGTGACCGTCACTGTTGCCGGCTGCACCTCCGCGGCTGGCACGACGAGCGTCGTCGTCAATCCGATCCCCGCCACGCCGACGGCAAGCAACGGCGGCCCGTACTGCGAAGGTGCGACCATCCAACTCTCCACGCCGCTCGTCAGCGGCGCGACATACGCGTGGACCGGCCCGAACGGCTTCACCTCAGCGCTGCAAAATCCAACGCGGTCGAACGCCACGACAGCCGACGCCGGCACGTACTCGGTGACCATCACCGTTAACGGCTGCACCTCCGCGACGGGAACGACGAGCGTTGTCGTCAATCCGATCCCGGCCACGCCGACGGCGAGCAACGGCGGACCGTACTGCGAAGGCGCGACAATCCAGCTCTCTACCTCGACCGTCGCCAGCGCCACATATGCGTGGACGGGACCGAACGGCTTCACGTCTTCGCTTCAGAACCCGACGCGCTCCGGCGCCACGACCGCTGATGCGGGCACATACTCGGTGACCATCACGGTGAGCGGCTGTACTTCGGCCGCCGGCACGACGAGTGTTTTCGTCAATCCGATTCCAGCCACACCGACGGCGAGCAATGGCGGACCCTATTGCGAAGGCGCGACGATCCAACTCTCCGCGCCGTTCGTCAGCGGCGCGACGTACGCGTGGAGCGGCCCGAACGGCTTCACGTCATCCCTGCAGAACCCGACGCGCTCCGGCGCCACACTCGCGGACGCGGGGACGTACTCGGTCACGATCACAGTCAATGGCTGCACCTCGGCCGCTGGGACGACCAGCGTGATCGTGAATGCCATCCCTGCAACTCCAACGGCATCCAACGGTGGCCCATACTGCGAAGGGGCGACGATTCAACTTTCCACCCCATTCGTCAGCGGCGCCACCTACTCGTGGACCGGCCCGAACGGCTTCACCTCCTCGCAGCAGAACCCGACGCGCTCCAGCGCGACGACCGCTGATGCGGGCACATACTCGGTGACCATCACGGTGAGCGGCTGTACTTCGGCCGCCGGCACGACGAGCGTTACCGTCAATCCGATTCCGGCCACACCGACGGCGAGCAATGGCGGACCCTATTGCGAAGGCGCGACGATCCAACTCTCCACGTCGTTCGTCAGCGGCGCCACCTACTCGTGGACCGGCCCGAACGGCTTCACCTCATCCCTGCAGAACCCGACGCGCTCCGGCGCCACGACCGCTGATGCGGGCACCTACTCGGTGACCATCACGGTCAGCGGCTGCACCTCGGCCGCGGGGACGACGAGCGTCGTCGTCAACCCAACGCCTGCGACGCCGACGGCCAGCAACGACGGCCCGTACTGCGAAGGGGCGACGATCTCGCTGTTCACGCCCACGGTCTCCGGCGCGACGTACTCGTGGACCGGTCCGAACGGCTTCACGTCCAGCCAGCAGAACCCCACGCACTCCGGCGCAACGACCGCTGACACGGGTACCTACTCGGTGACCGTCACGGTCAATGGCTGTACCTCGGCCGCGGGAACGACGAGCGTTGTGGTCAGTCCGGCGCCGGCGACGCCGACGGCCAGCAACGATGGTCCGTACTGCGAAGGCGCGACCATCCAGCTTTCGACCCCGACCGTGGCCAGCGCGACGTACTCGTGGACAGGCCCGAACGGCTTCACTTCCAGCCAGCAGAACCCGACACGCGCGAACGCCACCACGGCGGATGCGGGAACCTACTCGGTCACGATCACCGTGAACGGCTGCACCTCGGCCGCCGGCACGACGAACGTCGTCGTGAACCCCGCGCCGGCGACGCCGACCGCCACCAATGGCGGTCCGTACTGCCAGGGCGCGACGATTCAACTCTCCACGCCGCTCGTCAGCGGTGCGACGTACGCGTGGACCGGCCCGAACGGCTTCACCTCCGCGCTGCAGAATCCAACGCGTTCGAACGCCACGACAGCCGACGCCGGCACCTACTCAGTGACCGTCACGGTGAGCGGCTGCACCTCCGCGGCTGGTACGACGAGCGTTGTCGTTAACCCAACGCCGGCGACGCCGACGGCGAGCAACGGCGGCCCGTACTGCGAGGGCGCGACGATTCAACTCTCCACGCCTCTCGTCAGCGGCGCCACGTACGCGTGGACCGGCCCGAACGGCTTCACGTCATCCCTGCAAAACCCAACGCGGTCGAACGCCACGACAGCCGACGGCGGCACCTACTCGGTGACCATCACTGTTAACGGCTGCACCTCCGCGGCTGGCACGACGAGCGTTGTAGTCAATCCGATTCCAGCCACACCGACGGCGAGCAATGGCGGCCCGTACTGCGAAGGTGCGACGATCGCCCTCTCCACCACGACGGTTTCTGGCGCTACATACGCGTGGACGGGTCCGAACGGGTTCACCTCATCGCTTCAGAACCCTGCGCGATCTGGCGCCACGCTCGCGGACGCGGGAACGTACTCCGTCACGATCACTGTGAATGGCTGCACTTCGGCCGCCGGCACGACCAGCGTGGTAGTGAACGCCATTCCTGCCACTCCGACGGCATCCAACGGCGGCCCATACTGCGAAGGGGCGACGATTCAACTCTCCACCCCGACCGTCGCCAGTGCAACATATGCGTGGACCGGCCCGAACGGCTTCACGTCATCCCTGCAAAATCCAACGCGGTCGAACGCCACGACAGCCGACGCCGGCACCTACTCAGTGACCGTCACGGTGAGCGGCTGCACCTCGGCCGCGGGAACGACGAGCGTTGTCGTCAATCCAACGCCGGCGACGCCGACGGCGAGCAACGGCGGCCCGTACTGCGAGGGTGCGACCATTCAACTCTCCACCCCGACCGTCGCCGGCGCGACGTACTCGTGGACGGGTCCGAACGGCTTCACGTCATCCCTGCAAAACCCAACGCGGTCGAACGCCACGACAGCCGACGCCGGCACCTACTCGGTGACCATCACTGTCAACGGCTGCACCTCCGCGGCGGGAACGACGAGCGTTGTCGTCAATCCGATCCCCGCCACGCCGACGGCGAGCAACGGCGGCCCGTACTGCGAAGGCGCGACCATCCAACTCTCCACGCCGCTCGTCGGCGGCGCCACATACGCGTGGACCGGTCCGAACGGGTTCACCTCCTCGCTGCAGAACCCGACACGCTCAGGCGCCACGGTTGCGGATGCGGGCACGTACTCGGTGACCATCACTGTCAACGGCTGCACCTCTGCAGCGGGAACGACGAGCGTCGTCGTCAATCCGATCCCCGCCACGCCGACGGCGAGCAACGGCGGCCCGTACTGCCAGGGCGCGACGATCCAACTCTCCACGCCGCTCGTCAGCGGCGCGACGTACTCGTGGAGCGGCCCGAACGGCTTCACGTCATCCCTGCAAAACCCAACGCGATCGAACGCCACGACCGCTGACGCCGGCACCTACTCGGTGACCGTTACTGTCAGCGGCTGCACCTCGGCCGCGGGGACGACGAGCGTTGTCGTCAACCCAACGCCGGCGACGCCGACGGCATCCAACGGCGGCCCGTACTGCGTGGGTGCGACCATTCAACTCTCCACGCCGGTCGTCGCTGGCGCTACGTACTCGTGGACCGGCCCGAACGGCTTCACCTCATCCTTGCAGAACCCACCGCGTTCGAACGCCACGACCGCTGACGCGGGAACGTACTCGGTGACCATCACGGTCAGCGGCTGCACCTCGGCCGCGGGGACGACGAGCGTCACCGTGAACCCCATCCCCGCTACACCGACGATCAGCGGCACGGCCAGCTTCTGCACCGGCGGCAGCACCACGCTGACCTCGAGCAGTGCATCCGGCAACCAGTGGTTCCTCAACGGCAATCCGATCGGCGGCGCCACCAACCAGACCTTTGCCGCCACGGCGGCAGGCAGCTACACGGTGACCGTGACGGCGAGCGGCTGCACAAGCGCCGCCTCCGCGGCCAAGGTCGTCACGGTGAATCCGAAGCCGGATGCAACCATCACGACGCCGGCCAGCACGGCCGCCGGCTCGACCGGCAATATCGCCTCGGTCGCCAATGCCGGCGCCGGTGCGACGTACGCCTGGGGCATCACCAACGGCACGATCACAGCGGGAACCGGAACGAACAGCATCACCTACACGGCCGGCGCAGTCGGCACGTTGACTCTCAACGTCACGGTGACCACCGGCGCCGGCTGCAGTGACACCAAGTCGGCCAACGTGAGCGTCGTCGTTCCGTCGTCGGTCACGGTCACCTCGATCTCACCGACCGGCGGCACCGTCGCCGGCGGTTCGGCCGTAACCATCAACGGCACCGGCTTCCTCAGCGGCGCCAGCGTGACCCTCGGCGGATCGGCAGCCACGCACCTGGTCGTCGTCAGCTCCACCAAGATCACCGCGAGGACGCCGGCCCACGCGCCGGGCGCCGTCAACGTGACGGTGACCAATGTCAATACCTCCACCGGCACGCTCACCAGCGGCTACCTCTACAAGGCCCAGCAGTTCGACCCGAACAACGACGGTGCGGTCACCTCGACGGACATCTTCTATCTCGTGAACTTCATCTTCCTTGGCGGTCCGCCGCCGGCCGGACCGGCCGGGATGCTGTCGGGCGACGCGAATGGTGACGGGATCGTCAATTCGTCTGACATTTTCTTCCTGGTCAATTACCTGTTCCTCGGCGGCCCGAGGCCGAACGCTGTTCCAACGTTGCCGCGGGTGACCACCTCGACAGAGGGCACTGCCGGTCGGCAGATCGCAGGATCGATCACTCTTGGCAAGCCGGTCCTCCGCTCGGGCCGTTACGTCGTGCCGGTCATCATGACTACCAGACCGGGATCGATCGCGCCGCAAGCGATGTCGCTGCGGGTCCACTTCGACCGCGAGGTGGGCAATGTGACGATCGGGAAAGCGGGAGCGGCGAAGAATCTGGGTGCCCCGTTCGAGATCACCCGCCGCGCGGGCAACGATGTGTCGTATCTCATCTCGTACGGTGGTCTGGCCCTCGGCGCGTCGCATTCGGCGGTTGTGGCCGAGGTCGAGATCGATTCGGTTGATGGAGCAGTTGGGATCAGTGTCGATCCGCGGTTGACGATGCTCAGTGATCAGGCCGGCCTGATGAGCGCCACGGTCGAGAACGGGAACCTCGACGTGAGCGGTACGGCCATCAGGAGTTTCCAGCCCCAGCCGCACAAACCCGGAAGCGGAGTGAATTAAAAGGGTACGCAAAACAGATGAAAGTCCATTCGCGCATCGCTTCCCTTGCCGTTTCCAGTCCTCCAGCCGGCCCGGTTCCCCGGGCCGGCTTTTTCTCTCGACCATCCCGGACTCGCGGCACGTCTCGGATTGGTCCGCCCTGATCGGCATGGTAAAGTTCCTGGTCCTGGCTCGAGTCCGAGTCCACCTTCCCAACCCCTGTTCCGATGAAACGCACACTCCCGTTACTGGTTCTTTCGCTGCTCCTCGCTTCGACCATCTCCGCGGAGACAGCCAGGAAACCTCGGAGTAAGCATTCGAAAGGGAAACCAACGGCGGAGAGCGTGCTCACTGCCGAGCCGGGTCCGGCGGTCGCCCTCGTTCGGTCTCTGAAGCCAGGGACGAACCGGATGGGAGTGCGATCGGCATCAGAGCGTGAAATCGTCTCCAAACCGGGGCCGGTGAGCGCCGGCCCTCCGATCGAGGTGGCCATGAATCGGGCCGCGAGCGTCAGGCTCGATCTGCGCCTGCTGCCGCAGACGCCGCCGGTGCGCAAGGACCGGCCCGAGCGCGAGGCCCCGGTCGTCACGCCGCACGAGATTCAGGGGATCGTCACGCCGCCCTCACCCCGCTTTCTCATGCCGGCCATCAACGCTCCCGCGCCGTCGACCCTGGCGAACTTCGCCGGACTCGACTTCGCCAACTTTGGCGCCGGGCATCCACCCGACACCGTCGGCGACGTCGGCCCGAATCACTACATCCAGGCCGTCAACACCTCCATCGGCGTCTACAACAAGACCGGCACGCGGCTCGCGGCGTTCACGTTCGACACGTTCATGAGCCAGGGCCACTTCGGCAACCTCTGCGACACGAACAACTTCGGCGATCCGGTCGTCCTTTACGACACCTTCGAGGACCGCTGGGTCATCACCGACTTCGCCTTCAGGCTCGACGGCGGTGGCAACGTCATCAGTCCGCCCGGCTCGTTTCAGTGCTTCGCGGTTTCCAGGACCGGAGATCCCATCGCCGGTGGATGGAACTTCTACTCCGTGCACATCACCGACGCTCTGAATGACTACCCGAAGTTCGGTATCTGGCCGGACGGGATCTACATGAGCGCGAACATGTTCGGCTTTCCCGCGACCGGTTCCTTTCAGGGGACGCGCGTCTGGGCGCTCAACAAGGCGCAGATGTATGCCGGGGCGCCGAGCATTCAGGTGCTCCAGTTCACCCCGCCGGCGTCTGAATTCACCCTGCTTCCCAGCAATGCCCGGCTCCAGGCCGGAACGCCGCCCGCCGGCTCGCCGAATTACTTCGCCACCGTCTTCAACTTCTCGAACGCCATCTCCTTCTACAAGTTTCACGTCGACTGGAACAGCATCTCTCTCTCCAGCCTTACCGGTCCGTTCCTCACCATCGCGCCGGACAGTTGGACCATTCCACCTGACACCGTGCCCGCTCAGGGAGGCAACCCCAACGACACGCTCGCCGTCCTGCTGATGATGCAGAACCAGTACACGAACCTGGGCGGCGCCGAGTCGCTGTGGCAGAGCCATACCGTCGGCAATCCCGCCACGGCCGGCGTCTCGGCGGTCCGCTATTACCAGACAGACGTAACCGGCGGAAGCGTCGCGGCGAATACGACGCAAGCCTTTACGCATGCTCCCGATACGACGAATCGTTACATGCCCAGCGTGGCGGTCGACCACGTCGGCGACATGGCCATCGGCTACAGCGCCTCGACCGCCGCGCTCTTCCCGGCCATACGTTACGCGGGACGCCTCGCCGCCGACCCGGTGAACACGCTCCCGCAGACCGAGACATCGCTGATCGAGGGAACCGGCTCGCAGAATTCGAGCACGCGCTGGGGTGATTACTCGGCGATGTCGGTCGATCCTGATGGCTGCACGTTCTGGTTCACGAACGAGTACTACATCGCCACCGGCAGCAACTGGCAGACTCGGGTGGGATCGTTTGCATTTCCCTCCTGCACTCCCGTCAGCACGGGAACCGTGCAGGGGACGGTGACGGCCACCGCCGGGGGCGCTCCGATCGCCGGTGCGGCCATCTCCTTCGGAAGCAGGACGGCCACCACGAACGGCAGCGGCTTTTACCAGTTTCTGTCGATTCCATCCGGCAACTATCCGAGCATCACGGTCACCGCTCCCGGCTTCAATCCCGGGACGACCTCAAACGTCACCGTCACCGATGCCGTGACGACGGTCAAGGATTTTTCTCTGAGCGCCTCGCCGGCGAACGCCTGCCCCGTGGACACGACCCAGGCCGACTTCCAGCTCGGCGTTCCGACCAATACCGATCTCACGTCCAGTCCCGGCGACGTCATCCTTCTGAGTCCTGCGAACCTCGATCAGCAGAACACCACGCTCGGATCCAACGGAGGCAGCTTCAGCTCCACCACCTTTGCGGGCCAGACGTTCACGGCTGCCGTTACCGGCGCCCTGGCAGCCGTCGACATCAACCTTTTCTGCTCCGGATGCTCGGGCACATTCCCGAATCTCACGCTCTCCGTTCGCGCAACCTCAGGTGGCCTGCCGACCGGTGCAGACCTCGCGGCAACGACGATTCCCGGTTTCAACAGCGGAGCCACCGCCTACTACACGGGTACGTTTGCGTCGCCTCCCACACTGACGGCCGGCACCAAATACGCGTTGATCATCCGGCCGGTCTCGGATCCCTCCGCCGGCACCTATGCCATCACGCGCAGCGGTGGAGTCTCCACCGGCGCCGACGTCTACGCGGGCGGCGATCGGATCAACGACAACGGCACCAGCGGGGCCGGGCCATGGGTCACCCCGCTCACGGGCGGTGTAGCGACGGACAGCGGCTTCAGAACGTACATGAAGACAACCTTCGTTGCCACGGGCAATCTGATCTCCTCGAACAAGGACGCCAACCCCGCTCCGGGACTGACGCCGGTCTGGACGACCCTTTCCTGGACAGCCGCGACGCCTGTCAACACCACGCTCAAGTTCCAGGCTTCCGGCAGCAACTCGGCGGCCGGCCCGTTCAACTTCGTCGGGTCCGACGGAACCGCGGCGACGTTCTTCACGACCACCGGTGCGTCGCTCGCGCAGTTCTACGGATTCCGCTATCTCCAATACAAGGCTTACCTTTCGACGACAGACACCACGAAGACACCAACGGTCAACGACGTGACCGCCTGCTTCACCAACCTCGACTGCAGTGGCACCGTCACGATCACCGCACCGGGACCGGTGTGCGGTAACTCCACCGGCAATACCGCAAGCGGTCCGGCCGGCGAGGCGAGCTATGCCTGGTCCATCACCAACGGCTCCATCGTCGGCAGCGCGACGTCGCAATCGGTAACCTACACCGCGGGAGCCTCCGGCACCGTCAATCTGTCCCTGAACGTCATCGAGGCGGGCGGCTGTCATAAGTCGGCGTCCGCCGGCATCACCATCAACCCGTCCCCGGCCACGCCCACGATCACCCCCGGCGGCCCCACGTCGTTCTGCGCCGGCGCCAGCGTGACGCTTACCTCGAGCAGCGCGTCCGGCAACCAATGGAACCTCAACGGCAACCCGATCGGTGGAGCGACGAATCAGACGTACGCCGCCACGGCGTCGGGCAACTACACGGTGACGGTGTCCGCCGGCAGTTGCAACGCCTCCTCGGCGATCACCACCGTGACGGTGAACGCCGTCCCGGCCGTGCCCGGAATCACGATCAGCAACGTTCAGACCGTCACGGTTACCGGCGGCTCGGGCACGTTTACTCTCATGTTCAACGGCCAGAGCACCTCGTCGCTGGCCTTCAACGCCACCGCCGGCGCAGTGCAGAGCCAGTTGAATGCTCTGTCGACCATCGGCGGCGTGGGCGGCTCGGTGAGCGTCAGTCTGTCAGCCAACGTTTACACCGTGACGTTTGGCGGCACCCTCACCGGCCCTCAACCGCAGATGACCGGATCAGGCGCCGGCGGCGCGACGGTTACCGTGAATGCCCCTCCTGTCTGCGGCGGCTCGACCGGTAATCAAGCGAGCGGGCCGGGTGGTGCGGCCACGTACGCATGGACCATCACCAACGGCACGATCACGAGTGCGACGAATATCCAGACCATCACCTATACCGCGGGAGCCTCCGGCAACGTCGTTCTGAGCCTGACGGTGACGAATGCAGCATCGTGCAGCACCGCCAGCGCCCCGGCGAACATCCCGATCAACAGCTCACCGGCCACGCCGACCATCTCCGCCGGCGGCGTCACGACGTTCTGCACCGGTGGCAGTGTGACGCTCACGTCGAGCAGTGCGTCGGGCAACCAGTGGAACCTCAACGGCAACCCGATCGGCGGAGCGTCGAATCAGACGCTCGTGGCTACCGCGTCGGGCAACTACACGGTAACGGTTACCGCCGGCAACAGTTGCAGCGCCACATCGTCCATTACCACCGTGACGGTCAATCCGATCCCGGCCACGCCAACGATCGCTCCCGGCGGGCCGACGACCTTCTGCGCCGGTGGCAGCGTCACGCTGACGTCGAGCAGCGCCTCCGGCAATCAGTGGTCTCTCAACGGCAATCCGATCGGGAGCGCCACGAATCAGACGTTCAGTGCAACCGCCACCGGAAGTTACACCGTCATCGTGACCACGAACGGATGCGCCAGCGCTCCGTCAGCGGCGACATCCGTGACGGTCAATCCGATCCCGGCCACGCCAACGATCACTCCCGGCGGGCCGACGACCTTCTGTGCCGGCGGCAGCGTCACGCTGGCGTCGAGCAGCGCCTCCGGCAATCAGTGGCGTCTCAACGGCAATCCCATCGGGAGCGCCACGAATCAGACGTTCAGTGCAACCGCCACCGGAAGTTACACCGTCATCGTGACCGCGAGCGGATGCAGCAGCGCTCCGTCAGCGGCGACATCCGTGACGGTCAATCCGATCCCGGCCACGCCAACGATCACTCCCGGCGGGCCGACGACCTTCTGTGCCGGCGGCAGCGTCACGCTGACGTCGAGCAGCGCCTCCGGCAATCAGTGGTCTCTCAACGGCAATCCCATCGGGAGCGCCACGAATCAGACGTTCAGCGCAACGGCCACCGGAAGTTACACCGTCATCGTGACCGCGAGCGGATGCAGCAGCGCTCCGTCAGCCGCGACATCCGTGACGGTCAACCCGATCCCGGCCACGCCCACCATCACACCGACCACCGGCTTCTTCTGTCCGAACGGCGGAGCACCCAACAGCGGTTTCGTTCAGCTCGCCTCGAGCGCCGTGGCCGGCAACCAGTGGTTCCTGAACGGCAATCCGATCGGCGGCGCAACCGGCACGACGTACAACGCTTCCGTCGCTGGCAGCTACACCGTGCAGGTGACAGCCAGCGGCTGCATCAGCGCGATGTCGGCGGCGTCATCCGTGACCGCCGACTCGACGCCCGCACCGACGATTACGCCCGGCGGTCCGACGACCTTCTGTGCTGGCGGCAGCGTCACGCTCACCGCCTCGACGTCCGTCGTCGGCGCGTCGTTCCGCTGGTACCTCAACGGTGTGCTGATGCCCCCTGCGACAGGCAGCTCGACGCTCAACGTCACACAGACGGGGAACTACACGGCCGACTACCTGATCGGTGCCTGCCAGAGCTTCGTTTCCACCGGCACGACAGTCACCGTCAATCCCAAACCGAATGCAACCATCACCACGGCGGCCAGTACGGCCACCGGCTCGACGGGCAACATCGCCTCGGTAGCCAACGCCGGCGCCGGTGCGACGTACGCCTGGGGCATCACCGGCGGCACGATCACAGCAGGCAACGGGACCAACAGCATCACCTACACGGCCGGCGGTGCGGGAACGTTGACTCTCAACGTCACGGTAACCACCAGCGCCGGCTGCAGCGACGCCAAGTCGGCCAACATAAACGTCATCGTTCCGCCGGTAACCGTCACCTCGGTTTCGCCCACTGGTGGCACCATCGCCGGCGGTTCGGCCGTGACGATCAATGGCACCGGCTTCCTCAGCGGCGCAAGCGTGACCTTCGGTGGGTCGCCTGCCACGAGCGTGATCGTCGTCAGCGCAATCAAGATCACGGCCAGGACGCCGGCACACGCGCTGGGTGCCGTCAACGTGACGGTGACCAATCTCAATACCACCAGCGGTACCCTGACCAACGGCTATCTCTACAAGGCCCAGCAGTTCGACCCGAACAACGACGGCGCGGTCACCTCGACGGATATCTTCTATCTCGTGAACTTCATCTTCCTCGGCGGTCCGCCGCCAAGGGGAGCATCCGGGATGTTGTCGGGCGACGCGAACGCTGACGGGATCATCAACTCGGCTGATATTTTCTTCGTCGTCAACTATCTGTTCCTCGGCGGTCCCCGGCCGAACGCGCTTCCAACGTTGCCGCGGGTGACTACCTCGACGGAGGGAAACGCGGCTCCCGAGATCGCCGGGTCGATCGCTCTTGGCAGGCCGATTCTGCGCCTGGGACGTTACGTAGTGCCGGTCGTCATGACTACCAGACCCGGATCGATCGTGCCCCAGGCGATGTCGCTGCGGGTCCACTTCGACCGCGAAGTCGGCAATGTGACGATCGGGAAAGCCGGAGCGGCGAAGAATCTCGCTGCCCCGTTCGAGATCACCCGCCGCGCGGGCAACGATGTGTCGTATCTCATCTCGTACGGTGGTCTGGCGCTCGGCGAGTCACATTCGGCCGTTGTCGCTGAGATCGAGATCGATTCGGTTGACGGAGCGGTCGGGATCACTGTCGATCCGCGGTTGACCATGCTCAGTGATCAGGGCGGCTTGATGAGTGCCACGGTAGAGAACGGAACACTCGAGGTGAGCGGCACGACCATCAGGGATGTTCAGCCGCGGCCGGGCACCCGCGAAAACGAACTGAACTAAAGCGCGAGAGAAAGGATGAGGTCCCGCTACCTGTAGCGCGTATCATCGGCTTCCAGCTTGCCTGACGCGTGGCGGTACCTACTCTTGACTCTGGTGCATACACTGACGGGAAACCCATTCCAAGGACACCGCATGAACTCGAAGCAAGTCCACGTAATCAATTCTCTCTTCTCGCTTTTCCTGATTCTCCTCGTATCCTTCGCGGCCGCGCCTGTCGCCGCGCAGGACGCGGTGACCGTTCAAACCGTCAACGCAAGCGGCAACACGGTCGATGTTCCCGTTCTTATCCGCGACGTCTCAGGCACTCCCCTCGGCCGCGATCAAGCGGCTGGTTCCAGGATCCAGGCGTTCACGATCGCCGTAAACTACGCGCCCGCTGCCTCGGTGCAGTCGGTTACGTTCGCGCGTGCCGGCATCACGGCGGGGTTGACGCCCGCATTCGAGCTCTCGCCGGCTTCGGCTGGATCGATCTCATTGATCGAGCAATTCGATGAGTCCTCCAACCTCATACCGTTCAACCTCAACGCTCCGCCTCCCGGCGATCAGGTTGCGCATCTGGTTTTTACTCTCTCGCCATCCGCGGCGCCGGGGTCCTCGATCACACTCACCCTCGACTCGGCGACCGTGCTATCGAACCAAGGCGGAACGACATCCGAGACGCCGCCGGGCTCCCTCACCCTCGTCAACGGCTCGATCAACATCCCCCAGCTTTCGCTGAACATCCTTCCCGGCTCGCGCACGGTGACGATCGGCGATACAACGACCTTCACGGTGCAGACGGACAGGAATGTCGCAGCGGACACGACCGTGTCGCTCTCGTCGTCGAATCCCGGCATCGCCACGGTTCCGTCATCCGTCGTCATTCCGGCGGGGATGGCGGCCGCGAACTTCAGTGCCACCGGTGTCGCCGCGGGCAGCGCGAACATCAATGCCGCGCTTCCTCCGGCCAACGGCGGGGCGACCGCGTCGGCATTCATCACGGTCACCGAGCCGCCTCCGCAATGCGTCACGCCGAATGCTCCGGTGATCAGCGGGCCTGCTACAGCCGAGGTGGGGAAGTCGTATGCCATCACCTGGGCGGTCGTCAACGACGCCACAGGCTACATCGTCGAGGAATCGACCGATCCGAACTTCGGCACGGTCGTTACGAGCACTCCGACGACCAACAGCGCCTCCTTCACGCATGCGGTCGCCAATCGTTACTACTACCGCGTTCGCGCCCGGAACTTCAGCACCGGCTGCAGCACGTCGTCAGCGCTATCGAACGTCGTCTCCGTGCTGGTGAGCGTCACGCCGGTAGCCCAGACGCGCTTCATTCCCGTTGTCGGTTCGACGCCGGGCAGCTTCGGCTCATTCTTCAAGACCTCGGTACAGCTCTACAACGCCAAGAGCGGCACCATCTCCGGCAAGATCGTCTTCCATACGCAGAACGCCTCGGGATCGGCGGCCGATCCTTCTCTGGCCTTCTCGATTCAGCCTGGAAAGTCGCTTTCCTATGCCGATCTCCTCCCGGCCATGGGTATCGCCAGCGGCCTCGGAAGCGCCGATCTCGTCGCGGACGCCGGCTCTCCTTTCCCGGTCGCCCTGGTGCGCGTCTTCAACGACGCGGGCACCGCCGGAACGACCGGCCTGGCCGAGGAGCCTATGAATGCCAGCGAGGCGCTGCAGAACGGCGACGCCGGCGTGCTCATTGCCCCCGCCGACCAGAAGTTCCGCCTGAACATCGGCTTCCGCACGCTCGAGCAGGGAGCATCGATGACCTTCACCGTCCGAGACAAAGACGGAACGCTCGTGAAGACGAGCACGAGAACCTTCGGTCCGACGTTCTTCCAGCAGGTCGGATCGGCAACGATTCTCGACGGCTATGTCCTCACCGGCGGCGAAACGATCACCGTCCAGATCACCGCCGGCAGCGCCTTCATCTACGGCTCGACGACGGACAACACCACGCAGGACCCGAGCGTGCAGTTCGCGCGGAAGGTGGAGTAGGGGCCTTTCTTGGAGAGAACGAGATGAGCATCCTTCTGCCGATCGGAGTTGCACTCTTTGTTCTGCCGCTGCTTTTTGTGGCGCTTTATGCGCGCCACATCGAGAAGGTGCAACGTAGGCGTATGGCCGAGGTCAGCGGCAACCTGGAGCATTTCGAAGACGTCGCCTGATTGCGGCGACGGCTCTCACTGCATCTTCACTTCGCCGTTTAAGCACGTGACGGATCACTTCCCCGGTGGATCGGTCAGGAAGCCGACCTTCTTCGCCCCTGCTTCATGCGCGGCGTCCATCGCTTCGACTGCGCGGTCGAACGGCACAGTGTCTTCGGCGTTGACGAAGACGACGCGGTCGGCGATGGGACGGGAGAGCATCTGGGCGGCGAGGGCGTCGCGGAGCGCCTTGGCGTTGGCCAGTTTCAGCGTGTTGAGATAGATGCCATCGGGGCGGACGGTGACGACGAGCTGATTCTGCTCCGAGGGCGGCGGCGCGCCGGTCACTTCGACCTTCGGCGGCACCTCGACGTCGAGACCCATCTGCAGGATCGGCGTAGCCACCATGAAGATGATGAGCAGCACCAGCACCACGTCGACCAGCGGCGTGATGTTGATTTCCGATCGGACTCCCTGGCCGGAGCTGGCGGACATTGACATTGGTTACCTCGTGAGTCGATCAGTGGATTAGTGGATTAGTGGGTTAGATGAACGGCCCTCGTCCTAATCTACGAATCACTAATCCACTGCTTCTTTACTTACCCTGTTGCGCGATCTTCCCGCCGGCCATCTGATTCTCGGTCAGGAAGGAGACGGCGGTGAAGTCGGCGTCGTTGGCGGCTTTCATCACCATGCGTACTTTGCCGAAGTTGATCCGTTTGTCGGCTTTGATCATCACGTTGCGGGTGGCGTCCTTGTCGTGCTCCGCCTTCATGTAGCGGGGCAGATCGCGGTCGGGGATCCAGTCCTGGCCGATGAAGACCGTGCCGTCCTGTTTGATCGACACGATCAGGTCCGACTCTTTCCCCGGCTTCTTCTCCGAGTGCGGCCCCTGCGGCAGCGCCACGTCGACGCCCGACTGCAGCATCGGCGTTACCACCATGAAGATGATCAGGAGCACGAGACAGACGTCGACGAGCGGCGTGACGTTGATGTCTCCCTTGACTTCGTCGGGGCTTCCGCCCCCGGCGCCGAATGCCATCCTCGACTCCTAGCGGACCGCTGCCGCGTTGGCGCGGACGCGCGCCTCGTTCTTGATGAAGTAGTCGATCAGTTGAGATGACGAGTTCGACATCTCGACCTGGAAGCGCTCCACCTTGTTCAGGAAGTAGTTGTAGAGCCAGACGGCGGGGATGGCCACGAAGAGGCCGAATGCCGTCGTGACCAGCGCCTCGGCGATACCTGCCGAGACGGCGCCCAGTCCGCCCGAGCCACTGATGGCCATGCCCTGGAAGGCGTGGATGATGCCGGCCACGGTTCCGAAGAGGCCGACGAACGGCGCCGTCGTCGAGATCGTGGCCAGATTGCCGAGGCCCTTCTTCATCTCCGCGGTCGTCATCAGCGACTCGCGCTCGATGGCGCGCTGGCCTGAGGCCACGATGTCGAAATCGTCCGGGAGCGCCTGTGTCGTCTCGTACTGGAACTCGGTCAGTCCCGCGCGCAGCACGCGCGCCAGGTGCGAGTGGCGGTACTTCTTGTCGCTCGTCAGCGTGATCGCTTCCTCGAGCTTGTGCTGTTTGAGCAGCGGCGTGACGCCGAGAGCGATCGCCAGAGACTCGCGTTTGGCGCGCTGAAACCGGAGCAGCCGCTCGATGGCGATCGTCAGCGACCAGATCGACATGAGCGCCAGCACGACGACGACGCCGCGCGCGATCCAATTCATGGTCCCCAACATCCCGAGGAGGCTGAAACTGTTGTTATCCATGCACTTCTCCTTTGCGTCTCGTGGTCAGCAGATCAGTGGATCAGATCCACGTTTCATCATTGCAGTTGAAAATTTACGGTGAGCGTAAAGATAACGGGAACCGGCTGTCCGTTGAGCGTTCCAGGTTTGAATTTCCAGCGTTTGATCGCGTCGAGGGCCGATTGATCGAGTCCGAGGGGAAGGCCTTTGAGGACGCGCGCATCAGTGACGTTGCCGTTTCGGTCGATGATCGTTTCGATGATGACCACTCCACTGATGCGAGCCTTGCGCGCCACGTCGGTGTAGACGGGCTCGACACGTGTGACGGCAATGGGGGGCGCTACGTCACCGCCGACCCGCATCGGCTTGTCGCCGGTGCCGCCGGGTTGTCCTCCGATTTGGCCGCCGAGGGTGCCGCCGAGCGTTCCTCCGACGACTCCTCCCACCACTCCGCCGACCACTCCACCCACCTGGCCGCCGACGACACCGCCTTCCTGGCCACCCGCCGTGTCGGTCGGGACGTCGACCTGGGGCACTTGTTGCGGTGTCCGAGTCGGCTGATGGAAGGTCGGATGGGTTTGCGGCGTCTGCTGCTGCACGTGAGGCGTTGATGCATGCGAAGCCGCGGGCGGTGGGGGAGGCGGCGGCGGGGGCGGTGCCGAGACGACGAACGCCTGAATCGGCTTGGTGATGATCTCGGGGTTTTTCTTGACGTACAGCCCCGCGGCGACGACCGCGCCGATGATGATGATGTGGAGGAAGGCGGAGATGAGCACCGTTTTCCACCCACCTTTTTTCTTGTCCTTACCCGCGGATTCGATCAGGACATCATCAAACATGGCTTCTACCTCGTACGGATACGGCTGTGCTCTTCAGGGATGATGCCAACCTGGGCCGGAGAAGGCCCTGCCGCCATTCAAAAGATGCAGGGGCCGCTCAGAAAATTTACAGGGGCTGATACGCATTCACGCCCGGAAGTGGGCATACCATTGCCGGTCCGATGTCTTCCGTAATCGAGACAGACTCCGCCGAGGTGGCCACGGCATCCGAGGTGGCGCCCCTTCAGGCCGTTCCCCCAGCCGTGCCGCTGTTCGATCGCGAGCTGAGCGCGCTCGCATTCAACGAACGTGTCCTGGCCGAGGCCAGAAACCCGGCCGTGCCGTTGCTGGAGCGGGTGAAGTTTCTCAGTATCTGCGCGCACAACCTCGACGAGTTCTTCATGATCCGGGTCGGCGAGATCCGCGATCTCATCGCTGCCAACGTGCCCGCCGATCCAGGCGGCAAAGGCCTGAAACGGTTGCAGAACGTGCGCGACGGCGCCCGCTCGCTGCTTCGCCATATTTACCGTTGCCTCGGCGATGATCTGATCCCGGCGTTGCGTAAGGAAGGGATCCGCATCGAGCGGGTCGTGGACCTCGGCAAGAAGGAGCGCAATTTCGTCGAGGAGTACTTCTGCCGCGACCTCGAGCCGATCCTGACGCCGCTGGCCATCGATCCCGCCCACCCCTTTCCCTTCATCGCCAATCTCTCGCTCAACCTCGCGCTGCAGCTCGAGTCCGAGCGCGGCGAGCGGCATGTGGCCATCATCAAGATCCCGGAGTCGGTTCCGCGTCTCGTGCCGATGCCGGAGAAGACGCGCTTCGTCCTGCTCGAAGACGTCATCTCCTCGCACCTCCATCGCTTTTTCCCCGGCCTCAAGGTCCTGCGCTCGGCCGCCTTCCGCGTCATCCGCAACTCCGACCTCGACATCAAAGAAGAGGACATGCAGGATCTCCTCAAGAGCATCGAGATCGAGCTGCGGCGCCGGGAGCGGCGCGAGGTGGTGTGGCTGGAGATCGAGGAGGGGGCCGATGATCCGCTGGTGGCCCTGCTCGCCAATGCCACCGACTCCTCGCCGGACGACATCTTCTTCGCTCCCGGTCCGCTGAAGCTCGGCGACCTCCAGCAGGTCTACACGCAGATCCCGAACGCGGCGCTGAAAGAGGTGCCGTTCAACCCGCGCATGCCGGCCGAGCTGGCGACGACCGACGACATCTTCTCCATCATCCGCCGCGGCGATCTGCTGCTGCACCGGCCCTATGACTCGTTCACCGCCGTGATCGAGTTCGTGCAGACCGCCACCGAAGATCCCGACGTCGTGGCCATCAAACAGACGCTCTACCGCACCGATCCCGGCTCGCCGATCATCGCCGCGCTCTCCGCCGCGGCGAGGGCGGGGAAGCAGGTCACGGCCGTCGTCGAGCTGCAGGCGCGTTTCGACGAGCGCAAGAACATCACCTGGGCGAAAACGCTCGAGGAAGCAGGGGTGCAGGTCGTCTACGGGATCGTCGGATACAAGACCCACTGCAAGGTCTGCCTCATCGTCCGCCGCGAAGGGGGCGAGCTGCGCCGCTACGTCCACCTCTCCACCGGCAACTACAACGCCGTCACGGGACGCCTCTATACCGACGTCGATCTCTTCACCTGCAACCCCGACTTCGGTGCCGATGCGGCGCAGTTGATGAACCTCCTCACCGGCTTCAGCGTGGCCGGTGTACAGGAGCTGGTGGAGGCGAAGGGATCGACCCTCAAGTGGCGTGAGTTCGTCGTCGCGCCGATGGATTATCTGCGCTGGACCATCCGCATGATCGACCGCGAAACGCAGAACGCGGCAGATGGGAAGCCGGCCTTCATCGTGGCCAGGATGAACGCGCTCGTCGACCCGGGTGTCATCGAGGCGCTCTATCGGGCCAGCCGCGCCGGCGTGCAGATCGACCTGCTCATTCGAGGGATCTGCTGCCTCGTGCCCGGCCTGTCCGGCATCAGCGAAAACATCCGCGTCACGTCGATCATCGATCGCTTCCTCGAGCATGCACGCATCTTCCGCTTCGCCAACGGCGGCACGCCGGAGGTCTGGATCTCGAGCGGCGACTGGATGCCGCGCAATTTTCTGCGGAGGATCGAGACGACGTTCCCCGTCCGCGACGCCGCGGTGGCCCGGCGCATCAGCGATCAGATCCTGCCCATTGCTCTGGCCGACAACGTAAAAAGCTGGACGCTCGACGCCGACGGCTCCTATCGCCGCCGGACGCCCGGCGAGCAGCGTCCGATCCGCAGCCAGGAGACGTTCATCACCATCGCCCGAGCCGATTCGGTGAGCGTCGGCCCGTACGAGGAGAGTATCCGTCATCCGGCGTCATTCCGCAGGAAGGCCAAGAAGAAGAAAAAGCACTGAGCCGGGCTGCGCTGGTTGCCCAGGGCTCGGCCACCATCTTCGCTTATCACCGCCGCCGGAGAACGCGCGGCGGCAGCATCCACTCCAGACAGGCGCTGCCGTCGTCGAACATTCGCAGGCCGTAGCAGCCACCCTTCTTCAGCTCGATCGGACCGTCGGAGCTCATCTTCGTCAGGGCGAGCATTGCCGTCGAGAGATTCGATTCATGGCCAACGCAGATGATCCGCCGCGCCTCGCTGGTGTTGATCAACGTACGGACTTCCGCGAGGTCCCCGTCAGGGCTGAGCGCGTCATAGGTCTTCACGACGATCGACGACTTGTAGCCTTTCTCCACCCACTCCGCCGTCTCGACGCATCGAATGAGCGGACTCGTGTAGATGACGTCCGCCTTCGGAAAGAGTCTGGCCAGCCCCCGGCCGATCTGCTTCATGCGCCGGTTGCCGGTCCCGGTCAGAACGCGGGCATCGTCGTCCGCACGCGCGCCATGCGGCTCGGCGATTCCGTGACGTAAGAGGACGACGAACTTCTCGGTTGGTTGCATGGCTCGACCCTTTCATTACATCGCCTCGACCACCACCTCCACATCGAACAATTCCGCAAAATACTTCGCTCGCTTTCGGGCGCTTGCGATCTCCACTGACGCATCCGATCTCGTGCGGATCAGGAAGCGTGCCTGGTCGCGGCGGACGCGTACGGCGACGTCGCGCACCGAGGCGTGGTGGCCGCGGTCGAGGGCCTCGGCGATGCGCAGGATGGCGGCGAGCTTCTCCACGTCCTGCTGCTGCGACGGCGTCAATTCGGAGAAGTTCGGGTGCGAGCTCTCGGGTGACGCCTTCCGGTAGTACCGCGCGACGTTGGCGATGATGAGGATCTCCTCGTCTGTGAAACCTCGCAGGTCGGCGTGGCGGATCAGGTAGTAGCTGTGCTTGTGGTGGGAGCGATCGCTGACGTGCAGCCCGGCCTCGTGCAGGACGGCCGCCGATTCGAGCAGGCCGGTCATCTGCTGCTCGAGCGCGTGCAGTGGTTTCGTCTGATCGAAGATGCGCGAGGCCAGTTTGGCGACGTGCATGCCGTGCTTCAGATCGCAATCGGTCCGTTGCGCGAGCGCGAGGACCGACGCCTGGCGCAGAGAGCCGCCGCTTTCCTCCGACTCTTCGAGCGCGGCCACGCGGCTTTCCAGCATCCCTTCGCGCATCGCCAGCGGACAGGCCAGTAACTCCTCGATGTCGAGTGTCTCGAGAAGGACGTCCAGCACGATTGCGCCGGCGAGGACGCTGGTGGCGCGCGGCGCATCGAGACCGAACCGCGCGGCGCGCTCGGCCGCCGTGAGTGAGGCGAGGATCGGAATGAGCTCGGCGACCCTGGCGCGCTCCAGGCGGCGCAGGCCGTGCGCGGGCGCCGGGGCCTCGGAGGGCGAGGCCATGGTGGCCAGGGTCTGGATCGTGCCGGACGTGCCGATGCAAAGATCGACGCCGAGCCGAACGATGCGGCGGCGAAGCTTTCCGACGCGGTCTTCGATATGACGCCGGCACTGCGCGACTGCCCGCGCCGTGGGGCGCTCGATCAGGCGGAAGCGCTGGGCAAGGCGAAGGGCGCCCAGTTTCTCGCTGCGCGTGAAGTAGGTCTCGTCGGCGGTGCCGACGATCAGCTCCACGCTGCCGCCGCCGATGTCGATGCAGAGCGCCGTCTGCACCCCTACCTCGACCGCCGAGCGCACGGCCCGGAAGATGTAGTCGGCTTCCTCTTCGCCGGAGATGACGCGCACCTTCACGCCGGTTGCTTCTTTCACGCGGCGAAGAAAATCGCGGCGGTTGGGCGCCTCGCGCACAGCGCTCGTGGCCACGGCCACGATCTCGTCGACGTTCCATTTCGCCGCGATCTCCGCCATCTTTCCGATCGTGGCCACACCGCGCTCGATGGCGTCGGCCGTGAGCGGCTGCCCGTCGAGGCTGGACAGACCGAGCTGGACCATCTCCTTCTCCCGGTCGACCACGCGATAACCGTGCTCGCGCGTCTCCGCAACGATCATGTGGATCGAATTGGTGCCGACGTCGATTGCGGCGATCCGCTTCGGTTTGGCCATGGTGGAGTAGTAGCGATGCAAAAAGCAGGTGTAGTGTGGCCCAGCGGGAGGAGAATCGCACCATGAATACCAACGTCCATCGCATCGATCCCGGCAGCAAGGTCCGCATGAAAGACCTGGACCCCGATGCCACACCCCTCTGCGGCGACAAGGCTGACGGCAAGGAGAAGTGTCTGAAGCTTCAGCAGCGGCTCGGCGAGTTGCAGGAGCTCCTGTACGCGGGGCACCGGCACAAACTCCTGGTCATCCTTCAGGGGATGGACACGTCGGGGAAAGACGGGACGGTGCGCCACGTCATGAATGGCGTCAGCCCGGCCGGCGTGCGCGTGGTGTCGTTCAAGAAGCCGACCGAGGAGGAGATCGATCACGACTTTCTCTGGCGGGTGCACGCCAAAACGCCTGGCAGCGGAGAGATCGTCGTCTTCAACCGCAGCCATTACGAAGACGTGCTCGTCGTCCGGGTGCACAACCTGGTCAAGGAGAAGGTGTGGCGCAAACGCTACGAGCAGATCAACGCCTTCGAAAAAACGCTGGCCGCGAGCGGCACGGTGATCGTCAAGTTCTTTCTCAACATCAGCAGGGACGAACAAAGGAAACGCCTGCAGGAACGGATCGACGATCCGAAGAAGCACTGGAAGTTCCAGCACGGCGACATCGAAGAACGAAAGCTGTGGGACGACTACATGGACGCCTACGACGACGTGCTGAAGAAGACCTCGACCAAGCACGCGCCGTGGTACGTCGTCTCCGCGAACGCCAAGTGGTACCGCAACCTGGTCATCGGCGACGTTCTCGTGAAAACGCTCGAATCGCTGAAGATGGCCTACCCGATCGTCGATTTGTCGGGGGAGGTTGTGGAGTAGGCCGGCACGGCCGGCAGCGTTGGTTGCCCAAGGCTCCGCCAGCAGGGGCGCAAGAACGCTTCTACCGTGAATGCTCCCAGGAGTCCTGCGCGGCAGAACGATCGAACGAAGATGGTGGCCGAGCCTTGGGCAACCAGCGCCGCCGGCCGTGCCGGCTCACTTGCCTCTCAAGAGTGTATCGACCGGCGCGTAGTCGTCTGTCAGGAGCGGCGCGGACGGCAATGGCGGACGGTCCGTCATCGCCGCGGAGCGTACGCGTAGATCCGCCCATGGAAGAGGCCGCGTGCGCGCGAGCAACGTTTCGCGGGAGATCGGCTCACGCGCGGTCGTCGCGAACAATTCCGTATATCCCGTCTCGGGAACGGCGATGACCGTGGGAAAAACATCGCGCAGCGTGCGGTAGACCGCCTGCGCCATCGGCGCTTCGCCCTTCGTCGCACAATGAAAATGTACGATGCCGGAGGGGTTGAGATGGCGCTTCGCCTCGGCGAAAAATTCGCGTGTTACGAGATGCGGCGGGATCGTCGCCCCATAGCGGTTGTGCGTGTAGCTGTCGACGAAAATGACGTCCCAGCTCTTCGTCGTGCCCTTCAGGAACACGCGCCCGTCGCTGACCGTCACCCGAAGCCTGTTGGACTCGGGCAGCATGAAGAATTTTCGCGCCACGTCGACCACCATCGGGTCAATGTCCACGGCGTCGATCGTTACGTCCGGGTACAAGCGCAGAAACTGTTTGACGGCCGTCCCGCCTCCCAATCCGATCATGAGGAGCGATTTCGCCTCGGGGCGGATCACCTTTGCCAGGTGAAAATCGTCGATATAGGCCAGACCCGGCCCGGCGGGATCACGCACCAGCATCGAGCTCTGCACGGCCGTCAGCTCGAACTGCAGTACGCGAAATCGCCCTCGGCCATGCTCGCGAACCATGATGTGGTGATACGGGCTGTCGCGCTCGAAGAGGACGTTTTGCAATGCATCATGAGGTGCGCGTGCATGCAGACTGGCGGTTCCGGCATATGCGGCCAGTGCCAGTGCCGCCGCGATCGTCGTGAAGACCACGGACCGCCGCCTTCGCTCGGCTTCGCCCGCGAGCACGATGAGCGTGGTCAGGAACAACGTGACGGCCACCACGAGCACCGTACGATTGATACTCTGCAGCCAGTCGAGAAGGACGAATGCGGTGGCGATCGTGCCCGCGATGCTGCCGATGGTCGACAACGCGGAGATCGATCCCGCCGTGCTTCCGCTGTGCGCCGTCCGGGTGGCCACGAGCCGAATGGCGATCGGCGAAACCGCCGATAGAAGGAGCGTCGGTACAAAGAAGAGAGAGAGGCTGGCGATCAGCGCGTGGAACGAGATGGCGGTGCCCGACTCGGAGATGCGGAGCGACACGATCCCATCGAGCCATGGGACGATTGCCGTGCCGATCGACGCACCGAGGAGCGCGGTGGCCAGAGTACGGCCGCTCGGCCAACGATCGCCGATCCTGCCGCCGCCCCAATAGCCGATGCTCATCGCCGCCATGAACACCGCGATCACCGTGGTGGTCTCGCGCAGCGCCGTGCCGAAGACGCGGCCGACGATCCGGAACGCCGACACTTCGAGAGCCATCAAGGCCGCCCCCGCGAGAAATACGGCGACCTTGACGGTGACCCGGCTCACGAAAACGAGATTAGCACCGAGCGGCTGAAGGCCGTCGGGGTTTCGTTATTCGTCATCGGCGTTTTGCGGACGTCTTACTCCTCGTGCGGCCCCAGCCTCTTCGCCTCTGCCGGCGGCTTCCTCTCGATCGTGACCGTGTTGCGCGGAGCGTCCAGCGCCAGGCCTTCTTTCAGAGCGAAGTCGGCCAGAGCCTGATCGGCGAGCGCTTTCTGTTCGTGCTCCTGCATGTCGATATCCGCCGAGTGCAGCGAGTCGCGGGCTACGCGGGCGCGGCCCGAGGCGTGCTCCCGCTCCTCCTCGACCATCTCGTGCAGGCGGTTGAGGGTGTCGCCGGAGCCGCCGATCTGCGAGATCATCCCTGAGGCCATCTCGCTCAACTCCGCGGTGGCGCGTTTGATCTTCAGATCATTGATGCTGTTCTTGAGAGACTCGAGCTTCACCTGCGCCGCCTTCACCGAGACGTCGCGCGCGCGCAACAACTCCTTGTAGGTCGCCTCCGCCGATCCGAGCTGCGTCCGATTCTCGACCAGCTCACGCTGCACTGTCTGCAGCCGCAAGGCCTGCTGGCTGGCCAGATCATGGTTGCCGGCGCGGAGGTTCGCGGCGGTCTTGGCCCGCAGCTCGCGCTCTTCCTGCTCCAGCCGCTTGACCTGCGTCATCAGCCGTTCGCAGAGACCGGCGTGTGCCGCCAGACCCTGGTTGTAATTGGCGATCTGCCTGCGGAGGTTCTCCTTCTCCACCTCCAGCAGCGCTTCAGGATTCTGCCGCTCGAGGCCTCCGATGAAGAGGCTGAGGAAGCCGCGGAAGAGATTGGCGATTCGTCGGAACATGGAAGGTCTCCCTTTTTGGATGATGCAGATCGTACCGCTCATTCACATCGAATTTACTTCCGCCTCAAGCAAATTGGACGGTATACAGCCTACGATTGCATTGCCAACAAGGAGGCATCGCATCAATGAGTTTTCGCAAGACGGCAGCCTGTTTCCTCGCCGCGGCGGCAATCGCCACCGGCGCCTTCCCCCAGGTCACACCCGCCGCCGGTGTCACTCCGCCGGATGACACGCCGAAGGTCAATATCGGAGCCACGATCTACGGCGACTACACCTACGTCGATTCCCCAACCTCGAAGGACTCGGATGGCAACACGATCCACAACAGCGCCTTCAACATCAGCCGCGCCTACCTCAACATCACCGGCAGTCTGAACCACATGATCGCCTTCCGCATCACGCCGGACGTCTCGCGCGAGACGAGCACGGGGCCGTCGCTCAGCGGCAGCCAGATCTTCCGCCTGAAGTATGCGTACGCGCAGCTCAACCTCGATGACTGGACGACGAAGGGCTCGTGGGTCCGCTTCGGCCAGCAGCAGACGCCGTACCTCGACTACAGCGAGGGCATCTACCGCTATCGTTTCCAGGGGACCATGTTCGCGGAGCGCGTCGGGTTGATCTCATCCGCCGACGCCGGCGTTTCCGGTCACTACAGTTTCAACGGCAACTACGGCGACGTCCACGCCGGTTTCTATAACGGCGAGAACTACAACAAGGCCGAGGTCAACAACGAGAAGGGATTCGAAGTCCGCGGCACCGTTCGTCCGATGCCGCTTGGCGGCCCATTGCTGAAGGGTCTGCGGCTCACCGGCTTTCTGATCGCGGACCACTACGTCGAGAACGGTAAGCGTGAGCGGATGATCGGCCAGGTCACGTATGAGCACACGATGTTCAATGCCGGCCTCGATGTACTGCGCGCGAAGGACCGCACCTCGGCGACGAAGCCGCAGGTGAGTGAGAAGGGGTGGTCGGTGTGGGTCACGCCGAAGCTCGGCACGACCGGCTGGGAAGCGTTGATCCGCCACGACGACTACCTTCCGAACGATGCCATCCATTCACAGAAACAGAAGCGCGACATCGACGGGATTGCCTACTGGGTCCCGAACCTCGGCGGCAAGACGGCCGCCATTCTGTTCGACCGCGATTCACTCAAACGCACCGGTCTCACTCCCGCCGCTCCGAACACGACCAATTTCGAAGTGAAGATGCTCGTCAACTTCTAGGGCCGGCACGGCCGGCGGCGTGGGTTGCCCAAGGCTCTGCCCACATACCTTGCAAGCGTTCAACCGCGTAGATTCTTAAGGAGAGACAAATGAAGACGCTTTTCCTCGCGGCCATCGCGCTGCTAGCTACTGCTGCATCCGCGCAGACGATCCAGATCAACGGTGCCGGTGCGACGTTCCCGTACCCGATCTATTCGAAGTGGTTCGACGAGTATCACAAGGTCCATCCGAACGTGGAGATCAACTACCAGTCGATCGGCTCGGGCGGCGGCATCCGCCAGCTCTCCGCCGGCACGGTCTTTTTCGGCGCTTCTGACGGTCCGATGACGAACGATCAGATCACCGGCGCCGGGTTCAGGATCCTTCACATCCCGACCGTTCTCGGCGGCGTCGTTCCCGTCTACAACATCCCCGATGTGAGCGCCGAGCTGCGCTTCACCGGGAAGGTGCTGGCGGACATCTATCTCGGGAAGATCACGAAGTGGAACGACGCGGCCATCCGAAACCTGAATCCCGCCGTCAATCTCCCGGGAGCTGAGATCACCGTCGTCCACCGTTCGGACGGCTCCGGCACGAGCTACATCTGGTGCGACTACCTGTCGAAGGTCTCGCCCGAGTACAAGAAGACCGTCGGTGTGGCCACCTCCGTCAACTGGCCTGTAGGCGTCGGCGGGAAGGGCAATGAAGGGGTGGCCGGCCTGGTCAAACAGACGCCCGGCTCGATCGGCTACGTCGAGCTGATCTACGCCATCCAGAACAGGATCTCGTACGGTGCGGTGCAGAACATGGACGGCGAGTTCGTGCGCGCCTCGACGGAGACCGTCTCGAACGCCGCGGCCTCCGCCGCGAAGAACATGCCGAAAGATTTCCGCGTCTCGATTACGAACGCGCCGGGACACGATGTCTACCCCATCTCGTCATTCACGTGGCTCCTGCTGCAGGAGTCGCCCAAGGACGTGGCCCGCTCGCGGATCATGGTCGACTTCACCCGCTGGGCGCTGTCCGGCGGCCAGGGTCTGGCCCCCCAGCTCGGCTACGCGCCGATTCCGAAGGAAGTGGTAGCGCTGGAGATGGAAGCGTTGAAGAGGGTGAAGCAGTAAGCCTTTTTGGAGCGCCGGTGTCCCGCCAGGACGCCGGCGCTCGTTTTTCAGGAGCGTCCTTGTCGAACAGCTCTAAGGCTGACCTTCGTCACGGGCTGCAGACCATTCGTAAGGCCCTGTTATCTGGCCTTGTGAATCCTTCAAAGTCTCGGCGAGCTGGCAGGCGGCAAGCAGACCTTCGCGAATTTTCTTGATCCGTCCGCCCGTGAAGATGCGCAGTTTCTTCGCGGGTTCTCGCAGTGTCCCTCGTGCATCCGATACATACGGATGAAGGAGAATGACTGGCAGCTCCAACTCCTCAGCCACGATCCGGAAGGGCTCTTGAAGGTCAGAGTCGGACGTGAGAACGGCTGCAGTTTCGAACTCTCCGCGGAAGCCGTCCCGAATCATGTGTGCTGCCAGATTGACGTCGGTCCCCTTTTCCTCGTGCTTTGCGACGCACACGAGCTTCAGCGTGCCTCGCTTCCACTCCTCAAAAAGCGGCAACATTGCGGCTCTCGCCACGTAGTTGCCGTAGCAGAGCTCCACCTTAGGCAGCGTGCCAAGCGCGCGGAAGTACACCTGCTGTCGGAGGTGTTTCCGCGGGTCGATTTTGCTCGGCTGAATCCTGGCCGTGAAGTACTTGATCTTGATGATGTCGTCATCAGGCAGCAGCGTTTCTGACAGGCGTTGTACGTCCAACCACTTGTGCTCCGGCTTTCGGAGCGCACGGTAGTAGAGGTTGAAGCCGTCGATGTAAACGATGACTTTCGCCATAAACACAGAGGCCGCCCTTTTGAGGCGGCCTCGCACCCCTTAGCCGAAGCGCCGGGGGGGTAGATGGAGACAAACTAGGGTGATTTGCTGCAGAAGTCAAGTGGTAACACCCGTACCGAGTGATGCCATCACTCGGTCGATATTGCAGAAGGTGGCAACCCCCACTTCACGCCGAATTTACATCCTCTGCATCGCCCCTCCCACCGCCCGCCCGTACCCTGCGCGCCATGAAATGGAAGTCGCTCGTAGTGTTTCTGTTTGTCGCCCTTGCCGCGTGTCAACCGAACGAATCGACGACGCCCACGTCAGGTAGTTCGCTGACCATCAACGGCGCCGGGGCCACCTTCCCGTATCCCATCTATTCGAAGTGGTTCGACGAGTATCAGAAGACGCATCCGAACGTCCGGATCAATTACCAGTCCATCGGCTCGGGCGGCGGGATCAAGCAGCTCACGGAGCAGACCGTTTTCTTCGGCGCCAGCGACGGGCCGATGACCGATGCGCAACTGCATGCCGCTCACGGTGCCATTCTTCACTTCCCGACGGTGCTCGGCGGCGTCGTGCCGGTTTATAACGTCGAAGGGGTCACCGCACCGCTGCGTTTCAGCGGCTCGCTCCTCGCCGGCATCTACCTCGGCAAGGTCACCAAATGGAACGACCCCGCCATCGCACAGCTCAATCCGGGGGTGAAACTCCCGCCCAACGACATCGCCGTCGTCCATCGCTCAGACGGATCGGGGACGACCTACATCTTCTGCGACTTCCTCTCCAAGGTCTCGCCCGACTTCAAGCAGAAGGTCGGCGTGTCCACATCCGTCAGTTGGCCGGCCGGCGTCGGTGCCAAGGGGAACGAAGGGGTCTCCGGCCTCGTGCGCCAGACGCCGGGTGCGATCGGCTACGTCGAGTTGATCTACGCGCTCCAGAACAAGATCACGTTCGGAGACGTGCAGAACAGCGCCGGCAAGTTCGTGACCGCGTCGCTGGAATCGGTGACCGCGGCCGCGGCCGGCGTGACGATGCCGGACGACTTCCGCGTCTCGATCACGAACGCTGACGGAGCGGATGCGTATCCGATCGCCTCCTTCACCTGGATGCTTCTCTATCAGCATCCAACCGACAAGGCGCGCAGCGCGGCCATGGTCGACTTTCTCAAGTGGGCGCTGAGTGACGGCCAGAAGTTCGCGCCGGGGCTCGGCTACGCCCCGCTGCCGCAACCGGTCATAGCGAAGGAAATACAGGCGCTCGCGAACATTCAATGAGACGCTCTTCCGACGACCGCAAGTTCCGTTTCGGCACGGGCGTCTTCGCGGCGCTCGTGTTGCTGATCGTGATCGGCATCGCCGTCGAGCTGACGCGGCAATCGACGCTGTCGATCGCGAAGTTCGGCCTGAAGTTCTGGACGACATCGACCTGGAATCCCGTCTCCGGCGACTTCGGCGCCCTTCCATTCATCTGGGGGACGCTCTATTCGTCGATCCTGGCTCTCCTGATCGCCACGCCGATCGCCCTTGGCATCGCCATCTTCATCTCCGAGCTCTCGCCGGGCCGGCTGCGCCTGCCGCTGGCGTATCTCACCGATCTTCTGGCCGCCATTCCGTCGATCGTCTACGGCCTCTGGGGAGTTTTCGTGCTGGTCCCATTCGTCCGAAAGCTCGAGGTGGTCACCCCGGGTGCGCTGAAGACGATTCCTCTCTTCCAGGGTCCGCCGCTCGGCGTAGGTATGCTCGCCGCCGCGCTGATCCTTGCGGTGATGGTGATCCCCTTCACCTCCTCGGTGGCGCGCGAGATCCTGAAGAACGTCCCCTCGGCGCAGCGCGAAGCGGCCTATGCGCTCGGCGCGACGCGCTGGGAGGCGATCAAGGTCGCCATCGGCTTCGGCAAGAGCGGCATCATCGGCGCGGTCATGCTCGGCTTCGGCCGTGCGCTCGGCGAAACGATCGCCGTGACCATGGTCATCGGCAATTCGCCGCAGGTATCGGCATCGCTGTTCAAGCCGCAGTACACGATGGCCGCGGTCATCGCCAATGAGTTCACCGAGGCCGCGGACGAGCTGTATCTGCATGCCCTGATCGAGATCGGCCTCCTCCTCTTCATCATCACCGTCGGTGTGAACATGATCTCGCGGCTGCTGATCTGGTCGATGAAGCGCCGTGTCGCGGCACCGGTCATCACGCCGATCGTACCGGCCGAGGAGGCATTGGCATGACCGCAAACCTCCGCCGTCGCAAGCTGTTCTCGCGCCTTTTCGAAGTCCTCTGCGCCCTGGCTGTCGTCATCGCGCTCATTCCCCTGACGATGATCCTTTTCTATGTGGTCAAGGAAGGCGCCGGAGCGCTGAACTGGGACTTCTTCACGAAGATGCCGAAGCCGGTCGGGGAGAGCGGCGGCGGGATGGCCAATGCCATCGTCGGAACGCTGATTCTCATCAGTATCGCGGCGCTCTTTGCCGTGCCGGTAGGCGGCATTTGCGGCGTCCATCTGGCCGAGTATCCATCGACGAAGTTTTCTTCCGTGGTTCGTTTTGCCGCGGACGTTCTCAACGGTGTGCCGTCGATCGTGGTCGGCATCTTCGCCTATGGCCTCGTGGTCCTGCCTGTGAAGCGCTTCAGTGCCCTCGCCGGCGGAGTGGCTCTCGGATTTCTGATGATCCCGATCGTTGTCCGGACGACGGAGGAGCTGCTCCGTCTCGTTCCGGGAGGTCTGCGCGAAGGGGCGCTGGCCCTCGGCGCGACGCGCGGCCGCGCCGTTTTTGGAGTCATCGTTCCGGCCGCGCTCCCTGGCATTCTGACCGGCATTCTGGTGGCACTGGCGCGCGTAGCCGGCGAGACGGCGCCGTTGCTCTTCACCGCTTTGAACAACCGCTTCTGGTCGACGAACCTGACGCAGCCGATCGCCTCGCTCACGGTGCAGGTTTACACCTACGCCCAGTCGCCCTACGACGACTGGCACCGGCAAGCCTGGGCCGGCGCATTTCTGCTGGTGATGATGATTCTTGCGCTCTCGATCGCCGCGCGCGTGGCCGTACGCCGGCTGGAAAGGATGAACCGCCCGTGATGAACCTCGTCCTCGATCCCGAACTGAAGGTGTCTGTTCCGCGAATGGCGCCAATACAAATGAACGACGTGCAGACCGACTCCAAGATCTCCGTCCGCGACTTCGACTTCTTCTACGGTCCGCTCAAAGTGCTGCACGGCATCTCGCTCGAGATCCCCGCGCGGAAAGTGACCGCGCTGATCGGGCCCTCGGGATGCGGCAAGTCGACCTTCATCCGCTCGATCAACCGGATGAACGACATCATCCCCGAGGCAAGGGCGACCGGAGCGATCGTGATCGACGGGAGGGATGTGTATGCCGGCGATACCGACGTCGTCGAGCTTCGGCGAAAGGTGGGGATGGTCTTCCAGAAATCGAATCCCTTCCCGAAGTCGATCTACGACAACGTCGCCTACGGCCTGCGCATCGGCGGGATGCGCAACAAGCGGCAGCTCGACGAGCTCATCGAACGCTCGCTGACGCGCGCCGCGCTCTGGCACGAGGTGAAAGACAGGCTGCACGCCAGCGCCCTGGCCCTCTCCGGCGGACAGCAGCAGCGCCTTTGCATCGCCCGCGCCCTGGCCGTCGATCCCGAGATCGTGCTGATGGACGAGCCGGCCTCGGCGCTCGATCCCATCGCCACCTCGAAGATCGAAGAGCTGATCTACGAGCTCAAGGACAACTACACCATCGTCATCGTCACTCACAATATGCAGCAGGCCGCCCGCGTCAGCGACCGCACCGCCTTCTTCATGCTCGGCCGCCTCGTCGAATACGCCGAAACCAACGAGATTTTCACGAAACCGAAAGAGAAGATGACCGAAGATTACGTGACGGGAAGGTTCGGATGATGCCGCGCTTCGCGCGTTGTCTGCAGCTATCGCCGCGTTGTCTGCGCTCCGCGCGTTGTTTGCGGCGCGGCCGCGTGGTCAATATGTTCAGTCATCGCCAGATCGAAGAGAAATAACGCGGCGATAGCCGCAGAAAACGCGCGATAGCGCAGACAACGCCGCGAAGCGGCAGACAACGCGCCGGAGGCGCCGTTATGCAACGCCATTTCGACAAAGACATCGAGGAGTTGAATCATCTCCTTCTGCGCATGGGGGCGATGGTCGAAGATGCCATGGAGCGCTCGATCCGGGCGCTCCTCGAGCGCGACACGACGCTGGCCAATGAGGTCATCCTTCGCGACGATGAGATCGACCGGATGGAGATCGTAATCGACCAGAAGACCATCGAGTTGATCGCCAAGATGCAGCCGGCGGCCAGCGATCTCCGCTTCGTGGCCACGATCATGAAGATCACCCCGGAGCTGGAGCGGATCGCCGATCTGGCCCAGGACGTCTGCGAGCGCGTGATCGAGCTGAATCGCGAGCCGATGCTCAAGCCGGTCTCCGACCTGCCTCGGCTGGCGCACGATGCGCAGGCCATGGTGCGCCACGCCCTCGATGCATTCGTCCGAGGCGATGCCGCCCTGGCCCGCCAGGTCATCGCCGAGGATGACAACGTCGACGCGCTCACTGAGAGCTCGTTCCGCAACCTGCTCACCTACATGCTCGAGGACGCGCGCAACATCTCCTCGGCGATCCGCCTGACGTTCATCGGCAAGTACTTCGAGCGGATGGCCGACGGCGCCACGAACATCTGCGAGATGGTGGTCTATCTCGTCGAGGGGAAGATGATCAAGCACACGGCGCATGCCGCCGCGGCGGGCGAATGACGAAGATTGCCCTGATCGAAGACGACGCCGACATCGCCTTCACGGTCCGCCTGAACCTGGAGCGCGAAGGCTACCGCGTGCTCCTCTATGCCGACGGGCACGAGGGACTCGTGGCCGTGCAGGGCGGCGGCTTCGATTTCGTCATCCTCGATCTCAATCTTCCCGACGTCGACGGCCTGACCATCTGCCGCGAGCTGCGCCGCGAGCCCTCCACGAAGTCGATCCCGATCCTGATGCTGACCGCGCGTGGCTCCGAGCGCGACCGCATCACCGGTCTCGAGCTCGGCGCCGACGATTACCTCACCAAGCCCTTCGCCATCCGCGAGCTGATCGCGCGCGTGGCCTCCATCCTGCGCCGCACGCAGACCTCATCGCGCGACGTCTCCGGCTACGACGACGGCGAGTTGCGCATCGATGAGAAGGCCTTCCGCGTCTACCACCGCGGCCAGGAAGTGAAGCTGGCCAAGAAGGAGATGGAGTTGCTGCTACTCCTCGTGCGCAACCGCGGCAACGTGATCTCGCGTGACCGCATCCTCTCCGAGGTCTGGCAGATGAGCGACGACGTGGAGACGCGAACCGTCGACGCTCACATCCGCAATCTCCGGAAGAAGATCGGCACCGAGCGGATTACCACAGTGGTCGGGTTCGGGTACCGCTACGATCCGCCAACGTGAGGTCGCGCGGTCTCGCGGTTACGAGGTCTCGGGGTGGGAGGGACCGCGAGACGGCGCAACCGCGAGACCGCGCGACCCAGGCTCAGCATGCTCCTGCTAATCATCACAGCACTCATCGCCACCACCGCCGCGATCGTCTTCGCCACCCTCTGGTCGCGCGCGCATGCCGACATCCGCCGTCTCTCCGATCGCCTCGGGCGTCCTGACGCCGAGGCGTTGGCATCGCTCGACGTCGACTCTTTTGGCGCCGTCGACGAGATTGCCGCGCGTTTCTACCGCTCGCGCGCGGATCTGGCCCGGCAGCTTTCCGCGGCCGAATTTCAGAACGCGCTCCTGCAACAGATCATGAACGGCATGGGGGAGGGCGTCCTTGCCATCGACCGGCAGCGCCGCGTCGTCCTGGCCAACCGCCGCTTCGCCGCGATGTTCAACCTGCAGGCCGGCTTCGTCGGCCAGCCGCTGGCCGCCGTGCTGCGCAACGATTCCATCCTCTCCGGTTTCGACGATGCCCTCGACCATGCCGCCGGCCGCGCCGACTCCGCCAGCCGCTTCTCCATCCGCAGCGGCATCGAGGAGCGGAAGATCGAGATGCGCGCCTTTCCGCTTCCGTCGCACGATCTCGCCGCCGTCGCCCTCTTCATCGACGTCACGCACGTCGAGCGTCTGGAAGAATTGCGCCGTGAGTTCATCGCCGACTTTTCCCACGAGGTCCGTACGCCGCTGGCCGCGCTCAAGTCGGCCGTCGAGACGTTCGAATTCGACCGCGGACTGCTGACCGAGGATCAGGAGAGCCAGCTCCGCCGCATCATGGCGCGCCAGCTCGCGCGCCTGGAACGGCTGGCCCAGGATCTCTCGGAGCTCAGCCACATCGAGGCCGGCGACCTCAGTCTGGAGCGCGCCGAGATTGACCTGCGCCGTCTCATCGAGGACCTCTGCGAAGACTTCCGCGACCGCGCCTCGCAGAAACAGCTGCAGTTCGTCGTCACCGGCGAGCGCGTTCGCATCCACGGCGACGCCATGCGCCTGCAACAGGCCTTCGCCAACCTGCTCGACAACGCCATCAAGTACGGCGGGGAGGGAACGTCGATCGACATCGATGTCTCGTCAACCCCCGACCGCGGCATCGTCCGCATCGCCGACCACGGCGAAGGGATCCCCCCCGAGGAGCGCGACCGCATCTTCCGCCGCTTCTACCGCATCGACAAAAGCCGCTCCCAGGAAATCGCCGGTTCCGGCCTCGGCCTGGCCATCACCAAGCACCTGATCCTCCAGCACCGGGGCAACATCGAGGTGGAGGGTGCGGAGGGTGGGGGGGCGACGTTTGTGGTGACGTTGCCGAAGCGGATATAATTCTCTCGGCGTCAACTCGCGCCTAACCTCCTGAGACCTTCCCCAGCGAAGGTCCGATGCGGAGGCAAAGGGGGGCATACTCCCGGGTTGGGTACTTGCGAACCTTCGTTCGAGGGCTTCGCTGCTGGGAGCGATGCTCGCGGACAGAACGAAGGAGATTTCGCGATGCCGAAGCAGAAAGACCTCAAGCGCGTCGTTCGTGCGCGCATGCAGAAGACCGGCGAGTCGTACACCACGGCCCGTCTTCATCTCGTTCCCAAACCAGCTCCCGTTCCCGACTACGCGGCGCTCGCGCGCCTCAGCGATGCATCGGTGAAGAAGGCCACCGGATGCGATTGGTCCAAGTGGGTGTTCGTGCTCGACAAAGCCGGCGGGAAGGAGATGTCCCATCCCGAGCTGGTGGCGCACATCCGCGAGAAGTACAAGACGCCCGGCTGGTGGACGCAGATGGTGGCCGTCGGATACGAGCGCATTCGCGGACTGCGCGCGCATGGCCAGAAGCGCAGCGGCGAGTGGTCGCTTACGAAGAGCAAGACGATCGCCGTTCCGCTGGCGAAGCTGTACGCCGCATGGAGCAATGCCCGCCAGCGGGCGAAGTGGCTGCCCGGTGTGAAGCTGACCATCCGAACGGCGACGGTGAACAAATCGATGCGCATCCGATGGGAAGACGGCTCGGCCGTTGACATCGGGTTCTTCGCGCGCGGTGAGGCGAAGAGTCAAGTGGCGCTCGAGCATCGGAAGCACGCCACCAAGGCCGACGCGGACCGCATGCGTGCCTTCTGGAGCGAGCGGCTCGATGCTCTGGCGGCGATGTTGAAGAAGTGAGTGGTGAATCTTGGAGATAGGACGTTTACGACGCCGCGATAGCGGCTCAAGAAGGTAGCCAGGGGTGCGAGCGTTTTTTGCGAGCACCCCTGGAACCCGATGCGATCTGAAATCGTGCCGCGTCAGCGGCACTGGATGGAGTCCTCGGTTACTCCAGTGCCGCTGACGCGGCACCAAACCATGGCATCTCTTTACCAGGGGTGCTCGCAAAAAGCGCTCGCACCCCCTGGCTACCGTCTCGTTGCCGCTAACGCGGCAAGGAGCCGCCGCAGGGCGAACCATATGTTCGCATGGTCCGGGGTGCCGATCTTCCTGCCACAGACAAAAGTGTCTGTGCCACCTCGACCCTGCCAAGTACCGCCGCCGGGTGATCAACAAAACGAGCTGCAATGTGGCACAGACACTCTTGTCTGTGTTTCTTTTCGATCACCCCGTGTACACCGTCCCCTCTTCGACGAAACACAGCGGATTGCTCCACGGATCTTCTGCATAGAATGACCGCTCCCCCCACGGCCGGACGACGATTCCGCCGCCCGGCGCATCGTGAACCGACTCCTGCGAGAGGCATCCAAGCTCTTTGGCGCGCGCGAAGGCCGCATCGAGATCCCTGACCGTGAAATAAAGCGCCTTCGCCGCCGCGTGGGGCTTCCGCACCGAGGAGACATCCAGCACGGAGAGAGTCACGGCACCGCACTCGAAGTAGCAGCGCGCCCCCGGCTGCTTACGCCCCTCGACATCGAGCAGCTTCGTGTAGAACGGAATGGCATCGTCGAGATTGCCAACCTCGACGTTGAGTCTGAAAAACTGCGGCACGTCATCCGACTTCTTCTTTGCGGACATGTCCTTCTCCTTCCTCGGTCAGGGCTCTTTGAAAAAATGGCCGAGCCAGTCCTTCACCAGCTTCAGCCGCTTCTGTTCGATGCGGTAGATGCGCATTCGTCCCTGCTTCTCGTGCGAGAGCAGGCCGGCTGCTTCGAGAACCTGCAAGTGCCGCGTCGTCGTCTGCCAGGCGTGGGAAAAGGAGGCCGCGATCTCCCCCGCGGTCATCGAGCCGCCGTTGAAATAGACGGCCAGCAGCACGCGTCGCCTGGCCGCGTGGGCCAGGGCGCTGAATACGGCCTCGTAGGCGTCCAGCCGTGCTTTCGACTCCCGTTTCGCCATCGGTGCGACATTCAGCCATTTCGCTGAATGTTTGTCCTGACATTCAGCACATTCGCTGAATGTCACTCCGGCGTGATGTTCACGTTCGTCGCCGCGGCCGGCGCCAGGTTCCCGTCGTCCCACGCGATGATTCCCCGTTCGATGTAGATGGGGCGGATGTGCTCGGCCAGTATCGGCCGGCGGATGGCGAACCAGACGCACCCGGCCAGGCAGGCCAGCGCGCCGTAGAAGATGGTCATCTCCGACCCGATCCGTTCGGCCACGATGCCGGAGAGGAGCGCGCCGATCGGCTGCATTCCCATGATGGCCACCGAGTAGAAGGCCATGACCCGCCCGCGCAGCCGCTCCTCGACCACGGTCTGCAGAATCGTGTTCGCCGACGCCGCCTGGGCCATGATCCCGGCGCCGATGAACGGCAGCAGAAGCGCCGAGAGCCAGAGCGTGCGCGAAAACGAAAATGCAATCAGGCCGATGCTGAGCGCGGCCATGGCCGCCACGATGACCTTGCCGAGGCCGACGACGGTATGGCGCGAGGCCAGGTAGATCGTGCCGGCCAGCGCTCCGACGCCAGAGGCGGTCATCAGGATGCCGAGCGTGTGCGGGCCACCGTGCAGAACCTTCGAGGCGATCACCGGCATCAGCGTGGCGTAGGGCATCCCCATCACCCCCACCAACGCCACGAGCAGCAGCAGCGAGCGCACCGGCGCGAAACCGGCCACATACCTCCAGCCGGTGCGCAGCTCTTCGAGCATGCACGTATCGACGTGCGCCTTGCGCATCGGCGCACGGCGCATCAGGAGCAGCGAGAGGATGACGGCGACGTACGAGATCGCGTCGGCGCCGAAGCACCAACCTTCGCCGACAGTGGCGATGAGAATGCCGCCCACAGACGGCCCGATGATGCGCGAGGCATTGATCATCGAGGAATTGAGGGCGATGGCGTTCGGCAGGTCTTCGCGGTCTTCCACCATCTCCACCACGAATGCCTGCCGTGCCGGCGTATCGAACGAGTTGATCACCCCCTGCACGATCTGCAGCACGATGACCTCGGCCACCGTGATCACGTTCATCAGCGCCAGCACCGCCAGCGCCGCCGACTGCAGCGCCGAGAGGATCTGCGTGATGACCAGGATGCGGTGCCTGTCCCACCGGTCGACCAGCACCCCCGCGATCGGAGCGAGGACGAGCAGCGGGATCTGGCTGCAGAACCCGACCACGCCGAGGAGCAGCTCCGATCCGGTCAGCCGATACACCAGCCAGCTCGTGGCGATGCGCGTGATCCACGTCCCGATCAGGGAGATCGACTGTCCCCCGAAGAAAAGGCGGTAGTTGCGATGGCGCAACGCGCGCGTGATACGGCTCAAGCTCTCCGGTACTCGCAATTGATGTTCCCGGCCGGCAGCGCTGGTTGCCCAAGGCTACGCCGACTGGAACGCAGCGAACTTCCCGCGGAGCTGGCTATCGACTAGAATGCGCCGCCTCGGCGGAAATTTTGACGCGCCGACCGCGTTAATTTCCGTACCTTCCCGCAGTTCCCGGCATCGTGGGGCCGTAGCTCAATTGGGAGAGCGCCTGAATGGCATTCAGGAGGTCGACGGTTCGATCCCGTTCGGCTCCACCATTTAGAATCAATGACTTAGCGCCGATCCGAGAGGGTCGGCGTTCGCGTTTGTACGCAGTTTTTGTACGCAACCCAGGGGCGAAAAGGTGGTCCCCGATCCTGCCAGGGACGCGTGGCGTATCGTCACGCGCCCATCGATTGCAGACTAGAGGTGCTCGATTTATCTCGACCTCGGCCAGCCGCCCGCATTTCCGACCCCGGTCATCAGTTCATCCCAAGCGCCTTCATCGCCGCCGTCATCGGATCGGAGAAGAACACGGGGTCAACCCTCTCCACGATGTCGCCGGACACTTCGAGGAAACTCCGCTTGTTCTCCAGCGGCACCAACGCCCGACGCGCGCCGTTGTCCATGCTGACCTGCAACGGTTCGGCGAGAGTTCGAACCGCCTTGATGTTTCCCTGGATGCTCAAGTCGCCGAGGATGACCAACCCAGCAAGGACCGACTGCCTCTTGAGAGCCGAGTAGATCGCCACGACCAGGGCGATGCCAGCCTCGCAGGGGACGTGGTTGCTCAGCAAGTCGATGGCTTCGACGTGGAAATCAGTGGTGTCAAACTGATGCCCGACTCCCATCTTCACTTTCTGGCCCTGCAAGTAGGCGAAAGCCCGCTGGAACGATTCCTTCATCGGGCCTTCGACGCCACCGGCGATCTTCATCTTTCCAGTGCCCGTTGAGCTTCCTACTTCGAGCCGGTAGAGACCGACTTTGCCTTGGTCATCGACCGAGGACGTGTAGACAGAGCCGGGGGCGAGGGGGTCGAGCGCAATCATGTCCCGGCCTCCCTGCTCGGGCACACCGACGAATCGCTCTTCACGAGTCTCGCTGTCGATGTAGGAGAACGAAGTCTGATGGAATTCGAACGAACCCATCTTCTTGAGCTGCTCCTTCACCCGGCGCCGGCCCTCGAGACCCAGTTCGGTCAATTCGGCCGCCTCGTCTCTGGAAAGTTCGCCATTCGGATAGATCAGCTTGACCAACCCCGAAACCGTCTTCCTCACCGCTTTGACATCACGGGACTTCAGGTGAGATCCAAGCGAGAAATGCCGGTCAAGGACTTCGGTGAAGGTGTGTTTCCTGAGCTCTCGCAGTGCCTCGGCCAGATAATCGACCACGAAGCCGTAGTGATTGGTGAAGAAGTCCACCTTCATCTTCGGCATCTCCCAACCGGGGATGTAGAAGTGGATTCGATCGAGGAAAGCCATGTCCTCTCGGATCACATCGGGCATCGGCATGAACAGGTGTGACGACCGCACCATGACGTCGACTGGCTGGTTCGTGTTGCCGAACATGGCGATGGATGCCTGCCCCGACAACGAGTCTTTGCCGCGGGCGAAAGTTCCCGACTCGCAGTAGGTCTTGAGGGTCGTCACGACCTCCTTGGGCATCTTCTGGAGGTCAGCCACTTCATCGAAGCCGATGGCATCCCAGATCCCGACCAATCCCATCTTGCTGGTAGCCATGTTGAAGAACAGATTGGCTACGGTCGTCGGTCCTGTGAGCAGGATCGTGTACGGCGACAGTTCCTGATACCCGTAGCTCTTTCCCGTCTCTCGTGGTCCCAGTTCCACGAGGTTGTAGTTGGCCTCTGCCAGAGGAATCAGGCGTGCCAGGTAAAGCAGTTTCTGACGGCGACTGAAGTGTGACGGTTCGAGGCCGATGGTCCGCAGGAGCAGGTCAATCCATTCATCGGTCGTGAATTGGGCGCGCCCGGCCCGGTACTCTTCCAGATCGAAGGTGGCGAGTTGAATCGGTTTCAGCCCCTCGATCCAGAAGGGGCTTCGCTTCCCGGTTGCCCCTTCGTCGTACTGGTGCTTGATCTCTATCTGTGCCCAGATTCCACCCATGAGCAGGCGGTCGTATTCACGCAGGTAGTGCTCAGGCACATGAACGAACTTGTGGCCGAAGTTCTTGAGTTCCGCCCAGTATTTGTCGTCTTCGGAAACGTACCTCACCTGCACTTTATCGATGAGGGTGTGCTTCCCTTTCTCCTTGACCATCGACTGCGCCTTGTTCGCCTCATCGGGTCGGACGAAGTTCGAGGACAAGGTGCTGTTCACGACTTTCAGTCCGGCATCGATGGCGACGGGATCGTCGGTGGCGCAGTACTTCCCCAAAAGGTATTCAAGGACGAAGACCGGAACGTTCGCCCCTACTTTCACTTTGCGGACCAGATCCTTGCGGACCACCTTGCCCGCAAACACGGATGCCGCTTTTCGATCTAACTCGGGCATGATTGATCCTCACATCGAAATGGCGACATCGACCGTCAGGGGAGCCGCCAACTCAGCACCCGTGATGGCGTCGAGTAGGTAGACTCCGACCGTCTTCTGCGAGATCTCTTCGGACAGCATCACCGTGACTGTGTTCGATTCGATCCGTTGGTTGTCCTTCTCGGAAATCTTTAGCTTCACTTCGCCGGTCGCATCTTCGAATCCGTACGAGGCGCTCACCGGTACGGACACGCACTTCTTGTTGGCCCGCAGTTCGATGCGCACTTTCGGGGGCTCGAATCCGAACAGGCTCGACTCGCTTTGTGTCCCGGCAATCTGCACGGAAAAGAACCTCGTGGTCAGTTTCGCCGTACCGGGCGTCAACGTCCAGTGGACGCCGGCCGAAGGAGCCGAGGGCTTCGCTCTGGAGTGCATCACGACTACCGGCACGATCAATTCCTGGGGAGACAGTCCTCCGTGAAAGAAGGCTCGCCCGCCGCCCTTCGACTTGAAGACGGCGAAGGTCCACGGGGTCGCGATGTCGAACTCACTGTCCACGCCCAGTGAGGAGAGCGAAGTTCGCAGATACGAAGGTTCCGAGGTTCCCCCGACGCCCACCCACACTCGCCGATGCAGGTCTTCCACCTTGCCGCCGGGGGCTTCAATCTTCATGTCCTCTCCGATTTCGTCGGCAAAAAGGTGCCCGTGATCGGCAACCATCACGATGGTCTTGACGCCGTGGTCTGCCAGGACCCGCACGCCTCTACGCAGATGGCTCAGCACGCCATCGATCTGAAGCCGGGCCTGGGTCAGGTTGTCGCCCTCACCCAGTTCATCGATCTCTTGCGAGGTGATCAGGATCAACTGGGCATTCTGAATGCCGTCTTTCACTTTCTTCGTTGGCTTGGGGAGTAGGTCATCCAGCTTCGCATCAAAGACTGAGACGCCTGCATGTTTCTTCAGGAACGCCACTCGGTCCTTGCGATCCCTGATGACCTCACCGTCGATTTCCAGCGCCAGTTTCCCGCCGCCCACCGTGACCACCGTGGCCGAATCGTGGGCCTTCGGCAACAGGGCCGCCATGCCGATTTCGGTGATCGTGGGCATGGTGCCGATCGCCGGCTGAATTACCAAAGTGAAGTCGTCCTTGAGCAGCCTGCACAACTCACGCGCCATCTCAAATCGCAGCGCGTCGACCCAGAGGTAAGCAACTTTGCCTTCGCCCAGATGCGGCTTCACTTGCTTCTCAAAAACTTCTCTTTGCCGCAGCAATCCCTTGATCGGATGCTTGGCCTTTTGGAAGTAGGTGACGAAGTGTTTAGCCAGTTCCGAGCCGACTTCCGTGTACCGTTGCTCGGCCTTGATGATGAGCTTTTCCAGACCGTCGTGGTCGTCGCTTGCGGCGAACTCGAAGTTGTACTTTCGGCTCTCCATGTGCCGGTGGTGCGTGTCGAGCAGGCACCACGGTTCATCGTCGTCCGTATACGCCTTGATCAGCGCAGGAACCGTCGTTGGGGCCGTCTTCATCGCTTTGCCCACACGGTCTGCTTCGAGCAAGGTCTCCGCCGCGGAAGAGATGAGCGCCCACCGAGCCTGAATCGCCGGAATGACATCGGACCAGAACCGGGAGAGTCGATACTCGGCCAGTTGCAGCAGGGATGGGGTCGGCGTCTTGAGCAGTTCGTTTTCCACGTGCGCCAGTAACGCTCGCTCGACGCACAAGAAGGTTTCGTTCTCCTTGAGTGGTTCCCCGGGGAGTTCCAATTGGCCGAGGGCAAGCTCCCGCTCGACCTTGTCGGCCACGGTCACGTAGCTGTCCCGCACGTCCCGGCTGTTGCGCCATGTTCGAGTCAGCCGCAGGCAGGCGTCGATACCGCCCGTGCTGTTGGCAACAGCAACCGACGAAAGCGACGATGGCACCTGTTTCCTGAGGGGCGCGAGCAAGTCAGTCAGCAGGACGTGCCGACCCAGCCGGATGCGCCAATTGGATAGGGATTCGGCGGCGGGGAGGTCGATGTCGAAACTGATTTGCAGCAGCTGACGCAGTTCCTTCTCAGCATCCTTCTTGCTGAGCTGCTCATCGAGTTGTTCGCTGTGAAGGAAAGCCAAGGCAACTTCTTGCGGGTTGGCTGAGCTGAAGATGAGCTTGAGCACGCCGGTCGAGATGTCGATACCCTGCTCGGCCAGTGAATCCAGATCGGCCAGCGACAGCTTGCCTGACTCCACCTGGCGTTCGATCTCGGCAACTTGATCCTCGCCCAGGATCGGCTTGAGAGCATTGCGGCCTACGACCGACAGCCGGGTGTTGCAGGCCGGTGGTTGTTGGCGGGGCTGCATGATGACACCAGCACAGTCGAGCTCGATGAGGGCGCTGTGGGTTTCCGTTCGCTCCATCGGAACATAGACAATCAGCCGAGGCGGTTGGCCGCCGTTGAGAAGATGGTCTACCTCGCGTCGCAGCCTGAGGAAGCTGCCGTCGTAGCGGGCCACAGTGACGTTTGGCAGGGAGAGGTCCGCAGCCGCTGCACCGTAGGCTTGTTCCGGGTCGTACCAAACGACCAAACCCTTGTCATCGACCTGCTTGGCGATCAGTCGAACGAGTGATTCGGTGACGACGGCCATTACTTCACGAGTCCTTTCTGGCGAAGTTGCTTGCCGATGGAGGACCATTCGTGCTCGCCCTTTAGGAGTTCTTCCCAGCTGCTCCTCGCCTCTTTCCACGGGACCAGTTCGTGGAGCGGGGCTATGTTAAGGACGACACCGTCGTCCAGATCGGGTTCCAGATGCAGGTTGGCCGCCCGGCGAAGTTTGTCCTCGAAGTCCCGCAGTTCGGCCAGGAAGTCATCCTGACGTTCAACGTCCTTGGCGACGCGCCTAGCATCCTTGCCCGACTCGGCTCCTCCGGCGACTTGACTCCGAAGCGTCTCGAAACGGCTAGTTTCCAGTCGAATCTTCGGTTCGACGTAGTTCACGAGCGCCTTAAAGAGCAAGTCCTTATTGAGCCGGTGGTAGTACAGCCAGATTGCGTAGTTCCTCCCTGAGGACTGTAGCAGCCAGTAGATCGGAGCTTTGCGGCGACTCTTGGAGTAACGCGAAATGTGGCCCTCCCAAAATCCACCCTTGCTCGGTTTGCGGAAGTAGTCTCGTAGTCCTTTCACCGCTAGAATTTCGCATGCCTCCTTTTCGACTACGTCCGCCCGATCACTCCAGAGGTGTTCGAGCACTTCCCGTGTCCGGCGAACGATGTCGTCCGCGTGATCGGGGTCGTCCACTAGAGTTCCATCCCACTGAATTTGAATCGGATATGACGTATCGAGAGACTCTAGTTCCGCATGACTGCCTGCATCCAATACGGCTCTTGAGTGCCTCAGGTTGGCCGCAAATGGATCCGGCAAGCTGCGATTGGCCGGCGTATCATTTTGTTTTCTGGCGTCCCACCGTCCAAACAGGCATCCCACGCCGAGAGAGACCACGTTCGTCGCAGTCCCTGTGAGGTCGTCCTCAGCCAAATATCCCTTTGCTCTCCGCCATTCGACGATCGACTGCGGGTGCAGGTTGCACACGTACGCCAACAACTCGATGCGATGGTCTCCAATCCACGATTGCTTGCTAAAGCGCCGTTTACCTCCGTAGGCGCAGACTAGCTGATCCGCCAGAGAGTCGTTTGAAAGGAGTGCTGCATCGTCGGGGGCAAGCAACTGCGACATTCCGCTAACGGGAAGCTCCGACGGATGCGGCCCAAGGTAGTCCCTCATCGCTTGAAGTGACTCCCTAGACAAGCCGTAGTGCTCAATCGCCAATCGATCCATGGCATCATGGACCATGATCGACGCCACCGCGGCGTCCTCACAGGCACGGGTCCTTTCTTCTGTAAGGTCTCGCAGCGTGTCAGTCGCTTTCACCGGCCAAGGAAAATAGAAAGGACTGGCCTCATCCTCCTCGTATCTCACGCTGTGCTGTTGCCACAACAGCTTTCCTGCTTCAGCAAAACCAGATAAGGCGTTCTCTGGTACGGGTACCTCTCGTAGAGTGCCAACCTCGTAGTGCCTTGCTGCCGTACCACCGGCCGAGGAGTCAATAGACGGAAGGGTGGCCTCCAACAGAAACTGAAATGGCGACGAGGACGACAGCGAGAGAACGGAAAGAAGACGATCGTGGTCTTTGTCGTAAATCAGGTTTGCCAGGTCGCTAATGCGGCAGTCGGGTGAGAGAACCCGCGCGCTAAATGAGCTGGTCGTACGTTTCGTGTAAGTGAGGCCGGCATAGCCGTGGTGCGTCTCGGGATGAAGGACCCAATCAGGGTTTCCGTTAAGGTACGGGTACTTGCGAATAACCGTCGCCTTGATGTTGCTACCATTGTTGGTCCAGTCGACGACGAGATGGATATCCGCAACGAACGGGCTATATTCACCTCCTTTAGCGTACAGCATCCATTCTTTACCGGCTGGCGGTGAAGGCACTTCCCAGACCGCTCTGACAAACTGCTCATCATCAGTCGTAGACATTCCCTTATCGACGGACTGGACAAGATCGGCTAGCGATGGCATCCGCTGAAAGCAGTTCAATGCGTCCGACGGAAGCCAAAATGCGAGACGGGCCGACGGAACGCCTAGAATGAGCTTATGCGGAACAGCGATGGCCCGCCCCTCAGCAACCTGTCTCAAGAGAGACTGTTCCTTGTCAGCCGTCGACGTCACCGCAAACGCTAGGAATGTCCTGGCGGAATTGGACGATCCAATGCAGTAGGCGCACGCCTCAACCAGAGCGCTATCGAGAACGCCGTGGCCAAGGTCTGCCAGAACTTGTATCGACGACTTGCCTTCGTCAAGTAGGTATGTTTTGCGCCAGATCTCCGATCCAATGGTAAACAGGGGCGTGCGATTCGTGATGGCCCCGACAAAGCCGCCCGGTAGCAGTCGACCGCAAGCGGCTGAAACGAAAGCACAAAGGATGTCGGTTTTGGAGTCAGGATACTGCTTCTTGAGAGTAGGTTCAGAGCCCGTGGGATAGGCACCAAACGGGGGATTCATGAGAACGGCGTCAAAGCGCTTGTGGCAGATGTCTACAAAGGCAAAGCCCCGCACAGCGTCGTCCGTGAACAGCCGGCGCTGGAGCTGGCCGCCGTTTTGCGTCTTCTCCGCATAGCTACGCAAGGCACCGATCACCTTTCCTTCGGCTTGCTCAAAGAACTGTGTGTCGGTCACTCCTGAGAAATCGAACCGCTGCTGCACTGCGGGCTTGTCGTTCTCAAACAGACTCCGTTGGATCGAAACAGACCCGGTGAGCCATTGCTGTTTCGCTTGAGCAACAGCATGCCGAATCTCTTGCTCGATCCTGAGGAGCGAGCCGGCCTCGTCTGCCAGCTTCATCTTTTCGAAAACGTCCTCGACCAATTGGCCGAGGAGCTTTGGTTCGAGCTGTCCGACGAATTCAGTGAGCATATGTTCCTCGCCAGGCATCGGTTCGGCACATACGATGTTAGACCGGGTGATCTTTGGCCGGTCCTGCTTCAGCCCGATCTCCTGATAGGTCCGCTGGCAACGGAGCCATAGGGCAAGAGCCGCAATCTGGCTAGCGCGCAGGTCGATGTCGATACCGTGGAGATTGTGGGCAAGGATTAATCCGGGAACCTTCCGTCGCAAATCTTGAAGGCCGCCGAACTCGTTCTGAAGAGCCGGTCCAAGGTCGGGGTCGGCATGGGCTTCCTCATAGATCGTGACCAGCAGGTCGAAGCAGTACAGCAGGAAGTGACCGCTCCCGCAGGCCGGGTCTAGAATCTTCAGTTCCCTTGGGTCCTTCTTCAGGCGGTGCGGAATGTGGTGCGGCAGCTTGAGCAGTTCGGCCTGCGAGAGATCGTCCCGTCGCTCGGCACCGTCCTTTGGCGGCTGTTCTCCATCGCCTAGAAAAATCTCGACCGGCCGACGGACCATGTATCTGCACTGATCCTTCAGCTTGGTGTCCCCTTTTAGCATCTCGGACCAGATGCGGCCGAGCGTGTTGTCCGTGAGGAATTCGACCACGTAGCGCGGCGTAAAGAACTGGTTGCGGAAAGCCAGCTCGTAGGAATTGCGGGGCGCGGGGCTCTCGTTCCTAGCCTGATCCCGCAGTTCTTTGGGCGTAAAATACTGATAGACCCAGCCGATTGTCTCGTCTAGGGACCAGATCTTTGGCCAAGCCTCCCGCAACTCCGTTTCCTCGGCCTTGATGCCGCCGCCGTTGAGCAGGTCGAGGACATCATCAAGCGTCTTCTGTCTGGGATAGAGTCGATTGGCCGGATCGTTGGGACTGAACAGCACGCCGATCTCGTCGGACAGCGTCCCGCCCAGCCAGTCCAAGAAATGTCGATACGCGACATCCTGATGCCCTGTCTTGAAACGACGCTCGTCGTCCGGATGATCGGCTAGGTAGAACTTCACGCCGTTCGAGTTCACCCCGCGGCTGACCGCCTCACGGAACTTCTGGCCGCCGACGTAGACCTCCCTGGCCTCCATCATCTTGTAGGCGCAGAGCCGGTTGAGGTGGGTGAAGGCGATTTCGCGGACCAGCTGATCGAGGGCGTCCTTCGGCTTGAAGCCGCGGGCGTTGATGTGGGCGAGGTGGTCGAGAATATCCTTGCGAGCCGTCTGCTCCTCTTCGGTCAGGTGGTCCATCTGGGCGTTCGGATCGGCCGTGACCTGATCCTTCTTTGCGAAGATGGTGTACTTCCCCTCAAGGTCCTGTGAGATTGAGTCTTCGAGCAGCCTACGGCACTGCGTCACGACGTTGCGCAGCTTGTTGCGAATCTCCTGGTCCATATCCTAGGTTGCCCCCTCTAATTGCGAGGGATCCACTTGCTGCTTCAGTTCCTTGAGCCGGGCCGCCACGAGGTCATCCAGTGCCAGGCAGACGAGACGAATGGTCTCCACGGCCTGCTTCGCCAGCGGAAATCCGATTTCCTGAGCCGAGCCCGCTGGATCGTCCTGCGAACGGTCGGCCCGATGAACGATGTCGTTGCGGCGTTTCACCGTCACGTCCAGCGTTTTCTTGATTTCGTCTTCCGCACGACCGAGCTGCTTGGCGATCAGCCCCCATGGGTTGTCGAGAGCGAGTAGAACGCCGGTGACGTGGATGCCACGCTTACCGTTGAGGTAACTGAAGTCCAGACTACTAATCATCTTGTTGGCGACGAATAGCGGATCAGGATCGATCAGAAGGCGGACGACTTCATCGAGAGCAAACGTCAGATTCTTGAATTGGTTCTTGATCTCATCATCCCGTTTGGGCACAAAAGCCGGCCCACGAAGGCGGATCACTTCGGGGAGATTGTCTCTCAGCAGGATCGGCAGGTATGTTTCCAGTGCGGTGCTTGCCATGACCACCGACTGCCGCAGCAGGTTGCAGAGCGCACTCCGTTTGATTGATGACGGCGGAACCTCCGCCAGTTCTCGAATCAGTCCCAGGAAGATGCCGTTGGAGATGACCAGCAGGCTTTCGTCCTCATCCGCGTTCACGAGTTCACGAAGAGAACGAAGTAGCGCCTCCTCGGTGTTGAGCGCATCGTGTTCCAGCAGCCGAAAGACCTTCAGGAGGAGGTCCGCGGGCCGGATGTTATCTTCAAAGATTTGTCGGGGAGTGAGCATGATTCACTCCAGGATGATCACTGCGCCTTCATCGATGAACTTCTGAAGGGAATCCCGTATCAAGGCAAGAGCTAGGTCGAGTTCGGCTTGTGTCTGAATGGGGCGATTGAAGAACTCCGAAACTCGGACCCTTCGCACCGGCGCTCTCCGCTCGGCGCCCATCGAAAGCTCTTGCAGCTGGACCATCACCGACGATTTCAAACCGCTTAGGGCAGCAAGATCGGATTCCATTTCGGAGAGACTGGATTTGCCGAGGGACGTTCCGCCTCTCACCGCCTCCTTGTCTTCATCACTGCCGACTCTTGCCAGTAGCGGCGACAACAAGGAAGACGACAGCCCGGGGTTGTTCGCTTCCAGCGGTCCCCATTCGGTGCGGTTCTTGATCTCCCCGATGGCCGACTCGTACGCCGCCTTACGTCGATCAAACAGATCGCAGTAGGCATGGCGATAGGCCTCCAGAATCGTATTGGTACACGCAACGATCTCGTCCCACGAGTCGATGAACCGCTCGGATGCCAAGTCGCTTTTCAACTTCTCAACCGTGGTGCCGAGGTCCGGCGCAGGATTGTGGGCTGCCAGCCGCTGCCACACCTGGGCCGTTGCTTGCCGGGCATGTCGCAGAACATCAATGGCCTCTCCGCTCAGCGATTCACGCAGTTTCCGCACCTTGTCTCTGGTTTCGCCGAAGTCCTTGCCATTCTCAGTGAGAATGCGAACGCAGTCGTCGGAAGCGGAGGATTGGATACCCGCCAAGGTCTGCTGATACTCCGACAACATGGAGAGAATCGGGAGGCGGTGGGCCTCCGCTGTGGCTTTCAGCGGGTAGAGCTTTTCCAATTCGTCCGCGGCCACTTTCTTGAACGCCGTGGCGATGGCTCCCTCTTCGACATCCACTTCCTCCCCGATGAGGTCTTCGAGTTGCTGCACCGCTTGTGTGAGCGTTTTGAGCCCCACCGATTGCCGAGGAGAAAAAAGCGACGATCGGAATGCGGGATTGCTAGTGAAGGGGATGCGGGACGCCGGGTCCTGGTAATTGTGGAAGCGGTTGCCTTGGTAGGTGACTTCGATCTCACCCGCCCGAAACAACGTCGCGAGGATCAGCCGCAGCATGTCGCGCTCCCAGCCGTACGGAGTACCGCCGAATCGCTTTTCCAGTAACTTGCCCATGCGACTGTCTTTGTTGCCGTAGCTATGTTCGCTCTTCAGGTAGTCCAGCACTTCCTTGGCAACGTCGGCGTTCGGGTTGACGACGTTCTTGGGACCGTCCTTGACCACCAGTCCCAGCCCTTGATCTCCCATGTAGAAAACGTTGGGCAATGCTTTGAGGTCGGCTGCCTTGAGAATGTGTTCGGCTTCATCGCCCTTCAGGGGCCGGGAGCCCATCTGCAGCTTCGGGTACAAGTCGGGGACAACCTGGCCGAAGAGCTTTCTCAGGATCTCGCTCAACCCCTTTCCCAAAGCGGAAGCATCCTTTTGCACGCCCCGGAACATGCCGGTTCCACGTTCCATCGCCTCGGCTAGCTTGATCCGCAGGCGGCTTTCGTAGCCGCTCTTCGATCCCTTTTCGTCCTCGAGGCATGTCGCCTCATCTGAGCTGATCTTCTGCTGGGCGCTGAGCTGGTTGTACTTCTCGACCATCTTGCGCGAAGCGTGGAGCTGGCCTACCAACTCATCGATTTCGGGTGTCAAACAGAAGAGCCAGTAGAGATCGTTCTCGTGAGATTTCTGCTGGCTTTCGGTGCGGGTCTCTTCGATTCGCCCGGTGAGTTCGGCAGCGTCTTCGGCCACGCAAAGGGTTAGCGGCAATTCCCCCTCATCGCCAATGCTCGTTCCATCGACGCTGATGCTGATGCGGAACGAACGGCTCTGGTAACGGAACGTCTTGAACTCGGCTTCGTCGAAGACTTGCTGCAGTGCGGTCCGGGCCAGTTCATTTCGCTCCCGTGGCTTCGGCTCGAGATGGCCCCGCCGTTCGGTTTCCCAGTTCTTTTCCTGGGCCGTCTGAAGCTTCCAACCCTCCTCGGTGCTCCGAATGAACTGTGCGGTGTTTAGCCGCTTGACGGCAGCTTGAACCTCGGTGACGGGCGTAGCCTTGCCAACCTCGTCGACCAGGACTGCGGCGAGATTGGCTTCGGTACGTGGGAGGTCGCGTATGAATTCCAGAAGACAGAGTGCCTTGGCAACCCGCAACGCCCAACCGTGCTCTTCGGGATCGTTCTTGAATCGCTCAGCAATCTGGTGAATGTCGGTGCGTTTCTCGTTCGAAAGGTTACCTTCCACGAGCTCGAACACCTTGTCCATCGTGACCAGCGCCCCAATGGGCTTCTTGGCGAATGCCGTGCGATCGGAGACCAGCATCTCGTACGCCTGCTTGATGATCGTGCGGTTGCTACCGCCGTAGTGCCGCGGGGCACCGGGCTGCAGTCGAATGCCCGACATGATGCCGATGCAGAGATCGATGTAGTGGGGCGGGTACGGATAGAAGTTGATGAAATCGCTTTCGTTGATGTCGGTTCGACGGGTGGTTCGCTCCAGACGCAGGGCAGCGTTCAACTGGCCCTGATTCTCAGAATAGACCTTCTTCAGCACCCCCTCAGCCTTGGGCTTCTTCGCCAAAACACGTTTTGTGGCGACTTCTCGAATGTCGGATGGCGCGAGGTCAACACGGTGCCGAAAGCGATCCTGTAGTTTGGCAATGTCGACCCGCTTCGAGTCGATGGCCGCGACCACTTCATCGAGCTTTTCCTGTGAAGTAACAACGATCCAACAGGGAGCAGTGATCTTGTGGGCCTTCAGCAAGTTCTTGCTGACCTTGCCAAACTCTTCGATGGTCGCTCGAAGGTCTTCGATCTTGTCGCCACTGCGGGCAACGTGCTGGCCCACTTCGTCGATGATAAAGACGAGCGCCTTTCCCGGCCGCCGTCGTCCCCAGAGTTCGAATGTGCGCTGGACGACCTTGCTTACCGAGATGGACGCATCCCGGTTCCGCTGCGAGTGTGACCATGAATCAGCTGAAGGATAGGTTGTCGGATCGAGCTGATGGAGAATGGCGCTCGCACGGGACAGCTTCTGCGCCCCGGCCCGGACGGTGTTCCACTCTTTACCGTGTAATGACTTGCACGTGGCTATGAACTCCGGAAGTTTGCCTTCGGCCTCGAGTTCGATTTCCAGTTCGGCGATGTCGAAGTCCTCGGAGTACCCAAGTTCACGCAGGAGGACTGTGTACATCAATTCGGCAATGCGCTGGGTGACCTTCCGAGTATCCGCTTCCTTCGCCACTTCAAAAAGGATGGCCTCGGTGGGAGTCCTGGCGTTGATGAGGCCCAGCAGATCGCTGATGCGGGAGTCGCCCAGCTGTTCCTTGAACAGATCAGCGAATTTACTGCCCGCAACCGTCCGATTTTGGAGGGCGTAGCCGAGGTTTTTTGCGAACGAGCTCTTGCCGGAGCCGAAGAAGCCCGAGACCCACACACCCACGCTTTCGTTGGGATCAGAGGGAGCCTCGGCGACGGCTTCGAGCAATTGGCGGTACTGGTCACGGATACTGTCAGTGGCAACGTATTCGGTGATTTCGGCATGGACCGATTGCTCGTCCGCCTGATCGACTTGGATGATCTCTTCGATTTTGCGACTGAGGTCACGTGTCAGCAGTTCGCCAATTGTCTTCATTTGGGTGTCTCTTGCCTCAGCCGTAGATCTTGACTCGGTAGTTGCCCAGGGCATCACGGTCTTTCAGGTCCATGAATCGTAGTCCCGTCGTGCCTTCGATGGAGCCGGGATAGAACAGGATCGTAGTCACCTTCGTCTTGCCATGCATCTTGTCGAGAAGCATCGACACGTGAAAAATCGCCGGCGACATCGTGGCGACACGGGTCAGGAAGGCGACAGAGTTTTCCGGGCTGATCGATCCCAGCCGCTCAGCAAGTAGATCCCAGAGCGGTACCCACACCTTGCTCGACAGGTACGTGGTCACCTGCTGCTGGGCTTCCACGTACCCCCGATCCCTCTCCAACGCGATGGCGGCTTCCAGGCCCTCGTCATCGTCCTTCTGGTGAACCTGGTCCAACGCCGCCCACAGCAGTTCCGACATCGGGATGATGTGAACCTCTTTGCCGGCCTTCTCAAGGCGAGTGGCCAGAAACTTGATCTCCCGCCGAAGCTCCCATTCATCGGTCGGGTCGTACCGCATGATCGCGAAGGGCAAGTCGTGGTAGACGTTGATCCGAGATGGAACCGCCTTCAGGTCGCTTTCGAGAGGCGCTAGGCTATCTTTGAGCGAGGACATTGGCGTACTCCTCAAGGGTTTCGACGGGGAAGGTCAAGCGGGTGACGCTGCCCGCAACGTGATACTCCAGCAGATCCCGCTGGTGAGCGTCGAACAGGAACCGCTCGACTCCTTCCTTTGTCAGAAAGAAGAGCTTCCAGTCTGGCGCCTCGATCAGCTTTGCTCCCGATGGTTGTTGCTGTTTCAGGAAGAACATGATGTACGCAAACGATTCGACGGGAAGGTGGGTTGGCATGAGCTTCTTTTTCACAGCGCCCTGAAGCACGCCGAAGTCCCGAAGAGCAGAGAGCAGTCCCTGCGAAATGCGGGTAATCGTGGGTTCGGACCAGTGTCCAGTCGTCTTCCCTTCTTCCACCCACTTGGCCAGAGGCCGCTCGATGTCATGCACACTGATGTCCACCAACCCTCGCGCCTGGATCGGAACCAGGATCTCGGTGACGGCGTCGTGAAGCAACCGATCCGCACGAGCGGAGTGGAAATACAGCAGCCTCTCGAGAGCGGCGGCGGGAAACCTTCCACGGACGAGGGCAACCAACGCCTTCGTGACCGATTCCTTCGTGAGGTAGCGCTGCCGAAAAATCGCCAGGATGTCCACGACCCGAGAGCGGGAGGCTTTGCCGAACACGTTGTCCCGCTGAATCCGGTCGATGTTCTTGCCGACCGAGGCCCTGGTATCCCAGTGGGAGAGAAGGGTCTTGGTGTCCCCGATCAAGGCCCCGGCTTTGATGATCTTCGAGGAGTAAAGCGCCGAGGACCGCGGCCGCCTCTCCTGGCTCGTTTTCTTTCGCTCCACCATCCGTGGGTCATACTAGACGATGGCCACTCGCGAGAAACGCGCAAGTTGCCTCCGCTCTTCACGATCCTCCTCGTGTGCGCGATCTTCTCCTCGGCATCGGCCGATGCAGCAACATCGTCCGAGCTCGATGTTCAAGCTCCCATCCATGCCACGCGATCGTCACGTCGCAGGTGACGACAGGCGAGGCATTTCAGTTGCCCGAACCGTGGAACGGCCGACTCGCGGAAGCCCCGTTGCTGTTCGTATCTAGCAACCCGACCATCGGCACCGGTGCTGAGTTCCCTCGCGATACCTGGGAAGACGAGGTGATCGAGGACTTCTTCGAGAATCGTCTCGGCGAGGGCGTGAAATCGTGGACGAAGGGTGGCAACAGGCATTACTCGCGGTCGATCCAGCAAAGAGCGGTCGAGTTGTTCGAACGTGCGGCTGTGCCTATTCGCACGAGGTCGAGGAGGTGCCGCGTCTCCCGAGCGCAAGCAAGCCGGTCGCGTGAACCCTCACAAGCTCTTCTTTGCGTTCTCTCTCGCTTTCCGGATCGCTTCGCGCCCGACGGCGCTGTAAGGGAGATCGCCTCGCTCGTACTCCTCGATGCTCTCTTTTCTTCTTGCGCGCTCGCGCTCGTTGTCGGTGAGCAAAGCGATCGCGTATTGCGTGTAGACGTCGTGCGCTGCCTCGGCCGCGCGAAGGCGCGCCACGCGCAGTCCTTCGCGCCGGAGGCCAAGGATGCGGATGGTCGCCCAACCCTTCGCGGTAGTGCCCGCGACCTCGCCCGTATCAGGGTCAAACACGAGATGATCGGCGGGCTCCTCGACATATGGGTTGATCAGTAGCGTCTCCGAAGGTGGCTCGAGCGGATCATTCCGTTTGGTCGCGCGCTTCGCCTCGTTCTGAATAGGGAAACGATCCCACTTGCCCGCAGCAGTGCCGTCCGGATCCTTTCCGGGTTGGTTGCATGCCTTGCAGGCGGGGAAGAGATTCGTCCAGTCGTACGCCAGCCAGTAGTAGCCGGGATGCGGTTTACCGCGAACGACCACCGGATTGTAGTTTTCGTCGGTGACGCGGCCCTTCGGCCGGTAATGCTCGACGTCGCCAAAGCGTTGATCGGCTTCGATGTGCGACTCGCAGTACGCACACTTCCCGTGGAACAGCTTCAGGATCGCGCCGCGCATCTTCTTGTAAAGCGTTTCGTCAATCCTGTCGGCGGCTTTGATTTTGTCGCATGCCGCTTTCGCGGTCTTCCGCCACTCCTTCCATTCGCTGTCGTCGGGCTCGATCGGGTCGACCTTGATCACGGTAGTCTCCTCTGCACTCAGAGCTCTCGTCTGAGTTTCTCCTTCATTTCTTCGGACGCAGTGGCGACGGCGGCGGCGAGATCGGCGGATCTCTTCGCACGCTCCTCGGAGGATTGCTGTTCAGCGACGCGATCGAGGTCCGTTTCGCCCGACATCAAGATCGTCGTAAGCGTCTCCTTCAACGCCACAAAATCACACTCTTCCCGTTCGTTCCGATGACGATTGCCCAGGAGCTTCACGTAATCGTCCAGCTTTTTCTCCACGTCCGGATCGCGCGCGCTTTCGAGGCCGAAGAGTGGACTGGTGAGCACCTGATCGGCGCGAAGACCTTCCGGATCGATGGGACTGCGAAAGACGTCGATCCTGGACGGCTCGGCCGGGTTACGCCGCGCGATGAGGAGTTGCTCCTGCTTCATTCCGACGACGAGCAGCGGCGAATGCGTGCTGGCGATCACCTGGACGTTCGGGAGGTACTTGCTGACAATCGAGCGCAGCTTTCGCTGCCACTCGGGGTGAAGATGGGCGTCGATCTCGTCGACCAGGATCAGCGCCGGCTGTTGAATGCCTTCGCTCTCGTTCTTCGGCGCTTCCGCATCCGGATAGATCTCGAAGAGCCGCTGAATCACCGTCCCAATCCAGCCGAAGATCGAGCTCATGCCCTGACTGAGTTTCTCGATTGGTACCGGATCGGGGTCCTGCGTCTTGACGTAGACCTTGAACGTGCGGCGGTCGACATGGCTTTTCTCCACGGGTTGGTCAGGCATGAAGTGACGCAGCAGCATGTAGAACGCGTCGGTCGTGCGCTCGTTTCGTTTGGCCACGTCCCGGCTGATGTTGCCAGCAGGCGTGGAGAGGAAATCGAGATTGACCAGCCATTGCTTGAGCGAGTCGAGTCGCGTATCGATCGTGCCGCGGATCAGTGGCAGGACGTCGCGCACGCCGGGAGCGGACGGCGGGAGCAGGGAGGCGCCGCTTGGATCGCGCTGGGAAACGCCGCGGAGTGCCGGGAACCCGAGGGCAACCCATTTCCCGCTGCGGAGCGGGCTCTGACCGGCGTCGACTTTGACGCGCTCACCGTCGCGATACAGTTTCGTCGTGTACGTCACGTTCCCGATCGTGACGTCGATGCGTCCGCTCGATTCGTTCTCGCGCAGCAGCGGCGCCGCGAGCAGTGCTGCCTCCGGATCGTCGCCGCACAACGCGAGCGCGATGGCGCGAAGGACGGTCGATTTCCCGGAGCCGTTATTGCCGAGGAGAACGTTCCAGCCAGGCTGCAGTTCGTCGAGGGTGAGGCTCGCGAACGGTCCGATGTTGGTGATCTGCACGCGGTACAGCTTGCCGTCTGCAGATTCCGGCGCTGTCGTCGTGGCCCGCTCCCCGACAGCCTGCTCGAGCTCGCGGAGAAAACCGCCGACGGCGCTGTGGGTGTCATCCTGTGGATATCCGATCAGCTCGACGCCATACTCCTCGCGCACTCGTTGCCGTTGCTCCTCCCACAGCGGCGTGTACGGAAGAATCGCGTAGCTCCTGTCGATGCTCACCCGCGACGGAAGGGCATCGAAAAGCTCCTCGATGCCTGTTAGCGACATCCCGACGAAGAAGAGGGGATGCCCGGAGAGATGAGAGCTGATGAACCGCGCGTAGGCGGGGCGCGTCGAGAGCGCCTGCCGGTATTCTCTGCTCGAGAAGATGAACGACTCCTCCTGGAAGAGGTCGCCGTAGAGACGAGCGACGAAGAAGCGATCGGACCTAATCGCTCCGAAGTTCGTCTCGCTGGTGACGACTTCCGGCTTTTGGTGCTCGAACGTTAATTCGATTAGCCCGTCCCGACCCGTCGTCAGGACGCTGTGATGCTCGAACGTCTTCTCGACCAGTCCGTCCCAACCCGTCGTCAGCACGCTGCTGAAGGGCAACGATCGCAGCGACTTGTGCGCGGCCGAGAGATCGACGTCAGCATAGATTGGCTGCAAGGCCTCGGCAATGAGCTCGCGCCGAATGCGGCGGATCAGTACGTCCGTGACCGATCCGAACTGTCCCGTGCGCAGCGCGTCATTGAGCTGGCTTTTCAGGGTTTCATCAGAGACGAGCGTGTTGACCAGAAAGGCGATTGCCTGAGCCCGTGTAGGGAGACCGGCCTGCGCACCAAGTCCCGGCCCGGCAAACAAAATGCAGCGTCCCGATGCGCATGCAGCGGCCAGTTCCTGCGGAACCTTCGGACGAGCAATGGGAAGTGCTTCGCCGCTCGGCTGGGGCGCGTCGAAACTCCGGAGCAATTCCAGCTCCTGCGCGCGCCTCCGCGTCGTCACAAGGCGCCGCCGCCGATAGACCACGATTGCGATCCATGGTGCCAACGACACCATCAGAATTGCCAGGATTGCGAAAGCCCAGGTGCGCCTGATTCCGAAGGTCGTGGGCTCTAGAATCTGGAATCGATATGGCGCGGTGGCCGCAAGAGTAGTCTCCTTACTGGCCTCCTCAAGAACAAGATCGGCAAAACCTGGGGGCATGTTGGTCGGGATCAACGCACTGGCTCTAGAGCGGTCGTGCATCGGGTTCACAATGGTAGTCCCGCCAGGAAAATAGTAGAGCAACGTACTCGCATCCGGTTGAAGCGGCCGTGACAGCACGAGCACGATCGTCTGGCCCGGTTCCGCGGCAAACGGCTCGATACGGAGGATCGAGAGCGGTTTGAGAGGGTTTGCGACTTGCCCCGGCGGTTTGTCAACATCGGTACGAGTCAACACCGTGCCCGGTCCGCTCGGAGCTGTAACCCGGAATGCGAAGTACCTCGCGGCCTCCCCAGTACCAGTGTCCACCACTTCGATCGTCGGAGTGTCCCCGGCCTTCAGGTTGTCCGGCACCTTCACGCTCGTGGATTCGCCTCCGACCCCCCTTAACATTGTGTGGGCGCCGAAACGGACGAGCACCCCGGACACTTTTTTGGACAGGTAAATGGTGACCGTTTCGCCGGGCCCTGCTGCCGCCGGCTCGACGCGGGTGATGCGGAGCGGCACCTTCACTGGCGGCAACCCTGGAGAGATCGGCGTTCCCGTTGTCGTCGGTACAGTGGTAGTGCTGGGAGGTACCGGTTGGGGCCCGTGCGTCTCCGTGACCGGCGTTGGCCTTTCGACTGCCGGTTGCTTCTCCGTCGACGACGCAGTCGCGGTGGCTGAGATGACCGTTGGTGGCGGCTCGCAAGCGTTGCGTGTCTGCCTCAAGGTCGCGTATTCCGCCGCGAGCTTCTTGATGGCGCCCTGTTCTTCGGATTGCGTTAGCTCCAAACGCACTTCGTCGCATCGGCCTCCAAGTCTGGCCAGCGCCACACCACGATAGAAATGGGGAATGTAAGGCCGGTAGCGTGTTTCGTAGATGATGATCCGCTCAGACGACTCGATATTGTTCTCGGCGATCGCCTGCCGGAGGCCCTCCGCGGCGTCTGCCCATCGCCCTCGCTCATACGCATTCATCGCCTTCCGAAAATCCGTCCGGTAGTCGCGGGCTACTCCCGCCCCCATGATCAGGAACAGCGCCGCCACGACGAGCGAAGAGGAGGAGGACAATCTGGTTTTCGGCACGATGGAGGCAATTATTGTAACCGCTACTAACTTCGTTGCCGATATTCCAGAAGGAATCGGAGTAGAATCGCCCCACATCATTCAGGAGGGATGCTGGAGCTATGTCTGCACAGCTGCGCATGACCATTCTCCTCACCACGCTTGCCGCATCCCCGGCGCTTGCGGCAAACCTCGACCTCACACCCCTCCACCGCGGACTGCAGTTCAACTTCGGCAATCCCGGCGCCCGTTCGCTTGGAATGGGAGGTGCCTTCATCGGACGTGCGGACGACGCGTCCGCGGCGGAGGCCAATCCCGCGGGGTTGACGATCATTCCCAGCGGCCAGGTCACAGTCGAGCTGCGGCAGCTCGACGTCAGGCAGAACGTTCCGTTTGGCATTCAGGGTTCTACGTCTTCGGGCGTCCAAAGAGTGTCAAACAAGCATATGACGCCGGCGATCCTGTTTGCGTTTCCGGTAGGAAATCTGGCGCTGGCCGGCTATTACACCCGGCCGCTCGATTATCAGCAGCATACGTCGCTCGATCAGCCCTCGGGAGCCATCGGGTCTCTCGGCACGTCGAGATTCTTCTTTGGCGATGCACCTGGTAATTTCTCTCTGAACTATCGCGACGAGGTCTTCGGTCTCGGCGGGGCATGGAGGATCGGCGGGCTGTCGCTGGGTTTGGGGGCGCGCTATCAACGCTTCAAGCCTGCGGCGTCATTTGCCGATTTTGACGTCAGCGTGAGCCCCACGGGCATTCCCGTGAAGGCCTCAACCCAGCCAACGACGTTTGGGCGCATTGACGGCAGCGACTCGACGTTGACGTATTCCCTCGGACTAAGGTGGGCAAACGCATCGGAGAATCTGAGCTTTGGATTGGTATACAAAGCCGGCGCAGATCTCAGCGTCACGGAATGCAATCCGAGTACGATCACGGAACGGTGTTCCTCGACTAACAATGCATCGCGTTCGACGTTCGAGATCCCCAGTCAGATCGGAGCCGGCCTCTCGATCCGGCCAACATCGGGTGTCACACTCAATGGTGATGTCGTTCGCGTGCAGTACGACCGGCTCTTGCAGAACTTCACGCCCGGCGCATTTTGTGCGATCGGCATGTGCGTGCCGGCCGGACAGCTGGGATTCCGCATCGCGAACGCCACGGAGGTCCATCTCGGCGGGGAGTGGGCTTTCCTCGGCGCGAAAATACCGTTTGCTCTCCGCGCCGGCTGGTGGCACGACCCCGCGCACTCGCTCGAGTATCGCGGCGCGACGAATAGCGCAGATCCTCTGGAGAGACTGGCTCAGCTCTATTCCGCACAGAGTTTCCCCGGTGAGCGCGGCCAAAATCACGTTGCCTTTGGTGTCGGATATCTGGGCTCGTCGTTCGCGCTCAATGCCGCGTACGACCACTCGTCGCGCACAAAGACGGCTTCGGTGTCGGCGCTGAGGCGCTTCTGACCTACGGATGCTTGGGCCAGCAGACTTCCTTCGTGTCCGTCCTTCCAGAGATGAGCGTGAAGCGCCCGACCGTCCATCTCTCCCCCTTGTCGACCAGTCGTCTACCATTTTTGACGCGACTGACCGCTTTGCATGGGTTCTGGCTCTCTGGCTCTCAGTGCTAGACTTGCCGGAAATCCGTAACGGAGGGCTCCGGTCATGCGCGTCGTCGTGGGGAGGTCTATGTTGTTATTGCTCGGCATGGCGTTGTTCAGCGTGGCGGCCCAGGGCCAGACGCCATGCTCCGCACCGGCTGTCCCGTCGATTACCTTCGCTCCCCCGAGCGATGTTGCGGTCGGCCAGACCTACTCCATAGCCTGGAAGGACGTGCTCGGCTCCGACGCCGATGGCTCCTACATCGTCGAGAGGTCACTCACCTCGGCATTCGCTACCCTCCTTGATTCGCAACAGACCTCGTCTACCTCGGCGTCGTTCCTGCCGCTGAGCGAGAGCGGATCTGACGGCGTTTTTCACCGGGTCAGGGCCATCGCCGGTTGTGACCCGACCAAGATCAGCGGCAATTCCGACATCCGCAACGTGAAGATCGTCGCCGCCAAGCCGAACGTCGTCATCACCGTCCAGCCGAAGCCCGTGTTTCTGAATGTCGGGGACTCCGCAACGGCGTCGTCCGGGGCGATGATCGTCGAAAATATCAGCAGCGCCACCGTCAGCGTAATCGCCGCGGGACAGGCTCTCCCTCCATCTCCGGCATTCTTTACGATCCTCGATCCCGACGCAACGGATACTACGGAACCGATCGTTTTGTCGCCCGGCGTTCCCAAGAGCCTGAAAGTGATTTTCTTAAACGTACCCACCTCGGCGCCGGCTTCGTATCAAGGATTCGTCGCTCTGGTCAGTCCCGGCACCTCGCTCGCGGTTACTCCGTATGCGTTCGTCAATCTCAAGGTGGGCTCGGCCGACGCGGCCACGCCGCAGTTTCGTTTCAAAGGCCTTCCGTCGGAATACGCGTTCTTCGATAGCTATGGCGCGTCGCTTCCCGCCCCAGGCCATCCAACCATCACTGTTCAGATCAACAACCCAGGCTCGACTCCGATGCAACTCGGCGCCGAGGTAGGGCCGGAGACCTGGCTCATTCCAAAGAGCGGCTGGAACGCCAGCCCGATTCCGGCCGGCGACAGCATCAGCGTGGAAATGTCAGCGGACCGGACGAAAGTCGATGGCAGCTCGCCGTTGCCGCGCTACACATACTTCACCGTTCGCACGAAGAACGGCCAGAGCGCGCGGCTCCTCGTCCAGGACAATGACGCGCCGTCGCAGTCCGGAGGCCGGTCGACGCTGGAGCCCGGCGTCCGCTCCTACACCGTTCCCCGTGTGGTCTCCCTCGACGCGACGCTGGGACACACCGCTTCACACATCCGCCTGAGCAACGTAAGCAGCGTGGCGATGAACGCCGAGCTGTTCTTCACGCCTACCGGAGCGGACGGCGGCGACGCGACAGTGAAGCACGCCACCGTGGTCGTGCCGCCGAACGCCGCCGTCACGTTGACCGATCCTCTGTTTGAGGTCTTCAGTCTCTCGCAGGCCGCGGGACAGATGGAGATCCGGACCGCCGCCGAAGAGATATCCTCCCTCACAGTCACTGCCGATACATTCGCGCCTGTCAGCACCGGCGGAACAGCCGGCTATGTAATGCCCGTTGTGATCCGCGGCGAGGGTGCTCGGATTGGGAAGGCCCACTCTATCGCTGGCGTCACCGCCTCGGCCACGCTGCGCCCAATCTTGGTCCTTGCGGAGAGTACGGGTCTGAGCTTCACCTCCGGCCGCGTGACTGTCTACGACCATGCAGGTTCGAAAGTGGGGGCGTCGACGTTCTCCGTGGCCAAAAGCGGCGAGGCGGAATTCATTGACCTCCTCGCGGCAGTGAACGGTCCGAGCTCGTTGAATGGAGGACGGGTCGACATCTCCGTCACTGACGGAGGCGGGGCAGTGGTGGGTGTGCTCATCCTCTCCGACACTCGTCAGACCAGTGCTTCAGCGTTGATCAGTCAGCCCGTCGGCGGAGGGGTGTCGGCAGGCAAGCGCGCCCTGGGCGGCGCCAGCGTCGCCCGTTATGTGATCTCGGGCATTGGCAACGGTGCGCCCGCCCAGTCGCCCATAAGCGCCTCGACCGTGATGATCTTCTCGGCGACGGCTTCCGCGGACGCTCACTTCGATTTGCTCTATATCGACGCGCTCGGCAGCAGTCGATTCCTCCGTGCCGGGGTCGACGTGCCAAGGGGACAGACGACGGAGATTGCCAACATCATGGAGCAGGTCTTCTCCATCCCAGTGGGAACTGCGGCGCAGGGCAGCTTGATCATCGACGCCACGAACGGAGGAACCGTGGTCGCCCGGCTGGTCTCTTCGAACGGTACCTCGGCCAATCTGGCCGGGTCGGCGCTCCCCGTTGTCACGACCAACTCGGAGGCTTTGACTAGCGCTCTGCCCGGAATGCAGCGTCCGGTGTACTTCGATGGCCTCGAACAGTCGACCGATCCAACGCGCGGGCGCAGTTGGGATGTTCTCTTGACCGAGATTTCCAACGGAGCATCAACGCTCACTGTTCGTCTTTATGAGTCAGGCAACCGTACGTCGCCGATCGCACAGAAGACGGTGGCCATCCTGCCGATGCAGGAGAAACGCCTCTCCACGATTTTCTCGTACATGGATCTCGACACCGACGAGCGGCGCAAGGACCGGACAAACGTCCAGGTGGTCATTGCCCCGCTTTCCGGCAACGGTACCGTGCTGGCCGTGGCCCTCGGCACCGACAACCGCACCGGCGATACCGCCGTCTTTCTACTAACCCCCACCGGCGGCGTACCGGCCACTGGAGTGAGCAAGCCGATCTCGCAAGCGCCGGCGCCCCCAACACGGCGTCGGGCCGTCTCGCATTGAGGAAGACTAGAAACTCATAGAGCACAGCATTTAAGACGTGACGAGGATCTATGGAGCATTTGGGTGCGGTTCGGTCTGCGGCAACGGTCTTGTTGATCGTTGCATTTTGGAGATCATCCGCCGCGGCGCAGTCGATTTTTACCGTGGCTGGCGGTAACACCAGCGATGGACGCGCAGCAACGTTCGCCGCACTCGAGAACCCTGGTAGCGTGGCGGTGGACGGCTCGGGGAATCTGTACATTGCAGATACGGGCAACAACCGGATACGAAGGATGGCCGCGCTGAGTGGAATCATCTCGACGGTAGCCGGCAAAGGAGAATCAGGATTCTCCGGCGATGGCGGTCCCGCAACGACTGCGACGCTCGCTGCCCCTTTTGGGGTGGCTCTCGACAGTGCGGGTAATCTCTACATCGCAGACTCGCGTAACAACCGTGTACGCAAGATCGTTGCAGGAACAGGGATCATCTCGACCATCGCCGGTAACGGGACGAGGGGATTTTCCGGCGACGGCGGTCCCGCGACTGCCGCTGGACTCTTGGACCCTGAAGGTCTGGTCGTAGATGCCATCGGGAATGTCTACGTCGCGGATACACAGAACAATCGTATCCGCAAAATCACTGTGGGGAGCGGGATCATTTCGACCGTCGTTGGCAACGGCATGTCTGAATTTTCCGGCGATGGAGGTCCCGCCACCGCTGCTGGCCTTTTCAACCCTGGAGGTGTTGCCGTCGACACCGCGGAGAATCTGTATATTGCGGATAGCGTGAACAGTCGGATTCGCAAAGTCGCCGCGAGCACCGGGATCATATCGACGGTCGCGGGCACCGGCGGAGGCTGTGGCGGCCCGCCAAATCCTCCTTGTGGATATGGCGGTCCCGCGACCAACACGGCGCTCTCTTTACCTCACGGTGTGGCGGTCGACACTTCAGGCAACCTCTACGTTGCAGATAGCTGGGGCGAACGCGTCGGCAAGATCGGTGCAGGGAGCACGACGATTTTGTTGGTCGCCGGCAATAGTAATCCAGCCTTTTCTGGCGACGGCACTCCCGCCACCGCCGCCGCGCTCTCCAATCCCACTGATGTGGCGGTTGATAGCTCAGGGAGTGTCTACATCGCCGACAGCGGGAACAATCGGATCCGCAAAGTCGTCGCTGGGATCGGCATCATCTCAACAGTGGCGGGCGGTTACATCGGCGATGGCGGACTCGCCAACGACGCCACCCTGCTCGGGCTTCAAGGCATTGTTGCGGACGCCGCTGGCAATCTCTACATGGCCGACGGTACGGACAATCGGATCCGCAAAGTCGTCGCTGGGAGGGGCATCATCTCAACAGTCGCAGGCAACGGCAAAAATGGGTTTTCCGGCGATGGTGGCGCTGCCACGGTGGCAGCATTGAACCTTCCTGAAGGAGTGGCTGTCGATGCCGCTGGGAATCTCTACATTGCGGACTCGAACAACGAACGGATCCGAAAAGTCAGCGCGGCTACCGGAATCATTTCTACGGTCGCGGGCAGCGGCGCCCTTGGATTTTCAGGCGACGGCGGTCCTGCCACTGCCGCGACATTCTACGACCCTAGTGGCGTGACCGTGGACTCGTCGGGGAATCTCTACATCGCGGACATAGGTAACAATCGGATTCGCGAAGTAGCGGCGGGAACCGGCATCATCTCGACAGTGGCTGGCATCGGCACACAGGCGTTTTCGGGCGATGGTGGTGCCGCAACTGCAGCAGCACTTGATTCACCCGGAGCGGTCGCGATCGACGGCTCTGGGAATCTTTATATTGCAGATTTAGGGAACTCGCGAATCCGCAAAATCGCGGCGGGGAGCGGAATCATTTCAACCGTCGCCGGCAACGGGACCTTTGGTTTTTCTGGTGACGGCGGTGCCGCCACGGCTGCCGCAATCGAGTTCCACTTCACCTTCTTTTCAGGCACGGGCTCAGAGGTGGCTGTGGACGCTTCTGGAAATCTCTATATGGTAGACAGCTACAGTGCTCGGATTCGGAAGGTCGCAGCGGGCAGTGGGATCATCTCGACGGTCGCCGGTAGTGGTACTTCCGGATTCTCCGGCGATGGCGGTCCTGCGACGGCTGCGGAACTGAATCCCGTGGGCGTGGCTGTGGACGCGTTCGGCAATCTCTTCATTGCGGACTCGGGAACGAATCGTATTCGTAGCGTTCCGGCATGCGTCACCGTCCAAACGCCAAAGTTGCCACAGCCATCGGACATGTCCTCCAGCGAGAACACTTCGCCGAAGCTTGCTTGGCGTGCGGCGACCGCCGCTTTTCATTACGATGTATACCTCGACACCGCAAACCCACCGCTGAAGGTGGTGGCGGCGGACATTGTAAGTCCGGCCTACAACCCGTCCAATCTCGATCCATTGACCACGTACTACTGGAAAGTTGTGGCGAAGGGGGATCCGTTCTGCACGCCATTTTCGACGGCGAGCTCGGGGGTGTTTTCGTTTACCACAGCGGGAAGCTGTGGCCCGCCGGGAGCTCTCACGGGAAGCGTTACAGTGACCGGAACGAGTGCGACGCTGACTTGGCAGCCATCAGCTAGGGCGTCTGCGTATGACGTATACGTGAGCCCGTCGAACCCGCCACGATTGTATGTGCAGAACATGACTGGCACTGCGCAGACGATCAGCGGATTGGCGCCGGGCTCGACGTACAACTGGAGAGTCGTGGCGCACGCGAGCTGCGATACGGCGCGAACGAGTAACACAGCGATCGGATCGTTCGCGACGCCCGGATCTTGCGGAAGCGCCGCACCGCTGATCCTTGACGCTCCGAGTGACGGAGATGGAACGGTCTCGGCTTCAGCCACATTGTCGTGGGCACCCGCCGCCGGGGCAGCATCGTATGACCTCTACCTCGGCTCGGGATCGAACCCGCCGCTGTATTTGAGCGGGGTGGAAGAGACGAGCGTGGTGGTTCCTGGCCTGAGTGCCGGCGTGGGCTACAGCTGGAAGGTTGTGGCGAACGCTGCATGTGACGCGACGAAGAGCAGCACCTCGGAGGTGCGACACTTCATTGTTGCGGCGTGTGGGGTTCCATCGGCTCCGCAGAACTTGGTGGCATCCCAGGCGGGAGTAGCGGCGGGCGCCACTTACACGATTCACTGGAGTGAGGCGGTCGGACTCGATGCCGGCGGCAGCTATCTGGTCGAGCGTGCCACCGACGCTGCGTTCAACAACATCGTCGATCATCAGCAGACCGTCGGCACCTCGGCGTCATTCGTAACGAAAACCGGCGGAACGTACGTTCATCGCGTTCGTTCCATCGCGGGATGCGACGTCACGAAGCGCTCGGCACCGAGCGATAGCCTGCATGTGACTATCAATGATGCCACCGTAATGGTCGTCTTCAGCATGCTGCCCCAGGCGGTCATTGCGAATCTGGGCGACAAGCTGGAGGATCAGAAGATGACGTTCGCCCTTGAGAACCTGGGCACATCGACTGTGGAGGTTTCGGTCGAGCCGCAGCTGAACGGCTCCGTACCTTTCTTTACGATTGTCGATCCCTTCGGAGGCGATTCATCGTTTGTTACGCTCGAGCCGCACAAGCCAAAGGCACTCGATATTCATTACTCAGGCCCATCCAACACACAGCCGGGAAGCTATCAGGGCGTCATCCTTGTGTCGTCGACCGGGCAGGCGCTCGCGTTCACCCCGCAGGCGTATGTGAACCTCAAAGTTGGCGGCGATGCGAATGCGGATCCGAAGCTGCTGGTCAATAATCTCGAAAGCGAGTTCGCGTATTTCCCGCCGGTCACCGGCGATGATTCCGCAAGGCCGGCCATTCAAGTCGATCTGCTCAACGACGGCACCGTGCCGATGGAAGTGGCGGGCGAGATCGGTCCCGAGGCCTGGCTCAAGATGGAGAAGGACTGGAACGCGTCGGCGGTGCCGGTGAGCGCATTCCGCACGTTGCGGCTGTCCACGCAGAGAACGAATGCCGTGTCAGGGTCAGCGCTGCCGCGATACACGTATCTCACGGTGCGCAACAAGGCTGGCCAGGCTGCTCGGCTGCTCGTCGAGGACAGTGGCGGGATCACGAATACGACTGGCCGCAGTGCGCCACTGGGACCGGATGAGATGTCGGCGATCGTACCGTATGTGGCGAGCTGGACAGCGCTCATCGTGACCAACAGCGGCAGTGATTCGGTGCCGGTCGATCTGGTCTATACACCCGAAGGGATCGATGGATTCGATGCGAGCGCGGTGTTGCGAGCTTCGATCGTGATCCCGCCGAACGACGTGGTCAGCCTGACCGATCCCCTCGTGCAGATCTTCGGGAAGACTGCTGACGCAACGGGCTCGATCGAGATCCTCTCGGCGAAGCTCGGGCAACTGGCGATCCGTGCCGAGGGACGGAAGGCAGCGAGTGGCGGCGGCGTGTACACGACGTCGATGCCGGTGGCAATGCGGGGAGAAGGGGCGCGGATCGATTCGCCGCATCGACTTGCCGGCATTACATCGAGCGGCGACACGAAGACCTCGCTGATTGTGTCAGAGACGAGCGGTCGGGAGAAGACGACGGCACACATTGCCCTGTACGACAACGGTGGAACCAAACGCGGCGAACAGACGATCGATCTCGGTCGCTATGGAACAAAGCGGATTGATGACGTCGCGCAAGCTCTGGCCGGAGGTGCGAGCCTCACGGCGGGCCGAGTGGATATCGATGTGCCGTCTGGTGGCGGCGCGGTCATCGCACTGGCCATCGTGACGGACCGTACGAGCGGCGCCGGTGCGGCGATCGCTGCAGGTGCAACAGCCCGCGAGGTGCACCTGTCGCTCCTCGGCCCGCCCATTCATGCCGAGGCGACGACAACGGCCACCGCGCAGACGTTCACCATCCCCGGCGCGATTACCAACGGCACGTTGAAGACGACGGTTGGCGTCAGCGCATTGGCGTCCGCAGTGGACGCGACGGTTGCTCTGCGCGACTCAACGACCGGCCAGACGACCAATCGGACGATCAGCGCTGCGGCAGGAAAGACAAGCGAGGTCGATATCCCAACGGGTTCCGGAACAGTCATTGTGACCACCGACGCACCGGTGTCGATCTACGCGCGGGTTCGCGGAATGAACATCGCCGACGCGATACCTGTCGTCTCCGCGTACTCAGAAGGCCTGACCGGCGGCGGCAGCGCAATGCCGCTCTACGCCGACGGCCTGGAGCACTCGATCGACGCGACGCGAGGCCGCAAGACCTCGCTAATCCTCACCGAACTCGCGGGACAATCGGCAACTGTCAACGTGCGCCTGTACGAGCCCGGTAGCCGCACGGCAGCCGTAGCGGAGAAAGATTTCACGATCAGTGCAAACGGCGAACTGCGTCTCGACAATCTGTTCGTGTCAATGGGCCTGGAGAGCGGCCCGGACGATCTTGATCAGCGCAGAAAAAATCAGATCAACGTCGCCGCAGTGGTGACTGCAACAGGCGGAGCCGGAGTGATCGCCGCGCAGGCAGTGATGACGGACAACAAGACTGGCGACCGGCGCACGATCGTGTTCGTCCCGGCTGGCGGTGTCCCAGCCACGGCGCAGCAACGCTCTGCGACTACCTCGGCGCCGCCGACGCGGCGGCGGGCGGTGGGAAAGTAGATCGTCGTTTTGAGGTACGTGATCTGATGGTACGCATCCCGAATGGTCTGACGATGAATAACGATCGGCAATACCCTGGGGGCTCGATGTCCGCGCCCCGCTGGCGATTCGTCCTCATCGCATCGATTGTGATGTCGGCGAGGCTGTCTGCACAGTCGATCTTCACCGTGGCGGGCGGCGGCGGCCTGACGGCCGATGGGCGACCGGCAACGGCCACTGGTCTCAAGCCTTATGGCGTAGCAGTGGACGCATCCGGGAATCTCTACATTGCGGAGATGGACAACAATCGGATACGCAAAGTCTCCGCCGGGAGCGGAATCATTTAGACGATCGCAGGGAACGGCGCCATAGGGGCTTCCGGGGATGGCGGCCCGGCGACCGCCGCGTCACTCTTCTCTCCCAGTGGCGTTGCCGTAGACGCCGCTGGGAATCTCTACATCGCGGATACCGAGAACCATAGGATCCGCAAGGTCGCCGCTGGGAGCGGGATCATCTCGACGGTCGCGGGTAGCGGGCCTACCGCCTTTCATCCTGGAAGTTTTTCCGGGGACAACGGGCCCGCGACCACCGCGACGCTCGATACGCCTGCTGGCGTGGCCCTGGATTCCTCGGGGAATCTCTACATCGTTGATAGCGGTAACAATCGGATACGCAAAGTCTCCGCCGGGAGTGGGATCATCTCGACAGTCGCGGGCAGTGGGGCCACCGGGTTGAATAACGGTAGCTTTTCCGGAGATGGAGGGCCCGCAACGGTGGCAACGCTCAACACTTACGGCTTTCCTGAGAGCGTGACCGTAGACGCCTCCGGGAATCTCTACATCGCGGACAGCGCCAACAATCGGATCCGCAAAGTCACCGCTGGGAGCGGAATGATCTCGACGGTGGCGGGCAGCGGCACCATCGGGCTTAGGATGGGTAGTTTTTCCGGGGATGGGGGCCCCGCGACGGCTGCAACGCTCGACAATCCTCGTGGCGTGGCCGTGGACGCCTCCGGGAATCTCTACGTCGCGGACAACCGGAACAATCGGGTCCGCAAGGTCGCAGCCGGAAACGGGATCATCTCGACTGTGGCAGGCAACGGAAGTCAAGTTTTTTCAGGAGACGGCGGTCCCGCGACCGCCACCGGACTCCGGGCCCCTTTCGGCGTGGCCCCTGATGCCTCTGGCAGTCTCTACGTCGTTGATTATAACAATCGGATCCGCAAGGTTGCCGCCGGGAGTGGGGTCATCTCGACGGTCGCAGGCAACGGTTTCACCTACGCCTTGGATGGTGGCGCTGCGACAGGCGCTGCTCTCGATGGCCCTGAGGACGTTGCCTTCGACGCCGCAAGGAATCTCTACATCGCGGAGGGCAGTCGGATCCGCGAAATCGCCCCCGGGAGCGGGATCATCTCGACTGTCGCAGGCGGCGCTGCCTCTGGATTCTTCGGAGATGGGGGGCCAGCGACCGGCGCAACGCTCAGCGCTCCCTCTGGCTTGGCCGTGGACGCCGCAGGGAATCTCTACATTGCGGATACCCAGAACCAACGGATCCGAAAAGTATCGGCCGGGAGCGGGATTATCTCGACGGTCGCAGGCAGCGGTGCCGTCGGCTTGAATACCGGTAGCTTTTCCGGGGATGGGGGCCCCGCGACCGCCGCAACGCTCAACGTGCCTTTGGGCGTGGCCTTGGACGCCGCTGGGAACCTCTACATCGCCGATCAATCAAACCATCGAATCCGCAAAGTCGACGCCGGGAGCGGGATCATCTCGACGGTCGCAGGGGGAGGGAATAAACCCTCCGGGTTTTCCGGGGATGGGGGCGCTGCGACCGCCGCGACGCTCTACTATCCTGATGGCGTGGCCCTGGACACCGCTGGGAACCTTTATATCGCCGATACGAGTAACAATCGTATCCGCAAAGTCGCCGCCGGGAGTGGGATTATCTCGACTGTCGCAGGGAACGGCTCGGATAAGTTTTTCGGGGACGGGGGGCCCGCGACCGCCGCAGCCATTGCCCCTTTTGGCGTGGCCTTAGACGCCGCTGGGAATCTCTATATAGTTGATGGCATCAACAATCGGATCTTCGAAGTCACCGCTGGGAGCGGAATCATCTCGACGGTCGCGGGCAACGGCGCGTATGGGTTTTCCGGTGATGGAGGAGCCGCAACCGCCGCTTCACTCAACCAGCCTTTTGGCGTGGCCTTGGACGTCGACGGGAATCTCTTCATCGCTGACGCCGGAAGCAACCGTATCCGCGCTGTTCTCGCCTGCGTCACGGTTCCCGTCTCGAATCTTCAGCAGCCCGCCAACGCTTCGAGTTCGGTCCCGACCTCTCCACGCCTGGCGTGGAGTCCTACGAAAGGCGCGTTTCATTATGACGTATACCTCGGCACGGCGAATCCGCCAGAGAAGGTAGTGGCGGCGGACATCACAGCTCCAACGTACTCGCCTGCGAACCTAGAGGCGTTGACGCAGTATTACTGGAAGGTTGTGGCGAAGGGGGATCCGTTTTGCACGCCCTTCTCGACGGCATCATCGAATGTTTTCTCATTCACCACGATCGGTAGCTGCGTTGCGCCCGGCCCGCTGACTGGCACGGTGTCCGCGAACAGCGCCGCTGCGACCATCACATGGCAGCCGTCAGCGCGAGCCTCGAGCTATGACCTGTACGTCGGAACGACGAGCCCTCCCCACCTCTATACGCCAAAACTCACCGGCACGAGCGGGACGGTGAGTGGTCTGGCGAGCGGCACGATGTACTACTGGAAGGTGGTAGCACACGCGAGCTGCGATCCGGCGCAAACGACCGAGACGACCATCGGATCTTTCACCACGGCCGGGGCATGCGGAACCGCCGCACCGCCGGCCCTGACGGTTCCGGACGACGGAGATGGAACGGTCTCGGCGTCGGCCACCTTGTCGTGGGCGCCCTCTGCCGGCGCAGGATCATATGACGTCTACCTCGGGTCGGGATCGAGCCCGCCGTTGTACCTGAGCGGATTGGAAGAGACGAGTGTCGTGGTTCCGGGCCTCAGCGCCGGAGCGGGCTACAGTTGGAAGGTCGTGGCGAACGCCGCATGCGACGCGACCAGGAGCAGCACCTCGCCGGTGCGGCACTTTACCGTCGCGTCGTGCGGGGTCCCCTCGGTTCCCCAGAACCTGGTGGCACCACAAACGCCCGTCGCGCCTGGAGCAACCTACGCGCTTCGCTGGAGCGAGGCGGCCGGCCTTGACGCTGGCGGGAGTTATCTGGTCGAGCGGGCAACAGATGGGGCGTTCGCAACCATAATCGATCATCAGCAGACCACTGCCATCTCGGCATCCTTCGTTACCAAGAGCGCCGGGACGTACTATCACCGCGTTCGTTCGATTGCGGGATGCGATGCGACGAGGCGTTCGGCACCGAGCGAGAGCGCGCAGGTGACCGTGAATGCAGCCACGCCAACGGTCGTCTTCAGCATGTTGCCGCAGGCGGTCATTACGAAGCTCGGCGATAAGCTGGAGGATCAGAAGACAAGCTTCGCGCTGGAGAACCTCGGCACGACGAGCGTGCAGGTGCTGGTGGCCCCCCAACTCAATGGCTCAGCGCCCTTTTTCACGATCGTCGATCCGTTCGGCGGCGATCCCTCATTCGTGACGCTTGATCCGCGAAAGCCGAAGGTGCTCGACATCCATTTCTCAGGTCCCTCGAATACTCAGTCGGGAAGCTATCAGGGCGGGTTCTACGCGACATCGACGGGCCAACCGCTGGCCTTCACGCCGCAGGCATATGTAAATCTCAAAGTCGGGAGCGATGCGAATGCTGCTGCGCCCAAGCTGCTGGTTAACGGCGGTGAGAGCGAGTTCGTGTATTTCCCGCCCGTAACTGGCGATGACGCGGCTAGGCCGGCGATCCAAGTCGATCTGTCCAACAGCGGCGCCGTGCCCATGGAAGTGGCGGGGGAGATCGGCCCCGAAGCCTGGCTGAAGATGGAGAAGGACTGGAACGCGCTACCGGTGCCGGCGAGCGTGTTCCGCCCGCTACAGCTGTCGACGCAGAGAACGAAGGCGGTAGCAGGATCGGCATTGCCACGCTACACGTATCTCACTGTTCGAAACAAAGCCGGTCAGGCTGCTCGGCTGCTAGTGGAGGACAGTGGCGGGATCACGAATACCGCAGGGCGAAGCGCGCCGCTCGGCGCAGGCGAGATGTCGGCGATTGTCCCTTATGTTGCGCCCGGTACCGCGATCCTGCTGACAAACAACGGAAGTGATCCCGTGCCGGTCGATCTGGTCTATACACCTGAGGGAAGCGACGGATTTGATGCGACCGCGGTAGTGCGAGCGTCGATCGTAATCCCGCCAAACGATGTGGTCAGCCTGACTGATCCGCTCGTGCAGATCTTCGGAAAGAGTGCGGACGCGACGGGCGCGATCGAGATCCTCTCGGCGAAACTTGCGCAACTGACGATCCGTGCCGAGGGTCGGATGACGGCAACTGGTGGTAGCGTGTACACCACGTCGATGCCGGTGGCGATGCGAGGGGAAGGAGCGCGGATCGATTCGCCGCACGGGCTTGCCGGGGTTACATCGAGCGCGAGCACCAAGACCTCGCTGATCGTGTCAGAGACGAGCGGTCGGGAGAAGACGACCGCACACATTGCCCTGTACGACAACGGTGGAACCAAGCGCGGCGAACAGACGATCGACCTCGGTCGATATGGAACGAAGCGGATTGATGATGTGGCCAAGGCGTTGGCCGGAGGTGCGAGCCTCACAGCGGCCCGCCTCGACATAGATGTGCCGTTGGGAGGCGGCGCGGTCATGACGCTGGCGGTTGTCACGGACCGGAACAGCGGTGCCGGTGCGGCGATTGTCGGGCGCGCAACAACCCCCGAGGCGCATCTAGCATCCCTCGGCCGTCCCATTCACGCCGAGGCGACATCGTCTTCAGCCCTGCAGACGTTGACCATCCCCGGCGCACTCACCAACAGCACGCTGAAGACGACGGTTGGTGTCAGCGCATTGGCGTCCGCAGTGAACGCGACCATTGCCCTACACGACTCAACGACCGGTCAGACGACAAAGCAGACGATCAGCGTCGCGGCGGGACAGACGAGCGAAATCGATATCCCGACCGGCTCCGGAATGGTCAATGTGACCACCGACGCGCCGGTGTCGCTCTACGCGCGTGTTCGCGGAACGAACATCGCCGACGCTTTGCCTATAGTCTCGGCGTATTCGGAAGGCCTGACCGGCGGCGGCAGTGCGATGCCTCTCTACGCCGACGGCCTCGAACACTCGATCGACTCCACGCGTGGCCGCAAGACTTCGTTGATCCTCACCGAGCTCGCGGGCCAATCGGCGACGGTCAACGTGCGCCTTTACGAGCCCGGCAGCCGCAGCGCAGCCGTGGCAGAGAAAGACTTCACGATGAGCGCAAACGGCGAGCTGCGACTCGACAATCTGTTCGTCTCGATGGGCCTGGAGAGCAGCCCGGACGATCTCGATCAACGAAGAAAGAATCAGATCAATGTCGCCGCAGTGATCACCGCAACGAACGGCACCGGAGTCGTCGCCGCCGAGGCGTTGATGACTGATAACAAGACTGGAGATCGACGCACGATCCAGTTCGTGCCCGCTGGCGGCGTGCCTACAACTGCGATACAACGCAGCAATTCGACGACACAGCCGCCCGTGCGGCGACGTGCAGTTGGGAAGTAGTCAGCTTCACCGAGTGGCGGCGCGAGGAGGCGGTGACTGTGGTACCGAGCAGGAGCTGTCTGGCGTGGTCGACACTCCGAGGGGACTGTTGAAGGCCGATCTCCGGCTCCGCTGCGTTTGTTGACCCTGCCTTTTCGGAACCGGCGACCGTTGTAATTCCCGGGCCAGTAACAAAGTTTGGGTCTATCATCCTTATCGAAGATGGCGGTTTCTCGCGACTACCCTATGCCGAGGTACCGGCATTGTCGAGCCCTCGTAGCTACCTTGGTGCTATGCACGCTTGGTTCCGCGCGTGCTCAGTCGATTTTCACCATAGCTGGCGGCGGGAGCGATGACGGCCGCCCGGCCGCGCTCGTTCCGCTCTCCAGCCCGAGCGACTTGGCGCTCGACGCGGCGGGGAACCTCTTCATCGCCGACACGCGCAGCAATCGCGTCAGGAAAGTTTCAGCGAAGAGCGGCGTGATCTCCACAGTGGCTGGCGATGGCGTATACATATCCGGGGGTGGGTTCTCAGGTGACGGTGGACCGGCGACCAAAGCAGCCCTCTCTAGCCCCGTGGGCATCGCCATCGACACCGCAGGCAACTTATTCATCGTGGTCGATGAGCGAATTCGCAAGGTGTCGGCGGCAAGCGGCATCATCACGACCGTAGCGGGAAACGGTATCCCATCTGAGCTTTCAGGTGATGGCGGTCCCGCAACGGCTGCTGGGCTTGAATTTCCCCGGCGTGTGGCCATCGACACGCGCGGGAATCTCTACATCGCCAACCTCTGGAGTATCCGCAAAGTGGATGCTACCAGCGGGATCATCTCCACTGTCGTCGGAGGAGGGAACGACTCTCGAGGTGGCGGCGGTGCCGCGACTTCTGGAACGCTCAATGTCCCGATTGGAATGGCATTCGATGCGGATGGAAACCTGTACTTTACCGAGCAAGGCTCTCATCGAGTGCGAAGAGTTGACGCTGGAAGCGGCATCATCTCCACGGTCGCCGGCAATGGTTCGGATTACTTTGACGACGTTTTGAGCAATGGCGATGGCGGCCCTGCAACCGCCGCCGTGCTGACCTATCCCCGCTCCGTGGCATTCGATGCAAAAGGGAACCTCTACATCGCGGACAGCGTGCACAATGGGATCCGCAAAGTCGACTCGGCTAGCGGCATCATCTCCACGATTGCACCGCAACTGGTCCGTCCGCTGACCGTTGTGGTCGGAGCTTCGGGGAGTCTCTATGTGCTCGATGGTGACTCAGTTGTTCAGAAGATCGCCGCCGGGAGCGATACCTTCACGGCCGCTGCAGGCAAAAAAACGCATGACACCGGTGACGGAGGTCCCGCGACGTTCGCGGTCGTTTATCGTCCTAAGGGCCTGACGTCCGACGCCGCCGGGAATCTTTATATCGCCGATCAGGACGATGGCGTGGTCCGAAAAGTGGCGGCGGACACCGGCATCATCTCGACAGTGGCGGGGGGAGTCACTGCTGACCCTCGCGATCTTTTTATTCACGGAGACGGCGGTCCGGCCACCGCCGCGTCGTTAACGAATCCCTCCGGTGTCGCGGTCGATGCCGCGGGCAATCTCTACATCGCCGATACCGACTCGAACCGCGTCCGCAAGGTAGCGACGGGCAGCGGAATCATTTCCACCTTCGCGGGAATCTGGCATCCGCCGCTACCAATCGGTGCACCAATCGGTGACGGAGGTCCCGCCACGGCTGCCGCGCTATCGGGCCCCAGCGCGCTCGCCTTCGATGCCGAGGGGAACCTCTTTATCGCCGAGTATTATCGCGTCCGCAAGGTCTCGGCGGCCAATGGGGTGATTTCCACGGTGGCTGGCGACCCAAATTCGGTAGAGTTCGATGACGGAGAGCCGGCCACCGCCTCGCTGATCTATCCTGAGGGCATCGCGGTTGACGGGTCCGGGAATCTCTACGTCGCCGACGGCCAGACCTCTCGCATCCGAAAAGTAACGTTGAGCAGCGGGATCATCTCGTCAGTCACCGGCAGCAGTGAGCCCTTGGAGTTTTCGGGCGACGGTGGTCCGGCCACGGCCGCGGCGCTGAATGATCCCGGCGACGTCGTGGTGGATCCTGCGGGAAACATCTACATCGCCGATACCGGCAATCAGCGCATCCGGAAAATCGCCGCCAGCAGCGGGATCATTTCGACGGTGGCCGGGAATGGCACGATAGGCGTCAACGGAGACGGCGGAGCCGCCACCGCTGCCTCCCTCGCCGGTCCTCGGGGCATCGCCGTCGACGCATCGGGAAATCTTTACATCTCCGATTCCAGCAACAGCCGCGTTCGCGCGGTTTTCGCCTGCGTCGCACTCAAGTCACCGGCACTCATCCAGCCAGCCGGCAATTCCTCGGGGGAGAAGACTTCACCGAAACTGGCATGGTCGGTCAAAGCCGCCTTCCATAATGACGTCTATCTCGACACCGTCAACCCTCCGCAGAAGATCGTCGCCAGCGATGTGACCGCGAACGCGTACTCGCCCGCGAATCTCGAGCCGCTTACGACGTACTACTGGAAGGTCGTGGCCAAAGGGGATCCGTTCTGCACGCCGCTCTCGACGGCATCGAGCGAGGTCCGGTCATTCACAACCGCGGGGACTTGTGCTGCCCCCGAGTCGTTCGCCGGGAACGCGACGGTGACGGGTACGACGGCGAGCATTTCGTGGCAGGCCTCGGCGCGGGCGGCATCCTATGATCTCTACCTCGGCGCGGCGATACCACCACGTCTGTACGCCAAAGGCCTGACCGATACGGGACGCGTGATCACCGAACTCGCTTCGGGCACAAAGTACTACTGGAACGTCGTCGCTCACGCGGCTTGCGACAATGCGCGACTCTTCGAAACGGCCAGCCAGACATTTTCGACGGCGGGGTCTTGCGGATCTCCGGCGGCATTCGTTCTCGCCGCTCCGATCGATGGAGACATGACGGTTGGATCTGCCGCCATGCTGTCGTGGTCGTCCTCAGCGGGCGCGGGTTCCTACGATCTCTATCTCGGGTCAGGCTCCAGTCCTCCTCTATACATGAGCGATCTCGCGCAGACGGGCGTCACGGTCCCGCGATTGTCCGCCGGCGCGCAGTACAGTTGGAGGGTGGTCGCGAAATCGGCTTGCAACCCCGCCACGAGCGCCTCGTCGCCGGTCCAGCGGTTCACCATCGCCACCTGCGGCACTCCCGCTGCCCCCGCCGCGGTTGCGGGGCCGCAAGTAGCGGTCGGAGCCGGTGCGACTTACATCATCACATGGAGCGAGGCCGCTGGGATGGATGACGCGGCAACCTATCTCGTCGAACGGGCGTCCGACCCCGCGTTCACCGCAATCGTCGATCGTCAGCGGACGCTTTCGACGGCGGCGTCGTTCGTCTGCAGAAACCCAGGAACGTACTACCACCGCGTCTTCGCCGTCGCGGGATGCGACGCCAGCCGGCGTTCGCCTTCAAGCGCGACCGTTGCCGTCGCTGCCGGGCCCGGTCCGCCGGTCGTCCTCTTTAGCATGCTGCCGCAGGCGGTGATGACGAAGAGCGGAACGAAGCTCGAAGATCAGAAGACGAGTTTTGCGCTCGAGAATATCGGCCAGGAGCCGGTCCAGGTCCTGGTCGGGCCGCAACTGATCGGCTCTCCTCCGTTTTTCACGATCGTCGATCCTGCGGGAAGCAATGCCTCGTTCTTGACGCTCGAGCCTCATCAACCGAAGACCCTCGACATCCACTTTTCCGGTCCGCCGAACGACCGCGTTGCCGGGTTTCAGGGCAGCATTTACGCGATCTCGACCGGACAGCCGCTCGCATTCACACCCCAGGCATATGTGACCCTTAAGATCGGCAATGACACGAATGGCGGGACTCCGACGCTGCTACTGAACGGCGTCGCCAGCGATTCTGTGAGTTTCCTGCCTCTGACGGGAGACGACTCAGGCAGGCCCGTCCTCAATCTCGATCTGCTGAACGACGGCACGTCACCGATGGAAGTCGCGGCCGAAGTTGGCCCCGAAGCGTGGCTGAAGCTGGAGAAAGATTGGAACACGCTCGCCTTGCCGGCCGGTGGATTCCGTGTGCTGCGACTGGCCACGCAGAGGACGAAGGCGGTGGCAGGATCGGCGCTGCCGCGCTATACGTATCTCACAGTTCGCAACAAAGCTGGAGATACGGCCAGGCTGCTTGTGGAGGATAGCGGCGGGATCACGAATACCGCGGGGCGCAGCGCGCCACTGGGGCCGGGTGATCCGTCGATGATCGTCCCGTTTGTTGCGGGCGGGGCAGCGATCGTCGTGACGAACAACGGAAGCGATGCGGTGGCGGTCGATCTGGTCTATACACCCGAAGGGATCGATGGATTCGATGCGAGCGCGGTGTTGCGAGCGTCGATCGTGATCCCGCCGAACGACGTGGTCAACTTGACCGATCCCCTCGTGCAGATCTTCGGCAAGGCTGCAGACGCGACCGGATCGATCGAGATCCTCTCGGCGAAGCTTGCGCAACTCGCGATCCGCGCCGAAGGACGGAGGGCGGCGAGTGGCGGCGGCGTGTACACGACGTCGATGCCGGTGGCGATGCGGGGAGAAGGAGCGCGGATCGATTCACCGCATCGTGTTGCGGGGATTGCCTCCAGCGGCGACACGAAGACCTCGCTGATCGTGTCAGAGACGAGTGGTCGGGAGAAGACGACCGCGCACATTGCTCTCTACGACAGCAGTGGAACCAAGCGCGGCGAACAGACGATCGATCTCGGTCGCTATGGAACGATGCGGATTGATGATGTGACCCAGGCGCTGGCCGGAGGTGCGAGCCTCACAGCGGCCCGCGTCGACATCGATGTGCCGTTGGGTGGCGGCGCGGTCATCGCTCTGGCCGTTGTCACGGACCGTACGAGCGGTGCCGGTGCGGCCATTGTCGGGCGCTCAACAAGTCCCGAGGTGCATCTGGCATCCCTCGGCCGACCAATTCACGCGGAGGCGACACCGTCTTCGGCCTCGCAGACGTTCATCATTCCCGGCGCGATCACCAACGGCACGCTGAAGACGACTGTTGGCGTCAGCGCATTGGCATCAGCAGTGAACGCGACCATCGCACTACGTGGCTCAACGACTGGTCAGACGACAAAGCAGGTAATCAGCGTGGTGGCAGGACAGACGAACGAAGTCGATATCCCTACGGGATCAGGAACAGTCATTGTGACCACCGACGCGCCGGTGTCGATCTACGCGCGCGTTCGCGGAACGAACATCGCTGACGCCTTGCCGGTCGTCTCGGCGTACTCGGAAGGCCTGACCGGCGGCGGCAACGCGACCCCGCTCTACGCCGACGGCCTCGAGCATTCGATCGACGCAACGCGCGGCCGCAGAACCTCGCTGATTCTCACCGAGGTCGCGGGACAATCGGCAGCAGTCAACGTACGCCTGTACGAGCCCGGCAGCCGCACGGCCGCCGTGGCGGAGAAAGACTTCACGATCAGCGCAAACGGGGAGCTGCGTCTCGACAACCTCTTCGTGTCGATGGGCCTGGAGAGCGGACCGGACGATCTCGATCAGCGTAGAAAGAATCAGATCAACGTGGCGGCCGTCGTCACGGCGACAAGCGGCGGCGGCGTGATCGCCGCTGAGGCACTCTTGATCGACAACAGGACGGGCGATCGGCGCACTATCGTGTTCGTGCCGGCGGGCGGCGTTCCGGCTACGACACCGCAACGCTCCGCGACCAACACGCCACCGCCAACGCGGAGGCGGGCCGTGGGAAAGTAGCCGGCATTATCGCGGCGCTCACGCCGAAAACAAGATCACCGTGTGTCGTATCCGCGCGATGGCTCCTGTCGAAAAACTACGTGACGCGCTCGTTTGCAATCAGTCAGGCAGAAACCACCAGCCCGGCGTATGCTCAGCTCTTGAACAACGTCATCGCGGAGCAATGAGTGCGCCTTCGTACGATTGCCGTAGCCGTCGGATTGCTGTTGATCGCCATCCCTTACGCGATCTTCGCGCAGTCCATTCTGACCGTCGCGGGTGGTGGCACCGACGACGGGCGCCCTGCGACCGTTGCGGGACTCTATTTTCCTGTTGGCGTAGCCTTGGACGCCGGAGGGAATCTCTACATTGCGGACTTTTACGACTGTCGAATCCGAAAAATGGCAGCCGGGAGCGGGATCATCTCGACAGTTGCAGGCAACGGATCTCAAGGGTTTAGCGGTGACAGCGGTGCAGCGACCGCGGCTGGACTCAACCTGCCTTCGGGTATGGTCCCGGACTCCGTGGGGAATCTCTACATCGCGGATACCTATAACCAGCGAATCCGAAAGGTAGCAGCCGGGAGCGGGATCATCTCGACGGTTGCAGGCAGCGGATCTACTGGGTTTACCACCGGTGGGTTTAGCGGTGATGGCGGTGCAGCGACGGCGGCGGGACTCTCCTCTCCTTCTGGTGTGGCCCTGGATTCAGCGGGGAATCTCTACATTGCGGACTCTGGCAACGGTCGGGTCCGAAAAGTAGCAGCCGGGAGCGGGATCATTACGACGGTTGCAGGCAACGGCTCTCAGGGGTTTAGCGGAGACGGCGGTCCAGCGACGGCGGCTGGACTCTTCGGTCCTTCGGGCGTGACCCTGGATTCCGCAGGGAATCTCTACATTGTGGATCAATACAACCTTCGGATTCGCAAAGTGGCAGCCGGGAGCGGGATCATCACGACGGCCGCAGGCAACGGCTCTCGGGGGTTTAGCGGTGACGGCGGTGCAGCGACCGCGGCGGGATTCGCCGGTCCTTCGGGCGTGGCCTTGGATTTCGCAGGGAATCTCTACATTGCGGACGGTAGCGACAATAGAGTCCGAAAAGTAGCAGCCGGGAACGGGATCATCTCGACGGTTGCAGGCAACGGATCTCAAGGGTCTAGCGGTGACGGCGGTGCAGCGATGGCGGCGGGACTCAATTACCCTGGTGGCGTGGTCCTGGATTCCGCTGGGATTCTCTACATCGCGGATACCTCTAACAATCGGATCCGAAAAGTAACAGCCGGGAGCGGGATCATCACGACGGTTGCGGGCAACGGATCTCAAGGGTTTACGGGTGACGGCAGTGCGGCGACGGCGGCTGGGCTCAACAGTTCTCGTGGCGTGTCTCTGGATTCCGGAGGAAATGTCTACATTGCGGACAGCGGCAACAATCGGATCCGAAAAGTAGCAGCCGGGAGCGGGATCATTACGACGGTCGCAGGCAACGGATCTCAGGGGTCTAGCGGTGACGGCGGTGCAGCGACGGCCGCGGGACTCATTGACCCTTATGGTGTGACCCTGGATTCCGCAGGGAATCTCTACATTGCGGACACCGAGAACCATCTGATCCGAAAAGTAGCAGCGGGGAGCGGGATCATCACGACGGTGGCAGGCAACGGCTCTTTAGGATTCAGCGGGGACGGCGGTGCTGCGACGGAGTCAGGACTCTACTCCCCTCGTGGCGTGGCCCTGAATTCCGCCGGGGATCTCTACATTGCAGATACCGGGATTAATCGGATCCAAAAAGTAGCAGCCGGGAGCGGGATCATCACGACGGTGGCAGGCAACGGCTCTGGGTTCTTTGGCGGTGACGGCGGTGCAGCAACTGCGGCTGGACTCAACTACCCTAGTGGCGTGGCCCTGGATTCCGCGGAGAATCTCTACATTGCGGACACTCTTAATAATCGGATCCGAAAAGTAGCTGCCGGGAGCGGGACTATCACGACGGTGGCAGGCAACGGATCTTTTGACGTGTTTAGTGGTGACGGCGGTGCGGCGACCGCTGCGGGACTCTCTAGCCCTTTTGGTGTGGCCCTGGATTCCGCCGGAAATCTCTACATCGGAGATGCCTATAACAATCGGATCCGAAAAGTAGCCGCCGGGAGCGGGATCATCACGACGGTGGCAGGCAATGGCGGCAATGTGTTTTCCGGAGATGGTGGGCCCGCGACCGCCGCGGGCCTCTCCCGCCATGGTGCCGTGGCCTTGGATACCTTCGGGAATCTCTATATCGCGGATACGGAAAGTGCTCGTATTCGCGCCGTCTTCGCCTGCGTCACGGTTCCAGCCCCGAGCCTTCAGCAGCCCTCCAACGCGTCGACGTCGGTCCTCACGTCCCCACCCCTCGCGTGGAGTGCTGTGAAGGGAGCCTTTCACTACGACGTGTATCTGGACACAGCCAATCCGCCACAGAAAGTCGTGGCGGCGAATGTCACCGCACCTTATTACAACCCGTCGAATCTCGAACCGCTTGCGACGTACTATTGGAAGGTTGTGGCCAAAGGTGACCCGTTCTGTACGCCGTTTTCCGCAGCGAGCTCCCCTATTTTCTCATTCACGACAGCCGGTAATTGCAGCCCACCCGGGCCTTTTTCAGCAAACGCGCCCGTAACTGGCACAAGCGTTACGGTCGCCTGGCAGCCTTCCGAGCGAGCGTCTTCCTATGACTTGTATCTGAGCCCGTCAAGTCCACCGCGCGTTTTCGCTGTTGGCCTCACGGCGACTACACAATCGGTCACAGGATTGGCGCCTGGAACGATGTACATCTGGAAAATCGTAGCCCACGCAAGTTGCGATGGGTCCCGTACGAGCGAGACGGCTGTCAGGTCGTTTTCGACGGCGGGCGGTTGTGGCGCAGCCGGTGGGTTCAACCCGACGACGCCAGCAGACGGAGATTTGAGTGTGCCCGCAACGGCGACGCTGTCGTGGCAACCGTCTTCCGGGGCGGCGTCCTATGACCTCTATCTCGGCTCCGGCTCCAATCCGCTGCTGTACATGAGCGATGTTCTGCAGACGAGCGTGGTCGCGCCGCGGCTCACACCCGGCGCTGAGTACTCCTGGCAAGTGGTGGCCAAAGCGGCGTGCGACCCGACAAAGAGTGCGGTCTCGGCGGTTCGGCGGTTTACGGTCGCGAGCTGCGGGGTCCCCTCCGCGCCCGCCGGGATTGCAGCTCAGTCGAGCGTTGCCGCTGGTGCGACGTACACGCTCCGCTGGAGCGATGCGGTGGGACTCGACGCCGGCGGGAGCTATCTGGTCGAGCGCGCCACCGATGCGGCCTTCAATAGTACCATCGATCGGCAGCAAACGATCGGAACCTCGGCGTCGTTCGTCACAAAGAGCGCCGGGACGTACTATCACCGCATTCGTTCCATCGCGGGATGCGATGCGACGGAGCGCTCTGCGCCGAGCGAGAGCGTGCAGGTGACCGTCAATGCAGCCGCCTCGCTGGTTGTTTTCAGCATGCTGCCACGGGCGGTCATCACGAAACTCGGCGAGAAGCTCGAGGATCAGAAGTCGAGCTTCGCCCTGGAGAACCTCGGCACGACGTCTGTGCAGGTTCTGGTCGGGTACCAACTGAACTCCATTACGTTCTTCAAGATCGTCGATCCGTTCGGCGGTGATGCAGTGTTCGTCACGTTGGAACCGCGCAAGCCAAAGACGCTTGACATTCATTATTCCGGTCCGCCAGATGATCAGCCGGGGACATATCAGGGCAGCATCTACGTGATGTCGGGTGGCCAGGGTCTGGCCTCTCCACTCCAGGCATATGTGAACCTTAAGGTTGGCGGCGATGCGAACGCGGCAGCGCCGCAGCTGCTCGTCAATGGCCTCAAGAGCGAGTTTGCTTATTTCCCGCCGGTGACGGGCGACGACTCGGCACGGCCGGCGATCCAGGTTGATCTGTCCAATACCGGTACAGTGCCGATGGAAGTGGCCGGCGAGATCGGCCCCGAGGCTTGGCTCAAGATGGAGAAGGACTGGAACGCGGCGCCGGTGCCGGTGAGTGTGTTCAGGACGCTGCGGCTGTCGACGCAAAGAACGCTAGCGGTGGCAGGATCGGCGTTGCCGCGCTACACGTACCTCACGGTTCGCAACAAGGCCGGAGATGCGGCGCGGCTGCTGGTGGAGGACAGCGGCGGGATCACGAATACCACGGGACGCAGCACGCCACTGGGCGCGGGCGAGATGTCCGCGATCGTGCCGTTTGTGGCGAGCGGCACAGCGGTCATTGTGACCAATAGCGGCGGTGATCCAGTACCAGTCGATATGGTCTATACACCAGAAGGGAGCGACGGATTTGATGCGGCCACTGTGCTTCGGGCGTCGATTGTAATCCCGCCAAACGACGTGGTCAGCCTGACCGATCCCCTCGTGCAGATATTCAGCAAGGCTGCAGACGCGACCGGATCGATCGAGATCCTCTCGGCGAAGCTCGCGCAACTCGCGATCCGCGCCGAGGTGCGCAAGCCGGCGATAGACAAGCAGGGGAATTCGACCGGTGGTGTCTATACGTCCGTGATGCCTGTGGCGATGCGCGGCGAAGGCGCGCGTGTTGGGTCGGCGCATCGGGTCGCCGGCATCACCTCGACTTCTATCGCCCCTGGGCCTGCTCCAACGGTCGCAATCGGACTCCATGACCCCCTTCGATACGAGTCGTACAACGGCAGTGCATTCACCGCCTTGACGTATAACGGTGTGCAAACGGTTCAGAACGGCAGCGCGACTTCCACTGGCTCCATGTACATAGCTCCGGGCGGATACCCCTTCGTCCTGCTCGACGACGCTCGCAATGTCTTTATGCTTCATCCCGGCACGTTCGATTCTCTCAAGGAGATGGCTTCCCTCGGCTACCCGGTGACGACGTCCGGTCGAATCCACCTCACCGGGTCGTTCGCCCGCGCCAACGACGCCCGAGCAGCGGGGGACGGCGTTCGAGTGTTTGTACTGAAGAACTCTACTCAATTGTTTTTCGCTGACATCGGATCAGACTTCGTTGTGAATTCGGCCGATCTGTTTGGGGGAGCCGGTGTGTCATCGTTCGATCTCAACGTCGACGCGACGGCCGGTGACCTCATACATTTTGTCGTTTCCGCCGGCTCGCAGCAGAGCGACGGCACATTCGACGACACGGCTCTGAAGGCGAATATCGCGCTGGCGCAGAGCCCAACTGACACGAAGACCGCGCTGATCCTTGCGGAGACGAGCGGGCGGGAGAAGACGACCGCGCACATTGCGCTCTATGACAACATCGGGACGAAACGCGGCGAGCAGACGATTGACATCGGCCGGTATGGAACGGAACGAATTGACGATGTTTCGCAGACGCTGGCAGGAGGGGCAATGCTGAGCGGAGGACGCGTTGACGTCGATATCCTGAACGGCGGCGGTGCGGTCATGGCGCTGGCTGTGATCACGGACGGAAACAGCGGCGCCGGCGCGGTGGTCGTCGGGCGACCAACAGCGCCCGAGGTGCATCTGTCGTCCCTCGGCCGGCCCATTCGCGCCGAGGCGACATCGTCTTCGGCCTTGCAGACGTTTACCATTCCCGGCGCGATCACCAACGGTACCCTGAAGACGACGATCGGCCTGAGCGCGTCGTCGGTGGCGGTGAACGCGACCGTCGCACTACACGACTCAACGACCGGTCAGACGACAAAGCAGACGATCAGCGTCGCGGCGGGACAGACGAGCGAAATCGATATCCCGACCGGCTCCGGAACGGTCAATGTGACCACCGACGCGCCAGTATCGGTCTACGCGCGCGTTCGCGGAACGAACATCGCCGACGCGCTGCCAATCGTCTCGGCGTACTCGGAAGGCCTGACCGGCGGCGGCAACGCGACCCCGCTTTACGCCGACGGCCTCGAGCATTCGATCGACGCAACGCGCGGCCGCAAAACCTCGCTCATTCTCACCGAGGTCGCAGGACAATCGGCAACGGTCAACCTGCGCCTCTACGAGCCCGGCAGCCGCACGGCAGCCGTGGCGGAGAAAGACTTCACGATGAGCGCAAACGGCGAGCTACGCCTCGACAACCTGTTCGTCTCGATGGGGCTGGAGAGCAGTCCTGACGATCTCGATCAGCGGAGAAAGAATCAGGTTAATGTGGCCGCTGTGGCCACGGTCACGAGCGGCGGCGGCGTGATCGCCGCCGAGGCGCTGATGACCGACAATAAGACGGGCGATCGCCGCACGATCCAGTTCATTCCGGCTGGCGGCGTTCCGGTGACCTCGATCCAGCGAGGTACAACGACCACCACGCCTCCCACCAGGCGGCGGGCGGTAGGAAAGTAGTAATGGCATCGCGACGTGCTCGCCGGCCGCGCACACCTGCCTCACGCCCTGCCGCCCAACCAACTCGCTTGCCGGCACGAGAGGCATTGCCGCGCGAGGACTCAAGAGCGGCTCCGATGTCAGCTCGCGCGATGCCGCTGGCCTTTGCCGTCAGGTCTCTTCGCCTTCTCCTTCTACTAATTACGATCCTGGCGAATCTCAACACGTTGAGCGCGGGCTTTGTGCTCGACGATCTGCCGCTCATCGTCGATAACGTTAAGCTCCACAGCGTGTCCGGTTTAGAGGCGATCTGGATCTCCGGCTACTGGCCCGATCGCCTAGGGCTTGCGCTCTATCGGCCAGTGACAGAAACGCTTTGGCTAGTTCTCTGGATGGTGGGGAACGGGCGAGCCGTCATCTTCCATTTCGCGAACATCTGCCTGGCAGCGACAGTGACGCTACTCGTGTACGAGCTGTTGCGCGCGACTGCTGCGCGCTGGTCATCGAACGCGGATGCTCAGAGATTCATCGCGTTTGCGGCCGCAGCAATATTTGCGCTCCTGCCCATTCATAGCGAAGCCGTGGCCTCGGTGGCCGGGTCCGCGGAACTACTTGCCGCGCTGTTCGGGGCGGCGGCACTCCTTGCTTTCATCAGGCGCCGGCCTGGACTCGCATTGCTCTTCTATGCGATCGCCATCTTTTCGAAGGAGAGCGCAGCGGCAATTGCGGCGGTTGCGTGGTTTGTCGCGCCGAAACCTCGCTCGCGACACGTCGGCGTTGCGTTCGGGGCGGCGGCGATCCTTGCCGCAGCATTAGTCGCGCGGCAATTGGTGGCGTCCGGGCAGTCATTCGTTCCGCCGATCGATAATGCGTCGACATTACTTCCAATCTGGCCGCGCACTCTCACTGCGCTATGGGTTCAAGTCCTCTATCTTGTGAAAACAGTCGCTCCAATCATTCTCAGCGCGGACTATTCGTACAAGGAAATTCCGCTTGTGATGAGCTTGACGGATTCGCGCGCATGGGCCGGCCTCCTGGTCGCCATGCTGGCAGTGGCTGTTCTGTACACGCGGCCACGCTCGGATGCCCTTCGAACGAGGGCGGGCGAGACACTCTCGATTCGCCTGCGCCGCGTCCTTGCCGCTGCTGTAATCGTTTGGGTGGTTCTCTTCAGCCCGACCGCGAATGTGTTGTTCCCGATCGGCACGATCATGGCGGAGCGTTTGGCGTTCGCACCTTCCGTCGCCATCGCACTTCTCGTTGCGGCCATGATTGATATCATTCGCGTACGGGCTGGGATTGGAATGGCCGCCGCCGCGCTTCTGGCGATCCTCGGTGTGTTCGGAGCGCGCACAATCGTGCGAAATCGCGACTGGCATGATGCCGATCGCTTCTATCGATCGCTTGTTCACACCGCTCCCGATAGTTGCAAGAGCCACTATTTCTATGGCATCCTCCTGGCCTCCAAAGGCGACGATCCTGGCGCCATCCGCGAATACGACCGCGCCATCGCGATCTTCGCCGGTTACTCCGAGGCGTATCAGAATCGGGGCAACGCCCTCGCCCGGCTTGGCCGCTATGGAGAAGCAATGGAGAGCTACCGGCTATGCCTTCGCTTCGACCCTGGCCACATGGGAGCCGCCCGGAACCTCGGGACACTCGAGAACGGTCTTCCTCTCAATCCGCCAAGGCGGCAGCTGTAGATGCTGAACAAGGGCCCGCTGTACAGGAACGATGTTCGCCGTGATTTCCTTCATGTTGGGATTCGCGCGCTGGCCGGCGAAGGAACTCGCGAATGCTGCCCACGCCTACCCCTACCACACCGACGAATCAAACCTAGGTCGCCGAGGGCCGAATTGACCTCCGGTTCTCATGATGTCTTCGAGCCTTAACGCGCGCGCCTCAATTCCCATCGGGAAGAGCTGGTGAATCATGTAGCGCAGGCCGTCGGATAGGTGGGTGCGCTGCCACAGCTTCGATCCGCCACGCTCACCGTATTTTTGAATGTCCGTGCCGGTCTTGTCCCAGGCGCACACGAGAAGATCGGAGACCAGCTCGGTGCAGCGTGGGTCGATGAAGAGTGAGCGGATGTTGGCGGCGCTGCAAAGTTTGGCGTTGACGCTCCTGACGCCGAAGACGACCAGCGGGTTACCGCCGTCGGGGAGATTGACGGAGTAACGGATCTGGCCCTGTTCGCTTTTCGTGCCGTTGCGGTAGACGTCGTTGACGATCTGCCACTCGTTCGGCCCGGCCATGCGGCGGTTGCGCGCGGTGGCATCGCCGAACGCGACGATCTTTGCGTTGTGGTTGGTGAGCCCTCGCCAGTTCTCAGGGAAGTGGCCGCCCGAACCGGCCTCGCCGCGGAGGATCGCATGAGCCATGCCGTAGGCGTCCATCCCGCCGATGTGGAAGAACTCGCCGAACACGCCCAGGTAGCCGATGCCCTCGCGCTGGTGCTCGGTCGGGTACTCGCCGGGATTCAGCGGATGCGCAAATCCGCTCACCGCCGGATTGCGGTTGAAGTCCATGAAGACGTAGAGCGTCCGGTCCGGGTCGTACCTGACCACGTGCTCGTTTTCTTTCGAGAAATCGCCATACACGCGGCCGGCTTTCGTCCGCGTCAGCGCGCCGCCGAGCCGGCGCTGCGAGGTTTCGGTGTCGAGGCGCAACATCTGGTTCGAGATGTAACCCGGCGGGAGGTTCTTCTCGTTGTCCAGGCTTCGGGACGGAATCAGGATCGCCGAGCCAGTACCGCGAATGAGGTGCGGGTAGCCCTCCCCTTCCAGCGACGGTTGCTCGGCGGCAAGCCGCTCCTCGCGCGCCGTCCTTTCCAGAAGATCGAGCCAATCGAACACCCAGTGATCAGGGTTCTCCGGAGGGTTACCGTGAAGCGTCTTCGTGTGGCGATGATTCGCGGCGCAGAACCCTCCGCCCTCGCCGCACCGTGTTCGCTCAAAGAGGAACTCGATCGCGTCGCGCGTCACGCCGTGTAGCGTGAATTCTTCGATGCCGATCGATCCCCACTCGGCGCCGCGGTATTGTTCATAACTGCGATTGTGGACGGTGCCCAGCTGCAGGTGAAGCCCGCTTTTCCAGATGACCACGTTCTCGTAGCGGTCCTGGGTCACGGGACGGCGAATGCCGCGGCGCTCCCATTCGGCGATCCACGCTTTGGGCGGCCGGCAATTGAAGGTGCGGGGGATGCCGAGCTTCTCGAGCTGTTTGTAGAGGATTCGCGTGATCGATCGAAGCTGGACCGTGGTGTAGGCGAAGAGCGCGTGCATCTGGCCGGTGTCCCATTTCATCCGGTCGAGGAGCCAGACCACGAATGACGTGGTCTTCCCCGAGCCGACCCCTCCGATCGAGATGATGACGTCGTGGTCTTGATGCGCGCGATACTCGATCTCCTGATGCGGCAGGAGCGTCAGTGCGCGTGAGCGCTCACCGGCATTGCCAAGCGAGATCAATTGACCTTCCCGGCTTCTACGTTGAGCGAGATCAGCTCGTCGATCGGCTTTCCTGAAACGACGATCTGGAAGGGATCGGAGGGCGCTTCCGGTCGGTCGCGATCCGCGCTGTCGTCCTGTTTGCGCCAGGCTTCGATTGGGACCCCGCTGACCGCGGCGATCGCGCGTGACGCCTGAAGGTACTTCTCTGCCCAACGCTGCCGGATGCCGGCGCGGTCAACCTTGCGCGCGGTCGTGATCTCTTTTCCATCGGCCAACTTCGTCCGGCTCGTCGCAATCGATTCGATCTTCTCAATCTCGCGCGCTGCATGCCGGAGGATGTACTCCATCCGTGCGATGAAGATCCGCGTTTCTCCTGGATCGCCGATCGCCATGACCTGCTCGGTCGATAGCGCAGCGCGGATTGACTGGACGTCGGCCCGAATAAGACGATGGGCTGACTCGAGTGTTTTCGAGGGGAGCTCGCCGCTCGCCAGGAGCAGCGTCGCGATTTCCATCGGCCGCAGCCCGTGGATCAGAAACAGCTCGCGAACGCGCTCATGCCGCTCTGCCACGGAATCGCTTCTATGCCGCGCCATCAGCCCTCCCGATCATCGTGTCTATCGTGGAGGGCCACCGCGGCTCGAACGTGGCAGCAGCGAGTCGCTGCGGTCGCCGGCGTTGGATGCCTCGCGCGATGTCGTCCAGCGCGAAGGCAAGAAGTCGAAGCCCCTCGTCGATTGCCCTTTCATAGAAGCAACGCGGCCTCTCGCCCGGGATGATCTCGACGACGCCTTGCTCGCACACGTCGCCCGCGTCGTAATCGCTGTCCGCCCAGAACCAGGTGACGCCGGAGTAGCGAGCGCCGCTCGCCAGTGCCCAACGAATCGCGTCCCGGCCACGATGACGAGGAAGCAGCGAGGGATGGAAGACCAACGTCGGTGTCGCGATCTCTTCGTCGCTCAGCTTTCGCTGAAGAAGCGGAGCGAGCGCGAAATTCGCCTGAGCGCGGTCGGACACCTCTACAAATCCGGCATCGACAGCCAATGCCTCGGCGCCGCGGACGATCCGTTCTCCACGGTCGCCATAAAGCAAGAAGGTCCTCTCAACCATGAAAGCGAAACCCCTGAATCGCGCGGAAGTGGCCACCGAAGCCGCCGCTGCCACCTCGGGTGCGGTTTAGACTTCCGGACCTCGTGAGGCTTGCGTGCGATCTGGCCTTGTTGGCGCCGTACAGCGCGGCGCTGACCTGCCGCCAACGTGGATCGCGCCGAAGTGCCGCGACCAGTCCCGGGTGGCTTGTGTGGAAGATGGTCGTGAGCGGCTTGCTCCACTTGTTCTCGCCGCGCCGGTACATCTCGCAGATGCCGTTGAGGAACCGGATGCCGACACCTGCTCCCTGCCACTCGGGCATCACAACCAGGCGGGTGCCGCGGGCTTCGAACTTGCCGCGTCCTTTGTTCCGCGTTGCCATCGCCAGGTGGCAAACCGGCTCTCCGTCGACCGTGCCGACGTAGTAGACGGCGCCGACGGGCAGCGGAAGGTCTAGATAGTAATGCGGCTTAAACAGTCGCCAGTAACGAGAATCCGTCTTCCAAATCTCGAGCTCGAACCTGGGCCGTCGAAGCGACCCCCTTGCGAACTCGAGTCGCTGGGTGTCGAAGATCCAATCGGGCTCGATCCATTCGAGGACGTCGTAATGACAGGAGAGCAGCACGACGCGCCCCGAGGTTCGTCGCCAGGCTTTGGCGAACGCCAGCGCGCCGAACTTCGCGATCTGCCGGTCGACCACGCTCGAGAACTCGTCCACGACCGCCTCGACGGGCGCCTCGCAGATGAGACGCGCGAGCGCGGCCCGGAACCTCTCGCCGTTGGAGAGCGCTGAGTAAGGGCGGAGCCAGGCGGGCACGTTTCCAAGGCCCACGGCCGCGAGCGCACCGGTCACGGCGTCGAAGTCGGCGTCCGGGGCGATCTGGTCGACGATCGGGCCTTCCGAGGACCAAGGTGGATCGTAGAGCGCATCGGCACCGAAGATCCGAGCCCCGATCGACGTCTTGCCCGATCCGGAAGGGCCGACGACGACGCCGATCTTCCAGTCGCCACCTTCGATCGGCAGCTCAGCGTCGATTGAGAAGTTGCAGCCGCTCTCGGCGTTGAAGAGGCTTTTCACCCGGGCGGCCCTGTACGTGTTGAAGTCGTCGCAGCGGTTTCTGACTTCGATTCTCATGTCACCACCACCCGGCAATTCATGCCCTCGGCCGACAGCCGCTCGAACACGGTGCGCTGCGATGGCTCGTCGTCGCAGATCACGATGACGCCGAACTGGGTCTTGTAGTTAAACCCTTCGCCGCCGTCCTCGTCGTTCACTGGCGCGACAGCGGCGAGTGCTTCGATTTCGCTCGCGGTCCACATGGTCGCGAGAAGGTCTTCTTCGGCCCGAGCAAGGCTGACCATCACCTCGGCGTCCCAATCCGCGAGCTCCGCCGCGCGGTTGTCGAACAGGCCGAGGCGTGTCTTCTGCCGCTGGGTGAGCCCTCGCCGGCGGACGGCGATGATCTCGTCGCCGCTGGCTTCGACGATGCGGACCTTCTCGATCCCGACGTTGCCAGCCGCCTCGATCGTGGCGTTGCCGGCCAGGACGACGCCTTCCTCGTCGATGACGATCGACCGCGCCGCTCCGACCTCCTGGAGCGCTTCTTCGATCAGGCCGACGTTGCGCGGGTTGTGGCGTCGGGCGTTCGCCGGATCGGATTGGAGCGTGCCGATCGAAACCATGTCGCCTGCCATGGAATCCGAAGTGCCCGATTGCTCCGAAGAGTGGCTGTTTCTGCGGCTTTTCTTAACCCCCATGGAAAAATCCTCCGGAAACAAAATGTGTGTGTGCGGGATCGCATGGCGCCGTCGGTCACGAACAGGGGGAGGCTTTTTTTTTTCTGTGAGGCTTCGAACGGTCAGACGCTCGTATGTCCCCTGATTCTCGATGCTGTCTTTCCCCTAAAGGGGAGGAAGACAGAATCGTTCGCTTTCCGTAGAGAAACGGCTGTCCTCTCTTGCCAGCGCCATTGCGAAGGATCACGTCGTCCTTTACCCCCCGCCGCAACGCGTTGGCGACTGCCGTTCGGTCGCCTTTGACAGCTTCGCGAATCTCGGGTTCAGTGAGAAGGCGCCCAGCTCTGCCAAGTGCCTCCGTGATCCGGCTGAGCACCGAATCGGACTTCGCCTCATCGAAAGCGCCGCCGATGTGGAGCCGTCCGCTTTCACGATCCATCTCGATCACGGTCTCCGGCAGGTCCTCACCGTAGCGGTGAGTGGTCTTGATCGTCCGGACGTTGTCATACCGCCGCACCAGCATGACCGTGTCAGCAAACCCCAGAATGGAGGTAGAGCCGAGCACCGAGTCGCCGCCCTCTGATCCCTTGTTCGCGTGGTGTACGAGCAGAAGTGCTGCTCCTGAACCGCGTGCGATTCTGGTCAGCCCCTCGAAGGCTGTCGACGTCTCCGCGTAGGCATTTGCATCGCCGACACGGACGAGCTTGAACAGAGGATCTACGACGACAAGAGACGGCGCGAATCTCCCCACCATGTTGGCCAGACAGTGGATGCCGTCCCTCGGCGCTGGACCGACGTGAACGAGCATGTCCTCCCTACCGGTGAGACCTGACGCCCAAAACAGTTCGCGCAGACGGTCAGAGTGATCTTCCAATGCGAGAAAGAGCACGCGGCCCGGTATGACCTGTCTGGAGAGGAATGGCCTGCCGGTGACCAAGGCATGCGTCAGATCCCGCGAAATCGTCGACTTCCCAACTTTCGGCTTCGCCACGAGCAGCGCAATTCCACCCTGAGGCAGCAACCCCTCGATTAGCCACTCCTTCGAAGCTGAGGCTTCCGCGAGAAATACTGAAAGCGGTACTGGGACACAAGCGTTCGAATCCACGGCGTGGGAGTTATCCTCTGGACGGTCGCGCAGTCTCGCTGCTTCCTCGAGCGCGTCCTGAAGCTCTGACGATTCGCCGTCGTACGCCGCTTTCACGACCGAAGTGGCGATGCGAATCGCACGGCGCCGCACCGTAGCTTTGTGCAGGGGAAGAAGGTAATTCTCCACCCCCGCGATATCCGGGATGGGATGCGTGAATTCCGAGAGCACGTCGGCACCGCCAACGATCTCCAGATCGCCGTCCGCGCGCAGCCTTTCGAGCACAAGCGTAAGGTTTGCGTCACCCTGCTCGTCGAATACCGTGTTGATCGCCTTCCAGACGATCCGGTTTCCACGGCGATGGAAGTCATCCAACGAAAGCCTGGACGCGATTCTCTTTATTACCGAGGACGCGTTGATGAGCGCAGCGCCAATCACGGCACGTTCAGCATCCGGGGCCGCGGGCAGCTCGCGATCGAGAGTCACTGCGCCTCCTCGGTGAAGGGGGAAAGCCGCTCGACGGCCCGCCGAATGAGATCGACCCGCAGGAATCGGCCGCGAAGACCGGGAACCTCCACGACAGCCGCGCGAATGTCCTGGTTCGTCCTCATCAGGTTGTAGAGCGTCCGCTTGCTCACGCTTAGCAGTTCGGCGGCTTGGGCGGGCTTCAGGAGTAAGCGGTCGCTCATGCGCCACCACCGCGGGTTGGCTTCTCACCGGCTGTTAGCCACGTCTCGATATGTCGGCGACTCAATAGCACACGGTCGCCGACACGGACGTGCGAGAGCTGACCGGCGGCGATCGCCGCGCGAAGAGTTCTTTCGGATAGATCGAGAACTGGCGCCCAGTACTTGACGGAACGATGAACCAAGTCTGACGTGGGGTCGGTGGTGTAGTCCTTGGCTTCGCGCATCACGTTCCCTTTCGGTCTACCGCGCTCCATCTAGAAACACGCGTTGCCAAGGGGAACGCGACGAAGCCCCGCTCGCAACCGACAACACGGGAGCCCAGGCGCCGACGCGGTCGTCCCGTGTTATGCGCTCTTTGCGAGGTTGCGACGTCGGAGCCGCTTCTTCACCACGTCTCGATAGTAGCCAGGCGTTCGATATTTCTTGCCGGGGAACGCAATACTAAACAGCTCTGAGCCTACGTCCCACAAGACTGGGGCGTTGTCTCCGATCTGCTTCATTACCTCGTCATACCAATCGAGCTGGAAGGCCTCTTCCTTCAGTCTTCGAAGAGCGGGGGCCTGCTCCAGCCTGAAGGCAGCCTCGTTAAGCCAGCCGTCCGCGAACCATTCGAGCCAGCCGCGGTGTGGTTCGGGCGAGCTCGAGCCGGCCGCGCGAAGGATCTTGTCCCTCATGTCGTCCGGCATCTCGTGATTCCGATCAATGCATTCCGATAACCCGACCAACCATCGCAACTCGACTGATACCTTCTTGCAATCAGCTCGGAGTTGCATCATTCGAGCGCGGCCGTCCTTCGTTTGATATTCACTCGCGAGCATTTCATCAGCGGGTGTCCAGCGGTGGTTTAAGTAGAAGACGTGCAACTCGGCGGCGCAGAATGCTCGCTTCTTCCTGTTGCCTGGGTTCCAGGCCTGCTCCCGTTTAAGAGTGCTAACGATTCCACGCTCAGAAATCGCCTGCCAAAAGGCGTCCTCGGAGAGTTCATTCTCGCGGCGCTTTTCAGAGACCCGCTGCCCCGCCAAGACCATCTGATTGCGCCACCCCATCTCGCGTTGCATCACGAGATGAGGGTGACGATCGATGAGAGCGTCATTCGATCGGGTGACCCAATCGCGGAGATCTAGTTTGGGTTCGGCATCTCTTTCTAACTCCGGATTGCTTCCTCTGCCCTCGCTGAGGAGTTTCGCAATATCCGCATGCACCGTGTAAAACGGCTTCTCAGGCTTCTGCGGTCGTTTTCGTTTCGACATAGATTGCCTCTCATCCCCGAGTCTGTCTGCATCCACACCAGATTAACGGAAGAAGTCTTGATGAGAGCAAAGACACCAGTGCAAGTCGAAACCTTGCTGCGAAGTCGCTCTCCCGTCGTCAGCGTACGGATTCGGGTTGGTTTTCTTGCGTCGGACGCATGCCCGGACACCTGCTCTGGTGGCTGGGGTGCCCGGGTGCCGCGAAGCCGACACCCGACCCCCGAAGCCAGACGGCTGCAAAGGGCCGATCGCCTCGCTGAAAACAGTAACAAACGTTACTTTTGATTGTGGGAGTTACTGCGGGTCATATCCATCAGCATTCCAGCGACCGCTTGTGAATGCCATGGATGACGCGGCTTAACGTCTCCGGTGTGACGCCCGCTTGCTCGGCGATGGGTAGTGGTAGCGTTTGGCCGTCCGTTTGTAACATCTTTGCGGGTCATGGCGGTCATAGCGGGTTGCGACGGGTGATGTCTGAGAGGATCGCCGCTGCCGCCTTCAGCTTCGCGCGCTGCGGCTCGCTGAGGTAGAACTGCTCCTCCCCACACAGCCAGCCCACGCTCTCACCTACTGCATGCGCGATCTTCATGACCGTTTCGAAGTGAGGGTGGGTATGCGTGCCGGTCAGGACTCGGCTCAACGTTGCCGGAGTGATCCCGGCGTCCCATGCGATCGCGAGCTGCTTCTTGCCGCTGCGCTTCACAGCTTCACGGAGTCGTCCGCGCCAGTTCATCGGCGATTCACCCGAGAGGAGTCCCGGCGGCGCTGCGCTGGGAAGTGCGAGTCCAGAAAGTCTACGATCTCGCGCATCATGAACAAGTCGCTGCCTGAGAGCGGCGCTTGCGGCTCGCGCAGAAGCCATCCGACACTCTCACCTGCGGCGTGAACGATCGCGGCAACGGTCTCGAATCTCGGATTCGCATGCCCTCCGCTGAGGATGCGGGAAAGCGTGTCGGGGGACACGCCCGCTTGCTCGGCGATGGAGTTCTGCCTCCTACCGGTGCGCCGTATCGCGCCCCTGAGTCGTTCGCGCCAGTCGGCTAGATCGGGCATTTCATCCTCACTTGCGCCTGAACTCTACGAACAGACATTCCCGCGTCACGGTGCCGTACGAGGCGGCGCGCTGCCGCACGCTACCGGCGTCGTCTTCCAGCTTGTCCCGTATCGCGTCAATCAGCCGCGCCCGCGCTTCCTCCAGGTTACGACCATGCGCGGTTACTTCTAGGAACTCTTCGACGAATCCGGTGATGCCGCCGTTCTCCTCGAAAAAGATCGCGGTAGCGGTCGTTGCCATGCGCTCACCTTGGGGCATCAGTGGCGGCTCCGCTCGCGAGTAAGTACCTCGCCCGCGACCCTCACGAACGTCTCGATAACGGCGTCTCGGAGTTCGGCGAAGACGCGCTCCGTGATCTCGTCTTCGATGTCGTGATACCGCCCTTGCGAGGGTCGGCTATTCGGCCACTTGACCACCCCGGACGCATCGAACGCCTCAAGCATCGCCATGGATCTATCGCGCCAGTCATCGGCGAACTTCTCGCCGTGCTCGCGCATGACGGCTTCGACAATGCGGAGTTTCGGCGGTCGCTGATCGCTCACTGCGGCTTCCTAACGGCGTCGGCTCCCTTCACAAGGTGCCGACGCTCGCGAGTTAGTACCTCGTTCGCGATCCTGACGTAGGTGTCGATGATGGAGTCGCGCAGTTCGTCGTAAACGCGCCGCGCGATCTCATGCTCGATTTCGTGAAAGTGAGTCTGATCAGTCTCGTCATCCGGCCACGTCATGATGTGCGCCTTGGTTGAGGCTTCAGTCAGCGATCCGGAACTGCGCGATGCTTCCTCCCACTCGTCCGCGAACACCTCGCCATGCTCGCGCATGACGATTTTGACGAAGTCTAGTTTGTTGCTCATCGCTATCATCGCCGCCGCCGTTCGCGCAAGGTGACATCGCTCGCGATGCGGACGAAGGCTTCCACGATGACGGGGCGCGTCTCTTCGGATAGACGATCGCGGATCTCGTCCACCATCTCTTCGAAGTGCTCCTGTGCGGCTTTGTCGTCATCGGGCCATCTCATGATGTGCGTCTCGTGGAATGCCTCTACGAATCCTCCGGTGTCGATCAGGTGCCGGTGGATGTCCTCCACGAACGTCTCCGCGTGTTCGACGGTCACGATAGGCACCGTCTGCACGCGCGGCGGTGTTAGTTCCGTATCGTCGGCCAGCCGTTCGGCATCAATGGCCGCGTTCGCGACGCGCACGAATGTCTCGATGATCTGGTCCTTCAGTGCTTCGGAGAAGCGGCGAACGATGTCATCCTCTACGGCGCTTGCTTGCCCGTATTCATCCTCTCCGGGCCATGTCAGGATCTTCGTTTTGAAGCACGCTTCGTTGATGTCATCACCATCGAACCATGCCTCCGCAAACTGGCGTCCGTGCTCCATCGTCACGACGTTGACCATTTCAATCTTCGGGAGTGTCACGGCTCGTTCCTCCTCTTTTTCTTTGTGCCGTGCGTACGTCCGACGGTGATTGCCCACCGGAACCAATCCTCGGCGATCAGCGCGAAGTCCGGCGATTGCTTCGCCATCGCTTGCAGTTCGTCGATCATGAGGTTGTCGAGGATCAGATCCTCGACGATGGCAGCGAAGGACTTTCGCGTCCTGCGGGCGCGATGGCGCAGGATAAGAACGGCAAACGTCGGAAGCCGGACGTAGACCGCCGTGTACATTGGTTCTCGCGCTTCGGGATCCTTCCGCATGTTCGCTCCTTAGTCCGAGGACAGTGGCGCAAACCTTAGCCAAGGACGATGCTCATAGCAAGCAATGCCACCGACGAAAGGCAAGAAATCACCGGCAGCGGTCAAGTTCGGAGCCCACGTCCGCGAGCTGCGCCACGCCCACGACTGGACTCAGGAAGACCTTGCGGAGCGATCCGGGCTGAATGTCGTCCAGATCAGCCATCTTGAAGGCGGACGGAACGAAGCGAAGATCAGCACCATCCTCAGACTGGCGAAGGCGTTCGGAATCACGCCGAGCAAGTTGCTGAAGCCTTTCGGGTAGGGTCGAGGGGCGTTCAGCGCGACGATCCGACGGGGGGCATGATGTCGTCCATCACCGCCGCCGCTTGTTCCTGCCGGCTAAGCACGAAATGGCTGTAGACATCGGCCGTGACGCGGATGGATGAGTGCCCGAGCATGTCGGCGACGACTTCGAGTGGGACTCCCTGCGTTACCAGGATGGTGGCCGCGCTGTGGCGCAGCGCGTGGAGTCCTCGCTTGGTCAGACCCGCGGCGTCGAGCGCCTGATGAAACGTGCGAAGGACGTTTCGTGACGAAAGCGGCGTGCCGAGGTTCGATGGGAAGACGAGGTCGTGATCCTGCCAGAGCTCCCCGATTCGGATCTGCCGTTCCCGCTGCATCCGTCGATGAGTCTTCAGAAGCGAGAGAAGCCCATCCGGTATCAAAAGGAGTCGGCGGGATCGCTCGGTCTTCACCGGCACGAACTTCAGCTCCTTCCCTTGCTGCTGGAGGCCGCGCATCACACGCAGGGTCTTCGCTTCAAAGTCGACATCCTTCCATTGCAACCCGAGCGCTTCTCCGATCCGTAAACCCAGCGCGAGGATCATGGAGATGAGCGTCTCGCTCGGTTTGCCGGCCAGCGTCGCCAAGAGGAGTCTCGCGTCTTTGATATCGAGCGGCTCGATCTCCGCCTTCGGCACACTCGGTGGATCGACGTACTCCCGGTCGGCAACGTTGCGGGTGACGATGCCGTCGCGCTTTGCCTGCCGCAGCGCGATGCGAAGCACGGACCTCGCGTAGGCCACTGTCCGCAACGCGTATTTCTTCGACTCGATCCGCTTCATCATTGCGCGAACGTGATGGGGCTCGAGCGCCTGAAGCTTCAGCGATCCGACCGCGGGGACGATGTGCGTTTCGACCGTGTAGCGGTAGCCCTCGATCGTCTTCGGGCGCACGTCGAGAGACTCGAGCCAGCGCTTGAGAAACGATGCAACCGAGTCGCGCGAGGGTGCGATCGCGTCGCCCGGCTTCTTCGCGAGCGCCAAGGCGAGCTTCCGCGCAACCACCTCGCGGGTGTTCCCCTCGCGCTTTGAGCCGACGATGACTCCGCGCTTCCCGTTCGGGGTGAAGCGAGCAGGGATGATCGCCCGCCAACGCCCGTCCTGGCCTTTGTAGATCGAGCCTTCGTTCTGACCCCGTTTGCTCATGGCAAGACAGTCTACAGGTTTTGGTCGCAGTTTTGTATGCAACCCAGCCTGCATTTCGGTGCACCGGCATGCGCGTAAGTCATTGAAAATGCGTGATAGCGCACGGCCGTGCACCGGCTGCCCCTGAATGGCATTCAGGAGGTCGACGGTTCGATCCCGTTCGGCTCCACCAAGCATTTCAAAGGGTTACGCGTCGTGGCTGACTCGCCATCGAAGCTCCAAGCGTCTAACTCGTGTCTAACTCTGACGATTCGGTCCTCGATTTTTCAATCACTTAGACATCATCTGTCAGCGCCAATTCAGTCATGGGTTCGGCGCGCGGCCGGTTATCGCCTGAAGATTCATCGCAGCTTCACCACGAACTGATCATCGAGCGGTGCAAGCCAAGCTTCCTCACTTTTCGCGAAATTGGCGACCTCAGCTCGACGATTCGTCGATAGTTCGACTAGGCGTGTGGACCTTGGCCAGCGGGAGCGCGCCGCGAACGAGCATAGGCCCCGTCGTGGCGCCAGGGCCGCTACTGGTTGCGCGTAACGCTGCTTTGTGCTAGGAGAGAGCAGAGGGCGAGCGGCACGGCGGAACTACACGAGAACCACATGGCGGATGGCAATCGATTAGGTTGCCAAGTCTAAGGGGCTCGAACAACGCGAATGGGGAGTGCGAGTCGGGAAGTTGGAGGACCGCTGCGGCGCGAAGTCTCGAATGGGGGGCGGAGTGACCGTCAACAGTCTGGAAGACTCAATTGCTGGGTTTGAATCTGCTTTGCCGTCAGATCCCAGTCTTGCGCCTTCGTACCGAGGACGCGCTGCAGATCCAGTTGCACACAGATGTAATCCGCAATGTTTTCTTGCGGTGAAGGGCGGTCGAGCAGCTCGCGGATTCTCCGGTGGTTGTTCTTCATGGCAATGCCAAGAAACGTCTTTTCGTCTTTGGTCAACGAATCGCCGTGGCGTTCAATCTCGCGGAGCGCCGCGCGGGTGACGATCGGCCACGACTGCTGCACGGTGCGATGGGTCGCGTCCACGGAAGCGACGAGCATCTGCAGACCTTCGGAACCGTACTGCGCCAGTTCGATCGCGCCCGAGGGCCAACCTCTCTGCAGATGTTCGGACGCCGCCTGAATATTCGTCCGGCGGGTCTGTTCGACCGATTTCAGGAATCCGCGATACGTCACCGCCAGCGACAGCAACGTCAGCAACACACCACCAATGACCGCTACGTACTGCAATCGCTGCCACGGCCAGTGAGGCTCCGTTCCATCGACGCGAATTCGGACATCGTCGACCTCGAACTCCAGTTTCCGCCGCTCAAGGTCGGCTAACGCGCGCCGCGCACGAATCTCTTCGATCTCCAACCGTAGTTTCTCAGCCGCCGGATCATCCTCAGGAACCACGGAGGTGCGGCTGGGGTTTCCTATATCCACAGACCTGCTATACTGACAGAACAACACGACAAATGGAATTCGCGGAAGAGGACGCGATGCAAGGTATCTTCCTGATTACTGCGGTTCTCGCTTTGACGTTGGCGCTTCACGCGAACGTGAATGACACGGCACCGAAGCCGCTGCAGCGCCACACCGTGCTGATGCCGGTCGAGTTGGAGACGCACTCCAAAGCGGAATCGAAAGCATGGAAGTTGACTGTCGACCGTCTGCGTAACGATCTAACGCAGGTCACGCTCGCCAAACCTCCGGACAACGGTGAGTACGCCTATCTGGAAGTGACGCTGGTGACCGAGGAGCGTCCGGACAAGCTGTTTGACGTCGATATTTCTGCACGCTTTGTCGCGCCCACGAGACGACCGCTGCTTCTCAGGCGCCATTGTGAAGAATGCACTCTGGCGGCAGTCAACCGGCTCATGCGGCGGATCGTTCAGGCATCGCTCTTCACCGGCGAGCAGCCATTATACGCGCCGGTCGCGATCGAAAAATGCTCAGTTGCCGATGACGGCCGCTCGATCGAGGTGACAATCGCGCCAGCGAACGGGGTCGGCATCGAGCCGAACATCTATTACGCGGTGAGGCTGGCCGGCGCTTCCGCCGACTCCCTGCTCCTCCTCGGGCCCGCCGGTTCGACTCTCAGCGACGTGCAGGCAAAGTTCTCACTCGTCGAGCAGCAGCCGACCGACAGGTCGTCAAACGAGAAGCAACTGACCGATACGCGCCTGAACTTCATCGACAAGTGCCGGAAAAATTCGAAGGCCTTCGTGTTTGTGCCGCGTCTCATTCCTCCCGGCGACGAAACGAGCCGCAACGACAATGCGCCTTCTGTCGTGCAATAGCTCGCTGCGCATCGCAGTGAACGTCATCCTCGCGACAATGTTGGCGGGGCGAATGGGAGCAGCGCTCGCCATCGTCGAGGCAGACTTCGAGCACACGCCGACGGTCGAGGCGTGGGATCGGCTGGCCGAATACCTCGAACGCAACGCATTGTGGAACGCGGCGGCGCATGCGCGTCTGCGGGGGATCAGCGCGGAGTCGCTACTGCGACGCAATTCCGCCTCGCGCCGTCTGCTTCTTTTGCGCGATCGGTTGCGTGCAGACGATCTGGCTGGAGCCGCTGATTCTATGCACTCGCTTTCCCGCGACAGCCGTGCGGCGAACTGGCTGCTCATCGAATGGGCGCTCGCTCGCAATCGGCCCGATCTCGCGGATCAGCCGCTGACGCAATTGCGCGCGCGAGCGCCGACCGCCGAGGATGATGCCGCTGCAGGCCTGCTCTATTGTGGCGAGTCTCTCAAGAGCCGATTGATCGACGAGTACCTGCGCGCTCGCGTTGCGTTCGCGCGCGGCGATCTCGAGGCGGCGATGATACTGCCCGAGGCGATGTTCCCCGACGTTGATGTGCTACGCGCGAACGTGCTCGATGCTATGGGACGCTCTGACGACGCGCTCGCGGTGCTTGAACGATTGCGATCGGCGCGGCTGCAAATGCAAATTCCATCCACCTGTCCCGGCGTACTCATCGATCGCGTCCTGTACAACGAAGCGAACATCGCGGCGCGCTCCGATCCGAGGCGCGCGATCGGGCTTTATCGAGACGCTATCGCAGCCGCGGAGCAACGTGAATCGGAGCTGGGTGCCAAACTGGCCGAGATCCATGCGCCGTCCGAATCACCGCTGATGCCGATCCTTTATGCCGCAACCCATGGCCGCACCCCCGCGGCTCCAGATGCCCACAACAACCTCGGGCAGTTATTGCTGCGGTTTGCACTCCGGAAGAAGGGGTTGATAGAAGAACTGGAGTCAGCAAAGGAAGAATTCACGCTCGCGATCGAAAATGGAGAGTACAGGACGAAGCAATACTCGTATCTCGGCTTGGCGCGAGTGGAGCTTGCGAGAGGACGCGAGACCGCAGCTCTCGACTGGCTCAGCCGTGCGCTTGCACTCGATCCACGCAACGGGCCCGCGCTCGATTTCGCGGAGTCGCTCGCCGCGACGGCAAGTTCGGATGTGTCGGCGCAGGCGGCGCTGCTGCTGTTGTACTTCGGCAAGCGATCGCTGCCGGCGGCGTATCTGAATTCGGAGTATGCGTGGGCTTTCGAGCAGGTCGCCGACGCTACGCGAACAGTGGACAGCGAGCCTGCGCATGCTTTTCGCGCGTCGTATGCGCTCTGGCGCCATGATGCCGATGCTGCGAAGCAGATCGAAACCGCGCTGTTGCGATATCCGCGATCGATATGGCCTGAGGCGTTGCGGCTCGAGCAGGAAACGGCGAGCGGTTCAATCGAACAGGCGCGAGTTGTCTTCGCGTCGCTTGCGCAGAGGACGGCTCCACGCAATTGGGAGTCGCCGATCGTGCTCGAAGCGGCTAGCCGCTACGGGCGGAGCGCGCTCCTGGCGAACGACCACAGTGAAGCCGATCGAGCTGACATTCTGCTCGCGACCTTGACGCCGCGGCAGACGAATTCGAGTCTACACTTTCCATGGGATCCGCCCCGCAGCGGCGTGTATGGCAAGATTCGCCAAGCGAGTGGCGAGCCGTTACCCGGCGCCACCGTCACGCTAAGCTCTCCCGCCGACGGAACACAGAGGGTCGCGATCACGAACGCTGATGGGAGTTATCGCTTCGACGATATCAATGACGGCTCCGCTCGATTGACGGCGGAGTTGGCGGGCTTCCAAAGCGTGCGGCTTGAAGTGCCGGTCGGCGGCGATGCGACGAATATCGATCTCAACATGCGGGTCTCTGCCGTTGCCGAGTCTATCACCGTAACGGCTGAAGCACCGCTTGTTGTAACTACGAGTGGCACTGGGAGAGTGATCACTGCAAGTCAGATCGAATCGCTGCCGCTGGCGAGATCATTTTCAGATGTCGTCCAGGAATTTCAGGTGCAGACCTCCGCTTACGACGCCTCGTTCGGAAGGACGACCGCAGGAGCGGTTACGACGGATGTTCTGACCGACACAGGCGCTTCGTCTGTCACACCCGCTGCCCTCTCTCTTTCTTCATCGGCCGGCAAGAACGTGCTGGATGCTAGCGCGATTACTCGAAGCCTGAGCGGAGGTTGGCGGGCATCGACGAATGCTTTGCAAGGCAACCTGGATGGCGCGCTGCAGCCGTCGAGCTGGCGGGAGACGTCGAAGTCGGTGGTCGTGCCTTCTGCACAACGGGAAGCGCGTGATATGCGCAGCATCGGCGCGTCGCTTGGCGGTGCGCTCATCCGGGACCGGCTGTGGTTTTGGGGAGCTGCCGCTCTCCGCGCCGACGTCGGATCGCCGGATGTCTCGTCGATGCTCGAAGGGAAATTCCAGTCGTCGACTGCGGCGATCAGGATCACGGCCAATGTGACCTCGCGCCTCGGCGGCGTGCTGCATTTGACTGTTCTGCACGATCGTCGTGGCGGGGGGACGGATGACGCGGCCGGCTCAGCGTTCGGTGCATCGTCGGCGATTCAGCGTGAAGAACAGCGACGCACGACGGATGCTGCGCTCAAACTCAATTCCATCTTCACGGACACATTCATCGGTGAGCTTAATGCCGCAGCGAGTCACGACGACGGGCGCTCGATGCCCGAGAACGAGAGCGGAGAGCAGGTGCAGGTCCGCGACACTTCGCGCGCGCTCTTCGCGACCGGCGGCGTGGGCTTCATTCCCGCCGAGCACCTCACCACCCGTGTGCGGGTGGCGCCCAAAGCGACGGTCTTCCTGTCCGGGCACAGACTTGTGGCCGGCGGGGAATACCAAACCGCCCGCCTTCGCGTCGATGACCGGCTCAGTGGAGGAATGTTACTCGATCGTTTCTCCGGTATCGAGAGCGGCTCAGCGCAGCACTATTGGGCCTTGGGCGATGATCGCCAGCCTGTCGCGGAAGTTCGCGAGACCGTCAGCGATCATCTCGCTGCCTTGTTCGTCGAGGATTCCCTTACGGCATTCACTGACAAGCTCAAGGTTCAGGCAGGCGTTCGCTGGACACGCCAGAGCTCGGAATTTCCCAATCATCTTTCGCTCCACACGGCGGTTTATGAGCCTCGCTTGGGCGTTTCCATGCGACCTTTCGCGACACCGCGGCTCGTCCTGAGATTCGGCGCCGGCCGTTTCTCCGATCCGCTTGATCTCAATGACCTCATCGCTTTTGGCTCATCGCGCAGGTACGTCACTGCCCGAACAACGCTTTTCAATCCTTCGGCAACTGCTTTTGCGCCAGCCGCGTACGGCGCATTGGCGGGCGTCGATCCGAGTCTTCAGCCGAGCTATACTGACGAGTTCCAATTCGGTGTCGACCGCGAGCTCACCGACAACGTGACGCTGCAGTTATCGGCGTCGCAGCAGCTTCTTCGCTCCTACATCGAGGATTTCTTCTGCACGAGCGACAACCGCCGCTGCCTTGGAAACCCCGGTCGCGGAATCATGCAGACGCCGAAGGCGCAACGCGAGGCAACGAACATCGAAGCTGTGTTGCGGTCGCGTCGCACGGACCTTCGTTTGGGGCCGGAGGTCTCTTGGTACGTTTCGTATGTCTGGTCGCGGCGGAAGGGAAACGTACATGCACCCGACGTCGCCGACACGCGCGTGCTCGGCTTCGATCCCTACAGCCGTACGGCATTCGACACTGCTGCGCTCGTGCCGCCGGACGAGATACTGCCGCGCGAACGACGGCATTCGGCGCAACTCGATGGATCGGCGAGCGTTCGCGGATTTCTGCCGCAGCATTCGCTCACGATCGCCGGCCGCTTATGGTGGAGCTCCGGTTTGCCGCGCTACCGTTACGGCTTTTCTGATTCATACGGTCGGTACGTTTATGAACTGCCGCAGTCCGGCACGAGTCGTTCGCCGTCGGCCGGAGATGCGTCCGTGCAGGTCACGTACGACGTTCCGATCGCGAATAGCGATTTGCAATTTCGTGTCGACATCGAGAACATCCGCAATACACAGCGCGTGCTGTTCGAGGATTACCGGTGGAGCTTCGCACAAGCCGCCAATACAGCGAACAGACCTACGAACCCGACGTACTTGCAGCCGACCGCGCGCATAGAGCCGCGCACAATCCGCTTCGTGATGCGGATCGGATTCTGAGCGTCACTCATCATTTCGTTCCTATACGCGTCTAGCTGAAGTCGATCGCACGCACCAGCGTGGTGTGCGCGGTAAGCGTGTTGGTGCAGCTGATGCTGGGAGCCGAGCTGGATGCGAGCGCGGTCGAGGGGGCGGTTCGGAGTTCGAGGACACGTTCAGGTTCTACCCAAGCAGGACCTCTCAATGCGCACAGTGATCGGAGTGATCGGGTCAGGCCTTCGTTTTTACTCCAACTAAACTACTGACGGAAGGGATCTTACCGCGTCGCGATTTAGGCGCTTTTCAAACGTGATAGTTATTCGGCGCAGCTCCGTCGCGGCGCACCCCTGCACTTCCCTCTCTTCCGCGCTCGCGGCCGTCCCACCTCGTTGCGGCGTTTACGGAGGGCCCAGCCTCCGCCTTACCGCCCTACCTCGACCGTGCGGGACCGATGGGTACACGGTGCGAAACGGATGGGTACGCAGGCTGTGTCAGAGGGTAAAATCAGGCATGATGGATGGACACTAGTACGGCTGCGTCGGAGATCTCATGCGCGGACGGTTCCTTCTATTCGCATTCCTCCTCTCATCGCCGGCATTTGGCGCGATCACCGGCACAGTCGTCCGCGACGATGGCCGGCCCGCCGCGGGCGCGCGGGTGGCAGCGTTCGCGCTCGAGTCTTCGGAGCAGGAACGGGCGCGGTGGCTCTCCGCTGAGCCCACGCGGAAGGCGCTCGTCGCAACCGTTGCCGACGGCGAGGGGAACTTTGCACTCGATCCGAAGGCGGCGGTCGTCGATCTGCGCTTCGAGGTGGCCGGACAGCCGGCCGTCGGCGTGCGCGCGGCGGCGAATGATGACGTTGGTGTCGTGCTCGTCGCCGCACAGCCGATGACGCGCGGCACCGTCACCGCGAATGGCAAGCCGCTGGCGGGAGCGACCGTCATCGTACGCTTTGCCGGCGCGGAGAGCATTGCCTTGACGGACGCGGGCGGTCATTACGCCTTGCCCGATCCGAAGCGCCTCCCATCACGCGTGCTCGTGCGGCATCCAGGTCTCGCGCCCGTCGCGCGCGAGCTCGGGCCGTTGATGTCGCAGTCCGCGGACGTGTCGATGGGCGTGGGGCTGGTTCTGACCGGCCGCGTGGTGACGGAAGAAGCTCCCGTTGCCAACGCCATCATCGAAGTCGACAACCTCCCGCTGGCCACGACCGGTGCGGACGGCACGTTCTCCATCGAGCACGTACCGGCCGGCGCGCGGAACATCGTCGCCCGCGCGGGCGCGTCGGTCGCGATGCGGCAACTCGGCAATGAGCACAACCTCGTGCTCCGCTTGTCGAAGGCAGTGACGGTCGCCGGTTCCGTCCGCGATCTCAAAAGCGGCGCTCCCATCGCCGGCGCCGAAGTGACCGCGGCCGCGCCGCGTTTCGGCGACACCGAGCACGGCGTTTGGGTCATTACCGACGAGAAGGGGAACTTCGCGATCCATGGCCTGGCGGGCGGCGAAACGGAGCTGACGGCGATTCATCCCAGCTATGCCACGCCGAGGATTACGTTGAATCTGCAGGCGGGCCGCGCTGTCCGAAAGGTGCTGTATGGATCGCAGCTGGCGCGGATCACGGGCTCGGTCGTAGACGAACGATCTCGTCCGATCGCCGGCGTCTCGGTGACGGCGCGTCCAATGGGCGGAGGCGACATGCTATGGACGCCCGGTCTGTCGCGCATGGTGCTGACCAACGGAGTCACGGCACCGAACGGCCGTTTTCTCGTGCTCACTGCCGACGAAGGCAACGTGCAGATCGACGCGGCGAAGGCGGGACTTCCGCCGGCGGGCTCCGCCGCGCTGCGCATTGCTGCCGGCGCGCGCGTGGCGGGCGTCACCATCACGATGCCGCAAGGCGTCGTGCTGCGTGGGCGCGTCACCGGAAGCGAGGCCAAGCCGATTCCAGGGGCGGGCGTGAGCGTGTCCGGCGATCTCGTGCGCACGAAGGACGACGGCATGTTCGCGATGAGAGTGCTGGAAGGGACATATGACGTCGCCGTCTCCGCGGCCGGCTACGCGCCGCGCAGCGTGCGCGCCCAGGCGTCGGCGAATTCGCGGCCGCTCGAGATCGCGCTCGAACCGGGCGTCGCGGTGAGCGGGCGTGTAACCCGCGGCGGCCAGCCGGTCGAGGGAGTCAACGTCTACACCATCAGCGGCGCCGCGGGCGAGCCGGTGCAGACCGGCGCCGGCGGCACGTTTCGCATCGACGATCTCGCGCCGGGCGAGATCCGGCTGGCCTTCAAGAAACCGGAGGACTTCATTCAGGTCACGCGCGCCGTCACTGCCCCCTCGAGCGGCGTCAACGTCGACTTGCCGGCCGGCGGGCGCGTCAGCGGGCGCGTGATTGACAAAACGACAGGCCAGCCGGTGAAAGCATTCGATGCCGGCCTCTCCATCTCGCGCCCGGGCGCAGCGATCATGCTGGTCGCACCGATCATGCGCAGCTTCACCAGCGACGACGGCACCTTTGTCATCGACGGCGTGCCGGCGGCGACGCACACGCTGGCGGTCAGCGCTCCCGGTTACGTGATGTCGCGCGTGCCGAACGTGACCGTGGAGAGCGGGAAGAATATCGACGACATCGAGGTCGCGCTCGAGAGCGGCGTGCGCGTGCACGGCCATGTGACCGGGCCGGATGGTGCGCCCCTCGGCGGTGTGCTGGTCCGCATCGATCCGGCGCTGGCAACGCACGGCGCGGCCATGAACGACCCCTACACGCTCACCGATCCCGATGGGGAGTACGTGCTGGAGAACCTCGAACAGGGAGAGACGACGCTCGCCTTCAGCCGCGGCGGCCTGCTCACGGTGCGAAAGAACGTCACGCTCTCCGGCACATCCGGGCAGGTCGACGCGCAGCTTTCCGGCGGCGTCTCGATCGCCGGCGTCGTGCTGCTCGAAGGCGGCACGCCGGTCGCGAACGCGCTGGTGCAGGCCAGATCGGCCGCCGATGCGGGCTCGGCCAGATCAGCGCAGACCGATGACAGCGGAGCATTCGCCATCGCCGCCGTCGCCCCTGGCCACTACGAGATCACCGCCACGAAGCCGGGCTACACAGCGGCAACGCTGCGCGACGTCGACATCCCTGCGCCGGCCGCGCTGCGCCTGACCATGAATGGGGGAGGCACGATCACCGGCCGCCTTCTTGGACTGACGCCGGCGGAGCTTCGCGGAGCGGCGGTGATGGTGTCGTCGAGTGACGGCGGCGGCACGCCTGCCTCGCCGGACGAGAGCGGCCGCTATCGGATCGACGGAGCTCCCGCCGGCACCGTGCGCCTGAGCGCTCGAAGCGGCCCGTTCACCACGAACCTGCGCACGGCGCAGACGAAGTCAGTGCAGGTGGCGAGCGGAGAGACCGTCACCGTCGACTTCGATTTCACGGCCGACATCGTCGTCAGCGGCCGCGTCACGCGGAGCGGCCTGCCGCAGCCGGGAGCGGTGGTCTCATTCCTCTCGCCTACCGCCACTCAGCGCAGCGCGCGGGCGTCGGCAGACGCGAACGGGCGCTATGAGATCGGCGGCATCGACGAGGGCAGCTACAACGTCACGGTCCTCGATCGGACGAACGTCCCATACTCGACGACGTACCAGGTCAGCGGGTCATCGACATTCGACATCGACATCGATGGCGCGGCCGTTTCGGGGCGCGTGACCGATGCCTCGAGCGGCGCGGCCATCGCCAACGCCTCGGTTGAGCTGCGGCGAAAGGATTCAACCGTCCCCGACCTCCGCTCGACCCTCTCCGATCCCGCCGGCCGTTTTTCGTTCGACCAGGTTCCGGCCGGCAGCTATGAGGCGAAGGTGGAGAAGTCGAGCTATGCCGCGGCGTCGGTGCCGGTCGCGGTCGGCGAAAGCGGCGCACCGTCGATCGACGTCAGGCTGACGCCGTCGTCCGGCCTGCGGCTGCGCGTCGTCGATGGGCGCGACGGGCGTCCGCTCACGGCGTGGGTCCATGCCCAGTCGGGCACCGGTGAGAGCTACGATGAGGGCTACGACGGAACGGTCGCTGCGAGCGCGGAGCCTACGAGCATCGCCCTGGCCTCGGGCTCGTATCGAATGACCGCCGGTGCATCGGGGTACGCACCGGTCTCGCTCACGGTCACCGCGCCGGGAGAGCAGACGGTCGCGCTCACCCCCGGCGGCACGATCGTGGTGTCGTCCAGCAGCGACACCTTCGCCTTCGTGCGCATCGTCGACGTTGCCGGTATGCCGCTACGCTTCGGGCCGGGTCCCGCCGCGGAGTTGTTCCGCGTCGACCCGGCCCCCGGGAAGACCTCCATCGCCAACGTCCCCGCCGGAACGTACACCCTCCAGCTTCTCGTCGGCGGCAACGTGCTTCGGTCGGCCAGCGTCACCGTGCGGGAAGGCGAGAGCGTCGCCGCGAAGCTGTGAGCCGGCACGGCCGGCAGCGCAGACTCCTACGGGTTGTATACCTCGATATAGAAGCACTTCGTGACGTGGCAGCCGGCCGCGTCGGTGACGGTGAAGCAGACCAGATACTCGCCCGCCGTCGTCGGCGTGCCGGAGATCAAACCGCTGCTGCTGAGGCTCAAGCCGGGGGGCAGCGATCCGGAGTAAATCGTGAACGTGTAGGGCGCCGTGCCGCAGCAGGGGTTGAGCTGAAAGCTTCCCGCCACATTGACGTGGAACGGCGTGATGAATTCGTCCGTGATGTCGAGGGTACTGCACGAGGATCTAACGTACGGCGCGACGGCCAGCAGCAGGATGGAAAGCACGAATACCTTCTTCACGAGATTCTCCTTTCGCATGAACGGCACTCACACATATTTGACAGACGTCAATATACATCCCACTCCGGCAGGAAGTCAGTTGCCAATTTTGGAAAGTCGGCGGTGGGAAGTGTTGGGGTTGATCGTTCAGGAAGTCGACGGTTCACATCCTCGGCGAGCAATACCTGCACGGCTCGTGGAAAACCGGCCGCGCCCGTCACACCTAACTCCTGTCCGGCGATGCCGAAGCGCAAATGCGCGGCGCCGCCAACAGGAGGATCGCGTGAAAAGGATTCCTGCTCGTCATCCATTCGTCGTCGTCCTTCTGCTTTGCTCGTTTCTGACGTTGCTCGCCGCCGCCGATTCGGCCCCTCGGGGCGTCAGGTCAATGCACCCGACGGCAGCCAGGGCCGATAGCGTGATCTCGACGGAAGATCCCAGCGGCGTACTGCTGGGCGGCAATGCGCGGGCAGTCGCGGCGCAGCCTTCGGTCCGGGAGATCGCCGCCGATGCACTCGGAGCGGGCGCGTTCCAGCTCCAACTGGAAGCGTCTCCGGACAGAATCGCGCGCGCGTTCCTGGTCTACGATCTCACGGGCATCACGCACTGGACGGCGGTTGTCCGCTCGATCAACGGCCTGCCGGCGCTGGGCGGTTTCGGCGCGGCTCCCTCCGCCGAGACGCAACAGCAGATCGAGGAGATCAATCCGCGATGGCTCCGCGCCGGGTCCAATCAGATCCTCTTCTTTCCGGTGCCGGCCGGCGACGCACCGCCATCGCGCGTGACCGCGCTCCAGCGATCGAACGCCTCGGCGGTAGCGGCGCCGGGAGGCTCGGTCGCGTACGCGGTGGGCAATCTCCGGCTGGTCTACCTCGATGGGACGGCCGAACCAGCCCCGGAGCTGCGGCTCACCTATCCGCTGCACGGTGAGCACGATGATGCCGGGACGGTGCTGCGCGGCTTCGTCGATCCATCGGGTCTGCCCACCGGTCCCGCCGAGCTGTTCGTCAATGACACCTACATCCCGCAAGGCATCAGCCAGGCGGATGGCTCTTTTTGTGTGTTCGTCCCCCGCCCCGCGGCGGACGGAGCATGGGAAGCGCAAATCGAAGTCGTCTATCCGGACGGCGCGCGGCTTCGCCGCAGCGTGCCGATCAACGGCGAGAAATCGGACGACAACAACCCTGACGACGCGGCCGAGCTGGATGCCGATCCCGAAAGCGTGAGGTCGTTTGGCGTCGGTAAGGCGCATCTCGACGTCACTCCCGGTGCGTTGAGCGGCAAAGTCAAGCTGACCATGCGCAAGCTCCGCCGTGAGGAGCTTGCGGCGATGGACGCCGGGATGACCAACGTCACGCCGCTTGCCGGAGGCTTCCGGCTGGGTCCACACGGTCTTCGTTTCAGGAAGTCCGTCACGTTGAACCTGCCGTACGACTCAACTCTCATCCCGAAGGGCATGACCGCGGACGACGTCCGCACCTACTTTTTCAACGAGCAGGCCGGCCGCTGGTTCCCGGTGCCGCGCCTGGAAGCGAAGGCAGGCACCGAGGTGATCGTCAGCACGACGAATCACTTCACGGACTTCGTCAACGCCACGCTCGCGCTGCCGGACGAACCGGCCGGTATCAACTACAGCTCGAACTCCCTCAAAGAACTGGCGAAGGCCGATCCGGCATCGAACGTCGAACAGATCGAGCCGCCCGAGGGTGGCCCGACGGGCGACGCCATGCTCGACTTCCCGCTGGTCGTGCCTCCCGGCCGCCGCGGGCTGGAGCCGAAGTTGTCCGTGCACTACGGCAGCGGCGGCGGCAACGGCTGGCTCGGCGTGGGCTGGGACCTGCAGCTTCCCAGCATCGAGATCTCGACTCTCTTTGGCGTGCCGCGCTATGACGGCACCGAAACCTACCTGATCGATGGCGAGCAGCTCGCGGCCACCTCTTCGCCCGGGACGTTCGTCCGGCGCAGCGAAGGGACGTTCGATCGCATCGTACGGCAGGGGAGCGGTCCCGCCGACTACTCGTGGGAGGTGACGGACAAGGACGGCAACCGATTCCTTTACGGCCAGAGCGCGCAGGCCCGCCTGCGCGATGGGCAGTCGGGGAACATCTTCCGTTGGTACCTCGAGCGGGAGATCGATCTTCACGGCAACACGGTCGACTACTTCTACGTCACGGACCAGGGTGGAGGGGGCGCCGACGGCGAACCGTGGACGCAGATCTATCCAGCGCGCATCGACTACACGGGCACTCAGGGCGCCGGCGCGTTCTATCACGTCGTCTTCTCTCTCGACGACGGCAGCCGTCCCGACCGTCTCTCGTCAGGACGCCAGGGATTCAAGACCTACACGCGCCGCCGCCTCGAGAAGGTCGACGTGCTGGCGGGCAGCGACCTGGTGCGGCGGTATCTCCTCGCCTATCGCGAGGGGGATTTTCACAAGAGCCTGCTGGCGTCGATCGCGGTGACGGGCGAGGGCGGCACGGCGGAGTTCTATCGCCACACCTTCGACTACGTCCGCATGGCGGAGGCCGGCTCCGCCGACGGTTACGCCGGCTTCGGCGCGCCGCAGGCGTGGGGAGGCATCGGGAGCGGCAAGGATTTCACCGACTCATTTCGTGTGGGCGGCGGGGCGCACGCCTTCGTCGGACTCGGCCCGCCCGGCTGTCAGCCGCATGCCGGCGTGCAGGCCGGCGGCAGCGGCAGCGACACCTCGCAGCGCGTCAGCTTCCTCGACGTCAACGGCGACGGTCTGCCCGATCGCATCGACGAGAACGGGAACGTCGACGTCAACCAATATGACCCGCTCGCCGATCCTGACGGATCGCTGGCCGGGCATTTCGGCGCGGCCCATTTCGACAACGCCGACGTTCTTGGGCACACCTCGGAATGGAGCCTCGATCTCGGTCTGGGCGCGCATCTCGAAACCGGCGTCACCGCCACGCTCGGCGCCAACTGGGTCTGGTCGCACGCCAACGACGACCATATCGTCACCGATCTCAACGGCGACATGCGGCCGGACCTCGTCAGCACGGACGGTGGCTTCTCGGTCCGTGTCAACGACGGCCACTCCTTCGTACCGCGCGCCGGCTGGTCGGGCTTCGCCGGCCAGGGACTGAACCTCGGCTCGGCCGGCGAGGAGACCGAGGTCCTTTCGAATTTCCACCTGGCGAATGCTTTGCGCCAGCTGGTCGTGCCGTATGACGGCCACGTCACGCTGAGCGGCGTCATTCAGAAGAAGGAGAGCACGGGCGACGGCGTCGACGTGGCCATCTTCCAGAATGACATTCCGATCTGGAGCCGCCGCTTCGCGGCCGGCGACACCGTGCCGTGCGTCCCCGGACCGGGCAACTCCTGCAGTGGCGGCTTGAGCCAGGACGTCAGGGCCGGCGACAGCTTCTATTTCCTCGCCGGCTCCGTGCGCGACACGACGGGTGACGCGCTGCTGTGGGCTCCGAACGTCTCGTATGACGGCGCCGATGCGCAGGCCCGTGAGCCGTACGGCGCGCGGACGTTCGTGTTCGATGCCCGCGACGACTTCCGGCTGGCCGGCTACAACGGCGCCGGCTGGAGCTCCGGCGCCAGCGGTGCGGTCCACGTTACCGGCGCATTCAACAAACAGGAAACCTCCGACGACGTGGTGGTCAGCGTCCTGTTGAGACCGCGCGCGGGCGTGTTGGATGTGCCCGTCTACGCACACACCTTCGCGGCGTCCGAATCGGCGACTTCCCTCGACATCCCGGCCATCAACGTCACCTTCGGCGACCTCCTCTTCCTCCGGATCTCCTCGCGGACGCCGATCGATCCGAACCGCGTGCTCTGGACACCGATGGTGACGTTCGACGGCACGACTGATCCTCCCAGTCTGCCGGACGCCGCCCGCACGGGGCGCGCGCAAGTGGCCATCGCCATCCCCGCGCTGTCACCCGCGAACGATCCGACGCGGTCGTTGATCGTCCAGACCTCCGGCCCCCAGACGCTCGGCATCCGTTGCAGCCGGCCCACCGGGGTACCGGCGACGCTTCTCGTCCAGGGAGTGAACCGCTTGCTGGCCGCGCTGGATCTCCCGCAAAGTGGCGTTCCGGGCTTCCCGGTCACGAACGACGTCACCGTGCCGGTCACCGCATCCGCGGGCGACCCGCTGTTCGTAACGCTCCTCTTCAGCGGACCAGCTTCCGGTAGTTGTGTCGTCAACGGCGCGTTTTCGGCCAATGTCCGCTGGCCGGGCGATGTCTCCTCGCGCGTGCTGTCGGGCGGACACCACGGCTGGTTCTACGGCGAATGGAACGGCGACGTCCCGTTCACGCGGTTCGGACTGGTGCCGCCGCAAAGCAAGGACGACAAACCGAACTTCATGCCCGGCTCGCCGCATTGGGAGGGGACAAAGCAATTCGCCGCGCCGGTCTGGACGGCCGGTGGTTTCGACCTCTATCTGGCGTCCGAAGGCGTGAAACCATCGCGCAAGGGCGCGAATGCCGCGGGTGTCATCGATCAGGCCTCCGGCACGGCCGGCGGCGGGCTTTCCGTACTGCGCAAGAACACCACCCGTACCGAAGCCCTCTCGGCAAGCGTCGGCGCCGGCGGCGCCGGAGCGGGCCTCTCGTTGAGCCACGGCAAGAGTGAAACCCAGCTCGACATCCTCGACATCAACGGCGACCGCTATCCCGACCAGGTGTCGGCGGACGGCGTCCGCTTCTCGAACGGGAAGGACGGCTTCGGGCCTCTGCAGTCCTTCCCCGGCCTCGATTCCGCCGTCCGCGCCAGCGAAGACGCCAACGTCGGTATCACCGCCAGCCTGGGCGTCACCTTCAACAAGAAGGACGGCAAGGGGAAGGCGAAGGCCGTTCTGAGCACGCTGCCGTCGGTCGGCAATACGGTCTCCCTCTCGCAAACGCGTTATGACCTGATCGACGTCAATGGCGACGGACTGCCGGACCGCGTCTCGATGGAGCCGGGCTCCGGGGTCATGACCGTTCGTCTCAACCTCGGCTACAAGTTCGGGGCGCCGGAGACATGGAGCCTTCCGCGGTTCGATGGGCAGGCGGCGCCGCGCTGCACGGATGCCGTCGACTATGCCAGCTCCAGCCTCGGTGATCTCAGCGGCCTCGATACGCTCAACGCAATCTCCTTCACCCGCAGCTCCTCGTTGCAGGCCGGAGCAGCCATCGGCCCGTTCGGCGGGGGCGCCTCCACCACGCTGGCGCGCACGCTCATGGAGCTCGTCGACGTCAACGGCGACGGGTTGCCTGACCGCGTGGCCAAGGACGCAAACGACGCCTTCTTCCGCGTCCAGCTCAACCTCGGCGACCACTGGGATCGCGAGCAGCGCTGGTACGTCCCCGGCTGGTCGACCTCCATTGGCGACGGCTACAACCCGGGCGGCATTTTCAAATGTCTCGACGCGGTCACCTTCTCCGGGAACGTCGAAGTCGACGGTTCCGCCGGTGCGCCCATCTGCATTCCACTGATACCGCCCATCCCCGTCGTCGGTCTTCAGATCGAGGTTTCCGCGCAGGTCTCCGGAACCATCAACAGCGGCGCGCAACTGTTCTTCGAGGACATCGACGGCGACGGCTTGCCCGACCACATCCTCAAGAAAGCGGGCGATCCGAACGTTTACGTCAAGCGCAACCAGGCCGACCGCGTCAATCTCCTCTCGGCGGTCCACAGGCCGCTGGGGAGCACCGTCGAGCTGTCGTACCAGCGGCGCGGCAACCACGCCGACATGCCCTTCAACCAGTGGGTGCTCTCCGAGGTCCGCGTCACGGACGGCCGCGGCACGCCACCGTACGTCACGCGGTATCAGTACGGGAACAATGCCTTCTACGACCGGACCGAGCGCGAGAACTACGGCTTCGCGCACGTCCGCATCACGCAGCCCGACGGCTCCACGATCGACCGCGATTTCCTGAACCGCGATCTCTACAGCCGCCACTTGAAGACCAAGGAAGTGCTTGCCGACGCGTCGGGGAACCTCTTCCGCGCGGAGAGCTCGCACTATGAGGAAGCCCCCGTCGCCGGCGCCCCGAACGCGCGGTTCCCTGCGCTGCTGTCGGAGACCACGTCGTTCTACGAAGGCACCACCGCGGCCGAGGCCAGTGCGCCGAAGTCGACCGGGCGGACGTACGAGTACGACGGCCTGGGCAACATCGTCCGCACCACCGACTCCGGGGATGCCGGCATCGACGACGACGTCATCGCCACGGCCGTCTATCGCATCGATTCCGACAAGTGGCTGACCCGCCCGGCCAACATCGAGGTACGTGACGGCGCAGGGCGGCTTCTTCGGGCACGGCAGGGAACGTACAGCCCTGCCGGCGACCTCACCCGGCTCGAGCAGACACTCGCCGGCGGCCGCGATCCGGACAGCGGCACGCCATATTCCGGCACGAAGAACGCCGTCTGGAGTTATACGTTCGACGACGTCGGCAATGTCGCCACGGTGGTCGATGCAGCCGGCTTTACGTCGACGTTGACCTATGACGCCGCGACGCGCTCGCATGCCACCAAGGTCGACGATGCCTTCGGCTACTCCACCCGCTTCACCTACGATCTCAAGTACGGCCAACTGACCGAGACCGTCGACCAGAACGGCAACTCCCTCCGCCGCGCCTACGACACCTTCGGCCGCATCGTCCGTGTCGCCGGTCCCGACGACAGCGACACCGCGCCGGCGCTGGCCCTGGAGTACGGACTCGGCGCTCCCATCTCGTGGGCGGTCGTCCACATGAAGGACGTCACCCGTTCCGACACCATCGACACCTCGACATTCATCGACTCGCTCGAACGCGAGATCCAGACCAAGGCGGACGCCGAGCTCGATCTCGGCTCCGGCACCTCCACGCGCATCGGCACCCGCGTGAGCGGCCACGTCGACTTCGACACCAGAGGACGCGTCGCCTCGCAGGGGCAGCCAACCTTCGACGACCACCCGATCAATCAATTCGTCGATGTTCCGGCGAAGAATCCGACGACCTATGTGTATGACATTCTCGACCGCGTCCGTACGGCGCGGTACCCGAATGGGGCGGTCACACGGATCGACTACGGCTTCGGCTCGCTGGACGGCAACACACGGCTGCTGACGACGCGCACCGATCCGAACGGCCGCGCCACGCGCTTCTACCGCGACGTGCGCGACGGTGTGCTCGGCGTCGAGCAGAGCAACACCATCGGCGGCGCCCGCAAGACGCTGGTCACGCGCTATGCGTATGACGCGCTCGAGCAGCTCACGGCGGTGGCGGACCCGAAGGGCAACACCACGCGCCTCGAGTACGACACCCTCGGCCACCGCGTCACGCTGGCCAGCCCAGACGCCGGACGCACCGAGTATCGCTACGACCCCGCCGGCCACGTGCGCGCGCAGATCACCGCCAATCTGGCCGCCGGCAACCAGCAGGTCCGTTACCTTTACACCTTCAACCGCCTCGACCGCATCGACTATCCGAACAGTCCGGACGTCCTCTTCACCTACGGCGGTCCCGGCGCCCCCTTCAACCAGGCCAATCGGGTCGCCGCGATCGCCGACGCATCGGGCGTCGAACAGCGCTCGTACGACAAGCTCGGCAACCTCGTGCTGACCACCAAGACCGCGGCCGCTCTCAACGGCACCACACCGAAAGGGCCGTACACGACGCGCTTCGCCTTCGACAGCTTCGGACGCCTGCTCTCGCTCGTCTATCCCGACGGTGAGACGTTGACGTACGGCTACGACGCGGGCGGCAAGGTCAAGACGGCGTCGGGCGTGAACAAAGGCGTGCGCTTCGAGTATCTGCGCCATCTCGGCTACGACGAGTTCGGCAAGCGCGTGCGAATCGTCTCCGGCAACGGCGTGGAGAGCCGCTTCACGTACGACCCGCAATCGCGCTACGTCTCGCAGCTCCGCACCATCGGCGTCGGGCGCGACCTGCAGAACCTCCGCTATCAATACGACCTCACCGGCACGATCCAGGCCATCCAGAACGACGTGCCGCTTCCGGCGGCGCCGCTGTATGGCGGACCGGCCACGCAGACCTTCCGTTACGACGACCTGTACCAGCTCGTCGCCGCCAACGGCATCTACCGCGGACCTCCGAACAAGCAGTCGACGTACGCGCTGTCGCTCGTTTACGACGAAGCCGGCAACACCATCGCCAAGAATCAACTCAGCCAGACTGCAAACGGAAACGCCAATCCCAACACCGATAAGAAGACCAGCTACAACTGGGCCTACGCCTACGGAAGCGCCCAGCCGCACGCCCCCAGCCGCATCGGCGACCGGACGTACCGCTACGACCTCAATGGCAACCAGACCGGGTGGGACAGCACCGTCGACGGCACCCGCCGCAATGCCACCTGGAACGAAGAGAACCGGCTGCTGTCGGTAGCCGACAACGGCCAGACCACCAGCTTCCTCTACGACGCGGCAGGCTCGCGCACCAACAAGGCCGGCCCGAACGGCGAGACCATCTACGTCAACCGCTGGTTCTCGATCCGCAACGGCGCCATCGCCAGCAAACACGTCTTCGCCGACGACACCCGGGTCTCGACCAAGGTTTCACCCGATCCGAATCCCCCTTCCGAGAAGGTCTACTTCTACCACGCCGACCACCTCGGCTCGGCCCAGTTCGTCACCGACCAGACCGGCGCGGCTTACGAGCATCTCGAGTACTTCCCCTCGGGCGAAATCTGGATCGACGAGCACTCGGACACCCAGCGCACGCCCTACCTGTTCAGCGGCAAGGAGCTCGACGACGAGACCGGTCTCTCGTACTTCGGGCACCGCTACTACGAGGCACGCCAAGGTCAGTGGGTCAGCGCCGATCCGATTCTGGACGGGATGCTGGATGCCCGCCAGCTCACCAAGGTCAGCGAAGACGCCGCTCCCTTCCGCCTGGCCGGCAACATCTACGGCTACACGAGCAACGACCCGGTCAACAACATCGATGAGCTGGGCCTCGACAAGCGGAAGCTGGCCTCAATCGAGGTGGCGGGCACCTTTACGCCGGTGCGTGAGGCCGGCGGTGCGCAACGCCTGCAGAGTGTTTCCGCCACGATTACCACGAACGAGCTCGATGGCGGAACGGGTACCAACGCCAAGATACGCAAATACGCTCAGGACAATGCCGGTCCAGGGCACAGCAAACCCGACGCCGGCCATCTGATCGCCAGGCGGCTGGGGGGCCCCGGCAACAATGAGGACAACATCATTCCACAGGAGGCTTCGATCAACCGCGGAGCCTATCGAGTGTTCGAAGACGAGGTCTATCACATCATCGACGAGCATGGTCAGGCGGATGTCACGGTGACCTTGCACTATCCGGCGCACGATCCGAATACCCTGCGGCCCGAGCGAATCGAGTATGTAGTGCATTACGAAGACGCAGCAGGGCAGGGGTGGGTGAGGAGTGAGTGGTTCGATAACGAGTAGTTCCTCGTACTACGATGAACGTCATGTCCACTGTCTCACTCGACGCCCTGTTCCTGGAGCATGTGGGGCTTTCGATGGCAAAGCATCTCGCGCTGCTGCGAGCCATCGAGGGCCTCCCTTGCCATGTCGATCTGAGGGCCGGAGAAGTCCGCTTCAACAGCCGCTTCACGTTCGAAGCACAGCTTCTCGGCATCGAGGATCAGCAGGCGCGGATCTGGACCTGGAGCTGGGCGCTCCCCAAGGCGACCGTTGCTCCCGAACTGACGCGGTCGGCCATGGCGCTGAAGACGTGGGGCGAGGAGCACGGCCTCGATGCGTTCGTCGTCCCCAGCTTCAAGACCGAGTCCTTGCGGGGAGACGAGATTGCCATCCTCGGGTGTGGCCTGTCCCAAAGCGACACCTTCCTCGTGGCGGACACCTCGCTGGGAAGCGCCTATCTACTGATCCCCGACGTTCAGGGCCGGTTGCCAACCCGCCACTCCGCGGCCTTCCTGGCCACAGTCATTCCCAAGGTGTTCAGCATCTATTCGCTCCAGGACCATCGAATCGTCGTGCGATCGCTCCTCCGTTACGAAGGCTTCGAGCTCGAGGAGCGGGACCCCTCGGCGTGGAAGGCCCATCGCGGCTCGAGCAGCGTCGCGGTGACGTTCGACGCACAGAGCCGCGTCGCTCGGTTCAAGGCGCACGACGGCCAAGGTTAGCCGTGGTTAGCCGCAATGGCCTGAACGTAAGCGGTTTACGGTCGGAGCGCTGGCGTCTCGCCGGCTGGCTCGGCGGCGTCTCGCCGCTGAGGTGTCTCAGGCGAATGTAGGGAGTCTTGCCGGGTCGGGGGCGAGACGCCCCCGGACCAGCCGGCGAGACGCCAGCGCTCCGGCGCGCTAAGTTCAGGCCATTGACGGTTAGCCGGGGGTTCGCCGCGGTCGGTAAGTCTTTGTTATTTGCTGTAAGATCGAGGCCATGTCCCCGAAGCCTGCTTCGCTTCTCCTGCTCACCGTTCTCCTGACGCTTCCGCTCACCGCGCAGAACGCCGACCTCACGCTGCGGCTCACCCCGGACGTACGTTACAACGCGGGGGAGACCGGCACGGTCACGGCCACGGTGACCAACCTGGGTCCCGATGCGGCGTCGGCCGCCGGCGTGCGGTTGACGAAACCGGTGCAGCGGGCCGTCGGCGCGGCGAGGTTCGGATGCATCGAATTTACCGACTCGGTACTCTGCAACATCCCCGCGCTAGCTGCCGGCCAATCGCACGACTTCCTCGTGCCGTTCTCGCCGCCCGATGCGGAGGGACCGTTCGCCCTCAACGCACGGGCGGAATCGTTCACGGTTGACCCGAATCATGACAACGATGCCGCCAGCGCCAGCGCCGCCGTCGTCCGCATCGCGGACCTCGCCGTGACGCTCGCCGATGATTTCAGTTTCCGTCCCGGGAAGAGCTCCCGGGTCTACCTCACCGTCAGCAACAAGTCGACGCACCGGCCCGACAGTGTGACCGCCTTCGTGACCTTCCCCGAGCCGCTGGCCGTCACGCAGCCGTACCCGTTTTGCAGCGACGTGGAAGGGGCGCCGGGGTCCTATCGCTGTACCTTTCCGACCTTCGGCCGTGACGGATCCCTCTACACCTACTTCGATGTTCTTCCCGCCCGGGCCGTATCCGCCGTGGCCATCACCGCCTCGATCGAATCCTCGGAAGCCGATTGGAATCCGGCCGACAACCACGTCGCGCTCGTCGAGCCGGTCTACGACATCCACGATCTCGATATCCGGATCTCACCGCCGCCGGACTCCCTCGACGCCGATAACCGCGTGATCGCCGAGTTCCTGTTTGGCAATGTGAGCGATAGTCCGGCGCCCGAAGTCACCGCCGAGATCATCACCTTCCCGGCCGATGCCGACGCCTCGGCTGCCAGCAACGGCTGGACGTGCAAACCCTCTTCGCTCTATCGCCTCCTGTGCACGAATCACCTGATCGCGCCGCACACGGTCAGCGGACTCCGTCTTCCGGTCCGATTCGCGGCGCACGAGATCCGCGGGGCGTTCGCTGCGAACGTCACCCAGAAACCGGCCCCCGAGTTCCGGATGCAGGCGCAATCGCTGCTGGTGGACGCGGTCTTCTATCGTCCGTTCAGGGTGACCAGCACGGCGGAAAGCGGGGCGGGCTCGTTGCGCCAAGCCATCATCGACGCCAACGCCGCCTGCAGCAGCGACGACGGGAAACTACCCTGCAGTATCCGGTTCGAGATCCCTCCGCCCGTGCCCGCGGAAGGATGGTTCACGATCGCACCGCGCTCGCCGTTGCCCAGCATCACCGTGACGGACTTGCTGGTCGATGGCGAAACGCAGACCGCGCTCACCGGCAACACGAATGCGTTGGGTCCTGAGATTTTTCTTTTCGGCGGCCAGGCAGGGGAGGGCGCCGAGGGACTCGACCTTCTTTCGAGCGCGGCGGCCGTGCGCGGGCTGGCCATTGGCGGTTTTACCGGCAATGGGATCCGTTCGGTCACGCGGCTGATCAACTTCGTCGCGCGTCAACACATCATCGAACGGAACTATCTCGGGATCGATCCGACGGGCACCAAGGCGGTGCCGAACGGCCTGCGTGGTCTTACAGGCGACCGCTTTGACGGGGAGATCACGGGCAATGTGATCAGCGGTAACCGCCGCAGCGGCGTCTTCCTCACCGACTCCTCCAGCCCGACCATGCGGGACAATCGGATTGGCGTCGCCGCCGCGTCCGACGATCCGCTCGGCAACGGAGCGAGCGGGGTCTACATGAGCGGAGACAGCGCTCCACTGATCGAGCACAACGTGATCGCCTACAGCGGCGACTTCGGCGTGGCCGTTGCGCGATTCTCAGCCGCGCAGATCCTGGAGAACCGCATCATCCACAACGTGCAATCAGGGATCGACCTCGGACTCGACGGTCCTACCGTCGATGCAGCGCCCCGCATCACCTCGGCCCGTTTCGATCCGTCCACCGGGGAGACCGTCGTCGAAGGAGTCACGCAAGCGCATCCGATCGCCAATTACCCGACCTCGGTGACCGCCTACGTCTACGCCAACACCCGCGACGAAGCCGGCGGAGACATCTTCCTCGGCTCCGTTCTCGCGGACGCCACTGGGAAGTTCTCACTTCGCTACCGCGGCGACATGACCGGCAACTACATCGACGCCATGTATTTCCAGTTGACCGACTTCGGCGACGGCGTCGCCCGCCAGTCGTCCGAGTTCGGACCGCGCACGCGGATGTAGTGGCATTTCGCCGGCGAGTGGTGAACTCCCCGGTACCAGGACGTGGCAAGCACGTTCGCAGAGGCAATGCTTGTCTGGGCGTCCAGATCTGCATCCCTGGCACCCAGATCATTTCCTCTTACATCTCAGATCACGTTATCTGGATACCGAGATCATGAATTCACATCGGTCAGATGTTAAGATCTGGAAAGTCAGATATCAGTCTCATAGAAGATGATCTTCGATATCTGAACAGCCAGATCTCAGGGTGTGGGAGGCAGATCACATGGGCAAGCTTTCTGTGAAGAAGACCAACCCAACCGTGACGAACGCGGATCGGGCCGCGGAGAACGTGAAGAAGTCACTCGATGCCACCACCGCGGCGATACCGGGCCTGATGCGTCCCCATCCAGCCACATCGCGAAGCATTCGCGGCCACCGGACGGTGCCGAGGGATTTCATCCGTTCGATGATCGACGTCGTCAAACAGCAAGACGTGCTGCAAACCGCCGGCACCTTTGACACCGAGGAAGCCGCTGCCGCGCTGCAATTCGAAGCCGCCTTCCGTCCCGTCGCCGACGACGTGGCCCGCCTCCTCGCCAATCTCAACTACACCATTGACGCGAAGCTTGCCGCCGTCGCCGCAAAGGCGTTGCGGACCTACGCCGTCGCCAAAGGCCATGCCCGCGATCCCCGAAACCGCACCCTGGTCATCCGCCTCCGCCAGCTCCAGCGCGACCTCGGGCGCAAGGGGCCGCGGAAGAAGAAGGAATAGGGGGGCGGAGCAGGCGAGGTTCGGGTTGCCTGGTTCGGCGGCCTCCGATCTCGGTCTACGATGCCGAGGGGACGGTCGGAGCGCTGGCGTCTCGCCGGCTGGCCCGGCGCGCGTCCCGCCGCCCGGCGGTACAAGCGAATGTTGGGAGTCTTGCCGGTTCGGGGGCGAGACGCCTGGGCCAGCCTGGGAAACGTCTCCCCAGACGCCGGCCGCCCGTCCAGCGAGACTCCAGACATCTGCGGTAACCCGGCGGCGGGACCCTTCGGCTCCGCTCAGGGCAGGCTCCCGCCTGGCCAGCCGGCGAGACGCCAGCGCTCCGGAAACCGCCGCCGCCCACAGTGGCGAGAAAAGCGGCGGCCTTATGGCCGCCGCTTCACGGAGAGAGTCCGGAACGCTTACTGCGCGAACGAGAAGGGGCAGGGGGAGGTCTGCACGAAGTTCAGATTGTTGTTGCCGGCGTCGAGGGCGTTTTTGAGCGCTTCCTGGTGTCCGCGCTCCGGCGAGCCGTCCGGCGTCGAACCGTTCGCGCCGAGGCTGGCGTTCGCCTCGGAGAGTATGGCGCTGACCGAGGCGTAGCCGAACTGATTGGCGCTGGTCGTTCCCGGCGCGTAGAGCAGACGCGCGCCGTTGACGCCGCCCGAGGCCACGTTCAGCGTCATCGCCGTCATCTGCACGGAGAGCATGTAGGCCATGTTCACGGCATTGCCGTTGAGCAGCCAGTCGTGAATCTGTTTGTAATTCGCCGGATCGAAATTCGCTCCCGCGGCGTCGCGGAGATTGAGAGCGGTGAGCATGGCCAGACCGTTCGGGATGTTGTTGAACGACGCCTGGCCGTTCTTGTTCGACCAATAGCCGAGCGTCAATCCACCACCGGCGCCGAGGCAAAGGTTGCCGAAGCGGATGGTCTTGTCATCCCCGTCGGCGAGCGGTGTGTCGACGTGATTCGTGGTGACCATGCTGCCGTCCGCGGCGGTGGCGGCGGTGAATCGCCAGTTCGTCTCATTCGCCGTCACTTCGCCGGTGTGATACGTGCCGGCATCGCCCACGAGATCGACCGGCGTGAAGCGGATGTAATCGATCCAACTGTGATTGAACCAGTTGATCTCCTGGTCGGCGATGGCCACTTCCCAGCCGGTGATCAGCGTTTCGCCGCTGTCGTACCGGCCATTGGCGTTCGCGTCATAGAACTTCAGGACGTGCAGGTGGCCGGGGCTGACGACGACGCTGACCCTGACCTTGAAGTTGTCGGTCTTCGTGGAGCTGTTGTTGAAGTCGGCGGTGGTGCTGATCCACACTTTGTACTCGCCGCCCGGATTGGTGGTGTCGTCGTAGCCGGCGCTGCCGTCGGACTGCTTCACCACGTTGGCCCACAGGTTGTAGCACTGCACGAACCTGCCGTTGGCCACCGTCACCATGGCCCTCGGGTTGTTGCTTCCGTCGCGCGGCGGATTGCCGAGCGGCGCGCCGTTCGGCTCGGTGACGCGCATGAAGTACGTTCCGGCGGGAAGGCCGGCCGCGCCCGGATGGGCCGGCCCGCCGTCGACGAAGACGTCGAGCTTCGAGGCGTAGATGTTCAGGTCGGTGCCGTTGCAGGCGCCGTCCGTCGTGAAAATTGCGCCGGACAGCGGCGCCCCCGCGAAGAGCGGGATCGCCGAGACAGCCAGCGTGAGCGTGAATACGGCCAACAAACGAAGACACCACGAGCGATTGGACGACATTTGGTTCTCCTCTTCTTCCCGGACCAGGGACGATGTAAGTGAGCCTCTCTCTCTCTGCAAGAGGTGCTCTGGTTTGCGCTCCCGACACAGTCACTACAAAGGGCCGCGGCGATGATTCTGGTTTTGCCGCTTACGCTGGATAGGTGTGCCGGCGCAGACGGGTTTTCCAACGATTGCCGAGTTTTTTGCGGCTGAGACCCCGCCTTTCCGGATGACCAGAAAAAAAGTTAAGATTGCTGCGGGTCCCCCCACACATCCAGCAAGCCGATGACTGCCGACCGTGACCGCAGTGAGAATTCCCGCGTTGAGGCGGAGGTGCTCTTCCGTGCGAACCTCGGTTTGATCGACCGCGTGATCGACCGCGTTTGTCACGACGGCAATCTCTATGGCCCCGACGCGGAAGACTTCGCGTCGATGGTGAAGGTAGCGTTGATCGAGGATGACTATGCGGTCCTGCGGGCGTGGCAGGGACGTGCGTCGCTCGGCGGGTATCTCGTCGTGGTGGCCAGGCGGCTGCTATTTGACGAGCGCTCGCGGACGCTAGGCCGTTTCGAGCCGTCGGCGGAAGCGCGCCGGGGCGGAGAGGCTGCCATCCTGCTCGAGAAGCTGGTGCGCCGCGATGGCCGTCCGATCGAGCAGGCCATCCCGATGGTTCAGGCGGTCGAGCCGTCCCTTTCGCGCGATGACATCGAGTCCATGTTGCTGCGGTTGCCCGAGCGAGCACCGCGTCCACGGCCTGCTCCGATCGACGATGTCGACGTGGAGAGCCCGCGCGCGTCGGACGGAGCCGAGGCCACGCTCGCCGGCTGGGAGGTGGAGCGGCTGTCCGGCGAGGCAAGCCGTATCGTACGGCGCGCGCTGGCGACGCTGCCGCAGGAAGACCGGACCATCGTCAGGATGCACTTTGGCTCGGGAACCAGCGTTGCCGACATCTCGCGGATCCTGCGACTCCCACAACGGCCCTTGTATCGAAGGATCGAGGCCAGTCTGGTGCACTTGCGCCGTGCACTCGTGGCGGCAGGAATTGACGCTCCGGCCGTGGAGGGATTGATCGGTTCCGCGGTGCAGTCCCTCGATTTCGGTCTACAGGGACGGAAAACCGACATCGCCTCGCAGTCAAGTAACTACGGAGGGCCGGAAACCGGCGGGGGCGTATGACAAGCGAGAACAGATCTCATCCGCCTCCTGAAATCATGGCTGCTATTGCCGAGGGGAAACTGAAGCGCCGCGAGATCGAGCCGCTCCTCGATCACATCGAAGAGTGTCCGGAGTGCCGATCCGAGATGAACCTGGTCAGCCTCTCCTTTCGCCAGGAACAGCCGCAGACGACATCCGGTGCACGCCTCCTGTGGTTCGGTGCCGCCGCCGCGGCCGTTGCGGCGATGATCGTGCTGACGATCGTGCGGCCATGGTCGCCGCGTGGTTCGCATTCCTCGATCGCGGCGCTGGTTGCACTCGCCCCACACGCAGCGCGCCTGGTGGAGCCGCGTCTCTCCGGTGGCTTTACGTATGCGCCATTCAGTGGTCCGATGCGCGCGAATGATCCGGCCGCGGAAGCGGATCGCCTGAAGTTGGGAGGGCAGGCCGGGATCGCCATCGAGCAGGCGTCGCGAAACTCCTCGCCCGAGGCGCAGCACGCGGCCGGCGTCGCCTACCTCCTGGTCGACAAGCCGGGCCAGGCCATCGAACGGCTGCGCGCGGCCGCCGGGCAGAAACCGGACGATGCCGCGGTCTGGAGCGATCTGGCCGCGGCGCAATACGCGGACGCGGTACACGTTCCGGCGCCGTCGTTGCTGCCGCAGGCTCTCGCCTCCGTCGATCACGCGCTGCGGATCGATCCAAACAACGCTGAGGCTCTCTTCAACCGCGCCCTGATTCTCGAGCGTCTCGGGCTGATCAAGCAGGCACGCTCCGCGTGGGAGCGCTATCTGACCATCGACCCCTCGTCGGCGTGGGCAGTCGAGGCGCGCTCGCGGCTTCGCGCACTCCCTTCAGCAGAGGGCGATGCGCTGTTTCGCCGCGAGTTGCCTCGCATCGAGAAGGCGGCCGCGGCGAACGATGCGGCAATCGTCGGCGCGGCAGTCCGTCGCTGGCGGGAACAAAGCCGTGCATGGGGTGAGGCGGAGTTCCTCGGACGCTGGGGCGAAGCAATGCAGCGCGGTGAATCGGCCGAGGCCGCGCGGACGCTCGCTGTTGCCCGGGCGCTCGGCGGCGCACTTCGGGAACAGAGTGGTGAAGGATTGCTTGCTGAAGCCGTTGCGGCGATCGATGGCGCGGACGCCGCGACGCGCGCCACGCTGGCCGAGGCTCACGCAACGTACCGGCGCGGCCGGATCGCATACAGCCGACGGCAGCCGTCCGCCGCCGAACCCGATCTGCGGCGGGCAGCGGCGCTCTTCGCGAGAGGCCGGAGCCCGATGGAACGGATGGCCCTCTACTACGCGGCCAATACTCGCTACGACCAGAACGACATCGCCACGGCGCGGATGCAACTGGAGGCCTTGCTGGCGCACGAAGACAGCGGACATATCGCCTCGGGCGCGTTGATCCGCTGGCAGTTGTCGTTGTGCAGGAACGCAGACGGCGATACCGAAGGCGCGCTCGCTCTTCTCATTGACTCGGCAGCATCGTTGCGGCGCCTTGATGAACGAAACAACCTCGGTTTCGTCGAGTCGCTGCTCGCCATGACACTGCTCGATGAGGGACGTCCGGACGAGGCCTGGGAGGCGCGGATTCGTTCCTTCGAGGCGCTCAGCACCGAAGGGCGCGGCGACCGGTTGCTGGCCAATCTCGCCGGCGCGGTTGCCGAGGAGCGGCGCGCCGGCCACACCGACGCCGCGCTGGCCCTGGTGGGTGTGGAACGGGAGGCAGGGCGCGATGTACAGGACGACGTCTTGCTGTCCGGAACGCTGACCCGCGCGGCGGTGCTTACCGCTGAGCTGGGAGACATCCGGGGCGCGGCCCGGCTGCTCGACGAAGTGCGCGGCGTCTCGGCGCGTGTGAGCGATCCGGCGTTCCGTTCGTTGGTCGATGCAAACGCCAACGTTGCACAGGCAGCGGTTACGCTCCGTTCCGATCCCGCGCTGGCAGTGAAGAACCTGGCCACCGCCGCCGGGGCATACGAGCAAATGGGACTGCATGCTCAGGCCATCGATTGTTACCTGCTACGAGCGCGCGCGGAAACCGCGCTCGGTGATTTTCCTGCCGCGGCGCGCACCGTCGACGAAGGACTGGCGCGATTCGAGCGCTTCCACGTCCAGCTCGCCGGCAGCGCGGTCGACGAAGGCGTGCTCCAGTCGGGCAGTGAGTTGATCGAGGAAGCCATTCGGCTCAGCCTCGATCGCGGCGAAACCGCGTTGGCGTTTGGTTACGCCGAAAACGCGCGGATGCGCTTTGCGGACGCGCCGGCGTCACCGGCTCACGCGGTCGCCGCGGCCGTGCAATCGCGGCTGGCTGGCAGCGGCGCGGCGCTGGTCGAGGTGGTTGTCCTGCCGGCGGAAACGATCGTCTTCTCGCTCGACGGTTCGCGCCTGTCCGTCGCGCGTCAGCAGGTGTCGCGCGAGGCCATGATCGGCATGGTCCAACGAGCCGCGGCCGGCGATCGCGAAACCGCCACCTCCCTGTATGACCTGCTGCTCCGTCCCGGAGCGCTTGTGCCACGTGCGCGCACCCTCGTCGTCGTTGCTGATCCGCTCCTCTCTGCGCTGCCGTTCGCCGCGCTCTATGACACCGCCGCGAAGCGCTACCTGATCGAAGAGGTTGCGGTCGTCCTGGCCGAGAGCGGCGCATCGTTGCGTGCGCCGTCAGTGGCAAGGCCGTTGACGCATGTCCTGGCGATGTCGCTGCCGTCCGGCGAGGCCACAGGATCTGCAGCGCTGGCAGAGACGAACGCCGAAGTACGAGACGTCGCGTCGGCATACAGCGATGGCACGGCCCTGCGGGATTCGCAGTCGACGTTCGCCGCGCTCGCCGAGGGCGGGCGCGACGCCGACGTCATTCATCTCAGCGGACATACTGACGAAATCGGCAGCGGCGGAACGGCCGCGCTGGTATTTGCTGCAGCGGATGGCGTGAAGCGCGAGCGCATTCCGTGGAAACGGATCGCCACCGCGTCGTTTCCCCGGCTGCAGGTGGCCGTTCTGGCGGCGTGCGACACCTTGCGCCTTCCTTCGCACCGCGCAGGAGCGCGGGCACCCAGCCTGGGAGGCGCGTTTCTCGCCGCCGGTGCCCGCTCCGCGGTCGGGACTCTTCGCCCGATCGGCGACCGCGATGCCCGCCTCCTTTTTCGAGCTCTCAATCGGCAACTCGGCCATGGAGTGTCCGTGGCCAGCGCTGTCCGGAACGCACAACTGGAGGCGATTGCAGGAGGCGCGTCACCAGCCGCCTGGAGCGCCATCGCTGTCCTGACGAGGGAGATCCCTCAAACCATCGGAAAGGAATGACCCATGAACGTGACTGTCTTTTTCATCGGTATCTGTGCCCATATCGACAATCAGCTTCCCTTGAAGCCCACCGGCACCGGGCCGGTTACTGAACCTGCCGGGTCCGTTACGCGGGTCGTTCTCCCAAATGCCAGCCTGGGGCTCCGCATCGGTGATAATTCCGTCTCTCCGCACTTTGCAACGTTATTCATCCCCGCTCCCTTTATCGCCAACGCCCCGCCGGTGATCAGCGGCCTCGATCCGATAGTCCCGATACCGGGGTTTTGGCGGATGGGAGGTGTTCAACTCGAGCTTGTCAATGTCACAGAGGATCTGACGCTGGCAGAAAGCTATTGTCTGCCCAGCCTCTCGCGGACGGCGGGCTTGCAGCCCGACTTGAGCACTGCGGTGGTCGACGCTGGGGCGGCCGCGTGCGTGTTCCAGATCACCGGAGGTACGCTTGATACCCTTCTGCACGGGGAGGCGGTGCTGGGGAGCTTGACTGTTGATACCGATGAACCGGCATTGACTGTCACGCGCGTTTGGGATCAGAACGTCGCGACCATCGGTCTGAAGGCCGCGACGATCGACAACGTTCAAATAGATCCGGTCATCTTCCTGTCGAACACCGGTGCCGATACCGAGAGCGACGTCGATTTTCTGCTGCATTATCGCGTCACTACATTCTTTCCCGACAATCCGCTGTCGCCAGTGTTCGAGTGCACGTATCGCAAGGCGTCGCCCGACGAAGAATCCAAGCTCAAACTGAGTCCGGTCCTATATGAGGGACTGACGATCGGCTGCTCGAACTCTGTCTATCCATGAGGTCGGAGGACCCGTCGACGTCCGCCTCCGATGCGACATCGCTGTCCTGACGAGGGAGATCCCTCAAAACAATCGGAAAGGAATGATCCATGAACGTGACTGTCGTTTTCATCGGAATCTGTGTCCACATCGACGATGATCCATCAAATACCAGGGTCGTCCTCCCCAACTGCAGTCAGGGACTCACCGCTGCCAACCAATTCATTCCCGCGCACATCGCAAAGTTGTCTATCCCTGCTGCGTTTGTCGCCACACCTCCGGCGACGATCGCGGGTCTTACGCCGGTTGACGAGATAGACAATTTGTTGTCCTGGCAGATGAACGGTCTTCTGCTCGGGCTGCAAAAGGAGTCGGGGGAGCTGACGAAGGCCGAGACCTACTGTCTCCCCAGTCTCACGCTGACAGCTGGTGTGCAGCTTTCTCTGAACGATGACGAGGCGGCTTGTGTGTTCGGTATCACCGCAGGAACGCTCGACACATTTCTTCCCCTGGACAGCGAAGCGGTGCACGGGAAGTTGACGGTCGGGACTGATCAAGCGGATCTGACCGTGAGTAATCAAGTGACCACCACCACGATCACCCTGCAGGCTGCGACGATCGACAACGTTCAAAAAGATCCGATCATCTTCCTGTCGAACACCGGCGGCGGGGACGACAGCGACGCTGATTTTCTGCTGAGCTATCTCGTCACCACGTTTATGCCGAGCACTGTGCTGGAGCCGAGGTCCGATTGCGTCCCCCGCCCGGCAACACCCGATGAGAATTTCATCCTTCAACTCGGTGGAAACATCGGTGAGGGATTGACGATCGGTTGCTCAAACTCTGTCTATCCATGAAGTCGGGACCGGTCGACGTCCGCCTCCGATGCGCTAGAATTGCCACCGTGAACTCCCCCCGGATCGGCAAACCTCGGCGCGCATCGGTGGCGGCGTTTTCGCTGTCGCGCAAGCTGCCGCGCCTGTCGATGCCGCTGTCGGCTGCCGCGATGACGTCGTCGCGGCCGCGGCCGGCCATCGGGAAGCCAGGGCGGTCGCTGTTCAGCGGGGTGCCCGATGGGAAGCCGCCGCAGCGCGATCCGGTTACCACGCCTCGCAATGGACGGAAGTGACGAGCAGGAACAGCATCCCGCGATCCGCGGCCTGAGAACCGTCTGCCGCTGCAACAACATCAAATACAGGACGATCGAGCGCGCCATCCGACGGGGGGCGTGTACGCTCACCCAGATCGCGGTCTGCACCACGGCCACCACCGGACATTGCGGCGGAAGCTGCACCCCCGAGGTTCAGGAAATGCTGGACGAGCACGCGCCGAAGACAGTGCTGGCACAACCGCCCCCGAAACCGGCGGCATCGGCCGACGCCTGGTGGATTCGTAAGCGATGATGCCTGTCGTTTCCGGCGGCCAGGGCCTGCCGATGATTCCGCCGACGGGGATGGCTATCGCCGCGCTCACGGTGATGCTGTGGCTGATCTGGAGCGATACGATCCGGGCCGCCCGCTCGCCGGCGATTCTCTACGCCGTTCGGGTGGCGCTCTTCATCATCGTGGCCGGCATCTTCGTGCTCAACCGAATCCGCTACCCGTTCCTCTTCTCGCCGACGGCGACAGTCCTGGTCGTGGTGGTGGCGCTGGTCGGGGCGGGGGGTGCCGCGTACTTCGCGCGGCGTCTGGTCAGGCGGGGATGAAAAGCAGGGTCCGGTGAAGATCGACTGGCGTAGGTGAAGGTAGTTGGTAGAACTTAGAGAGAGATCGCAGGCCTACCAACTCGTCCGGTCCATCATTCCGCTCGGCAAGGTGGCCAACCTTCACCGAACCCATGAGCGCACTATACGGCATTCTGTACGGAACGTCAACCTTACTGATTTATGACGCGGATAGGTTGCCATGGGTGTGGATGGTGCGGTTGAGGCTGGGTCTCGCGGTTGCGGGGTCTCGCGGGGGTTGCTGGGTTACAAAGTTGCTGGGTTGCTGGGTACTCAGTTGCCGACCTGCCAGGTGCCAAAGTTGAAGGTAGCTTTGGATAGTAACGATGGTGACGGCAGGATTGTGCCAATTGGATTGCACCGCCGCGAGCTCTTGCTCAGCAACCCAGCAACCCCAGCAACCTCTACCGCGAGACCGCGCAACCCCGAGACCGCGCAACCCCGGTCCCCCGCAACCGCGTAAAACATATACTCCGACCCGCATGAACCTCGTCACCCTCTTCCAGGCCCTCGGCGATGCGACGCGGTTGCGGCTGCTGAATCTGATGGCGGCGGGGGAGGTCTGCGTCTGTTACTTCGTCGAGATCCTCGATGAGACGCAGCCGAAGATCTCGCGGCATCTGGCCTATCTGCGGCGGGCGGGATTGGTGGCAGCGCGGCGCGAAGGGAAGTGGATGCATTACAGGATGGTGATGCCGCGGGACCAGGCAGTGGCGGAGGTGCTGGGTGCGGTGCTCCGTGCCGTCGCTGCCAATCCGAAGATGCAGCGCGATCGGCTGGCGCTCGAGCGCGTCTGCTGCGCGGTGCGATTGCCGGCCTCGCTCCGGAACGCTCCCAAACCGGAGCTCTCGAGGCCGCGGACGATCTGATGCTGTCGGCGATCCTCATCGCCATCGCTGCCTTCTTCGCCGGAGCGGTCTCGGCGGTGGCGGGGTTTGGCATCGGCAGCATCCTGACGCCGCTGCTCGGGCTGACCATCGGCGTGAAGCTGGCTGTGGCCGGCGCGGCCATCCCGCACTTCATCGGCAACGCGCTCCGGCTCTGGACGCTGCGCGACAAGGTCGACAAGCAGGTGCTCAAGACCTTCGGCGTGATGAGCGGCGTTGGCGCGCTGGCCGGCGCTCTGCTGCATGCCGCGGCGGCGACACCGGCGTTGAAGGTCGTCTTCGGTGTGGTGCTGATCATCGTCGGCGCGTTTGGCGTCACGGGTTGGAGCGATCGCCTTCGCTTCGGCCGCCGAGGAGCGTGGGTGGCGGGCGGGGTGTCGGGGATGCTGGGAGGGTTGGTCGGGAATCAGGGGGGGATCCGCGCGGCGGCGATGCTGGCGCTCGACGTCCGAAAAGAGGTGTTCGTGGCCACGGCGGTGGCTATTGCCCTCGTGGTCGACGGCGCGCGTTTGCCGGTCTATGCCTTCAGCACCGGCCGGCAGTTGCTCACGGTCTGGCCGCTCATCGCCGGTGCCAGCGTCGCCGTGATCCTCGGCACGTTCCTCGGCAGGACGCTGCTCGGCCGCGTTCCGGAGCGGTTCTTCCGACGCCTCGTCGCGGCAATGTTGATCGCGCTGGGCGTAGCGATGCTTTTGTCACGGTGAGTTTTCACGCGGAGACGCGGAGACGCGGAGTGGAGCCGGTCAATCTCACTCCGCGTCTCCGCCTCCGCGTGAAACCGTCTGTATCATTAACCGTGCGCCTGCGACTCACCGGTTTCCTCCTCCTCCTTGCCTCCACCGCCGAGGCGGCTACTTTCCTCGTCCCCTCGGATCGCGAGCTGGTCGCTGCCTCGAAGGCGATCGTCGTCGCGACGGCCGGCGAATCGCATTCGCGGTGGGCGCCGGGGGGATGGATCGAGACGGTGACGGAGTTGCGCGTCGAGGAGGCGATCAAGGGCCCGATCGACGCCGGCGAGACGATTCACGTCACGGAGTTGGGCGGCATGGTCGGTGATATCGGGTATGTCGTCGCCGGCAGCCCACGGTATGCGAACGGGGAGCGGGTGCTGCTGTTCCTGGAGACGAACGACCGCGGGGAGTGGGTGGCCAAGAACATGGTGGTCGGCAAGTTCGAGCGCGCCGAGGATGTGCGGGGGCGGCGGCTGCTCGTGCGCGATGCCGGGGAGATCGCCGGATGGGAAGAGGACGGCACGACGCATCGCGAGCCGGTGCGGATGGAGGAGGCGTTCCTCGACTTCGTACGCGCGGCGGCGCAGGGGCGTGATACGGGCGACGATTACATCGTTCGTGATCCGGCACCGTTGCAGGTAAGACAGTTGTCGGTTGTCGGTGGTCGGTTGTCAGAAAGTACTGGCGCGACTGCTGTGGCACCGAGCACGTACCTGTTGCAGGGCGGCGGAGGCCTCGGCATCCGCTGGCCCAGCTTTCCGACACCGGTCGTTTTTCTCAGTCACGGCACGCAGCCGGGAGCGGTGAACGGCGGACTGACGTCGCTGCAGCGCGGGCTGGCGGCGTGGACCAATGACGGCGGATCGAACATCGTCTACAGCTACGGCGGTACGACGGCTGTCGCCCATACCGGCTTCAATGGCGGCACCTCGGACGGTGTGAACACGATCCAGTTCAACGATCCGGCCAATGAGATCCCCGGCTCGTTCACGCCGACCGGCGGCGCCACGCTGGCCATCGGCGGCGCCTGGTTCGGCAGTGCCACGCATGCGGCAAACGGCGAGCAGTACTTCACGATCGTCGAAGCCGACCTGGTGGTGCAGGACGGCATCAGCGGCGCGGGCCTGACCGGCAACGGCTTCGATCACGTCCTCACGCACGAGCTGGGGCACACGCTCGGCCTTCGCCATTCGGACAAGAACCCGGTCGACAACTCCCCCTGTACCGCGCCGCTCGACTGCTCCACGACCGCCATCATGAATTCGAGCGTGGCCTTCAACTCCGACCCGTTCGGCTCCGCGTTGCAGGCGTGGGACATCGCAGCGATCGATGCGGTCTACGGCTCCGGCGTCGTGCAGCCGCCGGCCTGCGTGCCGCCGAAGATCGTCTCGGCGCCGCAGACGGTGAATGTTGGGACGACGTCGGTCACCTTCTCCGTCACGGCCTCCGGCGACGCGCCGCTGTCGTTCCAGTGGTACGCGGGTGCCTCGGGGAACACGAGCGCTCCGATCACGGGTGCGAATACGTCGTCTCTCACCGTGAAGCCGCCAGTGACGAGCGCCTACTGGGTACGCATCACGAACGGATGCGCTCCTCCCGCCGACAGCGGGACGGCGTTCGCCATCGTCAACAACTGTCCGCCGGTGACGATCGACTCGCAGTCGGGCGTAGCGACGATCCTGGAAGGGAAGACGGTGACGCTCTCCGCCGCCGCCAGCGGCGGAACGGTGTCGTATCAGTGGTACGCCGGGACGAGCGGGAACACGCCGTCGCCGATTCCCGGCGCCACCGGCAGCAGCCTGACGGTGACGCCGTTGACGACGTCGAGCTACTGGGTGCGGGCATCGAACACATGCGGCTCGTCGGCGGATAGCAACACCATCACCATCACGGTGCTCCCGTGCAACGCGCCGAAGATCGTGGTGCAGCCGGCCGGCGGCGACGTGGTGACCGGCTTCGGTGTGACGCTTTTTGCCGGCGTCACCGGCACGCAGCCGATGGTGTTCCAGTGGTACGAGGGGACGTTCCCCGACACGTCGCGCCCCGCGAGCAACGGGACCTCGGCGCTGCTGGCTGTGCCGTCGCTGGTATCGCCGGCGTCGTTCTGGCTGCACGTGTCGAGCGAGTGCGGCCAGGCCGACAGCACCACGGCCCGCCTGACGATCGTGCCGGTCTGTACGGCGCCGTCGATCACCTCGCAGCCGCACGACCAGAACGTGGCCGCCGGCGCGAACGCGATCGTCTCGGTCAGCGCCACAGGATCGTCGCTCAGCTATCAGTGGTACCAGGGCCCGAACTTCGATTTCACTCACCCGCTCGGCGGCAACGCGCCGTCGGTTTTCACGCCAGCCATCACCGGCCCGACGCAGTTCTGGGTGCGGATCAGCAGCCCATGCGGGAGCGTGGACAGCGCGGTGGCGACGGTATCGGTGGGGGCGCCGGCGCGAAGACGGGCTTCGAAGCCGTAAAAGCCATCCACGGATGTCGCAGAGTGAACGCAGATGAGGCGGCCTCATCGTTCGGCAATTCGTACCTTGCGTGGTCTGGTTGTAACGGCCGCGTGATCGGCGACACAATTAGTGGGATCGGCCAGGCCTAGAATCGCGTGTGGTCCGTTCCCCGGAGGGTTCCCCTGAATGCGAATCGTTGTTCGGATGATGATCGTCTTGTCGCTGGCTGTGGCGACGTCGCTGCAGGCCATAACGTACATCGTTCCGAACGACCGGAATCTGGTGAAGCGGGCGGAAGCAATCGTCATTGCCACCGCGGTTGAGTCGCACTCGGAGCTGCGCGACGATCAGCGGATCGTGACGGTGGCTACGCTCCGGGTCGAGCGTGTTCTGAAGGGATCCGTCGGCGAATCGGTTCAACTCGTCGAATTGGGTGGCTCTGTTGGCAACCGCGTGACGCTCATTCCGGGCTCGCCTCGTTACGAAGACGGGAAGCGCTATCTTGTCTTTCTTCGGAAGAACAATCTCTGCGAGTGGATGACGTACGGTTTCAGTCTCGGGAAGTTCGAATTCACTTCAGACCTTCGCGGCAGGGAGCTGTTGACCCGAGGAGGTACAGACGACGAGATATTCGGGCTGGATGAGAGTGGTGGCTCGCCACATGTCGAGCAGTTGCGCGGAGCACCCGAGTTTCTTTCGTTCGTCCAAAATCGCGTCGCGTCTGAAGCGCCTGCGCGGGAGGACTACTTCGTCGATCAGTCTGATGTGATCTTCGCGCCGTTTCCTGAGTTCCGGCCGAGGACGACCGCGTTCATTCCCCGCGTTGAGTCGACGCGGTACGATTACATGCTCGATTGTGGTGGTGGCACGCCGTGTCGCTGGTTGAGTCCATCGGCGGCATTCGTCCATTGTTGCTCAGCACAGACGGGCGGAACTGGCCTTGACGGACCGTCGGGCGCTTCTGGGGGTATGGCCGCCTGGAATGCTGCGGGGGCGGGTGTCGCCTATTCGTTGACAGGTCAGGATCTTTCAGCGACTGGTGGCCTCTCTACCTCAGACGGTAAGAACGGTATTCTTTTTAATGATCCGCAGAACATCATTCCACCAGGCGCGGTCGCTGTCGGCGGGATTTCGAACGCGAGCGGAACGTATTCCAACCTCGGGGATGGGATGCCTTACTTTAAGACGGTTGAGGTCGACGTCGTAACCGGGAAAAACGTTCCGTCGTTCGTAGGTCAGAGCCTTTATATCCAGCTTCTGACCCACGAGCTTGGTCACACGCTTGGTTTCCGCCACTCCGACGGCACATCAAATCCAAACAGCCCGACGAACGGCCAGGGTTGCAATTCCTCTACGTCGCCCTGCGCCTCGGTGGGCCAAGCAATCATGGCGTCCGTTATTCCGTCACCGAACAGTCTCGGAAGCCTCGCGCAGTGGGATATGGACGCCGTGAACACAGTCTACGGCCACGGCCCCGTCTGCACTGCGCCGTCGATCACGACGCAGCCGTCGAGTCAGAGTATCTCCCTCGGCTCGCAGGCAAATCTCAGCGTCGGCGCCAGCGGCAGTGCAACGTTGACGTACCAGTGGTTCACGGGAAACTCGCCGTCGACAGCGAGCCCCGTCGGCGGTGCCACGAGCGCAACCTTCCATCCGACGCCCGCGACGACGACGAGCTATTGGGTCCAGGTCACGAATACATGCAATGGCACCCAGACGGCGAATAGCAACACCGCGGTGGTCACGGTTACCTGCACTCCGCCCTCGGCGCAGATACCGGTCGCCGCGCCGTCATCGATTCCCAACGGACAGTCGAGCACCATCTCCGTCAATGCGACGGGCAGCGGACCGTTGACCTATCAGTGGTTCACCGGCAACTCAGGCGATACATCCAACCCGATCCCGAGTGCGACCAACTCCTTCGTCACCGTCAGCCCGACGGTCACCACCAGCTACTGGGTGCGCGTCACCGGTCAGTGCGCGCCGGTTGCCGACAGTCGGAACGTGACCGTTACCGTGACCTGTTCGCCGATCGCCTCGCAGGGCGTGATCGCACAGCCGTCGACCATCAACTCCGGCCAATCGTCCACCCTCTTTTTCTCGACTACCGGCAGTGGGCCGTTCGCCATTCAGTGGTACACCGGCGGCCAGGGCGATACCTCGAATCCGATCCCGGGCGCGACCGGCACGAGCACCGTCGTTTCACCGGTTGTGACCACCGGCTATTGGGTGCGCGTCTCCGCCTCCTGCGGATCGCAGGACGGCAGCACCGTCGTGATCGTCAACGGCACGGTCTGCACCGCGCCGTCGATCACGACACAGCCTGCCAGCTCGTCCATCAGTGCCGGCTCACCGGTGACGTTGACGGTCGGGGTCGGTGGTACCGCCCCGTTCACGTATCAGTGGTTCACCGGCGATAAAGGTGACGTTTCCCATCCCATCCCCGGGGCGACGCTGGCTTCGCTGACGCAGAGTCCCGCGGCCACGACGAAGTACTGGGTTCGCGTCTCTCACACCTGTGACTCTCAAACCGCCGACAGCAATGCCGCCACCATCACAGTCACCGTCGTAACCTGCACGAATCCGTCGATCACGACGCAGCCAGCCAACGTCACCGTCGGGATCGGCTCTACGACCACGCTGAAGGTCGTCGCGGCCGGCTCCAGCACGCTGCACTACCAGTGGTTCCAGGGAGCGAAGGGCGATACCTCGAAACCGGTCGGCACGGACTCGGCGACCCTCGTCACTGCCGTCATCAAGAGCACCACGTCGTTCTGGGTTCACGTGACGAACCAGTGCGCGAACGGCACTCCCGCCGACAGCAACGCCGCGACGGTGACGGCGGTCGTCACGAGGATCCACGCGGTGCGGCACTGAATCGACTAATCGACTGATCGACTAATCGACGGTCCACTTCCTACTCATCATCCCTGACAACTCGACTCCAGGAGCTCCTTGCGATCCCTCATCATTGCCTTTTCCGCGATCTCGTTCTGCGTCTCCGCAGCGACCTTCGGCGCGACGTTCACCGCGACGACGACCCCCTGCACGATGCCCTCGATCGTCACGCATCCATCGTTTGTGACGATCATTCCGGGCACCTCGGCAACCCTCACCGTCGCCGTCTCCGGTACCGCTCCCATCGTCTATCAATGGTACATAGGCACCTCGGGCAACACGTCGAGCCCGATCGGCGGCGCCACCAGCGACTCCATCACCGTCACGCCGGTGGCGACGATCACGACGTATTGGGTGCACGTATCGAATAGCTGCAACACCGTCGGCATCAACAGCGCCACGGGCGTCGTCACGCTCTCCGCGACCTGCCCCTCGCCGACCATCACTACACAGCCGTTGGCGGTATCGGCTCCCATCGGGACCACGGCCACGTTGAAGGTCGTCGCCACCGGTGTCAGCGCTCTGCACTACCAGTGGTACAAGGGCGTGAAGGGCGACATTTCAACGAAAGTCGGCACCGACTCCGCCACGTTCACGACCGGCACGGTTGCCGTGAACGCGACCTACTGGGTCCGCGTGATCGAGGAGTGCAACGCGTCCAGCGTGATCGACAGCAACGCCGCGGTTGTCACCGCAACCGTGTCAAGGGGACGCGCGGTAAAGCACTGATGTTGCGGTCGCGGGGTCTCGGGGTTGCGCGCTCTCGGGGTTGTCGAGTTGCAAGGTTGCCCAATGGCAACCCCGACGCTGACGACTTCCAGTGCCGCTGACGCGGCACGAAGTCCGTAACATCTGCTTCCAGGGGTGCTCGCAAAAAACGCTCGCACCCCTGGCTATCGTCTTATAGCCGCTACGCGGCACAAGGTTGTCTACTTGCCCAGCAACCCAGCAACCTCACACCGCGAGACCCCGCAACCGCGAGACCCCGCAACCGCAACTACATCGTATCCAACTGCTTCTTCATCGACGCGATCATCGGCTCGCTGCGCTGTTCCGTCGGCAGCGACTCCGCGTACGCAATCGCTTCTTCGATCGTCTTGCGCGCGGATGCCTTGTCGCCTTTGGCGAGATAGACGGCGGCGCGGTTGCGATAGATGCCGATCTTCCGAGGACCATAGGACAGTTTCAGAGCGCGGTCGGATGCGGCCAGTGCGTCGTCGTAACGGCCCGCCGCACGGTACGCGGAGATAAGGCGCGCCGGAGGGTTGTAATCCTTCGGCAGATCGCGCTCGGACTGTTCGAGCATGGCGATCGCTTTCTCCGGCTGCTTGAGGCCGAGGTAGACCTCCAGGCGATGCGAATCGTAGACGGCGCGTTGATCGGGCGTCTTCGCCTTCGCTGCTTCCTTCTCCAGGAAGGCCGCCCACTCCTCGCGCAGTTTGTGCGCCGAGGCGTCGTCCTTTGCCTGCGCGCGCGCGTCGACGAGCGACTCATACAGGCTGGAGCGGTCGTCGGCGGACATGGCGATCCTGCCGGCCGCGGCGAGCGTCTCGCTCGTGGCCTTTTCCAGTCCTGTCACGAGCTCGGAACGGTTCCATGACTTGGCGTCGAGATCGGTCGCGCACGACAGACCGGTGCTGGCAACGTTGACGGCCGATCCGGTGCCGCGCACGCGCGGGTAGAGCGCGAGGGCTCGCTCCGCGCATCGCTGCGGATCACGGCTCTGCAGCAGCGCGAAGACGAGCGACTCGGAAGCACGCCCGAGGCGCGGCCAGTTCTTCGGAGCCTCGGCGATTGCTTCATCGAACGCCTTGGCCGCCTCGGCCTGTTTGCCTTGCGCGGCCAGCGCGTCGGCCCGAATCAGCGTCGTATCCGCCTTCGCATGCGACCCATGCGCGGCGCGCTCGCCGTCATCGAGCAGCTTGCGGATCTGCGGCACGGTTCCCCCGCCGGCATAGCGGAAGATGACCTTGTCTTTCGGATCGAGGATGAGCAGCGTCGGCCAGACGCTGATCGGATGCGCCTTTAGGAAGGCCGCGTTCGTGGCGTTTTCCGTATCGATCGAGAGCCAGACAAACTGTCCGGCGTACCGCTCGAGGGACTTGTCGGTGAAGACATAGGCCCTCATGGAGCGGCACGTGTGTCACCACGGTGCCCACGCCTCGACGAAGACCGGAAGGTCCGCCGCCCTGGCATGAGCAATCGCTTTCGCGTAATCGTTCTCGATCCACGGCAGGACTTCCTTCGCCTGCGCCGCGGAGGCGATGAGGAGGAGGGATGCGATGAGGAGTCGTTTCATGAGGGGAGTCTAGCGCAGACTCGAAGGGAGCGCTGGCGTCTCGCCGGCTGGCTCGGCGGCGTCTCGCCGCTGAGGAGGTTACGAGCTAAAGTTTGGTGTCTTGCCAGAGCGGGAGCGAGACGCCCCCGCGCCAGCCGGCGAGACGCCAGCGCTCCCTCAATGCAGGCTCTTCATCACCCGGTCCCGATACACCTTCGCCTTCGCCACCGCTGCCGGCACATCCACCGTGAGCACCTTGCGATTGCGCATCAGCACTTTGCCGTCGCAGATGGTGGTGATGACGGAGCTGCCGGAGGCGGCGTAGACGATGGCGGATTCGACGGCGTAGACCGGTTGCGACTTCGGTTGCTGCAGGTCGATGACGATGACGTCGGCGCGTTTGCCGGCTTCGAGCGTGCCGATGCGATCTTCCATGCCGAGGGCGCGGGCGCCGCCGAGCGTGGCCATCTCCAGAACGTCGCGGGCGCTGAGCGCTTTCGGATCGCCGCGGGTGATCTTCTGCAGCCGTGCCGCGCTGGCTGCCTCTTCGACCATGTCGAGATTATTGTTCGAGCCGGCCGGACCGTCGGTGCCGAGGCCGAGGGCCACGCCGGCGTGGCGCATGTCGACGACCGGTGCCACACCAGAGGCCAGCATCATGTTGCTTTCCGGACAGTGCGCGACGCCGACTCGTTTGGCGGCGAACGTCCTGATGTCGTCCGCGGTAAGCCAGACGCCGTGTGCGGCGATGACGTCATGGCCGAGGAACCCGATCGAATCGAGATAGGCGGCGGGGGAGAGGCCGCCGGTGTTGTCCTTGATCTGCGAGCCTTCATTCTTCGTTTCGGCGACGTGGATGAGGATCGGCGCGTGCAGCTCGGTGGCCAGCGCGCGGACCTGCTCGAGGTGCGCGCGGGAGACGGTGTACGGCGCGTGGGGCGCGAGCGCCGGCGTGATGAGCCGGTCGCCGTGCCAGCGTTTGACGAAGTTGCGCACGTAGGCGACGGCGGCGTCCCACGTCTTGTTGTCGGGCGCCGGGAAGTCGATCATCGTCTCCCCGACCACGCCCCTCAGCCCGGCCTTCTTCGCCTCGGCGGCGATATCGCTCTCGAAGTAGTACATGTCGGTGAACGTCGTCGTCCCCGAGGCGATCATCTCGGCGGCGGCGAGACGCGTTCCCCAGCGCACGAACTCGCGGTCGACGTTCTTGGCCTCGGCCGGAAAGATGAAGTGCTGCAGCCAGTCCATCAGATCGCGGTCGTCGGCGATGCCGCGGAAGAGCGTCATCGGTACGTGAGTGTGAGCGTTGACGAAGCCGGGGAGGACGGCGTTGCCGCGGGCGTTGATCGTCTCGCGTCCGGTGAATCGCCTGGCGATGTCGGCGGCCTTGCCGACGGCGACGATGTCGCCCTTGTCGATGGCGACCGCCCCGTCGTCGATGTTCGGTCCCGCCATGGTGATGATCGTGCCGTGTGCGATGACGATGTCCACCTTCCGTGGAGCGGCCTGGGCCGTCAGCGCGAGGAAAACGAGAAGGAGGGGGAGGAAGCGGCGTTGCAGCATGGGGGGAACGTTAGCGGAATCGCGGGGCGCGTACAATTCGGCGAATGAAAGCGCTGTTGCGCCAGCATGCCACATACGACGATCTGGTGAAGGTGCCGGAGAACATGGTCGCCGAGCTGATCGACGGCGATCTGTACGCGTGGCCGCGGCCTGCCGGACCGCATGCGCGTTTCTCCTCCGCCCTGGGAATGGACATCGGTACGCCGTACGACCGGGGGCGCGGCGGCCCCGGCGGGTGGTGGATCCTGTTTGAGCCGGAACTTCACCTTGGCGCGCAGGTCGTCGTCCCCGACCTCGCGGGTTGGCGCCGCGAACGCATGCCCCAGATTCCGAAGGATCATCGCTTCGTCGTCGCGCCGGATTGGGTTTGCGAGGTCATCTCGCCGTCGTCGTTTCGCATCGATCGTGGCAAGAAGATGCGTATCTACGCCGAGCACGACGTGGCGTGGATGTGGGTCGTCGATCCAATCGGCCGCGTGCTCGAAGTGCTGACGCTCGACGACGACAACTGGAAGTACGTCACCACGTTCAGCGGCAGCGACGTCGTTCGCGCGGAGCCGTTCCCGGAAGCGGAGATCGATCTCGCCTCGATCTGGGGTCCGGACGAGGAGTGACCTACCTGTCATCCTGAGCCTGCCGCAGCCGCCGAGCGAGCGTAGCGAGCGAAATGCGGCGAAGGACGGCGAAGGATCTCCAGTTACGCGGCATGGGGCAGGAGCGAAAGGGTAGTTTTTGTGTGCGTGCCCATCCTTTGGACGGTAGAACTCCTCACCAAAGATCGAGCTGGTCAAGAGCATGAATCAGTCTTGACCGATCAATGAACAAACCTCTGCTGCGCTTCTGCCCCATGCGGCGTAACTGGAGATCCTTCGCCGTCCTCCGCGCATTTCGCTCGCTACGCTCGCTCAGCGCTCCGGCAGGCTCAGGATGACAGTTGTGTTGCTACGGCTCCCAGTGATGGCAGCGTCACCTCTCCCTACTTGCCAGCTCCCCCTCCACCTCACTCCACTCAATCCCCTCATCGGCCATCAGCACGCTGACGTGGAAGACGAGGTCGGCGATCTCGCTGACGAGGCGTTCGCGCGTTTCGCTCAGGGCGGCGATGACCACCTCGGTCGCTTCCTCGCCGATCTTTTTGGCCATGCGTCCTCGTCCGCCGTTGAAGAGTTTGGCCGAGTACGAGCCCTCGGGGCGTTTCTCGCGACGGTCGCGGAGGACGTTCATCAGGCGATCGAGCGCGCGCGGCGGGACGCCGGTGAAACACGAGCGGGCGCCGGTATGGCAGGCGGGCCCATTCGGGATGACGCTGACGACGAGGGCATCGTGGTCGCAGTCTTCGCTGACGGCGATGACGCGCTGCGTGTTCCCCGAGGTTGCGCCCTTGTGCCAGAGCTCATTGCGGGAACGGCTCCAGAGCCAGGTCTCGCCGGTCTCGCGCGTTTTCTGCAGAGACTCTTCACTCATGTAAGCGAGCGTCAGCACCTCGCCGGTTCGTGCGTCCTGGATGATTGCGGGAGTGAGTTTCATCGCACCGGTATCCCTTCACTTGCCAGAAACTGTTTTACATCGCCGATCGACAGCCGGCGGTCGTGAAAGAGCGAGGCGGCAAGAACCGCGCGCGCGCCGCCGGCTTCGATGGCGTCGCGAAAATGGTCCACGCTGCCGGCGCCGCCGGAAGCGATCACGCCGATATTCACGATGCTGGTGACCGCGCGCAGCAGCTCGATGTCGTAGCCGCTGTTGGTTCCGTCGCGGTCGACGGAGGTGAGCAGGATCTCGCCCGCCCCCAACTCCTCGGCACGCCTGCACCATTCGACGGCATCGACGCCGGAGGATTCCCTGCCGCCGCGCACCATCGCTTCGAAATGATCGCCGGCGCGTTTGGCGTCGCACGACAACACCACCGCCTGCACCCCGAACTCGCGCGCGCAATCGGCGATGAGTTGCGGGTCGCGGATGGCGGCGGTGTTGATGGCCACGCGGTCCGCGCCCGCGCGGAGGAGCGCGCGGAAGTCCTCTATGGTGCGGACGCCGCCGCCGACGGTGAGCGGGATGAAGAGCGACTCCGAGACGCGCCGTACGACGTCGAGCGCCGTCGAACGGTTCGCGTCGGTGGCGGAGATATCGAGGATCACCAGCTCGTCACCACCTTCGGCTTCGTAGCGCACCGCGCATTCCACCGGATCGCCGGCATCGCGGATGTCGACGAAGTTGACGCCCTTCACCACGCGTCCGTCGCGCACATCGAGGCAGGGGATGACGCGCTCGGGGATGGCGTTGGGCGCAGCCACCAGCGCGCGCGCCTCGGCCAGCCGGATTCGCCCATCCAGCAGCGCGCGACCGATGACGCATGCGCCGACGCTCCCGATGCGGCCGAGCGAGACGACGTCGCTCATCGTGGAGACGCCACCGGAAGCGATGACGCGCATCGTTGTCCGCAGCGAGCGGTAAAGCGCGAACGATGGTCCGCGCATCGCGCCATCTTTGCTGATGTCGGTGATGAGCACTTCGCCGATGCCCAACGCTTCGACCCTTGCCAGCACCTCGGCCAGCGAGGCGGTTGCGTCGCGTTCCCACCCACCGACGCGAACGATGCCGTCGCGAACATCGACCGCGGCGACGACGCGGCCGGCGCCGAGGTCGCCGACGATGTCGCGCAGGACCTCGGGCGCATCCGCCGCGACCGTACCGATGACGACCTTCTCAGCGCCGGCGTCGATCCAGCTCCTGGCATCGGCGAGCGACCGGATTCCGCCGCCGGCCTGGATGCGAAGGCCGCGCGATGCCAGTCGCCGCACGATCTTCGTCTCCACCGGCCTGCCGCTCCGCGATGCTTCGAGATCGACGACGTGCAGGCGCGATCCGCGGGGGACAGCGAGCGTGTCGAGAACGGTCTCCGGATCGCCGTATGCCGTCACGCGCGCGAAGTCGCCGTGCAGCAGGCGGACGACCTGTCCGTCAAGAAGATCGATCGACGGGATCACGTCCATGCAATGTAGTTCCTCAGGACGCGCAGCCCGGCCGCCGACGATTTCTCGGGATGAAACTGCACGCCGAAGATGCGCTGATGCTGCACCGCCGCGGTGAATGGCCCGCCGTAGTCGGCTCGCGCAATCTCGTCGGGTGCGTCGACGGCCGCATAGGAGTTGACGAAATAGAAGACGCCATTCTCGACGCCCTCGAAGAGCGGTCCGTGCGCGGCGATGCGATTCCAGCCGATCTGTGGCACCGGGAGGATGCCGTCGTATTGCCGCACTTCGCCGCGCACGAGTCCGAGTCCAGGGGTGGTGCCCATCTCGTGCGAGCGATCGAAGAGAAGTTGATGCCCGACGCAGATGCCGAGGAGTGCGGCGCCGCGGTTCACGGCTTCGTGAATCGCGGCGTCGATTTTGTTTTCGGTCAGCCATCGCATGGCCGCAACGAACGAGCCGACGCCGGGGAGGACGAGCTTGGAGGCGTTGGCGATTTCGCCTGGATCGCGCGTCACGTGCAAATCCGCGCCGGCAACGCGCAACGCGCGGGCGATGTTGGCGACATTGGCGACGGGGGAGTCGATGAGGGTAGTTTTCATGAGCGGGGTTGCGCGGTCTCGCGGTCTCGCGGTCTCGCGGTGGTTTGCCGCGAGACCCCGCAACCGCGAGACCGCGCGACTAGATGACTCCCTTCGTCGACGGAATCTCGCTTCCCACCACCGCTTTCGCTTCGCGCAGCGCGATGGCGAATGCTTTGAAGATCGACTCGGCGGCGTGGTGTCCGTTGCGGCCGCGGATGAGATCGACGTGGATGTTGCAGGCGCACTTGTTGGCGAACGATTTGAAAAACTCCTCGACCAGGGCGAACGGAAAGTCTTTGTGGATGAGCAGCATCTCGCGGTCGATCGGCACCTCGAAGACCAGGTAAGGGCGGCCGGCGAAGTCGACGACGACGCGCGCCAGCGCCTCGTCGAGCGGAACGTAGGCGTGGCCGAAGCGGCGGATGCCGCGCTTATCACCGAGCGCCTGGGCGAAGGCCTCGCCGAGGACCAGAGCGGTGTCTTCGACGGTGTGGTGGTAGTCGATGTGGGTGTCGCCGGTGGAGACGACGTCGAGATCGACGCGGCCGTGCCGGGCGATGACGTCGAGCATGTGCGAGAGAAAGCCGACCGGCGTCTCGATGCGGGAGTGGGTCCCGTCGCCGTCGAGGTTGACCGTGACGGCGACGTTCGTTTCTTTGGTGGTGCGGGTGATCGTCGCTACGCGCATGACGAGAGTGCCTCCATGAATGAATCGTTTTGTTCCGCGGTCCCGACCGAAACGCGCAGGGCATTGGCCACGGCGGCGCCGATATCGCGGATGAGGATGCCGCGCGCGTGCAGGTCGTTGAAGACATCCTTGGCATTGCGCGCCGTGGTGAAGGCGATGAAGTTCGATCGCGACGGAAACGGACTTACGCCGTCGATTCGCTGCATCGCATCGAACATTCGCGCGCGCTCGGCGATCGTGTTGGCGACATTGCGCGTGCGGATATCGCCGTGATCGAGCGCAGTCGCGGCGACCGCCTCGCTGACGATGTTGAGGGAGTAGGGGAGCTTCACTTTGCGGATCTCGCGGCAGGTCGACGCCGTCGAGGCCAGCCACCCGACGCGCAGCCCGGCCAGCCCCCACGCCTTCGAGAAGGTCGAGAAGGTGACCAGCCGGTCGTGCAGCGCCGGCATCGCATCTTCGGCGAAGTCGCCGTACGCCCGGTCGAAGAGCACCGTGGCGCCGGTCGCCAGAAGGGCATCGACCCCGCCCTCGGGGAGCACCCCACCGGTGGGGTTGTTCGGCGAGCAGACGATGACGATGGCGTTGTCGCAGCGCTCGATGGCACGGAGCATTTCGTCGAGCGGGAGGAAACCGGTCGAAGGATCGATGGCGATCGGCAGCGCGATGCCGCCTGCGACGGCGACGAGCTTCTCGTAAAGGGCAAACGACGGCTTCGGAAAGACGACCGGCGTGCCAGGCCCGACAAAAGTGGGGATGGCCGCGGCCAGCAATTCGTTCGAACCGTTGCCGACCAGAACGTTCTCCGCGGCGTAACCGTGGGTTTTCGCCAGCGCGCCGCGAAGGAGCATCGACTCGAAGTCGGGGTAGATGTTCCACGGCCGTTCCAGCACGCGGGCCAGCACCTGCTCTTTAAGCGCGCGCGGAAAGTCGGACGGACTCTCGTTCTGATTGAGTTTGATCTCCGCCTCGCGCAGCTCCAGCGTGTACGCGGTCATGGCCGCTACGACATCACGCGACATGGCTCCTCCGTGCCGCGATCGAGGCGGCGTGTTTCGGCAGTCCTTCGAAGTTCGCGATGCGCTCCCCCGCCTCGCCGATCTCCGCCAGCTCTTCGGCGGTCATGGTGATGACGTTCGAGCGCTTCACGAAGTCATACACGCCGAGCGGGGAGAAGAAGCGCGCGCTGCCTCCGGTCGGCAATACGTGATTCGGCCCGGCCACGTAGTCACCCGCGGCCACCGGCGAAAACGGCCCGCAGAAGATCGCGCCGCAGTTCTCCAGCCTCTCCGCGATCTCCGCGGCTCCGCGTGTATGAATCGAAACATGCTCCGGTGCGATGCGGTCCGCGAGCGCGATGGCATCGTCGACGGAAGAGACCTGGAGATTGAGGGTGGCCCGTACGTCGAGGGGCGTTCCGATCGAGATGCAGATCACCGCCGAGTCTTCACCGTGCTCCGCCTGGGCATCGAGATCGGCCTGGACGAGCGTGGCGTCCGACGAGGCATCGGCGATGACGACAAGCTCGGTGGGCCCGGCGGTCATGTCGATGCCGACCGTGCCGACGAGCAACGCCTTGGCCGCGGTCACGTATTGATTGCCGGGGCCGACGATCTTGTCGACCCGCTTCAACGACTCCGTCCCCAGCGCTGCCGCGGCGATGCCAGCCGCGCCGCCGCAGCGGTAGATCGCGGCGATGCCGAGGCGGGAGCAGGCGTAATGCAGCTCATCGCGTGCCGCGGCGGCGGGAGTGGTGATGACGACCAGCTCGCGAACGCCGGCGATGCGCGCCGGAACGGCGCACATGATCAGCGTCGAGAGATAGACCGCCCGCCCGCCGGGAGCATAGATGCCGGCGCGCCGCAGCGGCCGGACGCGGTGCTGCATCCCTTCCCATCGATACGACTGCGGAAGCTGCGGCCGGTGAAAGGCCTCGATCCGCTCGATGGCCATCTCAATAGCATCGCGCATGGCCGGATCGATCGTGACCTCGCGTGGCGTGATCAGAATCTCGTCGAGCGTCACCCCATCGAAGCGCTCGATCTGTTCGCGTACGAAGGCATCGCCGCGCGCGCGGACTCCGGCGATCATGTCCGTGGCGACGCGCATGGCGTTGTCGTTCGATGCCCCGCGGCGGGACTCGAGTGTGAGGAGGGCGGTGTCTATCTCATTGGGCTGCATGATGGCCTCCACGTCGCTCACAGTCTGCTAGACGAGGCGCCCTTGCCACTCCCTTCGTCGAGAGCCCTTCTCCCCCCGCGGTTTCTTGCGGGGGGAGCAGGGCCTGCCCTGAGCGAGCGAAGCGAGTCGAAGGGTGCCGAAGGCGGATGAGGGGGGCGTTTACAGGAGATGTAAGGTGTTGCGATGCTGACCTGAAGCCGGTTGATTGGCATTCTGCTGATGCGCGACTTACGGCAGCGTGAAGCGCCCCCTCATCCGCCTGTCGGCACCTTCTCCCCCGCAAAAACCCGCGGGGGAGAAGGGCTCTCGATGTAAGAGGGTCCCGAGCGCTCTTGGCGCTCGAGGTTAGACAGTGTCCGGGATTCCATGCCGCTGGTGAGAAATGCACCTCATCGCGCCACATTCACCGCCTCCTCCACCTTCGCGATCAGCTCGCGTACTTGCTTCGGCTCTGTCCGATAGAAGTTCTTCCCGACGATCAGGCGCGGTGAGATCTCGGCGATGACGTCCTGCAGCTCCAGCTTGTGAACGCGCACAGTCTCGCCGGTCTCGACGAGGTCGACGACGTGCGAGGTCAGCTTCAGCACCGCGGCCAGCTCGACCGAGCCGCCGAGGGGGACGATCTCGGCGCGGACGCCTCGGCTGTCGAGGAACTGGCGGGTGATGCGCGGGTACTTGGTGGCCACCTTTGTCAGCGGCGGGGCGCCGGGAGCGGCGATCAGCATCATCCGGCAGCGGCCGAACGGGAGCTCGACCGGCTGGTAGGCGGTGCATTCGTGCTCAAGAATCTGATCGAGACCGGCGATGCCAGCATCGGCGGCGCCGTGCTCGACGTAAACCGGCACGTCGCAATCTTTGACGAAGATCCACTCGATGCCGCCGCGGTCGAAAACGAGCTTCCGCGTCTTCAGATCGGCGTCGTCCGGCACCTTGTATCCGGCGCCGGCGAAGACGCCGAGGGCCCGGTCCTGCAATCGTCCTTTGGGGATGGCTATGCGCATATCGTTCAATCCAGATCGTCGATGGTGAATGTGAAGCCGATCGCCGCGGCGCGCTGGCCGAAGCGTTCGTAGAGTGTGTCGTAGCGGCCGCCCTGTGCCACTTTGGCGCGGGCCGCACCGGCGTAGACGCGGAAGCGAAGGCCGGTGTAGTAACCGATGTCCTCGATGTCGTCCAGGTGGAGGGCGAAGCTGGCATCGCCATCCAGCGCGTCGCTGATCGCGCTCAGCCGCGCCGCGGCCTCGGGAGCGAACGGTGCCACGTCGTCGAGCGTCGCTTCTCCCGAGATCAATCTCGCCACGATGGTCTGCAATGCCGCCGGTACGCCGGGGGTCATCCGCTTGGCCGAAAGCGCCTCGCGCACGGCGGACGACTGCGCGATCAGCACGGCGGCGATGGAGACGTCGTTGTAGACGATGGCCGGATCGCTGACCAGATCGGCGGCCAGCCGAAGCATGGCCAGGTCCGCATCGACGGAATCGTCGCCGATGATCTCGGCCCCGATCTGGAACAGCTCCCGATTCGCGCCGAGGCGGGATGCTTCGACGCGGATGACGTCGCCGCGGTAGAAGAGGCGAAGCGGCAACTCATCCGCTGTGATCGCCGGCGCGAGCGCGCGTGCCAGCATGGGCGTGAAGTCGGCGCGGATGGCGACGAGATCGCCTTCGCGGTCGACGAAGCGATAGCTCTGTTTCGCCGCCGTGCTGTCGACGAGCGAGGCGTACGGCTCGACATAATCAATGATCGGCAGAACGACCTCGGCGAAGCCGGCGCCGCTGAAGGTATCGACGAAGCGCGCCTCGATGCGCCGCCGCCGCGCGGTCTCCTCGGCCAGCAACGGGTGAACGCCTGTCGGGTATCTCGAATTTGTGGCCATAAAGTCAAAAACCTCTTCCCCGCATCGGAGAAGAGGTTCAGGTCAGTCGGCTGTGTTGTCTTCGCTGAGCGCCCCTTGTCCGATCGGGGCGCGTGCGGCACCCCTACATCACGTGGTGATGGTGGTGGTGCCGGGTGTGAGCGAAGTTGGTGTTCATCGGGTGGCGAAGTGTAGAGACGCGGAGGGGTTGTGTCAAATTCCATACGCGGTTGCGCGGTCTCGTGGTTGCGCGGTCTCGGGGTTGCTGAGTTGCTCGGTTGCTTAGTTGCTCGGTACCAGCAACCAAGTAACCCAGCAACCACTACCCCAGCAACCCCAACCGCGCGACCCCGCAACCGCGAGACCCCGAGACCCCTTTACAATGCGCCGCCATGACTCTCGACGAACAGCTCGACTTCCTCGGCAAGGGGACGGTCGATTTCATCGAACGCAATGATCTGAAGACGAAGCTTGCCCGCGGCAAGCCGCTCACGGTGAAGGTCGGGTTCGATCCGACGGCGCCGGACATCCATCTCGGTCATACGGTGGTGATCCGGAAGATGAAGCACTTCCAGCAGCTCGGGCACCGCGTCATCTTCCTGATCGGCGATTTCACCGGACTGATCGGCGATCCGACCGGCAAGAAGGCCACGCGTCCGGCGCTGTCGCGCGAGGAGATTGAACAGAACGCGGAGACGTACAAGCAGCAGATCTTCAAGATCCTCGATCCGAAGACGACGGAGATCCGATTCAACTCCGAATGGCTCGGCGCACTAGGCTCCGAGGGGATGATCCGCCTGGCGGCGAAATACACGCTGGCCCGGATTCTGGAGCGCGACGATTTCCGCAAGCGCTTCGAGAATCATCAGCCGATCGCCATCCACGAGCTGCTCTACCCGCTGGCGCAGGGCTACGACTCCGTCGCGCTCAAGGCGGACGTCGAGATGGGCGGCACCGATCAGCTCTTCAATCTGCTCGTCGGCCGCGACCTGATGCGCGAGTACGGCCTGGAGCCGCAGGTGGTCATCACCACGCCGCTGATCGAAGGACTGGACGGCATCGAGAAGATGTCGAAGTCGCTCGGTAACTACATCGGCATCAACGAGGAGCCGGGCTCGATGTTCGGCAAGGTGATGTCGATCTCCGATGAGCTGATGTGGAAGTACTACATCCTCTGCACCGACCTGACGCCGGCCGAGATCGCGGTGCGGAGGGCGGCGCTGCATCCGATGGAGGCCAAGCGCGAGCTGGCCAAATCGATCATCCGCGATTTCCACGATGCCGATGCCGCCGATGCCGCTGAGCAGGAGTTTCGCCGAATCTTCAGCGAACGCCAGGCCCCCGCGGAGATCGAAGAGACGACGCTTCCATCCGCCGCAGAGCCGCAGTTGCTGTCGAAGATCATCGTCGCCGCCGGCCTCTCCGAATCGAACAAGGACGCCCAACGCGTCATCGCCCAGGGCGGGGTGCTCGTCGATGATGCGAAAGTCAGCGACCCGCGGGCCACGCTCGATGCCACAAGCGGCAAGTCGTACGTGCTGAAGGTGGGGAAGCGGCGTTTCGCGAAGATCACGTTCGGCCACTAAAAAAGGGACGAGGGTTTCCCCTCGTCCCTCGTCACTACCTCACGATCCCTGTCTCACCGGATGTTCACTGGGATCGTGATGATCTCGGTCACCCCGTCGGCGGTGACGCGGATCTTCAGGTTCAGCGTCGTGCCGGCGGAGAGGGCGTTCGGCGACCAGGTGAGGCCGCCGCGGGCGTCGAAGAAACGGAGCTCGCTGGGGGCGTTGAGCAGCTCGAACGTCGCCGGAGTGGTGGAGTCGACTACGACGCGGAAAGCGATCGGCCAGGTGCCGGTCTGGACGTCGATGGAGTGATCGAGAACGCCGTCGTGGTTGGCGTCGGGAACGCTGATCTTTCCGTTGTCGCCGAAGTCGACGCCTTCGAAATTGATGCGCAGATCGGCGCGGGCCAGGACGCCGGGGACGTAGGTCGGATCGCCCGAGGCGTTGTTGATGACGCTGCCGTAGGCGAGGGCGCGGCCGTTGGTCACGATGGCGTGCACCGTGTCGTTGTCCTGCGGAAGTTTGCCGAAGAGCGTCTCGACGCCGTTGCCGTACTGGATCTGCGAGCCTGCCGCGTATGAAACCTCTTTCGAAGCGGCGATGGTGCCGTCGGCGCGCAGCAACTCCCACTGAACCGTCGCCGCACTCACGGCGTAGACGCCGAAGTTGAAGTGCGCCTCCGTTGCCGACGACGGACCGCTGAGGACAACGATGCTGCCAGCGTCAGGGACGCTGGTGGCATCGACTGCCGGGATGTCCTGTCCGAACTCGCCCGAGGCAGACTTGTTGAACGTACGTGAGCTGACGGTCAGTTTCTGGGCGAAGGCGCTGTCGAAGGTGACTTCGATCGCGCCCGTGGCGCTGGAGCGGCCGAAGCGGCTGGCCACGACGTCGGCGACGGAGACCGTTGCGCGCGGGGCGACGTCGACCGTGGCCGTTCCGCCGGCGCCGGTGGTGTCGTGGAAGATGAGCGTGGCCGAAATGGCGCTGGCGCTGGTGTTGTGAAGCGTGAGCTCGGTCTGCCACTGGCTGCCATTCGAGCCCGGGCCGGTGCCAGAAGCGGGGATGACCAGCGTGGTGGCGCCGGCGGCCAGCGGAAGAATCGTTGCCATGATGGTGATGAGGATGCGTTTGAAGTTCATTTGGTTTTCTCCTTCGTTTGTTGCGCTCTGGTACGCGCGTACGAAAAAGAGTGTCTAGAACTTTATGCGATCACAGCATCACAATCGCAACGATTAAATAGATACGAAAAAAGCACACGCGCAACCGCGTCGTGCGGCTGCATTCGTGTGCGTTTGGCGTTGTAGATACGGGAGGAGTGGGGGAAACGTTGGGGTCCCGCCCTCGATATACTCCCTCCATGCCGATTCCGTTACTCGATCTGAAACAGCAGTACGCCACGATCCGCGACGAAGTGCTTCGTGTGACCGGCGAGGTTTATGACTCCCAGTACTTCATCCTGGGACCGCGTGTCGACTCCTTCGAGCGCGACTTTGCCGCCTATTGCCAGAGCAGGCATTCGGTGGCCGTTTCGTCGGGCACCGATGCGCTGCTCATCGCTCTCATGGTCCTCGGCGTCGGCCCCGGCGATGAAGTGATCGTTCCCGCATATTCATTCTTCGCCACGGCCGGCGTCGTCGACCGGCTGGGCGCCACGCCGGTCTTCGCCGACATCGATCTGGCCGACTACAACCTCGACCCGAAGCAGATCGAAACGCGCATCACCTCGTGCACCAAGGCGATCATGCCGGTGCATCTGTACGGTCAGTGCGCGGCGATGGACGAGATCAACCGCATCGCCGCGAAGCACAACCTGGCGGTGATCGAGGACGCGGCGCAGGCGGTTGGCTCGGAGTACGGGGGCCGGCGCGCCGGCGTGCTCGGCACGATGGCGGCGTTTTCGTTTTTCCCGTCGAAGAACCTCGGCGCCTTCGGCGACGCCGGCGCCGTGACGTGCGAGGACGACGCCACGTACGAGAAGCTGATCGACTTCCGCGTCCACGGCATGCGGCCGAAGTACTACCACCGCTACGTCGGCGGCAACTTCCGCATCGATGCGCTGCAGGCGGCCATCCTCCACGTCAAGCTGCCGCACCTGGAGGGGTGGACCGAAGGACGGAGAAGGAATGCGGAGAGGTACGCGGAGCTCTTCGCGGATGCGAACCTCGGCGACCGCATCGTGCTCCCGCGCGAGCTGGCGGGCCGCCGTCACATCTATAACCAGTACATCATCCGTTTCGCCGACGGTGGTACGCGGGACCGGGTCCTGAACCATCTGAAGGGAGCCGGCATCGGCTGCGAGGTCTACTACCCGCTCACGCTGCCGCAGCAGGAATGCTTCACCGACGTTCCTTCGGCGGGCGATCCCTTCCCGAATTCCGATCTTGCCGCGGCCACGACGCTGGCCATTCCCATCTTTCCCGAGTTGACGAAGGATCAGATGGCGGAGGTGGTGGGGGAGATTGGGGAGGCACTCGCGAGTCGTTAGATTGGTGAGTTGATGGTTATCGGTTATCGGTTGTCGGTTGTCGAGGTTGCGCGGTCTCGGGGTTGCGCGGTCTCGCGGCTGTTCGGCGATTCGGAGCTCCCTACGAGCCAAACACCCCGAGACCGCGCAACCGCGAGACCGCGCGACCCGATAACCGACAACCGATAACCCGACAACCGACAACCACCAACCCCCAAACCCCATGATCCCCCTCCGCCACACACTCCCTCTGCAAACGACGCCGGTCGTCAACCGGGCGCTGGTCATGGCCAACGGGATCGTCTTCGTGACGCAGCTCTTTCTCGGTCAGCAGACCGAGATGATGATCAACATCTTCGGTTTCGTTCCGGCGAGACTGGTCCATCCGGCGGCGTACGGCTATTCGCTGTTCGAAGTGGCGGTCACGCTCATCACCTCGCTCTTCCTGCATGGCGGTTTCGTTCATCTCATCGGCAACATGATTTACCTCTGGGTCTTCGGCGGTGCAGTCGAGGACGCGCTGGGGCACGTCCGCTACTTCGCCTTCTTCCTGGTCTGCGGCGTGATCGGCAGCCTCACGCACACGATGCTCTTCCCGCAGTCGACGGTTCCGTCGATCGGGGCCTCTGGGAGCATCGCCGGCATCCTCGGGGCGTTCCTCGTGCTTCGGCCGCGGGCCCGGATCGTCACGCTGTTGCCGCTGGTCGTGTATTGGGCGATGATCGAGATCCGTGCCGTCATCTTTCTGCCGATCTGGTTTGCCATGCAGTTCTTCAACGGCTTCCTCTCCATCGCCGCGGCGCACCGGACGCAGGAGGTGAACGGCATCGCCTGGTGGGCGCATGTCGGGGGGTTCGTATTCGGCGCGATCATCGGAGCCTTTGCGCGGCGACGCTCGCCGGAACGTGTGACACCATAGGCACCGGAAGGGGTGGACGTTTGAAAAAGGGAATCATTCTGGCCGGCGGATCGGGCACACGGCTGTACCCGATGACCTCGGCGATGTCGAAGCAGCTCTTGCCGGTCTACGACAAGCCGATGATCTATTACCCGCTGACGACGCTCATGCTCGCCGGCATCACCGAGTTTCTGATCATCACCACGCCGGAGGACCAGGCCAGCTTCCAGAAGCTTCTCGGCAGCGGCTCCCAGTGGGGCGTCAAGCTGGAGTACGCGGCGCAGCCGGAACCGGGAGGGCTGGCGCAGGCGTTTCTCATCGGGCGCGACTTCGTCGGCGGTGAGCCGAGTTGTCTCATTCTCGGCGACAACATCTTCTATGGTCACGGCCTGCCGGACTCGCTCCGCCGCGCCGCGGCCGGCGACAGCGGGGCGACGGTTTTCGTCTACCGGGTGCCTGACCCCGAACGCTACGGCGTAGCGGAATTCGATGAGCACGGGCAGGCCATCAGCATCGAAGAGAAGCCGGAAAAGCCCCGCTCCAACTTCGCCGTCACGGGACTCTACTTTTACGACGAGCGCGTGTGTGATTTCGCCGCGAACCTCACGCCGTCGAAGCGGGGAGAGCTGGAGATCACCGACCTCAATCGCGTCTACCTTCAGATCGGCGAATTGCGTGTGGAGCAGCTCGGACGGGGCTTCGCCTGGTTCGACACCGGCACGCAGGAATCGCTGCTGCAGGCGGCGAACTTCGTGGAGACGGTGGAGCTGCGCCAGGGGTTGAAAATCGCATGCCCCGAAGAGGTCGCGTACTACCTGGGGTTGATCGATGCCAAGCAGTTGCGGGAACTGGCCACGAGGCTGGCGCGGAGCACGTACGGGCGCTACCTGCACGACCTTCTCGACGAACAGGCGCAGCGCGCGGCGAGGACGGCGACGGCCACATGACGAAACACGTCGTCGTCACAGGCGGCGCCGGCTTCATCGGCTCCAACATCGCCGACGCCTACATCGAGCGCGGGTGGCGCGTCACCATCTTCGACAATCTATCCAGCGGCGACCGGCGCAACGTCCATCCGAGTGCGGCCTTTCACCAGTTGGACATCCGCGACGCAGCCGCGGCGGATCTCATTCGCGCGCTGAAGCCGGACGTCATCAGCCACCACGCCGCGCAGATGGACGTCCGCAAGTCGGTCGAAGATCCCGCCGCCGACGCGGACGTCAACGTGGTCGGATCGCTGCGAATCCTCGAGGCGGCGGTCGACGCGGCGGTGAAGCGCTTCGTCTTCGCATCGACAGGGGGCGCCATCTACGGTGAGCCGGTCGAGGGGGCGCAGGACGAATCGCATCCGACGGCACCGCTCTCGCCGTACGGTTGCGCCAAGCTCGCCGTCGAGCACTACCTGCATTACTACCGCGTCGTGCACGGGCTCTCATCGGTTGCTCTCCGATACGCGAACGTCTACGGCCCGCGGCAGAGCGCACATGGCGAAGCGGGGGTGGTGGCCATCTTCGCCGGACGGATGATCGACGGCCAGCCGTCGACGATCAACGGCAGCGGCATGCAGACGCGCGACTTCGTCTACATCGACGACGTCGTGGCCGCGAACATGGCCGCCTCCGATGCCGGATGGCAGGGGGAGTACAACGTGGGAACGGGAGTGGAGACATCGGTCAACGAGCTGTACGCGTCGCTGGCGTCGATCGCCGGATCGGACGTCCCTGCGGCACACGGCCCGGCAAAAGAGGGAGAACAGCTTCGAAGCGTCCTGGACGGCAGCCGGTTACGAAAACTGGCCGCGCTTCCGGAGCGGACGTCGCTGCGGGACGGATTGGCAACGACGTTCACCTGGCTGCGCGATAAGGGGCGCGCGCGATGATCATCACGCGCAGCCCGCTGCGGATCAGTCTCGGCGGCGGCGGCACCGACCTGCCGTCGTACTACGAGAAGTTCGGCGGGTTTCTCATCGCCGCGGCGATCGACCGCTATGTCTACGTCACCATCAACCGGCCATTCGGCGCGGGAATCCGGCTGAAGTACTCCGACATCGAGAATGTCGACACGGTCGATGAGGTGCGCCATCCCATTCTTCGAGAAGCATTGCGGATGATGAATCTGCGCACGCCGCAGATCGAGATCACCACGCTTGCCGAGATCCCGTCCGGCACCGGCCTGGGGTCTTCCGGAAGTTTCACGACCGCCCTGGTCAAGGCGCTGTACGCGCATCGGCGCCGTCTCCTCCATTCGAGCGAAGTGGCCCGGCTGGCCTGCGAGATCGAGATCGAGCGTCTTCACGAGCCGGTCGGCAAGCAGGATCAGTACATCGCCGCGTACGGTGGCGTGACCTGTTTCGATTTTCATCCCGACGGCTCGGTCTCCGCGCAACCGCTGGCGCTGGGCATGGACACGCTCTTCGAGCTGGAGGACAACCTCCTCCTATTCTTCACCGGCTTCTCGCGCAGTGCCGGCAGCCTGCTGCAGGATCAGAAAACCCGCTCGGACGCCGAAGATCCGGAGATGATCGACAACCTGCACTACGTCAAAGACCTCGGCTACCGGAGCCAGCGCGCTCTCGAAGCCGGACGGTGCCATGAATTCGGCGAGCTGCTGCACGAGCACTGGGAGCACAAAAAGCGGCGTTCGAAGGGCATGAGCAACCCGAAGATCGACGAGTGGTACGAGCTCGGGCGCCGGAACGGCGCCATCGGCGGAAAGCTGGTCGGCGCGGGCGGTGGCGGCTTCCTGATGTTCTACGCCGAGGATCGCAAAGGCCTGCGGCAGGCGATGCGGGACTCGGGGCTGGAGGAAGTGCGGTTCCGTTTCGATTTCGAAGGGACGAAGGTGTTGATGTCTTAAAGTCTTTAACCACGAGACACAGAGGACACAGAGACTTCCTCTGTGATCTCTGTGCCTCTGTGGTGAAAAGCCTTTCTCGGCGCGGTTACAATGCGCCCGACCATGAGCTACGCCGAAGAGCACTTGAAGGAAGCGTCCGCGATCATTGAAAAACTCGATGCGGATGCGATCGAGCGGACTGCCGGACTGCTGGCCGCGCTTCGCGAGCGGCACGGGCGTCTTTTCCTCCTCGGCGTCGGTGGCAGCGCGGCCAATTGCTCCCATGCTGTCAACGACTTCCGGAAGATCTGCGGCATCGAGGCGTATGCCCCCACGGACAACGTCAGCGAGCTGACGGCGCGCACGAACGACGAGGGATGGCCCTCGGTTTTCATCGAGTGGCTCAAGGTCAGCCGGCTCACCCGGGACGATCTGCTCTTCATCCTTTCCGTCGGCGGGGGCAACCGCGAGAAGAACGTGAGCCCCAACCTTGTTGCCGCCCTCGAATACGGAAGAGAGGTCGGGGCGAAGATCTGCGGCATCGTCGGGCGCGACGGAGGGTACACGGCCAAGGTCGCCGACGCCTGCGTCATCATCCCCACCGTCAATCCGCAGAACGTCACGCCGCACACGGAGGCGTTTCAGGCCGTGGTGTGGCACCTCCTGGTGTCGCATCCGATCCTGAAAGTGTCCGAGACGAAGTGGGAATCGACCAGGTGATCATGCGCGCCGTGTTTCTCGACCGGGACGGTGTCATCAACCGCGCCACCGTGCGCGACGGGAAGCCATATCCGCCGGACACGCTCGACGAGCTGGAAGTGCTCGAGGGGGTTCCGGACGCGCTCTCGAAGCTGCGCCAGGCAGGCTTTCGTCTCATCGTCGTGACGAACCAGCCTGACGTCGCCCGCGGTGCGCAGACACGCGAGACGATCGAAGCGATGCACGAGCGTCTGGTTTCTTCGCTGGCCGTCGACGAGATCGTGGCCTGCTATCACGACGGCGATGCCTGCGATTGCCGGAAGCCGAAGCCGGGGGCCTTGCTCGATGCGGCGCGCCGGCATGGCCTGGAGCTGGAGCGCTCGTTCATGGTGGGCGACCGCTGGCGCGACATCGAAGCGGGGCAGCGGGCAGGGTGCCGCTGTCTCTTCGTCGATCACGGTTACCGCGAGCAGCAGCCGGCCGGACCCTTCGTCCGCGTGGCCTCGCTGGCCGCGGCGGCGGAATGGATTCTCGAGAACCAATGATGAAACGAGTCGAAGAGCTGTCAGTCAAAATTTTCGCCGACGGCGCCGAGAAGGCCGGGATGCTGGAGATGTACGCCAAGCCGTTCATCAAAGGCTTCACCACCAACCCCACGCTGATGCACAAGGCGGGACTCACCGATTACTGCGCCTTCGCCCGCGAGATCGTCGAGGCCATTCCCGACCGGCCGATCTCCTTCGAAGTCTTCTCCGACGAGTTCGGCGACATGGAGCGGCAGGCGCGCGAGATCGCCACGTGGGGAGACAACGTCTACGTCAAGATCCCGGTGACGAACACGCGCCGCGAGCCGGCCTACGACCTGGTGCGGCGATTGTCCGAAGAGGGCATCAAGCTGAACATCACCGCCATCATGACGGTCGATCAGGTTCGCCATATCGTCGACGCCGTGAGCGAGGGTGCACCGTCGTGCATCTCCGTCTTCGCCGGCCGGATCGCGGACACCGGACGCGATCCTGTCCCGATCATGGCCGAATGTGTCGGCCTTCTCAAGGCGGCTCCCGCCGCGGAATTGATCTGGGCCAGCCCGCGGGAGTTGCTCAATATCATGCAGGCCGACGCCATCGGCTGCCACATCATTACCGTGACGAACGACATCCTCAAGAAGCTGACGCTTGTCGGCAAAGACCTGTCCGATTACTCGCTCGACACGGTGAAGATGTTCTTCGATGACGGAAGGAAGGCTGGTTTCACGCTTTGATCTTCGTCACCGGAGCCGCCGGATTCATCGGTTTTCACGTCGCCAAACGCCTCCTCGAACGGGGCGAGGACGTGGTGGGGATCGATAATCTCAACGACTATTACGACGTCTCGCTGAAGGAAGCGCGACTCGGTATTCTGGGCAGCGAGCGCGCCTTTCATCTCGAGCGGACGGATGTCGGCGACGCGGAGGGAATGGCCGCGCTTTTCGAACGCTACAAACCCCGGCGGGTCGTGCATCTCGCCGCGCAGGCGGGCGTTCGCTACTCGCTTACCCATCCGCATGCCTATACCCACAGTAACGTCACAGGTTTCCTGAATATCATCGAAGGATGCCGCCACAACGGCATCGAGCACCTCGTCTTCGCCTCATCCAGCTCCGTCTATGGAGCGAATACCCGGCAGCCGTTCTCCGAGCACCAGAACGTCGATCATCCGGTGTCTCTGTATGCTGCCACGAAGAAGGCCAATGAATTGATGGCCCATACGTATGCGCACTTATACGCACTTCCCTGTACAGGTCTGCGTTTCTTCACCGTGTATGGGCCGTGGGGAAGGCCGGACATGGCGTTATTCAAATTCACGCGCAGCATGCTCGCCGGCGAACCGATCGACGTTTACAACAACGGTCAGATGATTCGCGACTTCACGTACATCGACGATATCGTCGAAGGGGTGGTGCGCGTGCTCGATCGCGTGGCCGCACCCGATCTCTCGTGGCGCGGCGACCAGCCGGACCCGGCTCGCAGCTACGCTCCTTACCGGGTCTTCAATATCGGCAACCATCAGCCGGTCCTGCTGCTCGACTGCATCGCCATGCTGGAGGAGTGTCTCGGCCGGAAGGCAACGATGAACATGCTGCCGATGCAGCCCGGCGACGTGCCGTCGACCATGGCCGACGTACGAGAGCTGGAAGAGGTCACAGGCTTCAGGCCCCGAACCACGCTGAAGGAAGGGATCGCCCGATTTGTCGAGTGGTACAGGAGTTATTACCGCGTATGAGAACTGGCTGTTACAACCTGCAGGTCTGTGTAAACACCGGCGCGCAGCACCCGTCGAAACGGTGTGCAGCGGAGTTATGATGCCTTTCTCCGTTCGATGACTCGTCGTCTCCTGCCCTTCTCACTCATCCTCATCTCGCTGGCCGGCTTCGTCATGGCTGTGCCGTCCCGGCGGCGGCCGTCAATCGTCCTCATCTCGGTTGACACGCTGCGCGCCGATCATCTTTCTGCATACGGATACGCGCAGAAGACCTCTCCCTTCATCGACGCACTGGCGGCGCGCGGACTGCTTTTCGAAGACGTGCTCGTATCGCAGCCTCAGACCAGCCCCAGTCATGCCTCGATGCTCACCGGAGTGAACACGTGGAAGCACGGTGTCGTGACAAACGGGTTCAAGCTCCAGGAGCGGGTGGACACGCTCGCGTCGGCGCTGCACCGTGCCGGATACGATACGGCCGGTGTGGTGGCTGTGGCCCATATTGGCAGATCGCGGGGATTCGCCGCGGGATTCGACCGTTTTTCCGATCCGCCGCCGCTGAAGGCCGGTGACCTCGGCGACGCCACCCGGCGAGACGCCGAGGTGGTGAACGCCGAGGTTCGCCGCACGCTTGCCGAACACGCGGCCAGGCATGCCGGTGCGCCGATGTTTTTGTTCGTCCACTACTTCGACTGCCACTACCCGTACCGGTCCTGGGATAAGACCGAGGATCACAGCAATGCGTATTTTCCGGACGAACAGAAGCAGAAAGCGAAGCAGATTCGGAGATATGACGACGGCATCGCGTGGACGGACCGGCATATCGGCGAGGTCGTCAGTGATGTTCACAAGACGCTGGGAGACAACGTCATCTTCGTCATCACGGCTGACCATGGCGAGCAGATCGGCGATCATGACCTTCCAGTCAATCACGCCGACATTTACCGGGAGACCGTCCGGGTCCCGCTCATCATTGCGGGACCGGGCATTGAGGCCGGGCGCATAGAACATAGGGTATCGTTACTCGATCTTCCGGTTTCATTGGCGCGGCTGGCTGGCGCCCGGCTGCTCAATGCCCTTGACGGCATCGATCTTTTCCGCACCGTCGAAGACGAACGGGCCTGGTTCCACTGGCCTTTTGGCAGAGACGAGGAACGAGCATTCGTTGTGACCGGTGCGCCAACGTACACCCGTTCCATCGCTCTGGTGAAAGGGTCGAGCTGGTACATCAGGAATTTTGATCAATCCTATCGTTACTCGAGGATTCAAACGCCTGCGCCCGCCGGTCCGGGGCCGGCAAGGGTGCTTGCAGGACGCAATGTCGACGGACAGCAGGTGAGCTACACGGTCGATGCCCGCCAGTACCGGCCGTTCTGGGTCACGTTCGAGCACGTGACCAGCTCTCCTGCCTGCGCGGCGACAGCGCTGATGACGATCGAACCGGGCTTGTATTACAACCGGAACGCCACTCCGTTCAAGGGATCGATTCGCATCACTGTGCCGGTGGCGCGTATGGACGCGGTCACTCTGACCGTTTCGCCTGCGAACTGCGCCGGCGTCACCCGCTATGCGGTCTCGCGCGAACGGCCGCCGGGAACGACGGAAACGCCTGACATCTTCAATTATCTCGTCAACCGCAGGATGCGGACGTCCAACGAACTGTACGATGTAGCTAGTGATCCGCTGATGCTGCGGAACATCCTTCCCGACAAACGCGGTGATGCCCTTGACGCCGAGCTGCAGTCGCTCTTCGGCGGCCTTGCGCGGCGAATGCCATCGCAAAAAGTCCCTTCCGAACAGGTCCGCGCTCTCAGAGCTCTTGGATATCTCTGAGGGCTTCGGCGTTACACGTCAGAACCGGAAATAGATGAAGGGACTCGTCGTCACCGCGCCGAAGAAGTAGATCAGAAGAATCACGGCGAAAACCGTGAAGGCTCCCCGGACCGAGTGCCATCCGAATACCAGTTGCGGCCCGGAGATCGGACTATCGCGGCGTTCCGCATCGATTGCGGAGAGGAATTGCGGCTGATTGCGAAGCAGAAGAACGCCGGCGGCGTGTCCGGCGATGACGATCAGCAGCGACCATCCGAGAACCGCGGGAAGCCAGACGGCACGGCCGGCTCCCAGGCCGAAGAGTGTGGAGAACATGCTCAATGTTCCATCCCAGCTCGTCTGCCGGAACGGAACCCAGCAGAGAACCGTGAATAGCGTCGTGACGGGCGTCGACAGTCCTCTCGGGATTCGAGCCGCCGGAAACGCCGAGCGCCACGCGCGATGCATGGCCAGGGCGGCACCGTGGAGAAATCCCCATAACACGAAATTCCAACTCGCGCCGTGCCACAGGCCGCCCAGGAGCATCGTGGCCATGAGATTGAAATACGTGCGCGCCGTTCCTTTGCGGCTGCCCCCGAGCGGAATGTAGAGATAGTCGCGAAGCCATTCGCTGAGCGTCACGTGCCAGCGGTGCCAGAAATCGGCGATGTTCGCGGCAAGATAGGGCATCCGGAAGTTCTCGGGAAGCTCGTAGCCGATCATCTGTGCGGTGCCGATGGCCATATCGGAGTAACCCGAGAAGTCACAATAGATCTGCAGCGAATAGGCGATGAGTCCGCACCAGGCGTCGAAGCAACTCCAAGACGCCGGAGAGGCAAAGACGGCGTCGGCAACCACCGCACAATGATCGGCGACAAGAAGCTTCTTTCCCAGGCCGATCAGGAACAGCGACGCCCCCGCGCGCATGCGCGAAGCCGTGGGGCCAATGTCCCTGTTGAGCTGAGGAAGAAAAACGGATGCGCGAACGATCGGGCCTGCAATCAGGTCGGGGAAAAAAGTCACGAACATGGCGTATTCGATCAGCGAGTCCGCGCGCTTGATGATGCGCCTGTAGACGTCGATCGTGTAGCTCATCGACTTGAAGGTGTAGAAGCTGATTCCTGCCGGAAGGAAAACACGAAGGAGCGGAAGCTGGCGGCCGCTGACCTGCAGCAGCGTGTTCGCGTTGTCGAGAAAAAAACCGGTGTACTTGAAATAGCCGAGAAGTCCGAGGTTCGTGATGATGCTCAGGGCAAGCCAGCGGGTACGGTGGCGTTCGACATCGGTTGCACTGATGCGCGCCGCACAATAGAAGTCGATGCCGCTGATGAGAAGCAGAAGGACCAGGTAGCGGTAGTCCCATGCGGCGTAGAAGAGACACGAGGCGATGCAGAGCCCGATCTTCTTTCCGCGGAGAGAAAGTGGGAGTGCCAGAAACGCCAGAATGAGCCCGAGAAAGATGAAGAATCTGAGGCTAGAAAAGACCACGCGCGCGCAGCCTTTCGATCTCGGATTGGAGGAGTTGCGCCGCCGCCGCATGCCCTCGTGCGTTCAGGTGCCCCTCGCCGAAGGTGCTGTTGGGAAACCCGGAAGGCGCGTCGCCGCGTTGGCGGAAACCATCGAATGTGACGCGCAGATTCACACAACTCAATCGATCGTTGCCGCAGGCTGCCATGAACGCGGCTTCGACCCCGGAGGGACGACCCTTGAACTCCGGGAGAAAAAGGAAGGTGACGCGGCCGCCATACGCGTCCCGCAGCCGTGCCATCTCGGCGGCGACCGGCCAGGTCACAGATGCAGCGGGTTTCGGCTCGCTCGGACGTGTTTCCTCGTCCGCGGCGCGAAAGAGCGGAGGCATCTTCGCGCCGGAACTGTAGTCATGCCACCGTGAAAGGCCGTAGTCGACCGCATCCGAGCGGCGTCGAAGCGGGGTGAGAAGTCCCGTGATCCGGCCGCCGCTACCGGGCAGGATGATTACTCTCGTCTCGAGACCGGCGTCGAAGTGCGTTTTCGAAGCATTGAATGCATCGTCCCCCAGATCGGGTGGCGCGAGCTCGATCACGGTCCACTCCGGATGAAAACGAGTCCGATACTCGGAGGCGAATGCGACGTAGTCCGCCGCCGAGTGACCCGATTGGCCGATGTTGAGCGCATTCACGTTGGAAAGCCGCGCGCTGAACACTTCGTCGTCGTCAACCTGAAGTGCTTCCGTGAACGAGTCGCCCAGGAACAGAACACGCGGTGCGTCCGCGGCAACGGCGGTGTGCTCCCGCGATTCATCGTCACGCCAATGACTGATGCCCCAGCCCTCACCCAGGCGGTGGACGACGGTGGTCGAGCGCCAGACCCAGCCCACGATCGGATCGAGAGTGACATGTCCGAATGACAGATGCCGCAGCACGGTCTCGAACACCAGCAACGCCAGCAGTACGCCGGCGATGGGACGCCACAAGAACATTGCCTCCAGTGTACCGCCTCGTCCGCATGTAGCCGTTGGAGATCCGAGCGCCCGTGCGCCGGTTGTATGATGCCCCGCGAAAATGCGACCACGGATCGTGAATGACTGCCACCATCGCACCGCAAACGTTTGAGACGCTGATCGAATTGATCCGCACGCGCGAAGCGCGCGTCGGCGTGATCGGCCTGGGCTACGTTGGACTTCCTCTCGTACTCCTCCTCGAGGAGGCCGGTTTCCAGGTCCTCGGTTTTGACGTCGACACCACCAAGACCGAGATGCTCAACCGCGGCGAGAGCTACATCCGCCACATCGGTCACGATCGGATCGCCAAGGCCTTCGCCAGCGAGAAGGTTCTGGCGACGGCCGACTTCGACCGTCTTGCCGACTGTGACGCGATCATCATCTGCGTGCCCACACCGCTGGGCACGCATCGCGAGCCCGATTTGAAGTACATCCGCATGACAGCCGAGCAGATCGCGCTGCGGCTGAGGCCTGGCCAACTGGTCGTGCTCGAGTCAACGACGTATCCAGGTACGACGCGCGAGGAGTTGCTACCGCGCTTCGAGGCTCGCGGGCTCGTCTGCGGCCGCGATTTCTTCCTCGGGTTTTCGCCGGAGCGGGAAGACCCCGGCAACGAGCGCTACAACACCAGGAACATTCCCAAGGTCGCCGGCGGCATCGATGCCGTGTCGATGGGAGCAATGACTGAGCTGTACGGCGCCATCGTCGATCGTGTCGTGCCGGTTTCATCACCCGAGGTCGCCGAATCAGCGAAGCTGCTCGAGAACATCTTTCGTGCCGTGAACATCGCACTGGTGAACGAGATGAAAGTGGTCTTCGATCGGATGGGCATCGACATCTGGGAAGTCATCGGCGCGGCGAAAACGAAGCCGTTCGGCTTCATGCCCTTTTACCCCGGACCCGGCCTGGGCGGACACTGCATTCCCCTCGACCCGTTCTATCTGACCTGGAAGGCGGCGGAATACGGCACGTGGGCGCGGTTCATCGAGCTCGCCGGCGAGATCAACAGCGCGATGCCGCGTTACGTCGTCGACCGGACGGTCGAGGCGATCAATGAGCACGGCAAGAGCATCGTCGGGGCGACGGTGCTGGTGATGGGGTTGTCGTACAAGCCCGATATCGACGATGACCGCGAGTCGCCGTCGTTCGAGCTCATCGAGATGCTGCAGGAGCGTGGAGCGATCGTCTCGTATTGCGATCCGTTCGTGCCGGTGGCGCGGCGCGGACGTAAGCACGACATCAATCTTAGCTCCGTGCCCTGCACGCCGGAGGAGCTCGCAAACTACGACGCCGTGCTGATCTCGACCGCTCACTCGCAGTTTGGCGACGCAAATCTCTACAAGTTGGCGAAGCTGGTCATCGATACGCGAAACATCGTCCCGCGCAATGCCGGCATCAACGTCGTTCGCGCCTGAGGTAACGATCGTGCCGGCCAGCTCACGTCGAAGGGCACTCATCACCGGAATCACCGGACAGGATGGTTCGTATCTGGCCGAGCTTTTGATTTCCAAGGGCTACGAGGTGCACGGCATCATCCGTCGCTCCTCGTCCTTCAACACCGGCCGGATCGAATCGATCTACCAGGATCCGCAGGAAAAAGAGCGGCGGCTCATCCTCCATTACGGCGATCTGAACGACAGCTCGTCGCTGAACCGCATTTTGCGCATCGTCAATCCTGACGAGATCTACAACCTCGGCGCGCAGAGTCACGTCAAGGTGTCGTTCGATACGCCGGAGTACACCGGCGAAGTGACCGGTCTCGGCGCCACGCGGCTGCTCGAGGCAATTCGCGAGCTTCAGATCCGGCCGCGGATCTACCAGGCCTCGTCGTCAGAAATGTTCGGCAAAGTGCTGGAGACGCCGCAGAATGAGCGGACGCCGTTCTACCCGCGCAGCCCGTATGGCGCGGCGAAAGTCTACGCGTTCTGGATGACGGTGAATTACCGCGAAGCGTATGGCCTGTTCGCCGTCAACGGCATTCTGTTCAACCACGAGTCGCCGCGGCGCGGCGAGACCTTCGTCTCACGCAAGGTGACGCGCGCCGTCAGCCGGATCAAACACGGCCAGCAGGAACGCCTCTACCTCGGCAATCTGGATGCGGCTCGCGACTGGGGCTATGCAAAGGATTACGTCGAGGCCATGTGGCTCATGCTGCAGCAGGACGAGCCGGAAGATTTCGTCATCGCCACCGGGAAGAAGCACGCGGTGCGCGACCTCTGCGTGCTCGCGTTTCGGCGCGCCGGCATCGATCTCGAGTGGCGCGGCTCCGGGTTCGAGGAGAAGGGCTTCGAACGCGGCAGCGGCCGCGTCCTCGTCGAGATCGATCCGCGCTACATCCGTCCGACCGAGGTCGAGCTTCTCCTAGGCGACGCCTCGAAAGCGAAGGCCAGACTCGGCTGGACTCCGTCGGCATCATTCGAGGAGCTGGTCAATCTCATGGTCGACTCCGATCTCGCGCTGGCGGCGGACGAAGCGCTCCTGAGGCAGCGCGGATGAGTGGCTTCTGGCCGGACCGCCGCGTGTTGCTCACCGGCGGCAACGGTTTTCTCGGCAGCGTCATACGCGTGAGAATCGCCGGCCGGCAACCGGCCGCGCTTTTCACGCCGTCCCGCAACGAGCTCGATCTTCGCGACGCGACGGCGGTTCGCGGGTGGCTGCGGGAACACCGGCCGAACCTCATCATCCACGCGGCAGGTGTGGTCGGCGGCATCGGCGCCAACAGCATGCATCCCGGTCTGTACTTCTATGAGAACGCGGTAATGGGCATCCACCTCATCGAAGAGGCGCGGCTGGCGGGGGTGGAGAAATTCGTCTGCCTCGGTACCGTCTGCGCCTACCCGAAATTTGCGCCAGTCCCGTTTCGTGAAGACGACCTCTGGAACGGGTATCCCGAGGAGACCAACGCGCCCTACGGCGTGGCGAAGAAAGCACTGCTCGTCCAACTGCAGGCGTATCGGGACGAGTACGGCTTCAACGGCATCTTTCTCCTGCCGGTCAACCTCTACGGACCGCACGATAACTTCGATCTGCAGGCGAGCCACGTCATTCCTGCCATGATCCGCAAGTTCCTCGAAGCACGCGATCGTGGCGAGAGCTCGGTCACGTTATGGGGCGATGGATCGCCGACGCGCGAGTTTCTCTACGTCGAGGATGCCGCCGAGGGCATCGTCGTCGCCGCGGAGAAATACGATAAACGGGAACCGGTGAACCTGGGCTCCGGCGAGGAGATCGCCATCCGCGATCTCGCGCGGACCATCGCCGGTAGGGTCGGATTCCGCGGTGAGATCGTTTGGGATACGACGAAGGCCAACGGCCAGCCCCGGCGCAAGCTCGACGTATCGCGCGCGGCCGCCGAGTTCGGCTTCCACGCAAGGACGTCGATGGAGGAAGGCCTGACGAAGACGATTGCCTGGTACGAGCGCGAATCGCGGATGACCTGATCAGCGTCTATCATTCCTCTCATGTGCGGGATCGCGGGAATCTGGAGACGGCGAGGAAGGGGCGCGGATGTGACCGCGCAACGGATGTCGCTGCGTATCGTTCATCGCGGACCTGACGACTCCGGTGTCTGGCACGATCCCGCGGCCGGCCTCGCACTGGCCTTTCGCCGCCTCTCCATCATCGACACAAGTCCGGCCGGTCATCAGCCGATGCAGTCGGCGAGCGGCCGCTTCACCATCGTCTTCAACGGCGAGGTCTACAACTTCGAGTCGATCCGGCGCGAGCTGATGGAAAGTGGCAACGCTCCGCCATGGCGGGGGCACTCCGACACGGAAGTGCTGCTGGCGGCGTTCGAAGCGTGGGGGCTCGAACGGGCGGTGCAGCGTTTCGTGGGCATGTTCGCCTTCGCCTTGTGGGACGCGCACGACCGGAAGCTGCACCTCGTGCGCGACCGCATGGGCGTCAAGCCGCTCTATTTCGCGCCGGCGCCGGACGCGCTCCTCTTCGGCTCCGAATTGAAGGCCATGACCGTCGCCGAGGAGTTCCCGCATGCGGTGAACCGCGACGCGCTCGGGTTGTACATGAAGTACGCGTACGTTCCGGCGCCGTACACGATCTACGAGAACGTCTGGAAGGTGCGGCCGGGAACGATCGTCACCATCGATGCGGACGGTGCGTATAACGAACGCGAGTACTGGTCGTTGCGGGATGTCATCACGCGCGCGACCGCCGACCGGTTCACCGGCAGCGATGAGGAAGCGACCGACGAGCTGGAGCGCATCGTCACCGAGTCGGTCAAGCTGCGGATGATTTCCGACGTGCCGCTCGGCGTCTTCCTTTCGGGCGGCGTCGATTCGTCGCTGGTCGCCTCGGTCATGCAGGCGCAGAGCAGCACGCCCGTGAAGACATTCACCATCGGTTTTAACGAAACAGAATACGACGAGGCGACCTACGCGGCCGCCGTGGCGAAACATCTGGGAACGGACCACACCGAGCTGTACGTCACGCCGTCCGACGCGCAGGACGTCATCCCCCGGCTTCCCGACATCTACGACGAGCCGTTCGCCGACTCCTCGCAGATTCCGACCTTTCTCGTTTCCCGGCTGGCCCGGCAGCAGGTAACGGTGAGCCTTTCCGGCGACGGCGGCGATGAGTTCTTCGGCGGCTATCACCGCTACTTCCTCGGCCGGAAGCTGTGGGACAAAGTCGACCGTCTGCCGCACATCACGCGTCCGTTCGCCAGCGCGGCCCTGCGCGCCGTGCCGATGGGTGCGTGGAACACGCTGCTCTCCCCGCGGCGCCGCTTCGTGCCGCGCTTCCTGCGCCGCGAGCGGGCCGGCGAGCGCATTCACAAGCTGGCGCGCGCCATGACGTCCCACGATCCCGACTGGCTCTACTACGAGGTCGTCGCGCAGTGGAACGATGTCGCCCTAGGGGCGCGCGACCTTCCGATCGGCATCACCTCGCCCGCTTCGTGGCCGCGTATCGACGATTACACCGAACGGATGATGTACTTCGATCAGATCTCCTACCTGCCGGACGACATCCTGGTGAAGGTCGACCGCGCCAGTATGGCCGTGAGCCTGGAGGCCCGGGAGCCGCTGCTCGATCACCGGCTGATCGAGTTCGCCTGGCGTCTGCCGCTTGGCATGAAGCTGCGCAACGGAAAAGGGAAGTGGATTCTGAAGAAGCTGCTCTCTCGCTACGTGCCGGAGCACCTCGTCGAGCGGCCGAAGATGGGCTTCGGCATTCCGATCGATCACTGGCTGCGCGGCTCGCTACGCGATTGGGCGGAGTCTCTTCTGAGCGAGCGGCGCCTTGCCGAGGGCGGCTTCTTCCGGGTTGACGCTGTCCGCGAGAAATGGGAAGCGCATCTCGCCGGCCGCGGCGAGTGGCAGCAGTATCTCTGGACGGTATTGATGTTCCAAGCCTGGCATGACGCGCGGCGCGGCGAAAGCGAGGCTAGTGACCTGCCGCTCTCCGTCTCGGCTCAGGCTGCCGGAGTGCGATGACGAGGAACTGACCATCGGGGGCAGTCATCAGCATCGGCCTGTAATCGGCTCCGTAGCCGTTGTAGCGCTGCACCGCACCGGCCATTCCTTCAAACTGTTCGAGACGGAAGGTCTCTTCGGAATCGATGGCCCCGCCGGCAACGAAACGGCGGATGATCAGCCAGCGACCGTCGTTGAGGCCTACCGGGACGGCGATCACCTGTGGATCGCCGTTCGCAACGGCCAGCTCCGTCGACGCGCAGGTCCAGTCGGGGCATGTCTTCACGAGCCAGAGGTGCGTGATGGGAACGCAGGGACACGCGTTCGGCGACACATCGCCGAGCGCTGGCGTGACCATTAGAACGAGGATGACGGCAGTGAACGGGAGCGTTCGCATGGCAAGGTCTCCGGGTTCCGCCGGATGAAACTCCCATGCCAGCGCCGATGCCGAACGAAAGCTGCGGAAGGGACCGCCGCCCGGTTTGAGTCGGCGCAAAAAAAGCCGCCCCGCGGGCGCGGGGCGGCTGGAGAAACTCTGACTGAGGTGATGACTACAGATTGGTTGGTGTCGTCAAGCAACTGAACGCGCCAGGCGATGTATTCTGCGCCAGGCGGTTTGAGCCATAACTGCACATCTGGCCGCTGGCTGTTGCCGACACGCCGGTGCCGTTGCCAGTGATCGTGCTGTTGTTCGTGCGGACTTCCGTGTTGCCGCCATTCGCGCGCATGCCCGTGCCGTTATTCGAGGCGACACAAAAGTCGACCGTTACCAGGCAGGAAGTCGTGCTCGTTCCCAGAATGCCGTCCGCCGTGTTGCCGTTGACGTACGAGTTACGGATCGTCATCTTCGAGTGTTCGTCGGCCTGAACACCGGTTCCGTTATTGGCGAAGTTGGAATCGGAGATCGAGCTCAGGGCGGTGACCGCACCGACGCCGGTCGTACGGACGCCGATCGCACTCTGGTAAACCGAGGTGCGACGGATCGTCAACTGCGCATTGCTGTTGGGCTGGAAGAGAATGCCGGTCGTGGAGTATGACTTGATGTAGCAGTCCTCCACGGTCAGGGAATCTCCGGCGATGAAATTGATACCGTTCGTTCCGAGCGTCACGCCTGATCCGTCGATCAGAATGTTGCGGAGAACGACGTGGCGGGCCGTGCCGCTGGTGATGTTGACGACGATCCCCTGAACACCGCTGGAGAGAGTGCTGGCCAGGGTGCCATTGCCCTCGAGCGTCATCGCCTTCGTGATCGTGACAGCTCCGAACCCACCTGGATCCAACGCGTCGATAATTCCGCCGGTGGCGGTCTTCGAGATCGCGCCCGCCCATGTCTTGCAGGGCGCCGTGCGGCTGCACGGGTTAACGTCATCGCCCACGCCGGATACCCACGTACGGGTCGCCTGCGCGAACGCCGATGTCGCCAGCAGCGACATCAGTAGAACTAAGGAAATATAGCTTAGCTTCTTCATGCGATTCTTCCCCTCCTCGAGAAATGTGATGAAAGGTTAAAGTGACCGGAAACTTTGTGACTGCGGTAATGTACTTCCGGGTCCGCTCCCGCGCAAGATGGAAGTGTGATCGTGCTCACCTTTTGACGTTTTTTTTGTCTGGGACGCAAAGTTTACGTTATTGGTGTTTCGACTTGCGGTGTATCGCCTCGTAAAGCGTCTCGTACTGCCCCACGGACGCTGCCAGGCTGAACTCGTTCATCACTCGCTCCCGCGCCCGTACACGAAGGCGGGTAAGCTCTGCGGGAGCGAGGTCGAGCAGGGTTCGCCAACCGTTGGCCAGCGCCGCCGGATCCCGGGGAGGAACGGCCACGCCGGTATCGCCGACGATCATGGCGGAGTCGCCCACATCGGTGACGACACACGGCACGCCGGTAGCCATCGCTTCCCCGAGGACGTTGGGAAACCCTTCGCCGAACGCGGAAGAGAGCGTGTGAATGTCGAAGGCGTTGAGGACGCGGTGGACGTCGCGGCGCAAGCCCATCAGCCGCACGTGGTCCTGCAACCCGAGGGCGTGCACCATCGCCATCAGCTTCTGGTTGTCAGGCTGCAAGCCGAGACCGCAGAGCGCGAACCGCACACGGGCATGGGTGCGCACGAGGTTGGCCGCGGCTTCCAGAAAATTGGGATGGTCTTTCTGCGCATGAAAGCGTGCCGCCATTCCTATGATCGGCGCTTCATCCTCCACTTGCAATTCCGCTCGCACCTCGTGGCGCGCCCCCGCGTCAGGCTGGAAGATGCCGACGTCGGTGCCGTTCGGAATGACGCGGAATCGGTCCCGATATCCGAGTGCCGTGTGGATGCCGACCGCGGCGTGCGAGCAGGTGACGATTGTGTCCGGAAGGAAGCGCGATGTCCTTGCGCATAGCTTTACCACGCGGATGGTGCGGCGGCTGATGCCTTCCGTATTGACGATGCCGCTCTGGACGTTCCAGATGACCGGAATGCCCAGCCATCTTGCAGCCACGCCGCCGACCAGATCGGCGTGGTAGAGCCACGTCTGGACGAGATCGGGTTTTGCCTCGCGCAACAGCCGCCGCGTTTGCATCACCGCCGGCAGCACGCTCATCGCCGTGGGAGCGACGTCGAGCACGTCGATCGGAACTCCCTGATCGCGGATTCCGGCCGCCAGCTCGAGGTCCGAGGAAAGCGAGATGACGTGAGAGCGAAACCGCTCAGGGTCGATGCCGCTCAGCAGTTTGACCAGCATCATTTCCGCGCCGCCAACCCCTAATCCCGTAATAACATGGCTGACCCGGAGCATCGGGGGCGGATGATACACTTCGAAATCCGCGCCCTCGGAACATTCTGGCGAGGACCTCCGATCATGGTTTCTCAAGTGGAATCGAACGCAGGCGATCGCGCCGGGCGTGAGCTCTGGAATCGCCTGTGGGCGTCGAAGACCTCCTCGCGGGAGATCGGCCATCCGCGGTTGAGGCATTGGGAATCGCAATATGCCGCCTTCTTCGATGAGGCGTTTTCTCTCCTCGGCGGCACGCGCGGCAAACGCATTCTGGAAATCGGCGCCGGAGACTCCGGATGGCTTCCGTATTACTCGAAGCGGTGGGGGTTCGAGGTCACGGGCCTCGACTATTCGCCGGTCGGCTGCGAGCGTGCCGCGGAACTGGCGAAGCGCGCGAACGTACACGTCGACGTCGTCCTCAGCGACATGTTCGCCCCCCCTCCCGAGATCGAAGGAACGTTCGACGCATTGGTCTCGATCGGCGTCATCGAGCACTACGAAGATACGGCCCAAACGCTGGAAGCCTTGTCGCGGTTTCTCCGTCCCGGGGGAGTGATAGCGACCATCGTTCCGAACATCCCCGGCCTGCAGGGCTGGCTCTTTCGGAGGTTCAACCGGCCCTTTTACGACATTCATGTGCCGATCGACGTGACAAAAATGCGCACTGCGCACGAGAAGGCAGGCCTCGAGATTGTCCGCTGCAACCATCTGATGAGCGTAAACCTCGGAGTCTTCAACGTCGTCGGACTCGATCCGGCAAGACTGTCGACGAAGTTGAAGCGGATCATGCTCGGCGGCTTCATCGCCCTCTCGCGGATGGTCTGGGCAGTCGAGGGCGTGGTCGGTAATCTGCCCGCGAACTCGTACCTGTCACCGTACGTTGCAGCGATTGCGCGCAAACCGGCCTCGTAAGTTATTAGGCCGTCTGGCACGTCGGCTGCACTCGCCGCGGTTGGAATGCATCGCCGTTTCTCGCACTTCCTGACCGTTTTTTTCGTCTTTGCCGCCAGCCGAGCGGCCTCGGCATCAACGTTTGTCGTGCCTTCTGACCGCGAGCTGATTCGCCGCGCGGACGCGATCGTCATCGGAAGTGCGCTCTCTTCCTACGCGCAACTTACGGCGGATAACGGCATCGAGACCGCCACGACATTCTCGATCGAAGAGACGATCAAGGGTGACGCCGCGGCCACGATCAATATCGTCGAGCCGGGGGGGCAGTTCGGCCGGCGCGCCACCGTCCTGGCCGGCGTGCCTCGCTTCGAGGAAGGGAAGCGCCTGCTGCTCTTTCTAGCGCGCACAGGTCCGGACCGCTGGTCGGTCATGCAACTGGTGCTCGGCAAGTTCAGCTTCGAGAGTGACATTGCGGGCCGGCACCTCTTGGTGCGCGATGAGGCGGAAATCGTCGGCTGGGACGGTGATCTGCAACCGCATCACGAGCAGAGGCGCATAGCGGAGAACTTTGTCGCATTCGTCCGCGCTGAGGCCAACGGACGGATGGCTCCGGCAGACTACTTCACGGAAACGGCGCCGCTCCGGTTTCAGCCGGCGCCGTCGAGCACGGGCCCACGGCTGACGCCGGTACCGGCCGTTGCACCCTTCACGGCCAATTCGTACACGATGCTGATCAGTGGCAACCTCGGTGCCCGTTGGGCGGTCTTTCCCACCGCTGTCCCCTGGTACAGCGGTACGACCCAGGAACCGGGTGCGCCTGGCGGCGGGGTGACGGCGATCCAAACGGCGTTCACATCATGGAACAACGACTGCGGCTCGAATGTGAACTACTTCTATTCGGGCGTCGACGACGGCACGCACACGCAAGGCCTGCACGGCACCGACGGCCGCAACACCATCCTCTTCGAGCGTGATCTAAGCACGTGGGGCGTCTCGCCGTTTACCTGCTCCGCGAATGGCTATAGTGGCACGCTCGGCATCGGCGGTATCACCGAGGCCTCCGGGCAGAACAGCGTGAATGGCGAGACCTTCGCCACCACCATCGAAGGCGACGTGGAGATGAATCAGGGCCTTGCGAACTGTACGCTGCTCTTCAATAACGGTGACTTCAACAGCGCCGTCACGCACGAGGTAGGCCATACGCTCGGCTTCCGCCACTCCGATCAGAACCGTGCCAGCTCGGCGGACTGTTCGACGGATGCATCGCTGGAGTGCTCCAACCAGGCCATCATGAAGTCGTTCATCTCGACGGGGCTGAATGCCGCGTTGCAGACGTGGGATCAGCATGCAGTCCAGGCGGTTTATCCCGGAAACGTCTGCTCGCCGACATGTACCGCTCCCGCGATCACACAGCAACCAACATCGACGACGATTACCTCGGGCGGCAGTACGACGCTGAGCGTTGGTGCCAGCGGTACGACACCGTTCACCTATCAATGGTACGTCGGTCCCTCAGGCACGACCACGACGCCGGTCTCGGGCGGCACGGGGCCGAGCGTGACGGTCTCGCCGGCCGCAACGACGCAATACTGGGCGCGTGTCTCGAACTCGTGCGGTACCGCCAACAGCAACGCAGCAACAGTGACCGTTGCGGCTGCCGCGGCACCAGCAGCATCGTTCTATCTCGTTACGCCCTGCCGTCTACTCGATACGCGCAACGCGGTGGGACCATATGGCGGCCCGGCGCTGGCGGCGAACGCGACGCGTAACGTCGTCGTAGCCGGCCACTGCAGCGTTCCCACGGGGGCGACGTCCGTCGTCGTAAACGTAACGGCCATCGGCGCCGGGGCGAATGGATGGATGACGCTTTTCCCCGGTCCTGCCGGAGCACCGACGCCGAATTCCGCAAACCTCAATTACACCGCCGGTACGACGCGAGGAAACAACGGCATCATCCGCATGGGAACAGACGGGAGCATCAACGTCACCAACTTCAACGGTTCCAACGCTGCTATCGCGTTCGTCATGGACATTACGGGGTATTTCAAATGAGAAACTATGTGCATAAGGTCGCTTCGTACAGATTGGCCATCGGTTTTGGCCTGATGCTGTCTCTTGCCACGACCGCCGCGTACGCACAGACGGGTCCGTATCAATTCTATTCGCTCACGCCTTGCCGCGTCGTCGATACGCGCAACGCGCCTGGGACCAACGGCGGGCCGAATCTCACCAATGTGCGGCGGAACTTTGTGATCAAAGGGAACTGTGGCGTCCCCTCCACGGCGAAAGCAGTCAGCATCAACCTGGCGGTGACGGGGGCGACAGCCGCGAGCTGGATCACGATCTGGCCGGCAGATCAATCCATTCCCAATACGGCCGCCATTAACTTCAGCCAGAACGACTGGGCTCTTTCCAACGGTGCCATCGTCGGTCTTGCCGCGGGCTCTCCCGACCTGTCGATTCAGAATGCGAATGGAACCGTCGCGGTCATTGTCGACGTCACGGGCTACTTCCAGTAGGCGCTTGTCGCCGGGATCGGCATGAACGATCATGCGCTTCCGCTCATGGTCGCGCATTTCGAACGTCTTACCGACTCTGTCTTTCTTCCTCCATGGCTTCGGCATGAGCATGAGGCCCGCTACGCTTTCTGCCGCGCGCGCGTTGGCGGGAAAGTGGTGCTGGATTGCGGCAGCGGCGAAGGCAAAGGATCGCGGGCCATCGCAGTGGGTGAGCCGCGGATGCTCGTGGCGGTCGATCGATCTGTTTCCGCCGTGTCCCTGGCGAGGGACGAGCGTATCGGAGCGGTTGCTGCAGAAGCGGAACGGCTGGGAATGCGTGGATTGTCGGCCGAAGTGGTGGTAGCGCTCGAGGTGATCGAGCATATGGAGGATCCGGAAGGGTTTCTGCGGGAAGCGGCGAGGGTTCTTCGCAAGGACGGAATCCTCATTTGCTCGACTCCGAACAGGACCGTTCGGAATCCCGGGCTGCCGCTTTCCGGCCGTCCGCTGAATCCATGGCATCTTCGCGAATGGACACCGGAAGAGTTTCGGGCGCTCCTCTCCTTGTCGTTCGGCGAAGTCGAGCTCTTTGGCCAGCAACCGCAATCAGACGGATTCACGAGGCTCTTTGAACGTCTGCCGGCGATCATTTCCCGGCGGGGCGCCGCGATCCTACGGCAGATCGTGAAGCTTGGAACCCTGGTTACACCCAGGCGGGGACGGTACGACGTACGACCGATCCGCCCCGATGCGGACTATGAGTTCATCGTGGGCGTCTGTTCCGGCCCGAGGGCCTGATCACCGCGGTTGTCGATGGCCTCACGAATGCGGTGCCAGGAGATGAGCCAGATCATCTTCAGTCCGAGTACGAAGGCCTTGGCCGGATCGCCGGTCACCGAAGAGACGCCGACCCGCTTGGCGTAATTCACCGGGATCTGCGCAACCCGGTAATGGTGACGAACCGTCAGCACCATCATCTCCACCCCGAACTGGCTGCCATCGATCGTGAATTCGGCGGCCAACTCTTCAACCACGCTGCGTTTGAGCAGACGCATCGTGCAGCCGACGTCGCTGAGGCTGGGAGTATTGAAGATGAGCTGCATGTACTTGGCGACGGCCCAGTTTCCGAAGCGGAGAAAGAAACCCATATTCGCGCCGTGCCATACCAGCGGCTGCGAGGTGCGGCTGCCGTAGACGACGTCGAAATCGTGCGCATACGCAAGTAACTTCAGGATGTCGCGCGCCAGAAACGTGCCGTCGGGCTCGCAGATGACGATGTAGTCGCCGATTGCCTCGTCCAGGCCGCGGCGGATGGCTCGTCCGTATCCCTGGCGCCGCTCGAGCACCTCGATCGCGCCGGTGCCGGCGACCTCTTCCGACGTGCCGGGCGCAGCATTGTTGTTGACGACGATCACCTCATCGACGACGCCGGTAGCGAAGAAGTCGAGGATCACCTCACGGATCGACTCCTTTTCGTTATACGTTGGCAGCACGACGCTGACGGTCTTCTTTTCCGCCGGCAGGGTACGCGGGATGGCAACCTCGCGCGCGCGGGCTTCACCGTACCGCGGAAGGAGGAATGCGGCGCCCACCGCAAGAAGAAGATGGAATGGCAGGATGGTTTTGTAGCCGTACGTCCAGGGTGCGGCAATCACCATGGCGGCCAGGTGCGATGCCGCGAACGCCGTGATGGCAATCAATATGGCGCGGGGAATCCGCCCGGCGCGCGCCGCTACGAAGAATGCGATCGGGATCAGAATGAGCAGAAAGGGGTTGTCCCGGTTGACCCCCTCAAAGGCCTGGGTAAAGCCAAACGTGAAAAGCACCTTCCGGACCTCGAGCCACAGGGATCGTCCCGGCGCATGCGCGAGAATGTTGAAGAAAGCGCGGATCGATCCGAGAATCGTGGCGTCGCCCAAGGGCTGATCCGGAACTTCCCCCGGTCCATAGAGAAAAACGGGCAGAATTACATACGACGAGATGAGCAGGACGAACTTATGCGCCACGACCCAGTTTCGGATCGTGAACGGCGCGATCATGAGTACAAATCCACCTCCGAAAACTCCGGCGGCCAGCCCGCGGCGGATGACGCCGCCGGACCAGTACAGCAGCAGAGCCAGCCCGGCGAACGGTACATAAATGAGCAGCGAGGGCCGCGTTGCGGCGCCCAGACCTGTGAGCATTCCGCTGAGGAAGACCCAGCCGTAGCGCTTACGTTCGAACGCAACCGCGGACGCCAGCACGGTAGCGACACAGATCGGCAGAAAGAGGTTATCGGTGAATGCTGTCTGCAGGTACTTAAAGAGATAGGCGTTCGTGAAGAATGCAAACGCGGCCAGCACCGCAATCATTGATCCCGCCGTGAGCCACTTGCGCAAGAAAGCCCAGAGCAGGATGGCGGTTGCGGCGATGCACAGCCAGTTCAGGAAACGGATGGCGCCGAAATCTTCCCCAAACACCACGTGCGCGGCCGCAAGCGCATACGAGTAGAGAGGATAGAAGAAGAACGCTCCTGTGTCGGCAGCGCCTCGCTTCATCAGGATTCCGTTGAAGAGCACGGCCCGGGCACCTGCTTCATACACCAGCGGATCATCCCCGTTCGGAAGAGGTACCGTAGCCGCGTGGGTTTGAATGTCGCCATAGACGCCGGCGAGGAGGGCCACGCTCACGAACGCGATGAGAGCGACCTTCTCCGGCCACCCCCAGATTTCCTCGAGGAAAAACTGTGAGACCGGGCGATACGCCGAGGCGAACGCTCCCGCGAAGACGAGCAGCGCAATCGAGCCGAGCAGGTCGATTGCATATCTCGCGAGATGCGAGTGTGAGAGCTCCTCGGCAGACGTCGGGAATGGTGTCACCGTGAGTGGAAGCGCCGCCAGCGAGAAGAGCGGCTTCTGGCCCGGCACCTTGTCGTAGGTGATATCGATTCGATGTCTTCCCGCCGATAAGGAAAACGAGAGGGGCGCGTCTTGCGGCGAAGCCGTGTGCAACACTTCCTTCCCGTCGAGACCGATCGACACGAGGCCATTTGCGGTGACGGTTGTTGCGAGCGTTTTCGTCGCCTCCGGCTCGACATATCCCGTCCAGTGAACATGCAGGGGCTGTTCGATGTGTCGCGGCGGAGTGTTGAGCTCGAGTTTCTTTATCGGCCAGTCATTGACGTACAGGAGTGCGAAATTGATGTCGTTGAACGTAAGAAGCCGGTCAACCCTGAAGCTCCGAGCTCCGCGCCAGAAAAACCGGACCGGTGTGATGGAGCCGACATGCCGCTCAGGCTGCGGTTCGATCTGCGCCGTCGCGTACTGACCGTGCCATCCCTCGTCGCGAAGAGCCGGCGAAATGGCAGCTTTCGCGCCGCAGAGCAGCGCCAGCGCGATCAACCATCGCCAGCCGATCCGCTGTCGCGGCGGAAAGAGCGCGATGACTAATCCGATGATGAGCAGCGCTGCTGCGATCAGGTGTGCCTTCGACGAGAACGGGATACCTGAGAACAGCGAACGCCACGGACCGGGAAGGACGGCGAACAGGACGAGAAGCACCAACGCCGCCCACAAACGCCAGCGTTCGGTTCGAGCGGAATCGGGGTTGATCATCTCGTCGACGGACGGGCGATTATGCCATGGGCCGCTCATCTGTCCAGCCTGGTCCCGCGGAGGTGCAATGGTGTCACCGGATGCGCATGCTACTATCCCGAGGTTTCACAATGATCCCGTTCCTGACGCATTTTGTCACCCTGCTTTTCGCTGGGTACGCTCTCTTCCGCTTGTCGCAGGCCAACCGGTCAAGCGATCGCTGGATCAACATCGTCATCGCTGCCGGTTTCCTTGGCCGAGCAGTCATCGGACAGATCCTCTTCTGGGTCTCGTACGCGCGGTTGCCGATTGCGCGTGGACTTCAAATGGGCAACGGGCTATGGTTCTTTGCCCGAGACGCGCTCGAGTACTTCCCCACCGCCTACCATCTTGCGCAAGCGGGCGTGGGCGCGATCATCGAATATCCGACCAGCGGCCCGTCGGTTGCGTACGTGAAAGTGCTCGCGATCTTGGTTTTCCTCCTCGGAACATCTACCGCCGTGGCCTTGCTACTCAATCTCTTCTGCTACCTCGGAACGACGGCAGTCATCGTCCGATGGAGTGAAAGGGAGCCGCGGGCCCGTCCGGCGGCCGCGATTGCAATTTGTGCGATCAGTCTTTCGCCCGCGTCATTCCTCTGGTCTCTGCAGCCTCTCAAGGATACGTTCTTTCAGTTCGTCGTGATCGCCTTCATCGGCGCGTGCGCTGCCTGGCAACGAAGATGGACGGAGTGGCCGGTTCGGATGCCGGGGGCGTTGCTGGTCTCCGCGGCGATGACGGTTACCCTCCTGGCCATCTCCGGAGTGCGGTGGTACTTCGCATTCGCGCTTTTGATGGCCTCGCTCGTCTTTCTGCTGCTTGTGGCGTCGCTGTCACCCGGCCGGAAGGCCGTCGCGTTCACGGCAACGGCCGTCCTGGTGATCGTCCTCTCGCGTGTTTTTCTCCTGGGCGCGGGATCGTATGTTCCGATACCGATTGTCCGCGTCATGACGCCCTCGACGGCATCCGGTGAAGTCAGGAAGCTGCCTTCTCAGATCATCGACCGCATCGACACGGCCCGTGACGGTTTTGATCGGGTTGGTGGTGCAACGTCGATTCACCTCGGTGGCACCATGTCGAAGTTCGCGCGCGCGCTGGGTGCTGCGCCCGGCAGCGAGACACAAACGTCGAGCGTTCAAGAACCACCGATTCAGGAGGAGAGCACAAAAGAGGCAAAAGCACGTCCAGCACCTCTGGCCCCTGCGACGCAGCCGAAACAGGCTAGTAACCCAGTCACAATGACAGGAGCGACGATGCCCGCCCCGCCCCCGAAGGTCTCGAGCTCCGCACCGAAACCAATGGCTTCCACGAGTGCCCCTCCGAAGCCTGTCGCCGCAATACCGGCCATCGCTTCCACGAGTACCCCTCCGAAGCCTGTCGCCGCACCACCGACGACCGTCACCATCTCAGGCGCCGCCGTGAAAAGAAAGCCATTGGTGCTGCAGGAACGGCGGGCCGGGTCGAAGCAGGCGGCGATGTTGACGCGTCTGCTGATGGGAGTGACTTCCGTCGTCGTCCCTCGCAGTATTGGCGAGCGGCTGGGTCTCTTCCACATCGGCGGAGGGCAGGGGATGTTCTGGTTTACCGAGCTCGATACGGTCATTTTCGACATCATCGTTCTGTGTGCCGTGTTCGCGCTCGTCTTGCGCCGCTCGGTGTCCTGGCGTAATCCGCTGGTGTGGTTCCTCGCGCTGCTGACCTTGCTGGCGGGCCTGCCGCTTGCGTACGTGATTACGAACTACGGAACCCTTTTCCGCCTCCGCGAAATGATCTATATCGGATTGGCGCTGACCCCGCTTGCCCTGGCGACTTCATGGCGCCGCGACGAAACCGCAGCCACGCCTGATGCGGCCCGGGCGTCATGAATGGGGGCGGCTGGTATCCACCGGATGCGGAGGTCGTGATCGCCTGTGAGCAGTGAACCGTTAGGCATCCGGGTTCCGCGTTTCATTTCCGCGCTCGCGGAGCGCTTCGGAATCACCCGCGCTCTCGTCTACACCGTACTCGGACGATCATGGTCGGTGCTGGCTGGTCCGGTCTCGCTCCTGTTTGTGGGCCGCTTCCTCACGAAAGACGAACAGGGCTTCTATTACACGTTCTGGAGCGTTCTCGGACTGTGGGTCTTCTTCGACCTCGGGTTGTCGCTGATCATCGTGCAGTTTGCCAGCCATGAGCGCGCCCGGTTTCGCGTCATTCACGGCAGGATCGTCGGGGAAGAGCAAGCCCGGCAGCGCATGGCCTCGCTTTATCGTTTGGCGCTTCGCTGGTATGGGTGGGCGGGCGTACTGATGGTGACGATCATTCTGCCTGCTGGGCTGATCTTCTTCAGCCGCTATCGGCCTCCCGATGTGCATGTGAACTGGGTTCTTCCGTGGACTCTGGTCGTGCTCACAACGGCCGCGAACGTGGTCATGGGACCGCTGGCATCAATTCTCGAAGGATCGGGCATGTTTCAGGACATTGCGCTCATGCGCCTGCTGCAGGCCATGACAGCAAACGTCCTCCTATGGGTGGCTCTGTTCGCCGGTGGTGCTCTTTACGCCGCCGTGGTTTTGAACGGCACCACGGCGCTGTTTACCGCGACATGGATTTTCGTCCGGCATCGCCGCTTTTACGCCGATCTTTCTTCATTTCCGGCAGGCGGTGAAGAGATTCGTTGGCGTACCGAGGTTTGGCCGTTTCAGTGGCGTTTTGCCCTGAGCTGGATGACCGGCTATTTCATGTTCCAGGTCTTCAACCCGATTCTCTTCGCCTCCGAGGGACCAAGAGTGGCGGGACAAATGGGAATGAGCCTCATGGTCACCACCGCGATCTGGCTGTTCGCGCAAGCGTGGATCAACACCCGGGCGGTGGATTTTGGCGCGCTGGTGGCTGCGCGGAACTTCGAGACGCTCGATCGGATCTTCCGGCATGTGCTGGTGCAGTCGACGGCGGTCGTGGTGACGCTTTCGACGGCGGTCATGATCGGTGTCGAGGTGCTTCGTCATATCGGTCATCCACTTGCGGAGCGCCTGCTTCCGCCGCTTCCGCTATTCATCCTGATCATTGCGACGGCTCTGAACCATATCGTCAGCGCGGAGGCTACGTATCTCCGCGCTTTCAAACGTGAGCCTTTCGTGGTCGTCTTTCCTCCGATTTTCGCAATCACCACGATCGGCAGTTTTGTCGTCGCGAATCGTTTTGGAGCCACCGGCATGGTAACCGTGCTGGCCCTTGCAATGGCTGTCGTCGGCCTTGGCGGCGGCACGGTTCTTTTCGTTTCCCGGCGGCGGCAATGGCGGAGCGAAGGGGTCAGTGCGGGCGCGGCCGCGATCGAGATTCCCCTTGCGTAGCCACCTTGGAACGCTATGATGCTGTGCCTTCGACGCAGATGATTGATGGCAACTCGACTAGCCAACCTGGCCGCGAAACTGCTCCCCCCGATGCTGCGCAGGAGCGAGGAATGATCGGGAGAAGTCTGCGGTGACCAGGAATTTCGACGCGAAGGTCGTGGCCGGCTTCGGAGACGAGTGGAGCCGCTTCGATCAGAGCGCGTTGGCCGATGTCGAAGCGCAATCGCTCTTCCACGAATACTTCGACATCTTCCCGTGGGACGATCTGCCGCCGAACGCGATCGGCTTTGATGCAGGCTGCGGTAGCGGCCGATGGGCGCGGTTGGTGGCGCCGCGCGTGGGCCGCTTGTACTGTTTCGACGCCAGCGAGGCGGCCGTCGCGGTCGCGAAGCGGAATCTGGCCCTGCACGCGAACTGCGAAGTGACGGTGGCCGCGGTCGACGCAATGCCTATCGTGGACGGCAGCGCTGATTTCGGCTATTCGCTTGGAGTGCTCCATCACGTTCCCGATACGGCTGCGGCATTGCGCGATTGCGCGCGCAAGCTGCGCTTCGGCGCACCGTTCCTCGTGTACCTCTACTATCGTTTCGATAACCGGCCTGTCTGGTACCGCGCACTTTGGTCTCTCACAAATAGCGTGCGCTGGGTTCTCTCGCGTTCACCGTATCCGGTCCGCTACGCGGTCAGCCAGCTCTTCGCGGCGGCCGTCTATTGGCCGTTGTCGCGATTGGCGCGTTGGGTGGAAAAAGCCGGGCTCACACCTGACTCATGGCCTCTGGCCTACTACCGCAACCGTTCGTTCTACGTGATGCGTACCGACGCACTCGACCGATTCGGCACCCGGCTGGAGCAGCGGTTCACGAGGGAAGAGATCGAGACCATGATGTGCGACGCCGGCCTCGAGAAGGTCATCTTCAGCCCGCACGCGCCGTTCTGGTGTGCCGTGGGCTGGAAAGCGTAGCGCCGTTGAAACGCTCGATCCGGTGGCGGTATCTCTCCGCGAGCATGCGATAGACGGCGGCGGTGCCGGCGACCATGGTCTCCGCGCGCCACGCCGGATCGACATGGCGTCGTCCCTGGGCGCCCATCCGTGCGCGCAGCTCCGGATCGGCGAGCAGGGTTGCGATGCGGCTGGCGAGCGTCTGGTTGTCGTAGGGTTTCACGAGATAGCCGGTCTCGCCGTCGAGGATGACCTCCGGCGCGCCGTCGATGTCGAAGCTGACGCAAGGTTTGCCCATTGCCAGCGCCTGCGGAAGCACGCGTGCCAGTCCTTCACGAAGCGAGGTGTGAACGACCACGTCCATGGCAGCGAGCATCTCCGGAATGCGCTCCCGTCTGATCAACCCTGCAAAGACGAAGTTGTCGAGGATGCCGGCGGAGCGGGCACGCTCGCGGAGGTAGTCATTCAGGATACCGTCTCCGACGAGGAAGAAGCGCACGTTCGGCACGCGGCGGACGATCTCCGGCGCCGCGTCCATCAACTGATCATGCCCCTTGAGCGGAAAAAGCCGCGCGATCTTGCCCACGACAGGTGCCTCCGCCGGAATGCCGAACTCGCGGCGTACCGCCGCTCCATCGGCCTCCGAGTTGAGGAACCAGTCGAGCTCCATTCCGCTGTAGACCGTCGTGAACTTCCCGGGCCGGTCGATGCCCGCTGCCACTGCCTTGCGCACGATGATCGAGGAAACGGAGAGAAAGTGATCGGTCATCGGAGCGCAGATCTTCTTGACCAGCCACCAGGTCCGGTTGACGATCCACGGCTGGTACTCGTGAAACACGAGGCTGTGCAGCGTATGCACGATCAGCGGCGTGCCGGCCAGCTTTGCGGCGATCCGCCCGAGGACTCCGGCCTTCGATGAATGTGTATGGACGATGTGGTAGCGGCCGCGACGGATGATGCGATACAGCTTCCATAAGGCGCGGACGTCGGCGATCGGGTTGATGTTTCGTCCGAGCTCCGGGACGAGAATCAGCTTGACCGACTTCTCCGCGCGGTCGAGGAGATCGCCCTCGGGCCCCCGGTCGATGCCGGTGGCCAGCGTGACGTCGTACTCCGGCATCGCGTTGAGTCCTTCACATGTCAGGAGTGTGTTCTCCTGCGCGCCACCGACGACCAGGCGCGTGATGATGTGAAGAACGCGGAGTGGAGGGGTCTCGGGCATCACTGGATGTGGGCGATGATGAGATAGTCACGGCCGAGGTTGATCCAGTCGTGTTTCCCGATGCCGGCCTCCTGCAGAATGGATTCGACGCGGCGGCGCGTGTAGAGAAAGAGCGGGCACCCGTTGAACAGGAAACGTGCGCGCCGGATTGGCACGCGCCATTCGATGGCTTTGGGAAAGCTCATCACCATCGTTTGGGTCGTCTTCTCACGCATGGCGCGGACAACACTGACCGGATCCTCGATGTAATCGAAGAAGCCGAGGGCGGTCGAGGCGTCGAATCCCGTCTCGGGAACGGCCTCGGGGAAACGGCCTACGCGGAACTCGCAGCGGTCGGCGACGTGCAGTTCGTCGGCATACGTTCGCGCCAGGTCGATCATGGCCGCTGCGAAATCAACGCCGAGGACCCGTCTGGCCCCGTTTTGCGCATACGCGAAGCAGAACCGGCCCGAGCCGCAGCCCACGTCGAGCACGGATTTGCCCGCCAGCGGCGCGAGCGTCTCCACGGTCAGTTCGAGGCGTTTGCGGACGACGCCGCGCCAGACATTGTCGACGAAGCGCGCAAAGGGACCTTTGCGGTCGTCGTAGATGGCATCGAAGCGCTGGGCGTCGAGATGAAAATGTTGCGCGACCTTCTGGTCGACAGAGTGATCAACTGACATTGACGATCTCCTTCATCGGAGCGAAACGAAAGTCGTGGAGCAAACGCACGAGGCGTCCTTCCGTCGCTTTGAGATTGAAATAGTGCGTTGCCGCGATGCGACGCGGCAGGTCGATGCGCGGCTGATCCGGATCGATCTCCCACGGATGCAGGTAGAAGACGGCCGGTTTGCCGCCACGGTTGATGCTTCGGAATCCGGCCCGTGTGACGGCATAGGGGAAGATGCGGAAGTAGGCGCCGCCTGCGATCGGAATGTTCTTGCCGAGGATGCGCCAGGTCGAAATGGGAAACTCGCGTATGGGGTGTCCCCCGGCATCGATGTCGTACATCCACCGCGGAGCATCCTCGATGCCATAGCGGTAGTTCATGACCGGGAAGATGCTGGTGTCATATCGGACGCCGAGCTCGCCGAGGATGTCGAGCGCCCAGAGTGATTTTTTCGTGATCGAGAAGAACGGGGCCCGGTGGCCAAGGACTTTGACACCGGCGGCTTGTTCGACCGCGCCGATTGCGCGCTTGAGCTCTTCGCGGAATACCGCGGGGGTCTGTGTGTAGATGAGGGTATGCGAGTACCCGTGCGTACCCAGTTCGTGGCCTGCCGCGGCGATTTCGCGGACGATTTCGGGGTGGCGCTCGGCGACGAATCCGAGGACGAAAAACGTTGCCTTGACGTTGGCTTTCTCGAGGATTTCGAGCAGCCGTCGCCCCACGGAGACGATCCGGTCATCGAACTTGTCCCAGTGGCCATGGGGGATCTCGAGTCCCTGGTACCAGTCCTCGAAGTCGATGGTGAGTGCGTTCGTGATGTCAGGCATTGGCGGGGTTGCGCATTGCGGGCGACACGATATGCGCGTCCTTTGGTTGGCGTCAAAATGTTCGGGTTTTAGTGGTCCGTTGCCGTGGGACGCGAGGGATGGACGAGGTTGGCGCGCGGCGCGATCAGCGGCACGCCCGTAACCGGCGAATCATCGGCGGCGAGGACCCAGCCGAAGTCGGAGGGCGCCAGAGGCTCGAAGCTCATCGCGGCACGCGAAACCATCAGCCCCGATGCGGCGCATCGTCCGACGATCTCCGTGAGCCGTTCATGGGTCAATTTGTTAGTCGAGATCAGCACCTGGTCGATCCGCAGCCTTTGGCAGGTCTCTTCCAGCGGCGTGACCGTCGAGTAGACGCGTAAGCCGTGGATCAGTCGGCCATTCTTCGACGGATCGTCATCGACGAACGCGACCGGCACGGCTCTCAGTTCGGAGTTGTTGCGCAATTCGCGGTATACGAGCTCGCCCCCATCGCCCGCGCCGTAGATCAGAACGCGGCGGCAGTCCTGCGCGTGCGTTGCCGGGAGGAGCCGGCGAAGGATACGGAACGAGAACCGGCTGATCGTGAGCAGCATCATCATCAGAACCGCATCCAGGGCGAAGACGGTTCGCGAGAATCCTTCGAACCGGTAAGCGACGACCAGGACCAGAAGGGTGGCCACGGAACTGACGATGGTCGCCCGTGCGAAGTCCACCACGCTGGCCAGACTGGCGTAGCGCCAAAGACCCCGGTAGATCCCGGTTGCCAGAAACATCCCCAGCTTCACCATCACGACGATCGGGATGGTCTTGATGAAGAGCTTCCAATCGCCCGAGTCATGCGCGGAACCGAACTTCAGCGCGTACGCGAGATAGTAGGCGAGCGAGATCAGGATGACATCCAGGACCACTTCGAAAACCCGGCGCTTGTGCGAAAGATCCAGCAGGAAGGAAACCAGCGGCTTTTCGCGGGCCGCCGCCAGCTCCGTCTCGGCGTAGACGCGGACGCGGCCGAGATGAATGCCGAGGAAGGTGAGCACGATCGTGAACGTGGCGATCGCCACCACGCTCACATCGATCGCGGCGTGACGGGCCACCAGAGCGAGAACGCCGCCGCTGATGGCCAGGGAGTAGAGCATCCAGACCGCGTGCTTCTCGCTCAGGCCGAGTGCCACGAGGCGGTGGGAGGTGTGATCGCGTCCGCCTTGTGAGGCGGCGCGCCCGGCCATCTTGCGCATGAGCGTCACGAACGTCGTGTCGAAGATCGGAACCAGGAGCACGAGCACAGGAACGGCGAGCACGGCCACGATGCTGCGCGACCGGCCGCCGCCCGTGCCGCTCAGCAGTGCCGTCGTGGCGAGGAAGAAACCGATGAACATCGATCCGCAGTCGCCCATGAAGATCGATGCCGGGCTGTGGTTGTAGATCAGAAAGCCGAGCAGTGCTCCGGCGAATCCGGCCAGCATCAAGGCCTCGTTGAACTGTCCGTTCAGCGCGAAATTGATCCCCAGAAAGATCGCCGCGATCGCGGCGATGCCGACGGCGAGGCCGTCCATGTTATCCAGCATGTTGATGGCGTTGGTGATTCCGATCAGCCATACCAGCGTGATGAGCATGTTCAGCGACGCGGAATTCGTCCATGGGAGGACCAGGCCGAAGTACATCACGCTCGCCACGCCGAGGAGCTGGCCGATGAGTTTCTGATACGGCTTGATCTTCAGGAAGTCGTCGATCATCCCGACGAGGAACAGCAGCGTGCTGGCTCCAAGAACGACCCACCCCTGCCGGCTCTGCCGCACCATCGCCGGTACCACCGCCATCACCGCCATGAAAATGGCAACACCGCCCATCATTGCGGTGGGACGCCGATGCCAGCGATCGTTCCGAGGGAGAGCTACCGCCTTGAAACGGCGCGCCACCGCCCGCACGATCGGTGTCGCCGCGGCCGCGGCGGCAAACGCCGAGATCGCGATGACAGGTGCGGCCACCGTGAATGAATCAGTCATACCGGAACGATGGATGCTAAGTTATTCGGCTATCTGATGCAAGCCGTTATTTGCAGCAGTCGCAAAACGTGGGTCCTATCCGTTTTGTCTGCCGGAATGAAAGGCGATGACGCTCTTGAGTATGTCGTCGAGAGTCGTCTCCGGTCTGAAGCCGATCAGCGAATGGATTTTCGAGGTATCGGGTACGCGGCGCGGCATGTCCTCGAATCCTTCCTCGTAGGCTTCGCTGTAAGGGATGTGCACGATCTCCGACTCGGAGCTCGTCAACGCCCGGATGCGCTTCGCGAGCTCGTTCATCGATACCTCTTCGCTCGAACCGATGTTGTAAACCTCGCCGACCGACTCCTGGCGGTCCATCAGCGCCACCAGCGCCTTGACCACGTCGCCGACGTAGCCGAAGCAGCGCGTCTGGTCGCCGCTTCCGTAGACCGTGATCGGGCGGCCCGATAACGCCTGCTTGACGAATGTCGGGATGACCATTCCGTACTGGCCGGTCTGCCGTGGCCCGACGGTGTTGAAGAGCCGGACCACCGTGGTCGGGAGCTTCTTCTCGCGCCAGTATGCGAGAGCGAGGAACTCGTCGATGGCTTTGGAGCAGGCGTAGCTCCAACGTCCTTTCGTGGTTGCTCCCATCACCAGGTTGCCGTCTTCGCGGAACGGCACGTCGGAGCTCAATCCATACACCTCGGAGGTCGACGCGATGAGGATCCGTTTCTTCTTCTTGTTCGCGACCGACAGCAGCACTTCCGTGCCACGCACGTTCGTTTCGATCGTGCGCACCGGACTCTCCACGATCAGCTTCACGCCGACGGCGGCGGCGAGGTGGATGATGACGTCGCAGGCATCCGCGAGCTCCGCTACCAGAGGCACGTTCTGGACCGTGTCGATCGTGTAGTGGAACCGAGGATGCGACTTCAGATGCGCGATGTTCTCGATGCTTCCCGTCGACAGGTCGTCGATGATGGAAACCTCGTCTCCGCGGCTCAGGTAGTGGTCGGCGAGGTGCGATCCGATGAAGCCGGATCCCCCGGTGATGAGAACTCTCAATCGTGTCTCCCGTTCGCGCGGTTGTCGCTCAGCGCGGCGGCGGATTATAGGGCACAGCTTTGTTGAGCGCCGCAACGCGCTCCTGCATCCCCGCGTCGACGTCCTCGAGGAATGCCGGATTGAAGCGCACCGCCAGGGCGATGTCGGCCGTGGCGGCATCGAGGTTCCCTTCCTTCAGATAGGTCGTGCCGCGGTCGAAATAGATCTCCGGCCGATGATCGGCTGCCAGCGCCGCGGTGTAGTGCTCGATTGCTTCGTCGTTGCGCCCGAGGATTCGGTCGTTCGCCGCGGAGATGAGGTGGTAATCGACGGAGAGCTTGCCGGCTGCCTCGATCGTTTGCAGGCGGGCGAGGTTGTCGCGCGCGACGAGCGCCGCACGGTCACTCTCCATCTGCAGCGCGGCCTGCGTGCGGAGGGTCAGCGATTTGAGGACATGGTCGGCGTGTTCCGGCATCCAGGCGTAGTCATAGACCGCAAGCGCCGCGGCGGCGACGGCGGCGAGGCGGCAGAGCAGGCGCGCCAGGGAGTTACGCATCGTCACGGTCCCAGGAGATCGCCAGCGCGCCAAGCGTCAGGTACATCAGACGCGGCGCGGCGATCTGCAGCGGAAACTGCGCCAGCGCGAGGACAAAGAACGTTGCCGCAAGCGGTGCGCGGATGGCACGTCCCACCGTCTGCTCGGCGGTACGCGCCGCGGCGTTGCCGTCGCGCCGCCGCGAGGGAATGGCAAGCAATGCGATCGCGGCAATGAAGAGCACGTAGCCCGGCAGTCCCGTCTCCGCCGCGATCTGCAGGTGATCGTTGTGCGTCTCGCCGAAATTCATCGGCCAGCCGCGTGTCCACGCCGGCGGATAACGCGTTTCCAGCGCCAGCCGCGTCAGCATGAAATGGAATTTGAAACAGCCCGGGCCGACGCCGGTGATCGGATCCGCCCGGATCATCTCGATCGCGCTGAGGAACGGCACGACCCGCTCGGAGAAGAGAAGGGGGTAGTCGCGCTGCCGCGCCGCGGCGGCGAGCCGGCTGAAGTTGCCCCCGATTCCTGTCGATGGCCGCAACGCCACCGCGGCGAAGACGAGCAGCAGCACCGCCACGGCGATGGCTTGCCGCCACGGCCGCAGCAGCATCGCCACGACCGTCCCGGCCACGAAGGCGATCATCGCCGTGCGCGTCTGGCTCATGGCGATGCCTGTGACGAGGATCGCGGCCGCCGCCCCGAACAGCACCCGCCACCAGCTTTTCACCGTCACCGCGGCGATGAGCGCGACGATGGCCGGACCGGCCAGCAGCGTGCCCACATCATTCGGGTTTCCGAGCAGCCCTACGCTCCGCACGTGGCCCACCACGTCTGGCGGGAAGACGAAGGGATTCCAGATGCGTAGCTCCTGAAGCGTTACGACGACTGCATTCGCGAAGGCTCCGGCAAAGACGACGAAAAGCACCGCCAGTTGCAGCCTCGGTGCGACGAGACGCGTGGCGATGTAGATCGCCAGCGCGCAGGCGCCGGTCACCAGGCTGGCCTCGCTTAGCGGCCGGTTCGTCGACGTCAGTGTCGTCACGACGCTCCAGATGGCGATCGCGGCGAGGAGGATCCACTCCCGCCGCGGCAGCGCTGCCAGCGCTTCGCGCCACGGCGCGCGCGGCGCGGTGGCGGCGAACACCCCGGTCAAGGCCAGCGCAATCGCCTCGGCCCGGAATGCCATTTCCTTCGGCAGGCGAAAGGCGTCCAGGGCGCCGCCGGAATAGAGGATCGGGATCAGAACGATGCCGGCGCCGAGCAGCATCACCGCGCTGAGCCAGTACCGCAGGCGATCGGTTCTCTCGCGCGCCGCGGAACGTCGTTCCCGCATCGGGCGAAGAGTAGCATGGGCGTTGCGCACCTCACGGCAGAGGATTCGCGAACATCCGAATCTATGGTTCCCCCTCACGCCATCGAAGCGATCCGCCGCTTCTCATCGACTGAGATCTCCGGTTTTGTGGCATCCAACGGCGCGTCGCTGCTCGAGGCCGAGGTGCTGGCGCTACTCGACAACCCGCACTGTCCGGCCTCGGTCTGCGAGATGCTGGCGCAGAATCTGCGGTTGACGGCCTTCTACTCCGTCCGTCTGCGGCTGGTGCGGAACCGCGCCACCCCGCTGGCCCAATCCGTCAAACTCGTTCACTACCTGCACTGGCCCGATCTTCTGTGGCTTTCCGTCGACGTCAAGGTTCCCGCGCAGGTGCGGCGGGCCGTCGAGTCGCAGCTTCTTCTCCGGATCGACAAACTCTCGCCTGGGGAGAAGATCGCGGCTGCGAAACGCTGCAGCGCGGCGCTGATCCGGGTGTTTCTCTTCGATCCCGATGAAAAGGTCTTCGCCGCGCTGCTCGTCAACCAGCGCCTGCGCGAGGAGGACCTGCTGCTCCTTGCCGGTTCAGACAGTGCTTCCGCGGAGAAGCTGCTGATCCTCTCCTCCGATCCGAAATGGTCGTACCGTTACGCCATCCGCAGGGCCCTGGCGCGCAATCGTTCCACGCCGCGAGCCGCCGCCGCGTCGCAGTTGCGGTACCTCTCGCGTCGCGACCTCTCCATCATTCACGGCGATCCTGCGACGTCGACGTACCTCCGCCGCTGCATCGAGCGGCTGGCTCCGGGCGTTTTCACGCGCGAGACGGAACGAATTGACTAGAATGCACAGAGTTATCGGCCACTGACCCCATGCCTGATCAGGATCCCCAGCCACAAGTGTCGGAGCTCGCCTCGTTTGGCGAGGAGCTTCGGCGTGAGCGCGAGATCAGGGGCATCTCGCTGAAGGAGATCGCCGACGCCACGAAGATCAGCAAGCGCTTTCTGGAGGCGATCGAGCGCAACGACCACAAGACGCTGCCGGCCCCTGTTTTCACACGCGGATTCGTTCGCGAGTATGCCCGGTACCTCGGACTGAACGCCGAGGAGATGGTCAATCGATACAACTTCGCTGCCGTCGGCGATGACCGCATCGAGCAGTCGTCCCATCTCGAGCGCCTGACCACGCCGCAAGCTCCGCCGCTGCCTGGCAAGAAGCAGTCGCCGAAAGGCATTCCCCCGCCGTACGCGCGCGTCGATCGCAACGTCTACATTCTCATCCTCGTCGTCGTCGCGCTGGCCGGCGTCAGTTACTGGGCGCTGAAGCACCGGCGCGAGAGCCGGGCCGCCGGCGAAGAGCATCTCGCCGTCGAGACGAAAGCCGCCCCGGCGCCTCCGCCGCTTGTTGCGCCGCAGACAGCCAGCATGTCGACGCAGCCCGAGACGAGCACGCCGGCCAAGCTGGTTCTGAATATCGAGGTGACCGCGCGTTCCTGGGTGAAGCTGGAGGCGGACGGGGAGACGGTCGTCAACGATGATCTCAGCCGCGGGTATCACCGCAGCGTCGAAGCAAAGGATGGGTTTACCTTCCGTACCATCGGAAACGCCGCCGGCATTACACTGACCCTCAACGACGTGCCCGTGCCCGCCCTCGGCCGCAACGGGCAGGTATTGCACGACGTCGTTCTCGATCGTGCGTTTCTTCAGAAGATGCAATCTCCCCCGCAAAACCCACAATGAGCACAGCATCCGCCGAGCTTTCCGGCGATCTCGTCATCGACCGGATCGATGCGGGCCAGTTTCCCCGCGAAGTGGTGGAGACGATCGCGCGCGGATTCCTGCCGTTGCCGCAGGATGACCTGATTGCCGTGCTCGCCTATCTGACGCGGTCGGTGGACAGCGAGATTGCCGCCGTCGCCAGGCGGTCGCTTGCCGACGTTCCGTCGCGCAGCATTCACGCCTTCGCCTCGAACGAAAGCGCGCCGCCGGCGCATCTGGTGCTGTTGATGCGCGCCAGCGACGATCCATTCATTCTCGAGGCGCTGATCCGCAACCGCGCCATCCCCGACGCCCTCGTCACCGAGCTGGCATCGGTGGCTGACGCGGCCGTGCAGGAAGTCATCGTCATCAATCATTCGCGCATCCTTCGAGCGCCGGAGATCCTCGATGCTCTCCTCGCCAACCCGGCTCTCTCCGCGGACGTGCACCGTCGCGCGCTGGAGGCGCGGGAGGAGTTCTTCGAGAAGAAGGCCCGCATCGCCGCGCAGCAGCCGGCCGAGGGCGAGGTCGACGAAGACGAGCCGATGCTCGGCCTTTCCGAGGAACCGATCGCCGATCTGCTGGAGAAAGCGGTTGAAGAGCAGCAGAGCGACGCCCCGCCGCCGGAGCTCAACGAGACTGAGAAGCAAGATGAGAAGAAACTGTCGATCTTTTCCCAGATCCTTCTCATGGGCGTCTCGGACAAGGTGAAGCTTGCCTTCAAGGGGGGTAAGACCGAGCGGGTGATTCTCGTCCGCGACCACAACAAGCTGGTCTGCAGCGCCGTGATGCGCAACCCCCGCATGAGCGTGCTCGAAGCGGAATCGATCGCCGGAATGCGAAATGTCGAGGAGGAGGTCCTCCGTCTCATCACGTTGAGGCGCGAATGGGTCTCGAAGTACAACATCGTCATCGCGCTGGCGCGCAATCCGAAGTGCCCCGTGGGGGTTGTCGTGCCGTTGATCAATCGATTAACCTTGCGTGATTTGAAGGGCTTGAAGGACGATAAGGGTGTGAGCGAGACGGTCCGCGCCCTGGCCCGGAAGCTTTTCGCGCAGCGAAGCATCAAATCCTGAATGAAGGTCAACTACTACGAAGTGCTCGGAGTCGATCGCTCCGCCTCCGAGCCGGAGATCCGCGAACGCTTTCGCAAGCTCGCGCGGGAGCAGCATCCCGACCGCTACAAGGGCCCGGACAAAGCCGCGGCCGAGGGGAAGTTCCAGACACTCACCGAGGCGGTCAACGTCCTGACGAACCCAGCCCGACGGAAGCAGCACGACGCCGAGATCGCCTCCCCCTCCGGCCGCTCCGCCAGCGGTACCGCCGATCTCGCGCAAGTGGGGAAAGTTTATCTGGCGAAGGGCATCAAGGCGTACCGTGAGGGGGATTTCCGCACCGCGTACGACAACTTCGACATGGCCGCCAAGCACAATCCGGCCGATGCGAAGGCCTTTCAACATCTGGCACTGGCGGCAACGCGTATCCCGGGACATGCCCGCCAGGCGGTGCAGGCAATCGAGACAGCCGTTCAGCGGGAGCCGATGAACGCCGCGTATCTGAAAGATGCCGGCATGATCTGCAAACGCGCCGGACTGTCCGCGAAAGCCGAGAGATATCTGGATGAGGCGTTAAAGTGGGATGCCGACAATATTGAAATCCGTGCGGCACTGGCTGAATTGCGGCAACGAGGCGAGTCCAAGGAAAGCGGAAAGGGGTTTACCCTTTTCAAAAAGGGCTGAGTGGGAATGGACGTGAAGGCATACGGCCTCACAGATGTCGGACGGCAGCGCCAGCACAACGAGGACTCATTCCTCGTCGCTGACGAGGCGAAGCTCTTTCTCGTCGCCGATGGGATGGGTGGGCACGCCGCCGGCGAGATCGCTTCCCGCATCGCCGTCGATTCGATCTCCGAGTTCATCGTTCATACGAAGGAAGACGACGGCACCTGGCCACACGCCTACGACGAGCAATACACCCGCACCACCAATCGCCTGATGGCCGCTCTGCGCATGGCCAACACGCGCGTTCTCGAGGCCATGCGCAAGGATGCCAAGCTTCGCGGGATGGGCACGACCGTCGTCGCCTGTATGGCCGACGACAGCAAGATCTCCGTGGCCCATGTCGGCGACTCCCGCGCGTACATGATCCGTAACGGCAGGATCTTGCGCATCACCAACGACCACTCCTGGGTCTTCGAGCAGGTGCAGGCCGGGATGCTCACCGAGGCGGAGGCGGAGAAGCATCCTCTCCGCAACGTGATCACCCGCGCCCTCGGCGGCGCTCTTTCCGTCACTCCCGATGCCTCGGAGATCGACTGGCGGCCGGGCGACCTCTACCTGCTCTGCTCCGACGGCCTTACTGGCATGGTTCCCGAAGATCAGATCCTCGAGCTCGTCACCGCCAACGCCGACGACCTCGAGAAAGCATGTCGCCAGTTGATCGACGTGGCCAACGAACACGGCGGGCTGGACAACGTGACGGCAATCCTGGTGAAGACGACGTGACTATGAATATTCGAATCGACTACTGCGGCGTTTGAAACTATCTTCCGAGAGCCTCCAGTCTGGCGGCTGCGATCAAACGCGAATTCGGCATCGACAGCCAGATCGTCCGCGGCAGCGGCGGGATCTTCGTCGTCAGCATCGACGGAAAGAGCGTCTTTTCCAAGAAGGATGAAGGACGATTTCCGGCCGAGCGCGAGATCCTCGATAAGGTGAGAGCGCTGGCGTAGGTCTGCGCTCCGCGCGTTGTCTGCCCGCGGCGTTGTCTGCGCTGGCGCGCGTTAGCTTCGCCACTGTCCACGCGCGCCGCGGCGCGCAGACAACGCCGCAGGCAGACAACGCCGAAGGCAGACAACGCGCGCCAGCGTAGACACCGGTTAAACTCCGCGCGTGCATCCCGAAGTCCAGGAGATCCAGACAAAGCTGAAGGAAATCCTTTACGACTGCGCGGTGGAGATCCGCGCCACCAAAGCGGCGCTCTATCTCCTCACCACGGAAGGGCAATTCGAGCTGGTTACCGAATATGGCTTTCGCGGCGCGGTCCGCGCGACGGCCGACCGCAAGGATCCGGTCATCGACCGCTGCGGCCGTGGGCGCACGCCCTTCTTCGTCAACGGTCTCAACGCCGAGCCGAGGTTTTCGCATGTGATGTTCGAGTCGGCCAGCGACCGCCTGCTTGCTGCACCGATCTACTTCCGCGGCAAACTCGTCGGCGTCGTCGATATGCGTGACAAGGCCGGCAAAGCGTTGTTTGACACCACCGATCTTCCGAAGGCGCAGAAGATCGCCGATCGGATCGGAGAGCAGTTCGTCAACAAGAACGTCTTCGGCCAGCAATTCATCACGCTCTCCGAAGCGCCGGAGCGGCCTCTGGTCATCGGCACGAACGTTCCCGTGGCCGAGGCAAGGGTCGCCGGCCCGGAGCCGGCGGCGCAGACAGCTTCGAAGCCGAAAGCATCGCTCTGGCCGGCCGAGCGTCCGCCGGCCACGAACGTGCCGCGGCTGGCCACGCTCATCATCGAAGCGCGCGGCAATGCCGAGCGCATCGCCGTCCCCGAGTCTCCGGAATCGATCGGCGAGAGCGAGCTGGCCGCGATTCGCGACATGCTGCGGACCATGCTCCTGATCCCCGGTGCCGCGGTGGCCTCGGTTTCGGCATACGGACACATGGGCGGCGTGCAGGAAGTGGCCGCGCGCTCGACGCTGACCGAGGAGGCGATGAACGTCCTCCAGTCGAAGTTGAACCTCTGGCTGACCAAGCGCGGCGAGGCCGGCGGCTTCGTCAGAACGAACATCACCCTTCCGTTCGGGAACCAGGATCCGCCGATCGCGGCCACGCAGATCCAGAAAGTCTTTACGGCGCCGGTGGCGGCGGGGTCGCTCAAAGGGATCTATCTGACCGTGGTTTTCCCCGCCGCGCCGGACCGTCCCGCGCACGAGTTGCTGACCGCGTTTCATGGCCAGCTCCAGATCGCCATCGAGCACTCGATGTCGCGCGGCGCCATGCAGGCCATCCGGGCGCGGGTCGCCGAGGCTCTGATCGAGCCCGACTTCACGACCTACCCTGAGCTGAAGCGCCACTCGGAAGCGGTTGCCGGCCGCGCGGAGGCCTTCGCCAGATTTCTTTCGATGACGCCGGCCGAGACCGAGAACGCGCGCATCGTCGCGCTGGTCCACGACGTCGGGATGCGCCTGCTCGACTACGAGCGCCTCTACCGCAAGCGCGATATCTCTCCCGAAGAGCTGTCGATTCTCAAAGAGCACGCCTCCGTCGGCGCCGCCATGGTCGAGCCGCTGCTCGGCAACGAGATCGCCCGGGGCGTTCTCTGCCATCACGAGCGCTGGGATGGTGCCGGTTATCCGAGCGAGATGCGCGGCTCGGACATCCCGCTTGCCTCGCGCATCGTGCAGCTCTGTGATGTCTTCGAGACGATCATCGCCGTGGAAAGCTATGCCGCGGCCGAATCGATGGACCAGGCCGCGGCGAAGATCGCGCGCGGCGCGGGTACCCAATTCGATCCCGATCTGGCCAAACGCTTCATCGACATGTTGCGCGCGCGTGTGGCGTAACGCCGCCCCCCTGGGACCGCGGGCGTCTCGCCCGCGCGTGCAAGCAACAGGATGCCGAGCATCAAGCGCGGTCGAGACGCCCGCGGTCCCAGGGGGTGCCGCGATAGACTTCACGAATGAAAATCGATCGCAACGAAGCGAAACGGATCGCCGATCTGGCGCATCTCGAGTTCGATGAGGCGGGGCTGGAGCGGATGGCGGGGGAGATGACCACCATCCTCTCGTACATCGACCAGCTCCGCGAAGTCGATGTGGCCGGATTCGAGGCCGTGTCGGCAGAGGAAGCGACGCCGATGCGCGACGATGTGCCGCGCTCGCCGGTCGAACGCTCCGCCGTCGCCGCCAACGCGCCGGCATTCAGTGGCGACGGTCACTTCATCGTGCCGAAGGTGATCGGTGACTGACGTTCTCCATCTGCCGTGGCACGAGGCGCGTGAGCAGGCGAGCAGCCGGGAGCTGGTCGAGGCGTCGATCGAGGCGATCGACGCGCTCAATCCGAAGTTGAATGCATTTCTCCACATCGCGCGCGACGCCGGCGAAGGGATGCCGGTGGCGGTGAAGGACAACATCGTCACCACCGGGATGCCGACCACCTGCGCCTCGCGCATCCTCGGCAGGTTTCTCTCCCCGTTCGACGCCACCGCCGTGGCCCGCCTGCGCGCGGGGTCGTGCAGCATCGTCGGCAAGACGAACCTCGACGAATTCGCCATGGGCTCCTCGACCGAGCATTCGGCGTTTGGACCGGCGCGGAATCCGTGGGATACGACGCGTGTGCCCGGCGGCTCCTCGGGAGGCTCGGCCGTTGCGGTGGCGGCGCGCATGGTTCCGGCGGCGCTCGGCTCGGAGACGGGCGGCTCGGTACGGCAGCCGGCGGCGCTTTGCGGCGTGGTCGGACTCAAGCCGACCTACGGTCGGGTCAGCCGCAACGGCCTGGTGGCGTTCGGCTCGAGCGTCGACCAGATCGGCATCGTCACCAAGACCGTTCGCGAATGCGCGGAGATCCTCGGCATGATCGCGGGCCACGACCCGCTCGATTCGACGTCGTCGATGAATCCGGTGGACGAGTACGCCGCCGATCTCGATGCCGGCGTCCGCGGACTTCGTTTCGGTGTCGTGCGCGAAGCGGTGGCCAGGCTCGAAGGGGAGGTTCGCGCGAACTTCGACGACGCGATCCGCGTTCTGCGCGCCGGCGGCGCCGTGATCGACGAGGTCAGCGTCCCGTCGATCGGCTACGCCATCGCCATCTACTACATCGTGGCCAACGCCGAGGCGAGCGCCAACCTGTCACGCTTCGATGGCATCCGCTACGGCCGGCGCAGTGCGCGTGCGAAGACGCTGCGCGAAGTCTATTTCGAGTCGCGCGGCGAAGGATTCGGTGATGAGGTGAAGCGCCGCATCATGCTCGGAACCTTCGCGCTGTCATCCGGCTACTACGACGCCTATTACGGCCGCGCTCAGGCCGTCCGCGCGAAACTGCGCGCCGATTTCGACGCCGCCTTCGAACGGTTCGACTATCTCCTGACGCCGACCACCCCGGAGACTGCCTTTCCGATCGGCGCGAAGACGGACGACCCGCTGTCGATGTACCTCAGCGACATCTTCACCGCTCCGGCGAACCTCGTGGGCATCCCGGCCATCGCCGTGCCGTCCGGTTTCTCGCGCGAGCGCCTTCCGCTTTCGCTCCAGATCATGGCGCCGCGGTTTGCCGAGCGCGCCCTCTTCCGTGCAGCCGGCTTCTTCGAGCACGAGACCGGCTACTGGCGGGAACGGCCGCCGCTGCTGATGTCGTGAACGGTGAAGGTCACGCGATAGTCGGCGCGCAACCAGCGCACCACGAATGGCAGTTTCGTTCCGCCACTCTCGCGCCAGTCGTCGTATTCGATCTCCTCGGGGAGAAGGCCGAGCGGCGTGACCAGCTCACGATGGCGTCTGGTGACGACGCCGTGCGCTTCGTCGATCGTCCAGACCTCGCCATTTGTCATCTCGACCCTGTCGCCGCCGACGGTGCGCGATGCTTTCGGCGTCGGGACGTTTACGAACGCGGCCAACGCGCGATTCGCGTCCGGCGGGTGTGGGAGGTCGGTCTTGTAGTCGATCTTGTCCGCCGTGATCGTCAGCGTGAACGGTCCGCTCTTCGGATCGTCGCGCCCGTTGTAGCGCTCGACGGTCCCGGTCACCACGCGCGTCACCCCGCCGGCCGGTGGGGCCGGCAGCCGGGCCAGGAGTGAATCGGCAGCGGGGAGTGCAGCGGCCGGCTGCGTCGCGGCGGCGTGGTTCCAGCCGGCGTTTGCGACGCTCGGAACGCCGTTCGGACGGATGTGGCCCTGGTGGCAACTGTTGCACGTCACCACGGTCTTGCCGTCGAAATGCCGGGCGTTTATGTCGCGCTCCATGGCGATCATCTTCCGGGCGGTTTCCTTGGCCGGTTTCTCGTCTGACTCCCACTCCTTCGCGTGGCAATGGCCGCAGGTGACGCCGAGTGAGTTGGACATGAAGGCCATGACCGGGATGAGCTGCGACGTGGGGAGGCCTTGCAGGCTCTTGATGTTTTTCTTCGTCTGCTCCACGGGCAGATCGTTTGATTGCGCCGAAGCGAAGAGAAGCAGCATCGCGGCGATGATGATGCGCATCAGTCCTCCCGTTGAAACACGGCGTGAAAGTGCCCGCGCTCTGTGTTGCCGTCGCAGATGAGCCGTCCGCCGCTGATCCACGCCGCCGCGGTCTCGGTGTGCGCTCCCGGTCCTTTCAAGGTGAGGTCGAGCCGCCCCTCGCGCCAGGTGGCCCGTCCCCGCGCGGCCGGGATGCCGTCGACGGCGCGCCACCGTCCGTCGGTGACGACGTGCCAGGCCTGCTCTTCCGATCGTCCGTTGGAGAGGCGATGCTGCCGAACCGAGATACCTCGCGCATCCTGTGCGATCGACTGCGTGTAGGCGTCGTACGCGTGCGGAACCATCATGCGGAAGTCGCTCTGCGACGGCACCAGCGACCACCGGCCGTTGAGAGTCGGGCGGGCGATGGCTGGCGTGATCGATGCGCGCGTGCACGCGGCGAAGAGGGCCAGGGGAACGGTGGCGATGGCGATGATGGCCAGGATGGCCGCGGCCCCGCTGCGCGCAGGCGGCCGGCGGAGCGTCGCCACGCGTCGTTCGATCGAGCTCGAAGCCATGCCCAGTGCCAGGCCGCCGCGCACGCTCATCGATGCGATGCGGACGAGCGCTGCCGCGTACGCGCGCGGCGATGATTGCCGGGCCGCTTCCTCGTCGCAGGCCAGCTCGCGCAACTCGGCGATCTCGCGCCGAAGCAGCGCGGCCATCGGATGAAACCAGAGCGGAAGCGCGATGACCTGGAGCAGCGCGTTCACGGCGAAATCGCCTCGGCGGACGTGCGCGCGCTCATGAGCGAGTGCCGCCGGCAGCAACTCGCTGCCCGCCAGCGCGCGCGGAAGAAGGATGGTCTTTCCAATGGTCACCGGCGAGGCCACATCATCGGAGATGCGTACACCCTCGGCGAAGGCGTAGGAGCGGGCGAGGAGCCGGCGCGTGCGCCCTCCGGCGGCGAGGAGTCTCATGGCCGCGAACAGCGCCCCTGCCAGATAGATGAGGGCGATGGCTTCGACCGCACTGCGATTCAGCGCCGGTTGCACCGTGGCCACGGCTGCACGTTGGATCAGCACCGTTGCGGATGACAGGGCAGCCGGTCGTGCCAGCCGCGGGATGCCCGGCTCGACGCGAGGCACCATCGTCGTCATCGGCGACGCCACGGCAACGACGAGCGTCAGCGCGGCAAGCCAGAAGCGAAGATGAGCCGGAGCGCGACCAAGGGTGCGCGCGGTTCCGATTCCGATCAGTGCAATCGCGGCCGTCTGCCACGCCGCGTTGACCACAAACGTCACGATGACTTCAGCGATCCGATCCACGGCGCTCCTCCTCTTCCAGCATTCCGTTCAGCCGGCGCAGGGTCTCCGGCGTCAACTGCTTCGTCTCCACGAGGCTCATGACCAGCGCTTCCGCGGAGCCTCCGAAGATTCGCTGCACGACGTCGTGGAGCGTGGCGCCGAGCGCGCTCTCCCGCGAGATCGCCGCGCTGTAGTGATAGGCGCGGTCGACGAGCGTGCGGCTCGCTTTTCCTTTGCGGACGAGCACGTTCAGCATCGTCTGGACGGTGGTGTAGGCCAGCCGGCCGCCGCCGAGCCGCTCCTGCGCCGAGGCCACCGAGGCCGGTCCGCCGTTCCAGAGTACCTGCATGATCTCGAGCTCGAGAGGGGTCAGTTGGTCGTTTTGTTTGCGTCGAGGCATCTCATCTCCTAAAGCGTTAGGACAAGATTGGTCCGTGCGGCCGCTTTGTCAACTAAAACTTTAGGAGATCGTGAACTTCACGGGCATCCGTGCCGTCGCCGTGTCATCCGGCTTCTCGTGCAAGCGCCTGCCGTTGTTACCGCGGATCATGGCGCCGCACTGCGCGGAACGCTCCCTCTTCCGCGCGAGCAGCTATTTCGAGCGCGAGACTGGCTACCGGCGGGAGCTCCCTCCGGTTTGCGTCTGAATCGCTGCTCGTTTGACGTTGCGGTGGTCGAATCGATCGTTCATGCGGGCAAGTTTGACATCGATCTCAACGAGGTTGACATAAATACCGACCAGTTTGTCGTGAATACCGGCCAGTTTGTCGTGAATACCGACAAGTTTGTCAATAATACCGACTAGTTTGTCATAAACGCTGATCAGTTTGTCGTGAACGCCAAGAAGTTTGTCATGAACGCCAAGAAGTTTGTCATGAACGCCAACTAGTTTGTCAAAAATATCGAGTAGTTAGTAAAAAATACCAACAAGTTGGTCATGAACGTCGACCAGTTTGTCGTAAACGACTACCAGTGCGTCAAAAACACCAACTGGTGTGTCACCAACCCTGACGAGTTTGACTTAGATCTTGGCGGGCTTGACGCTACTCCTGGCAAACCTGTTGTCGGTCCTGACAAGTTTGACGTCGGTCCGACGAGCTCGATGGCGGTCGTGGCGAATGTGATCAGCTCCGACAAGTTTGACATCGATCCGGACGGCGACGCGCTGGATTCCGATGGGTCAGGCACCGCGAGCGAGCGCGAACCTACGCTGAGAGAGCCCGGAGAGTGGATGAAGAATGAGAAAAGAGGAAAGGATTCCGCGCACGGATGGTGGTACGGCTCCGGAGGGCGAAGTATCCGCTTCCCGCCAGCCAGATTCTTCGGTAGAACGTCATCCGGTGCTACACTTTCGCTCGTGCGTAAGTGGTGGGTGGGCCTCCTCGGGTCACTTCTTCCGGCGGTACTCGTCGCCGCGACTTCTTTCAAAGTAATCACGCCCGAACTGCGTGCAGCGCTCACGTCCGATTACACGATCGAGGTCGTGGTCAAGCCGCATGACGGCGATGCTTGGAGCCGCCTGGCGAAGCGCGTGACCGGCGACGGCGACCGATGGAACGAGATCGCCGCGTTCAATCATGCCGGCGGCAACCTCACCACCGAACAGCACGTCCGCATTCCGTTCAGCATCCTCCGCCCGAATCTGCAGCGCGATGTTGCAGCGGCGATCTTCCCCTCCGACAGTTCCGCGGCCGACGGATGGCGTCACGTCGTCGTCGGCAGCAGCGGCATCGAAGGGGAGTCGCTCTGGAACATCGCCGAGTGGTTCACCGGCCGCGGCGAGAACTACGCCGCCATCCGTGCCGCGAACCCGTCGCAGGGACTCTCGACCCGCAAAGGTGACGTGATCCTCATCCCGAAGGAGCTTCTCGCTTCGGCATTCCGCCGCGGCGAAATGGAGGAACGTAATGCACCGAAGACAGCCGAGGTTCGGAAATCGGAGGACGATCCGGAAGAGCGTACGAGCGCGGATGCTCATGCTGCGGCAGCTTCGCTACCTGAGGCAGTGGCCGTCAGCGGTCAGCCGTCGCTGACGTACGACCGGACCTCCGCCGAGCCGTTCGCGGTCTATCGGCTGCAAAAGGGCGAGGCGCTCTATTCATCGGTGGCCATCCGTTTCACCGGCCGCGTGTACGCGAAAGACGTCGGCGACGTGCTCGAGCGCATCGTGACCTTCAACGGCATCGACGACGTGGCCAGGATCCCGATCGGTTACCGGGTGAAGATCCCGATGTCGCTGCTGCTGCCGGAGTATCTGCCGGCCGATGATCCGACGCGCGTGGCCAGCGAACAGGTGAAGCGCGAGAGCGCGAAGCTTGCCGTCCGCCCGCGCGCGAAGGGCCTGGCCGGCGTGCGCGTCATTCTCGATGCCGGCCACGGCGGACGCGACGTCGGCGCCACCTACGACGACGTCTGGGAATCGAATTACGTGTATGACGTCATGTGCCGGCTCAAGCATCTCCTCGAGAAGAAATCGGGAGCGGCTGTTTCGGCGACGACGAAATCGGCGCAGGCCGGCTACGCCATCCCGGATGACGACGAGCTGGAGGAGTCGACGGACCACATCGTCCTCACCTCGCCGAAGTACGTCATCGGCGATCCGGCGGTGGGCGTGCATCTGCGGTGGTATCTCGCCAACTCGATTTTCCGCCGGGCCATGAAGCAGAGCGTGCCGCGTGAGAAGGTCGTTTTTCTCTCCATTCACGCCGACTCGCTCCATCCGGCGCTGCGCGGTGCCATGGCGTACATCCCCGGTCAGCGCTACGTGACCGGGTCGTATGAGAAGAGCGATCAGGTGTATCTGGCGCGTGCCGAGGTGCGCGAGAGCCCGGTGGTGCGGCATTCGGAGAAAGAGTCGCTCGCCGCCGAAGGGCTGTCGCGCGATCTGGCGGATTCGATCATCGATGCCTTCCAGTCGGATGGCTTGAAGGTCCATCCGTTCAACCCCGTGCGCGACAACGTCGTCCGCGGCGGCCGCGAGTGGGTGCCGGCCGTGATCCGCTACAACCTGATCCCCACCCGTGTTCTCCTCGAGATCTGCAACCTCGGCAACGAGAAGGACCGCACGCTGATGAAGACGAAGTCGTACCGCCAGAAGGTTGCCGAGGCGATCTACGAGGGGCTGGTGAATTACTACAACGACCGCGACGACGAGCAACGCGCGGTGCCGTCGATCGCCAGCGGGCGGTAGCTGCGCTTCGCGCGTTGTCTGCGGCTTCGCCGCGTTGTCGGTTGTCTGCGCGCTGCGGCGCGCGTGGACGATATTGAAAGACTTGGGAAGCCCTTGATGAGTCGACCACGCGCCGCAGCGCAGACAACTGACAACGCGGCGAAGCCGCAGACAACGCGCGCCGCAGGACGCGCCGTAAACCGCGCATATAATCCACCGCCGCGATGCCCCGCTCTTTTGAAGGCGATCAGAACGCCGAAGGTTTGCGCTTTGCGCTGATCGCCAGCCGGTTCAACGACGAGATCGTCGATGGACTGTTGCGGGGCGCGCTCGATTGCCTGTCGCGGCACGGCGCCGCGGACGACGCCATCCGCGTCTATCGCGTCCCGGGGGCGTTCGAGATTCCGACGCTGGCGGCGACGCTCATCGCGGCCGGAGGGAATGACGCCATCGTCACGCTCGGCTGTCTTCTGCGCGGCGACACGCCGCACTTCGATTTCATCTCCGCCCAGGTGACGAACGATCTCTCGCGGGTGGCGATCGACGCCCGTTTCCCGGTCGCCTTCGGCGTCATCACCTGCAACACGCTCGAGCAGGCCGTCGAGCGCTCATCGCCTGGCGTCGGCAACAAAGGGTGGGAGGCGGCGCTGGCGGCCATCGAGATGGCCAACCTGTGGCGCATGCTTCGCGGCGGGGAAGACTGATGGGAGCGCGTCGCAAGGCACGGGAGCTGGCGCTGCAGATGCTCTATCAGTTCGACCTCTCCGGCAACGGGCCGGACACGATCATCGAGACGTTCGAGGATCTGCAGAAGTCGAAGCCGAATACGCGCGAATTCGCCACGAAGATCTTTCGCGGGACCGTCAGCTACATGGCCGACATCGACGGCATGATCCAGGCACAGGCCGACAACTGGCGCCTCGCGCGCATGGCCGTGGTCGACCGCAACATCATCCGGATGTCGGTGTACGAGTTCCTGCACGAGAGCGGCACGCCGAAGCTCGTGGTCATCGACGAAGCGATCGAGATCGCCAAGAAGTTCGGCAACGACAAATCGTCGCAGTTCATCAACGGAATCCTCGACGGGATACTGAAACGATACAATCTGGGATCGTGAGCGAAAGGCAGAAGGCAGAGGGCAGAAGGCAGAAGTGGCCGCCCGCCTACTTCCACTTCAGCCTTCTGCCTTCAGCCTTCTGCCTTTCGGGAGGTCCCTCGTGAGCCTTCTCGGCCGCCTCGAGGACCTCTCTCTCACCGACATCGTTCAGATCGTCTATCTGAGCCGGCGTACGGGCGTGCTGGAGATCGTCGACGACCGCGGACGGCATACGGTGCTGTTCCGGCAGGGACTGGTCGTCAACGCCTCCTCACCGGAACATCCCGACCTGCTGGCCTACCTGGTGGCGCGCGGGCTGATCCCCGAGGCCGCGGTGCCGGGGCTGCGGCAGATGGAGGAGAACGGGATCCCGTACGGAACGGCCGCCGTGGAAATGAATGTGATCAAGGCGTCGGATCTTGGGAACGCCATCCACGAGCGGATCGTCAGCGTCGTCGCGCCGCTGCTACAAAGCCGCGAAGGGGAGTTCAATTTCATCCTCAGCGATCACATCGGTCCGCTCGACGTGGAGTACGACCCCGACACGATTTTCAAAGACGGCGGATTCCCGCCCCAGAAGATCGTCGGTACGGCCGATGGCGAGAAGCTCAAGCCGCTGCGCGGCCTCGAGGAGTCGTTGAAGGTCGGCAAGGCTCTGCTCCGATCCGCCTCCGTCCCCGAGGCTCCGTCGCCGACACTCGACCTCGGGCTCGGGCAGGCCAGGCCGCCCGCGCTGGTGGCTGTGCCCGACGACAACGTTCTCCCGTTTCCCTCGCTCGAGGAGCGTGACGAGCAGGCGTTTGCTCCGGTGCCGCTTGATGTGTCGCTTGATGTGCCTGACGATGAGCCGTTTCCCGACGAGCCGAGGCCGGAAGAGGAAGGACGGACTGCCGAGCCGGCCCTGAGTGAGTCCGCCCTGAATGAGTCCGTCTCGCGGGCGTCCGGTCTGCGTGAGCCTGTTACCCGTGAGCCGGTTTCCCGTAAGTCCGGCCAGTTCAAAGTCTCCGGCGGTCTGATCGAGATCGAATCGCCCGATGCCACGTATCGCAATGTGGTGCTGTTCGAGCGCAACCCGCTGATCCGGGTGGCGGCGCGGCGCGCGTTCGGAAAGAACGGCGTGAAGATCGCCCAGTTCGGCACGATCGAAGACGCCCGCGCCGCGATCGGCGACTTCATCCGCGCCAATACGTTTTTCGTCACCTTCCTGGAGCTGACCGGCAATGCCGATGTTCTGATGCAGCAGCTCAAACGAAAGAATCCGAAGCTGCCGGTGGTGGTCATCGACTCGGAGGCAGACATGCGGCGCCGTCACGATCTGCTGCGCCGTGGTGCCGACCTGTACCTGACCAAGCCGTCGCCCGCGCGCCTGCAGCCAGGGCTGGCCGAGGAGGAACTGAACCTCTTTGCGGACGAGCTGGTGCTCTTCGCGGAGCGCGCATTCCAGCAGTGGGAGCAATACACCGGAGGCTTTGGCCCGGATGCCGGCAAACGCTTTTACGAGACGGCGGAGAAAGAGAACATCGATCGCAGCTTCGGTCTGCTCAAACAGTTGATCAACGAGCTGTCCAATCCGAACGACATCGGCGAGGTGTCGGCGACGATCCTGCGGCTGTCGGCGGAGTATCTCGACCGAGGGGCGCTTTTCATCGCCGGCGATGACGAGTTCACCGGCGTGGCGGGATTCGGCGTGACCGGCGGCGGCCAGGAGATGCCGGCGCGTGTGAAGTCGATGCACATCCCCCGGGCCGCACCGTCGATTCTCGGCGATGTGGCGGCTTCGGGTGAGGCCCATCGGGGCAAGATGCGCCGGACCGCCGCGAATGAGGAGCTGATCGATGGCCTCGGCGGGATGCTGCCGACGGAGGTCGTGGCGCTGCCGATCATGCACGCAAGGCGAACGATTGGTATTCTGTACGGCGACAACGCCGCGAATCGCGCTCCGATCGACACCATGACAGGACTCGAGATCTTCCTTTCCCAGGCCGGCTATGCGTTCGGCAACGCTGTCTTCGCGGCGGAGAAGGCGCGACGTTGAAAGTCCTGGTCGTCGAAGATTCGAGCTCGATGCGCGCGTACCTCACCACGATCATCGAGGGGGGAACGGAGAGCTTCGATCTCGAGATCGTCGAAGCAGCCAGCGGTTTCGAAGCGCTGAAAACGCTCCCCCATCACAAGTTCGACGCCATCCTCACCGACATCAACATGCCGGACATCAACGGTCTGGAGCTGGTGTCGTTCCTGAAGAACCACCCCGTCCACCGCGCCATCCCGATCATGGTGATCTCCACCGAGTCGCGCGAGGAAGACCGCAAACGCGCCGCCGCCCTGGGCGCCGAGGAGTACCTGGTCAAGCCATTCCAGGCCAAGGATCTGATCGAGAAGCTGCGGCGGCTGCTGAAGGTGGCGTAGGGGGGCGTCCTAAGAAATCTTGCGTGTCGTAGCGATGGGCCGCCTTGGCTCGCGGTTGACGACACGATCCTTCATCTGCTCCTGCATCTTCTGAAGATGGGCAACATATCCATCGAGGCCGCCGTGCTCTTCCAGAAGTTGTTCCCGAATCTTGTGGATTTCGTCGACGATGGGGTCGTCATGCATTTGGTAGCTCCTCGATCAGCTCCTGGGGCGTGCAGACCAGCGGCGCCTCGTACCCAGAAGCCCGGCAAACATTGTAAACACTGGGGAGTATGTTCGCGTTTGCGATGTGCCGGCAATTCCATGTCAACAGGTACTCCACGCCGTGAATTGCGGCTATCGCGATGTGTAACGCGTCGATGTCTGCCTTTTGAGGGAGGCGCGTCTCGCGAAGAAGCACCGCAGCCAGTTCGCGCGCGGCAGAGGTGACGTTTAGCATGGTCATGTGGCTAAGCAGTTCCAGACGCTCCGATGCGCGATCGGGATCTCCTTTCAGTGCCTCGTCGATGACTGCTCCCGATGAAAAGAGGTCAAAGTCCTGACGACGGTTTTTCCACCAGTCGCGAGTGAGCATCTGATTCCCTGCAACGATCGGGTTGCGCGGGTGCAGCCAGCCCACGAGGTAGCTGATAATCGATGTTTCGACGTAGACGGTCGCTCTCTCCACGGCGGAACTCTACCTCGGGACCTCCCCACCGAGGTTACGCGAAGAAGACCGCAAGCGCGCCGCCGCGCTTGGTCCAGGCCAAGGATCTGATCGAAGAAGCTGCGGCGTCTGCTGAAGGCGGCGTAGGGAGCGGTACAATACCTGGATGCCCTCGAATCCCATCGATGACAGCGCGACCGAAGGGGTTGCCACTCCATTACCCAGCGAACGGGCAAAGAAGATTCTGGCTCTGCAGGGGCGGGGTCTTTGGCATGGTGATCTGGCGGAAATGAGGCGTGATAAACGCCGGGTTCCTGCGGCCGAGAAAAGCCCGGATACCGAGCGCCACAAGTAAGGCCCCCTCAGGCCAGTAGGGCGTGACTGTTCGTTTCTTCGTCGACTGGCAGTGTTTTGTGGACAAGGATGAATGGCGAACAATCAGGAGATAGGCCACCTCACGCAGCCGCGGAGCGGCGACATCTACGTAGCCCACCGCGTGAGCGGTGGGGTAAGGGTCAAACATATTGAGCCGCGGAGCGGCGACATAGTGCTTGCTCGACTCTATGTCGCCGCTCCGCGGCTGGAGAAAGGGCGCACTGCTACCCACCGCTCACGCGGTGGGCTACGTAGATGTCGCCGCTCCGCGGCTAGCACCGGAACCCGACACGCCGACACCTGAACCCGCCGCTCCTCTCCGCCGCTGACACCCGCCCCCGACGCCCGCCCCCTAACCAGTACAATGCCCCCCGAATGACCAAAGAAGACGATCGGGCCAAGGATGAGTTCACCAGCGAGGCGGAGGAGCTGCTCGACACGCTCTCGCGGGATCTCGTCGAATTCGAGTCGCAGGGGCGGGATGTGCGGCCCGAGGTCATCAACAAGATTTTCCGTGAAGTGCACTCGCTCAAAGGGCTGGCGGGGATGCTCGGCTTCGGGGAGATCTCCGAGCTGTCGCACAGCCTCGAGGACATGCTGGACCGGCTGCGGATGGGGAAGATCGAGATCACGAAGGAATTGATCGATCTTCTCTACGACGCGGTCGATTCGCTCAACCGGCTGGTCATCGGCATCAACGATCCGACGATGGGCGGCCTGGTCGACATCACCGGGCTGACGCGGCGCATCCATCAACTGGCGACCAACCAGCCGCACAGGGCGAACGAGGATCCGTTTGCGGATCTGACACTCGACGAGCAGACGAAGAAGTCGCTCACCGAGTACGAGGAGCATCGCCTTCTCGAGAACGTCAGGGCGCGGAACCACATCCTGGCGGTCGAAGTCCGCTTCGATTTCGCCGATTTCGATGAAAGGCTGCGCGCGCTGACGGAAACGTTGAGCAAGGCCGGCGAGGTCATCTCCACGCTGCCGGCCATCGACGGCAGCGGTGGTACCGGGATCGCCTTCCGGCTTCTGTACGGGTCGATGCTCGGGGAGGAGGCCGTTGCCTTGCTCGTCCCCGCGGGGCAGGTGCTGTCGCTTAGGAAACAGGAGGTGCCGGCAGCGGGCAGTGCATCCGAGGCCGCCGCCATCGAGGCTCCGGAAGAAGACCTGTCGCTGCGTTCCATTTCGCAGACCGTGCGTGTCGACATCAGCAAGCTCGATCACGTGATGAACATCGTCGGGGAGCTGATCATCGAGAAGACGCAGCTCGACTCGCTGGCGCGGTCGCTCCATCAGGGCGAGGCTTTGCAGCAGGCGCGGATCACCGCGCACGAGTTGACGAAGATCGCCCGCAACCTGGAGCGCAAGCTCAACGAGCTGCAGCGATCGGTGATCGAGACGCGCATGGTTCCGGTCGGACAGATCTATTCGAAGCTTTCCCGCACGGTGCGCAAGGTGGCGCGCGAGCTGAACAAAGAGATCGAGCTGGTACTGCGCGGCGAGGACACGGAGCTCGACAAGGTGATGGTCGAGGAGCTGACCGATCCGTTGATGCACATCATCCGCAACGCCCTCGACCACGGCATCGAGCCGGCGGAGGAGAGGGTCAGCAAGGGCAAGAATCCGATCGGCAGAGTGACGCTCAACGCCTATCAGCAGGGGAATTCCGTCGTCATCGACGTTACCGACGACGGGCGGGGCATCGATCCGGATGTGGTGCGCAAGGCGGCGGTGAAGCGAAACCTCATCGCCCAGCACGATCCGTTCGACCAGCAGCGTGCCTATGAGACGCTCTTTACCCCCGGCTTCTCGACGGCGGCGGTGGTGAGCGAGATCTCGGGCCGGGGAGTCGGGCTCGACGTCGTCAAGAGGAACCTGCAGGAGTTGAAGGGATCGATCGACATCCTTTCCGTCCCCGGCCAGGGAACGACCTTCCGGATCATGCTCCCGATCACGCTGGCCATCATCCAGGCGCTGATCGTGCGGGCGGCGGGCGAGCAGTTCGCCATTCCTCTGACGTCGGTCGAGGAATCGCTGCGCATTTACTCGCGAGACATCCGCACCGTGGAGCGGCGTGAGGTCTTCACGCTGCGCGACTTCACACTCCCGCTGCTTCGCCTTGCGGATGCCTTCCACCTCGACAGCGATCGCGATGAGTCGCCGGACGCGAAGTGGTTCGTCGTCGTCACGCGCTCCGGAGACAAGGTTGCCGGCATCCTGGTCGATGAGCTGGTGCGGCAGCAGGAAGTCGTGATCAAGTCGATCGGCGAACGGCTGAAGACCATCCCCGGCATCGCCGGTGCGACGGAAGTGGGGGAAGGGGAGATCGTGCTGGTGATCGACGTGGGGACGTTGATCGAGCAGTTTGGAGGAAAGGCGCGGGAGGCGCGGGCGGGGGTCTTGGTGTGATGTTCGAGGAATTCTTCGGCTTCACCACCAAACCCTTCGGCAAAACGCCCGATCCGGGGTTCCTGTACGAGAGCCCGCAACATGGCGAGGCGTTGGCGCGGTTGGAGTATGCGGTCGAGGAAAAGGAGCTGTCGCTGCTGGTAGGGGAGATCGGATCGGGGAAGACGACGTTGTCGCGCGCGCTGATCGACCGCATCGGCGAAGCGCGTCCGGTGATCCTGCTGATCAATCCGCGTCTGACGCCGGCGCAACTCCTGCGCTCGATCGCCTCGGGGCTCGGTCTCCAGCCCGCACGCTTCCGCAATGACCTGCTCGATCAGATTCACGCCAGACTCTTCGCGCTCTACGAAGAGGGCCGTGAGCCGGTGCTGATCATCGACGAGGCGCAATTGATCCCGGCCAAGGCGACCTTCGACGAGATCCGCCTGCTGACGAACTTCCAGCTCGACGATCAGAACCTGCTGTCGGTGCTGCTCATCGGCCAGCCGGAGCTGGAGAGTCGTCTGGAGCGCCCGCACTACGCGCCGCTGCGGCAGCGGATCGGGATGCGTTACCGTCTCGGGCCGTTATCGCTCGAGGAGACGGAGCGTTATATCGAGCACCGCATCCGCGTCGCCGGCGGGTCGCGCAGTCCCTTCACCGGCGACGCCGTCCGCGCCATGTATGACATCAGCGGCGGAATCCCGCGTCTGCTCAATACGCTCGCCACCACCGCGTTGCTCGATGCCTTTGGCGACGATGCACACACCATCGACCCCGCGCGGATCACCGCCGCCGCGCGCGAGCATCGCCTCCGCGATGCCGCAACTGCGGTAGAAAGCCACATACATGGTTGATCTCGCGAAGATTCGGAAGAAGGCGAAAGGCACCGGCCGGGGGTCGGGGGCCGGGAGTCGGGAGTCGGAGCAGACTCCGGCGCCGGCGCCGATAGTCGTTGCCTCGGAAGCATTGCCGGCGCCTGCTCCGACCGCCGACCCCCGACTCCCGACCCCCGCATCCCTCAAACTCGAGCAATTCAAAGAGATCGCCGGGAAGCGCCGCGAAGGCTTCATCGAACGAAAAGCCGAGACGGCCGCGGCCGATCAGGTCGAACTGCTCAGTTTCGTCATCGCCGGCGAGCAGTACGCGGTCCTGATCGATCACGTCGTCGAAATCGTCACGCCGCGCGACGCCACGCGCGTGCCGAATGCCGATCCGACGATCGTCGGGATCATCTCCCTGCGCGGGACGATCGTGACCATCATCGACGTCCGCCGCAAGCTGCGGCATCCCCCGTCCGAGGTAGGCAACGAGACGCGCATCATCGTCGCCGAGCGCGGCGGCGAGACCCTCGGGTTCGAAGTCGACCGCGTTCTTCGGGTTCTGAAAGTCGAGTCGGCCGCCATCGAGCCGCCCCCGGTCGTACACTCCAGCGAGTTGAGCGAGGCCGTCCGAGGCGTCTTCCGGTATGCCAATGCGTTGACGATCCTGCTCGATTTGGACAAGCTACTGACCTGACCCTATGGATCTCACTTGCAAGCAATGTGGCGCGAGATTTCGCGCGGCGATTCCGGAGCCGTTCACGCGGCCGGTACGCGTGGCCTGTCCGTCGTGCAGCAGCCAGATGGTCCTCAAGCCGTCCGCGGATGCGCACGCCCGCCCGGTAGCGGCGCCGCCGGAAGGGACGCCCGATCAAGCGGCTCGGGTGCCGAAACGACGCCGTGTCGCAGCCATCGCCGATGAGCCGCGTCCCTTCCGCTCGTTTCTGGCCGAACATCTCCGCCGCATCGGGTTCGATGTGAGCACGTTCGAGAGCGGCGAGACGGCGTTCGAGTTCATCCGGCGCACGCGCGCCGACCTGGCCATCGTCAACGTCTATCTCAAGGGGCGGCTCGGCGTCGAAGTGACCGAAGATATCCGCGCCGACGCAACGCTCGAGCAGACGCGGGTGATCCTCATTGGCGCGCTCTTCCGCGCCAACCGCTTCCGCGCCAATCCGACGAATCTCTACGGCGCCGACGAATACATCGAAGAGCAGATCCCGGAACGGGAGTTCCGGCAGATCATCCGCAGACTCTTCCCCGAGGTCGGTCACACCGACGAGTTTCCCATCGAGCCGAAGGAATACGACGAAGCGCGCCGGCTGGCGCGGCTCATCCTCAGCGACATCGTGATCTACCACCTGGAGAAGGTCGAGGAAGGAATCCGCGACGACAACTTCTTCGACGTGCTGAAGAACGAGATCGCGGAAGGGCGGGCCTATTACGACTCGCGCGTCCCGCTGCGCGTGCGCCAGGACACGGAGATTTTCTCCGAAACGCTGCAGCAGTTCGTGCGGATGAAGCGCGAGGAGATCGAGCGCGTGATGACGGGGACGGATTGACAGCCATGACCACCGCCGACCCTCAACTCATCGAACAGGCCCGCTCGGCGGATCCGGATGCGCGGCAGAAGGCGGCGTATCTCGTCGCGCATACAGTAGACGAGCGCGACTACCCGCTGATGTTCGAGCTGCTCGGTGACAAAGACTGGCGCGTGCGCAAGACCATCGTCGATGGATTCGTGCGCGATCCGCAGCCGGAGGTCGTGTCCGGACTGCTCAATGCGCTGGCGGACGCGGAGAACGCCGGCAAACGCAATTCCTCCACCGAGGCGCTCATCAGGATCGGGGAGGACGCCATCATCCCGATCGTGGAGCGGCTGCGCATCGAGACCGACGTCGATGTCCGCCTTTCACTGGTCAACCTCCTCGGCGATCTGCGGAGCGGCGACGCATTCGACATTCTGGTCGAGTCGCTGGAAGGGGAGCCGGACATCAACGTCTCTTCGTCGATCGTTTCCTCGCTTGGCAAGTACCGGGACGCTGCCGCGCTGCCGCACCTGTTGCGCGTTCTGCAGCGGGAGGATCTATGGCTGAAGTTCCACGCCATCGAGGCGCTCGGCGAGATCGGCGACCGCGCGGCCCTGCCGGCCATCCTGGCGCTGTACAGAGAAAAATCGCTGCGCAAGCCGGTCCTCGAAGCGATCGGCAAGATCGCCGACGTCGGCACCGTGTCGTTCCTGCTGCGCATCATCGCCGCCGAGGACAAGCTGAACCTCACCGCGCTGCGCGCGCTGGTCCGCATCGCCGAGGCCAGTAAACCGAGAATCGTGGAACAGGCGGAGCGGCTGCTCATCCAGGGCAAGTTCCGCGAATCGTTCCCCGAATCGAAGATCGATGCGCTCATCGAGCACCTTCACACTACCCCCAAGCGCGATGTGAAGGCCTTCATCCTCAAGTTCCTCGGCTGGTCGGGCGATGTGCGCGCGCTTCCGGAGCTGATGGAGTGCCTCGAGCATCCTGACTCCGCCGAGACCGCGTCGCAGGCGCTGGTCGATTTCGGTCCCGGCGCCGTGCCGGCCATCCTCGAGGCGCTCCGCACGGCGGAAGAGGACGAGATCATCGCCCTGCTCCTGCGCGTGTTGAACGTGATCGGCGGAAGCGAAGCCGGCCCGAACATCCTGCCGCTCCTCGATCACGAGAATCCGATGATCCGCCGGCTGGCCATCGAGACCCTCGGCGAGATCGTCGATCCGCGCTCGATCGATTACCTCCTGGCCAAGCTCGATGATACCGACGTGGCATCGCAGCAGGCGGCCGTCAACGCCATCCCCGCGCTCGTTGCCGCTTTTCCCGAGATGAAGGGCCCGGTGCTGACGAAGATCCGCAGACTGCTGCAAAACCCGTCGGTGCCGATGAAGCTCAACTCGCTCTCCGTGTTCGTCAACATCCAGGGAGAGGGATACCACGACGAACTGTTGCTGGCGTCGAAGGACAGCGATGCGGTGATCCGTCAGAAGGCGGTCTCGCTGATGGGCAAGTTCAGCGAGGAGCGTTTCGCCGACGCGCTCGTGCTCTCGCTGGCCGATGAGGCGACGGCGGTCCGGCTCGCCGCGATCAACGCCATCGTGCGCCATCGTCCGGCACAGGGACTCGAGCCGCTGATCAGCGCACTGGAAGACTCCGACATCTGGATTCGCACGGCCGCCGCGCAGGCGCTCGGCGAGTACCGCCATCCCGACGCCATCGAGCCGCTCGTGCACCACCTCGACACGGACCTGCCGCCCGTTCGCATCGCGGCGATCGAAGCACTGGGTAAGTCGGGCGACGAGCGGGTGAAGGGTGTGCTCTTCAACTGTGCGCACGAGTCGGATCTGGAGGTTCGCCGCGCGGCCATCCTCTCCCTCGGACGCGTGCCCGGCGAGGAGGTCTTCGACTACCTCATGTTCGCCACGACGGACGACGACTGGCGCATCCGTGCCGCGGCGGTGACCGCGGTCGCGGTCCGCGGCGACAGGACGGCACTGCCGGCGCTCTACGCCGCGCTGCAGGATCCCGACACCTACGTGCAGCAGTCGGCCGTTCTGGCGCTCGACAAGCTGCCCGACCGCGCCTCGTTTCCGTACCTGTTCCGGGCGCTCGAGAACAGCGCCATCCTCGACGAGGTCTCCGACCTCTTCGTGCGACACAAACAGCTTTATCGCGATCTCCTGGAGGAGGCGTGGCGCACGGCCGACAGCCGGCGCGAGATGGTGATCGCGGCGATTTTGCAGGCGATGAAAGAGAAGGGATGAGGGACGAGGGGCGAGGGCCCATTCCCCTCGTCTCTCATCCCTCATCCCTGCATTATGTCCACATTCAATCTGTCCCTGAACCATCATCTCGATCTGCCTGACGACGTGTTCCGGCTGATGCGGGATCAGATCTACAAGCGGACGGGGATGTGGTTCTCGGATACCTCGAAGTACCTTCTCCAGAAACGCCTGTCGCCACGGGCCCGGGAGCTGAACTTCGACTCGTTCCAGAAATACTTCTACTTCCTGCAGTACGACCCGCGCGCGGAGGCCGAATTCGATCAGATCTATGACCTGGTCACGACGAATGAGACCTACTTCTTCCGCGAGCCGGCGCAGCTCACGGCGTTCACCGACGAGATCGTTCCCGAGATCCTCGAGCGCAAGAGCGTAAAGAAGGTCCGCATCTGGTCGGCCGGATGTTCATCGGGAGAGGAACCGTATTCGATCGCCATGCTGCTGTCGGAATCGGGACACTACGCGCACGCCGCCTTCGAGATTTTCGCCAGCGACATCAACCAGCAGGTCCTGGCCAAAGCGCGCAAAGGCCACTACCGCGAGAGCGCCTTCCGCGCCACCGACGTGCAGTTGCGGGAGAAATACTTCACCCGTAACGACGATGGCTCCTGGCAGATCCACGACGACATCCGCAACCGCGTCTCCTTTGGCCGGCTGAACCTTTACGACGAGGCCCGCGTCTCGCTGCTGGGCCATCTCGACATCATCTTCTGCCGCAACGTCATCATCTATTTCGACGACGTCTCGAAACGCGTGGTGGTGACGAACTTCTACAACCGTCTCGTCGACACCGGCTACCTCCTCCTCGGCCATAGCGAGTCGCTGATCTCGCTCTCGACGCAGTTCAAGCTGCGGCATCTGAAGAATGACATGGTGTATCAGAAGTGAATCGCCGGCGGTCTCGCGCAGATGGCGTTTGCAGCGGAAACATCTCAGTCATTTTGCGCTGCCGGACGGGGCAGCAGTTCCTTGACACATCATCACCCCGCGCCGCGCTGGTAGGATGCCGCGTCCATGCTCCGTCCCCTTCGAGCCGTCGTTATCGATGATTCTGCCTACAACCGCGTGACCATCTCGCGGATGCTCGAGTCGTCTCCGAACATCAAGGTCGTGGCCACGGCCGTTAACGGGGAAGACGGCATCAAGCAGGTCATGAAGCACAAGCCGGACGTGATCACGCTCGATCTGGAGATGCCGGTGATGGATGGCTTCGCCTTCCTTCGCTGGCTGATGGCGAACCTCCCCACTCCGGTGATCGCGGTTTCGTCACGTTCGAGCGACCGGAGCGTCTTCAAGGCGCTCGACCTCGGCGCGATCGACTTCATCGCCAAGCCCGGCGGTCGCGTCTCGCCCCGGCTCGAGGAAATCGAGCGCGATCTCGTGGCCAAGGTGCTGCAGGTCGCCGAGATCCGGATGGAGAACCTGCGGCGGCGGATCACCGAGGAGGAGGAGACCGCGCCGCGCGAAGCCGAGCCGCCGGCGGTCTGCGAAGGAGGCATCGAGCTCGTGGCCATCGGCTGCTCCACCGGCGGCCCCCCCGCGCTGCAGTACGTCTTCCAGAACTTGCCGATGTTGCCGGTTCCGATCGTCGTGGCCCAGCACATGCCGCAGGCCTTCACTCGTCTCTTCGCCGAGCGCGTCAACAAGCTCACCAACTACACCGTGAAAGAGGGTGATGACGGCGAAATGATCGAGAACGGAACGATCTACATCGCTCCCGGCGGCATGCAGATGGAGGTGCGCCGCACCGCCGAGGGACTGCAGATCCGGACGTTCCCGGCGAAGGTCAACGACCTTTACGCGCCATCCGTCGACCGTCTCCTCATCTCCGCCGGCGAGGCGTGCGGCGAGCGCCTCGTGGCCATCATCATGACCGGCATGGGCGACGACGGCGCGCAAGCCATCCGCCGCGTCCGCGAGCGCGGCGGGCGGACGATCGCCGAGTCACCGCAGACCGCGATCATCTTCGGCATGCCGAACGAGGCCATCAAGACAGGATGCGTCGATCAGGTGCTGCCGCTGAACGAGATCCCGGCTGCGATTCAGAGGTTGTGCACGGGTGTGTGACTAACCCGCCGGCAGCGTCGCCAGAAAGCGCAGTCCGGTGATGCTTGGAAAGAACACGTAGGCACCACCGCGTGTGATGACTATGCGCGAGAAGCCAGTGAGAGTTTTGTTGTTCGCCCCCATTGCGCCGATCGCGGCGAGGGTGAACGAGCTGTCCGACGGATCATTGACGCCGAGAAACACGTCCTGGCCGCTGATATTGAAGACGGCATTCCCGTCGGCCGAGCCGTTCGGATCTGTCGCGGAGCTCACGAAAGAGTACGTGTTGTTCCATTGGCTGAGCAGGAATTCGAACTGATTTGTCAGACTGGCGTTGATGAAGTAGCCGATAAGGCCGCGAGGAACTGAAGGTTGGGGGCTCGCCGCCGGATCGTAGGGCGGGCCATACGGTATGTTGCGCCGGACGATCCGATGCCTCGTGCTGGTGGTGCTGCCGCCGCCGATGACCGCCTCGTTGCGCGGGTTGTTGCGGCGGAGGTGCGACCCGATCGGGCACTTGATCCCAAGGGTGTCGTCATCCGCGAGCGTGGTGCTCACATACGTGAAGTTGTTGATCTGCGACATTGGAAGTGGTGTTCCCGGAGCATCCGGCTGGAGCTCGAGCGGATTGCCGTTGCGCCATCGGCCGCACACCTTCGCGGCCATGGTCTCGACGTCGATGCCTGCCTTTGCCGCGTACTCCGTGAGAAAGGCATCGAAGGCAGCGACATCCTGCTCGGAAATACGGAACGCTGCATAGCTACTGTTCAGGGACAGCTCAGGCGGCGTCACGGAATAGATCCCGCCGGACTCATTCACGTAGCCGAGAAGGAACTCACCGGTGGCCACCGGCGGCTGGTCGTCGGGCACTCCGCCGTATTTTCGAGGAGGGGCGCCGATGACCGTCGGTTGCGAGATGCCGTCGCGATAGCCGAACTGAATCTCGTTTCCAGGCAACGCGTTGGCGTCGTTCGCCGAGAGCTCGGTCATGCAGCCCGCGAATGCCGTGCGCAAGGTCGCCGAAACCTTGTCCAGCACCGCGGGATCATGCGCAACCCAGAGGCTCAGTACCAGGTGAACCTTCGCGCCGTCGGCCAGACCTCCCATCCAGTTGGCCGGCGCACTCTCACCGACATCGCCGACAGTCTGGGCTGTCGTGGCGCTCGTCGCTCCGAGCTGGAAGGCCGGATCGAAGGTCGCGAGCTGCTGCGAGGTAACGCCGAGCGCCGCCAGTCCGGCGGCGGTGAATGCCACGTTGACGAAACATTCCGGCTTCACGGTCCAGCGCCGGGCGGTGGTGATGCGGGGAAGGCCGCCGGTGCCCTCGACGAGTCCGCCGATGAACGCGCCCGCGCCCGCGGCGTCGGTGATACTCAGAATGAAGTGCCGGGCAAGATCGACTCGGTATCCCCGGAGGATTGTGCCCTGGACGTCGGCGTAGTCGATCTCAACGCTGCTCATCAGCCGCAACTCGCGAGGATCGTCTGAACCGTGTATGGATACGCCTCATACAGGCCGTTGTTTTCCTGCAGGCTGTTTGGCGGATGCGCCGAGGCGTCATTGATCATGACGTACTTCTCGAATTCAGGAATGTGATCTATGGTCGGAAGGAGAGCCTTCCCGCCCACGACCAAGGGCAATAGTGCATCAAAAAACGCTTCGCCGAGCGCCACCACAAAATCCTGGATATAGGCGTTAAAGTCGCCGTCATACTCGGTGATGATCGCAAGCGAGAGGGACCCCGGGGTCAGACCCGGTTGCAGATTGGGAGTCGATCTGTCGAACACCATCACGCGCGCGTAATGGACCGTTCCGATATTCTTGACCGCTTTACTGATGTCCGGGGTGTACTTCGCGACGACCCTAATTATCTCGTCGAGGGTCGTACCAGGGATTAAGGGCATGATCAGGGTGAGAGGACTCGCCATTTGCTGCCTCCGTATCGATGTAAGGATTTCAGCGTACGATACGTCCGACTCGTCAAACCGTCAAGAGGCGGCGAGCGAACGTTCGCCATTCCATCCTTCTTTTCAGCATGCGCTCGGATGAGTCCGCAATGGAGATTGGAGGAGAAAAAAGGGGAAGAATCATCCCAGGCAGCAAGGGTAGGGAAATCCCGGAAAACGACACTCCTTCTTCAGAGAGGCGCTCATCGCGGACCTCGAACACTCAGATGAGCGGTGCAAGAACTATTGTCTTCGCCGGCCATTTTACGGTCGGCACGATCGTCTCCGGCGTCGAGCGGCGGACCATGGCCGCGGCAGTGTCTCAGGAGGGCGATCTCGCCTTGTTGGTAAACGACATGGGGATGTTCCGGCGGACGCTCCTCTATGAGACCTACGGAGCGCTGGCACTGATGCGCGAAGTGCGCCGTATCCCTCGATGCGGCATGGCCTTCTCGTGCGGCGCCAACGGCTTCGCGGACGAAGCCCTGGAGAACATCGACTGGCCGGCCTACGACGCCGCGCGCGCGCGAATGGCCGGCTGCGCGAACGTCGCCGCGAAGCAGGAGGCGCTTCGGAGCTTGATCGTCGAGCTGGTCTCGGATCGGATCTTGTCCCACCGTCTGGATCCGGCGAAGGTCCGCGTCTTTTTCGAACGGCAACTCCGCAATGCCGCATCCGCGCGGCTCCGGAACCGCACCGTCGGCGCTCCGGCGAGCTGGCGGTCCATCCTGGCCGCGGCAGGACTACTCGACGACGTGCTGGTACCGCTGTCACGGATTCCCACCTGCGGGGCGATTTTGACGGCCCTCTACGAACGCCTTGTCCGGGCCGGTTATCGCCGCGTCATCCAGTTCTATGACATCGCGGACCTGGACGCCATTGAGAACGGCGAACGGCTCTACCGCATCCTTTCCGCCGCGAAGGGCTGGAGGCCGCTGGAGATCGAGAGCTCTTTCTTCAGCACATCAGAGGATGTGACGGCGCTGGAAATGGCACGGAGCTCATGAGGAGCTGGCACGTCCCCACCCCCTTGCCCGGAGCCGAGCGGCCGGCGCCGCGCCTCGGCGAAACCCACACGCCGCGGCGACGGACGTGGCGCAACATCATGCTCATGGCCGGATTCGCGTGGCGGATGGCCGTTCTATTCCTCCGCGGGCAAGCCACGGCCGCGCGCCGGGCGGTCGAAACGAGAGCCTTGCTGGAGCGGCTGGGAGGCTTGTGGACCAAGGTCGGGCAACTGATGGCGACGCGCCCCGACGTTTTCTCCGCGGAGCTCTGCCGGGAGCTGGCACGAATGCAGGACCGCGCCACGTCCATTCCCTGGGACGAGGCAAAGGCTCTCATGGAACAGGAACTGTGCCGGCCCTGCGAAGAGCTCTTTGACACGATCGACCCCGAGCCAGTGGCCGCGGCGTCGATCGGACAGGTGCATCTCGCCGTGCGGAAAGGCAAGCGGCTCGCGGTGAAGATCCAGCGCCCGCACCTCGCCGAGCTGTTGCAGCAGGACCTGCGCGTCATTCGTATCTTGGTCAGGCTTGTCCGCCTGACTGCCGTTCTCTCGTACTTTCTATGGGACGACTTTCTGTGGGAGCTCCAGCAAATCCTGCGGGAAGAGATCGACTACCGCATCGAGGCGCAGAACCTGCGGCTCATGCGGCGCACGCTGGCCCGGCACGACATCCGCGTGCCGAAGGTGGAGCGCTCTCTCTCCACACGGCGCGTCCTGGTGATGGAGTATTTCGGCGGCGTCTACATGTCCGAATACATCGACGCCGTGGCGTCGGGCGACGGCGCCGGCCTCACGTCCTGGCTGTACGAGAACGACATCAATCCGAAGAAGGTGGCGCGCCGCCTCCTGCTTTCCTTTCGCCGCCAGCTTTTCGAAGACAACCTCTTTCACGGCGACCTTCACCCGGGCAACATCATGCTGCTGCGCGGCAGCGAGGTGGCCCTCATCGATTTCGGCTCCGTGGGGCGGTTGGAGGGTGTGTTCTTTCGCAAGTACCGGATGTTCGCCCGGGCATGGTCGCGGCAGGAGTACGCCAAGGCGGTGGACATCCTCTATCTCATGTACCCGCGTCTGCCCGACATCGATCTCTCGGCGTTGAAGGAGAGGCTGGTCCGCGTCGTGCGTGCGTGGGAGACGCGTGCCGGGACGCGCGGTATTCCGTACACCGAGAAGTCATTCACGACATGCATCGTCGAGCTCTCGCGCATCCTATTCGGCGCGCACTGCCCCATGGATTGGACCTTCATGCGCGTTCTGCGCGCCCAGTCAACCCTCGACATGTCGCTGATGTACCTCCACCCCGACCTCGATCAGGTTCGGGCGCTCCAGGACTACTTCCAGGAATGGGACCTTCGGACACTCAACAGGATGGCGGACCCCGGCCTCGTGCGCCGTTACGCGCTCCAGCTCGGTGCGCGCGTCGAGTACGATGAGCTCCGGACCGAGCAGGCCTTCCTCGAAGCCGAGTGGAAGCGCCGGCTCAGCCTCGGGGACAAGTGAGGCGATTGCGGCGATCAGCGCGTGATTTTTCGCGCCGCCGGACTGATCGCCCGCGATGTGTTTGACACGATGTCGCGCAGCCAGCCGTCCTTGCGCTTTTCATTGGAGCGGTCGTGCCAGTGGAGATACTTCTCGAAGAACTTCTCGTCGGCATCGGCGAACCGCCGCACAAGCTTATCGAGTGGCCGCAGGCCGCGGCTGCCGCGCTTCTTCTTGCCTCGGCGCCGCTGGAGAACGACAACCTCCCCGTGCTCGTCGTCGCCGCAGACGATTGTGATGCTCTTCACCGAATCAGGGAACTTGGACATGCCATCCTCCTTAGTATGACCCGAGGAACGGGATGCGGTTGCGCTTGCGCTTCTCTTTGACCACGACGACCACGACCTCGCGGAGATGATGCTTGAGGGTGCCGTCGCACCTCATCTTCTCGATCGATTCGGTCACGGCGTCGGCCAGGCCTCCCTTGCCGCGCTCGAGCTTCTTGATCTTGTTGCGCTTCTGCCGTCCCAGGTTCAACACCACGAACCGTGTGTGTCTCTCGTCTGAATCCTTGCTCGAATCCTCGTCGTATGTTTTGTCAGGTGTGGGATCCATGTTTCCTCCTCCTCGTTTCAATCGGTTGATGATTCGCGCCGGGCTGACATCGTCCAATACCACCGCGGCCCGATTCCGAAGATCGGGAAACGGCGTGCGCTCTCGAGTCGCAGTCCGGCAAGCTCGAAAAATTGTGGATAGTCGTAGATGGGGTGCCACTTCGTGTCGGTCAACAGCAGGAACGAGTAGAGCGGCAGGTTCCAGTAGATCGACTGAAGCAGTCTGCCGGCTCCGCTTCCGGCCAGAGGCGCGAAGTCGGCGATGATGAGCCGGCCGCCCTCCTTGGCCAGTGAGGCGACGTGACGGAGCACGGTCAACATCTCCTCCTGCTCGAAAACGTTGAGGAAGAAGTTCGTCACCACCACGTCGTATTGGCCCGTTCGGTCGAACGACCGCACGTCCGTCTCGAGGAGCTCGATCGAAACCCCGGTCCGCGAGGCCTCCCGGCGGGCGCGGGCAAGCATTGCCGGAGAGCGATCGACTCCGGTGACGATGGCTCCCTTCTTCGCCGCGAGCGCGGCCTCGCGGCCACGCCCGATGCCGCAGTAGAGGACGCGGTCGCCGGCCTTGATCATCTCCGCCTGCGAAGCCTTGCAGGCCTGCATGCCGCCACCGCTGTAAACCCACTCCAGCAGGTAGTAAAGGCGCGACATCAACCGGTAATCGTCATGATGCGGGGCCGCCAGAAGCACGCTGCCGCTCACGACCGGCCACCTCCGCCCAGGAGCTCGTGAAGACGGGCGGCGATCGGCATGGCGAAGATGCAGCCGTCGATGATCAACCCGTAACGAACCCCCGAGCTTTCGTCGGGAAGAAATAGAACGTACGCAATCGTCAACAACACACCGATCTCCAGTTCCGGATGGAAGGGGACTGCCCCGCTGAGCTGTGCTGCGGCGATCAGGAACAGCCCCACGATGTTTGCGCCGATCAGCCAGCGCCTCGTGCGGGCGGCACCGATGAGGGTGGGGAGCGTGGTGTTGCCGACCTTCCTGTCGTAACGCAGATCGCGGACGTCGAACATATGGGCGTTCGATACGATGAAGAGATAGCACGCCGCCACGGTGATGGCCACGATGCGCGGCTCGACGGAACGTCCGGTGCTCGCCAGCGGCAGGGCCACGACGGCGAAGGCTATGGCGGCGGAAACGAGCCAGCCCTTGATGCCGCGGATGTCCTTTAACCGGCGCCAGACTACCGGACGGCGCCAGACCAGGGGAAAGAATGGAACTGCATACGCGATCCCGATCACGCCGTAGCAGAGGCAGACGATGCGCACCGGCGTCGTCACCAGGGTCATCAAGTAAACACACGCCACGGCCCCGCAGGCAGACAGTACGCCGGCGACAATGATCCAGGGGTCCGGCGCCGGCGAGTTGGATGGCGCTTCAAAGCGCGCATCGGCGAGGTGATCGAAATTCATCACGAACATAGCCGAGGCAAATCCCAGGACGTAAATCGTGGGCGTCACGGGGGCGCCAAAGACATGCCCGGCGTAGAACAACATCGACGTAAGGGCGAGTGAAACCCATACGCTCGAGCGTACGAGCGCGACGATGAAGAACGGCGCTGTGCGGTTCTTTCCCTGGCTCACGATGGCCGTCACGCCGGTCATTATTTCTCCTCAACGCACGCTGCCGGCGTGGGAACGCGCACGACGAGGCCGCGTCGCACACGCGTGTTCCCGCCGTCCTGGCAGGTGCGCGCAAATGGTTGAACTTGTATTCAGTCTAGGAGTGCTGCTACGGAGGATTTCCCTACCCCCCCCTACAATTTCATTGCTGCCGCGTTCGATAGAAAAGCCGGAGGTAAACCGTTCTGCCTGCCTGGAGAACCCGAGCCGTGGAGTAGATCGTGCCTCCGTCGTAGTAGTTCTTGTTCAGCAGGTTGTCGCCGACGATTTGCAGAGTGGTGTTCGGCAATCTGGTGCGATAACTGAGCGTCGCATTCACGGTGGAATTGGCGTCCATCTGGGTGAACGGTGAGAACGGATTCGATGTCCCCTCTCCCGTTCTGCGCCGGCCGACGTAATGGAATCGAAACCCCGCTTTGAACGGACCGTCCCCGGCCGTGTCGACGCCGACATTGAACTGATTCGTGGCAATGTCAGCCACTCGCAACTCCCGGACTCGATTTCCCTGTGTATCGACGAGCGGGTTTCCAAAAAAATCCAGTGGCTTGATCTGATGCGGGTCGGTATGGGTGTAGTTGCCCCAGATCTCGGCTCGGGCGAGCTTGTACCGGCCGGTGGTCTGAAATCCGCGAATCAGGTTCGTGTCCCGGTTCTGATACTGGAGACAGTAAATCGGGCAGTCCGGCACCAGGGTGCCATCGGGGAGCTTCGGGTATCCCACGTTCACAATTCCGGTGTAGTGAGCCTGGTAGATGGAAGCGTCGAGAGCAAGGCGGTCGTCGGGAGCCGCCCAATTGCCACTCAACTCCACGTTCCGTACCCGTTCCGGGCGTAACCCGTTGCTGGCGTACGCGAGGGTGTGCGCGAGGACGCCGAATTTCTCCTGATCGACCGCGTCCTTGAATGCCTCGGAGTAGATTGACTTGAGCACGAGCCGGCCGCCCGCGGGCGAATAGATCACGCCGAGCCTCGGGGTGAAGATCGCCCCGTAGCCTTTGACTCCGGCCCTGTCGTTGATCTGGTTGTAGCTAAGACGTCCAGCCACCACGAAGCGCAACGACCGCCTCGCGCGGTACGAGCCTTGTGCGTACAAGGCGCTGTCGGTGTGCTCATTCTGCTGGGGCGCCCCGAGGCCCGCGCTGGAGATGGCTCCCGGTCCGGTTGCGGTCTGATCGAACTGACTCTGGATTGTGCTCTTTGTGAACTCGACTCCGGCCACGGCGCTCACTTTGGTCGACCGTTCGTACAGGACGCTTGCCTCGCTTCGGATCTGGCTGGAGAGAGCTCCAAAAGTGACCTTTTCAATCCATGGGGAAGCGGGAGCGCAGCTTATTGGCTGCGGATCCAGCGGAGACTGGCACGGCGGTACGAGACTGAAGAGAGAAAGGTACCCGCTGGAGTAGTTGTGAAAAAAGTCGTAACGCGAGGCTCCCCGTTCGAGAGAGGTTTGCACATACCGAACGAACACGTTCAGTTTCAGGGCGTCCAGTGGAAGGGTGTACTTCAGATAGAGGGAGGTGTTTCTCGGTGTCCAGAACGTATTTCCCGCGACGATGACGGGAGACGTACCGCTTGCAAGACCTTCCTGGCTTTTCCATGACTGCAAGCCGATGGTGAGGTTTGAGATCCGCACCTTACCGTAGATGGACCAGTTCTCCGCCCGTTCTTTGAATCCTGCTCCATTGTCGGTGACCAGGCGGCTATCCAGTCCGCGCACGAGGTCCACGCCCTTGTCCGTCAGATCGATTCCCGCGGCGCTGCACTGAATGTACGGTGACGGTTGCGCGCAGAGCGCCGCCACGTTTTCGGGGGTACCTGGAAGGTGCATCAGGGTCTTGTAGTCGAAATTGCGGTAGGTGTAGTCCCAGGGGTCCAGGTGAGAGAGGTCCCTCGCTTTTGACTCCTGGACGTTCGTCGTGACGGACCACGCCACGACGCCGGCGCTATCCGTGCCGCCGGCGGTCACATCGACGGAGCGGGTATCGTATCCGCCGGACGTCACCTGGCCGACGATCCCGAACTTCTTCTTGTCCTCAATCATCGATTCCGGCTCCCTCGTGATGATGTTCATCAGCCCCGTGTAGGCGTTCGCACCGTACATCGTCGATGCCGGCCCGTAGATCACCTCGACGCGATCGATGCTGCTCAGGGAGTACTGCCGGGATAGGTACGGAGTGCCAAACGTCAGGTCGTTCTGCTCGACGCCGTCGATGAGGAGCAGAAGACGGTCGTTCTGTGGAGAGTTGAATCCCCTCTGGTAGACCAGGGAATAGTCAGAACCATTCAGGCGCGAGATGTCGAATGCCGGTAAGTCATGCAGGATCTCTTCGAAGTCGATGTACCCGCGGCGTCGGATGTCCTCCGCGGTGATGACGACTACCGTGGCCGGCGCCTCCCGCAGGCTTTCGCTCGTCTTCGAGACCGAGACCACTTGCGTGGTCAACTCTTCCCTTCGCACCTGGGCGACGAGAGCGACGAAACGCGGAGACGATCCGGCCTCGGGCTCGAACGTCGACTCGAGGCTGAGAATCGTGGAGATCTCCTTCCGCGCTTTTTCGGGCTCCTCGTTGTTGAGATAGGCGCGCGCCAACAGCGAACGAACCTGAACAGCCACCTTGCGCGTGAGCCGCATGGCGACGCAGGGAGCGAGTTGTGTGGGGACGTCTTCGAAGAGGCCGAGCTCGTAGCTCCTCTCCGCCTCGCGTAGCGCGTCCTCGCATGGCGTCTGCGCGGCTGCGCGGTGCGCCCACGCCAGAAGCAGCGCGAACGCGAACAGCGTGATTCCACGTCTTCGCATCATCACTCCTTCACCGGGCAGGGCGATCCCGGGTTGTACTCGACGTTCGGTATATATTTCGTCCACTCTTTCTCCGTCAGTTGCCTCTTCTCAGGAGAGACGGCCGAGCAGAGATCGTTTGCCAGGAGGCTGGCGTGCGCCGGCCAGATTCGTACGGTCCTGTCTTCGCCGCCGGAGATCAGCCGCTTGCCGTCAGGCGTGAAGGCGACCGTCCAAATCCACTGATGACCAGGAAGCAGGATCGACTGGGCGTTCGTGTCCGTCATGTTCCAGAGGCGCACGGTGCTGTCGGAGCTGGCCGAAGCCAGGAAGTCGCCGTCGCGGCTGAAGCTCAGTGCATTGACGCTCGACGAGTGGCCGAGCAGCGATTCGGCTTTCCCACCGAGGGAGGTGTGCACGATCTCTCCTCTGAGGCTGCCGCAGGCGAGCGATTTTCCTTTAGGGTGGAAGGCGATGCTGCGTACGTCGAGGCCCGCGCAGAGCGTCTGGGGTGCTTCGGCTGGTTGCGCGACATGCCAGAGCAGCGCCCCTCCCTGCGCGCGCCCGGCCGCGAGTATCGTTCCGTCGGGGCTGAAGGCGACGCCGGTGACCCGCTTCCCGGAGCCGCCGGGTAGCGTGATGGCGGAGCCGGACCCGTCGGTGTTCCACAACTTCACAGTCCCGTCGAGGCTCCCCGAGGCGAGCTTGCCACCCGAGGGGGCGAATGCGATCGAGCTCACAGCCGCGGTGCCTGTCGCGAGCAGGCGCGGCGCCGCAGTGGGATTGCGAAGGTCCCGGATCTCGATCGTTCCGGTGTCTCCTCCCGTGGCCAGAAGATGGCCACCGCCGAGGGCCAGCGAGCGGACGGGGCTCGCCGCGGTTCCGACCACGACGGCGCTGCCGCCGTGGCTCAGGTCGAGGCTGAGAATCTTTCCGTCATCGCCGGCGGCGAAGGCGTTGCGGCCGTCGGGCGACACCGCGAGCGAGCGGATGTTGCTCTGCTGCTTCACCACCGGATCGGGATGCAGCCACTCGCGCGCCGTGCGCAAGGCGGCGAAGACATCGGGGTCCTCGGCATTGCCGCCGTTCTCGTGATTCAACCGATACGCCTCCAGCGCGAGGAGACCGGAGATCTGTCGGTCTTTCAATTGGAGGATTGACAGCGCCAAGGCGCGCGCTGCGTCGACGTGTCTCAGCCGCGTCTTTTCTTTCTCCGACTTCTCTGCATCCTGGCGCGCTTGAATCGCCTTGGTTTTTTCGGTCTCCGCCTGGGTGGTTGCGATTTCGGCTTCCTTCTTCTTTGCCGTCGCCAAGCGTTCGTTCTCTTGCGCCTTGACGCGCTCGGTGTCGGCGCGTTGGCGTTCGTTTTCGGCGCGCGTGCTCTGCTGTGTGGCCAACTGCGACTGCTGCTGAGCGTTGGCGCGCTGCTTATCCGCTTCCTCGCGTGCCCGCTCGGCACGCTCGGATGCCGATACAGCCGTGCTGCGGGCGCGCTCAGCGATCTTGCTTTCATTCTCAGCACGTTTCGCTGCCTCTTCCGCCTGGCGCTCGTTTTTGATGGCGTTGTCACTCTGCTTCAGCGCGAATGCGCCGAGCGCCAGCATGACTAAAGAAACGACGGAGAAAATTGCAGTCAGCACTCGGGCCCGACGCAACTGTTGACGGCGATGCGCTTCCTTCTCGCGAACTTCCCGGTCGCGCTCGTTTCTACTTGCGTCGAGGAAGGCCATGGCCCTGGAGAATGACGGGTCGTAGCGCCCTGCCCACTCTTCGGTCGGGTTGGCCTTGTCGCGCCAGGCCAGGGCGAGTTGCAGTTCCGGATCGCGCCAAAGCGCGGCTTCGCCTTCCTCGTGTCGCTGCGACGCCTTGGCGACGTTGAGATAGAGCTGCCCGGAACGGGCCTCCTCGTCCGCCCACGCCGATAGCCGCTCCCAGATCCGCATGAGGCTCTCATGGGAGATGTCGAGAATCGATCCGTCGCGCAGCGGGACGCCCGCGGGAGGCATCAGGAACGATCGTCCAGGTTTGCGGAAGTTGTCGACGACCGCCGTTACCTCATCGAGCGTCGCACCCGTGAGCGCGCATATCTCGCTCACCGGCGCGGGGCGGCGAACGCCGCGGCTGTCCGACCCCTTATCGGTCAACGCCTTGAAGAGTTTCTCGGCGATGGCCTGGCCGCGGCCGTCGAGCTCCGCGAAGCACTCCTCGGCGTGGCGCGACAGCGCCGAGTGCATCATGCCGATCGCTTCGTAGTGGCGAAGATCGAGCGCCTCACCCGGCTTGTGGTCCGCCTCCCACCGATCCCAGGTGCGCATCAACGCGTGCTGCAGGATCGGGAGCTGGTCGGGATCGTCGCCGACGTCGTTGAGCAGGCGTGAGACCAGCCGCGGTGCAATCGTTCCCCCGCCGACCGCGACAGGCCCGGTGATGGCCGAACGCAGTTCGTCGCGGGTCATCCGCGGTACGAGATAGATGCCGTCGTTGATCACCTCGGGCAGCCGGCCGAACTCCATGCAGTCGCCGACGAAGTCGGAGCGCATGGTGATGGCGATGTAGCAAGGCACGTCGCTGCCCCGCGCCTCGAGCAGCAGTTTGACGAAGGCCACGGCCTCATCGCGTCCGACGACACGGCGGCTGCGCTTATACCGGAACAGCTCCTCGAACTGATCGACGAGCACCAGCACGTTGTCTTTAGCCGGAATGCGGGACTGCCTGATGCATTCGACGAGGCCGAGCTGGCTCGAGCGCAGGGTGGTGTCGAAGAAGGATTGGGTCAGGCTCTCGTCGCTGAGGACATCGCCGAGAGCGTCTGGCATGCCGAGCGCGGCGGCGAGATTGCCGAGGGGATCCTCGCCCGGGCGCATGATAGCCACCCGCCAGCGCGAGCCGGCCCTCGTCATTCCTCCGCCGTAAAGCGTAGGAATGAGGCCGGAGCGCACGAGCGATGACTTGCCGCTGCCGGATTTGCCGAGGATGGCCAGAAAGCGAGTCGTGCGCAGCTTCTTCAGCAAATCATCGGTCTGCTGTTCACGGCCGAAGAATAGATGGTCTTCGTCGGGCTCGAATGTACGGAGCCCGGGGAAGGGGTTGAAGCGCACATCCGTCGCGTAAGCGGTGCTCACGGTTGCACCCCGCGAGCGTTTTCGATCTCCGCGAGGAACGGAGCGAGCACGGAGGCGTCAAATCCGCTTGCCGGCTCCTGGATCAACGTCGCCTCGAGGGTTCGGAATCGCTCCTTCTGCGGCGTCGGCGGCCCGCCGACATAGATGGCACGGCCGAGCAAGGGTTTCTCGCGGCCTAGTGCAGCGCTCTTCTGCAGCTCGCGCAGCTTCCGACGCAGCCACAGCTCGCCACTTGCCCCGTAATAGACGAGCATCGCATCGCACGTTCGCAGGTTTTCTTCGTGCTCCAGCCGGGCCTGTGTCTCGTCTTCGTCGAAGAACGGGAGGATGACCTCGAAGCCTGCACTGAAGAGGTAGTCCTCCAGAGGCCGCGTCGCCTCCGCGTCCTGCTGATCGCACAGCAAATAGATACGCGCATGCTCCTGACCGGGCACGACGAGCGGCTTGGTGACGGTGACCGCGGCCGGCGTCAGCTTGCGGTGGATCAATGTCTTGAGATCTTCGACCGGAATCTCCAGCAGTTCCGCGGCTGCATGCACCGCGGGATCGTTTTGCAGGTGCTGGACGAACTTGCGTTGGCGCTCGTCCTCGACCTCCAGGCCTGGCGGCAGCCAGATCAAACTGGTGAGACCGCTCAGGGTTGCGGCCTGCGACGCCAGCGTCTGCTGCCGGGCGACGATCGACTGCTCCGCTCCTTCGGGAATCACCCCGTAGTTGTGACCGATCAGGTGGATCGAGAGCCTGCTCCGTCCGAGCTGTTCGCGCACCAGTGAGTCGAACTCCTGCGCGATGAGAGGGAGCTGTCGATCGGGCAGAACTTCGTAGCCGTTCCGGATCAGGTCCCGTTTGATGGCCTCCCGCTCCTCGCGGAGGTCGTAACTTGTCTCTGCCAGAAACACGGTCCCCTTGGTCTGCGCCGGCGCGACCGTGCCGCCGTTGTGTTGCAGGAGCTCCAGGAGTTGGGTGATGTCGTAGGCGAGGTCGTCGAGCCTGGTCAGAAACGCCCGATCGGTGCCGGCGCTCTTATCCTGCGCCAGCTCTCGCGGCCTTCCGCGCTCGTCGTAAACGAAAAAGTCGTACCCGAGCATCGGCTGCACTTCCTCGGGCTGCCTCTCCAGGTTGACGGGCGTTTTGACCACCTTGAAGATGCGGGCCTTGTCCGCGATGCGCACTCCGCCCGATTGCTCGGCGGCGCGGCAGAACTCCTTCAGCTCCCGGTTACACCAGTCAGACTGGACGTAGCGCGGCGAGAACACGGAGACAAGCGCGGCGATCCTGGGGAGACGCTCGGTAATCGTGTCGGCGAAGATGTCGTTCCCCTGCAGCTTCTGATCGCGCCAGATCTTCGGCGTCTGTCCCATCAACTGCCCGACCCGGATCTCCAGCAGCCTGTGCAGTTGTGATACCCAGCCGCTCTCTCCGGCGATCAGAGGCTGGTCGTCGATGTGGGCGTAACTGATCAGGAAATCGTGCTCGAATGCCATGGGATTTCCAACCTGATCGAGGGAACGTCGCCGAAGCGGACACCCAAAAGTGGTTGGATTGCCTCTCTATTGAAGGAGTGACACCAAGCGACATTTCCCTACCCCATCACGCGAACGGGCAAAAAAAAGTTTGCCGTGAACACCCCCAGGGACGCTCAACCGGCCGGTTTCGTCTTCGTGTTCTCCTGCTGGGCCGACGCCCATTTGGCGTGTTCCTGGGAAACCAGGGATTCGACGCGCTCGGCCAGCAGGGCACGGGGATCGGCTACGCCTGCATACGGTGATGCCTTCGCCAGAAACACGTACTTCTCGTGTTTGAGCGACTCGCATGTCGAGCGGTACGCCGTCCAGTTCTGCTGATACTGATTCAGATGGAGCGTTCCTTCGAGCACCGTGATCAGCACGCCGAGACCGCCCGTCCACCACCCGACGTTCGGCAGATTGAACGCGCCGATGAACGGAATCACCGCCGCCGCGATGATCTCGGTCATCTTGATCCGTTTGTACGTCCGCTGGTTGCTGATGCTCTTTCGGTCGTACCACGAGATCTGATCCTCGAGGCGGTCCACGACCGGATCTGCTTCCGTCGTCATGAGAGGCTCCGTCGATGTTTAAGGATGGCTCATTGTAGCGCCCGTAGCCTGTTCGGCCGGCCCGCGCCGTCCCACCCGGCCACTCCCGTGTGCTAATCTCCCGTCTCGTCCGTCCGAGAGAGCCCCATGACCGAAGAAAGAGCTGAGAAGTTTCTCGAGCTGTTCAACAAAGGCAAGGAATTTACCGAGGAGTTACTTCGGGAAAACCAGCGCTTGCGGTACCGCCTGGCCACGCTGGAAACAGAGTCGACGGCCGGTTTCGACGAAGAGGTGAAGCGTCTGCGCGCCGAGGTGCTGCAGCTCACCGAGGAGAACCGCCGCATCGCGCAGAGGTTCAAGGAAGTCGAGGAAGAGAACAAAGACTTCGCCAACCGCTACATCGAAGTCGAAGAGCAGAACAACAACCTCGCCAACCTCTACGTCGCCAGCTACCAGCTCCACTCCACGCTCGACTTCCGGGAAGTCATCCAGATCGTGCAGGAGATCGTCATCAACCTCATCGGCGCGGAATCGTTCGCCATTCTGCTGCTCGACGAGAAGACCAACGAGCTGAAGACGATTGCCTCGGAGGGTGAGGACGTCATGCCCGGCATCGAGACCATCTCGATCCGCCTCGGCGACGGCGTTCTCGGCGGCGTGGCCAAGACCGGCGAGAGCTACTACATCAACCAGGACATGGAAGACGGTGGCAAGGTGACGCTGGAAAAGCCGCTCGCCGCCGTGCCGCTCAAGATCAAGGAGCATGTCATCGGCCTGGTGGTCATTTACAAACTTCTCCAGCAGAAAGACTCGTTCTCGGCCGTCGACTACGAGCTCTTCTCGCTCCTTGCCGCGCACGCCGCGACGGCGATTTTCTCCTCGAAACTCTACTCGCAGTCGGAGAGGAAGCTGAACACGATCCAGAGCTTCCTCGACCTGCTGACAACCACATCGTGAGGGTCCGATAGTGCCACTTGAGAACGCGAACTTTTTGGTTGTCGAAGACTCGCCGACCATGCGCCAGTTGATCTCGTTCTCGCTCAAGCGGTTCAAGAACGCCAGGATCATCGAGGCGGTCGACGGCGTGGATGCGCTCAAGAAACTCTCCGGTCCGGAGAAGATCGATCTGATCCTGACCGACATCAACATGCCGGTGATGGACGGGCTCAAACTGGTCTCGCTCGTGCGCCAGAACGCGCAGCTCCGCAACATCCCGATCGTCATCATCACGACGGAAGGGGCCGAGGAAGACCGCGAGCGCGGGCTGGCCCTCGGCGCGAACGCCTACATCTCCAAGCCCATCCAGTCGTCGCATCTGATCAAGACGATCTCGGAGCTGCTCGCGGTGTGAGAAGGGCAGAAGGCAGAAGGCAGAAGGCAGAAGGCACTCATCCTTCATCCTTCATCCTTCTGCCTTCTGCCTTCTGCCTTCTGACCTTCCTCGCCGCCCGCATTCCTCTCCTCGTTCTGCGCGCGCCGTTCTTCGACGAGCTGTTCACGCGCTGGATCGCCGGCAGGCCGTTCGCCGGGATTCTCTCCGCGCTGCGGTACGACTCCGGCCCGCCCCTCTACTACTTCGCCGTACACCTGCTGGGCGATCCTTCGGTCGAAGCAACGCGGGTTCTGTCGCTCGTCTGCGCGGCGATCGCGTTCGTCGCGATCCTCTTCCGGGATCGTCTGCCCGCGGCGTTGCTGCTGGCCGTCTTCCCCCCCGCGGTCCTCATCGCTGCGGACGCCCGCGCCTATGCGTTGTGCGCGATGTTCGTTGCGCTCGCGATCCTGGCCGTCGATCGTGAGCGGCCGGTACTTGCGGCGCTCTTGCTGGTCGCAGCGGCGTACAGCCACTACTACGGCGTCCTGTTTTTTCCGATGCTCCTTCTCGGGAGCCGGCCGCCCTTCCCGCGGCGGCTCTTCGCGCTTCTGCTCGCGCTCGTCCTCTACCTCCCCGGATTCTGGCTGGCCTTGCAGCAACCGACCGAAGCACGGGCGTGGATGACCATGAACTGGCCGGATGCGCTATTCGTTCGCCCTCCGCTCCTGCTGGCGATCATCGGCGCGGCCGCGCTCGCACTCTCCCTGCGCGTGAATCGCTACATGTTCATGGTGCTCGTCCCGCTGGTCCTCGCCATTGCGTTGCGCGTTTATGTTCCGATGCGATTCGAGTCGGTCATCGCCGCGCCGCTGGTGCTCTGGCTGGCCGCATCGCTGCGAAACAACCGCTTCCGCCTCGCACTGTCGACGGTGTTGATCTCGGTCGGTGCCCTCTGGACCGCGCTCGGGATCATCGATCACGTCAACCGCCCGCCCGACCCGTATCGGCAGGCAGCTCGATGGATCGCGGCCAACATCCCGGCGAACGAGACCGTCGTCGCCTCGGGGTACTGCTATCTGGAGACGATGATGAACGGGCATGAGCGCGTCGCCGCCTTCCCGCCGGAGCAGGGCGAACATCCCGGCTGGCGAGCGCTGCCGCGGGCGGAAGTTCCCATCCCCACGGGCGCGTTCTACTGGACTGGTGAGCGCGCCGCGCCGGAGCTCGGCATCCTGATCCGGGGGCGCCGCATCATCAAGCCACTCTTCATCAATGACCGTGCGATGGTTGCACTGGTAAGGTAAACTCGCCCCCCATGCCTCATTTCATTACTGACAAGTGCATTGGTTGCAGCGTCTGCGAGGTCAAGTGCCCCACGAACACCATCTGGGGCGCGGCCCGCGGCATGTACTACATCCACCCGGAGCGCTGCATCGACTGTTCGGTCTGCGGCATCTATTGCCCGGTCGACGCCATCCAGAACCAGCACGGGGAGTTCATCCCCCGCGTCAAGCCGAAAGAGATCCCGAAAGCCGAAGTCATCAAGGAGCTCTGCACCGGATGCGAGTTCTGCGTCGACATCTGCCCGTTCGAATGCATCAAGATGATCGACCCGAACGACGAGACGGTGGCCAACCACTACAAGATCGCCTTCGTCGACGAGAAAAAGTGCGTGGCCTGCCGCCTCTGCGAATCGGTCTGCGACAAGGACGCCATCGTCGTCCCCGATGCCCCGACGCAGCTCAAGACGTATCTGCCTGACTTCGTGGTGATGGGAACCGGACGTTGAGTGGGGAGTCAGGAGCAGGGAGTCGGGTGCCGGAGACCGGAACCCTGAATTCTCCGACCCCAGCGTCAGCCGACGTCCCGAAAGAATCGCCCAAAACGATCCTCTTCCAGTTCGTCGTCTTCCCCCTTGGAATCGTTCTCATCGCCGTCCTGATCTTTTTCCTCTTCGGGAAGCTGGCGACGGACGAGCAGACCATCCCCGACTATCTCAGCGCCATCCGATCGGGAAGCTCGCACGAGCGGTGGCAGGCCGCATATCAGCTCTCGAAGTCGCTCAAGCGCGGCGAGGCGAAGCGTTATCCGAACCTCGAGCAGAACGTGGCCACGCTGTACGCCAATTCAAAGACTGACGACCCGCGGATCCGTCGTTACCTCGGCATGGTGCTCGGAACGCTCGGCGACCGCCGGGCCACCCCGTTGCTCCTCGATGGACTCAACGATCGCGACGTCGACAACCGCATCTACGCCCTCATGGCTCTTGGCGAGCTCCGCGACCCGGCCGCGGTTCCGCGCATTGCCAAGGCGGTTTCGGACGACGACAAGGATGTCCGCGCCACGGCGTATTACACGCTCGGAGCGATCGGTGACGCCAGTGCCGTTCCGGTTCTCGTCAACGGCCTGCAGGAAGAAGCGCCCGATGTCCGCTGGAATGCCGCCATCGCCCTCGGCCGGCTTGGCGACAAGCGGGCACTCGGCCCCCTGCGCGAGATCCTCGACCGTTCCCGGCTGAACCGCGTCGCCACCATGCGCGAAGACCAGAAGGAAGACGCCATGATCGTGGCGATGTCGGCGTATGCCAGGCTGGCCGGCCGCGATGCCGCGCCCGACCTGCAACGGATCGCCGCGAGCGATCCCAGCCTGCCCGTCCGCGCCGCGGCAAAGCAGGCGTTAGCGCAGATCGGGGAATGACGTGCGCGTAACTTGCTGACTCGATATGTTTTACCAAGAAACCCAGCAACCCGGCAACCATCTTCTGACCTTCTCAGCCTGTCACCTTTTTCGTTGACAGAGCTTGTCGAAAAGCGGATATTTACGCCCGCGCCGGAGCGGGCTCAATTCGGCACCTTCTAAACCCCGGATGTCTGACGAAATCACGCCATATCAGATGGTTCCGAAGACTCCCCTTGCGGGGAGCGCGGCTGCTGAGATCCGCGAACAGGGCGAGATCTCGCGCCGCAGTTTCCCCGTTGTGCTGACCACCGCCTGGGTGGCCCTGGCCGCCGCGCTCGGGGGGCTGAGCGCCGTCCTTCTCCGCTTCCTCTTCCCCAACGTCCTCTTCGAACCGGTCCAGAAGTTCAAGGCCGGTCTGCCGTCCGACTACTCGGTCGGAGAGGTCGACGAGCGCTGGAAGGACAAGTACGGCATCTGGATCGTCCGCACCGAGGAGATCATCTACGCGCTGATCACGGTTTGCACGCACCTCGGGTGTACACCGAACTGGCTTCCGACGCAGAACAAATTCAAGTGCCCCTGCCACGGCAGCGGCTACTACAAGTCCGGCATCAATTTCGAGGGGCCGACTCCGCGTCCGCTCGAACGGGCCAAGATCTTCATCGACATCGCTGACGGGCAGATCGTGGTCGACAAATCGAAGCAATTTCATCAGGAGCGGGGGGAGTGGACTGACCCCGAGGCATTCATCAAGCTGTAGCTCCCGGCTCTCAGCCGGCGGCCGACAGCCGAGGAGACAATGGCGAATCTACGAGGACTTCAGGAAGGCATCGTCAATTCGCAGATCTGGAAATCAGTGTTCCGGGTCGGCATCCCCAACACGAACCGCAAGCGCGTTCTGGCGGTGCTCGGGTCGCTGATTCTCCATCTCCATCCCGTCAAGGTCCGCCGCTCCGGCGTGCGCATGAGCTACACCTGGTGCATGGGCGGAACCTCGTTCTTCCTTTTCCTCGTCGAGACCGTGACCGGCCTGCTGCTGATGTTCTACTACCGGCCGACCATCGAGTATGCCTTTACCGACATCATGGACCTGCGCGAGCAGGCACCGTTCGGGATCATGCGCGAGATGCACCGCTGGGGCGCGCACGCCATGGTCATCGCGGTGTGGCTGCATATGTTCCGTGTCTTCATGACCGGTTCGTACAAACCGCCGCGCGAGTTCAACTGGAACGTCGGCGTGATCCTGCTCGTGCTGACGCTTCTGCTCTCGTTCACGGGATATCTGCTCCCGTGGGATCAGCTTGCGATCTGGGCCATCACCGTCGGTTCTTCGATGGCGCGCGCCTCTCCCGGCGCCGGTAATGAGGGGCCCATGTCGGGCCTGGTGAAGCTGGGAGACATACGACTGATTCATGCGGGTGATGATGCCCGCTTTGCGCTCATCGGCGGGCGGTCGATCGGGGCCGCGACGCTGCTGCGCTTCTATGTCCTGCACTGCGTGGTGATTCCCCTCGCGGCCGGTTTCCTGATGGCCATTCACTTCTGGCGAGTTCGAAAAGACGGAGGCATCTCGGGTCCGCTGTAGCGGGACGAGCGCGCGATGACTTTCATCAAGGATTTCATCAATGTACTGTCAGCAGGGTCGATCTCATTCACCCTGCTGACCTCGATTTTCGCGCTCATCATCTATTTCAACCTGCTGGGCGGCCGGATCAAGGCGGTGGGCGGAATGGCCTTCATCGGCCTGGGCATCTTCATGCTGGCGATGGGGATTTTCGTGCCGCCGCTGCTCTATCTCGGCATTGCCTATCTTCTGATCCTTTTCGCGCTGGCCGGGCTGGGCGGACGGTTGTGGGATACGAAGGTCGGCCTTCGGCTGTTCGTCATCGGCGGGCTGGCGTTCGGCTTGTCGATGCTCGATCCGAATTTCTTTCTCATCGCGGCGAAGCCCGACAACGTGCCCATCGTGGCCATGATCTTCCTTCTCGGATTTTTTACCTGGGTGGCGCTGCGTAAGGCGTACCTCAACGACACCCAGATCGCCGTAGGCGGCATTCCGTGGGAGAAGACGGAGTCGGATGAGAAGCTCTTCACCTGGCCCGATCTCGTCTATACCGAATTGCTCTGCATGATCCTCCTGACCATCGTCATGATCGTCTGGTCGGTCGTTCTGCGCGCGCCGCTGGAAGAGGCGGCCAATCCGACGTCGTCTCCCAATCCCGCCAAGGCCCCGTGGTACTTCCTCGGCCTGCAGGAAATGCTGGTCTATTTCGATCCCTGGCTGGCTGGAGTGGTGCTGCCGACGCTGATCATCGTCGGTCTCATGGCCATCCCGTACATCGATACGAATCCCAAGGGAAACGGCTACTACTCCTTCCGGGAACGGAAGTGGGAGATCGGCGTTTTTCTTTATGGCTTTCTCGTGCTCTGGTCGTTTCTCATCATCACGGGAACGTTCCTGCGCGGCCCGAACTGGAACTTCTTCGGCCCCTATGAATTCTGGGATCCGAACAAGCTCGTACCGCTGGTGAACGTCGATCTGTCGGAGCTGATGTGGGTGAAGGTTCTGGGTACCTCGCTGCCGAAACTCTGGATCATCCGTGAGATCTTCGGGCTTGGACTCATTGGTGCGTACCTCGGTCTTCCGCCGGTGATGGCGGCCGGACCGTTCCGCCGCTTCTATAACAAGATGGGGGCGGCCCGGTATTACGTCGGCGCCTATCTCTTCCTGATCATGATGTCGCTGCCGATCAAGATGGTGCTGCGCTGGCTGTTCAATTTGAAATACATCCTCCATATCCAGGAGATTTTCTTCAACGTCTGAGGGCGCCGTAGAACCGATGAAGCCACAAGAGCCGATTCCTCACAATTATTCGATTCGCAGGCTGAATTGGATATTCGCCCTGTCGAGCATCGGTTTGCTCGTGTTCACCGGTCTGATCGTCGGTTACGACTACATCCGGGGCTGGAAATGGTTCCAGCTCGAGTTCATGCGCATGCAGCGCGAGCGCATCGTCCAGGAAATGCAGCTCGCCAGCTCCGCGGAAAACAAGCAACTGCTGGCGAACCTCGACGAACAGACGCGCAGGAACAGTCTGGAGCTGGCGGCGCATCGCGACCAGTATCTATCCGCACAGAAGGCGCTCGACGCGATGGAAGGGGACCACTATCGCGCCGATCAGGACTATCGCTTCGCCAAGGCGAACCTCGACGCGCAGCGCTACATCACGGAGGCTTCCGTCGTGGAGCACCGATCCGACGCCGCCCAGCAGCAGGCGGAATTCGAACGCCAGACCAGGCATCTCGCTGACCTGCAGATCCGCCTGCAGGAGGTTACGCGCCAGCGCGATGCCGCAAAGGCGAACGTCGACCAGTGGCTGAAGAAAATCAAGGATGCCGAGGATAAGAAAAAAGAGTTGACGGCTTCCGTGGACCTGCTGAACAAACAGTTGAGCCTCGTCGACATGGACCGCTTCAGCACGAACTGGATTCTCAGCCAGCCGATGCTCGACTTCGTCAACCCGGTGATCAAGATCGATCAGGTCGTTCTGAACGATCTGTCGATCGACATGAACTACATGAACGTCCCGCGGGTTGACCGCTGCCAGACCTGCCACCGCGCCATCGACACGCCGGGATGGGAGTCGAAGACGGAAGCGGCCCGGCTCTCCCAGGAGTTGCAGCAGAAGCTTGACGCTTACGAAATTCCCCAGGAAAAGCGCAAGGAAACGGAAGACCGCATCGCCCAGCTCAAGCGGATTCAGGATGCTCCCAGCGACATCCTCAATCCGTGGCGCACCCATCCGAAGCTCGATCTCTTCGTCGGGTCGGCGTCCGTGCATCCGCTCCTCGAGTACGGATGCACGGTTTGCCACCGCGGCCAGGATCGGGCCACTGAATTCGGCCGTGCCGGCCACACGCCTGCCTCCCCGAGGATGGAACATCGCTGGGCAGAGCGGACCATGCTCTCGGGCGGCTTCTTTCCGCTGCCTCGCGACTTTGAAAAGCGCCATTGGGGATACGAAGAGAACGAGTTCATCGAGACACCGATGTATCCGCGGCATTACTACGAGGCCGGATGCATCAAGTGCCACTCCGGACAGATGAGCGTCGACCGCGGTGACGACATCACCAAGGCGACGCAGACGGTCGAGCTCTACGGCTGCTATGCCTGTCACAAGATCAACAACTGGCGCTTCTCGGATCTCCGCAAGCCTGGTCCTGACCTCGGCGGCATCGCGGAGAAGACCACGCCGGAGTGGGCATTCCGCTGGATCAGCGAGCCGCACAACTTCCGGTCGACGACGCGCATGCCGTCGTTTTTCTATCAGCGCAACATGGTTGACCCCGCTGTCGTGCCGCCGCAGGAACGCGCGCATAACGTCAAGCTTCAGGATGCCGAGATCCACGCCATCGTCAGCTACCTGTTTGATAAGTCCACGCATCGTCCGTGGTCGCCGCCGGGTTCCGGCGATGCCGCCCGCGGCAAACAGATCGTCGGCAGCGTTGGTTGCCTCGGTTGCCATATCGATACGGAGCAGGTGAAGGACGAAAAAACGGGCCGGATCCGCCTTGCCAAACGCGAGGACTTTCCGCTGGAGCGCAACTACGGCTTCAATTTCACCGGTGTAGGGACCAAGGCAAACGCGGCCTGGATTTACAACTGGATCAAGAACCCCAAGGCCTATTACGCGGATGCGCCGATGCCGTCATTGCGGCTCACCGATCAGGAGGCCTCCGACGTGACGGCCTATCTGCTGACCATGCAGAAGCCGGGCTTCATGGCTACGCCGATCCGTCCGGCGGACAGGCAGGCCGTTCATGATCTCGCCAAGGGCTATCTGATCAATACGCTCAGCGATCGCGATGCGGAACTGAAGTTGAAGTCGATGCCCGATCACGATCAACTCGTTTACCTCGGGCAGCGCTCCATTGAAAAGTACGGCTGCTATTCGTGTCACAACATCAAGGGCTTCGAAGGTCTGAAGCCGATCGGTACCGAGCTGACGGTCGAGGGATCGAAGGCCCTGCATCTCTTCGATTTCGGCTTCATGAGCGATCAGCAGTGGAAAAATGAAGACGGCGCGACGGAGCACGTCATCCATACCGTACCGTCATGGGTCTACAACAAGCTGCGCAATCCGCGGATCTACGACGACCGGCGCACGAAGGTCTACAACGACAAGTTGAAGATGCCGAACTTCCACCTCACGCCTGAGGAGGCTCGCCGCATCGCCATGGTGGTCGTCGGTCTTACGAAAGAGAAGGTGGCCGAGAACCGGATGGCCGGGCTCGATGCCCGGACCCGGCTCATCGAAGAGGGTCGGAAGCGGGTCTCACAGCACAATTGCCGCGCGTGTCACGTCGTCGACGGACGCGGGCGGGCCATCGCTTCCACGATCGCCGACGCCAACTTCTTCCCGCCGGACCTCTCGCCTGAAGGTGCACGCGCCCAGTCTCCGTTCCTCTTCAACTTTCTCAAAGACCCGACGGTGATGAAGATCCGGCCGTGGGTCAGCGTACGCATGCCGACCTTCCATTTCAGCGATGAGGAGACCAATACACTGGTGACCTTCTTCGCGCAGGAAGGGCAGCGTTCGGAATTCGATACGACGCGCAACATGAATGCAACGGCGCAGAACGTCATGATCGGCAAGCAGGTCTTCACGATGATGCGCTGTTCGCAGTGCCACGTCACGACGCCTGTGAACCCGGAGAATCCGCCGGTGCCCAATACGGCTGACACGGCGTCGCTCGCGCCGAACCTTACGCTCGCGCGCCTGCGCCTGCGTCACGAATGGATCTCGGATTGGATCCGCCGTCCCAACGAGATGATTCCCGGTACGAGAATGCCGGCAAACTTCCCGCGCGATGCCGCGACGGGCGGTTTCCAATCGCCGCTGGCGATGGCGATCGATACACCGCAGTTCGCGCAGTACAAAGCGACGTTGCTGCCTCTGTTCAAGGGCGATGAGAAGGAACTGAAGCGAACGATGAGCGATGCGGTCGCGCTGACCGACTATCTGCGCGATTACATCTGGAGTATTGGAATTACACAAATGCGGACGGCCTCGCCGGACGGGCAGGTGCCGTCGATGGCGATGCCGCAACCGTCGCTGCCCCCGGTAGCGGCGCCGGCCGCGAAATCGACGCGCAATCAGCGCGGCGCGCCGGCGGCGGGCAGCGGACCAGGACGTTAGAAAATCAGGAGATAGGCTCAATGACCATGAAAAAATTCGTGACGATGTTGTTCGCAAGCACCCTTCTCTTCTCGATCGCCTGCGGCAAAGGCAAAGAGGCATCGAAGGAAGACCAGGGAGAAGATGACGAGACGCAGACCACGGCCACCGCAGCCACTGCTTCGAACGCTCCCGCGGCGGCCCCCGCTGCCGCGCCGGTGGTGGCGGCGGATGCGGCGACGCTTACAGGTCTTGTGAAGTTCGAAGGGGCCGCGCCGAAGATGAACAACATTCAGATGTCGGCTGATCCGTATTGCCAGTCGCAGCATGGCGGTGCACCGGCGACGGAAGAGGATGCGGTGGTCGGTCCGGCCGGCGAGCTTGCCAACGTCTTCGTCTACATCAAGGACATCAAGGGCAGTTTCCCCACACCGTCGACCCCTGTGACGATCGACCAGAAGGGCTGCCAGTACCATCCGCACGTCAACGCCGTCATGGTCAATCAGCCGCTGGCGATCAAGAATGACGACGCCACTCTGCACAATATCCACGCCCTGCCCGTGGCCAACTCCCAGTTCAACGAAGGACAGCCGGTCCAGGGGATGGTCTCCACGAAGAAACTCGACAAGGTCGAAATGACACCGTTCAAGATCAAATGCGACGTACACGGCTGGATGAAGTCGTATATGGCCGTGATGCCGCATCCGTTCTTTGCGGTGTCTCAGACCAATGGCACGTTCACGATTCCCAACCTTCCGCCCGGACAGTACACGGTTGTGGCGTGGCATGAGAAGTACGGACAACAGGAACAACAGGTAACGGTCGGCGCCAAAGAGTCGAAGGCGCTGAGTTTTACGTTTAAGGGATAAACGGTTCTATAGCCGGGAGCCAGGAGCCGCGATGGCATTGAGACGACAGATCCGGGTAGGTTCGCAATGGATGTACGCGGACGAAGCGCACAAGGCGCTTCGCGAAGCGTTGCGCGTCATGAAGGACGAAGAGGGCGGCGGCGAGCACGGCGGACACCATCAGCCGTGGATTCGCCGCTACGTTTTCTCGACGGACCACAAGTGGATCGGCATCCAGTACGGCTTCACGGCGTTGCTGTTCCTGCTGCTCGGTTTCTGCCTGATGATCCTGATGCGGCTGCAGCTCGGCTGGCCGGGAACGGCCTTCAGCGCGATGAAACTGCTCGGGGAGTCGCGCGCGCCGGGTGGGGTCCTGCTCCCTGAGGCCTATAACCAGCTCGGGGCAATGCACGGCACGATCATGATCTTCCTCGGGATCGTGCCGCTGGCCGTCGGCGCCTTCGGCAATTATCTCGTACCGCTGCAGATCGGCGCCCCCGACATGGCCTTCCCGAAACTCAACATGATCAGTTACTGGTGCTACGCGCCGGGCGGATTGATCATGCTGGCCAGCTTCTTCGCCCCCGGTGGCACGGCACAGTCGGGCTGGACGTCCTATCCGCCGTTGTCGGTCATCGCCTCGCAAGGGCAGACCTGGTGGCTGGTCGGGATGGTCTTCCTGATCACATCCTCACTCCTCGGCTCGGTGAATTTCATCGTGACGATCATTCAGTTGCGCGCGAAGGGGTTGTCGTACATGCGCTTCCCCTTCTTCGTGCACGCGCAGTTCGTCACGTCGTTTTTGCTGCTGCTGGCTTTCCCGCCGCTCGAGGCGGCCGCGGTGCTGCAGCTCATGGACCGCCTCGCCGGTACGAGCTTCTTCCTGCCGAGTGGGCTCGTGGTCAGCGGCCAGGCGCTCACCAATGCCGGCGGCGGCAATCCGCTCCTGTGGCAGCACCTGTTCTGGTTCCTGGCGCACCCCGAGGTCTACGTTCTGATCCTCCCGGCAATGGGAATCGTGGCCGAGATCATCGCCAACGGCACCCGAAAGCCGCTCTGGGGCTACAAGTCGATGGTGTTCGCCACCGTCTTCCTCGGATTCATGTCCTTCGTGGTGTGGGCGCACCACATGTTCCTGACGGGGATGGGAACGACGATCAGCGCCTTCTTCCAGACCACGACGATGATCATCTCCATTCCGTCGGTCATCATTCTCAGCTCGCTCTTCATCTCGTTATGGGGCGGCGCAATACGATTTACGACGCCGATGCTGTTCGCCCTGGCCTTTCTGCCGATGTTCGGCATCGGCGGGCTGACAGGTTTGCCGCTCGGCCTCGCCGCCGCCGACATTCATCTGCACGACACCTACTACGTTATCGGCCACTTTCATTACGTCGTCGCGCCGGGAACGATCTTCGCCATGTTTGCCGGGATCTACTACTGGTTCCCGAAGGCGACAGGGCGGAAGCTGAACGACTTCTGGGGGCGCGTCCACTTCTGGATCTCGTTCGTTTGCATCAACGGCGTGTTTTTCCCGATGTTCGCGCAGGGTCTGGCCGGTGTGTCGCGGCGCCTCTATGACGGCGGCATGCAGTACCAGCATGCCAAGCAGATCGCGGCGCAGACGAATCCGTTCATGTCGATCTGTGCCATCGGGCTGCTCGTCGCGCAGGTGCCGTTCATCATCAACTTCTTCTACAACGCCATCGCCGCGGCGATGGGTCACCGCGACGAGGGTCTCGGCTCGAATCCGTGGGAATCGACGACGATGGAGTGGGCGGCAACGACGTCTCCTCCTCTCGCCCATGGCAACTTCGAGGTCCTGCCGGTGGTCTACCGCGGTCCGTATGAATACAACGTTCCCGGCGCGGCGGAGACGTTCATTCCGCAGCACATGCCGGACGCCGTCGAGCCCGAGCCGCGAGGCGGCTTGCTGCCGGCGACGGCAGTGGCCATGAGGGAGAATTGATGGACGCGCACGCTTCAGTCGGACATGCAGAGCTGGAGATTCCGTACAACGTTCATCCGCGTCCGGACACCGGCGTTTATAACGGCAAGCTCGGGATCTGGCTGTTTCTGGCCTCCGAGGTCATGCTCTTCGGGGCGCTGTTCTCGTCGCTGATTCTGCTGCGTACGGGCGCCGAGTCGTGGCCGCGCGGATATGAGTTTCTGAACGTCAAACTGGCCACCTTCAATACGTTCATCCTCATCCTGTCGAGCGTCACGGTGGTCATGGCGTGGTCGCACCTGCGGCTCGGTAACCTCAAAAAGGGCCGGATCTACATCTCGGCGACCGTGCTTTGCGCGTTGATCTTCCTGGTCAACAAGGCTTTCGAGTACGGACATGAATTTGCTGAGCACCGGTACCCCAAAACGAACAATTTCCTGGCGATTTACTTCACGCTGACCGGCTTGCACGGTCTGCACATCCTCGGCGGGGTAATCGTCTTCCTCTATTTCGTCGGGCCGGGTGCGAAGATGTGGGCGCACGACCCGGAGCGTTACACCAACCGGATCGAGATCGTCGGCCTCTACTGGCACTTCGTCGACCTCGTCTGGATTTTCCTTTTCCCTGTTCTGTACCTCATGTAGGAGGAGCACGACGTGACTGATCCCGCAGCCGCAGTGGAACCTGGCGTTGACGTGCACGAGCACGCCGGCGTCGGTGACCCCAACGCTCACCATCACAGCCCGGAGCAGATCCGCAAGGAGATGCGGGTCTACCTGACGGTGTTCTTCGGACTGGCCGTGCTGACCGCCGTGACCGTCGGTGCCTGCTATGGCTTGAACCTTCCGGTCCACACCGCCATCATCGTGGCGCTGATCATCGCCTCGATCAAGGGTTTCCTTGTGGCCGGCTTCTTCATGCACTTGCTCTCGGAGAAGAAGGTCATCTACGGCGTTCTCATCCTGACCGTGATCTTCTTCATCTTCCTGATGACGTTGCCCGTCAGTCATCATGCCAACCCATTCGGATCGTAAATGTCCCTGCGCGCTTTCCATATCGTCTTCATTACGGTGTCAGTCGTTCTGATGCTGTATGTCGCGGTGTGGGGTGTGCGCGAGTTTATGGTTTCGCGGAGCTCCCTTGCGGTTTCCATGATCATCTTCGGTGTCGTCGGTGGCGCAACGCTCATCTGGTACGGAAAGCGCGTGTTTCATAAGCTGAAGGAACTGCCATGACGCGCCGTGCCCGATTCGTTGTGATTGCTGCAGCGCTCTTGCTCGTTCCGGCCGTCCTGTCAGCCTGCCCGGTCTGTTATGGAGCGCCGAATTCGCCGATGACGAAGAGCTCGAACAACGCCATTATTTTCATGCTCGGAATCATCGGCTTCGTTCAGGTCGGATTCGTTGCCATGTTTTGGAGTTTCTGGCGGCGCGCCAAGGAGTTGCGCCGGCGGCGGGAGTCGTTCCGTCTGCTCGACGGAGGAGCGGCGCACTAACGGGCGCCGGAAGGGAATCGTCATGGAAAAATTTCTTGCTCAGTTCATGCCGATCGACGCTTCGCAGCACGGTCCGCAACTGGACCGGCTCAGCGCGAACGTGCATTGGCTGATGCTGGTGTTGTTCGTCGGGTGGGGATTGTTCTTCGTTTACACGTTGTGGCGCTTCAACGCCAAACGCAATCCGAAGGCGAGCTATCACGGCGTGCAGAGCCATTTCTCCACCTACACCGAGGCCGGCGTGGCCGTGATCGAAGTCATCCTCCTGGTCGGCTTCTCCATCCCGATGTGGTATCGCTGGACGCACGTACCGTCTCCATCCGAGAACCCGCTGGAGTTGCGGGTCGTGGCCGAGCAATTCGCCTGGAACGTCCAGTACCCGGGGCCGGATGGAGTCTTCGGCCGCCGCGACATCAAACTCGTTACGTCATCGAACCCGCTGGGACTCGATCTGACCGACCCCCACGCCAAAGACGACATCGTCACGCTCAACGATCTCCATCTCGAGGTCAACCGGCCGGTGATCATCCACGTTACGTCGAAGGACGTCATCCACAGCTTCAAGCTGCCGGTGATGCGCGTCGAGACCGATGCCATCCCGGGCATGGAGATCGCGATCCATTTCACGCCCGTTCTGACGAACGAATCGGGGTCGGAGAACGACAAGTGGGAGATCGCCTGCGCGCAGCTCTGCGGCCTTGGACACTATCGGATGCGCGGGCAGTTGTTCGTCCACTCGAAAGACACCTTCAGGAAGTGGCTGGCCACCGCGCCGCCGGCTCAGACCAGCATCGGCTCCTAGGAAATGAAACCTTCTTTCGAAGCGGCACCCGAGGCATTGAGACATTCCGATGAAACCCCGGTGTGGCTGCGGCAGTTCACAAAGCTCGTCGCCGGCGCGACGCTCTTCCTGATCTTCGCCGGCGCAATGGTCACCTCGACCGGTTCCGGCCTGGCGGTTCCCGACTGGCCGCTTTCGTACGGGATGGTGATGCCGCCGATGGTCGGCGGGATCTTCTACGAGCACGGCCACCGGATAATCGCCGCTGCCGTCGGCCTGCTGACGGTGATCCAGGCGATCTGGCTGCAACTGCGGGAACCGAAGCGCGTAGCGCGGATTCTCGGCTGGTGCTCGGTCGGCGCCGTCATCGCGCAGGGAGTCCTCGGCGGCGTGACGGTGCTCCTGCTGCTTCCGCACTCGGTCTCCATCGCCCACGCTGGTCTTGCCGAGATCTTCTTCTGCCTGAATACCTCGATCGCCTTTTTCACGTCGCGGTGGTTCCGGGCCTCTCGGGCGATGGAGAAGGGCGACGCGCCGATCGGTCTGACGTCGTCGCTGGTCCTGGTCACGTACGCCCAGATCCTGATCGGGGCGACGATGCGGCACCTCGGCGCGGGACTGGCAATTCCTGATTTCCCGTTGTCGTTTGGTCATCTCGTGCCGCCCTTCACCAGTCTGGAGATTGCCGTCAACTTCGCCCATCGCGCAGGCGGCGTCTGCGTCGCGGCGCTGATCATCTATACCGCCATCCGTCTGCGGCGGTTCGAGTCGAGCCATCCGCTGCGGCAGCTTTCGAACCTGCTGGTGACCGTCGTGCTGATTCAGATCGCGCTCGGCGGCTACGTCGTCTGGAGCGGCAAACAGCCGGTAATCACCAGCGTCCACGTGATGACGGGCGCGGCCACGCTTGCGCTCTCGCTCGTCACCGCGCTGACGGCGCGTACGATCGGCTGGCGGACGCGCCGGCACGGCGCCGGGGCGCTTCTCGTCACCGAGGTGCCGGCATGAGCGATGTACTGGCTCTGGCGCGGCCGGCGGGATTGGCCAGCATCTCGCGCGATTACCTCGAGCTCTCGAAGTCGCGCATCGTGATGATGGTGCTGATTACCACCGCGGCCGGATACTTCTTCGCCGCGCCGCATGTCGACTGGGCGCTTCTCGTCAACACGCTCGTCGGGACGGCGCTCGTCGCGGCCGGCACCAATGCCCTCAATCAGTATGTGGAGCGCGACCACGATGCGAAGATGCGGCGGACGCGGCTCCGTCCGCTGCCCGACGGCCGCATTTCTCCGCGCGCCGCGCTCCTGTTCTCGGTCGCCATCGCCGTGATCGGAACCGTCTACCTCGGCGTCGCCGTGAACTGGCTCACCGCCTCGCTCGGCGCGTTCACGCTCACCAGTTACATCTTCATCTACACCCCGCTGAAACGGGTATCGACGATCTGCACGCTCATTGGCGCGGTCCCGGGCGCGATCCCGCCGCTGATGGGATGGACGGCCGCGACCGGCTCGCTCGGCGCCGGCGGCTGGATCATCTTCGCCATCCTCTTCTTCTGGCAGCTCCCGCATTTCATGGCCATCAGTTGGATGTACCGCGATGATTACGCCCGCGGCGGCTTCGCCATGCTCGCTGTACGCGATGGAGACGGCCAGGCCACGGCGCGGCACGCGGTGCTCTACAGCTTCGCCCTGCTCGCCGTCAGCGTGCTTCCCCCGCTGTTCGGCCTCGCAACGTTCATCTATCTGGCCGGCGCCGTCATCGCCGGAACGGCCCTGACCTTTGCCAGTTTCGCCTTCCTGGCGTCCCGCACGCCGGTCCGGGCGCGGCGGCTGTTCATGGCCTCGAACATTTACCTCATCGTCATGATGACATTGCTGGTTCTTGCATAGTCTTCGACCTGTTTTCTGCTTCTGCAAACCCTTTGCGAATGGCAGGTTTGTCGCATTGACTTGCCGAAACGCCGGACCCTATACTCCCGGCAACTTCACCCCCGGCGCGCGCTGCTTGCCCGTCCACCGCTGCCACCCATCAGGAGGCTCCGATGCCGTTCGAAGAAGTAAAAAAGATCTGGATGAACGGGCTCCTCGTCGACTTCGCCGACGCGAAGATTCACGTCCTGACGCATGCCCTCCACTACGGCTCCGGCCTCTTCGAGGGGATCCGCTGCTACGACACGCGCAACCAGGGGCCGGCCATCTTCCGGCTCGACGATCACATCCGCCGCTTGTACGACAGTTGCCGCATCTATCGGATGGAGATTCCGTACACGCCTGACGAGTTCAAGAAAATCTGTTTGGACGTCGTCGCGGCCAACGATTTCCAGGATTGCTATCTCCGTCCCGTCGTCTACCGCGGCTTCCACTCTCTCGGCGTTTTCCCCGCTGCCTGCCCGGTCGACATCGTCGTCGCCGCCTGGGTCTGGGGCAAGTACCTCGGCCCTGAGGCGATCGAGCATGGTGTCGACGTCCGCGTCTCGTCCTGGAACCGTATGGCCCCGAACACGTTCCCGGCCCTGGCCAAGGCGACGGGCAACTACATGAACTCGATCCTGATCCGCCAGGAAGCGGCGGCCGACGGCTACGCGGAAGGGATCGCGCTCGACGTCAACGGTTACGTGAGTGAGGGTTCCGGCGAGAACGTCTTCGTCGTCCGCGACGGAAAGATCATGACGCCGCCGCTCGGCGCCTCGATCCTTGCCGGCATCACCCGCGCGAGCATCATCAAGATTGCCCGCGATCTCGGATTCGAAGTCGTCGAATCGCTCATTCCGCGTGAGCTTCTCTACGTCGCCGACGAAGTTTTCTTCACCGGTACCGCGGCCGAGGTGACCCCGATTCGCAGCATCGACCGCGTTCCGGTCGGCAACGGCCGCCGCGGGCCGGTGACGGAGCGGATCCAGAAAGAGTTCTTCGACTACATCGCCGGAGTCATCCCCGATCGCTACGGCTGGTTCACGCCGGTTTACGCCGAGCGGACCGCGACGATGCGGAAGCCGGCGCTCGTGGCCGGGTAACGATCAAAACTTCATCTGGCGTTTCATCGACGTGTATCCGTGTGCTCCGGCGATTACGTGATCGACGAGCTCGATATCGATCAGCTTCAGTGAACTGCACATCTTTTTCGTGTAGGTGACGTCCTCATCGGACGGGGCTGGATCGCCTGACGGATGGTTGTGATAGAGCACCACGCCGACCGCATTGGCATCGAGAGCAAATCGGATGACCTCGCGCGTGGAGACAAGAGCACGCGTAACCGAGCCGATGAAGATCTCACGCTCGCGAAGGATATGGTGTCGCGAGTCGAGGAGCAGCGCACCAAGCCGCTCCTGACTGAGCGCTTTCGATCGGGCGATGAATCCCCGGCCGAAGACGTCCGTATCGAAGAGTGGCCGCTTCTCGGGCTTGTGATTGGCAATCCGGCGGGCGATCTCGAAGGCGGAAAGGATGCGTGTCGCTTTCGCTGTCCCGATCCCGCTGCGCCTGGCGAGTTGCTCGGCGTTACATCGCGCCAGTGACGTGAACCCCTGTTGAAGAAGCTCGCGGGCAAGCGCAACGGCATTCTTTCCCGGGATCCCTGTGCCAAGGAGAATGGCCAGAAGTTCCGCGTCGGAAAGGCTCTGTGCTCCGTGGTTGAGCATCCGCTCGCGGGGACGCTCGTCGATGGGCATGTCGGCAATCAATTCGTGCATGCGAAGAGGTTAGATCGCATGACACGTATGAGGCCCAGATTCTACGGAATCGGGGGATACACGCCTTCCCGAGGGCACAAAACCGTGTGCAACCGGCTACCGCCTGTAGAACCTATGTCGTCGGGACGTACTGCTCGTTGATCTGGATGAAGGCGTCTTTGCGCAGCCGGTCGATATAGGCCTTGTAGTCGCGCTGCCAGGCGTCTTCGCTGGCGTCTTTGCGGAGGCGGTCTTTGACCGACTCGAACGCCGGGACTTCGGACGGCAGGCGCGCCTCGACCTTCAGGATGTGCCAGCCGGACTTTGACTCGATCGGGCCGAGAACCGTGCCGGCGGTGGCGTTGAAGACAGCTTTGTCGAGGTCGGGGAGGAGCTCGCCGCGGGCCACTTCACCCAGGTCGCCGCCCTTCGCTTTCGTGCCGGAGTCGGAGGACGTCGTTGCCAGCTTGGCGAAATCGCCGGCGCGGGCCTGGGCAGCGAGGTCGTTGGCGCGCTGGCGCGCGGCCTCGACCTTCGTCGGATCGTCGGGTTTGATGACGATGATCTCGCGCAGCCGGGCGCGCTCGGGAAGGCGGAAGCGCTCTTTTTCGCGGTTATAGCGCTCGCGCAGCTCGTTGTCGGCCAGATCCTCGCGCTGGCGCAGCTCGCGGCCGAACACTTTGTTCATCAGGATCGTGTCGCGGAGGCGCGCTTCCATGTCGGGCCGGGACATGCCCGACTTGCGGAGCGATTCGTCGAAGTCCGCATCGCTCTTGATCCCGTACTGCTCTTTCAGGCGCGACATCGCTTCTTTGATCTCATCGGCGCCGACCGACAGGCCGAGGCGATCGGCGCGGTCCTTGATGAGCAGCTCGGCGATCAGGTCGTTCGTCAGGCTCTTGCGCATCTCCTCTTTCTTCGAGGCGATGTCAGCCGGCGACGTGTTGGTCTGCTCGATTTCGGTGAAGCCGTCTTTGAGCCGCTTCACGTACTGCGTTCGCGTGACGACGCGGTCGCCGACGCGGATGACGATCGCTTCCACGAGCTGGGCGGCGGTGAGGGTGGCCGCCGAGGCGGTGAGGACGAGTGCGAGAATCGTTTTCTTCATGCGTGTCTTCTTTGACGAGGAAGTAGGGGTCCCGGTTGCTTACGGACGGACAACGACGGTTTCGGGGCGGTTTATTCGTTCTCGGACTTCGGGAAGCCGCCCGTGTACTTGAAAGGGAGGCGCTTGGTCAGGACGGCGATCGGTAGCTCGGCGCGGGCGCGGCCGACGAGCTGAGCCATGCGCTCACGGATGGCGTCGTCCTTCAGCCGTTCCCGGATGACCGGAGAGGCGGTCTGCAGGTCGATCACACCGGGAGGGCGCCGGTCCTCGATCTTGAAGATGTGAAAGCTGGCATCGGTACGGATGATGCCGCTGATGCTGCCCGGCTTGAGGGCGAAGATCTCGTCCTCGAACATCTTCGGCAGCTCGCCCCGGCTGACGTAGCCGATCTCGCCTCCCTTCTTCGCGTTTGGCGCGAGGGAGTACTGGCTGGACAGCTCCTCGAAAGAGGCGCCGGCGTGCAGCTTCTGGGCGATCTCGTTGGCAACCCCCTCGTCATGCACCAGGATCTGTTTGACGTGCAGCTCTTCGCCGCTCCGGAACTCGTTCGGATGCTGCTCGTAATAGGCGCGGATGTCGGCGTCGGCCGGCATGGCGATGTTCTCCGAAAGGTCGCCGATCAGCTTCTGGCGGCGCATCTCGTCCCGTTTCTCGATGACGGTGGCGCCGGCGTCGTTGCGCACGGCGGAGGCGATCTTTTCCGCCGGGATCTCCACGCCATGAGCGGCCGCGTACTCGGAGAGGATCACCTCCTCGAGGTACTGGTCGGTCATGGCGCTGGCCACCTCGGGGCCCATCTGGGCGAGCTCGGTGCCGGTGTTGCGGTCGAGGTAGCGCTTGAAATCGCCGAGCGTGACCATGCGATCGCCGACGCGGGCGATGACGTCGGGGGGAACCGACGGTTTGCGATGGCAGGATGCAACCGCGAGAAGCGCGATAGCGAGGGCGACTAGACGGCGCACGGGGCGGGCGAAGTGTAGCCGATTCGCGTTTGCGCCGCGACCGGGCAGCTATCAAAATGGCTGCTCTCGGAGGTAGCCGCCATCATGAAGAAAACAGCCCTGTTTTTTGCCCTGCTCGCTCTCTCGTTCCCGGCCTACACCCGCAATCTGTCGCGCCTTTCGCGGATGACGGCCGTGAACCCGGCCTCACTAACGGTCACGGCGGTCGATCCCGAGCTGCCGGCGCGATTGCTCGCGCAACTGAAGGCACGCCGCACCGCCGTGCACAACTGCGTACGTGCGGCCGCCGTCACGGATCCCGTTTCCGCCCGCGCCCTGGTCATCCCGGCGGCCGGCAGCGTGGCCGGCGGAGGTGGCTCGCTTTTCTTCCGTTCCGACGTCACCCTGGTCAACTATCGCGCCACGCCGCAGCTCGTCCTGGCAGGCATCTGGCCCGCTGGAACGACCAATAGTCTCGATCCTTCCGGCTACAAGTCGATCACACTGCAGCCAAACAGCTTCGTGACCGTCCAGGACTTCGTCGTCAATACCCTCGGCAAGTCGAACGTTCTCGGCGCGATCATCATCATCCCGTACACCGGAACCGCCATCGATCCAAACGGCGCCGTCGACGGGTTCTCCCGCATCTACACCAAGCAGCCGGGCTCGAACGGGACGGTGTCGCAGCCGTTCGATGCCGTCGATCCCGACACGTTCTCTGCCGTTCTCAAGGACGAAGCAGTCTCCCTCGGGCTTCGCCAGGACGCCGACTTCCGCACGAACTTCGGCATCGTCAACGTCGACAGCCTGCAGCGCACGTACAAAGTCACCTTCATGGGAGAGAAGCTGACGACGACGCTCACCATGACCGTGCCGCCATTCGGAATGATCCAGCAGGCCATTCCCGCCGGCGACTACGGCGCGCTTCAGATCGTCTTTCAGGTGACCGACGCCGGCCAGGATTTCGTGAGCTGGATCGGCTACGGCAGCAGTACCGACAACATCACCGGCGATGGCTGGGTGTCTCTGGCATCAGCGGACCTGACGCCGGATGAGCTAACCTCCATCGGGTACTGATTCTGCGGTTTCGCCGCGTTGTCGGTTATCGGTTATCGGTTGTCAACGGCTGGACCCAGTCGCGCGCCCAGCGCCGTCATCAACCGATAACCGACAACCGACAACGCGCTACGCGCCGCCGCTACGCGCCGCCGCTACGCCGCCAGTCCCCGCAGCGTAGCCTCGATTGCGTCGATCACTTCCGGCCCCTGCACTTTCAGCGGGAAGGTCAGCACTCCATTCGGGGAGAACTTCACGTGCTGGTCCTGCTGGATGAGCACCAGCAGCTTGTTTGGATCGACCTTCGCCTGTGCCGTCAGCTTCACCACCGCACGCGCCCCTTCGCGGACGATCGAGATCACGCCCATCTGCTGGGCGAAGCGTTTGACCTGCACGAAGCGGAGGAGGTTCTCGACGTTCTGCGGCAGGGCGCCGAAGCGGTCGCGGAGCTCGTTGCGGATCTCCTCCAGCCGGTCGTCGGTCGATGCCGAGGCCACCTTCTTGTAGAAGGTCATGCGCAGGTTCTCGTCGCTGATGTAGTTCTTGGGGATGTAGATGTCGACGCCGAGGTTCATCGACGTTTCGACCTCCTCCTCGATGCGCTCGCCCTTCATCTCGCGGATGGTTTCCTCGAGCAGGCGTGTGTACATCTCGAAGCCGACTGCGGCGATCTGGCCGGATTGTTCGCCGCCGAGGATGTTGCCCGCGCCGCGGATCTCCAGATCCTTCGCCGCGATACGGAAGCCGGCGCCGAGGTCGGAGAACTCCTGGATGGCGGCCAGGCGCTTGCGGGCGTCCGACGTCAGAATCTTGTCGCTCGGCACCAGCAGGTAGCAGAACGCCAGCCGGTCGCTGCGGCCGACGCGGCCGCGTAGCTGGTAAAGCTGCGACAGTCCAAAGCGCTCGGCATGATTGATGAGGATGGTGTTGCAGGCCGGGATGTCGATGCCGTTCTCGATGATCGTCGTCGCCAGCAGCACGTCATACTCGCGCTGGATGAAGGCCAGCATGGCCCGCTCCAGCTCGCGCTCCTCCATCTGCCCGTGGCCGACGATGACCTTCAGGCCCGGCACCAGCTTCTCCAGATACTCCTTCATCGCGTAGATCGACTCGACGCGGTTGTGGACGAAGAAGGTCTGTCCGCCGCGCCCGGTCTCGAACTCGATGGCCTCGCGGATGAAGTCGTCGGTGAACGGCACTACCGCGGTCTGGATGGCCAGCCGGTCCTTCGGCGGAGTTTCGATCACGGAGATGTCGCGGATGCCGACCAGCGACATGTGCAGCGTGCGCGGGATCGGCGTGGCTGACATCGACAGCACGTCGATCGCTTTCTTGAGCTGCTTCAACTTCTCCTTCTGCCCGACCCCGAACCGCTGCTCTTCGTCGATGACCAGCAGGCCGACGTCCTTGAGCTTGATGTCTTTGGAGAGAACGCGGTGTGTGCCGATGATGACGTCGATCTCACCGCTCTCCAGCTTGGCCAGAATCGCTTTCTGCTCTTTGGCCGAGTAGTAACGCGTCAGCAGCTCGATGGTGACGGGGAATGATGCGAAGCGCCGCAGGAAGGTGCGGTAGTGCTGGTAGGCGAGCACGGTGGTCGGCGCGAGGACGACGACCTGCTTCCCATCCATCACCGATTTGAACGCCGCCCTCATGGCCACCTCGGTCTTCCCATATCCGACGTCGCCGCACAGCAGCCGGTCCATCGGCTTGCGCGATTCCATGTCCGACTTGACGTCATCGATGGCCGATTCCTGATCCTCGGTTTCCTCGAATTCGAAGGCATCCTCGAACTCGAACTGCCACGGCGAGTCCTTCGAGAAAGCGTGGCCTTGCACCATCTGCCGCGTGGCGTAGAGCTTCAGCAACTCGTCCGCCATGTCGCGCATCGCCTTCTTGACCGAGGCCTTCGTGCGCGCCCAGGCGGTGCCGCCGAGGCGGTCGAGCTTCGGTTGCGTGTCCGCGCCGCCGGAGAACTTCTGGATGAGATTGAGGTTCTCCATCGGCATCAGTAGCTTGCCGCCGCCGGAGTACTCGATCTCCATCACCTCGCGCTCCGTCGGCCCGAACGGAATGCGTTGCAAGCCATGAAATCGCCCCACGCCGTGATCGACGTGGACGATATAGTCGCCGACCTTGAGGTCGCGCAGATCGGTGACGAAGGCCTCGGAGGCGCGCTTCTTCCCGCCGACGCGCGTCGACGTCGGCGGCTCGAAGAGATCCCACTCGGAGTAGGCGGTGAGGTTCAGCTCATCGAAGTCGAATCCGCGCGGCAGCGCGCCCGATGCGATGACGATCTCCGCCTGCAGCGCGTCACTCTCCGCCACGAACGGCACATCGAACTCTTTCAACAGCCGCTCGACCTTCTCCCTCCCCCCCTTCGTCGCCGCGAAGAAAATCTGCCGCCGCCCCTCCCCATGCCCCCGCTTCACATCCGTCGTGAACTCCGGCAGCCGATTCGTATACCGGTCCACCTGCGGCCCCCGCAGCCGAAACTCCTCTACCTCCCGGAGCGCTGGCGTCTCGCCGGCTGGCCCGGCGGCGTCTAGCCGCCGGTCTGGCGGCCGCCCAACATGAACCTCAGAAAACGCCAGCCGTGCAGCGCCCAGAAAACGAATCACCTCGGAGCCCGCCGTGGTCAGCTTCTCCGGCGGATACACCGCCCGCCCCTTCTCCGCCGCCGCGTCGTACTCGTTTCGCAGCAGCGACTCGAACTTGGCTACATTGGTCGTGATCTGGTCCGGCTCGATGAGCGCGAACATCCATTCGGCCGGATCGAGATACTCCAGAAATGACACCGTCTCCGTCGCCACCGGCACGTAATGCTCGATCCCCGGAAAGGTCCCGTTCTCATTCAGCCGGTCGATCCTGTCGGCCACGTCGCGCTTGAACAGCGGGTCCATGAAGTCGAGCGACAGCCGCCGCGCCAGCGCCGTCCGGACTCCTTTGGTCACCGGAAAGTGCGTCATCGGCAGGATGTTCACCGGCCCGCTCTCGTCCTCCGACCGCTGCGTTTCCACCTCGAAGAAACGCAATGAGTCGATGGTGTCACCGAACAGCTCCACCCGCACCGGCCGCGGCGTGTTCGGCGGAAAAAGATCGAGAATCCCCCCACGAAAGGCGAACTCGCCCGCCTCGCCGACCAGGTCCGTCCGTACGAAACCGTTCTCCACCAACCGCTCCAGCAGGATGCGCATATCCAGCTCGCCCCCCTCGGCCAGCCGCACGATGCGCGATGCAAACTCTTCCGGACGCGGCAGCCGCGAGAACAACGCCCGCGCCGGCACGAGCAGGACATCGACCACCTTGTCGATCAGCATCCCCAGCGCCCGGATCTCGTTCCGCACCACCCCCAGCGACGGCGACAGATCCTGATACGGCGACAGCGACGGCGACGGATACGCCGACACACACCGCGGCTCCCGATGAAACAGCCTCAGCGAAGCCTCGAAGTCGTCGATGGCCGCATCCCCCGGCACGATGATGGCGATGCGCCGCCCGCTCGTCTCCTGCAGCGTCGCCAGCACCAGCGCCCGCGCCTCGACCGCCGCCCCGGTGACGTCGACCGGCCCCTCCGCGATCCGCCTGCCGATGGTCTTGAACGCCTTCGTCCGCGCCAGCTCCTCGCGGATCTTCGCCAGGAGCTTGTCGTTTCGCTCAATCATGCGCCGGCGATTCTATGCGGCATCACGGCGACGGAGCGCCGTTCGAACGAAGGCCTCACCCACGATCGTCGGCTTCGAGGTGGCACTTCTTGTACTTCTTTCCGCTGCCGCAGGGGCACGGATCATTGGGACCTACCGTTACTGGAGACTCGATAAGCTCGTCGTCGAACAACTCGCCCTCGTCGTCCTCGAGTGCATCCAATTCGGGATGGGGAGCGGTGAGAGTTACCGTCACCCCATCGTCGGCCGTGAACACTTCGAGGGTCTGCTCCGGCTCATCGATATCGAAGATGCCGCCATGCCGTTCGAAAAATGACAGGAATGCGTGCGTGCAGGCCGTCATGATCCGGAAGTCACGCTCGGTTGCTTGGAGCTGCTCCATCTCCGCGTCGAAACAGAGCAACGCCGGATAGCCGGCGGCGCCGGCGATCGGCCAGCGATGTTTCCGGATCTCGCGGAGCAGCGATTTCGGCATCGCTTTCCTGGGGTCGAACGAGAGTGAGCGCAGGACGATCGGATGGCCGGGTTCGCGTTTCCGCACCTGGCGCGGGGCGAAGGCCACGAAATCGTCGATTGACCGGAACAGCAGCAGCCCGAGGCTTTCGCGGACGGCGCCGATGACGGACAGGCAGGCGTCATGGATGTCATAGGCGGGGATGTCGACGCGGATGATCTGCTGGTCCTGGACGAGGTTCCACGGCGCGGCGTGAAAGATGAGACTCGCCGCCGCGAAGAATTCGGCGATCACGGCCGGCGAGGTGGCGCCTCCGTCGAGGTAGGTAGGATTCGAGCTTCTCTCGACCATCGCGCGGAGCTCTTCGAACGCGGCATCGAGCTCCGGTACCGGCGCGACGACGATCGGGATGTTGCCGGCCGCTTCCCGCAACTCGCTGGCCATTTTTTCATTTGCGACCCGGATCCGCGCGGGACGCCGCGGCGGTCCGATGGCCGGCCGCAGCATTACGTTGTCGAGCATCTCCGCGAGCAAGACCGGCTCACGCGGGTCGATGAGCGTCGATCCTACGACCACGCGGTCAGGCAATTCCAGCCAGATGATGCAATCCGGATGGAAGACCTCTTTCCCCTCATGAATCTCGATTGAAAGTGTGTAGCGGCCACCGAGCCACTCTTTTTTCGGAGGGCGCGCGGGAATGCGGGGGAGGGACGGCATCGAGAGCAGTATGTAGCGCGGGGGAGGGTTGGCGTCAATGGTTACTCGACCGCGAAGGACACCCAGCTGAAACCAGGGAAGGGTGGGGATGTCGTTTCCACCACCGCCCAACCCGGGTTACCAAGCTGGGGGTCCTTCGACCGTCCTCCGCCTGCTCCGCCGCTTCGCGGCTACGAGGCTCCGGCGGCTCAGGATGACAGTGAAGATGAAAGAGGAGTTGGCAGCGAGTCCCATTCCGCCGACAGATCTCGCAACTCCGGGTTCATCTTCGCAATCAACGCGTCCTTCTTCGCTCGACGCCACCCCTTCAACTGCTTCTCCCGCGCGATGGCCTGATCGATGTGCTCGCAAATCTCGAAATACACCAGTTCATCGCAGTTGTACTGTTTCGTGAATCCCGGGATCGCCTTGGTCTTGTGCTCCCACATCCGCCGCTCCAGCGAATTGGTGACGCCGATGTACACGACATTGCGCCCCTTGTTGCTGACCATGTAGACGTAATACTGTTGTTGTTGCCACATGCCCCTAAGGATCCCTCGGAAGCAATCAACCGGGCGCAAACTCCACCGGAACCGCCGAAAAGTTTCCATTCCGAGGAGATCTCAACCGCATTTCACTACGGTGAGTAGACAGCCTGTAGCAATTACCCTGTCATCCTGAGCCGCCGGAGCCGCGCAATCGCGGAGCGATTGCGCGGCGCAGGACGGTCGAAGGACCCCCAACCTGCAACCCGGACAGGGCGGTGGCTGTGAGTCGTCACCCCGACGTAACTCCAAACAGCTCATCGAGAAGCCGCTCTGATTCGGCAAGCCCCTCTTCGGTGAAGAGGACCGACTTCGCCTTCCCAACGGGATCTGAGATGTATCCCTTTTCGTGAAGCCGGTTCATCGCATCCCAGTCGAACCCCTTCCACGTCCGCTCTCCATCATGAAGGCCGAGGTACAGAAGAGCGAGTACGGCGCGATCGATTTTGTCGGTATCGAGCTTCATCGGTGCCTCCTAATGGCGGCGGAATTGTAACGCTTGGAAGAACGAGTATCCCTCGGGGAAAGTGTACCTCACGGTCGAAGGTGTAGGATCAGCAACACGAAAGAAAGAGGAGATTTGCTAATGCGCTCTGCGATCGTCGTGATTCTGCTCATCATAGCGGTGCTTTGCTCGTCAGCAGCCTTTGCTGGTGACGAGGTCGGCGATATTTTCACGATGGAATTATTGAACGGTCGCGGGTGGCTGGCATGGAGCGAAAGTTCACGATCGGCGTACGTATTAGGAGTTTTGAACGGACTGCGCTCGGGATCAAATATGGTATTCGTACGAAAGAACAAAGAATCCGAAGCAGATTTTGCGAAGAGTGTCGATGATTTTGACAAGAGTTACCTTCCGCGAGCGACGGTCGCCGAGATTCAGAAGGGCATAGATTTGATTTATGCCGATCCTGCGAATCTGAATGTTCCTGTGATTGCTGCCCTTGAGATTTTCAAAATGCGAGTGGATGGAAGACCCCAGACTGAGATTGACAAGCGCATGGAAGCGGAGCGCAAGCTTGCGCATGACGGGCTAAAAGAAAAAGCGCGTGCCAAGCACTAGCGCGTGTCAGAAAAAACGAGATGAGATGCAAGAAGCGACACTCGAAACGGCGTCGTTTCTTATTTCTGGCGACCGACGACTTGCATTGAGGCAGGATAGGCGTCTTCACTCACCCAAACGTTGTCTCCGTTGCCGTCCCAACCCAGGTAAGAACCATCGAGGGGTCGTCGGGTCGCGGCGTCCAAAACAAGCCCGGTGATGTTCCTGTCGTCACCGTTCGGTTTCCAGCCCCGATTGCGAAGATCCTCAAGTGTCGTAACGAACAGCTTCGTGCTGGTCACTCGTTCTTGAATAACGATGTGGTGCGCGCTTTCCATGCCACGAAATGATACGCCCATTCGCCGTGCTCTATCTTTTGAGCACTGTTGCCAGCGGTTTCCCTACATTTCCTATCCTGCCGGCGGCGATTGGAGTCAGGTCGAAAGTGCCGAACGCTCAGCTTCGAACTCCATGAAAAGGCTGAGGAGACATGATCCCCGATCCCCCGCTTCAGATCGGCGCCACGAACAGTCCCTGAAACTCTGCGACCGCGCGCAGGTTCTGATCAAACGTAACCATCGTGGCTGCCCCCGTCTCCAACGCTGTGGCGAGATGGAGGGCGTCGAGAGCGCGAACGGGCATTGGAAGCGACAACAGCAACTGCTCGGCGCGGCGATGAACGGGAGGCGTGAGCTCGACGTGACGGCAGGACGCCGTCAGCTTCAACGCCTCACGATGGAGGTGGCTGGCCTGTCGGCGCGTGAGAACGCCTTCTCGCGTGCGCCTTCCGAGCGCCGAAGCCATTTCGGTCAGCGCCAAATCCGAGAGGATCACTCCGCTTGCACCGAGGAGCGCCTGATTCAGCGAATCGCTTTCCGCCTCCTGGACGAATAGTTTAACCAGAGCACTGGCGTCCAGATAGAGCGGACCGACCCAAATGCTCCCTTCCAACGGGCTCACAGCCGGTCGTTCCGGTCCTCGATCACAGCTTTCGAGAGCGCCACGTTACGACGTTTGACCAGACGGCGAGTCCGTGACAGATCAGGAAAGCGTTGAGGCAGATCGAGAGGGGCGAGTCGGGCCACGGCACGCCCGTGCTCCGTGATCACGACTTCCCGCCCTTTTTTTACGTCGTCGAGCAGAGCGGTCAGGTTTTGACGTGCTTCGCGTACACCGGCTCGTCGCATGATGATGAGCATTATGTCACATGTAGCACTATGGGGTGGGGTTGAGTCGGGGTCAGCTCTTGCTGCGTTTTCGTGCACGTCCGCTCTTCTCGAAAACGTCCACGAGGTCATACACGCGACAGTCGAGCGCCTCCGCCAATCGGAGGACCATCGTCAGGCTTGGCACTTTCACTCCGCGTTCAAGATTGCTAATGAAGGGGCGGTTCGAGCCGCAGCGTTCGGCGAGTTCGTCCTGCGTCAGGTTGCGAGCCGTCCGCAGTTCATGCAAGCGCTGTCCGAAGATGACGCCTTCGGGCGCGGTCTTCGTCAAAACGCACTGCTCCTCTTGACAAAGACGCCACGTGAACGTATCCTATGAGATACGCAACCATGAGGAGCAGCCATGCCCCCACCCACTACCCGCGACATCCGGTACATCTTCCTTACCCCTCGTCCGAACGTCGCGCTCATGACGGCGGCGAATCTGCTCGGGATGACGCTGAAGGAGCTGAAAACGAACATAGAGGATGGGGCGATTGTAGCGGTTTCGACCGCCCTCGGGATGCGGCTCAGCAAAGAGGAGCTGATCGCGTTGGCGATGGAGAAGTGGGACCAGAGCGTGATCGAAGCCGCCCTCGGCGAGGATGCGGCGACGGTGATGCCGCAGGCGATCTGGCTGGTCGAGCTGCGGGCGCGGGTGCCGCGGTATCAGCGCGATGTTCTTCCCGAGCTGGCGCGCCGCGACGGAACCTCGGTGGATGCCGTGCTCAGGCGGGAGTTGGAGGATGTGGCCTCGGCGAATGCGGAGGAGCTGGCGGCCGTGCTGCCGGAACTCGCATCAGCGCTTGCTTGGACGGGTAGGGTGTAGTTCGGAAATGCAGAAGAGACCGATGCCAAAGCTCGCAACGACGTGAATACGCTGGTCTCCCTCGGCAATAACAGAAACTCAGTCGACACACCGGATGCGAAGTCTGCCCGGGTGACAACTGTTCGCAGGGTCGCACGAGCGCGGTGTCGGGCGACGGTTCACGGACTCCGAGAGTCTGTGAATACACTCCCGGAGTCTGTGAATACACTCCCGGAGTCTGTGAATACACTCCCGGAGTCTGTGAATACACTCCCGGAGTCTGTGAATACACTCCCCGGAGTCTGTGAATACACTCTCCTGAGTCTGTGAATACACTCCCGGAGTGTGTGAATACACTCCTGAAGTCTGTGAATACACTCCCGGAAGTCGCCGCAAATCCCGGAATTGGTGGCTCACAAGTTCCAATATGGAAGCCGTTTTCAATGCCGAGGCAACTTTGCTCGTTTTACGGCAGGCCCTGTCCTCAAAATAGGTCAGTGAGCCGCCGAGAAGCAGCGGAGTCGTTTCTCATCTCACTTCGCTCCCCACCGAAGTATCCCCGCCACATCCTCGGTACGATGTACCGATGAACAACGGTGAACATCACTACAGCACGCACCTCATCTGGGACGGCAACCGCGGCGATGGGACGGCGACGTATGCCGGATACGGCCGGCAGTATCGCGTTCTCATCGACGGCAAGCCGGAGTTGCAGGGGACGGCGGATGTCGCCTTTCGGGGCGATGCGGACAGGTTCAATCCCGAGGATCTCTTCCTGGCCGCGATCTCCTCCTGTCACATGCTGTCGTATCTCGCGCTCTGTGCGAAGTACGGCATCCGCGTCGTGACGTACGAGGATGCGGCAACCGGGATCATGAAGGAGGATGGCAAGGGGGGCGGGCGCTTCGAGGAGGTCGTGCTGCATCCGGTGGTGACGGTCGCCGAGGAGGCACAGGTCGAGCGCGCGACGAAGCTGCATGAGCGGGCGCATGAGACCTGTTTCATTGCCAACTCCTGCAGGGTTCCCATCCATCATCGTCCGACGGTGCGCTCGTGAAAGGGCTGGCGAGGGACGACGCGCCCGATCTGGCGGGGCTGGCGGCACTGATCGGCGACCCGGCGCGGGCGCGGATGCTCACCGCGGTCATGAGCGGCACTGCGCTGACGGCCACCGAGCTGGCGCTCGAGGCGGGCGTGGCCGCGTCGACGGCGAGCGCGCACCTGGCCAGGCTCACCGAGGGGCAGATCCTGGCGATTGAGAAGCAGGGGAGGCATCGCTATTTCCGCCTCTACGATGCCGAGATCGCCGAGATGCTGGAAGAGCTGATGGGGATCGCCTCGCGCCACGGGCCGCGGCGGCGAACCGGTCCTGCCGATCCGGCCTTGCGCGTGGCCCGCGTCTGCTACGACCATCTCGCCGGCGAGCGTGGCGTCTGGCTGCTCGATCGGTTGCGGGAGCGCCGGCTGATCGATGGTTTCGAAGTCTCCGGCGACGCTGGGCCGTTCTTCACCCGCTTCGGAATCGACGTCTCCTCGCTCGCGAAACTGCGACGCCCTCTCTGCCGCCCTTGCCTCGACTGGAGCGAGCGCCGCCACCACCTCGGCGGCGCCCTCGGCGCCGCCATTCTCGGCCGCATCTTCGCCCTGCGATGGGCACGGCGGGAGCTGGATAGCCGGGCAGTCGTCTTCTCGGCTGGCGGCGAGCGGTCGTTGAAACGGTTATTCGTGGTGGAGTAAGAATCTGATTCACTTGAATTGACTTTTGGCGGTAATCCATGACAATTAAGACTCTTTTGAGAGTCTAGCGTGCCTGATATGTCTATCAAGGATAACTTTTCTGCTCGCTCTATCAATGACTGCCGAGGAGCGCCCGCGTAGCCTGCTGACCGATGGATATCGCCACTCGTTTGCAGGAGTTGCTCAAGCAACGCGGGCTCAAACAGAGCCGGGTCGCGGAGCTGGCTGGCCTTCCGAATGAGACCGTGAACCGGATAGTGACCGGAACGACGAAGAATCCCGGCGCCTACACGTTGGCGAAGCTCGGTGATGGGATTGGAGTGACGGTCGGGTGGATGCTTGGTGAAAAAGGCTTCGAGTTTTCTGCCGAGGATCGCGTGGAACTTCGGCGGCTGATCACCTGGGGCCAAGGCATCCTGAAAGCCACACAGCCGGAAGAGCAAGAGTTGCAACCGGCGAACGCCTCGGCGATTACCCTCGGGCGCCGGCCACCGGTTCGCTCGCCGAGACATGGTCGCGCTACGCCGGTTTCCGCGACGGATTGGCGCGAATCATTCGGTGATCGCCGCGAGGAGCGTGAGGTCGATATCCCGCAGCAGTTTGCTGACCAACATGCCACGCTGGTGTTCCGCGCCGAAGGGGAATCAATGGTCGGCGAGCACATCGCCGATGGCGATCTCCTGTATGTCAGTGAGGAGCCAGACCCCCGCCACGCGCGCGGCCGGATCGTTGTCTGCGTCGTGAGCGGGTCGCCGTACGTCAAGCGTCTGGAGTTCACGGGAGGAAAAATACGGCTTGTCAGCGCGAACGAGCGTTTCGCGCCGATGGTCTTCGACGAGGACGCCGTGGAATGGTCTCTGATAGGGATCGTCGTCGGGTGGTCGCATCAGGCCCGCTGACTAACGGCTCGCTGACGTGCTGGACGTGGTTATTGCGGAAAGTAATGAAAGCGACTCGATGATAGTGTTGACTTGAATTGATGTTATCGCTTACAGTATCAATACGCGAATTCGTTACAGCTATAGAACATGCCTACGAAATCGACGCTTCAGCAGAATGTCTCCCGACCTAAAACGATCGCCGACCGATTACGTGCCGCGATCGACGCGAAAAATATATCCCATGCCTGGGTGGCGGAGGAGGTAGGGATGACGCCGGGCGCTCTGAGTAACATCCTGACCGGGACGACGAACGATCCGAGTTTTTTCACCGTGCTTGCCATCGTGCGGGCGATCAACGAGCCGCTCAGCGCCATCGTTGATGATCCGAGCATCTTCTGGACGAACGAGGAACTGAGCCGGCTGCGTGAGATGGGAGAGTGGCTGATCAGGCGAACCACTCCTGAGGACGTTGGAACATTGTTGGAGATCCCGCCTCGCCAAAAGGGGCGCAGCAGGCAGTTGGCTGTTCCCGTCGCCGCGAGCGCTGGCGTTGCGTTTTACCCCGACGTTTTCGAGCTTCCAAAACGGCGCATCCCGGCGCGATACAAGAAGCTGCATGCCGACGCGGTCTTCTCCGTCCAGGGCGAGTCGATGACAGGCGAGAACATCCTTCCAGGAGACTTCCTGTACGTGCATCGCACCCGAGCCACGGCCGAGGCCATCGGTCGAATCGTCGTCTGTTCCGTTGACGACATGATCCTCGTGAAGCGTCTCGGCACGCGCGGCCGGAAACTGATTCTCCAGAGTGCGCATCGTGAACATAAGACGATGACGGTCGATGAGGAGTCGTCGCGCTTTCGTCTGATCGGCATCGTGGTCGGCACGTCGCGGACGTAGTCTCCACGATTCGTAGAGGGATGGGAGGGATCGGATGACGCTCGCCGAGGCCAGGCCTCGGCGGGACGAGCGGCGAGCCGGAGAAATCCCGGCAGACAGACGCGCGGTGCGATTCTCAGCACGGAGACTATGAACATGAACGAGCACAGATTCACCGCCGAGGTTGCGCGGCATGCGCGGGACGCGGGCACCGCCAAAAAGCTTTGGAGCAGCGCAACGACGTCGCTGCAGGAGCGGGCTTACACGACGCCAAAGGGCATCGTGCGCGTGAAGGCCGGCTGGGGACCGCTGGCGTCCGAGGAGGACGTCGTACGCATCGACGTGACAGTGATCGATGAGAACGGGCATCTCGATCCGCGCGATGTCCCTTCGTTCGTCGAGCTTTTCTTCTACGACGCCTTTCTGCTCTTCAACATCGCCGTTCCCGGTTCGTTCAGCGCCGCCATCACCGTCAGCGGCGGCGAGTTTCGCGTGAACGAGATCACCTTCGACGCCGCCCCCTTCGCCGCGGGTGTGAGCACCATCGTGCCGTTGGCCGGCGTAGCGGCCTGGTATCGCGGTGGAACGGAACAGGTCGCGTCGACGCCGATGCAGAAGGTGCTCTTCCATCTGCTGCACATTGGATGCAGCGGCGCCGACGAATGGACACTACGCGCACGTCTCGATGCCTGTCTGAAGGAGCTCGGGATCAGCGAGCCGTCGCACGAGACGTCGATCATCCATCCGATGCACGACGAGGCGCTCGACGAACGGCTTGACGACGATGCGATGGAACCGATCGACCGGGCCATGGGCCGTCTGCTGACCGCTGTGCAGCAGGCGGTTCGCGGGTAGGGTCTCGCGGTCCCGGGGGTGCCGGTGTGCGGCCTTGCGACTCCTGGAGCTGACGCCCTCGGGTCCGCCTGTCAACGGCCCGCCGGAACGCCGGCGTCGGGGCCTGCGTGGACGGAGGCTCTAAGCCGCTCCCGGGAGGCTTTAAGCCACACCCCGGAGGCTCTGAGCCACACCCCGGAGGCTCTGAGCCACACCCCGGTGGCTTTAAGCCACACCCGAGAGGCTTTTTAGCCACACCCCGGTGGCTTCAAACCACACCCCGGTGTCTCTGAGTTACACCCCTGTGGCTTAAAGCCACTCCGGCGTGGTTCTAAGCCACCCCGAAGAGGCTCTGAGCCAGCCCTATGAGGCTTTGAGGGTGACGGTCCCTTGTGACGATGACTGGCGCGCGTTTTAGACGTCTCTCCCTTCCTTACATCGGCTTCATACCGCCGTTGATGATCCAGTGCGTCCCGAAGCGGTCGTCCACCATGCCGAAGCCGTCCGCCCAGAATGATGGCTCGAACGGCATCGTGACCTTGCCGCCCTCTCCCAGCGCATCGAAGATCGTCTTCGCTTCCTCCGCCGTCTGGTAGGAAAGCGCCAGGGAGCATCCCTTCATCGGCTCGTACTTCATGTTGCTCGGCGCGTCGGCGGCCATCAGTTCCTGGCCGCCGCCGAGGTCGAGGTAGGCGTGCATGATCTTGTTCGCATCGGCCGGCGGCGTCTGGCTGGCGACGGGCGTCTGCGCAAAGGGGAGCAGTTGCAGCTTGCCGCCCAACGTACGCTCGTAGAAGCGCATGGCCTCGGCACAGTTTCCGTCAAAAGAGAGATAGGCATTCAGTTGAGGCATGTTCATTCCTTCCTTTCATTCGGTTGACGATCGCATGTTGTGTGCGAAAACTGGTCCGCAGTAACGCAGATAGACACAGATGGGCCCGGATAACTGTCCCAAATCTGTGTCCATCCGCGGCGCGAGTATCCTGCGGACGTGCAGAATCGTAATGCCGGAGACTGGGAGGAGCTCGCGCGACGTGAGCCCTACTTCCCCGTGCTCACCGGCGAGGGGGTGCGCGACGTCGACTTCCTGAAGACAGGTGAGGAAGACATCGCCGTGCTGCTCGCCGCGATCGCATCGATTCTCGGCCGCGACCCTCCGCTGGCTACGGTGCTCGATTTCGGATGCGGCGCCGGCCGTCTCACCCTCCCGCTGGCGCGCCGCGCGGCGAACGTGGTCGCCTGCGACGTCGCGCCGACGATCCTCGAGCATGCCCGGCAGAATGTGCACGAAGCTGGATTGCACAACGTAACGTTCATCGAGACCAGTGACTTGGCCGGAATGCCCGATGGTCAGTTTGATTTCATCTGTTCACTGCTGACGTTGCAGCACATCCCTCCGGCAACAGGCTACGGCCTTATTCGCACCCTGCTCCGCGTACTCGCTTCCGGAGGCGTCGCCGCGATTCAGCTCACGTTAGAGCCGCCCGGTGGCGGTCTTCAGCGTCTCGCCCGAATGCTTCATACGTCGCACTTCGTGCACCGTGTCATGCCGCACGACATTCGCCGGCCGTCCTGGATGCGGGTGAACGCGTACGACGAAAGGGTCATCAATCGGATCATCGCCGAGAGCGGGGCATCTCTGATCGGCCGATTTTCAACGACGGCGGGAGATATGGCGGGGACGGTTTTGGTTATCGAAAGCGGCAGTTGAACTGCGATCATTCAGCGGAACAGGATATGCTTCTGACCTAGCTATGGACCCGAAGCAAATCGTGCATTCCGATCCGGCGATCGTTAGCGGGACGCCCGTCTTCGTAGGTACTCGTGTACCGGCGCAGGCGTTACTCGATTACCTGGAGGGCGGCGAAACGATCGAAGAGTTTCTGGACGACTTTCCAAGCGTCTCACGCGAACAGGCAATCGCCTTTCTCGAAGAGGCAGGGCGGGCGCTGCTGGCGCGCATTGCTTGAGACGCATCCTGCTCGACGAGAACCTGCCACGAAAACTCCGGCGCGAGTTACCGGGTTGCTTTGTTCGCACCGTTCAGGAAGAAGGTTGGACCAGTTTCGCGAACGGTGAGCTCCTCGCTCGAGCCCAGGAGAAATTCGACGTGCTTCTCACTGCTGATCGCAGATTGCAGTTCCAGCAGAATCTGGCCAGGTTCGATATCGGAGTCGTTGTCATCCTTACGCCAAGTCTGCGCTTCCGCGAAATTAGGAAGGCAATCAGCGCTATCCGTTCAGCGATCACAGCTGTTGCGTCAGGTGAGCTGATTCAAGTTCAGGTGTCGTGATGCTTCAGCGGCGAGACGCCAGCGCTCCTCTTCACGCCTACGGCGCGAAGTACCCTCGGATCGTCCTTGCCGTCAGTTGCGGCGACTTGAGCATCACGTTCACTTTTCGCCATTGATTGTGGCGGGCCAGGTCGGTGATCTGGTAGGTGATGGCGTATTGGGCGCGTAGGTCCTTTTCGATTTCAGAGTAGCGGGCCTGGAGATTGCGGGCCGAGGCGGTGACCAGGAAACCGCCTGTCTCGGTGGCCAGGTATTGGAGGCGGTTCATATCGCGGGACTCGTCGTCGCTCACGCCGCTGTCGTAGGTGATGATGTAGAGCGGGACGCCGGCTTCCTTCGTCAGGCGGTCGATCTCATCGAATGAGGCGATGGACGATGTGTCGCCGCCGTCGGTGAGGATGACGATGGCGCGGCGGTTCTTCTCGTCGCGCAACTCCCGCTCGGCGCTGGCCACGGCATCGTAAAGAGCCGTATATCCGCCGGGCCGGATCTCCTTGATGACCTTCTCCACCGCGGCACGGTCGCTGGTCAGCTCCACTTCCCGGCGCGGCGACGATTTCACGGAGAAGACGGTGCAGCGATCGCCGGGTTTCAGAGTCCGCTCGGCGAAGTTGATGGCCGCACGCGTTGCTTGCGGCATCTCGTAGGTCATGCTGGTTGAGGCGTCGAGCAGCAAAGCGATGGAGATCGGTTGATCGAACGCTTTGCCAATCTGCAGAATCCTCCCCTCGGTGCCGTTATCGATCACCTTGAAGAGCGCCTGATCGACGTCATCGCGCGCGGTCCCGCTGTTGTCGACCACGGAGACGAAGAGCGGCACGGTGCGGACTTCGAGCGACTCGCTCTTGACGTCGCCCGCGGCGGACCAGAAATCGGCGACCTCGTCGCCGGATTTCGTTCGTGCGGTGATCTGAACGGTTTGCCTGAGATAGTGCTCCGCCGGAATGGTGAAGCGATACGGCGGCGCATCGGCCGAGGCGATGGGCTTTCCATCATCCCAAACGGAGACGTTCGTGACCGGGTCTTCGTCGGGCGCCGTCACGTTCGCCTCGAAGATGCGGTTCGCGGCGTCGACCGGCTCGATCTTCACGCGCAGGGTCTGGTGTCCTTTGTTGATCGTGGTCTGCCATTGCACGCGCTTGTGATCGGCGCCGAGGGCGGTGACGACGATCTTGTGCTCGACGGGCAGGGGGCCGAAGTCGATCGGAATGCGCCACGGCGCACGCAAGCCTTCGGCGATCTTCTGCCCGTCGACGGTCACGGTGACGCGCGCATCATCGAAGTCGGGGACGATGGTCAGATCGACGTTGCCTTTGACGTCGCCGGCCGGCGTTGTGTCGCGGCCCACGATGAGCTGTGTCGGAGCCGCGTCGGCGAGAGCGGCAAGGAGGAGAGTGAGGAAGAGAGTGGGGAGGAGACGTGCGTTACGGCTTTGTTGGTGCCTCATAGATCCGCCGATACTCGAATCGGTTCCGGCTGACGGTCTTTACATAGAGCCGGGTTTCCGCGAAAGGAATCGATTCAACGAATAAGTCCTCATCATCGATCGGCTGCTGAGCAATCCATCTGCCAACGGCGTCTTCGCCAGCGTTATATGCAGCGATGGCCAGCGTCATATTGCCGTGCTCGGCGGCGAGTTTCTGCGCGAACTCGGCCACGCCGATGACGATATTCAATTTCGGGTCGAAGAGCTGCTCGCGCGTGGGCGGCGGAAGGCCCGCGCGCGTGGCGATGCTCGACGCTTCGGCAGGCATGATCTGCATGATGCCGACGGCGTCGGCGTTCGAAACGGTCGACGGCTCAAAGCCGCTCTCCTGGCGGATGATCGAGGCGATGAGATACGGATCGATCTGGCGCTGCTCCGCTTCCGACCTGATGGTTTCCCAGTAATTGAGCGGGAAGAGGATCTCCCAGAAACGATGAGGCACTCCGGTCCCGCCGTGGCGGACGAACTGGCGGAACTTGCGCTGCAGAACGTTATTCGCCGAGAACGGCTCGCCTCCCTGCACGTAGAGATCGGCCAGCATGAACTGCATGCCCAGGTTGGCCGGGTAGGCGGCGGCGACCGACTTCATCTCGCGCGTTGATTCGCGATAGAGACCGAGCCAGGCCAGCTCGCGGACGGAGTCGAGGCGCGGCTCGTGCGCGGACAGGAGTTGGCCGTCCACATCGGGGAAGACGTTGCCGTTGGCAACATCGTTCGGGGCCAGCATCGGCTCGCCGATGATCGCGCGCGCCCGATAACTGAAGTAGCTGTAGGGATAGTCGGTCTCGAGCTCGTGCAGTGCCGCATCGCGCGCCTGGATATTGCCGCGGCGCTCGTGGATCTTGGCGGCCCAGAAGAGGGAGTTCGAGAGGTAGTCGCCGTCGGGGAACTGCTTCGCGTAGCGGGCGAAGACGTTCAGGGCCTCGTCGTAGCGTCCGGCGCGGAAGTACGTCCAGCCCAGGGTCCAGATGTTCTCGCCCTCGGTACCGGCAGCGCCGGCAGTGATCGCTTTTTCGAGATTGGCGACGGCCAGGCCGTACTGCACCTCATCGGTGACGTAGTACTTCGCCCGCAGGATCCTGGCCTCGTTGGCCTCGCTGCTCGAAGGGAACTTCTTTTCGATTTGATTCAGTCCGGCCAGAAAGATCTTCGGCTGGTTGGCGCGCCACGCGGCACGGGCGCGGGTGAGAATGAGCGAGGGCTCGGCGAGCTTGACGCGGTCGGTTTCGGCGAGCAGGTCGGTGTAGCGGCGCGAGTTGAAAAGCGCGTGCAGGCGCACCGCGCGATACGCGCTCGACGTCGCCGATTCCTTTGGGAAGCGGGCGGCGATTCTCGTGAGCAGATCGAACGCGCGGCCATAACGATCGTTACGCCCGAGTTGCTGGGCAATGCGCAGCTCGTCATCGAACGAGAGAGCGTCGAGCGGTGACGGCGTGGCCTCCGCCACATGATCGTACGTGTCCTCGGTGAAGCGTCCCTGCGTGAACTCGGTGAGAAGCCGCATCCGCAGCGGCGTGGCCAGCTCCATGCGCCCGGCTTTCGCCAGCGACTTTGCCAGCCAGACGAAGTCTTCCTCGGTCAGGACATCGATGGCGACGGCGTTCGCGGTCTGGAAGGCGCTGTCGGTGTTGGCGCGGTCGCCCGCGGCGGCGTAGAGCGCTGGAAGGCGAAGGCGGGCGATCGTGGCGGCAGAGTTGACCGGCGTCTCCTGGATGATGCGGTTGGCGATGGTGATGGCCTCCGCCCACTTGCCCGCGGCGATATCGATGTCGAGAACGCGCAGCCGAAGCCACGGCGCCGCAAGCACATCGGCGTCCGCCGCCGGACCGAGCGTGGCAAGGGCATCATCGGTCCGTTTCTGATCGATGTAGAAAAGAGCAAGGAGCGCCAGCGCACGTCCCTTCGTCTGCGCATCCGATGATTGCGCCAGCGTCTTCAACCCGCTCTCGTAGAGATCGAGCTGATTGTTCGTCCGGAACAGACGCACGTCATCCAGCGTCGGCTGCTTCACCGGCTCGACAACTTCGACCGGCACCGGAGCCGGCGCGGGCGGAGGAGGAAGCGGGGCGGCGGTGGGGGCGGGGTGGGAGCAGCCGAAAAGCAGAAGGCAGAAGGCAGAAGGCAGAAGTGGTGTATGCCAACCATGAATCGAAATCCCACTTCTGCCTTCTGCCCTCAGCCTTCTGCCTTTCATCATCCCGCCCTCCGCTTCATCATGCCGTCTTCTTCGATGAACCCGACGCGCCGCAGGAACCCGGCGTGCGCGACGTCGGCGACGAGCCATTCACGTTCCAGCTTCGCCGCCAGCGCCGCGAGCTCGTTCAGCATGACGCGTCCGATGCGTTTGCGCCGCAACTCTTCGGCAACGACGAGATCGAGCAGGCGAACCGCGCTGCTCTCGACCTCCATCGAAAGAACCGCGGCGAGATCGCCGACCAGCTTTCCCATCAGGCCGGAGCGGACCTCGGGTGATCCGCCGTGTCGTGCGGCGAACGCGCGGATGGCGGCTGCATCCGCGGCCTCGATCGGGCGAACAAAGAGCTTCTGGCCTTTCACGCTGGTGTCAACGAGGCGTTCACAATGCCGCGCCCGTCGTCCCTCAAACCCGCTGCCTTCATGCGTTTACAGCATATCGCGATCGGCCAAATAATTCTTGACAATCAATCATCCCCAACTACACTGCCCGCAGTCCCCCCAACCAGCAATAAAACTATTCTGACGCGAGCATAATGATGAACGTGCAAGAAGCGATCGCCGATTTTCTGCAGCATGGACAAGCTGTGCGCAACCTTTCCGACCGCACCATTCGTGCGTACCAGTCGGATCTGAGCCAGTTTCACGTGCATGTCGACGGCGCGTCGATGCTCGACATCACCGCCGAGCATCTCGAGCAGTATCTCGACAAGCTCGGCACCGGCCCGTATCGCGATACGTCGATCCGGCGCAAAGTGGCCGCGCTGAAAGTCTTCTTCCGCTATCTCGAGGAAAAGGGCGTCTTCAGCGAATCGCCCGCGCGGAAGCTGAAGATCCGCAAGCCCGTCGAAAACCGCGTGCCGACGGTACTTTCGTCGCGCGAGGTGCGCGCGCTGCTGGCGGCGCCGAAGGATCAGATCGGCGCGCTCTCCGGAACGCGCGACCACTCCGCCGGCGGACGCAACCGCTACTTCTGCGCCGTGCGCGACAACGTCATCCTCGAGCTACTCTTCTCCACCGGGATCCGCATCGGCGAGCTGGTGGCGCTGAACGTTTCCGACGTCGGCATGGAGAACAGCCAGATTCACATCATCGGCCGTGCCACGCGCGGCCGGACGGTGACGATCACGTCGCACGTGGTCATCGATTCGCTGATGAACTACCTGGAGATGCGCTCCGAGCGCAGCCTGAACACCGACGCGCTCTTCGTCGGCCGCTCGGGAACGCGCCTGACGATCTATTCGATCGAGAACATTTTCAAGAAGCACGTCCGCCTGGCCGAGATCAAGCGCCACATCACGCCGCACTCTCTGCGTCACACGATGGCGGCGATGCTGGTCTCCTCCGGCGCCGACATCCGCGACGTCCAGGAGATCCTCGGCCACGCCTCGATCCTCTCCACGCAGGTCTACACGAGGCTCCCCATCCAGAAACGCCGAACCCACGCGCCCACCGACACCGCCCGCGTCCTCGTCGAGTCGCAGTCGGCCAGGCTGTCGATCAAGAAGGAGTAGGGCGCGGCTTCGCCGCCAGGCACAGACAAGAGTGTCTGTGCCACATTGGATCCGGCGAAGATTCCACGCTTCAGCAAATACCGAAGAGCAATGTGGCACAGACACTCTTGTCTGTGCCCGGCGGCGAAGCCGCGCATTCGGCTTCACTTCGCCGGTGCCGCGCTCCGTGCCGGTTCCACCAGCCGCTCCTCCGGCGTCCGCACCGGTGAACGGTTCCCATCCTTGTCGACGGCACGCACGCCCATGAACACATTGTCGATCGTGAAGTCCTTGAACGTGTAGCGGGCCACTTTGCCGACTGGAATCACTTTCTCCCACTCATCGGACGTCGTTTCGCGAACGACGATCTCGTAACCGGCGAGATCCGCATCCGTTCCCATCTCCCAGCTCAGCGTGGTGTCGTTCGTGACCGCGCCGCCTGCCTTCACGTTCTTCGGTGCGGCGGGAGCGCAGGCGCCCGTGACGAGAGCGACGGCATTGACCGAGGCCACGAGGCGCATGTAATCGCCGGAGACGAATTCGGGCAGGTCGCCATACTGAATCCCGTTCTCCACGCGCACGGTCTGATGCTCGCGTTTGTAGTCTTCGTTGGCCTGTGTGAAGCGAATGGCCGGGAAGCCTCTCTCGAAGAACGGCGCGTGATCGCCGCCGCGGCCGAAGCGGTCGAGCCGATAGATCAGGCGCGGCTTGGCGTTCGGCAGGTAGAGCCGGACGCCATCGCGGACGAAACGCGCCCATTGCCGCGACGTTCCGTCGCCGGCTCCCTTCGTGTTCGCCGAGAAGATGCGGATGGTCCGATTGTCGATATCGCCTTCGCCTCCGACCGTTCCGCCGACGATGTCGTTGGTGATCATCCCCTCCACGTTCCACTTCTTGGCAACCGCCTCCTCGGCCAGACCGCGCGAGCCGAGCAGTCCCTGCTCCTCGCCCTGCACGGCTACGAGCATCACCGTGGCGTCGAGCGGATGCTGGGAAAGGACGCGCGCCAGATCCATGATCACCGCCACACCCGAGGCATCGTCATCCGCGCCGGGCGCATCGAGCGTGGAGTTCATGATGTCGGAGTTCATCGAATCGTAGTGGCCGGTGGCGATGTAGATCCGATCGGGATCGGTCGTCCCACGAATCGTGGCCACCACATTGATCATCTCCACCGGCACGTTGTTCGTTCGCTGTGCCTGCTGCATCGACGATTGATACGCCACCGTCATATGCCCGTTGCTGGCCGCGGCGACGCGCGTCAGCTCATCGAAGATCCATCGCCGTGCGGCGCCGATGCCGCGCGTGTTCGAGGTCGTGTCGGAGAGCGTGTGCCGCGTGCCGAACGACACGAGCTTCTCCACGGTCTGCTTCATCCGCGCTCCATCGAGCTGACCGACGATGTTCGTCACATCGGCGCATTGGGCGTGGAGGGTGGCGGTGATGAGGAGGGCGAGGATGCCGGTGATGAGTGCTCTGCGCATGGCGGTATCGTATCGTTTCGGTCGCGCTCTTCGTAAACGTCGCCTGAGGACTCACGCGGAGGCGCGGAGTACGCGGAGAAAGAAGTTCCTATTCATCTCCTCCGCGTCTCCGCGTCTCCGCGTGAGATCAGCTCAGGGGCGAGCCACCGGGGCCACACGCTGCTACCATCTTCCAGTCCGATGTCCGTTCGCCGCGTCGTTTTGCTTCTTTTGCTGGCCGCCCTTCCGGCGGCTGCGCGCGTTCTCCCTTCGGGAATCCGTCCCTTTCGCACGTACGGCACCGAGGCGGGCCTCGGCAATCTGGCGGCGATGCGGCTGGCCCAGGATGCGGCCGGCTTCCTCTGGGTGGCGACGCAGGACGGCGTCTATCGCTACGACGGCAATCGCTTCACCCGCTTTGGGCTCGATGAGGGACTTCCGTCGAGCTACGTGCCGAACGTGCAGGCTGCCGCCGATGGAAGCGTCTGGGTGATTACCTACGGCGGGGTGGCGCGTTTTGACGGGCGGCGTTTCGTCCCTGTCAGCGCTGCGCGGCCTCCGATCAACGCGCTGTCGATCGACGACACCAACGACGTCTGGCTGGCCACGACCGGCGGCATCCTGCGCGGCAATGCCGGAAAGCCGTTCGCGCCCATCGCGGGATGGCCGAACGAGGAGGCGACCACGGTCTGGTGCGACAAAACTGCGCACGCCACCTGGGCCGCCTCCGCATCACGCATCGGACGTTTCGCAAACGGCAGTTGGACCTTCTGGCCGAATCCCGGCAGCGAGCGGATCGACGCCATCGTCGTCGATCGGCAGCGGACTGTCTGGGCGCGCTCGGCGGCGCATCTCTGGGCGAAAAGCGACGCGGAGCCGGCATTCCACGATGAAACGCGCGCGCTTCCGGCCACCAGCACGAGCGGCTATCTCGATCTCGACCGGCGCGGCGATCTCTGGGTGCCGACCGATCGCGGTGTGGCGGTTCACGACGATACCGGCTGGCGCGTCGTCGGTGCCGCAGAAGGGCTGCCGACCGATTGGGCGCGCGACGTTCTCGAAGATCGCGAAGGCTCCATCTGGATCGCCAGCCTCGGCGTCCACCGGATGCTCGGCCGCGGCGAGTTGACGACGTACGACCGCCACTCCGGACTGCCGAACGCGGTCACCTGGTGCTTTCTCTGGGACCGCGCCGGCCGGCTGCTCGTCGGCACCGACCTCGGCCTGGCACGTTCCGCCGAGAAGGGTTGGGAGACCGTCGCCGGAACGGCCGGCAATCAGATTCGCTCCGTCGTCGAGGAAGCGGACGGCACGCTGTGGATGGGCGGCAGTCCCGCCGAGGTGCTGCGCGTAGCGGCTGGAGGAGAGGTGCGCAAGTACCCCGCCGCGGGACGAACCGTGCTGAAGATCGTCCGCGATGGCGACGGCGCGCTCTGGGTGGCCACGCGCGGCGCCGGGTTGCTTCGCAAAGCATCGAACGACGATCGCTTTACTTCGGTCGCCGTGCCGAACGGCACGCCTGACGAAACGTTCCGCTGGCTGATGATCGACTCGCGCGGACGGCTCTGGGCCACCGGCGAGCACGGCATCGCCTGCCTCGATCACGGAACCTGGCGGCGCTACACGACTCATGACGGCCTGGCCCACGATCACGCCGCCTACATGATCGAGAGCGCGTCGGGAGATTTCTGGGCCGCATACTTCGAGCCGCTCGGCATCGTCCGCTTCTCGATCGACGGCAACGGCGCCATGACCATCGTCGACCGTCTCGATGCCCGCCGCGGACTTTCGGCGAGCAAGATTTTCATGATCGGCGAAGACGCACATCGCCGGCTGTGGATCGGCACCGGCGTCGGCGTCGATCTCGTCAACGGTCCTCTGATGGAGCACCTCGGCATGAGCGACGGCCTGGCTGGCGACGACGTCGACGCCATGGCCTTCCTGGCCGAACGCGACGGAGAAGTATTCCTCGGCACCAGCTCAGGTTTCAGCCACTACATCCCGCGCCCCGATGCGCCGCGCGAGGAGCCGCCGCCGGTCAGGATCACGTCGTCGGCCGTCAGCGCGAAACACGATTTCTCGGCGACGTTCGCCGCTCTCACGTACCTCAAGCAGGATCTGATCGAATATCAGGTCCGGCTCCTCGGCCTCGAAGACGAATGGCGCCCCGCAACGTCGCGCGAAGTGCACTACGCCATGCTCGCTCCGGGCCACTACCGGTTCGAGGCGCGGGCCCGTTTACGCCCCGGTGCGTGGAGCACGTCCGCGGCGACGGAGCTCACGATCGTGCCGGCCTGGTGGCAGACCGGATGGGCGCGCGCGCTGGCGCTGCTGCTCATCGCGGCCGTGATCGTGGCCGGGCATCGCGCGCGCGTGGCCATTCTCCGCCACCGCAACCGCGAGCTCGAAGCGATCGTGGCGCAGCGCACGCGCGAGCTGGCCGAGGTCAACACCCGCCTGCTCGATCTCAGCGTCACCGACGCGCTGACCGGCATGAAGAACCGGCGCTATCTCGATCTCTGCATGCCGGAGTACATGGCCGACGCATTGCGCCGTCACGAGTCGTCCTCCCGCGGTGGAATCGACCCGGCAACCGCCAACGCCGATCTGCTCTTCTTCCTGCTCGACCTCGACCGGTTCAAGGAGATCAATGACCGCTTCGGCCACGCCGCCGGCGACCGCGTGCTCGTCGATATTCATGAATTGTTGAAAACGGCCATGCGCGACACCGATACGCTCGTGCGCTGGGGCGGCGAAGAGTTCCTGCTGATCGCGCGCAACTCCTCGCGCCACGAGGCCGCCGCCATCGCCGAGCGCATTCGCAGCGTCATCGCCGCCCACGCCTTCATCGTCGGAAAGAGGACGACGTCGCTCCGTCTCACCTGCTCGATCGGCTTCGCGCCGTTTCCGTTCCTGCCGGCTGCCCGCACCCGCTTCGGCTGGCAGGAAGTGCTCGACGTGGCCGACACCTGTCTCTACGCCGCCAAGCACGCCGGCCGTAACCGCTCCATCGGCATCCTCGCCGGCGAATGCCGCGATCCCGAAACGCTGATCCAGCGGATCCGCCAGTCGCTGCACGACGTCGTCGCTTCAGGGGAAGTGACCCTGGCAACGGGCGGAGAGAGTAACGCCATCGCGGTGTGAGTACGGAGTTGCGGAGTCGCGTGGTTACGCGGTCTCGGGGTCCGCTAGCCCTACACATTCGCGGACACTTTGCCGGCGAAGCCGGCGTGAGATCGTAGCCTCCGTCTTCAGGCGGGGGAACAAGGGCCTCCCCAACGTTGTGAGCCCGCTTCAGCGGGCGACAGACATCGCGCGGACGGCTCTCTTTCGCCCGCTTAAGCGGGCTCGCGAAATTGGAGGGGATCGCGGTTCCCCCGGCTAAAAGACGGGGCTACGGTCTTACGCCGGCCTTGCCGGCGGTTGGCCGGCGAAGCCGGCCTGAGATCCTGAAGCCCGCTTGGAGCCTGGGGAAAGCGGTCATCCGCCAGCTGGCAGCCCGTATTGAGCGAGCGTCAGAACATAACCGCGGGTAAGCCACGGAAATGCGCGCCAAGCCTTCCCTCATAAGAGTTCGCGGACTCATGGGGTAATCCCCGGACACATGGGGTAGTCCTTGGGACAGATGGGGTACTCCTAGTGTCGTGTCAAGATTGAAGTCCGGGGTTGAGCGCCTCTCAAATTCACTGTCATCCTGAGGCTGCCGCAGCCGCGCTCGTGGTGTTGGTGATTGCTCAAATCAAACGTCGCGGCGAAGGACGCCGAAGGACCCCCAGCCTACTTGCGGGAAAGGGTGGTGGACGGGTGTCGCAGACGAGGGGAATCCCCCCTCCCTTTCCGGCCTGTAATTGGGGGGTCCTTCGGCGTCCTCCGCCGCGACGTTTGATCTGTGCAAGCATCGATATTTGAGGCGCGGCTGCGGCAGCCTCAGGATGACAGTGAATTGAGAGGCGCGTAACCTCGATTTCAATCTTGACACGGCACCAGCGACACATGGGGCAGTCCCCGGCACACCGCGCGACCGCGCAACCCCGTTCACGGCTCATTCCCGCTCAGCCGCGTCTCCCACCTCTCATTACTCACCCGCCAATCCTCGCCGCGATGGACCAACTGATACGTCCACGTCTCGTAAACTCCGCTGGCGATCTGGCCGCGAAGCTCGACGGTGGCCGCATCGTCGGTCGCATAGCCGCGAACAAACTTCGGATGCGCCGGCCGCGATGATTTCCAGAGTTTGAAGTCGACGTCGTTGAAATCCGTGAACGTCGACCGCTTCTTCATCGCCTCGAGATCCTCATGCTGGATGGCCTCCAGCCATGCCAGAGCGGCGCGCACCGGGGGATCGTTCTTGCGCAGCGCCTGCCCCTTGCTCTCGGTGACCGTGTCGTCTTTCGCCCCCGCGTCGCGAAGGATGCGCACGACCTCCGTCTTTTCTCCATCGAGAGCCTGAGTGAGGGCGGTACTGTGCCACTTCGTGCTGACCTCATCGAGCTTCGCTCCGGCGTTGATCAGAGCGTGGACGATCTCGGCGCGGCCGGCGGCCGATTGCATCATCAGCACCGTCTGCCCTTCGTAATTCATGGCGTTGACGTTGGCGCCGTGCGCGATCAGCCAGCGCGCCATCGCCGTGTCCTGGGCCATGGCCAGCGGTGTGCGGCCACTGCTGTCGCGCACGTCGATGCCGGTGCCATTGTTCATCAGCCTCTCCGCCGCGGCGATGTTGCCGCCGCTCACCGCCTCATGCATCTCGTCGCGGTGAATGGAATGCTTCGCCACCGGCGTATCAGCCCAGATCTTCGATTTTCCCGCGGCCACCTGCAGCAGCGTGTAGACCGCGCCGTTGACCAGCGCGGCGACGATGAGACATCCGATCAGATTGGCGATGCACTTGCCCCACAGGCCCTTCACCACCTTCTGCGGATCGCCCTGGAGCAGGCGGATCACGCCTCCCACCGCCGGAACGAGTCCATGCTTCTCCGCCGACCAGCGGCCGATGGCGCAGACCTGATCGCCGGGCGCGACGACCTGCTCGGACAGATGTTTGTCGGTCAGGTCGCGGTCCTCGGTCATCTTCCAGTCCTTGCGGAACTGGCCGTCGTCGTCGGTCAGGAGATCTTTGACCTCGTGGTAGATCGTGCCGGGGTGGAATCCCTCCATGTTGGTCAGCGGCGTCGACTCGAGGTATGCGGCGGCGTTTCTCCGGCCTTCTTCCGTGTCGAACCTCGTCTTCGGGAAGCCTTCCAGCAGCGGAAACCCGAGGAGCGTGATCGAGCCATGAGGCGAATCGATCGCGCAAGGGACCATGGCGTAGCCGGAGTAATCCTGCACGGTCGTCGACTCGTGCCGGCCCTGGGAGATGTGATTGATGTCGTAGCTGTAGAGGACCGCCGCCGTCCCGCTGAATGGAGCGCGCAGCGATGAGCTCATCGCCCGGATATGCCCGACGATCGTAACGGTCGCACCGTCTTCGAATTGTTCGCCGCCATAGCCTCCGAACGACGACTCTCTCGTCACGCGCGAGGCATCGCGCGCCGCTCCGATCGCCCCCTGCAACGTGCCGATGGAGATCCACATGAAGAAGCTGGCGATGCCGGTCGCCCACCAGAACGCCGGCGGCTCGACGTGGCCGTGCAGTACATACCAGTACCCGCCGAAACATGCGCCGAGGATCAGGAGGCTGAGGAAGCAACCACGTTTCATGGGGATATCGTACGCTGCGCTGCGCGCGTTGTCGGTTGTCGGGTATCGGTTGTCAGTTGGTTTCGGCTTGGCTGCTTGACTTCCCGCATTATTCTCCCCAACAACCGACAACCGACAACCGACAACCGACAACCGACAACCAAACCGACAACGTTGTACTCAGCACTCTCGTCCCTTACACTCCTTCCACATGGCACTTCCGAAAGTCTCCCTCACGCAGAAGATCTTCATCGGTCTGGTGATCGGTGTGCTCATCGGCTGGCTCTGGCCGGAGTACGGAACGGCGTTGCGGCCGCTGTCGATCCTCTTTCTCAATCTGATCAAGTCGATCATCGCCCCGCTGATCTTTGCCACGCTCGTCATCGGCATCGCCGGGACCGGCGACATCCGCCAGGTCGGCCGTATCGGATTCAAGGCGCTGCTCTACTTCGAGATCGTGACGACGTTTGCCCTCTTCATCGGTCTCGGTGCCGTCAACCTCACCAAGCCCGGCCTCGGCGTATCGCTGGCCGGCGTGCACACGGAAGTCAACAAGGCCGTCCTGGCCGATCAGGCTTCGAAGCTGGCGAAGGAAGCAAACCAGGCTGTTGCTCAAGGCGATACCGCCACTGCCGCGGCGAAAGCGTCGCAAGCGGCGGATGCGGTAGGGAAGGGTCTGACCGCTCCCGATCCGCCCGCCAAGCCGCAGAAATTCGGCGAGCTTCTCGCCCACCTCGCGCCGGTCTCCATCATCAAGGCCATGGCCGACGGCGACGTGCTGCAGATCGTCGTCTTCTCCGTCCTGTTCGCCCTCGCGGTGACCTCGATCGGCGAGAAGGCACGCCCGGTCATTCAGTGGTGCGAGTCGCTGGCCGACATCATGTTCCGCTTCACCGAGTTCGTGATGAAGTTCGCGCCGGTCGGCGTCGGCGCCGCCATGGCCAACACCATCGGCCATTCCGGTCTGGGCGTCCTCCGCAACCTCGGCATGCTCGTTCTGACGTTGTACGGCGCGCTGGTCGTCTTCCTCGTCTGCATCCTGCTGCCAGTTGCGCTTCTCTTCCGAGTACCGTTGCGCGACTTCTTCCGCGCCGTGAAGGTGCCCGCCACGATTGCATTTGCCACGACCTCATCGGAATCGGCGCTCCCGAAGGCGATGGAGAACATGGAGCGCCTCGGCGTGCCGCGCCGCATCGTAGGCTTCGTCCTGCCTACCGGCTACAGTTTCAACCTCGACGGCACCACTCTCTATCTCGCCCTCGCCTCCATCTTCGTGGCTCAGGCCGCGGGAGTGCAGCTCACCTGGACGCAGCAGATCGTCATGCTGCTGACGCTGATGCTGACCTCCAAAGGTGTGGCCGGCGTTCCGCGCGCCTCGCTGGTCATCCTCCTCGGCACGCTGGCGTCGTTCAACCTCCCCGCCGAAGGCGTCATCGTCATCCTCGGTGTGGACGAATTGATGGACATGGGCCGTACCTGCGTGAACGTCATCGGCAACTGCCTTGCCACGGTGGTCGTGGCGCGGTGGGAAGGGGCTTTCCGCACAAACGAATGGATCGCCGAGGAAGCGGAACTGGAGCAGGTGACCGGACTGCCGGCGATTGCCGGGTGATGCGATGCGACGGGCGATTCTGATCCTCCTCCTGCTCGCCGGCTGTGCGTCCGGCGCACCGGACGATCCGAACGCCCCGAAGATCACGCTCCACCTGCAGCAATACGAATCAGCGCCGAATGCCTACTCATTCAGCGGACCGGTGAACGTCCAGTTCGCGCTGTCGGTGGCGAATACGACCAACCAGCCGGTGAAGCTCAACCGCATCGAGATCCGCACGATCGGCTCCGGCGCCTACACGATCCGTTCGACGTCCACCAACATCAACCTCGACATCGCCCCCGGCCAGGCCCGAACGATGCCGCTCGCCGTCTGGGGATACTCCCGCGGCGGCCAGCTCGCCTCGACCGAACCGGTAACCGTCCGCGCCACCGCCTACTTCACCGGCCCGTCGGGCGCCTTCGTCCGCCTGTTCAGCGAATACTTCACCCAGCAGTGATCCAACCCGTGAGGGGCGGCGGTTCCGGAGCGCTGGCGTCTCGCCGGCTGGCCCGGCGTGAGCCTGCCCTGAGCGGAGTCGAAGGGTCCCGCCGCCGGGTTACCGAGAATGTCTGGAGTCTTGCCGGGCGGGCGGTGGTTTCCGAGCGCTGACGTCTCGGCCCCCGAACCGGCAAGACTCCCAACATTCGCGGGTTGAGGTCAAGAGGGTGCGACTTTGAAATCTGGAGTATTTCGAAGCGCTCCGCTTACGAGTCCGATGAGAGCCCAGGGTGCTAATATCCGGCCCATCATGTCGTTCGCATCGGAGCACCCAGCGCGGCCCCAGACCGGTCGTCCCATGACGTTCGAGGAATGGGCCGCCATGCCCGAGGATGAGCCGGGCGAGTTGGTCGATGGCCGTCTCGAGGAGGAGGAAGTGCCCGATCTGGTCCATGAGCTGGTTGTGTCCTGGCTGATTCGAGTGCTTGGGACGTGGCTCGGCCGAGGCGGCTTCGTGTTCGGATCCGAGGCGAAGTATGCCGTGCGTGCAGACCGCGGCCGAAAGCCGGATGTTGCGGTGTACCTCGGCTCCGACGGCAGCCACCTGCCGCGACGCGGAATCGTGCGTGTACCGCCCGAGATCGTGGTGGAGGTGGTCTCTCCCTCGCCCCGCGACGAGCGGCGTGACCGCATCGAGAAGATGGACGAGTACGCGGCCTTTGGAGTGCAGTACTACTGGATCCTCGACCCGAGCCTGCAGTCGCTCGAGGTGTTCGAACTGCTTGGCGGTCGTTACGCACGCGCCGCGCGGGCCACCGAGGGCCGGATGGACCCCGTGCCGGGTTGCAGCGAACTCGTGATCGAGCTCGATGCACTCTGGGAAGATCTCTCCCGACTCGGTCCGTCGGACGAATAGTTCCTTCGACTCTCCAGCGAGTACACGCCGCCGTGAGGTACAATCGCCCGCCACCCCTGAGCGGGCGTAGCTCAGTTGGTAGAGTAGGAGCTTCCCAAGCTCTTGGTCGCGAGTTCGAATCTCGTCGCCCGCTCCAAGATCAAATATCTGAAGACACCTGCTTTTCCCTCTGGTTCCATCCGTAAGTCTCGATTTGAATTCTCGTTGGTCGTCGCTCTCGACGTATCCTGTAACCGAGATAACTCGCCAACCTCTTTGAATTCTGACCGTGCCTGGCCGAACAAGTCCAAGGCGGCACGCCTCCTTGGACTGACCGGCACCCAGCTATACTTTTGGCTGGAGAAATACGGCCTCGTCGATTCGGAATCCTGAAGATGATGACGACCGATTTCGATGCGTTCATCTCGTATCGCCGCCGTCGTGGCCGATGGATCGCTCGTTGGCTCCGCGATCGGCTGCAGGCCTACCGTCCTCCGCCCGAGATCGCTGAGGGCGTACAGTCGCGGCTACCTCTTGGAGCAGAGATTCCGCCGCGCATTTTTCTGGATACCAGTTACGAACGAGCGAGCGCTAACTTCTGGGAGCGCAAGATCGTCCCATCCCTCTGTGCATCCCGCTACTTGATCGTCGTTTCGACTCCTGATGCTTTCGAGCTGGACGAGGACGGGAAGCCAAACTGGCTACTCCAAGAGATCGACCTTTTTCTACGGCATGCCGCTTACGACCGTGTAATCGTCGTTCTCGGACCTGGGGCCCCAGAGAATCGTTTTCCCGGTGCTCTCGATCAGCAGAAAAGTTGGGATTGGATCGACCTGCGGCAATTCGGGCTTGCCTCGCGGCTTTGGCCCAGCCGGCGCAGCAACGCGGATGATGCGGTGACGAAGATCTCCGCCGAGCTGTACGGAGTTGCGACCGAGCTCTTGCCCGTGCTCTATCAGGAGGACGCTCGTCGACGGAGCCGTCAGCAGCGGCGTTTGGCGAGCTTCGCCATCGTAGTAGCGATAATCATGGCAGCTCTCGCCGGGGTTGCTTGGTGGCAGCGCCAGCAGGCTCTCGCGTCCGAAACACGCGCAAAAGATAGAGCATATGCAGCCCTTTTCTCGAACCTCGTGGCTGCCGACCCAACCGAGGCCGCGCTGGTGCTCTTGGAGGTCAGGCAGCCAGCCTCTACACCTACAGTAAGCAGCCTTCTTCAGATGGTCTCGACGGGGCCGCTGGAGGTCGCGACCCTCCCACATAAGGGGCCAATTGTTTGCGTATCGTTCAGCCTTGACGGTACCCGAGTGGTGACGGCGTCCAAGAATAAGACAGCGACGATCTGGAACGCGATGACGGGCGAGCCAATCGCCACCCTGAAGGGACACGAGAGTGAGGTCACGGCCGCATCATTCAGCCCGGACGGCATCCGGGTGGTGACTGCGTCGTTGGATAGAACGGCGCGGGTCTGGAATGCATCCACAGGCCAGTCGACCGTTACCCTCACGGGCCATACGGAGAAGCTGTTTGCTGCATCCTTCAGTCCGGATGGCACCCGGGTGGTGACGGCGTCCCAGGATCATACGGCGCGGATTTGGGACGCGCGCACTGGCCAGCCCGTCGTCACCCTGATGGGACACACAGATAAGGTTTTGGCTGCGTCGTTTAGTCCGGACGGCACCCGGGTGGTGACGGCATCCCAGGACCATACGGCGCGGATCTGGAACGCGCTTACCGGCCAGCCAATCTTCACCCTAACCGTAGGGCATTCGGGCGGGGTCCTCGACAAACTCTTTGACTGGGTCTCTATCTCTGGCGAAGTTGCTGCGTCGTTTAGCCGGGACGGAACCCGAGTGTTGACAACAACCTTCGCGCAGCCGGCTTGCATCTGGGATGCGAACACCGGTCGACAGATCGCCACTTTGGCAGGAGATTCGGGGAGGGTGTTTGCTGCGTCCTTTAGTCCCGATGGCACCCGGGTGGTGACAGCGTCCCAGGATCATACGGCACGGATCTGGAACGCGCTCACTGGCGAATCTGTCGTCACCCTGACGGGACACACGGATGGAGTGTTTGCTGCGTCGTTCAATCCGAACGGCACTCGGGTGGTGACGGCGTCTGGGGATCAGACGGTACGAATCTGGAACGCACTCACGGGAAAGTCCGACGCAATCCTGACGGGTTATAGGAGCGGGGTGTTTGCTGCATCGTTCAGTCCGGACGGCAGCCGGGTGGTGACAGCGTCTGGGGATCAGACGGTGCGAATCTGGAATGCCATTGCGAGCCAGCCAGTCGCCACCCTGGCGGGACACACGGACTGGATTTTTGCTGCGTCGTTCAGTCCTGACGGCAGCCGGGTGGTAACAGCCTCTGGGGATCGTACGGCACGGATCTGGAACGCACTCACGGGCCAGTCGGTTGCCACACTGACGGGGCACACTGCAGCAGTGAGGGTTGCGTCGTTCAGTCCGGATAGCACCCGCGTGGTAACGGCGTCTGACGACAAGACAGCGCGGATCTGGAGCGCACTCACTGGCCAGCAGGTTGCCGTCTTGAAGGGGCATACGGCCGCAGTCAGAGATGTATCGTTCAGCCCGGACAGCGCTCGCGTAGTGACAGCATCCGATGATAGGACGGCACGGATCTGGAGCGCTCTCACTGGCCAGCTAGTCGCCACACTGACGGGGCACACAGCCGCAGTCAGAGCTACATCGTTCAGCCCTGACAGCACCCGCGTGGTGACAGTGTCCGATGATAAGACGGCGCGGATCTGGAGTGTTTTCACGGGCCAGCCAGCCGCCACACTGACGGGGCACACGGCCGGGACCACGGCTGCCTCGTTCAATCAACGCGGCACCCGATTAGTGACAGCGTCCTTGGACCATTCGGCGCGGATCTGGAACGCTTTCACAGGCCAGCCAATCACCGCCCTGACGGGGCATAAGGCCGGAGTCGTTGTCGCATCGTTCAGCCCAGACGGAACACGAGTGGTGACAGCGTCCTTGGACCACACGGCGCGGATTTGGAACGCCGTCACGGGCCAGCCAGTCGCCATCTTGACAGGGCACACCGGGAAGGTCTTTGCTGCGTCGTTCAGTCCAGACGGCACTCTGGTGGTGACAGCCTCCGAAGACCAGACAGCGCGGATCTGGAACGCTCTTACGGGCCAGCCCGTAGCAACTCTGACGAAGCCAATGATGGGCTGGGTCATGGCCACATCGTTCAGCCCGGACGGCACCCAGGTGTTAACGGCGTCCTTGGACGAGACGGTACGGATCTGGTCTTCGGACGACCAGTATCTTCAAGGTCTGATCCGCGCTCAAAACAGCCGCTGTCTTGGGGCCGAGTTTCGCCAGTCCACTTTCGGGGAGAGCATTGTCGAGGCTGAAGGCCACGAGAGCGCCTGCAAGACCTGTGTGCCGAAGTTTTTGGCTCAGCTGAAGGGCGTACCAGCAGGCGACTCGAAAGCGTATATCGCGGCATGGCGAGAGTACCGGCAGTGCCTGGATGCGAGATCCTAGCTCGAAGAGAATTGCTGGCCAGCCCAAGGCTAGCCCGGAGGTTTCGCGTGCGCGTAGCGGCGCCGATAAACCTCCGGTCAACTGTTAGGAGACCGACCGGTCATCCCTTTCGACTGTCCGTTGCGTCCCGATCTCTACGCCGGCTTACCGGTATCGCCTGGCAGCCCGAGGCTCCGTTGGGGTGATCCGGAGATTGGGGAGCAGGGACTCATTCCGCGCGCAGAGTCTCTGACGCCAACCCCACGTACAGCGTGTCCGCTCCGGCGACCGTGCGCTGCTCGGTGATGATCGGGATTTCCTGGCCCGGATTCACTGCCACGAGCCTGTCGAGGGCGCGGGCGTTTCTGTCCCAGGACGTCCTCGGCGCGTATGGCGAGTTGCTGAGAACCGTCTCCTCGTCGAGGTGCGAGCGGAAGTAGACCAGCACGCCGCCCAGTGTGCCGGCGTGCGTAGCGTGGAGACGGAGATCGCTCGGCGGCGCCACGGTCAGCGGCGCGTCGCGCGCGAAGTCGATGCGGCAGATCTGGGTTTCCCCGGTGAGAATGCGGGGCGCGAACTTCGCCTGCCCGAGGTTTCCGAGCGGGCGGATGAAAGGATCCGACGGGGCGGCGTCGAAAAGCCGGCGGAAGGCGCCGAAGTCCAGGCCGTAGATGCCCTCGAGCTCCGTCAGCTCGCGGCATGCTCGCGCGCGGTCGTTGTACGGAGTGTCCGCCACTTCGAAGCCGACGCAGCAGATCTCCATTGCGGTGGGAATGAGCATGCCGTTCGGCGCCAGGAGGCGCGCGCGCGCGTCTTCGATGGACGGAAGGACATTCTCATTCAGGGGATCGTTCCCCACGAGCTCGTGAATGAGGACGTCCGCAGGCTCGTCGAGCGATACGTCCCGGCTGTTGGCGCGCCGAAGCTCGATCCGATCGGCGACGCCGTTGGCTTCGAACATCGCGGCGGCGAGATCGGCGATTCCGCTCTCCTCGACCGCGATCACGCGGCGCGCGCCGGCATTTGCAGCGAAGATCGACAAAATGCCCGAGCCGCAGCCGATTTCCACCACGTTCTTGTCCCGGCAGTGCCGGAAAATCGCGCGGCGGTAGGCGAGCACGCGGACGGTGTCGCGGACCATGCCGAAGTGCGCGACAGGTGAGGCCCAGCCGCCCGCGGCGAGCGCGGCGCCCTCGCCCGTCGCCGGCGTGAGGATATTCTGCGAAACGAGCCTGTCGACCACGCCGCTGAAACCGGCTTCGTCGATTTCCCAATCGTCCCTGAGCCGCGCCAGCGCTTCGGCCGGCGTGCGGCCGCCGGCGAACGCCAACAGTACGGAAAGCCCGTCCGCCGCGAGCTTCTGCGGCGTGCGCGAGACGGACGAGCCAGCCAGCAACTCGCCGTGGTCGCTGATCTGGAGGATGAGCGCGCGCGAGACAACATACGGGATGTCCCATTTCATACGTAATCCAAGTATATTGGGAACGCCTTAAATCCGCATATCGTACAATCCACTCCCATGACGGCCTGGCACCCATTGCTGGAAGGTGACGACGCGGAGCGCGCGTGGAGGGTGATCGACGAGATCGCCGAGGCACTGCGGCCGGAGGTGGAGAAAATCGGTGCCGACACCGATCCGTGCTTCGCCGGCGGCACCTCCGGACTGGCGTCCTTCTACGCCTACCTCGGCGCGGAGACAGGCAACGAGGAGTGGACCGCCATCGCGCATCGATTGATGGAGCATTCCATCAACGCCCTCACCGAGCGTCCGCTGCGTCCTGACCTTTACGCCGGTTTCACCGGCATCGCCTGGGCCATCGACAATCTGCGGGGAATTCTGTTCGATGACGACGATGACGACGATGACGACGATGACCCGATCGGCGAGGCGCTGGTCCAGGTGCTGGATCGGGAGGAACCGTACGGGATCGGACAATTCGATCTGATCGGAGGTCTGGCCGGCTATGGCATCTACGCCTTTCATGCGCTGCCGCGTCCCGCGGCGCGGCGCAGTCTCGAGCTGCTGGTCCGGCGGCTGATCGAGATCGGACAGTCGGTCGACGGCGGGTTCTCCTGGTTCTCGCCGCCCGAGGAGTTGCCCGACTGGCAGCTCGAAGAGGCTCCCAACGGGAAGTTCAACCTGGGTGTATCGCACGGCGTCGCCGGGGTCCTCTCCGTACTCGGCATGTGCGCCGGCGCCGATGCGATGAACGGCGAGCAGCGCGCCATTCTCGATCGCGCCGCGGACTGGTTCCTGGCGCAAAAGCAGAACGCCGAGACGTGGCGTTTCTCGAACTCCGTCATCGAAGGCGGACCAGCCAAACGCGATCGCATGGCCTGGTGCTACGGCGATCCGGGCATCGCCGGCGCGCTCTTCACCGCGGCGCGGCACACCGGGAACGCGCGATGGGAAGCGGAGGCGCTCGACGTCGCGCAGGTCGCGGCCCGACGGCCGATGGAGGACGCGTTCATCAAAGATGCCGGTCTCTGCCACGGATCGGCGGGCTTGGCGCACATGTTCAATCGGTATTTCCAGGCCAGCGGCGATCCGCTGCTGGCCGAGGCGGCGCGCGCGTGGTTCCGATACACCCTCGACCTGCAGAAGTCCGGCACAGGCATCGCCGGATACCTCTTCTGGTGGAAACCGGATTGGCTGCCGACGACCGGCTGGCTCATGGGAGTGAGCGGAGTCGGGGCCGCGTTGCTCGGCGCGGTCAGCTCGCGGGAGCCGGCATGGGACCAGATCCTTGGGGTGTCGGTTCCGCTGGAGCGGCGTTCGTCCGAGCCAGGCGCGACACGGTCAGACGATGCAGCAGATCGTAGAGAACCAGCTCGTGCGCCCGCGCATCGGAGCGGATCAGGCGATTGACGAACATGTGGAGATAGCTCGTCACCAGCGATTCGACGGGCGCGGTGAGCTTTCCTTCTGATTCCAGCGCGCGAAGCTGCGCCACGAGCGGCGCCAGCTTCGCCGACCGCCGGTCGAGCGCGGCCAGGCTTCCCGCCAGCGCGTGTTCCGGCGCGACGGTGCCGGCGGTGAGCAGCGAGTACAGCTCTTCGCCGTGCTCGCGCAGGCGCTGCGCGAGCTGCTGGGTGAGATCGGCACCGACGGCAAACTCCTCCCCAAACCCGCGGCGCAGCGCGGCCGTCAGATCGCGCCGCGCGGCGAGGTCGAAGCCGAAATCGGCGAGCAGCCGGTCGATGCCCACCAGGGCCAGGCGCCATCGCCAGTCGGCGCCGCGGTCGCCCTCCAACTCGTCGAGCGCGGCCAGCACGAGCTCGCTGTCGGCGGTGAAAATCCATTCGGATATTTCGATCGATTCAGGGCCGCCGTAACGCTCGATCTCGCGCTCGTACGTGTCGAGCTGCCACTTCCAGATCCGGCCATCATGGAGGAGCGGATCGAGGAATTCGGGGAGCCAGTCGACGAGGGTGCGCAGCCGCGCGGGATCGCCGCCGAAGCGCACGCGCAGGTGATTCTGCGGGTCGTTGTAGCGGAGGAAGAACCAGCGATCGGCCGCGCCGCTCTGCAACGCGCGCGAGACCAGCGGCGCGATCGTTTCGCGCAGGACGACGTCGGCGGTGGCGGAGCCGGTGTAGAGCTTGAGGTACAGCCAGGACGACGTCGGCGGGAAGATGCGCTCCGCCTCGTCGTCGCTGAACGGGCGACCGCGGCGCCGCGTCGGCGCGCGATGCCGCGCGAAGGGGATGATCAGCTCGTTGACGAAGCGTCCTTCCGGCCCGCGCACCGGCAGGGCATCGAAATCGGGCCAGAACTCCTTCAACATGATGTCGGCGCTTTTCTTGACGTCGGCCAGGAACACGTCGAGCGAGAGCGTGTTGTCGAAGTCGATCAGCAGCTCCATGTCGTCTTCGCCCAGGGCGATGCGCCGCGGGATCCCGTGCCGCTCGCGCCACCGCCGCGCGGCCACGTAGCGGTCCGCGCCGCGGCGCGCCGCAAGGTCCTTGATCTCCTCGGCCGGCACCACCCATTGCGCGCGGCTCAGAATGGCCCGCCCGCATCGTACCCGCGGAAGAAATGGCAGCATTTCGAAGGGCCGCCGCCATTGCCAATTGATTCCGGGACGCACCCCTTGTGCCTGCAACAGGCCGAGGAAGCGATAGACGGCCAGACTGCCGACGCTGAAGTTGTGCGCGCTGGTCAGACGCGGCATGACCCGGCGGCGCAAACGCCTGGAGTAGAGGACGACCTGCGATCCCTCGACCGTGACCAGCAGATCCTCGACCGGAATCTGGCGTTCCCGCGGCGCGCCGCTGATGCCGAGGTAGGGGATTTCGTATTCGCGCAGCACGGGACGCGAGGCGATATTGCCGAGGCGCCCGCTCGGCACGTGCACCACCTCGGCGAAGACCACATCGGGATCGAGCGCTTCCTCCGCCCGCAGGTGCTCGGACACCGCGCAGGCAATCTCCGCGTCTCCGTGGCAGAAACGTCCGGCCACGCGCGCGCCCGAGGGGCCGAACGCGGTCTTGATCCACACCAGAAAGTCGCCGGCGGCCAACGCATCCTCGTCAGCGGCGGCGAGCGTGGCCCACGCCTGAAATGCATCGGGCACCGGAATGCGCCGCGGTGTCGCCAGGCGCTCGATGTCATCGTCGTCGATGACGATCTCCGAGGCGCCGTCGCTCCGGGCGCGCAGCAGCTTGCCGAGCAGCAGACCCTCGCGCGCCCCCCAATGCACTTTCTCTGCGGCGTCGGTGCGCGAGAAGTCGAGCCCTTGGAGCAGCGGCGAATTGTCGGCCCCGACGGCCATGGCCGGCAATCCCACTCCTGCCTCGTCGTCCACCGCCTCCGCCAGCGAGACGAGCCGCTGTGCCCCATACCGCTCGACGAAGCGATGGCTGAACGTTTCGAGAGTCTCGGCGGGATTCGGCACAGCGAAGCGGTGGAGGACTTCGATGCCGTGCGCGATCTCGTCCAGCACCGCCGGATCGAGAGACACCTCGGCGGGTTTGTAGAGATCGACCTGATAAAGACGCCGGCGGTCGGCGCGCCGCGGCAGCGGCTCCAGTCCGTCGGCGATCTCGCCGTAACGCCTCGGATCGGCGCCGAGGCCGCTTCGGTCGAGCTCCTCGAGGGCCTCGTGCGCGCGGCGGAGCCTGGCGGCGGCCGCTCCGGCCGTCGTCCCCGGAATGCGTTCCAGCACCTCGATCAGGCCGTGCACCGCTTCGGGGCCGGTAACCGCTGGCCACAGCTCGGACATCAGGAGCTGACTGTCGATCAGTTCGTGAACGTAGGTTTCGGCCTCCTCCACGGAGATCTCGCCGTCCTGATCGCTGGCCGCCACCGCCGCGGCGACCTCGCCCGGCGTCGCGCCCTCGGCGGCACGCGCCAGCGCGGCCTCGAGAAAATCGTCGGGCTCGACGACGACGAGGTGGTAGTCGACGTCCTTTCCGCTGTAGCGCGCCTCCGCGTAGCGCAGCCGTCCCGCCGCGCGGTAGAGGCTGGAGCTCGGACGATAACGCAGCGAGCGGCGCAGCTCGTGATCCTGATTCAGCTCCTCGGCGAGCGAGAACAGATAGCCCATGTCCAGCCGCGAGTGGCGGCGATACGAGCTCTGCGGCGCGAGCTGCAGCCGGCTCGGCTCGCCGACACGGCCGAGGCTGCAGCCGGCGAACATCCCGAACGGCGTGGATCGCGCGGTCATGCGGAGCGCGTAGCGCACCAGTGATTCCTCGGCTCGGCGTCCCTTTTTGCTGTCGGGATCGCGGCGCCATTCGTCGAGCGCGTCGAGCAGAGCGGGCGAGGCGATGTGCAGCGCTTCGATCACCACCGGGCGCGACAGCAGATCGCGCAGCCAGCCGCGCCATTCCTTCCGGTCCGCCTCGATGGCGGCCTGGAGTGCGATTGGATCGCCGATCGCGCCGGGGGCACGCAAGCCGGCGCCCAAGGCCTCCAGCTCGTCATAGGGCAGCAGCGGCGTACGCAGAAGGAAGAACCGATGAGGCTCGAAGTCCGCCCCGTCCAGGCGCCGGCGCTGGTGACCATCCTGCATCTGTACAGTGTGAGGTATTTCCACAGGGATTGACAACTGCCGATTGAGGAGTCAAATTAACTCTGCAATTATGACAAAAGGTGGCCGGTCAACGCGACCGGAGGCCTCTGCCGGAGTACCCGGCAGATTTTTTTCAACAAACGTTTTCTGGAGGAAGCCATGAAAAAGAAGGTGAAGAAGCTCGAGCTGAACAAGGAAACGGTGCGGAACCTGACGAACGACGATCTCAAGAAGATTGCCGGCGGCACCAGCGAGGGATGTACGATTCCCCATACCATCTGTAATAGCTGTAACAGCATCTGCGATCCCACTTGCCCGTAATCTTCTGCTTCGCGGTCGCTGCGCGCCGGCCGCTCGTTTCGGCCGGCGCTTTTGTTTTTCAAGCCTGGATCTGCACGGCCACCAACCTCTCGTACCGGCCGCGACGGCGCATCAGCTCGTCATGGCTGCCCCGCTCCACCACCACGCCCTGGTCCATCACCAGAATCAGATCCGCCGCGCGTACCGTGCTCAGCCTGTGGGCAATGACGATCCGGGTGCAGCGCAGCTTGGCCAGCTCGTCCTGAATGCGGCGCTCGGTGGCCGTGTCGAGGCTCGAGGTGGCCTCGTCGAGCAGCAGAATGGCCGGCCGGGGGACGAGCGCGCGTGCCAGGGCCAGCCGCTGACGCTGCCCGCCGGAGACAGAGAGGCCGCCGTCGCCGAGGAGCGTGTCGTAGCCGAGGGGCATGTTGACGATGTCGTCGTGGATCTGTGCCAGGCGCGCCGCCTCGATCAAGCGGTCGCGCGACAGCGACGGATCTGCCAGGGAAAGATTGCTGGCGATCGAGCTGCCGAAGAGATACGGCTGCTGGTTGACGATGCCCATCTGGCCGCGCACGGCGCGCAGATCGAGCTCGCGGAGATCGACGCCGTCGTAGAGGATCCGACCGCTCATCGGCCGGTACAAGCCGACCAGCAGGTGCGCCAGCGTCGTCTTGCCGGCGCCGGATGGCCCGACCAGCGCGATGAAGCTGCCGGCCTCGACGTCCAGCGAGACGTCGTCGACCACCAGCGGCGCGGTGGGGTTGTAGCGGAAGCTGACGCGGTCGAGGGTGATGCGCCCGCCCAGCCGCGGCCTGGCCAGCGTCACGCCGCGCTCCTGCTCGGGCGGTGAGTCGAGCACGTCGTCGATGCGCTCGAAGTAGCTGCCGAGCATCTGCATCTGCAACGCGGTGGAGACCAGTGTGGAGAGCGGCGCGAAGAAGCCCGCCGCCAGCGCACTCACCGCGAGCATCGTGCCCAGGGTGAGATTGCCGCGGACCACTTCCAGCGCGCCGTAGAGCAGGATCACCAGCGGCGAGCCGATGGACAGCGCGGCCAGCAGCGAGTCGAAGGTCGCGCTGAGACGCCCCCGCTCCAGGGCCACGTTGAGCTCATCGGCGAAGAGATTGGACCAGTGCTCGACGGCCCGCCGCTCCGCGCCGAGCGACTTGAGCGTCTCGATGCCGGTGAGCATCTCCACCTGATAGCTGCGCGAGGCCGCCTCGACCTGCAGCGCCTTCGACGCCAGCTCCCGATGCCGTCGCCGCAACGCCAAGAAGAGCATGACCCGAAGCGCTCCGAGCCCCAGCACGATCAGGCCGAACATCGGCTGCACGACGAAGACGATGACCAGATACAGCCCGACCAGCAGCCCGTCCAGCGCGCCCGACAGCGCACCGGAAGTCAGGATCTCGCGGACGGTGGCGTTGCTGTTCAGCCGCGCCATCAGATCGCCCGACGCGCGCTGCCGGAAAAATGAGTACGGCAGATCGACCAGGTGATCGAGGAAGTCGAGCGTCATCTGCGAGTCGAGCTGCACGCGAAGGCGTAGCAGCATCCGCGCGCGGATCAGCGTGTTGAGGAAATGGAAGACGACCACGCCGGCAAGGCCGATCGTGAGAATGCCCAGCAGCGACACGTCGCCGCGCGGGATGACGCGGTCGACCACCACCCGCGTGAGAAACGGAAGAGCCAGAGCCAGCACCTGAAGGAGCAACGACGTCCCGAGCACGCGGCCCAGCGTGGATGACTGGCGCAGAAGCTGCCGGGCATAGCGCATCACGCCGCTGCGCCGCCGCTCCTCGGAGGTGAAGCCTGCCGCCGGCTCGAGGGTGATGGCGATCCCGGTGAAGGCCGTGCGCAGCTCGTTCCACCCGACCAGCCGCCGCCCCACGGCGGGATCGACGATCCACGCCCCTTCGCTGGTCGCTCGTTCCAGGACCACGAAGTGATGGAACTGCCAGTGGAGGATCGATCGCGAGGGGAGGCACTCCAGGTTCTCCAGTTCCGTCACGCGCACCGCGCGCCCGCGGAGGCCGTACCAGTCTGCGCCGGCCAGGAGCTGGCGCGCGTCCGCGCCGTCGCGTGCCACGCCCATGACCTCGCGCACCTCACGCATCGGCACCTCTTTGCCGTAGGAGGCCAGGACCATGGTCATGCACGCCGCGCCGCAGTCGGCCCGCGTGGTCTGCTGGAAGAACGGAATGGTCTGGCGGGAGCGGCGGAGGCCGAGCCACCGGCGCGGCAGTCGTGAACCGTCGCGCGCGGCGCGGCGGCGCGGCGTCAGCTCCAGCACGCGGCCCGGCTCTCCGGCGCCGTTCATGTACGAGCGCAACGCCTCGCGCCTGTAAAGCGGCGCGCCGTCAGTGGCGATGGGATCGTCGGCCGCGGCCACCGCGTCCTCCAGTTGTTTCTCGGAGATGCGGTGGCGCACGATCGGCGCAATCTGCAGCGCCAGCTCTTCGAGGCGCTGCCGCTCCGCGTCGTCGAATGCCTCGGCGGTACGCGCGCGCGTGGCTACCAGGACGCCCAGGGTATCGGCGAAGGCGCTTCCGGGCGCGAGCACCGGCACGGCCAGCAACCGCGCTTCCGGCGATGAGCGCCCGCCGTTGTCCGCCTCGGCGTCGTATCGAGGATCGTCGCCGGCGTGATCCACCGCGAGCGCTTCGCCGGTCCGCGCCACGAAGCTCACCAGTCCGGCGGCCGCGCTGTTGCGAGCCGTTTCCCGCGCGTCCAGGTGTCGAAACCAAAGCGTCTCGTGCAGCGGATCGTAGACGGCGAAACGCCCCTCATCGGCATCCGTCAGTGTGCGCGCCGCGTCGCCGATCAGGCCCGAGATCCGATCGAGATCCACCTCGGTGGCGATGCGATCGACCACACGCGAGATCGCCCGGGCCACCAGCATCGCGCTGCGTGTGCCGGCGGCCGCGTTCTCCTCCGCCCGGCGCTGATCATGCCGGAGTGCGCCACGCAGCAGAACCGCCACTTCGTCCAGCGGCGGCGGACGGCGCGACAGGAAGAAGATCTGGTCGGCGTCGACGAAATCCTGAAACATCTCCGGCTCGTTGCCGGCGGCGAGCACTACGGCGCGTACCGCCGGCACGCGGCGAAGGAAGGCCGCCGCGTCGCTCGCTCGCAGATTGCCGCCGAGGCAGAGAAGCGTGCCGGGAGCCGCCGCGCCCAGGTGTCGCAGCGCGTCTTTTTCTCCTGCCGCGATGATCACCTCGGCATCCGACCCGAGCAACTCCGCAAGCTGCGCCGCCTCGGCGGCATCGAAGCCGAGCAGGAGGAGCATAGAAACAGCAATGTTATCATCGGCAAATATGGAACTCATCTAGGCAAGCTCATGATCGACTCTCTCCGTCGGCTCGCCGCGCGTATCGACCGCGAATGGAAACGGGCCGGATCCAAAGTCTCCCTCTTCCCTGCCGTCGCCGCGCGCGTACTTTCCGACGAGCAGCCCCACCGTCAATACAACCTCCACTCCCTGGCCGGCTGGACGCTCTCCCACCACACGTTCCCGCGGGCCTGCAATCCATTCGGACCGTTCGGTCCGCCGGCGTTCACCGTCTGGTCCGACGGCCGCTTCTTCGCGAACGTCTACGCCTACATGACGCCGGAGGTGGTCATCCACGATCACGACTTCGCCGGCGCCTTCGTGAATCTCTCGGGAACGACCATTCACGCGAAATACCAATTCGCGGACGCCGAGCGCGTCGCGCCGGAGGTGCAGGTCGGACAACTGGCGGTGCGCGAGGTGGAAGTGGTCGGCCCCGGCGACGTGCGGCGCATCGATCCCGGCCGTGGGTTCATCCATCAGGTGTGGCACCTCGATGAGCCAACGGTCGTTCTGGTCATCCGCACCGGTCCCTTGCCAGCGCCGGCTCGCCGGCAGTTTCAATATCTCCACGCCGGCTTCGCTTCGGAAGTCGTTCGCGACGACGCCATGTCAGTCAGCGCGCCCGAACGATTCCAGTACGCGCGAAAGATGATCGAATGTCTGCGCACCGCAAACGGAGGCGGCGTCGACTATCTGCGGCTGCTCTTGCGGGACGAGCGTCCGTGGGATGCCTTCTGGCATTTCACGGACAACTGGCGCTACCTCCGCACACTCGGCGCGATGGAAGAGCTGATCCGCTTCGGCGCGCGGCACCAGGGGGCGTGGTTTACCGGCGTGGCCGATGCCGGGAACGAGATCGATCTTTTCCGCTCGATCGATTGGCCCAGGGTGCGATTGCCCGAGGACCGGATCGCGCTCGCTCTGCTGATGACCTTTCGGGCATGGCGTCCAATCCACGAGTGGCTGGAGACGCTGCTGCCCGGCGCCGCGCCGGAGGATCGGTTCGTCGACAGCCTGCGCCGGCTCGGCGAGGAGGGGGCGATTCCGCTGCAGCTCGGAGAAGAAGGACGGGCCATGCTCTCCTGCATCCTGAAGAGCGGCGGGAACCGCGGCGCGTGGCGACAGCGCGTGCGTGAATCGTTCGACGTCGGCACGCGAGGAGATTGGGCCGTGGCCAACGCCATCGAGCGGACGCTGCGCGCGCATCGGCTGTTGCAGCCGCTGTTCGTCAACGCGCGCTGACAGCGCGCGAGGCGAGATCGTCGAAGAGCTCCTGGAGTGTGCGGCCCAGCGGATGCTGCCCGAGCTCCGCGTCGTCCGGATGATCGATACCGGCAGGGATGAACTCGTTGCTGACGCGGTCGCGGTCGAAGGGGAGCGACAAGATCGCGCAGAGCGTCTCGATCTGCGCGACGAAGCGCTCTTTCCGCCCGTCATAGACCACGATCGACGGCTCTTCGCCGGAGTCGGCCAGAAACTTGACTTCGCTGTTGTAGCGAAACCATTGATCCATGCCGCTGCGCAACGTCCGGCAGAAGCCGCGCTTGAGCAGCGCGTGTGCGCTGGCCACGGGATGGCGGACGGTTACCACCGGGCGCGCCGCAATCGGCGCACGCGACGCGCGCGCGATCTCCTTCCATCGCCGGAACTGGAACGTCAGCAGCGGATCCTTGATGGCGAATGGGAAGCGGGGGATCGATTCGAGGAGGCCGCGAATTGCCAGCACTTCGCCGGTCGACAGGATCATCTCGTCGGTGAGCACCGGATTGCTTTGCTGGGCGCCGTAGCGCGCGGCGATCTGACGGACCAGATCGAGGACGGCCGGGATCTCATAGCTCTCGTAGCCGCCGTCGGACCTGCCGCTGTCCGGCTTGAACAGACCGAGGGGAAGAGAGGGATGCTCGAAGTCGAGGGCCACGCCGCACGCGGCGAGCGCCTTCGTCAGCGCGGAGGTGCCGCTGCGGTTCAGACCCAGCACGAGGTAGAGGTCGCGCCGTGGCGTTTCTCCGGCCGGCGTCAGCAGGTTCTGGCCGATCAACGCGTCGACCAGCGTCACGAAGCTGCCATCGTCGATCTCCCAGCTCTCTTTCAGCTTCACCAGCGCCTCACGCGGCGTGGTGGGGGAGGCGAAGGCGGTGAGGAGGGGCATCGCGTCATCAGCCAGTTCACGCTCCCGCGCCGTGGAAGTGGTGGCTACGAACGTGCCGGAGGGGGAGATCCGCAAGGCCAGGGATTGGGGCACGACGTACGAATCATCCCAATGCATGTCGATCTGTGACCGAAGCACACACTACCCTAAATCCTTTTCGACCTCCAGGTTCTGCACGTGGTGGCGTCCCCAGCGCCCGAAAATTGAAAAAGTAAGAGTGTGGACCCGAACGATCAGCAGAAATCCAAGTCGGGTGTCCATGGGGTCGCGTGCTGCATGGATTGTCATCCTGACTTACAATCCATGCATGATCCACAGAGTTCTCACGGCTCGTCTGAAGGAGGCGGCGGCGCAGCTACCGGTGGTGACTCTCACCGGCCCACGGCAGTCTGGCAAGACCACGCTGTGCCGCGCGGCCTTCCCCGGAAAGAAGTACGTCAATCTCGAGCCGCTCGACACGCGTGACCTCGCACTAAGCGACCCTCGCGGGTTTCTCGCCGAATACTCCGACGGGGTCATTCTCGACGAGATCGAGAACGTTCCGGAGTTGCTCAGCTACATCCAGGCCGACGTCGATGAGGATCCCTCGCTGGGGCGTTTTATCCTCACCGGCTCTCAACAGCTCGCCGCGAATCGGGCCATTGGTCAGACGCTTGCGGGGCGGACGGCGATTCTGCACCTCCTCCCATTCTCGCTCGACGAACGGCGTCAGAGTGAGGACTGGCAGGAGGACCTCTGGGTCGATGTCTTTCGCGGAGCGTACCCGCGCGTTTACGACCGTCATCTCGATCCCGTTCGCTGGTACGCCGACTACATTACGACGTACGTGGAGCGCGACGTCAGGCAGGTGAAAGAGATCGGGGACCTCCGCGCCTTCCGGACGTTCATCACGCTGGCCGCGGGACGGACGGCGCAGGAGGTCAATCTCTCCTCCCTCGGCGGTGACGCCGGTGTTTCTCACAACACGGCGCGCGCGTGGCTCGGCCTTCTTGAGGCGAGCTTCATCACCACTCTTCTTCCCGCGTGGCATCGAAACGTCCGCAAGCAGATCATCAAGGCGCCGAAGCTCCACTTCATCGACACCGGCGTTGCCTGCAGTCTCCTCGGCATCCGGGACCCCGATCAATTGCGCAGTCACCCCCTCCGCGGTGCGCTGTTCGAAAGCTGGGTGGCCGGTGAGATTCTCAAAGGCCTGGTCCATCGGGGGCGGCAGCCGGACCTGAAGCACTATCGGGAGTCGCGTGGGATGGAGATCGATCTCGTTCTCCAGCAGGCCGGCGCTCTGCATCTCGTCGAGTGCAAGTCGAGCGCGACGACCCACCCTTCTTTCTTCGAGCCGTTGTCGGCGATCCGGGATCTCATCGGTGCGGCATCGCCAGAGACCGCCGTCACGTCCGCTCTCGTCTACGGAGGGAAGGAGAGCTATCCGCGGCGCACGATTCCGGTCTACTCGTGGGGCGACATCGAGAAGCTCTCCCGCCGCATCGCCGGTTGAGGCGTTCGCGTCGAGGGCGAGCCGCTCAAACTGCAAGGTGGAAGTGACCGAAGTGTGAGGCCACCTGTCCAATCTGCGTCCCCGTGCGACTTCACCCCGCGAACGACAACGCTTCGTCGTGCTGGCTGGCGGCGACGTTCTCCAGAAGCGCAAACTCAGCCGTGAAGTGCCGCAGACGTTTCGCTGACGACGTGATTCGATAACCGCGCAACGCATCCTTGTTCGTCGCCACTTCCAGGATCGCCTCGGCCACATAGTCGATGTGCGATTGCGTATAGAGCCGGCGCGGAATCGCCAGGCGCACGAGATCCATCGACGCCGGGATCTCGCTTCCATCGGGCTGAAGGCCGAACATCACCGTTCCGATCTCGCAGGCCCGGATGCCGCCATCAACATAGAGCGCGTTCACGAGTGCCACTCCTGGATAAGCGAGCGGTGGGATGGCCGGCAGCATGGCCCGCGCGTCGATGTAGACGGCATGACCGCCTGGCGGTTGCACGATTGGTACGCCGCCGGCCGTGAGCCGTTCCGCCAGATACTCGATCGAGCGGATGCGGTAGCGGAGATACGCTTCCTCGGTGACCTCTTCGAGACCACGCGCGACCGCCTCGAGGTCGTAGCCGGCCATTCCCCCGTAGGTGGGAAAGCCTTCGGTCAGAATCAGCAGATTGCGGCATTCCTCGGCCCAGCGATCATCGTTCATCGCCAGGAACCCGCCGATATTCGCCAGGCCGTCCTTCTTCGCCGACATCGTGCAGCCGTCGGCAAGCGAGAACATCTCGCGCGCGATCTCCCGCGGCGTGCGATCCTGCTGCCCCGGCTCACGCTGTTTGATGAACCAGGCGTTCTCGGCGAACCGGCAGGCATCGAGGAAGAATGGTTTTCCGAAGCGCGTGCAGAGTGCCCGCACGCCGCGAAGATTCTCGAGCGACACCGGCTGCCCGCCGCCGGAATTGTTGGTGACGGTGACCATCACCAGGACGATGCGGTCGCCGTCGATCGCCAGCGTGCGCTCGAGACGGTCCAGGTCCATGTTTCCCTTGAACGGATGAATGGCCGAGGGGATCCGGCCCTCGGCGATGACGAGGTCGCGTGCTTCGGCGTCCTCGACTTCGATGTTGGCGCGCGTGGTATCGAAGTGCGTGTTGTTGAGGACGATCTGGCCCGGTTTCAGGATTGTGTGAAAGAGTATCCGCTCGGCCGCGCGGCCCTGGTGCGTGGGGATGATGTGGCGAAATCCGGTGAGCTCCGTCACCACCGCGTGGAAGCGCTCGAAGGAGCGGCTCCCCGCGTACGACTCGTCACCGCGCATCATCGCGCTCCACTGGTCGGCGGACATCGCTCCCGTTCCGGAATCGGTCAACAGGTCGATGAGAACGTCCTCGGCCCGCAGCCGGAAGACGTTGTTCCCGGCATGGTCGAGAGCGAGACGCCTCTCCGCGGGGGTTGTGAATTTGATCGGCTCGACGGCTTTGATCCGGAATGGCTCGATGATCGTCTTCATCGGGAGCCATGCTCTCGCCATTCACGAACATCGCACGGTGATCGGGCGAGCCGTGGATGGTGATGACGATCACCATCGCCCCCTCGAATCCTCTGTGTAGTTCATTCCGATCGCAGAGCATCCGCCGGCGTCACGGCGGCAGCGCGGTGTGCGGGGAGCGCAGTGGCCACGAATACGCTGACGATGGCGATGGCGATGGCCACGGCAAAGACGAGCGGGTCGGTCGGGCTGCTCTTGTACAGGAACGGTGCGACAAACCGAGTGAGCCACACGGCGCCGATGGCACCGACTGCGACGCCTATGAGCGCGGCGGTCATCCCGCGCCGGACGAAGAGGAGCACAACGTCGCGCGTCTGCGCGCCCAGAGCCACGCGGATGCCGATCTCGCGGCGGCGCTGCTCGACCCAGAACGCCGTCACGCCATAGACGCCGCTGGCGACGAGGATGAGCGCCAGGAGCGCGAAGAGACGAATGAGCGTCGAGCGCAAGTGCGCACCGGCGAAGCGGTCGTCGATCATCGATTCATAAGTCCGCACCTTTACCGGCACGACCGGACTGATTGCGTGTACAGCCTGCTTCACTGGCTGCTCGAAGGCGGCGATCGGAAGCGCCGTGCGCAGGGCGATGGTCAAATTAGCGGGCTCAGATGGATGCTGAAAATACGGCAGGTAGAGCTCCGGCATGATCTCGGCGCCGGAGCCGACGCCGGAGCGAACGTCCTCGACGATACCGACGATCGTGATCCAGTCGGGCGCTCCCGCGAGAAAGTGCTTCTGGCTTTCGTCGTCGAGGCCAGGCGTGGCAATGCGCGCGCCGATCGGATCGCGGTTTGGCCAATACCGTTGCGCCGTGGTCCGGCTGATCACGGCGACGTTGATTCCTCCGCGATCGGCCGTCTGGAACCCGCGGCCGCGAAGAATCGGCACGCCCATCGTTTGGAAATACGTCTCATTGACCATCTGCCATGACGCCGGCAGCCTGTTCGCATCGTCCATGGAACGCCCCTCGGCCACGATCGAGGCGCGGCCCTTCTCGCGATTCAGGGGCAGATCGGTGGATGCGGCCACTCCCTTCGATCCCGGCAAGTGGGAGAGGTGATCGAGGACCTGGTCGTAATACCGGGCCCAGTTTTTCCGCAGCGCCTCCGGCACATCGGCGGTGATGACGAGCATCTGATGCGGCTGGAAGCCCAGAGGCTCGCCGGTGAGCCGCAGCAGGCTCCGCGTCATCAGCCCGGCAGGGACGAGTAGAAGAACGGACAGGATGACTTCGGCCGTTATGAGGTGGTGGCGGAGCAGATCGCGCGATGCGCGCTGCGACGACGCCTGGCGCGTGAGTGCGCCGAGATTGCCGCGCGTCAGGCGCAGCGCGGGCGCGATGCCGAAGAGCAGCGCAATCAACACCGAAGCCGCGAGGGCGAAGAGAATTACGGTGATGTTGAGCAGGGGCAGCTCGCCGACCATCGTTCGTACCGGCGGGTAGCGAAGCAAGGCCCGTGTGCCGAGCACGGCGATGATCAACCCGGCCGTCGCGCCGAAGAGCGCCAGCACCACGCTTTCGGTGAGAAGTTGCCGCAGGATTCTTCCCGGCGTCGCCCCCAGGGCCGAGCGCATGGCCACCTCGCCGGCGCGCGCACGCTCGCGCGAGAGCAGCAACGTGGCGGTGTTGGCGCAGGCGATCAGCAAGACGAAACTGGCCAGAGCAAAGAGAAGCCACAACGTGACGCGCATCGAGCTGCCGGTCAGCTCTTCCCGCAACGGCACCATGCCGGCCCCCCTCGCCGTCCGGTCGTGATTGGCCTGGGCGTCCGCGGCTGCGACTGCGCGCAGCTCCGCGAGCGCGGCGCGAGGCTCGACGCCAGGTTTTAACCGCCCGATCACGTGATATTTCCGCGCTGTGCGGCTGCTCTCTTTCTGCGTCCCGTCGAGAGGAACCCACACTTGCGGATTCCATGGAAAACTCATCGTTCGCGGCATCACCCCGGCGATGGTGTAGGGATGTCCTTTGACGTGGATGGTCGTTCCGAGCGCGTCGCGGCGCGCTCCGAAGCGGTCTCGCCACAATGATTCGCTGATCACCGCTGGGGGCAAGCCGTCCGCGGGCAGCATCTCCTGGTCGAACGTCCGCCCCGCTATCGGGGACAGGCCGAGAAGTGGAAAAAATCCGCGGCTAACGGAGGCCACCACGATGCGCTGCGGTTCCCCGCCTCCCCCGACCAGGTCGCCGCTCCCGCCTTGATAGAGTGCCATGCTTTGGAAGCTGGACATCATTCGCCGCCAGTCGTCAAACTCGGGCCAGGATAATCCGACCGGTGTGCCGTCGCCGAGCGTGCGATTGAGGGAGACGATTCTGCCGGCGTCCTGAAACGGCAACGGCCGCAGCAGAACCGCGTATAGGATCGAAAAGACTGCCGTATTCGCACCGATGCCGACGGCGAGCGTGGCGATGGCTACAGCCGTGAACGCCGGGATGCGGCGCAACGCGCGTAGCGCGAAGCGGATGTCGTGAGCGAACTCTTCCATGATCGGCGCGCCTATGAGGATGCCTGCAACGCCGCCGCGTCCGCCGTTCTTCGGACGGACGGCGTGGCGACGACGTGCCCGTCGAAGAAATTGACGATCCGGCTGGCCTGTGTGACGAAGCGAGGGTCGTGCGTAACCATGCAGATCGTCGCGCCATCGCCATGCAGGCCGGCAATCAGTTCCATGACCTCGGAGGCATTCTCCGAGTCGAGGTTGCCCGTCGGCTCATCGGCGAGAAGAAGCGCCGGTTTTCCGGCGATGGCCCGAGCCACTGCCGCGCGCTGCTGCTGGCCGCCCGAAAGCTGCCAGGGATAGTGGTTCAGCCGGTTGCCCATCGAGACACGATCGAGTGACGTACGAACGCGCTCGGCGCGCTCCGCGGCTGGCATACCGCGATAGGTCAGCGGCAGCTCGACGTTCTCGGCGACGGTCAGCTCTCCAATCAGGTTGAAGGCCTGGAAAATGAAGCCGAACTCGCGATTGCGGATGCGAGCGCGTTCGGCGACGCCGATCGACTCGACGCTGCGGCCGCGGAGGCGGTACGAACCTGTCGTTGGCGTATCGAGCAGCCCCATGATGGAGAGGAGCGTCGATTTGCCGCACCCCGAGGGGCCGGAGATGGCCACGTATTCACCGTCGCGGATCTCGAGGTCGACATTGGAGAGGGCGTGTGTCTCCACCTCCTCGGTCTGATACACCTTGGTGAGGCGTTCGAGAGAAATCAGTACCGCTGCGTTCATCGTCCGTTCCTCCTCGGCCGGCCTTCAGCGCAATCGCACTCTGTCGGTGGCCTGCCACTGCGACATATCGGAAAGAATGACGCGGTCGCCGGCGGCCAGTCCGCGCCTGATCTCGATTTGATTCGCTGAGCCGGCACCAAAGTCCACCGGAACGCGGACTGCTTCGTCTGATCCCGGCGAGAGTCTGAATATGCCGATCGTGGCGTTGTCGATGGCGAGCGCGGGCCGCTCGACGTACAACACGTCGGCCGCGCGGCCGATCTCGATCGTCCCCTCGACCGATTGATCTGCGCGTGCGCCGGGTGGCGGCTGCCGATCGAACGTGATGTCGACGGTGACCGTCCCATTCTGTACCGCGGGGTCGATCCGCGTGACGTGGCCCGGCACCGTGCCATGGCCGGTATCGATCTGCGCCTGCTGCCCGACGCGTAAGTCGCGCGTCTGCAGTTGCGGGACCTGCAGTTGTGCCGCGAGTTGCTTGGCATCGGCAACTTTTGCCAGCCGTGTACCTGCGGTGACGCGCTGTCCGGCTTCGACCAGCATCTCCTGCAGCACGCCGCCCACCCGGGATTGGACGCTGAGCGCCTGCACGTCGTTGCGGCGCAGCGAGACGAGCGCACGCGCCTGCGTCAGCCGCGCCTGCTGCGCCACCACCTGCGCTTCCAGGGAGCGCTGTGCCATCTGCACCCGATCAGCCGCCAGCTTGCTGCGCGCGGCAAGCTCGGCCGCTTTCGTCCGCGCGAGATCGAGCACAAGGGACGACGTCAAACCTTCCTTGGCCAGCTTCTCATCGATGCCAAGCTGCAACTGAGCCTGGTGCATCTCGGATGCGAGCGCCGCCGCCGCCGCCTGGTAATCCATGAGTTGCCCTTGGAAGCGCACGCGGACGTCGGTGAGGTTCGCTTCCGCGGCGCTGACCTCCGACTCCGCGTCGAGGGCGTTCCGTGCCACTTCCGGATTCGACAGCACGAGAAGCACCGTGTCCGGCGTCACTGGCGCGCCGGGAAGGACGCGCACCTGTTCGACGCGGCCGTCGGTTTGCGCGGCGATCCAGAGCACCTGCTGCGCCATCAGTGTGCCCATTGCAGTGACCCGCCGTACCAGCGGCCCGCGGCGAACGGTGTCGATCAAGACCGAGGAGCGGTCGATCGACGGCGCGGCCGGTTTGAGGCGCAGGCCGAGGGTAGTCACGGCGATGGCCAGGATGATGCCACCACCGGCAAGGATCGCGGTTCGCCGCGCCAAGCGCCCTGGTTTCTGTGTGCGAACAATATCCATGGAACTCTAACTATTTTGCGTGTTTTCCACCCGATTGTTCAAGCAGGCCTGCAACCAAGGCCGGGTTGGCTCCTATAAGAACCTATCGGTCCCGTCCGCTACGTACGTCCGGAATCAAAGCGTGTAACCTTTATGCATAACTATAGCCAACACATCAGGGCATAACACATGCATTCCGTCAATCCCCGATGCGCATGGACGGCATCGACGTTAGAGCCTGAAGGAGGAAGTCATGAATCGAATTCTCGCATTGCAAAGAATGGAACCCACTGGATTCGACATGGTCGGTCAGGATGTCGACAGCCTAATGGACAGCACCAGCAGCAATGACGGCTGCACCTGTTCCACGACGAGCTTCACCGGCTGCGTGCCGGCCACCCAACTCGCAATCACGCAGTAACGACGTTAGAGCGGCGTGCCCGATGGACCGGTCCTGTGGTCCGGTCCGTTTGTTTCTTTCCGTCTGCCCATGCGCATCATCACCTTTTTTCCGTCCTTCAAGGAAACACGCGATGCTCGTCGAAGCCGATGCCCTCTATCTTTACGCCAGTCCCGAATATTACGAGCCGATCGAACGCTACGTGCCGAACGACAGCGAGTTTCGGCAATGCGTCCGGCGCCTCCTGCCCGCCGATTGGACGATCGGCCGCACCGCCGTCTGGTACCAGGCGGTTCCTCCCGGCGCGTCCATCCCGCCGCAGGGGTGGAAGATCCACGTTTCGGCTACGCCCGGCAACGCGGCGCCGATCCTCACCACTGTGACTCGGATCCTGGTGCGCGAGAACGTCTCGTTCAAGTTCTCGGCCGATGCGAACATGCTTGTGCTGCAGAACGGCAAGCGATGGGCGCGCGGCGGCGCGGGAAAGTTCGTCACCATCTATCCGCGCGACGAGGCAGAGTGCGGCAGGCTTCTCGAGTCGCTCTACCGCGCGTTGTTCGGCTACCGAGGCCCTTACATCCTCTCCGACAGGCGCTACCGCGACAGCGGCGTGCTCTTCTACCGCTATGGCGGTCTGCAGAAGATGAATCGCCTCGACGTGACCGGGCGCCAGATTCCGATCATGCGCGACGTCGAGGGGCAGTTCGTCGACGACGAGCGCAATCCCTATTTTCATCTTCCGCCGTCGGTGCGCGATCCGTTCTCCAACGAGCCTGACGCGCTGCAGAACAGCCTCGGCGACAGTCCAGAGCTCCGCGGCGGCCGCTACACGATCCAATCCGCCATCGCCTTTTCGAACACCGGCGGCGTCTATGTCTGCACCGACAATGAAAGCGGCGAGAAGGTCATTGTCAAAGAGGCGCGTCCGCTCACCAACTGCACACGCCGCGGCCCCGACGCGGTGTGGACGCTCAAGAAAGAGCATCGTCTGCTGATGCTGCTCGAAGATCTGCAGATCGCGCCGCGGCCCATCGAGATGTTCCAGGAATGGGAGCACTTCTATCTGGTGGAATCGCTGCTCGACGGCGTCATTCTCCGCGCCTACATGGCCGCGCGCCTGGTGCCGCTCCGGGTCCGCCCCTCGGCGCAGGACGTGGCCGACTACGTGCAGCGCTTCTGCCGCGTCTACGCACGCATCGCCGATGTGATCGGCATGCTCCACGAGCGGCACATCGTCTTTACCGACCTCTCGCACTACAACGTGATGGTCGCCGGCGAGGCCGACGACGTCCGCCTCATCGACTTCGAAGGTGCGTACGAGCAGGATGTCGACATCCCGACGTTGCTCTACACCCCCGGCTTCACCACCAGGGAGGTGCTCGAACAAGGGCTGGCGCTGCCGGAAGACGATCTGTTCGGCCTCGGCAGCCTGATGATGGCCGGATTCCTTCCGATCAACGCCATCATGCCGATCGAATCCGCCGCGGCCACCCGTTTCCTCGAACACCTATGGCGCGATTACGATCTGCCCAAGGAGTTGATCGACCTTCCTCGCCGCCTCCTCTCGCTCAACCGCGCCGAGCGGCCCAAAGCGAACGTCGTCGCCGAAACGCTGCGCCGCGTCGCCGCGCGAAACGATTACCAGGTGCGTGTTCACGGCGCGGGCATTGATCCGCAGACTTGCCCGGAGATCGTCGATGGGATCATCTCGCATCTGCTGGCGTCGGCGGACTACACTCGCGACGATCGCCTCTTCCCCGCCGACCCGGCGGTATTCCAGACCAATCCGCTCAGCCTCGGCTATGGCGCGTGCGGTGTGGCGTATGCGCTGAAGGTGCTCACCGGCAGCGTTCCGGACGAAGTGCTCGATTGGATCCGGCGGCACGAGCTCTCTGAGACGGCATACCCGCCCGGCCTTTACACCGGACTCTCCGGTATCGCGTGGACGCTGCTCGAGATCGGATTGAAAGACTCGGCAAGCCGCGTGCTGCAGATGGCGCGCGAACATGCCTTGCTCTGGCAGTCACCGGACGTTTTCTACGGCGTCGCCGGATACGGGATGACCGAACTGCGTTTCTTCCTCGACGACGGCGACCGCTCGCACATTGACCGCGCCACCAGGGCGGGCGAGTTTCTCCTGCGGACGAAGGACGAAGATGAGAACGGCGTCTGGTGGAAATCGCAGGACTCGATCAGTTGCAGTTTCGCGCACGGCGCCAGCGGGATCGGCTACTTCCTCCTGGCGCTCTACTGCGCCGGCGGTGAGGAGTGCTGGCTCGACCTGGCGGGGCGGGCCATGGATTTCGTTGCCGCCAAGGCGGTCGATATTTCCGAGGGCGCCTTCTCCTGGCGCGCCCAGGAGGGGCGGCCGACCTACACGCCCTACTGGCGCTGGGGCAGCGGCGGGGTGGGCATGGCGTTGCTCCGCTACCGGCACGTCACCGTCGACCGGCGCTTCGACGAGCTGTTCCACAGAATGACTCTCGACTGCGATCGCAAGTACGCGATTTTCCCGGGGCGCTTCTTCGGGCTCTCCGGCGTTGCCGAGTTCTGTCTCGACTGGGCGCGCTTCGTCCCCGAGGAGGCGCATGAGGCCATGCGCCAGGCGCGCAAGGCTCTTGACGGCGCGCTGCTGTTTCACATGAAGCGCCCCACGGGCATCGCTTTCCCGGGTGAGACTCTGAGCCGCGTCAGTTGCGATTACGGCACCGGCAGCGCGGGCATCGCCCTTACGCTGCATCGGTTGCTGACCGGCGCCGGACCGGCTTTCATGCTCGATGAGCTGATGACGCCGCGCCAGGCGCGCGTGCCTGAGCCGCTGGAGGTGGTCGTCTCATGAGTTCTGAAAGGAAACCTCAGCCGGAATGGCGCTGGTTTGCCCGGGAGCTGCGTCCGGTCGCTGGGGCGCAGGCGGGCGGCGTGGCCCTGCTCATGGTGGCCACGCTGCTTTCCATCGTCGATCCCCTCATAGTGAAGTGGATCATCGACGACGGTTTACAGCGGCGGATGTGGTGGCCGGTGGTGGCCGCCGTGGCCGCGTTCTGCGCCGTCTACATCGTCCGGATGACGGTGATGAGCGCCGGCACGACCGTCATGGCCCGAACCGCGCATGTGGCCATGCGACGCCTCCGCCTGCGCATTCTCGACCGCCTGCAGGCGCGCGAGACCACGTTCTTCGAACAGCACAGCGCGGGCGATCTCGTGAATCGTCTTGAGCAGGAGATCGACCAGCTTCGCGAAGTGGCCTCCGATCTCTTCCCGGTTTTCGTGCGCATCGTCGTCGCCATCGGCGCCATCATCGTGATGATGGCCGTGCTCGACTGGCGGCTCGCGGCCATTTCCGTTCCGCTGGCGGTCTTGCTCGCCTTCGTGCGCGCGCGCTACAGCCCTTTGTTGGAAAAGGCGTCGCAGCAGACCCGAAACATGATCGGCGAGCGCGCTGGCTTTCTGACCGAATGTATCAGCGCGGCAGTCGAGTTCCAGCTTCTCTGCGCGGAACGCTTCGTCCGCCGCCGCTACGGGCGGCTCGTGAATCGCACGATCCGCACCTCGCTCGACCAACTGCGCACCGAGCTCCGCTACACGGTCCTGGCCCAGAGTGTCGTGACCATCGCCGCAGCCGCCGCGCTCCTCGCCGGCGCCTACGACGTCATCAAGGGAATCATGACCCTCGGCAGTTTCGTCGCCTTCTACGAGTACCTGATGCGGCTGTTCGATCCGCTGAGCGTCGCGGCCGCGACATTCGCGCGCCTCAAGCGGGCTGGTGGCAGCATCGTACGGCTGGCCGAGTTGGAGGATGCGCCGGTGCCGGCTGCCGACACCGAGGGTCCGGCCATCATTCCTCCCGCGGTCGGCGAGATGGTCTGCAGCGGCGTCCAGTTCGCGTACGGCACCGAGCCGGTTCTGCGCGGCGTGAACCTGCAGATCCGGCGCGGCGAAAAAGTTGCCGTGATGGGAAGAAGCGGGTCGGGCAAGAGCACGCTGGCCAAACTGCTCCTTCGCATCTATGATCCGTCGGCCGGCATGATCACGCTGAACGGCGTCGACGCGCGCAACATCCGCCGGCGCGATCTCCGCCGACTCGCCTCCTTCGTTCCCTCCACGCCCGCGCTGCTCCGGGGCTCGATCTACGACAATGTCGTTCTGGGCTGGAGTCGTATCGATCACGCCGAGCTGACGCGTCTCGCGGCCATCGCCGGCTTCGATTCGGTGGTGCTGCGCTACCCTGACGGATGGAATCACGAGCTTGGTCCGGCCGGGGCAGGGCTCTCGGAGGGCGAGAAGCAGCGCCTCGGCATTCTTCGCGCGCTCGTACGTGGCGGCGACGTGCTCATCCTCGACGAGGCCAGCGGCGCCCTCGACAGCAAGACCGAGGATGCATTGCTGGACCGGCTCCGCGATTATGCGCGCGACCGGCTGGTGCTGTTCATCACGCACCGCCTCTCACCCGCGCAATGGGCGGACCGGCTTCTGATTCTGAGCGAGGGGGAGCTGGAAGTCTCCGACAACCGGAACGTCGAGCACTTCCCGATCGCCGGCGCGGCGACGTGACGGATCCTTCGTCAGCGACGATGCCGGCTTCCGCGGATCGCCAGTTTGCGCCTGCCAGGGGCGCGTGGCCGACGTTGGCCGTGTAAGGAAAGGCCAATCCGCGATGCCCTGCGCAAATGCGCGGGGCGGTGGAGAGTGGCGTTAGACGAGAGACCTACGGCACGTCGATGTGGTTGACGACCTTCTTGACGCCGGTGACCTTCGCCGCGTCGTCGTACGCTTTCCGGCGGTCTTCCGCGGTCGGCAGGTGGCCCGTCAGCGTGACGACGCCGTCGGTGACATCGACATCGACGCTCACGTGATCGGCCACAAGATTCTTCTTGATCTCGGTCGCGATGGTCGTATTGTCGAGCGACTTCGGAGTCATCCGGTTCCAGTTCGAGCAGCCGAGGGCCGTGATCAATGCCACGGACATGATGGTGGAGATGAGTAACTTCTTCATTTCGATGTTTCTCCTGACACAGCCGCAGAGCAACAGGCGGGCCAGAGGCGCTGAACAGCGGATGGGAGCGCTTGCCGTAGCGTGAAAGGAAGCGCAGGCTTTGCGGATGTCCGACGCCGAGGCCACCACCAAAGGAACGATCCTGCGCAGTCTGCTCAAGTTCGTGGCAGGCGATCTATCGCCGGCACAGTATGGCCGCGCTCTCGCGGCGCTCTCGCCCGCGGACCGGCAGATCGTCGAACAGGGCTCGATCCTTCCGACCCAGAAGATCTCCGAATTCACGCTCAACCGGCTGACCGTCGAGGCGGCCAGAGCAAAGGGGGAGTCCCTCGAATCGTTCGGACGCCGGGCAGGCCGGGCGGAGATGGCCGATTCTGTCGGCGTCTATCGCTTCCTCACCTTCGTCCTCACACCGGCCGCGCTCTTGCGCAAGGCGTCCACACTTTGGAGCGCGGTTCACAGCCATGGGCAGCTCATCGTCGAGGACGAGTCCAGGAGCTCCGCGCGTGTGAGGCTGACCGGGTTTCCCTCCGAGGAGGCGCACTGCGCACGGCTTTCGGGCTGGTTCGAGAAAGCCGGCGCGATGACCGGCGCCAGGAACGCCCGGGCCACACACGATGTCTGCATGGTCCGTGGTGCGGCCGAGTGCCAATGGCAATTGACGTGGTGATGTCGCTCGATCCGATAGGAACCTCTGTCCACCTGCAGTCCACATCGCAGGCCAAGATTGCTCTGTTCCGGTCCCTCTTCCGCGGGCGCGACGATATTTACGCGCACCGCTTCGAGAGCCGGAAAACGGGGAAGGCCGGGTACGCGCCTGCCTGTGGCAACGAGTGGATCCGAGGGATCTGCGAAAAGCCGCGGATCAAGTGTTCCGACTGTCCGCACCAACGCTTTCTTCCGGTGACCGATGATGTGATCCGGTTTCACCTGTCGGGCCGCGACGACGCCGGCCAGCCGTTTGTCGCCGGCGTCTATCCGATGCTTCGCGACGAGGCGTGCTTCTTTCTGGCGGCTGATTTCGACAAGACAGGCTGGCGCGAAGATGTGGCCGCATTCGCCGAGACATGCCGGCAACTGGAACTTCCGGTTGCCGTTGAGCGCTCGCGTTCCGGCCAGGGTGGCCATGTGTGGCTCTTCTTCGAGGAGGCCATTCCAGCCGCGCTTGCACGCAGGCTCGGTTCGCACATCCTGACGGAGACGATGGAGCGTCGTCCCGACGCCGGCCTGGACTCATACGACCGGTTCTTTCCGAACCAGGACACGCTGCCGCACGGTGGGTTCGGTAATCTGATCGCGCTGCCGCTGCAGAAGCAGGCGCGCGAGCGCGGCAACAGCGTTTTCCTCGATGACTCGCTCGTTCCGTACCCGGACCAATGGGCGTTTCTGTCGACAGTGATCAGGATCGGCCGGTCTCGAGTCGAGGCCATCGTGCGCGACGCCGAGCGAGCCGGGAAGATCGTGGGCGTGCGTTTTCCACCTGCTGACGAGGACGTGGACGAGCCGTGGACGGCCCCGCCTTCGCGGCATCGGAAAGAGCCGGCGATCGTGGGGTTGCCCCGCACTCTCGAGGTGGTTCTCGGGAACCAGATCTATATTGCCAAAGAGGCATTGGTTCCCGCGCTCCGAAACCGGTTGCTCCGGCTCGCGGCCTTCCAGAATCCCGAGTTCTACAAGGCGCAGGCGATGCGGCTGCCGACGTATGACAAGCCGCGTATCATCGCCTGCGCTGAGGATCATCCTCAGCACATCGGATTGCCACGCGGATGCCTTGACGATCTGCTGGAACTGCTTTCGGACCTGAAGATCGCTCCGATCGTCCGGGATGAACGTTTCGCCGGTAAGCCTCTCGCTGCGACGTTCCGCGGAGAGCTCCGGCCTGAACAGAGGATTGCGGCCACTGCCATGCTGGCGCACGAGACCGGCGTGCTGTCCGCCACGACCGCATTCGGAAAAACAGTCGTTGCCGCATGGCTCATCGCACAGCGTGGCGTCAGTACGCTCGTTCTCGTGCATCGGCGGCAACTGCTCGACCAGTGGGTGGAACGGCTGTCAGCATTTCTGGACTTGCCGGCGGCTGGAGTCGGTCAGATCGGCGGTGGGCGGGATCGAGCCAACGGCCTGCTCGACGTGGCCGTCATTCAAAGCCTCGGCCGGAAGGGCGTGGTCGATGATCGTGTCGGCGACTACGGTCACATCATCGTGGACGAATGTCATCACCTGTCGGCATTCAGCTTTGAACGGGTGGCCCGCGGTGCGAAGGCTCGGTTCGTCACCGGCCTGTCAGCGACCGTTGCCAGGAAAGACGGTCATCATCCGATCATCTTCATGCAGTGCGGCCCGATCCGCCATCGAGTGAGCGCGAAGGCGCAGGCCATCGCGCGGCCTTTCGAGCACACGGTGTTCGTCCGTCCGACGGCGTTCGAGGCTGCCAACATCGAAGAGGATCAGCGAGCGCAGTTCCAGACCCTGTACCGCGAGCTGATCGGCGATGAGGCGCGAAATCGGTGCATCTGCGACGACGTCATCGAGGCAGTACGCGACGGACGGTCGCCGCTCGTCCTGACCGAGCGCAACGATCATCTCGATCGCCTGGCCAGCCGCCTTTCCGGAAGCATTCGCCATCTGCTCGTGCTTCGGGGCGGAATGGGGAAGAAGCAACGACAGACTGTCGCTGACCAATTGGAAGGCATCCCACCGGATGAGGACCGCGTCCTGCTGGCGACCGGCAAGTACATCGGCGAGGGGTTCGACGACGCACGGTTGGATACTCTCATGCTCACGCTTCCGGTGTCGTGGCGCGGAACCATCGCCCAATACGCGGGGCGGCTGCATCGCCTCTACGACAGCAAGCGCGAGGTCCGGGTGTACGACTACGCGGATCTCAATGTGCCGATGCTGGCGCGGATGTTCGATCGGCGTTGCCGGGGCTACGAGGCGGTTGGCTATACGATCGTCCTTCCGGCGAGTGCGGTTCCCGGTTGGCCTGCCGCCGTCCCGCTCCCCGCCGATCCAGGTTGGAAGCACGACTACGCCGCCAGCGTGCGCAGACTGATTCGTGATGGAGTCGACGCGCCGCTGGCGAATCTGTTCGTTAACGCGGCGCGCCGCGTCGGTCCGGAAGCGGAGGGCGTTGACCGGGCCCGTAGCGCGTCCGAGGCGTTCCTTTATCGACGACTGGAGACCTTGAATGAGACTCGTGGACGGTTTGTGCTGAACGCTGATCTGTCGATCCCGTTCGATGGCCGCGGCCAGATGGAAGTCGATCTTCTGTGCACGGACTCCCGTCTCGTGGTCGAACTGGACGGCGCGCAGCATCTCTCGGATGCCACTGCCTACCGGCGCGACCGGCACAAAGATCTGTTGCTGCAGGAGAACGGCTACTGGGTGTTGCGCTTTCTCGCCGAGGACGTGGGGAAGGATCTCGATGCAGTTCTCGACGCGATTCTGAGTGCGTTGGCAAACCGCCAAAGACGACTGTCATGACAACGTACGATCATCACAGGCCGGCACGTTGTAGTTTCGAGATGAGTGAGGGCTTGCGCGCGTGTTCCGTCCGCAAAACCTCGAGTCGGCCCAGGAAGCTCGATTCACTGCTGTGCTTTCCTGCCAGATCGTGCAGATCGACGAGCAGGACGACGGCGCGGTCGTAGCTCGCGGGCTGTTTCGTCGCAATCAGGCTATCGATCTCTATCCATACAGCCGGCTCTCTCCGTGCGAGATCGTCGAGATATTTCGCGCGTGCCGATGCCGCCTCTTGCTCGCGCCGTGTCTTCTCGATCGCGGCTCGCGCTGCCGCGATGCGCCGCCGTTCATCGCCGGCATCCCGTGCAGCGCTCAGCAGGGTGCCGACAGTCCTCGCCGTGCGAGGCTCGGCGACGTCCCGATTACCGATCAGGCGCGGAAGCTCGGCGGCGAGAGCAGGTTCTTCGGCGGCGATGAATCGTTCCAGGTAGTCATCCCGCTCGGGCACTCGACTGTCCGGCAATCCACTTCTGAATCGCTTCGCGAGTGAGCGTCGCCGCGGTCATTGGAGGACTGTCAGCGGCAGCGACGTCGAGCAAGTCGGCGTCTATTCGGAGGAAATCGACCAGGCGCTCCAGCGATCCATCGAGATCTCCGAGTCCCGGTGGAACCGGTGGCTCGACCTCCTCGTCCTCGAGCTCGCCTGTCTGTGCAGAAAGAAGCCAGCCTATGTACAGACTCCGGAGATCGCCTGCAGCGATCTGTGCGCGAATTGGGATCAGCGCCGAAAGCGCGTCGCTTTCGTCAGGCCATTCGTCGATCTCTTCATCATGTGAGGCGAACGTGAGGATCGTTTTCCCTTTCTGCTCGCGTACGGATGCGGACTCACTGACGCAATAGAGATCCGCCGTCCTCTTGTCGAGCAGACTCGAGGGCAGCCGCAGCTTGAGGATGTTCGTTCCCCAGTTCGCGAAGTAGAGGAACGCATCGAAGTACCTGTCCATCCACGCGTCTTCGTCTCCCTTGAAGTCGCCCCACTGATAATCGTTCACGAAACTCGTTGATGTGATCCGCGCGCGAGTCGAGAAAGATCGCAACAAGGCCACCTCGCCGGAGGTGAGGCGCCGGTCGATGGCCAGGAACTCGTAGTACTGGTATTCGCTCATCGATCTGCGTGCAGTTTAGCGTCTCCATCCTTTCATCTTGTTTGCTTGTCGCATGCTTGGTCTCTATCAGAGTCTCGAATGCCGTCGTCGGCATGACTGCCGAGTTATACTCGGTCATTCCTTAGTGTGGAGAGCAGAGATGTCGCGTGCGGGCCTACGGCTTGCCGCCGTGGTCGTTGCCGTCGTGGGAACGATCGCGATGGTCGTCGTTCACAGAAAAGCAGACCCTTGGCACGATCTGATCGCGGCGGCGAATACGCTCGATTCCCGTCGAATTGAGGGGCGTCTCGCACAATCCTTCGATTACCGGCCTCTCGGTGAGGCGCGTGGCGCGGCGACCGCGATTCAGACGCTTCGCGACACGGCCCGGGAGTGGTACGGCCAAGGGCGGCCTGATGGGTCGGTGAATGCCGGACGTCTGGCCAGCTCCGCTCTTCTGATGACAGGACAGGAGAAGCAGGCTTTTTCAGTCCTCGGCGGTTTACTTCGTCGCGGAACGGACGAGCCGGATCTCCAGGTTGTGATTCAGAAGTCCACCGACGCCGGCCTCCTGACCGATTTCAGTGCCGCCGCATTGCAACAATCGGCAGATGCGCAGAATCTCCTTCTGGCCTATGAGGCAGCAGACCGCGCGTGGCAACTCGCACACGCACCCGCCGCTGCATGGAATCGGGCCATCGCCGCCGACCGCATCGGTATGCGCGCCTTCGCCGCGCGGGCATGGAGAGAGGTCGTGGCAAAGGAACCGTCGTCGAGCTGGGCTCACGAGGCCGAGATGCGACGACGTGCAGCGGTTCAACGCGCGACGGCGGCGCCGGATGTCTCGCTTGAGCTGTTCTTCTATCGTCAATTGATCATCCGAGCGATGGCTGGTGAGACACTCACCGACGTCCTCTCCGGCGACCATCTCGCTTCGGACGCCGCCGAGTCTTTGCGAAGTTTGCCCAAAGCCGATCGCCAACGCCTGAACGCGGCGCTTACCGCGTATATCCGAGGGCGCGATTCGTTCGAGAGGAATGAGTACGAGGACGCGCGGAGGGCATACGCCATTGCCGAAGCGGAGCTCGGCTCACTGCACGTGCCGCTCGTTCTGATTGCCCGCGATCAACGGATCCGAAGCGAATGCTCGCAGGGGAAACGGGGCTGTGTCGAGGCGATGCGCGCATTCCGGCGGGATGTCTCCGCTTCCGGACGGTATCCATGGCTCGCCGCGCGCAGCGCTTACGGCGAGGGTCAGGTGCTGTACCGCAAGGGACACATCTACGAGGCGACGGAGCATCTGCAGCGCGCGCTCAACGAGTTCGAAAAGTTCGGTGATGAGACGTCCGCCGGCTTCATGCATGTGTTGCTGGCGAACGTTTTCGCGGCCGGCGGTGAGAGCGATCTGGCGTTGCGGCATTTTCTCAACGGCCTGGCGTGCCGCACGCCGGCCATTCTCGATCGGCGGCGGAAGATGCTCGAGGACGCGATCATGTTCATGCTTCGTCATGGATATCTGGCCACGGCGGAGCTTCTGCTCGATGATTTAGCTGCTTCGTCGACGACTGACGCGTCCAACGTGAACGAAGCAATGCTACGCGGCGTCGTCGCCTTCCGGCGTGGCGATCGACGCGCGGCATCGCTTTACTTCGCCCGAGGGCATGCGCTGCTTCATGCCGTGAGAGATGACGCCTCGCGCTCTGACGTTGAGTTCCGGCTCGCAATTGCAGAGGCAGGCTCGAGGATGGTCTCACCGAATCCGATCATCGGTGAGCTGGATGCCGCAATTGCTGCTTATGAAGGGACGGAGTATTCCGTCTGGCTGCCGCAACTCCTGACGGAACGTGGGGCGGCATGGGAGCGCACGAACGAGCTCGCACGCGCGGAGAGCGACTATCGCCGCGCAATCGATATTTTGGAGTCGCGAGAGCCGCGCATCGACGAGACTGTTCTCGCTCTAGGCATCGTTGCCGCGAATGAATCACCATTCGATCGGGCTATTCGTCTCCTGTTGCGACAAGGCCGGATTGCCGGGGCTTTGTCAATCGCCCAACGATCCACTGCTCTGCGCATTTCCTCATTGCACGCTCGCGGTGCCGGCGTGCGCGATGCGTTTCGGCAGTCGCGTGCCGGCGGCGACGGGGTTGCCGATATGCAGAGTGTGTTGCAGTCTGGTCAGGTTGCCGTTGCCCATCATCTGCTGCGTGATGAACTGGTCACGTGGATCGTCACCAAGGGAGCGATCCGCGCGATACGGCGGCCGTTGCGGATGAAAGAGCTGGTCCAGAGTGCCGATCGGCTGAGCGGCTGCGCCGCTCGTCGATCATGCAACGACGAAGCTGCCGTCGAGAGTCTGTCGGACGCTTTACTCCGCGCATGGATCGACACGATCCCGCGCGGCGCCACACTGCTGATCCAGCCGCCGGCGGAGCTGGAAGCTGTTCCTTTCTCGATGTTGAAAACGCGCGCAGGAGAGCGCCTGATCATGCGAGACTCGCTGGCCACGGCACCCAGCTTGCGCGCGTTTGCCCGTGCTTCACTCGTCGACGGGATGCGCGCCGGCTCCGTATCGGCATTCTTCGCGGCGGCCCCTGCGCCCGGAGGGAATCTCGACCCGCTTCCGCTCGCGGTCGGCGAAGTGAACCGTGCGTCGCGGTTATATGCACGAGCGCTGGCCGAGATTCACGCGACGCGTGCGACGTTCCTCAACCGCTCGCCCTCATTCCCTATCGTTCATTTCGCGGGTCACGTCGTGGTCAACGCGGCGCGTCCGTTGTTTTCCGCACTCGTCTTCGAGAACGGCGAGATGTTGTACGTGCACGAGCTGGATGAGCGTTCGTTCGCGAATGCGCGCCTGATCGTTCTCTCCGCCTGTGACACGGGACGTTCGCCGCGTCCGACGATGAGCGTGGCGAACGCGCTCCTCAGCCAGAACGTGCCGTCCGTCGTTTATACACTCTGGCCGGTGTCAGATGACGCGGCGGAAGAGTTTGCGATCGCATTTCACCGGGCGATCGTCACGGGTAAAACGCGTGCCGATGCGGTGCGCGACGCGCAACTCTCGTTGATGCTGAGACGGCCCAATGAGACCGGTGCGTGGGCGGCATTTGCGCTTGCAGGCACGCCGGGTTCATTAGTGGAAGCAGAGAAAGGAGAGAAGATATGAGCGAGAGTGAAACACCGGATAAACGTGAATTGAGAATCGTCTTCGACGGGGTCATTGCCGTCGGGCCGCCACCCGACCGGGATGAAGTGAAAACGGGGCCATTTTTCGGAGTGATGGCGCGCTCGACCCGGCGGCTGTCCGACCGGTCGCGGCGCTTGAAAGAGAATCCCCCCAAGTATATTCCGGTGCATGTGCCCACGGTTTACACCACCATGGTTCCTGCCAGCGACAGTCGCCCTCCTGACGAGGTGTTTCAACTGTCGAAATTTCACCCCAAGTGGTACATCTGGCATCCGCAGCGCGAGCGAATGGAGTTCCGTTTCGATAGCGACGGAACGCCAGGTGACCTAAAGTTCAACGATCGTGGGAGCCATGCGCGGACCGGACCGTTCGGCCAAGTCAAGATCCATGACATCGAAATGGCTCCGGATGCCCGCCAGATTTGCCCGGAGCGAACCTACCTTCTCGACGGCCTGTTGACTGCGCCGGCTGCCGACGCTCCGGTGCGAGAGGAAGCCGCGGCGCAGATTCTGGTCCCCTGGGGAAGAATCCTCGCTGGCGGTAACTTTGACAAGGCAGACGGCGTCGATGTTGTATTCGATCCGGCCCGAGTCTCCTCAGAACCAAAGACGGTCGTACCGAATGTGGTTGTTTCGGCGGATGTCGCGCAGGTGGAGATCGCCATGTTTTCGCTCGACACCGGCGAGAGGCTCGACTCGCTGAAGTTCGATGTCATTGAAGATGCCGAGCTGTGGGTTTCCAACGGGGATCCCAGCGATACCGCGATCGACCTGGATGCTCTGAGCAGAGATATCTTGAAAGCGGAATTCGGGCGTAACGCGGATAAGCTCCTCGACGAGTTTCACAATCACTTCAACGGGCTTCTGCGGGTAAGGGCCGAATCGGATGATTTCAAAAGATTTCTTGGGAACATCTTCACCGGCGGAGGAGCAATGGTTGCGCCGAGCGTCGCGAGCAATCAATTCGTACGATCGAGCGACGTCGACATCGACTTCGAGCTTTTCTACACAATCGTCGAGGGCCGGGACGACGGTCGCGGGTTATCCGTTCCCAGGAGACCAGGAGGTAAGCCATTCATTGGACCGAATTGCCTCTGCGAGTTGGTGAGATGTCGCGAGGACCTGAAACTGATATCAAACGACGATAACCGTTAAGTATCTCCAGGTAGCCACCTGAGGTCGCGGGTTCGAATCCCGCGACCGCTCAATTCAACCACGTACCGGTTGGGCTTCGGCAGTTGATGGCGATGCCGGATACGTATCCGATTCAGACGTTGATCCGTGAATATCGGATCGGCGGCGACGGTCCGATGTTGCCTTCGCAACAGCCTGGCACCGAGGAGTGCTGCAGAGGCTCGGTTCGCTGCCGCTGATCGTGCAACCGGGCGAACGGTGTGACCAACGCGGGGTCCGAGATCTTTTCGATTCATTCGGCAGTTGTGGCTTCGGCATGGCTGTCGTCACCATCGACAACTAAATGATTTTGGCAACAACAGAACATTATAAAGTTCTGCAAGAACGAAAAATCATTCCGGCGGAACGAATTTTCCTTCCGGTGGAGCGTTTGGACGTTCTCGCGGAACCAAATTTCGTTCTGCAACAGCGTTTTTTGGTTCCGGAGGAGCGGCCGAGTCGTCCGCGGGAAACGAAATTGGTTCCGGCAGAACCGTATACTGTTCTGCAGGAACAACGTTTGATTCCGACAGATCATGATGATGTTCTGCAAGAAGAGATTTCGTTTCCGGCGAACCGCTGGGCGTCACCGCCGGCGGGCCATCGGGGAGACTTATCCAGGTAGAGCGTAGCCCTGGGACCGCGGGCGTCTCGACCGCGTCGTTCCCGGCAACATCCTGCCACTTGCAGGCGCGGTCGGGACGCCCGCGGTCCCAGGGGGGCTATCGCGCCGGTTTCCGAGCGTTGTCCATTTCTCACCCGCCGAGGGCGGCCAGGTTGTTGCGCGCACGCGTGAAGGCGGGGTCGACCTCCAGCGCGGTCTTGTAGGCGGTGGCGGCGTCATCGCGGAATCCGAGCGATTGCAACGACCAGCCGATGTTGTTGTAAGCGAGGGGAGTGCGTGTGTAGCGCACTGCCGCGCGATAGGCCACCGCCGCCTCGGCGTGCCGGTTCGCCCGCGTAGCCGCCCACCCCTGATCGAAGCAGGCCCGGTAGGAATCGCAGCGGGCGTCGACGCTCGCCGTCGGATCGATGGCGTGGATCGCCGTGGCCAGGGATGCCGCGCGCGCCGTGTCGCCGCGTGCGATGGCTACCTCGAGGGCCATCATCCTCGGCGGCATCCAGGTCGGCGCCAGGCGTGCCGACTCGGCCAGATGCGGCTCCGCTTCCACGCCGCGGCCGCGCTGGAGGAGCCAGCGTCCGTAGTAGAAGTGGGAGTTGCGGTCGGCGCTGATGGCCACGGCCCGCGTCAGGTACCGCTCGGCCTCATCCTGCTGCCCGAGCGCGGCGGCAACGATGCCGCGGTTGATCTCCAGCGTGCTGTAGTTCGGCGTGAATTGCGCGGCGTGATCGAAGGCGCTCTTCGCCGCGGTGTAGCGTCCTGCTTCCATCTGCGTCAGGCCGTAGTTCATCCATCCGCGTCCGTTGCGCGGGCTTTTCTCGGTGACGTCGCGCCACAGCGTCTCTTCCGTCAGCCAGGCGCGATTCCGGACGCGCGTGCCGTAGGCGAGAGCGACGGCCACGATCACGATCGCGGCCATGGCGTAGCGCCGCAGTTTCGGATGGCGCCGGGCGATGATCTCCACGCTCCAGACCGCGGCCGGGGCCATCCCCATCAGCGGGAAGAAGAGGCGGTGCTCGTTGGCCACTTCGGCGAGCGGAACGATGCTCGACGTCGGAAGGAGAGTGATGGCGAACCAGGCCAGGCCGAACGAGACCGGCGCAAGCTCGGGCGTGCGCGCCAGCCGGGCGATGGCGATGCAGAGGAGAATCACGAAGGCGAGGCCGGCCAGGGCATTGGTGTCGTACCAGTGCGGGAGCAGCTCGAGATCGGTGTCGGCGCTCAGGCCGGCGGGGAGCAGCGCCAGCCGGGCGTAATGCAGCCAGACGTACGGTTGCGTCATCAGGTAGGCGATGCGCGATCCGCCGCCGGCGATCCACTCCGGCGCGTTCATGCGGTTGAGGGCGATGAGCAGGACGCCTCCGGTGACGAACGACGGGATCGATGCGGTCAAGGCCTCGCTCCACCGCCTCCGTTCGATGACGCGCACCCAGGCCATCACGACGCCGGCGAAGATCACCACGGGAGCCTTGGCCAGGGCGCCGAGCGCGAGGGGAATCAGATAGAGCAGCCATTTGCGCCGCGCCGGCCAGTGGATGAAGACCGCGAAGGCGCCGAGGAATCCGATGGCGGAGAGCAGCTCGCTGCGGCTGGAGAGAAAGTTCATCGTCTCCGTGTTTGCCGTGTGCACACAGAAGATCGCGGAGGCGGCGACGGCGAGCAGCGCGTAATCGCGCCCGAACAGATGCCAGTAGACGATGGCCAGCAGGATGGCGGTGACGAGCAGGAGCAGGAGTTGCGTGGTGTGGAACGGCACCGGATCGAGCGAGTGTCTGGCGGCGTAGTCGACGGCGAAGCTCAGCGTGACCAGCGGGCGATAGGTGGCGTTCGCCGGCTGGCTGCTGAACGTATGGGCGTCGGTGAAGAAGCGTGGCCAGTTCGCCAGCGAGCGGATCGACGGGTTCTCGACGATCACATGATCGTCATCGAAGTGAAAGGAGTTGTGGAAGAAGTTCGCGTATGCCGCGAGGACGAGAATGAACGCGGCGACCGACGCGAGGATCAGGCGGTTGCGCGGCGCGGTTGCGATGAGCATTGTGGAAGGCTATTGAATGACTCATGGAAACTCTGTTGCGGCGCGCACGGCCTGGTGTGACGACGCAGCGCAGCCGAGAAGCCAGCGCGCCGGCAAGTGCCGCGAGGCACAGACAAGAGTGTCTGTGCCACATTTTCCGTCGATATTGCGGAAGTGTTGGAGTCTTCGCCGGATCCAATGTGGCACAGACACTCTTGTCTGTGCCTGGCGGCGAAGCCGCGCATTCGCCGGCTGAAGCCAGAGACTACAATTTCGCACATGGCGTTCCTCAGATGATTGCGATGTCCAACAACAACGGCCGGCGCCCGAGGGCGCCGGCCGGGAGGTACAGCGGAACAAGGCTCAGTTGTTGTTCAGCACAACGTACATGAAGTCCTTGTTCTTGCTGCCGGAGATCGTGAACGCTCCGTCTGCCTGCGAAACGACGGCAAGCGGGTCCGAGCCGGATCCATGGATGTAGTTCACGAGGATCACGCTCGTGTACTTGACGTTGGAGTCATAGACGGTCAGCGTCACGGGGGTCGATCCGGGTCCATTCGGAAGCGTCAGCGCGCCGGCGTTCATCGTTACGCCGGGGCCTCTGTCGCCCTGCGGCCCAGTAGGTCCAAGCGGTCCAATGCCACCAGGGGATCCAGTGTCGCCCTTCGGTCCAGTCTCGCCTTGCGGTCCGGTGTCGCCCTTGGGTCCGGTGATGCCTTGCGGTCCGGTCTCGCCTTTGGGTCCAGTCTCGCCGTTCGGTCCGGTGTCACCTTTGGGTCCGGTGATGCCTTGCGGTCCAGTTTCGCCTTGCGGTCCGGTCTCGCCTTTGGGGCCAGTGATTCCTTGCGGTCCGGTCTCACCTTTCGGTCCGGTGTCGCCGTGCGGTCCGGTCTCGCCCTTGGTTCCGGTGATGCCCTGCGGCCCGGTTTCGCCTTTGGGTCCGGTCTCACCTTTGGGTCCGGTGATTCCTTGCGGCCCGGTCTCACCTTTCGGTCCGGTGTCGCCGTGTGGTCCGGTCTCGCCCTTGGGTCCAGTGATTCCTTGCGGTCCGGTCTCACCTTTCGGTCCGGTGTCGCCGTGCGGTCCGGTCTCGCCCTTAGGGCCGGTAATTCCCTGTGGTCCGGTCTCACCTTTCGGTCCGGTGCTGCCGTTCACGCCAGGTTCGCCCTGCGGTCCGATCGGGCCGGGGGCACCGGCAAGCGGCACAGTTGGATCGGGGAGGAAATACCCGATGATGTCGACCGTCAGGTCGGCCCCGGCGTCGAGTGACTGCAGGCCGAACGTGCCGAAGGTGTTGTAGGGGATAGGCCCATGCGACAGCATGACGCCCGCCTCGTCGGTCACTTCCTTCCCTGGCGTGATGGCCACGACCGGGAGTTGTACGGTATCGCTCAACTCCGGATTGAAGGCCACGATGCGGCCCAGTCCCGTGCCGTTGGACGTCGTCACGCGGATGGCCACGGCCAGCGCGGCGTCAGGGACGATGGTGGCACAGGGGTTGATGAAGTTTTCGGTGAGAGACGCCCCATTCACGGGATAAAGGCGCTGCTCGTTCGGTCCCAATGCCGGGCCGCCCCACGGTGCGCCGTAGTGATCGGCCTCGAGCGTGCTGACCAGACGGCACGGCGGCAGTTCCTGGAACGTCGATGGGGGCATCAGATGCGTGCTGCCCTTGAACGTGACCTGCAGGGCCGTGCGAACCCGCACGCCGGGAATCGTCAGCGCCGGCTGGCCGGCCGTGGTCGTTTGTTGCGCGAGCGCCAGGCCGGCAAGCCCGATCGCAACCATTGCGATCAGAAGCGCTGGCGCGAGAATCCGTTTGCTGTTTCTCATGTCGCTACCTCCTTCTCGAGTGACAGAAGCTGATGGAAGGATTGGTCGGCGAGGAGAAAGGGGAAAGGTCAGCGGTAACAATGCGGCAGGTCGGATCTCGCAGACGTGACGTGTTGATGGTCACATGGCTGGCGGAGAGGCAAAAAAACCTCTGTGGTTGAATTCCTTTAGACGCTCACTCCAGCCGGAACAACGGCTCGACGATCACGTCGCACTTCACGGAGTTGGCCACCAGGCAGGTGTCGTGGGCTTTGGTCATGATCTCGCGAGCCGCCCCGAATGATTCCTGATCGAACAGGGTGACCACCGGCGCCATGACGACGCGCGTGAAGTGGTAGGAGATCTGATCCCACTCCAGCAACCCCTCGGACGAGCTCTCGTACGTACCGAACGACAGTCCCCGTTTTTCGGCCAGACCGACGAAGGTCAGCATCAGGCAGACCTCGATCGACGCCACGAAGAGATCCTCCGGCGTCCAGTGTCCCGCTTCCCCCTTGAACTCGGGGGGACTGCTGACCCAGATCGGAGGCTTTCCCTCACCGGTCAAGGTCCCGGTGCGGCCTTTCACCTCCCCGACATTCGTATGGTAGGTAAACGATTTCGGACGGATCCGCGGCGGGGTGAGTGTGGTGGTCATGAGAAGCCTCCATGCAACTCTTACTCCGATGCCGGTGAGGGTGCAACGGCGGACCGCACACGCCGAGCGTGCCGGCCGTCACGGTTTGCCGGTCAGGGCCTCGGAGAGCGTGACCAGGAGTTGTTCGGCCGTGTAAGGATTGGTCAGGATGTGGGTCACGCCCGTCCTGGCGATTTTCGACATCGATGCCGCGGAGGGATTCCCCGTGGTGGCGATGATCCGGACGCCGGGCACCATCCGATTCAGGGCAGCGATGAGCGCGGCGCCGTCGATGACCGGCATGGCCATGTCGGTCACGACCAGGGCGATGTCGGCGTGGCGGCGGGAGAAGACGCCGATGGCCTGCGCTCCATCTTCCGCGGTGAGCACTTCGTAGCCGAAAACCTCGAGGGTCTGTTTGGTGATGCTCACCACCGACGCGTCATCATCGACGACGAGGATCAATTCGCCGTTTCCGCGAGGCGGGCCGGTTTCCTCGGGGATCACCACGGCCGCCTGCTGCTCCGGACGGGCGGGGAGATGGATGGTGAACGTGCTCCCTTCGCCGGCGTTGCTGGAGACGCCGAGGAATCCGCCGTGGCTGCTGATGATCCCCTGCGCGGTCGACAGCCCGAGGCCGGTGCCCTTGCCGACTTCCTTGGTCGTGAAGAACGGATCGAAAATGCGGTCGAGGATCTCCCTCGGCATCCCTTCTCCGGTGTCGGTCACTTCCAGGACGACCTGCGGTCCGCCGTTCGAACTTCCTTGAGTGAGTGCATCGCGGTCGCTGATCTCTCGGTTCGCGGCGGAAATGATGAGCTGGCCGCCCCGCGGCATGGCGTCGCGCGCATTGACGCAGAGATTCAACAACACCTGGGTCAGTTGCGTGGCGTCGCCGGTGACCGCGCTGAGGTCCGGGGCCATCGAGACCTCGAGGGTGATGTCCTTGGGGAAGGTGCTGGTGATGATGGCCTCGATCTCGCTCACGATGTCGGCGAGCTGCACCGGCTCCCGCGACGTCTCGCTGCCTCGGGCGAACAGGAGCACCTGCTTCACCAGATCGCTGCCACGCCTGACGCTGCGCTCGATGTTGTTGATCGCTTTCAAGCTGGCCTCGTTCGGATCGAACCGTTTGAGCAGCGTCACGCCCATGAGAATCGGCAGGAGCAGGTTGTTGAGATCGTGCGCGATGCCGCCGGCCAGCGTCCCCAGACTCTCCAGGCGCTGGGTGCGCAGGAGTTGCTGCTCGAGACGAACGCGGTCGGTGACGTCTTCGGCGATGCTGGCCGTGCCGATGACCTCTCCGGAGGCCGAGTACATGAGCGAGTTGTTCCAGCGAAGGAGCCTTCTGTGGCCGGAGCGCGTGACGATCTCGTGCGTGGTGTGCCGGAGGTCCTGTCCCTCGGCGAGCAGCACCGCGAACCGGCTCTGAGCCTCATCGCCTCTCTCAGGAGGAACGAATCGTTCGAACCAGTTGACGCCGATCACCTCCTTGCGCTGCCAGCCGGTCAGACGGAGAAAGTAGTCATTGCAATAGGTGATGCGGGCCTCGCGATCGATGATCACCGAGACGAGGTCGAGGTTGTCGAGCAAGTCGCGGAACTGGCGCTCGCTCTCGTGGAGCTCATCCTGCGCGCGCTTGCGCTCCGTGATGTCGCTCCAAACGCCGACCAGTTCCGCCGGCTGGCCCTTCGGATCTCGCACGAGCCGCCGGGCGTCGTCGACCCACCGATAGCTTCCGTCCTTGTGCCGCATGCGGTATTCGGTACGGCTCACTCCCTGTGTCAGCGTTTCCTGAATGCTGGCATGAGTCCGTTCGCGATCGTCGGGGTGAAGCTGCCCCAGCCACCACTCGGCGTTGAGCGTTTCCTGCACCTGAAACCCGAGCAGCCGGGTGACGTTCTCGCTGACCAGCCGGGGAATGACCGTGTCGCCGTCCAGGGTGAGTGCGTATAGCACCACAGGGCTGTGATCGAGGAGCTCGCGGAGTTGCCCGTGTGCTTCGTGCAGTTGCTCTTCCGCGTGCTTGCGCTCCGTGACATCGTGCATGATGCCGACGAAATGCGTGATGGTGCCGGCGGCATCGTGAACAGGCGTCACCGTGTGCTCGCCGTAGTAGATGCGTCCATCCTTGTGGCGGTTGACGAATTCGCTTCGCCAGACCTTCCCGGCCAGGATCCTTTTCCAGAACGCGTGGTAGAAGGCCTCGGTGTGCGTGCCTGACTTGAGGATGCGCGGCGTCTTGCCGATTGCTTCTTCGGGCGTATAGCCCGTCACTGCCGTGAACGCCGGGTTGACCCAAACGATCACCCCCTCGGCATCAGTGATCATGATCGCGTCCGCCGCCGTCTCCAGGGCGATCGTCTGCAAGCCGAGCTGGCTGACTGCGTCATTCAACTCGACATTCTTTTTCTCGAGTTTCGCCACCAGGCCGGCGTTGTATTCCTTGAGCACATCGGTCTGGTCGAAGACTGCTGTCGGCCGGCGGCCGGGGTTGGCCAGTGCTTCTTCGATCGTGCGCATCAACTCGCCGACGGCGGCCGGCTTGCGCAGGTATTTGTCCGCGCCGAGGTCGATGCTCAACTTCTCGTCGGACGGGGAGACGTAGGTCGAGGTGTAGGCGATGAAGGGCAGGTGGCGAAAGCGCTCGCTCTTGCGCACCTCGTGGCAGAGGCGGTAGCCGTCCATGACCGGCATGAGGATGTCGGAAACGATCACGTCGACCTTCCGGCGGTCGAGAACCGCCAGCGCTTCCACGCCGTTATGCGCCTCGACAACCGAGTGTCCCTCTCCCTCCAGTTGTGCTCGCAGCAGCTTGAGGTTGATCGGCAGGTCGTCGACGATCAGGATGGTCAAAGGCTTCATCGATCGAGCGACCCCGCGTTCTTCACGACCTCAGCCAGCGTCGCCGGAAGCGTGCGTGTGCTGAGCGGCTTTCCGAGGTAGGCGTCGCATCCGGCTTCCAGCGCCTCCTCTCTCGAAAACTTCTCCGGATACGAGGTGACGGCCACGATGTGAATATCGCGGGTTGCCGGATCGGCCTTGAGCTTGCGCACCAGCGTCAGCCCATCCATCCCCGGCAGCGAAAGGTCCATCAGGATGACGGTGGGGTGGTTCTCCCTGATCGACGCCAGCGCCTCCTCGGCGGCTTCGGCGCGCGAAACGTCGTGGCCGGCCGCGCTGAGCACATGAACGGCCAGCTTCGATTCGATTGCCTGATCTTCGACGACGAGAATCTTCATGACTTGCCTCGCAGGTAACCGTCCACGGCATCCGGGAGCGTGCGCGTATCGATCGGTTTGGTGATGTAGCCGTCGCAGCCCGCCTCCCGTGCCCGGGCGTCATCGCCCTTCATGGCGAAGGCGGTCAGGGCGACGATGACGATGTGGCGCGTCGTTTCGCTCGCTTTGAGCATCCGCGTCAGCGTCAGCCCGTCCATCCCCGGAAGGGCGATATCCATCAGGATCAGGTCCGGAGGCGTGCTCCGGATGATCTCCTGCGCCGCCTCGGCATCGCCCGCCTGCAGGATGCGGTAGCCGTCGAACCCCAGGACGTCGGAGACCAGCTTGCGGTTCGTGCCGTTGTCATCGACGACGAGAATGGTGGCGCCGTTCATCGCTGGTCTCCGGCTGCCGCGAGTGGCAGCACGACGCGGAACGTGCTCCCTTTGCCGAACGCGCTCTCGACGTCGATCGTGCCGCCATGCAGCGCGACCAGACTGCGCGTGAGCGCCAGACCGAGTCCCGTTCCGCCGAAACGGCGTGCCGTTCCGGTCTCCAGTTGCTCGAACTCCGTGAAAAGTCGGCCGATGTCCTCGGCGCGGATGCCGATGCCGTCGTCGGAAACGGCCAGGCGGAAACGATCCTCGCCCTCTGGCGCGGCTTCGATTCCCACATGGCCGCCCTCGTCGGTGAACTTCAAGGCGTTCGACAGAAGGTTGTAGAGGATCTGCTTGACGCGTTGCCGGTCGAGGGTCACGAAATCGAGGCCGGGAGCGACGCAGATCGCGATCTCGATCCGCTTCGATTCCGCGATCGGCCGCACGCCGGCACAGACTTCATGGATCACCTCGGGCAGAGAGAACCGTTCGATGCTCAGCTCGGCCTTTCCAGCCTGAACCTTCACCAGATCGAGCATGTCGTTGATGAGGTGCAGCAGGTGCCGGCCGCTGTTGAGGACGTCGCCGAGGTACTCGTGCTGCTTCTCGTTGAGCGGACCGGGCTTCCCGTCCGAGAGAAACTCGGCGAAACCGATGATGCCGTTCAGCGGCGTGCGCAGCTCGTGGGACATGCTGGCCAGAAAGCGGTCCTTGGCCTGATTGGCCCGCTCCAGCTCCGCGTTTTTCTCCTGCAACGTTTGCTCGATCCGTTTGCGGTCCGTGGTATCGCGGATCGCGCTCATCACCAGCATTCCCTCGTCGGTTCGGAGCGGGCTGAGACTGATCTCGACCGGGAACTCCGTCCCGTCCTTGCGGCGCCCGTACAGTTCCAGGCCGGCCCCCATCGAACGCGTGCGCGGCTGTGCAAAGTATCCGGAGCGGTGGGTCACATGGCCGCCCCGGTAACGGCTCGGCAGCAGCAGCTCGACCAGTTGTCCCAGTAATTCGCCGCGCTCATAGCCGAAGAGGGCCTCGGCCTGGCTGTTCGCCAACACGATTCTTCCCGATTCGTTGGCCATGATGATCGCGTCCGGCGTCGACTCCAGAAGATCGCGGAACTTCGCCTCGACGAGTTTGGCGTCGCGCAGAACTTTCAGGTGCGTGACGTCTTTCTGGGTGGTGACGATGAGCTCGGGCCGTCCGCGCTCGTCCTGAATCACCTTGTTCGTGACCACCGCGTGGACCAGAGAGCCGTCCTTCCGCTTGCGGGTCGTTTCGAAGGTGGCTTGCCCTTTCTCCAGCGCTTCCCGCCGGAACCGAAGATACAGATCCTGGTGACCGGCCGGAACGATCAACGTTTCCAGCGGCTGGCCGACCGCCTCGGCGGCCGAATAGCCGAAAACACTCTCGGCCTCGTTGTTCCAGTACAGAACGTTCCCGTCCAGCGACGTGACGACGATTGCATCAGGCGTTTCGTGCAGGAGGACGTCGGTAATGGCCCGGCTCACGAGCGCACGCTCTCACGGCCGATCGGTGGGAGCACGGTCGGGATAGGGCACCTGGAAACGAGTTCATGGGACATGCGTGTGGGAAAAGGAGTGCTTCATCGGAGGGCCTGATCCGGACGAATCCTGTCAGCCTCGATTCGGCGAGCCGGCTGTCCGGGAGGAGGCGAGGCTATGCCGCGGGTCCCGCGAGAACATTACGCTGCCGTATGTTCTCCTCTTGGAAGATACGTAAATTTGTCCCTCTAAGAAAGTGATCGCGGCCTTTACAGGGCGGCGCGGAGTCGAGGGGGGACGTGATCAGTGGCGCTCAACGCAGCTAGAACAGGAAATGCAATCCTTTCGCGAACCGACCCGCATTTTGGCGCCTCCGCGGACGAAGTCACGTTTCGCGCGGGCGAAACGATCCTTCGGGCAAACCAGACCACTTCGCACGTCTTTTTTCCGGTCAGTCTGGTAGCGGCCTTCGTGCGCCGTCTCATCGACGGAAACACCATCGAAACCGGGATGGTCGGCTTCGAAGGGGCCATCGGCATCGAGGCGATGTTCGGGGCCACCGCGCAGCCGAGCGACGCCATCGTGACGGTTGGAGGAACCGCCGTTCGCGTTCCCGCGGCGGCCGCCGGGATCGCGTTCGATGAGGAGCGCGAGTTCCGCAGACGGGTGCTCCGGTTTGCCAACGCCTTCACTCTGGAGGTCGGTCAGTCGGCCGCCTGCAACTGGCTTCATCCTCTCGATCGCCGCCTTGCACGCTGGCTCTTGAAGGTCTCCAACAGGATGGCCCAACTGAAGCGGAATGGGAAGATTGAAATCGCGGTGACGCAGGAGTTCATGGCAAGCATGCTCGGGGCACGCATCGCCGGCATCAACGAGGCCGTTTCCGCGCTCAAGACCGCAGGCCTGATCCGCCACCGCAGACACGTGATCGAGATCGTCGACCAGGCCGCTCTGGAGGCAGCGTGTTGCGAGTGCTATGCGACGGTCCGCCTGCTCTACCAACGCGATGAGGTCATGTAATCAATGAAAGAGCTCCGAATGTCTGCACGGCTGGAGCACGCGGTAGCCGGCGTCCGGAATCCCGCGTTGGACGTAGCTCCGCGATCGCTCCTGGATCGTGTCGAACGTTTGAACGCGTACATTTCCGACGACGACGTCGTTGACCCGCACGTCGCCTGACGACGAGACATGCATGGCCTCGGCCGCATCCGTCATCATGAGCGCCCCGAGCAGAGTGGCATGCTCGCCGACGATCCGTCGAAGAAACGGCAGCTCGTGTACGGAAACGTGCAGATGCCCGCGCGCCGCGATGTGAATGAGCGCGGTGGCCGCGGAGGTGGTGATGGCGTCGCTGAGCCGGGCGTGTGAGAAATCGAGGTGCCAGGAAGCGGCGTGAAGACTCTCCACCACCTCGCTGAGCGGCATGAGCGGCAGTGCGTTGCCCGGTGTGATCGCCGTCTCGATCTCCAGCGGGATGCCGGAGTCGTGGACCGCCGAGGCGAGATGAATGCTCCAACTCCAGTCCATCCCGCCGTCCACCAGCTTGTGAATCTCCGCGTTGTGGCTGTGCAGAGGGATGGCCATCGCATCCGGCCTGGCATCGGCGATGTCCCCGATCGAGGCGGTGTCCGCGTGCGTCCTGCAGACGACCGTCACCGCGCAGCGGCGCCGGCGCGCGTACGCGGTCAGGCGCTCGAGATCGTCGATGGCGCTGACGTCGTGAAGAAGTAGACGTATCCGCGCCACGCCGAGGTCGGCCAGCTCGCCCGTGAGCGAAAGCATCTCGTCGATGCAAAGCGGCTCCCGTTTCGTCTGCCGCCCGGCCGATGGCCGTCCGACGTCGAGCGTAATGAGGCGTGGCACCTGGAACGTCATGAACCGAATCCCTTGCCCGCATTGGACCGCGGGAGGAGCCATACGTCAGCCTAACCCGTCACGGCGCAGACGTGACCGCCGATACGTGCTCGCGTTCGGTCAAGAACCTTTAACCACAGAGACACAGAGATCACAGAGATTTGTTTTTTGTTTTTCTCTGTGTTCTCTGTGTCTCTGTGGTCAAACGCGTTTGACGTGTCCGCGATCACATCCGCCCAGCCAGCCCGTCACGGAATCCCTCCCCGCGCGGACCGATGATAGGGCCACCATGATCGAACGCATTCTCGTCCCGACCGATATGACCAGCTTCAGCGACCTGGCGCTGCGTTACGCGCTCCTTTTCCACAAGCGGCTCGGGGCGAAGATCACGCTCCTGCACGCCGACGAGATCTCGTGGCTGGCGGCCGAGCATCCGCTCGGCTACTACTTCGAGAACGTCCCGGAGGCGAAGGCCGCGTTGGCGAAGAGCCTGTCCGACTACGCCGCCGGGCACGTTCCGCCGGAAGTTGGTGCGACGACGCTCTTCGAGGATGAGGCCCCGGAGCGCGCCATCGTGGAGACGGCGCGCGACATCGGCGCCGATCTCATCATCATGGGCACGCATGGCCGCAGCGGCCTGCGCCGCGCTCTGCTCGGCTCCGTCACCGAGCGTGTCCTGCACACCACGAACATCCCCGTCATCAGCGTCGCGCCGGCGATGTTCCCCCGCGATCCGGACGTCACCATCAAGACCATTCTCTGCCCGGTCAACTTCACCGCCATCGCCCGCCTTGCGCTCGAGCGCGCCTGCGGCATGGCCGAGGCCTTCGATGCCGATCTCGTGGTGATGCATGTCGTCGAAGGGAGCGAGCCGCAACTCTTCTCCGCCGTCGAGAGCGAGTTCCGAACCTGGGTCGACCCGGTCATCCGCGCCAGCACGCGCTTCCGGGAAGTGATCGTCCGCGGCAGCGATGCCGCCGAACGCGTGCTCACCGCCGCCGATCAGATCGGAGCGGACCTCCTCGTCATCGGTGCACAACACCGCGCCTTTTCCGACACCACCGTCGTCGGCACCACCACCGAGATGATCACCAGGTTCGCCCGGCACGCCGTGATGACGGTGATGCGCCCGCCGGCGAAGCAGCGCAGCGTGGCAGCAGCGTAGCCGGAGCGCTGGCGTCTCGCCGGCTGGCCCAGCGGCGTCTCGCCGCTGTGGTGCGGTTACAGGCGGCTGTATCGAGTCTTGCCAGACCGGCGCCGAGACGGTGCCGGGCCAGCCGGCGAGGACGCCAGCGCTCCTTTTGCTTCGCGCTTCGCGCGTATCATTCATCCGCCATGTCAGACAAAATCATCCGCGAACATCTCCTCTCGTTGCTCAACGGCGGCGACGCGCATCAGGACATCGATTCCGCCATCGACGAGATCCCGGCCGCCGTCCGCGGGAAGCGTCCAACAGGCTCGCCGCACTCACCGTGGGAGCTGCTCGAGCACATCCGCATTGCCCAGGCGGACATCCTCGAATATTCGCAGGATCCGAAGCATGTCTCGCCCGAGTTCCCCAAGGGCTACTGGCCGGCCACTCCCGAGCCTCCCACCGAATCCGCCTGGGACGAGAGCGTGGCCAGCTTCCGCGACACCCGCGCCGCCGTCTCCGCCATCGCCCGCGACGAGTCAAAGGATCTCTACGCCAGGATCCCCCACGGCACCGCCAACTGGCTCGCCCAGATCCTCCTCATCGCCGACCACAACACGTACCATCTGGGCCAATTGGTCCTCTTGCGAAGGATGTTGGCGGAGTAGACGCAGGCATCCGCGCCTGCTCCCGACGTCATTCGCACGAAGTCGTTCGATATGCGAGGTCATGCCCGTCCGCATCCACATGAAACGGTTTGGTCTTCAAGGTGGACCAGGGGCGCAAACATGTCGAACGCGATCGACCTTCAAGGTCACTCGCGTCGGCATCGATGTCGAACGGGATCGACCTTCAAGGTCACTCGCGGACGTATTGATATCGAACGGGTTCGATATGCAAGGTCACTCGCGGACGTATTGATGTCGAACGGGTTCGATATGCAAGGTCACTCGCGGACGTATTGATATCGAACGGGTTCGATATGCAAGGTCACTCGCGGACGTATTGATATCGAACGGGTTTGATATGCAAGGTCACTTGCGGACGCATTGATGTCGAACGGTTCGATATGCAAGGTCACTTGCGGACGTTTGAAAATCAAACAAGGTCATATTCAAAGTGTCCGGAATTCATACGTTTCCGGTGATCGTTGAGGTGGCAGGCTGCTCGGTAACTTCATCCCTTACAACTTCGGCGAAATCCTCAGCTCCGGTCCCGGCTGCGGCGATTTCTCTTCGAAATCAGGAGCGGAGCTCGAGAATGCCGACGCGAACTGCTCCAGAACCTTCGTCGAATCCCTGTATGCCGGCGGTGTGCGTGGCCACCAACTGCCGGTGACCGGGTCCTTGTCCGCGGTGCGGTTCACCAGGTCGTGATAGCTCGGATATCCCGGATCTGCTGCGGCGAAGGCCTCGGCGGTCTGGCGCAGCATCTTCTGGAGCAGCATCATCGAAGTGCGGAAACGGACCCAGCGATGCGTGTTCCAGTTCAGCCCCGTCCGCGTCGCGCCGGCGGCACCGAAGCGCTCCCGCAACCGGACCGCGGCCCATTTCCCCCGTTCGGATAGAGCCTTGACCTTCGCCGGATCCATCTTCAGGTTCAGGCCTCCTTCGTCGGAGGAAAGCTTCACATGCGCGATGCGGTCGCGGAAACCTGGAACGGCTATCTGGGTGTTGTCGTGCCAGTTGCGGATGGTATCGAGAAAGGCGCCGGCGTAACCGCCAATCGCGCCGGGACCGTGCTCCGGAAACCGCCGCCAGCGGTCCGATGTCCCGCTGCCGCTCCTCTCCATCATCCAGACGTTGTTCTCCTCATTCTTCAGGTCCTTCGGATGGTCCGGATGGAAGTCCTCCAGGTTGATCCCGAACGTCGGCCAGCGGGGAAACGGGCAGTCGAACAGGCTCGCCGGAAAGTTGCTGCTGAGACCTCCGTCGATGAACCAGCAGTGCTCGGGCCGCGTCGGCACGGTGGCGTTCACGTTGAGCGTGTAGTCGAAGGCGTACAGCGGGACCATGGCGAAGAGGATGGGGAAGCTGAGACTCATCCGCGCCGCCACGACGATCGGCAGATCCCACGGCTCCGGCAGCGCGAGAAGGTCGGGATCGTTCACACCGGTGAAGGCCTCATCGCCGGCGCGTGCATGGCCGATGAGATGGTCGACGACGGCGGCGGGGAAGTACTGCCGCAGCTCCGAGGGGCGGAAGCCAAACCGCCGGTTCTCGAATGGCAGCCGGTAGGGATGGCCGTAGGAGAGCGCGGTGGTGATCATCTGGAGGTTGATCGCGCGCAGCTCAGGGTCGTTCTCGCGCTTCCGCAGCTCCCCATCCCGGTCGGCCACCTGCTCTCCGGCCAGCCAGAGATCGCCGAACGTCAGCGGCGGATCGGCAGGATCGAGCCCGGCCGTCTTCTGGATCTCCTCATGCAGCCACTCGCTCACCCCGGGAAGCGTTCGATCCTCGGCGGCCATACCGGTGGAGAATCCGAACCGGTTCTTCGGCAGCGTGAACGCCAGCGCCCGCACGGCATTGCCGGCGACCATCAACCCGATCCCCGCCGCGATCAGGACGAGCTCGACGACGAGCAGCACCGCCAGCGCCAGTGCACCGAGTGTGGAGAGCTGATCCCGAAGTACTACCGGAAGCAGCACCGCCGGCACGAAGCTGAGAATCGTCAGAAGGGGCGTGACCAGCAGGAGCGCGCCGAATGCAGCAACCGATTTCTCCCCGAACGAACCATCGCCGAGGAATGCGGTGAGCACGGCAAAGAGCCGGCGTGTCGGTTTGGCGGGAGGAAAGAGGTTGAGCAGATTGGGCTCCCCGTTGGTCTGCCCCGCCAGGAAGTCCGGCAACTGTTCGAGCCGTGCGAACCCCGCCCCCGCCCCCTTCCCCGACACCCGCGCATACTCCGCCGCCGCCGCCAGCGCCGCCGCGATGGCCCCCGCCGACGTCCCCCCGACATTCCTGAACCGGAACTCCTCCGCCAGCTCCGCAATCGCCTTCGGATAGACCACCCCACTGGTAATCCCCCCCTTCATGACGATGTCGCAATTACGCGCGGGAATCGCTCCATCCATACGGACCTCCTCGCAGGTCCACTCAGTGTAGGCCACCGCCCCCCTGGGACCGCGCGCGTCCCGCGCGCGCCTGTCGCTCACGCGGTCCTTGGGAAGACAACGGCTTTACACGTCAGTTGATTTACGATGAGCCCACAACCTAAAATAACGCGCGTCCTTATTTCAGGTTCCCGATGCGCCGTCGAACTACAGGCCAGTACCGGACCGTGTCCACTGCGTCGGAACGCTTCCGGGCGTTCGTTCCCACTCCTCTGCCACCCAATCCCCCGCTGGTCTGGTCGCCGGCACTGCGGCGCAGGTTCGACGATGCACTGCTCGCGCTCGGGCGGCTGGACGCCATCACGGCGCTCCTGCCCAACGCCTCCCTGCTGCTCTACAGCTTCGTGCGCAAAGAGGCTGTGCTCTCGTCACAGATCGAGGGAACACAGTCGTCGCTGGCCGACCTCCTGCTGTACGAGATCGATGAACAGCCTGGCGTTCCCGTCGAGGACGCGCGCGAGGTGAGCCGGTGCGTTGCCGCACTTGAGGTCGGCCTGAAGAAACTTCGAGGCGGCCTTCCTGTCTGCATGCGCCTCCTCTCCGACATGCACAAAGCGCTGCTCGCGCATCCGGGCGGGCGCGGCAAAACGCCTGGTGAGGTGCGGCGGTCGCAGGTGTGGATTGGCGGAACGCGGCCAGGCAACGCGGTTTTCGTCCCTCCGCCCGTCGACGCGTTGGCCGAATGCCTGAAACATTTGGAGAGATTTCTCAACGACGAGCCCGAGCCGGTGCCACCGCTCATCAAAGCAGCGCTGGCGCACGTCCAATTTGAGACGATTCATCCGTTTCTCGATGGCAACGGGCGCATTGGGCGGCTGCTGATCGTTCTGCAGCTCGTTGCGGACGGCGTCCTCAGGGAGCCGATGTTGTATCCCAGCCTTTTCTTCAAGAGACACCGCGCCCTCTACTACGAGCTTCTCAATGCCGTGCGGCTCAACGGCGACTGGGAGCGCTGGATGGAGTTTTTCGCGGAGGGGATCGAGGTCAGCGCCATGCAGGGAGTGGTAACCGCGAATGCGCTGCTCCAGATCGTCAATGAGGATCGGGATCGCATTGCAGGACTCGGCCGCGCCACGCAATCAGCGCTGACCGTGCACAGCGCCCTGCAGCGTCAGCCGATTGCCACCTCCGCGGCCCTGGTCCAGACGACAGGCCTGACCGCCGCGACGGTCAACAAATCCCTGGGCCATCTCAACGCGCTGGAGATCGTCAATGAATTGACGAGCCGGCAGCGCGGACGGGTCTTCAGTTATCGCCGTTACATCGAGGAGCTCACGACGGAGCTGGAGCCAGGTTCGTGAGCCAGACCTTTCCGCGCGCGACGAGAAGCTTTTCGAGCTGATCGCCGACCGGGAGAATATCGACGCCGAGCTGCAACGGTTGAGGGAAGAAATCGCGCGGTCAAAGCGGCGAACAGCGCGCAAGCCGATGCACACGACTACTCCGAGGCCGAGATGTTGAAGGTGCGGCCGCACCGGGTGTGACGGTACAGGGTGGGGACTCCGCTTCACAGTGGTGTGGTAGCAACCAATGCGTCACCCATTGACGCCAGCCGATTCCGTCCCTACCGTGCGTGTACTCTACATAAAGCATGAAACTCTCTGTCACCTGGCATCCGTCGATTCGCCTGCCGATTCCGGTTTCGCGGCTGCACAGGATTTTCGATCTCGAAACGCTGCCGCGCGAACCGGCGATCTATCTCTTCGCACGGCGCTTTGGCAGGCGCATGGAAGTGCTTTATGTGGGGAAAGCAACGTCGCTGCGCTCCCGCATCAAGCAACAATTGAACAACCTCAGGCTGATGCAGACGATCGACGATGCGCAGATCGGGCCTCGCATGTTGATCTATGGAACGCTCAATTGTCGTCCCGGTCAGCGTGTAAACACGGTCCTGAACATCGTGGAAACGGCACTCATCGGGCATCTGACCGAGCAAGGTCACCAACTGAGCAACAAGCTGGGGACCAAGCTGCCGGTTGACGTGATCTCGTTCGACGGCAACCTCCTTGCGCGGGGCGTGACAGGTCGCGAGCTTCGCGTTCCGAAGCGACGCTCCAAGGGGAGCGACGTCGAATGACTCTGGCATGCGAGCGAATCCGCGAGACGACGGCACATGGATTCCTTTGAACAGGTTGTCGCGACGATCCTCGGCCGCAATGGCTATTGGGTGCGCACAAGCGTCAAGGTTGCACTGACACCGGATGAGAAGCGCGAGATCGGCCGGCCATCGGCGCCGCGATGGGAATTGGATGTCGTCGCCTACAGTGGCAGTCGGAACGAGCTTCTCGTCGTCGAGTGCAAGTCGTACCTCGATTCATATGGCGTTCGGTCCACCTCTTTTGAGGGCCCGAAAGCATCAGAAGAGACGCGGTACAAACTTTTCTCCGACGAGGTGTTGCGCCGAGTCGTTCTATCCCGTCTGGAGAAGGAGCTCGCGGAGCAGGGATTTTGTCCAGCGGGTACGCGGGCAACGCTCTGCTTAGCCGCTGGGAAGATCTACGGCGATCCGGCGCCGCTTCGGGCATTCTTCGAAAAAAATCGATGGCGGCTGTTCGAGGCCGCCTGGCTCGCGGAGGGCCTTCAGCGTCTGGCTGACGAGAGCTACGACAACAGTGTCGCCTCGGTGGTGGCGAAACTCCTGCTTCGCGAGGATCGGACGCGAAAGAGCGATAGCAATTTAACAGCCGATGCGGAGTCCACCGGGAATTCAACACAGCCAGGTTTCACCAACAAGAACGGTCAGACGGTTGTCAACGCGACGGGTCTGGCTGGAACGGATCACAACCAATCGATCTATGTGCTCCGTTGCGGCAACTGTGCCGAGGAATATGGCGCGAATGGGACTGACATCTGGCAGAGGATCTGTCCGAAGTGTCAGGGTGGTGCGCCGGGACTGTCATTCGCTGTGTGATGCCGGGTTAAGCATGCGCGCCGTATTGCAAATCAACGCTTCCCGGATTGAAACAGATGAGTACGGGTTCGCGTCGTTAGCGCGGATTCACGCCGCGATCGAGCAAGAAGCGGCCGGAGAAGTGCACGTTGACTGCAGTCGCCTTCAGTGGGTCGACGCAAATATGTGCGCGCCACTCGCAGCCGCGATCATAGCGCCCGAGCGGCGAATCCGTCTTCAGAAACTGCATCCATCGATTGCGGCCGTATTGCAAAAGAATGGATTTCTGGGAGAGGTTCTGGAAGACACTCACGGCACCACGATTCGCTACCAGCAGTTCGACCCTACAGGGCGCGCTGAGTTCGCCGCATACGTGGAACACAACTTTCGAGGCAAGGGGCTTCCGGTCATGAGCATCGGCCTGCAGCGCGAGTTCCGCCGGAGCATTTTTGAGCTCTTCGAAAACGCGGTGGCGCATTCGAACACGCGTCTCGGCATCTTCGCGTGTGGTCAGTTTTTTCCGAAGAAGCACCGCCTTCACTTCTGTCTGGCAGATCGCGGAATCGGCATTCCCAACAGCGTCCGCGGATACCTCGGCCGAGCCCTTCGCGCGTCGGAAGCCATCGACTGGGCAATGACTGGCCAGAACACGACTCGTCGGGTCGAAGACGGCGTCCCCGGTGGCCTCGGGCTGAAGATCATGCGCGACTTCATCGCTCAGAACGGTGGTGCAATCCGCGTGGCATCGGAGGACGGATTCTGGTGGGTCCGTGGGGAGGATGTCGGGAGAGTTACGCTTCCGGCCGCCTTTCCAGGAACAGTCGTGGACATCGAAATCAATGCGGCAGATACTAAGATGTATCAGCTTGCCGGCGAAGTCGATCCGACGGCAATTTTCTGATCTTGGAAGATGACCGCAACCATCAATCTCATCGAAACTGTCGGCGGTCCGCTGGCCGTCTCGTCGGCTGACGGTAGCTCGGTACACGATCGAATCGCCGAGGCACTCCGGCGTGGCGAGCCGGTCGTGCTCTCGTTCGCCGGGGTTGAAGACGTTACGTCCGCATTTCTGAATGCGGCGATCGGTCAGCTCTACGGTGAGTTCGACGAAGCTCTGATTCGGGAGCATCTGCGGGTCGTCGACGCCGAGGGCGATCAACTCGCTCTTCTGAAGCGCGTCGTCGATCGGGCCAAGGATTTCTTTCGGAGTCCCGAGACATACAACGCAGCGCTGACGGGAGCGCTCAACGAGTGAACGCTGCCCGGTACGACATCGCGTCGTACGACTTCGATCCGGCCGCTACCTACTTCCTCGACACGAACATCTGGTTTCTGGTTTACGGCCCTCCGGCGCCGGGTGATCCACGCGTCGCGGTGTATTCGGATGCGGTCAAGCGCTTGCGCTCCAGCCGGGCAACCACGTTGATCGATGCGCTGGTCGTGTCCGAATTTGCGAATGCATGGGCGAGGTTCGAGTTACGACGTGCGGGCAGGAGCGATTTCAAATCGTTCCGCAACAGCGTCTCGTTCAAGCCTGTAGCTCAGGACATCGCCATGGCGCTCCGAAGCATCCTCTCCTTCGCCAAACCTGCCAGCACGGCGTTTGCGAACATCAACTTGCTTGGAGTGGTAGCGACGTTCGAGCTTGGGGGCGAGGACTTCAATGACCTGCTGATCGTGGAGACATGTCGATCGAAAGGATGCGTGCTGGTCACAGATGACGGGGATATGAGAAGTAGCGATGTTCCGATCGTGACGGCAAACGCCGCGCTATTGGCACCGTAGGGTGTCTTCACCTGCTCGGCCGACTGTCCAGACGCCGAGGTTCTGGCTAACCAGGTGAGGTTTTGGCGACGCCGCAGACCTGGGGCGAGACGCCCCCGGGCCAGCCGGCGAGACGCCAGCGCTCCGGCGCGCTTCGCGCTCTTATTTCAGGTTTGTGAAATAAGGAGGGTTCAGTACCGCATCGGTCACTTCCCCGCCTTGGTGACCTCCAGGTTATCGATGTTCTCCCATTGGTCGGTCACGTCGTTCCAGACTTCGATCTTCGTGACCGGGTGGATCTCCCAGAGGGTGCTGCGGTATTTGTTCAGGTGGTTGGAATGCTGCGGGTCGAAGAGGAGCCAGCCGCTGATGCGGACGGGGAGGTCTTCGTTCAGCCACGGCTCGAGGTTCTTCTTCGTCCATTTCGGGTGTTTGATCTTGATGCGGGGAGTCGGCTCGACGACGATGCTGGTCTTCTCGCCGTCGCCGGGAAACTCGGTCAGGGCGATGTGCCAGTCGGTGGCGTCTTCGCCGTGCCATGCGCAGTTGCAGGACTCGCTGTTCGATCGCTGGGGTTTGATGGCGACGATGTAGCCGACGGTCTGCACGGCCGCTCCCTCGACTTTGGTGATCGGGGCGAGCATCTCCGCGGAGTACTGTTCGCGGCTCTTCGGTGCCTTTGGCGGGTAGGGGAGCTCGGCGATGGCCCGCCATGTGACGTCGTGATACGAGGAGGGGATATCGGTCCGGTTCTTCAGCCGGTTCGTGCCGTGGTCGCGCTTGTCACCGCTTCCGGTGGGGCCGCACGTCTCGTCGTTCAATTTGAAATTGCCGGTCCTTGGCTCGGGCTTCTGCCAATCCGCGGAGATCGCCGTGGCCGCCGCCGTTTCCTTTTGGGCTGCCTCGGGAAGCAACTGGCCGGCCGGCGGCTGCGAGCGGATGAATCGCGCGTAGGCCCAGCCCTGCAGGCCATCTTCGGTCTGGATATGGAGGAAGCCATCCTTCTGCACGGGATCGAGGACGTCCACTTCGTCCTCGGGCAGAAGCAGTCGTAGCGACTTGGCCTTCGTCGATGGTGTCTCGCGAAGGTGGACGTTACGGCGAACGATGGCTTCGTCGGCGAAAAGCGTCGAGGCGATGAGGAGGAAACCGAGGAACATGAGCAACCGGCGATAGGCGGTCATAAACGCTCCTTTGAGAATTTTGGATTGCCTCGATTGTACGCTCCGGTCGTTAGTCCGCTTCCCACTTCGCAGAGCGGATCTCATCCACCTTGCCGCCGACGAAGGTGATGGTGGTGTCCATCCTGCGGACGTAGTCGGTGATGTAGCTCCATTCTTCGATGGAGATTCCGTCGAAGCGGACGTGGGCGTTGCGGCGCTCTGGCGGTTTGCCCATGATCCGCTGTACCTCGGAGAGGGTCTGGCCGACGCGCAGCCGGTCGATGTTCTTCTGGTTCGTGAGCGACGCCTCGAATGCGTAGCGCGGGACGTAGACCGCGCAGGCTTGCGTCGTGGCGATAAGACACAGAATAGCGATGGAGCGGATCAAGCGCGGCATGCGGCTCCTGGAAACGGAAATCCCCGCCGCATTGCGACGGGGATTTCCAGGCGTCTTCAGAACCAACCGTTGCCCGCGGGGTTCACCATGGCGCGAAACACGCTGGCGTTGATGGCGTCGCGAAGCTTGGCCGTATCGAGGTTGCCGCGCGCGACGACGTAGCGCATGGCCAGGTCGGTGGGATGGAACTCCGAGTGGTAGGAGAGCCAGTCGCGGTCGGAGGCGACGGAGGCATCGGTCCGCGGATCGAGCATCACCAGGTAGATGGCGTTCTCGTCGACATGCTGAATGCGGCCTGCCTCGATGGACGAAGCGAGAAGGCGCTGCACGTCGAGATCGGTCAGGTCCGGCGCCGCATCGCTGACCTGAATGGAGTTGACGCGCATGCCGAACGTGCGGACGCCGTAGCGGTCGAGATCGCGGAAGCCGGCGTCCGCGTTGATCTGGCGTACGGCCTGGATGACGGGTGAGCGGTGCGCGGCATCCCAATGATCGCCGACGAAGACGACGTTGATGGAGGGATCTTCGACGACGGCGCCGCCGTGGAAGAGGGCGTCGCCGAGGTAGTCGCCGCCGCGATAAACGCGGATGCGGCCGCCGTCCTCGTCGCGGATCACATCGGCCGGATAGTGCACCTCGTCGGCCGGGTCGCGCGCCGGCGTGCCCTCGGGGAGCGACAGCACGGCCGGCGCGAGCGCTGCCGTGCCGAAGGTGATGTTGAGCACGGAGTGGATCTCGATCCCGTTCGGCGCTACGCCGGTCTGGCCGTGGAGGAAATCCCAGAAGCCGACGCCGCGGACGGTGACCGGCGTCGAGGTCGTCTTGAAGGTCGTCGTGGCGGTGAAGCGGGCGTCGAACTGCCGCCGGGCGTTGGTCACCCCCGGGCCGAAGGGACTTCCGGCGCCGACGCAGTTCGGCGCGGGGATCTCGACGATCATCGTCCGTCCGGCGGAATCCTGGATGACGAGGTGATAGTCGGAATCGCCTTCTTTTGCGTACTTGGTGAGCGTTCCGCTGAGACTGTATTGCGTCGTCTCGCGCGGGGCGATCCGGCTGTTGGCCGGCAGCGTGGCGGGCTTCGCGGATTGCAGCATGTTGTAAATCGTGGAGGAGACGTAAGTGCTGAGGTTGATGGCCGAGGCGCCGGAGTCGGTGCCGGTCTTGATCGACCAGCGTTCAACGCCACACTGCGCGTGAAGAGAAATCGCCATGAGCAGGATCACCGGGGCGGACAGGATTCGAAGGGCTCTCATCGAATGTCTCCTTGGTGCTGACGTGACTGCGGCGAAAAGGTGGGTGAGGGCACTATACATGGGCGGTGGCGTCTCGCCGCTGATCGGGCGAGATTCCGGACACTGTGGTTAACCCGCATTTCTCACAGGCTGAGTGGAATTGCCGTCACCCTGTTGGTGGCGAAACTTGGGACGATGTGGAGTTGTGCGAGCGGTTCGTTCTTGGCAGTAGCTCCAATCGAGAGCCCTTCTCCCCCAGCGCTTTTCAGCTGGGGGAGAAGGTGGCGAAGCCGGATGAGGGGGCGTTTCACGAGGACGTCATTCGCGCATCTTCGAGCGCTCTCGGACCAGCGTCGGTAAATCGCCCATATCTCATAAATCTCCCCCCTCATCCGCCTTCGGCACCTGGAACGAACGGGGACATCGAGGACACTAACCGGAGACATCGAGGACGGTTTTTGAGAACACTATCAAGTTGGGGGTGGTCTTGGTTTGGTTTTGATCCATCG